>Ga0207646_10000036_pt1 | contig 197163 bp, 191 predicted proteins | sample KBSK5502metaG_FD_184343 | JGI IMG/M metagenome (GOLD analysis project Ga0207646, IMG submission 184343) | Corn, switchgrass and miscanthus rhizosphere microbial communities from Kellogg Biological Station, Michigan, USA - KBS K5-50-2 metaG... | ecosystem: Host-associated > Plants > Roots >...
CCCGGACCACGACGCGCTGCACGACCGCGCCCTCGGGCTGGCGCATCACGATGCCGGCCTCGATCGTGCGGTGGCCGTTGAAGGTCGAGTCCAGGATGCGCGCGCCTACGCCGCCCGGCCCCCAGGTGTTCACCTGGCCTCCACCGAATGACTTCGCCGGATCGCTCACGTCGAAGCTCACGCCCTGCACCAGTCCGCCCCCGGGACCGCCGTTCCCGCCGATCACCAGAGCCGCACGGAAGACCGCGCCGCCGAGCGTCGCTGAGTACAGGCGATGGCCATTCGCGTTCACGAACGGTCCGCCGTTGTCGTACACGCCCGGCGCCAGAACGATGTCCAGCGGCGTGCCGGAGTTGAGCGCCGAGAGCAGACCAGCGCTGCTCGAGACGCTCAGTGCGCCGGCCGGGATCGCGTACGCCGCGGGCGCCAGCGGCAGCGCGGCCACACCGCCGGCCGGCGGTATCGGGGTCGGTAGGGGTGTCGGTGTCGCGAGCCCGGCAACGACGACGTTCTGCGTCATCAGCCTAGTCGCGCCGGTGATGGTCGAGTGCATCTCGACGTAGATCGTGTGCGTGCCGGCGCCCAGATCGCCCACGGTCCAGTTGAGCTGCCAACCCGAGTCGTTGTAGCGCACGTTCCCGAAGTAGCTTGCGACGTCGGCGCGGGAGACGCCGTAGGTCGCGGTCCCAAGCAGCGTGCCCGCGCCCGGAGGGCCGTCGCGATAAAGCACGACGCGGTCGACACCCGTGGTGGTTCCGCTCGCGTTGCGGTCGATGGCCCAGCCCCAGATCCACAGCGACCCGGCGACGCTTGCGTTCGGCGTGGGCTGATCGACGAAGCCGGTCGGATCACCCGGGAACGGCAGCGGGGTGGGGGCGGGCGTTGCCGTCGCCGGCGGCGCCGTCACGACGACCGGCGTCGGTGTGACGACGACCGGCGTCGGTGTGACGACGACCGGTGTCGGTGTGACGACGACCGGCGTCGGCGTAGCGGGGACCGGCGTCGGCGCGACGGTCGGCGTCGACACAGGCGCGACCGCGGCAACCGAGAAGTTCGCCGCGGTGTCCGTCCAGCTGTACTGCGTCGTCCACCCCGGTGAGAAGAGGCCGATGCTCACGCGATACGTGCCCGTGGCCACCGAGTTGGTTGCGGCAGTCCACACCATCGGAAAGCCGCGCAGCTCACCCGCGGCGAAGCTCTGGTTCTCGAAGGACTGCTGGCTCACGGCGATGGCCCCACCGGGCGCGTAGACCCCGAGGCTCACGTTCACGTTCGTCGCCGTCGCACTGGCGACCGACGCCGTGATGGTCACCGAGCCTCCGACGCTGATGCTCGCCGGCGCGACCGCCGCGCTCGTGCTGAACGTGGGAGCCGGCGTGGGCGTCGGCGCAACCGTGTTCTTGGGACCGCGCGCTACTCCCGCCGCCGCGACCGCTGCCGCTGGGTCCGCGCTCGACGGTGGCAACGATCCGCCCGCCACCGAAGACCCCGGCACCGCCGTCGGTCCGGTCCCAATGGTCGGCGTGACCGTCGACGGAGCGGCGACCGCGAAGGTCGCGGCGGCGTCCTTCGTGCTGAACAGCGAGGTCCATCCCGGTGCGTACGCGCGGAGGCTCACGGTGTACATGCCAAGCGTGGCGCTCGGGGGCACCTGCCACGTGACTGGGAATGCGCGCTGCGCACCCGCGGTGAAGCTTTGACCATCGAACCACTTCTGGAACACGATCGTCGAACCACCGGATGCGTAGATCTCGACACCGACGAGCGCGGTGACCGCGGACGAGCTCGTGAATGCCGCGGTGATGTTCGCGGCGTCACCCGCGGCCACGCTCGCTTCGGTGACAGACGCAATCGACGTGAAGTTTGGGGCCCCTGCGGAGACGGGGGCCAGCTGCGCCTGCGACTGGCCGGCGGCAAGGACCGTGATCAGGCTGATCACGCTTTGACCCCCGAGCCAGGTCACGCCGTCAACGACAGGGCGTAGACGCAGGACGTACGTGCCGGGCGTCGATGGCGCGCGCACCCGGAACGCGAATGTCCCGGCGTCACCTGGTGCGACCGTCGCTTCCGCCTGGATCGCGACACGATCGCCGGACGGCCACCCCATGGCAAGCTTCTTGAGCAATGGATCGTCACCTTCGATGCCGAGGTTCAACTGCTGGTCCGCTTTCCCGCGCACCCACGCCCGCGTCCCGGTGTTCATGAGCTTGACCGTGATCGGGGCGCTCGTCTCTCCCACTCGAAGCACGGGGTGCCGCGACTGTTCGACCAATTCGCTGTGAAAGCCGAAGTCACTCGCGAGCACGACGAAGACGTCCTGGTCGTCCAACCAGGTCACGTCATTTATCACGAGCCGCACGGGGATGCGATACACACCGAGGGCCGTCGGCGCTCGCACGCTGAACGTGAACGTACCGACCGCCCCTGGAGGAACGATGGGCTCGGCCGTGGTCGCGATTCGATTGTCCGATAGCCAACCGACGGCCATTCCAGCTTTCGCGAACTCCACCGAGTCGTTCCGCACGCCGAGATCGACCTGCGTTCCCGCGCCACCACGCTCCCAGGCTGTGAAGCCCGCATTGCGGAAGCGGATCGTGACGCTCGCGACCGAGCCGGGGGCGAGAGTCAGGAGCGAAGGACGATCGACGACTGAGCTGTGAAAGGTAAGAGCGCGCGCGCTGCTCGACAGCGGCGACAACATGACGGCAGCGCCGGCGCCGACGACGACCAGCGTCACGATGAACACACCCGCGACGAAGCGCAGAACGTTGAAGCCCCCGCGGGACTGATCGAGCGTCTGCGTCGTGTATGCCACGCATCCATGGAACGCTGGGATATCTGCGACCGCCATAGGTAAGTAGGCAGATATGGTTTAGGCGCAGGTACTAGAGAACTGCAGCGGCCGGGGTATGACCAATGGATGCGTTCGATAGCATCCGCGTCGATGAACGAGTCTGAACGGACCGAATTTGCATTCGTCATCGATCCCGATATTCGCAAAGCACAGACGCTGCCTGCTCGCGTGTATTCCGATCCGACCCTTTTCCGCGCGCAGCGTGACCGCGTGTTCGCGCGAACATGGCAATACGCCGCGCACGACGATGTCGTGAAGGTCGCGGGCCAGGTCTTTCCGTTCACCCTATTACCGGGCGCGCTCGACGAGCCGCTCCTTCTCACCCGCGACACGCACGACAAGGTGCACGCGCTCTCCAACGTCTGCACGCATCGCGGCACGCTCGTCGTCGAAGGACCGGGGCACGAGCAACAGCTGCGCTGCCGTTATCACGGCCGGCGCTTCGCGCTCGACGGCCGGTTCCATTCGATGCCCGAGTTCGAGGGGACCGCGGGCTTTCCGTCGCCCGCGGACGATCTCCCGGACGTCGCGCTCGGAGCGTGGGAGCCGTTCCTCATGGTCGCGCTGGCACCGGCGATGCCCTTCGACGACGCGGTCGCACCGGTGCGCGCGCGCCTCAGCCACCTGCCTTTCGACCAGCTCGCATTCGACGCGACCGGCACGCGCGATTACGTCGTGAACGCGAACTGGGCGCTGTACATCGACAACTACCTCGAGGGCTTCCACATCCCGTACGTGCACAACAGCCTCGCCGCGGTGATCGACTATGGCGCGTACGCGGTCGAGCTCGAGCGCTACACGGTCCTGCAGGTCGCGATCGCGAGATCGGGCGAGACCGCGTTCGAGGCACCACGCTCGCACGCCGACGCCGGTAAGCGCGTCGCCGCGTACTACTACTGGCTGTTCCCGACGACGATGTTCAATGTGTATCCCTGGGGCATCTCGGTCAACGTCGTGGTGCCGCTCGCTGTCGATCGAACGCGCGTGTCGTTCCTCCCGTTCGTGTGGGACGCGAGCAAGCGCGAGCAGGGAGCGGGCGGTGGCCTCGACCGGGTGGAGCGGGAGGACGAGACCATCGTCGAAGCGGTCCAGCGCGGGGTGCGGTCGCGGCTGTACGACCGCGGCCGTTACTCGCCGACGCGCGAGGCCGGTGTGCACCATTTCCATCGCCTGCTCGCCGAATTCATGCGTGCGTGATGCGATCTTCTTAGCGAATCCTTAGCGCGAGAGGGCCTTCCGCCCTGTAAGGTCGGACGAACACACCGTGGAGGGACCCATGCTCTCCCCGTCCTTGATGCGCCTGGCAGCGCCGCTCGCGGCCGTTACCGCGATGCTCGCCGCGTGCGGCGGAGCGGCGACGCCGGCGAGCGCCACCGGGGCGCCGACCCCTGCCGCGACCACGTCGACGCCGACGCCGAGCGCGACGGTCACCACGACCACGATCACGACCGGGACGTGGACGGTGAGCAACGCCTCGAAGGCCACGGTCCGCGTGCGCGAGCAACTGGTCGGCGTCAACTTGCCGTCCGATGCGGTGCTGGTCGCGACCGGCGCGACCGGAACATTCGTCCTCAACGACGACGGCACGTTCGCGCCGGATTCCAAGATCACCTTCGATGTCACCACGCTCGCAAGCGATCAGCACAATCGCGACGACTTCGTGAAGATGGACACGCTCCAGACGCGCCAGTTCCCCACCGCCACATTCGTTCCCGCCAAGACGAGCGGCCTGGCGCTCCCGCTCCCGGCGAGCGGTGACTTCACCTTCAAGCTCACGGGCCAGATCACGATCCACGGCAAGACGAAGGAAGTGACCTTCGATGTGACCGCGCACCGCAGCGGGAACGAGCTTACGGCGACGGCGACCGCCAGCCCGACCTGGAAGTTCGCGGACTTCGGCATGACGGCGCCGTCCGTGCCGTTCCGCGTGGTGAGCATCGTCGACGAGATCCGCCTCGTTGTCGACCTCGTCGCCACGATGAAGGCGTAGCTCTCATGAGAATGAAGCGGCAGACGGACAACGACGACATGCCGATCGGCCGCATCCTCAGCCGCAGAGAGATCCTCGCACTGCTCGGCGGATCCGGCGCGGTGCTTCTCGCGGCCTGCGCTCCAGGAGTGCTCGCCTCACCGTCACCGACGACCGCGGCGCAGCCGACGAACGCTGCCACAACCACCGCGGCATCGTCCGCGGCGACGCTGCCGTCCTGCATCGTCCGTCCGGCGGTGACCGAGGGTCCGTACTTCGTCGACGAGAAGCTGAATCGCAGCGACATCCGCTCCGATCCCACGACCGGCGCGGTCAAGGACGGCGCGCCGTTCGCGCTCACGTTCCTCGTGTCGCGCGTGACCGGCAGCGCCTGCGCCGCGCTGAGCGGAGCGACCATCGACATCTGGCACTGCGACGCGCTCGGCGTCTACTCCGACGCGACCGACCCGACCTTCAACACCAAGGGGCAGAAGTTCCTCCGCGGCTACCAGACCACCGATGCCACCGGGAAGGCGCAGTTCACGACGATCTATCCCGGTTGGTACCAGGGGCGCGCGGTGCACATCCACTTCAAGATCCGCACCGCGACGTCCGAATTCACGTCGCAGCTCTTCTTCGAAGACGCGCTCAACACGCTGGTGTTCGCGCAGCTGCCGTATTCGCAAAAGGGAACGCAGGCCGTCATGAAGAACGCCGCCGACGGTATCTACAAGAGCCAGCTCCTCCTCGCCGTGACGAAGAGCGGGAACGCCTACGCCGCCACCTTCGACATCGGCCTCGCGAGCTGACGACGGCGCGCTAACGGCGACGTCGCTTCCGGCGAGGGCAAGCGGTACGGTCGTACTGCCCCACTCGGCCGCGACGCAGCGCGCGGCGCGCTCGTCCGTTAAGCGTTTTGCGATGAAACGCTCCGATGTCACCCAGGTCCTGTCTCGCGACGGTCGCGAGGTCGGCACGGTCGTGGCCGGGCGCTACCGACTCGCCGCCCACATCGGCTCCGGCGGCACGGCCGACGTCTGGCGCGCGTACGACGAATCGCGCGATCGCCCCGTTACCGTCAAGATCCTCCGCGACGGGAAGGATCCTCAGGCGCGTCGCAACTTCCTGGCCGAGGCGCGACGACTCGAGACGCTCGACCATCCCTCGATCGTCCCGGTGCTCGGCATCCACGAGGCACTCGGCGACACACTCATCGCGTTCGAGCACGTCGAGGGTGAGCCGCTCGACCGATATTCGGAGACGACCCCGCCTCTGAGCGCGCGGCAGATCGCGCTCCTGTTGATCCAGATCGCCGACGCGGTCGAGGCATTTCACTCGCACGGCTTCGTGCACCTCGACCTGAAGCCCGCGAACGTCCTTATGGGGACGGATGGCCGACCGCGCCTGCTCGACTTCGGCATCGCCGAGCCGATCGGCCACCCACCCGAGGTCCCGCGCGGCACGCCCGGCTACGCATCGCCGGAGGTGACCGCTGGCCGCGCGGCCTCGCGGGCCAGCGACGTGTACGGACTCGCCGCGATCGCGAAGGAGCTTCTCGGCGCGCACCCGTCGCCGCGCGTCGCGAGCGTGCTGCGGCGCGGCCTCGACCCCGATCCGGCGCGCCGTTACGGCCGCCCGCGTCTGTTTGTGTACGGCATTGCGCTCGCGGTGCTGATCGACGAAGAGCTCGCCGCACTTGACCGGGCGACGCGTCGCGCGCGTGCGGTCGCGCAGAGTCTCTTCTCGCGCGGGGCCGGGCGTCGCGCGATCGCCTTCGCGAGGGCGCGACCCGAGCTGTCGTTCAAACTCGCCGCGGCGTCGCTCATCGTGGCCGGGCTATTCCTTCAGCAGGTGCATCCGGGGGCCGACGCCGGCGCGGCGAACGCGGGCACGATGCCGGTGCTCGTGCGGCCGGCGTTCGACGTTCCGCCGCTCGGCGCGTACGGTGCCGCGTTCGAGTCGCAGGCGCCGTATCCGAGCGCGTCGCCGAACGCCGCGGTCGAATGGACGCTCGCGCTCCGCAACACCGGGTCGGCCGGCTGGTACCGCGGCGTCGACGGCGCGCAGGCGTCGCTCATCCTCGACGACGGCACGGTCGTCGCCGTGCAGTCGACGCAGTACGTCGGTCCCGGTCAGACCGGCTGGTTCACGGCACGCTTCCGCGCACCGAGCGAGCCCGGCCCGCACATCATCCGGCTCCGGCCGGCGATCAACGGGCGTGGCGTGCTCCCCGATCTCGGCATCCACGCGGTGGTGACGGTCACGCGGTAGCGGCCCGGCGCCTTAGAGCGCGGCCTCGAACTCCCACTCCTCCACCGTATCCGCGCCCGCCACGGTCAGGTCAAGCCGAACGTGATACCGCGCTCCCGGCACGAGTGGACTCGCTGGGATGATCGAGACGTAATCCCGTTCGTAGAGCTGCGGCACGACGTGGTACGCAAAATCCGGTCCGCCGACCTGCGTGAGCCGCGCGCTGCGCAGGTCGACCTCGCGGGCGCTCGAGAACACGACCATGATCGGATAGCCGACCGGCCGCGACGCGCCCGCGGGCAGGACATCGGGGATCTCCTCGCCGGAGTACGTGCCCGCGACACGCTGCGCGGGCGCCGGCGCGCGCACGCGGTCGGGCGCGGGCGCGCCGAAGTCGTACACGATGACGCCGACGGTGATCCTCCGGCCGGAGATCTCCGCGTGCCCCCATCCGGCCACGATCGCGTGCGGATGCATGAGGCCGAGCCGGTGATACGGAAGGACCCACAGCGAGCGCACGCCCTCGGTGCCGGAGCTGAACGACGTCGCGACCTCGCTCGCGGTCGTGTCGGTGTAGCCCTGCGCCGCGAGCCGATCGCGCACGAACACGCCGCTGAAGCCCGGCGCGCCGGGCGTCTCGTCGTGACCGAGCACGTCGTTGCGCGCGAGGTACTCCGCATGCCGCTGCGCCGCGATCGTCACGCGTTCGTCCGCGCGCACCGCGGGTGCACCGACCATCGCGCGCAGGTCGTTGTGCACACGCAGCATTTCCACGGCATCGTTCGCGAGCGACGTGGGCGCGGCGCTCGGCGTCGGGCTCGGCGTCGGGCTCGCCGTCGCCGCGGCGCCGGACGTGGGCGTCGGTGCCGCGCTCGCCGTCGGCAACACCGCCACCGCCGTTTGCGTCGGCGCCGCCGATCCGATCGTCACCGCATCGTGCGTCGAAAGACGACCGGCGACCCCGAGTCCGACCGCGAGCACGGCGACGAGCACGTAGGGAAAAAGCGTGAAGGCGGTCCGGACGCGTCGCATGACGCGACGCTACGGGTTCTTTGCGACCGTGACGACCGCGTAGATGCCGAGGTCCGCGAGTGGTCCGCGACCGTCGATGCGCGGCAGGAGCTGCACCTTATAGGTGCCGAGCTCGGCTCGCGCACGGAAGTGCACGACGAACCAGCCCACCTGGCCGGGCGCGACGTAGGGTGTCGACTGAACGGCGACAGCCGTGCCGTCCGGCAGCGCGAGCGCCGCCTGGGCGCCGTCGATGCCGCGGTACCAACCGGCCGAGCCGGTGTTGCGCAAAGCCACGACCCATTCGACCGTGCCGTTCGGCGCGGTCGTCGGGTAGGCGCCCTGCGACTCGAACGCGGCTCCGTACGCGCCGAGCGGCGGGACGTCGAACGGCGCGGGCGCGAGCCCGCTCTGCGCCGTGGTCGCCGGTGAAGCCGCGGTCGCCGCGCGGAGCGCGCTCACGACGGCGTCGTCGACCGGAGACGCGACGAACGCGATGAGCACGAGGATGCCGATCACGCCCGCGAGCACGACGGGATGTACGCGAATGCGACCGATGAGACGCCACAACGTCGACCCCACGCGAAGGGGGACTGACATCGCGGCCGGCAGCACGGCACCGACCTTCGCGATGATGGGCGGCAGCGTGGCGCCGACGTGCGCGGTCTCGTCCTTGACCGGAGCAGCGGCGCGGGCCGACGAGGGACGCGCCTTCGACGCGACACTTCCGAGCGAACGCAGCGGCGCGAAGACCTTTGGCGCAGCGCTTCCGTACGAACGCAGCGGTCCCGCGACCCGCGACGTGAGCATGGCGACGCGTGCGGCGAGCGCGTTGACGCGCGCGACGAGCGTCGTGAGCATCGACGTATCGAGGTTCCGCGGAATGCGAGCGCGCGCGGTCGCGACGGCCTCGTCCAGCCCCGCGATCTCCCGCACATCGGCGACGACACCGTGCGCGAATCCCGAGAGCTGCGATCGCGCCGACATGAGAGTGCTCGATACGCCCCGTAGCGTCTGCGGAGCTTCCGCCTGCATCGCGGGCGCGATCTGCGGTACGTCGAGATCGACGATGGCTGGCGCGTCCTCGTACTCCTCGACCGCCGGCATCGCGACGGACCGCGTCGGTCCGGCGACTGATGCCAGCGGAGACGGCACCGTACTCGGGGGCGCCTGCGACGGCGTCATCGCGGCGCTCATGTCTACGGCGGCCTTCGTCGCCGGCTTCGCGTCCTTCGCGATCGCGGTGAGTCCCGTGAGCACGACCGGCAGCGGGATCAGATGCTCGAAAACGATGAAGGTGTCCGCGGCGTCGTTGTGGATCGCCGCGACGCGCATCACGGAGGGCCGTTCGATCGCCGCCATGCGCTGCGCTTCGGCGAGGAAGCGCTGCCGGGCCGCGGTGTCGTCGCGATTGCGCAGGATCTCGAGCGTGACGACCAGTTCGGTGGATTCGTCGAGCGCATGCCATACATCGGCGATCTCGTCACCGCCCTTGAACATCGCGAGGCGATAACGGCCGGCGAGGAGCTGGCCGACCTGACGGCCGCTGGCCGCAGGCGCGGGGGTCGTCTCGGTGCTGTTCACCTGCCCCCACTAACGCCGGTCGCGGGTTTTGTCATCGGGTGGCCGTCGAATGGCCTATGACCGCGGTCGGACTGCTTCCCTTCTGAAACGGGGTCAGTGCACGATGACCGGGGTGAGGTCCGGCGTCGGCATCCCCGAGTCAAACGGATAGATCGGGCGATCGAGCCTCGTGTGTCCGAGTCGGAGGAGATCCTGATCGACGCCGCCTGGCGTCAGTGCGAGCAGTGAGCCCTTCGCCGCGTCGAAGAGATCGGGCACGAGATAACCGACCTTCACGACCGTCAGATCGCACGCGCGTGGATCGAGGCCGAGCTGCGTGAAGTCTCGGATGAAATGGAACGGCTTCCGCCGGCTGGTCAGGACCGCGCGCACGCCGCCTGACGCCACGACCGCGATATCGCCGCCAACAGGATCGACCGAGACACGCGCCACCGTGCCACGCAGCGCGATGCCCGCGCCGTCACGCGATCCGAACACGCCGCCGACGCGCAGCTCGACCGCCCCGCCTTCGCCGATCGCCATGCAGCGGGCGACCGCGGACGGATCGACGAGGCTGGCCCAGATCGCGGTCGCGCGACCCGACGCGAGCGCGGGATGCGACAGCAGCCGCTCGAGCATGTACGCGACGTCGCCCGCGCCGCCGGCCGTCGGATTGTCGCCGGAGTCGCTGATGAAGAACGGACACTCGCGGCTCGCGAGCGCCGTTGCGATACACCAGTCCGCGTCGCCGGCCGCGGTGCTGAACGCGAAGTGAGAGCGCGCGTCCCAGTACCTCTCCGCCAGACCGCGCGCCTCACGCAGCGTCGCGTCCGCGTCGGTGCCGGTCACGACGACCGCCGCGCCGCAGCGCGGCTCGTCCGCCCACGCGTACCCGATCCACACCGCGGCGTCGATGATCTCCGGGCGTCGCTCGATCTCCGCCAGCCCGCCATAGATCGAGCGCGCCGGCTCGTCGCGCGTGCACGCCTTCTCGCCGGGCAGGAGCACGGGCACGCGCACCCACGCCTTCATCGGTCGCACGCCCCGATCGAGGCACGTGACGAGATTCGCGACCGCGCGCTTCCGCGTGAGCGGCGCATCCTCGTGCGGCGAAAGACGATGCGACGTCGCGAGATCGAGCGCCGTCACAAGGCGCCGCGACACGTTTCCGTGGGGATCCATCGCGGCGGAGATCAGCGCAGCGGGCCCAGCGACGTCTCGCACCGCCGACGCGAGGTCCCCCTCCGCGTCGATCATGCCCACGACGCTCATCGCCCCATGGATATCGAGGAACACTCCGTCGAGCGGGAGCGTGGCGCGCAGTCGCTGCAGCAGCTCCGTCTTCACCAACTCGTAGAAGTCGCGCTCGACCGCGCCGCCCGGCAGCGCCCGGGCGTGTACGAGAGGCAGCCAATCGACATCGCCGGGCAGGTCGTCATAACGCGTGAGGAGCTCATCGCCGCGTACCACGGTGAAGTCGGCCGGTCCGCTGCGGTGTGGCGAGAAGGTGCTCGACTCGATGTGGATGCCGCCGATGGCGATGCGGTGGCGCATCCGTCCTTAGTGCTTCGCGTCTGTGCGCTTCTCGACCGTGACCACCGCGTCCGTCACGATCGCGGCGACGGCGGCGATCGCCGCCCACACCGGGAGCAGCAGCGCCCCGACGACGCCGAGCGTCAGCGGGACCTCGATGATCGTGACGCCGTCGCGGGTCTTGACCAGCAGCCGACGGGCGTTCCCTTCCTCGACCAGGGCCTTGATCCGTTCGATGACACGGTCGACGCCCTCTTCGTCGATGTGGAACGTCTCGAAGAGTGTTTCCTTGGTCGTTGGCATCTCATTTCTCCTTCTTGGTGACGATCTCAAGTGTGTCACCGGACTTCCCAATGGCTCTGCTCCGACTACGGCTGGTGGTCGGCCTGGATTTCGTCGCCTGCGCGACATTCACCTCGCGTGAAGCTTGTGGGTCGGTGAACGCGAGGAGGCGCTCGCCCTCGGCGGCGACCTCGCCGGTGTCCCGCCTCCCGAGCGGAAGGACGGGCTCGACCTGAAGCCTCGCCCGTCCGCGGTCGCGGATGATCTTCCAGGTCGCGGCGATGAATCCATCGACGAGCACCGTGCCGAACCGGCCCTCCATCACCGTTCGCTGCGACCAGCGCAGGTCGTCACGAACGATGCGCGAACGATCGTCATGCGAGAGGAAGACGTTGTCGTACTGGGGTAGGAAGCGCGGCGGCGCAGGCGTGTCGGGATCGGGCAACGCACCATCCGGCACATCGAAGAGCTCGCGACCTTTCTCGTCGCGGAACGTGCGCAGCCCCGGCCGCAGCCGCTCGAACACCTCGCGGAGACCCGTGAGACGCGACCAGATCCGCGCATCGGCGACGGTCGCGGGGCCGAACGCGCGCAGGTAGCGCACGACAAGCGTGTCCGGCGACGCGTCGTCCGCCGGTTCCTTTCCCAGCCAGGCCTCGAGCGATGTGTGTCGCGCCTGCCCGCTCGCACCCCACAGCCCGCGTGGCGGCACCTGCACCAGCGGCAACAGGAAGTGCACGGCCGCGGCGAGCGCGCCGGCATCGTGGTCGGGCCAGCGCTTCTGTAGCAGCAGGCGCAGCTCCGCCGCGGTGCGCGGACGCTCATCGACGAGCTTCCGCCCCGCCCTGAGTAGCGCCTTGATGTCCGCGCCGGCGAGCCGGCTGGTGAAGGTCGGCACGCCAACGTCGCCGCGCGCGCTCAGGAAGGTGCGCTCGAACACGGGCTGCACGACCGGCCACATCGCGAGCGCGTCGCGCGCCGTGACGAGATGGACCGTCGCGCGCATGAGTCCCATGCGAACCGCTCTTCGCTTCGTGATCAGTGCGGCGAGCTCGTCCGTGCGAAAGGCCTCGAGTCGGGTCCAGAGTCCGATGTACGGGTCCAAAGGCACCTGCGCCTGCATGCCGACGAGCCGCTCGATCGCGTCCTTCGCGGAAGTCGTCGAGCGAGCAAGCAAGAACTGACGCTCGAGTAGGGCGCGGTTGAGCGCGCGCCGGCTGAGGATCATGGGGATTTCCCTAGGAGATTCACCCTGTGTCATGAACGCGTTCGCATCTGGGAGACTCGGTCGATCGAGCAAGCAACACGCGCCGGGAGATCGAGTTGAAGACGGCAGTCACAGACGAACTCGCGGTCACGGGACGATCGCTGCCGCACGGCAGTGTCTACGCCTCCCCCCGTGTCCTAACCGACCTGAGCGATTGCTACTTCTATCACACGATGGACATCCCCGGGTTTGGACATGTCGATGGCGAGTGGGACCTGCGTGAAGGGATCGACGCGTATCTCGGCAGCGTCGACGTGCGCGGCAAACGCGTGCTGGAGATGGGAACGGCCAATGGGTTCGTCTGTTTCCACATGGAACGCCAGGGCGCCGACGTCGTCGCGTATGACCTCTCGGAACAACAGGATTGGGATGTCGTGCCGTACGCGCGCGATGATGAAGCCGCATTTCGTGCAGACCGGAAGAACCATATTCGAAAGCTGAACAACGCGTTCTGGCTCTGCCACCGTGCCCTCAAGTCTGAAAGCAAGGTGGTCTACGGCGACGTGTACTCCGTGCCGGAGGACATCGGTGTGGTCGACGTCTGCACCTTCGGCTCGATCCTCCTGCATCTTCGCGATCCCTTCCTCGCTCTGCAGACGGCGCTCAGACTGACGAAAGAGACCGTGATCGTGACCGACATGCTGGGACCCGATGCGTCGGCTGATGATGGCGAACGGAGCCCTCCGGCCGCCACGAACGACGAGCGTTCACGCACGGCACGATCCACGACGCCCTTCACGAGAGGGTCGCTGAGAAAGATCGCGAGGCGCGTCGCGACGATCACGCCCGTCGTCAAAGATCTACTCGCGGACCGGGACCGTTTGGGACGCGAGCGGGACGAGCTTCTGCTGACTCGCGATCGGCTGCTGCACCAGCAGCAGGTGGCGGAACGCACACAGCTCACATTCGCTCCGGACTGGCGAAGATGTGAGCCGAGGGAGACGTGGTGGCATTTGTCGCCAGGCATCGTCATCGAGTTCCTCGGAGTGCTCGGCTTCGAGGAGACCGAGCTGAGCTACCACTCGCAGAAGCACAGCCTGGGAATGCGCAGGATGTTCACCGTCGTTGGACACCGGACCGCCGGAAGAGGCGCGTTCGAGGCTGCGGCTACCGAACGCCGAAGTATGTAGCTCCGATCGGTATCTCGCTGTCGGCGGATGTGAGCCAGAGGGCGTGCAGGCCCGGGACCAGGCCTCCCGTATCGATGCTCCACGCGAACCCTGATCGCTCGGCCGTCGAAAAGCGCGGGAAGATCGCCGCGACGTCGGATCGCCGCAGGTCCGCGACGCCCTCCGCGACGCGCTGGCCGTCGAGCCAGAGGCGCAGATGGGCGCTCTTTCCGCTAGGGAAGAAAGCCCAGCCGGTCACCAGCTGACTTGGTCCATTCACGACGCTGCCGACCATCTGCCAGTCCAGCGCACCCATTGGTAGGTCGACCTCCACCCGCCGGCGCTGAGCGGGGCGCGGCCCGCGTGTTCGACCCGTCTTCCGCATCGCGACGAGCTGCTGGGCGTAGAGCGGCCCGTGTTTCAGGTAGAAGTCGACGTCGAAGAGATCCGTCCATGTTCGCTCGATATAGCCACGCGAGTGGAACGCCACCTGATAGAAATCAGGCAGTCCTTCAAGACTCGCGTGACTCTGGCGTTTGTACAGGAACCCACGACGGCTGAATTTGTCGAGCTCCGACCGGCTCAATGCTTGCTCCGCCCAGTCTTCACCGTGCACGCTAAGCAGCACCAAGGCTCCCGGACGAGCGATCCGCCATAGCTCCGCGAGCCAAGCCCGCTCGTAGCTCTGATCCAGATGGGTCACCACTGAGATTCCGAAGATCAGGTCGAAATGGTCGTCCGGGAACGGAAGCGGGGGTAAAGGCCCGTTGGTCTGCGCCAGCGCGAACGGGAGGTTCTCCTGGCACCAGCGCACCGCGATCTCGTTGATGTCCGTTCCCACCAGCTCGGTCCCACCGGCGATGTCCCCGAGCCACCGAATGACGCGGCCGGAGCTGCATCCCCAGTCGAGCACGCGCCGCGTCTTCGACAGAGGTGTGCCACGCGATTCGGCGACGGCCCGGATACCCAGCGCGGTCGTGAGCCCGCCGTACAGATAGCTGTCAGCGCTCGTCGCGCCGACTTGCTGCAGGAGATCCGAACGGGCCGGGCTCGGGTACGAGGACTGGATCGCGGCGGAGGCGATCACCGCGCGATGGAGTGCCGTGGCCGAGCTCTCCACGTCGGCTCCCGAGCCGCCGATCACGCTGGGCCCGAGGTCGAGCTCGCTCAACCGATCGCGGTCCGACTGAAGCTCACCGGGTGCGCACTCGCGCTGCTCTCCCCAGACCGCGGGATGTTCTGTGACGCGGTCGCGCCTGCCAGACCTGAAAGGAACGCCTCCTCCGAACAGTCACGTCGGACCGCTTCGAGCGCGCCGAGGCGAATACGCTCCCACAGCGCCTCGTCCGAGTACAGCTCGACGACGCGACGCGCGAAATCCTCGGGGTCCGCGCCGACGAGCAGGTCGCGCCCCTCGGTCCAGCCGACCTGATTCACGATGAGCGGCGTCACCACGGAAGGCAGGCCCGAGGCCGAAGCCCCGTAGAGCTTGATCGGGATCCCGGCCGCATACCGGGTCGGCACGACGAAAGCGCGCGCGCGCGCATACCACGGGGCAAGGTCGTCGACCGTGCCGATGACCCGGACCGCGGGCGAGTCGAGCGCCGCGATCGCCGGAGAGCGGTTCGTCCCGACGACGAAGAGCGTGCACTGGAGGCGGCGCCTGATCAGCGGCAGGACCTCGCGGACGAAGTACAGGACCGCATCCTCGTTCGGCGAGGGCGACGTGAGCACGGCGCCAACGAAGAGCAGGTCCTTTCGCTCGGAGAACGGCGTCGGTGTGGGTCGTACCTCGACGCAGTGCCCGACGACATGAGTCCCCGGCGCCCCGAACTCCCTGAAGGTGCGCGCTTCCACCGGCGAGGCGGCGATGATCGCGTCCGCGGGCCGCACCAGCTCCATCTCGTCCCGGATCATCGTCTCGGCCGTGGCTCCGTTGACCGTCGCACCCTCGAGCCGCAGCTTCTGAAGGTCGCGCTGCGCGTAGATCGCTTCCGCGTCGTAGACGAGCCGCGCGCCGGGCGCGGCATCGCGGACGAAAGGCGCCACCTCACTCATGTTGTGCGGGCGGCTGATCAGGACGACGTCGTAGTGACCGGGGCGCTGCTCGAGGAATCGCTTGAGATCGAGCTTGCGCCCCGCCGGTCCGGTGATGACCTCGATCCCGCGCGCTTCCAGCTCGCTCGTGCATGGCTCCAGACGTTCGGGATCCTGCAACGCGAAGAACGTCACGGCCCATCCGAGCTCCTGTGCCGAGATGAGCATGCGATGGGTCCTCGGATAGCCGGAGCCGAGCCGTGGGTCGGGAACGCGATCGTCCACGAAGAGCAGGCGCGGCCGGCGCCGCGCGTCGCGTGCCAGGAGGACGTTGCCCAGCGAAGGTTGCACGTGCGACGCGAGCACCGACGACCACTTCTCGACGAACACGCGCTGGTTCTTCACCTGCGCCGCGATCGCGCCTTCGCGTCGCGGGGAGCTGCCGTACTCGTGATGAACGACGACAGCCGCCGGTTGGTAGAGGACGCGGTAGCCGTTGGAGCGGAGCGCCATGCAGTAGTCCGCGTCCTCGTAATACGCGGGAGCGTACCGCTCGTCGAACATCCCCACCTTGACGAATACCTCTCGCGGCGTGAGCAGCAGCGCGGCGGAGCAATAGTCGACGTCCCGGACGTGCGAATACCGCGGGTCGAATGGATCGTCGCCTCTCCCGTAGCCAAGGCAGGAGCCATCGCGCCACACGATGCTGCCCGCTTCCTGCAGGCGTCCGTCGAGGAAGATCAATCGCCCGCCGACCGCGCCAATGCTCGGATCCGAGCGCAGCGCGGAAAGCAGTGAGCGAACGGTGCCGGAAAGTATGTGGGCGTCGTTGTTCAGGAAGAGCACGTACTTCCCACGTGCCGCCAGCGCCCCGGCGTTGCTCGCGCGGAGGAAGCCGAGGTTCTCTTCGTTCCTCACGACGTTCAGGTTGTGCGTCTTCTCGAGGATCTCTCGCGTTTCGTCCGTGCTGCCGTTGTCCACGACGACGACCTCGTAGGCGAGGCCGTTCGCGTTCTCGGCGATCGCGGCGAGGCACTTGTACGTGAAGTGCCAGCGATTCCACACCGGGATCACGAACGAGACCTCGGGCTCGTCGAAGTGCGGGAATTCGATCGGCTTCACGTCGCGCAGGGCGATGGGACGACCGAAGAGCTCCGCGACCGCGCGTGCCTCGATCTCCAGAGGGCTGGTCCAGGTCTCGGTGACCGTGGGCGGCGTGTTCGTGGCTGGTGCGACCAGTCGTCCGGCGAGCTTGGCGACGTCGGCCAGCGATACAGCTCGCAGGAGCGTACCCGGCTCGCGCGCGGCGAAACGCGCGAGGCGCACCAGGAACCTCGCTCGCGTGCGCTCGTCGCGCACCGCGTACCAGACGCGTAATCGCGCGAGGCGCTTCACGGCGTCCTGCCCGCGGCTCGCGCGGGCGGCTTCCGGATCCGCGGGTCTTCCCAGCTCCCGAGCGTGACCGCGCAGGCGCGCGATCAGCGGAAGTCTCCACACGACCGGTCGCACAACGCGGCGAAGGCCTTCCGGCGTTCTACTCCACGCGATGGCCGACCCTGATACGAGCGTGCGCAGCACGGGGTGAATGCCGCCTCCCAGCCGACAGCGCGCGGCGCTTGCGGGTCGTCCAAGAGTTGCCCCGCGGCACGGGCCATGCATGCGGTCGATTCCCTACGACGATTGCCGTAGCGGCACGTCGCGCGAGATGGGCACAATCGGGTAACGGGCGATCACAAGTACCAGGCATTCGCGGACGCACCGGGCTCGACCCACAACCTCGTCGTGGATCTGGTCCCGCCCAACTCGCGCGTCCTCGAGTTCGGTTGCGCGACCGGTTACATGTCCGAGGTGCTGGCCTCGCGCCGCGGCTGCTCCGTGGTGGGGATCGAGCTCGTGCCGGCCGCCGCCGAGATCGCGCGCCGTCGCTGCGAGAAGGTCATCGTGGGAGACGCTGAAACGCTCGATCTCCGCGAGGCCCTTGGGGCGGATCGCTTCGACGCGATCCTCTTCGCAGACGTCCTCGAGCACCTTCGCGATCCTGCCGCTTTGCTGAAGCGCGTCCAGCCCTTCCTTGCCGAAGGTGGCAGCATCATCGCCTCGATCCCGAATGTCGCGCACGGCAGCGTGCGCCTGGCTCTGCTCGGCGGTGAGTTTCGCTATCGCGAGCTGGGTTTGCTCGACAACACCCATCTGCGCTTCTTCACGCGCGAATCGATCCACGACCTTTTCGAAGAGAGTGGCTACCTGGTCGCCGAGTGGGTGCGGCAACGATTGCCCATCGATGCGACCGAGGTCGCGGTGCCCAGCGGCCCGATCGCCGACGCCGCGCGAAGCCTGATCGCTGACGATCCCGAGGCGACGACCTACCAGTTCGTCGTCCGCGCCGTGCCCACGCTGGCCGATGCCGCCTTCGTGCAGAGGCTCGCCGACACGAGGATGGCACTCGCGAAGGCCACCGCAGCGCTCGCCGAAAGGGAGCGGACCATCGCGAATCTCCAAGCGATGGTCGCGGCCGAACAGGCACAGGCCGCGCGGCTCGGCGAGGACCTCAAGGCGATGACGCGAGCGCGTGACGAGAGCGAGATGCGAGTCACCGCGATCACGAGCAGCGGGTCGTGGCGGATAGCTCGATGGCTCTCGTCAGCGCGCCAGCTCTTCGCTAGATCGCGCCCGGAACGTGAAACGCGGCGAGCTTCCTGAAAGCGGAAGCTCGCCGCATCAGTCCACTGGCGAGAAGCGCCTCGCCATGCCAGAGATCAGTAGCTAATCGATACGCCCTGAACGACTGCGTTCCCCAGGCAGGTGTCGTTCGCTGAACCCGTGGCGCGGAAGATCCCGAAGATAACGGTGTCGCCGGCCAGTAGCGGCGTCACGCCGTTCGGCGAACTGATCGTGTAGTTCTTCTGTAGCGATTGATTCGGAGTGGTGCCAAAGAGCACCGTATCGCCGCCGACAGCCGTCAGGCCGCTCGACGCGCCGGGTCCGATGATGTGCGTCTGCCCCACGCGCGCGACGCTGATGTAGTTCGGCGGGAGCACGATGCCGCAGGCGACAGACGGCGTGTGCAAAACCAGCCGGACATTCAGAGTGGTTCCGGCGGTGAAGTCCTGTGGGATCGTGAAACCGTAGGAAAAGTCGGGTGTGCCGGTGTTCGGCAGCTGCATACCGGCGTTGGGACCGAAGCCGACCGTGTAGAAGGCCGAGTTACGGAGGAATCCACCGAAGAGCTGCAGGTTGATCTGACGGGGTGATGGAGCGCCTGGCGCACCCGTTGCACCCGTCGCACCGGTCGGTCCGGTCGGTCCAGGGGGACCCGCCGGACCGGGAGGACCGGACGGTCCGGCGATGAAGTAACCGGTCACGTCCAGCACCAAGTGCGTGGCGCTGACATCCGCCTGGACGACGATGTCGAATGTGCACCCACCGGCAGGCGGAGCGGCCGGGTCGCAGATCGGAACGGGCATGCCGTTCGCCCAGTTGGTGTTCGGCACTCCGACATTCGAATAGGTAAGGACGGCGGAGTTGGGCATCGGCGACCCGAACGCGGTCTCCCGAAGGTCTCCCGCGCCCGCGGGGTCGACGGCGAAGAAGACGAGGACGGCCGCGGTGGCGCCCGACGGGACGTTGCATCCGGTCGAGCTGCCTCCCTGACCGCTCAGGTTGGCCCCCGTCACTGAGAAGCTCCGCTGGCTGTTCGCGGCGAGCGGCCCGCCGGCAAGGCGCGTGTCGGCAACCCGACACGGCTGCACGGAGTTGTAGACGAGATTCGATTGACTCGGCGGTGCGGCCGCCGACAGCAGAGCGCTCAAGCTGACGAGTAACAGGCTGAGCAGGACAACGAGTACGAATCTGGACCGAGATTGCATTTGCTTCCCTTCCTTCCTTCGCAGCGGTCGACTGGCGCGTCTGCCTCCTCAGCAGCGTCAGGTCTCTCCTCAGGTGTGCTGACGACCGAGGAGGCGGCGCGAGTGTGGAAGGGCATGGACGCGCCAGCCATAGGGAAAACACCAGAGATACAAGCAGACGCATTACTGCATGAGTACTGGTCTGCTGATCGGACACGCACACGCGACGGCGCAGGTGCATCCTTACGCTTCCGATGCACACAAGTTCGCTGGAACACATGCGAGACCTGGTGTCGCGGTACCTGGATCCCAGGGTGTCGCTGCGCATCCTTGATATCGGCAGCTACGACGTCAACGGAACGTACCGCGACATCTTCGACAAGCCGAGCTGGCGTTATATAGGTGTCGATATCGCGGCCGGCCCCAATGTCGACCTAGTGCTGAAGTCTCCGTATCGGTATCCCGTACGTGATGGGTTCGCCGACCTCGTTATCTCAGGGCAGACGATCGAACATGTCGAGTTCTTCTGGTTGAGCTGGCAGGAGATGGTCCGCGTCGTCAGACCCGGTGGTTTGATCTTTCTCATCGCGCCGTCTCGTGGCCCGGAGCACCTTCATCCCGTTGACTGCTGGCGTTTTCTGCCCGGCGGCTACCGCGCGCTCGCGAAGTACGCGGGCGATGTGGAGGTGGTCGAGGTAAAGACCGACTGGGAGCCACACCCCGCCGACGACAGCAAGGATTGGGGTGACACCGTCGGGGTCTTTCGTCGGAGTCGCCGACGTCTGGACCTCCTCCGTCGACTGCGCGGCCGCCTCGGGCGGCCGATGGGGCAGTAGCGGACGCAGATTCGCCATCACGCGAAATCGCCTGAGCGCGAACTGAAAGACATCTAACAAAGCGCCCCTTTTGCGCCGCATTTCACGAATCGCGGACGCCCTTCTGGTGTTGCATCGGCAGACCCACAACCGCAGGAGGACGACTTTCTTGACATCAGCTGCCCGCACCCCGACCCTCACGATCGACCCACGTACGCGTATGCAGATCGTGGTGGCGGTCATGCTCGGTCTCTTCCTGGCGGCGCTCGACCAGACGGTCGTCGGCACCGCGCTGCCGCGCATCGTCACGGACCTGCACGGGAACGACATCTACACCTGGGCCTTCACCGCGTACCTCTTGACCGCGACGATCAGCGGACCGATCTACGGCAAGATCTCTGACCTCTTCGGGCGGCGGCCGGTCCTGCTGTTCGCCGTCGCCGTCTTCCTGGGTGGGTCGCTCTTCGCCGGCTTCTCGCACGAGATGTGGCAGCTTGTCGCCTTCCGCGCGGTGCAGGGACTCGGCGCGGGGGCGCTCTTCCCGATCGCGCTCGCCGTGATCGGCGACCTGTTCGAGCCCGCGGAGCGCGGCAAGTACCAGGGTCTGGTCGGCGCGGTCTTCGGTCTCAGCTCGCTCATCGGCCCGGCCATCGGCGGCGTCATCACCGACACGGTCGGCTGGCAGTGGGTGTTCTTCGTCAATCTGCCGATCGGCGCGATCGTCTTCGCCGTGATCTGGCGCACGCTTCCGTCGATCCGGCCGAACGCGGCGACGCCGCGGATCGACTACCTCGGCGCGAGCGTGCTCGTAGCAGCGCTGGTGCCGATCCTCGTCGGGCTCACGAACAAGCAGAGCGGCAACTGGGGCGACCCGGCCGTCGGTGGTCTCATCGGCCTGGGTCTCGCGATCGCCGCGATCTTCGTCTGGATCGAATCACGGGCCGTCGATCCGATCGTGCCGCTCACGCTCTTCCGCAACCGTTCCTTCACGATCTCCGTGATCGCGATGTTCATGGCGTCGATGGCGTTCTTCGCCCCGGTCGTGTTCCTGCCGCGCTGGTTCCAGGTGGTCGGCGGCGCGAGCGCCACGCAGTCCGGCTATCAGATTCTCGCGCTGCTCGGAGGGCTGATCGCGAGCGCGATCCTCTCCGGCCAGCTCGTCGCGCGGACCGGCCGCTACAAGCCACTCGCGCTCGGCGCGCCGGTGATCCTCGCGATCGGTCTCTTCCTGCTCTCGAACCTGCGCGCTGACACGCCGCTGCCGCTCCTCTGGTCGTGGATGTTCGTGACCGGCATCGGCGTCGGCCCGACTTTCGCCATCTTCACGCTGGTCGTGCAGAGCTCGGTCCCACCACGTCAGATCGGGACCGCCACGAGCAGCCTCACGTTGTTCCAGCAGGTCGGCGGCAGCGTCGGGCTGGCCGCGGCCGGCACGGTGTTCAGCACGCGTCTGGCGGAGGAGCTGCCGCGTGAGCTGGCCGCGGCCTCACTGCCGCCGCAGATCGTCAATCTCTTCGCCGGAGCTGGCGCAAACGCGTTGAATCGGCTCACCGGCGTCGGCGATCTCGGACAGGCGATCCTCGCCGGCGCGCCGGCTGAAGCGCGCGCGCAGCTCGCGCCGTTCATCCCCGACATCGTCGCGGCGATCCATCGCGCGTTCTCGCTCGCCACCGCGAGCACATTCGTGTTCGGCATCGCGGCCGCGGCCTTCGCCGCGTTCGTGGTCCTCTTCCTTCGCGAAACCCCGCTGGTCGTCGCCGCGCCAGCGACCGAGACGACGTCCGACAGAGGCAACCGCTCGCGGGAGATCGCCGCAGCCGGCGAGTAAGCGCGGCGCTAGCGAGACGCAGCGACGGCGCGGAGCTTCGGGAACCTCACCCGGAGGTCGGCCGCCCGCACCTGGAACAGCGCCTCCGGCTCCGCGAGACCGGCGAAGGTGTAACGGCCGAGACTCTGCAGGGCGATGCCGTCGGCCAGTTCGATCGCGAGCAGGTCGCGAGCCGCCGACGACACCAGGATCTGTCCGCCATGCCCGGCCGAGCACACGCGCGCCGCGACGTTCACCGCGATGCCGACATATCCGGTCTCCGTGAGCGTCGTGCGCCCGCTGTGGATGCCGATGCGAACGCAGACATCAACCTCGTCAGGCCACTCGCGCTTTTGCAGCGACCGCTGGATCCCGATCGCCGCGACGAGGGCGCGCGCCGGCTGGCGGAAGACGGCGAAATACTCATCGGCGCGCGCGTCGACCTCATGGCCACCGGCGTCGCGCACGCTCTTGCGGATCAGCGCTCTCACGTCACGAAGGACGGACGCATATCCGTCACCGAGCTGACGCAGCAGGCCGGTGGATCCTTCGATATCGGTGAGCAGGAACGTCACCGTTCCGCGTGGCAGGCTCGCGATATCGCGCGCGCGGGCCTTGACCTCGGTCTGCTGCCGCTCTTTGCGCAGCTGTCCATCGAAAAAGCCGATCGGCACGATGCCGTGCTTCTTGGCGGCCCTGAGCAATCGTTGCCGCGCGCGCTCGCGCGCGACGTCGTCCTCGAACGCGGTCTGGTCGAATCGCGCGAGCGCGTTGCGCACATGTGACGCGTCGTTGATCGGCAAGCGCCGGCGGCCGTGCGAATCGATGTAGGCGAAGGCGCTATCCGGCAGACGAGCGCGTGCCGTGGCGGCGAGTGGTGGCACGTTCGGGGACCCCCTGAAGAAAAATGATAAGGGCAGGACGGGTGTGATCAGCCGGCTTGCTGCAGCACTTCGACCGTGAACGTGAGCAGGCGCCAGAGCTCCCCCGTGAGGAACAGCGGACCCCCCGACTTCGCCGCTTCACCCGCGGGTGCCGCATGCGTGATGAGACGCGGCACCGCGAGGACCATGTGACCGTCGCGCGGAGCGGCGCGCGCAGCCTCGGCCTCCGCCAGCGGCTCGAACGTGTCGAGCGGATCGTGGATCCAGTAGATCGGCGGACGGATGTCGTGCCACACGATCTTCGGAGAGACGGAGTCGTACGCGCGGCGCGCACCCGGACCGAGCGCGCGCAGCCGATCGAGCGCCTCCTGATAGGAGGTCGAGGCGAGCACGCGGCGCACCGCGTCGCGATCGCCGGGGGGCGCGAGGTCGATCGCCGCAGGCGGTAACCGCTCGAGCACCTCGGCGCTGGGTCCCCACGGCTCGAGCCGTCCGTCGGAGAGCTGCTCGCGACCCACCACGCTGGCGATATACGTGTCGATGTCGAAGTAGGCGCCGAGGATCGCGATGAACGAGGCCCGGCCGACGGCGGGCTCGCGACCGGCCGCGACGAGCAACATGCCGCCACCGACGGAGACGCCGAAGGCGCCGACGTTCCTCTCTTTGGTCGCGGGCAGATCCCGCGCACGTGCGAACGCGGCGTCGATCTGTTTCGTCGCGCTCGCCTCGAAGCGCCCCGCCTTGAGGAACGGGAACTCCGGGATCATCACCAGGTAACCCGCACGCGCGAGCGTCACACCGAAGCTCCGCAGCAGCGGCTCGTCGTTGCCGCGTGGCGCGGCCCCGGGCACGACCAGGATCGCCGGATGCTGGTCGCCCCAACCCGGCGACCAGTACGTGACGCGCATCGGCACACCGGCGAAGCGGTCGTCCGTCTCGAGGACGCGCGGCTCGGGTGTCACCAACCGCGCGACGTTCGTGCCGACGAGCTGCTCGCTGTAGATGTCGGCAAGGACGATCGCCGACTGGCCGACGGGTCGCAGCACCGGTCGCCAGAGCAGCCCGACGAGAACGAGCATGACGATCAGGATCCAGCGGCGTCGGCTCAGCTTCGTAAGCCTACCCTCCAACTGTGTCTGGATGTCATCAATCCGATTAGCACTGCTTGACAGCACGGCGCGGGGGATTACTACTCCAGACCGGACCAGACCATCGGGCGACCGAAGGGAATGGTCGTTCGTCCGCGCCTTTAGGAAGGGGAGCCGAGATGCGCGAACTCTTCAACGCCGCCCTCGCGGCCGTCGTCACTCTCGCTCTGATGCTCGCGTCACAACCGGCAAGCGCGGCACAGCTGTCGCCTAGTGGTCCCGCGAGCAGCAAGCCGCCGATCACGACTGTCGGTTCGCGTCTCGACAGCACCCACTCGGTCCCCGTCACGCGGCATGGTCCGCCGTCGGGCCTCCCCTATCGCGCGCTCGATCAGGCGATCTTCGCGCGCGCGAAAGCGCAAGCGCAGCGCGCCGCCCAGGGCATCACGCCATTCACGCGCAGCGATTTCGCGATCGCCGCGATTCCGAGCAGCCAGACGGTGGTCCAGGGTTCCAGCACCACGTACACCGTGAGCACGCAGGCCACATCGGGCGCGCCGCGCCCGGTGAGCCTCTCCGTCAGCGGATTGCCCGCGGGCGCGACGGGCTCGTTCAATCCCGCGTCAGTCAACGCCGGCGGAAGCTCGATCCTCACCGTCTCGACCACGACGGCCACGCCCGCCGGCACGGTCGGGTTGGTCATCGCGGGCAGCTACACCTCGCCGCCGACGACGCACTCGACCGCCGTCAGCCTCACGGTCGTGACCGCGCCGGTGCCCGATGACTTCGCGATCAGCGCGAGCCCGTCGGCGCAGAGCGTGGTCCAGGGCTCGAGCACGACGTACGCGGTGAACACGCAGCTCGCGTCGGGGACCGCGCAAACCGTGAGCCTGTCCGTCAGCGGACTCGCCGCAGGCGCGACCGCCTCCTTTAATCCCGCGTCCGTCACCGCCGGCGGCAGCTCGGTCTTGACCGTCGCGACCACGACGACGGCTGCCACGGGAACCTTCACGCTGTCGATCACTGGCCAGTACCCATCCGGCCCGACACACTCGACCGCCGTCAGCCTCACGGTGACCGCACCGGTGCCCGATGACTTCGCGATCAGCGCGACCCCGTCGACACAAAGCGTCGTCCAGGGCTCGAGCACGACCTACACCGTCAGCACGCAGGTGGCGTCGGGGATCGCCCGGTCCGTGAGCCTGTCCGTCAGCGGACTCGCCGCAGGTGCGACCGCCTCCTTTAATCCCCCATCCGTCACCGCCGGCGGCAGCTCGGTCCTCACCATCGCGACCACCACGACGGCCGCGACCGGAACGTTCACCCTGTCCATCACCGGCCAGTACCCATCCGGCGCGACGCACTCGACGTCCGTCTCGCTCGCGATCACGCCCACGTCCGCGACCGGCCCGACCATCGGTGCGACCTGGAACGGCCAGTCGGAAGCCGACCTCGCGCCACCCGACCCCACCGGCGCGATCGGTCCGAACAGCTACATCGAGCTCATCAACCTCCGTTACGGGATCTACGGACGCGACGGTGGCCTGCTGAACGACGGCGACCTCGGCGCGCTCACGTTGTTCCCGGTCACCGAGCTCTCGGATCCCCAGATCGTGTGGGATCCGACGTCGCAGCTCTACTACTACCTCGTGCTCGACTACGTGAACTCGGCCTACGCGTTCGGTTACAGCAAGAGCGCGGACCCTCGCTCGGCGAATGATTTCTGCCACTACATCGTCGGTGCCTTCTACAACGGGTTCTATCTGCCGGACTACCCGAAGATGGCGGTCACGCAGGACTTCGTCCTCGTCGGCACCAACGTCTTCCTGTTGGGCGCGTTCTACGTCGGTTCTGACGTCGACTGGTTCCAAAAGCCCACCGATCCGGTCTGCCCCGCGCAGCTCGGCCCCGGTGGCATCTTCGGCAACCTGATGAACGAGAATCGCACGCAGACCTCCACGCCCGAGCCCGCGGTGAGCGGGGACGCGACATCGGGCGGCTATGTCATAGGATCGGCCGACGTCGGCATGGGAAGCGCGAGCTTCCTCACCCTCTTCAAGGTGACGAAGAACATCTTTGGCAACGCCACGATCAGCGGACCGACACCGATCACCGTGCCGTCGTACCAGATGCCGGCGAACGCGCCGCAGAGCGGCACGATCCAGCTGCTCGACACAATGGACACGCGCTTGACGCATGCCGTCGCCGCATATGACCCGCGCATCGGATCCACCGCGATCTGGACGGCGCACACCGTCTTCGGTGGTGCGGGCGCCGAAGGTCGCTGGTACGAGATCAACGCGGGCGCCGCACAGGTTTCGCAACGTGGGACCGTGAGCGACCCCGGTCTCTACATCTTCAATGGAGCGATCTCGTCCGACCGCGCGGCCGATGATGCGACCGACGCGACCGCGACGACCGGCCGCAACATGGTCATGGGCTTCAACACGTCATCGTCCAGCACCTTCGCGGCGATCCAGATGGTGTCGCAGCGCGGCACCGGCGCGCAGTCCGGCTTCGTTCTGGTGCGGCAATCGCTCGGACCGAACGTCGACTTCTCCTGCGGTTCGTCGGTCCCCGACGTGTGTCGCTGGGGCGACTACGGGGGCGCCACGCCCGACCCGCTCAAGGCCATGGGCGGCCAGGTCTGGCTCTCCGGCGAATGGAACAACCCGATGACCGACGGGGTGACTCCGACGTGGCAGACCTGGAACTGGTCGGCGTCACCGTGAGCCCGAGCTAGGGCAGGTCCCTCCGGCCCACCGGCGAGCGCGGCCCACTCCGCACCGGAGTTGGGATCGGGCGCGACGAGCAAGTGGGTATCGACGACGCGCGGGCCGTAGAGTCGCGACCATGCGGGTGATCCGTGTCGTCCGATGACCTCGTAGCCAGCGATCAGGCGGGTGAAGATCGACGCCTCATGTCCCGGGTGGCCGGCGGCGACGCCGATGCGCTCGGCGAGCTGTACGACCATTACGGCCGCGTCGTGTTCGGCGTGATCTACCGAATGCTCGGAAGTCCCGAGTCGGCCGAGGAGGTCGCCCAGAATGCGTTCCACTCGGTCTGGCGCCAAGCACGCGCGTATCGGCCTGAGCGGGGCTCGGTGCGCACCTGGCTCCTCGCGATCGCGCGCAACGCGGCCATCGACTGGCGCCGTTCGAAGGGGAACCGAGCCGGGCGCGAGACCGCGATCGACGAAACGCTGTTGCTCGTCGACGAGCGGCGGGTCGAGGACACCGTCATCGCCAGCTTGCGCGCCCAGCGCGTGCGAGCGGCGGTGGCGTCGCTGCCACGAGAACAGCGCGAGGTGCTCAGCCTCGCGTTCTGGTCCGGTCTCTCGCAGACCGAGATCGCGAGCCGCACCGGCGCGCCCCTGGGTACGGTGAAAAGCCGGGTGCGCCTCGGCATGGCCCGACTGCGCGAGTGGCTCGGCGACGATGAGGTGCGGCGATGACGGTCCACCCCACCGACGATCTCGGCGCGCTCGCGCTCGGCGCCCTCGATGCGGAGGAGGCGCGCGCGGTCCGCGCGCATGTCGCGGGCTGCGAGTCCTGCGCTGTCGAGCTTCGCGCTCTGGAGGAGGCCGCGTTCGCGGTGGCGGAGACCGCGGAGCGCGACGCTCCCGACCGCCTGCGCACGAAGATCGTCGAGCGCGCACGCCGCGAAGGCCCGCAGCGCCGCGCGCCGCCATCGTCGTTCCCGGGCCAGTTCCGCCGGCCGGTCCCACTCGCGATCCCGCTCGCCCTCGCGGTGCTCCTCGCGATCTCGCTCGCCACATATGCCGGCGCGCAGCGAGACCGGGATCGGTACGCGAGCGCGCTCTCAGGCATCGCCGGTGCGAGGGTGATCGCGCTCGCTCCGACCGGTGAGGTCCCTGGAGTGCGCGGCTCTCTCGTGATCCCGGCGAGCGGCGCGGCGCCGTATCTCATCCTCGATCTCCCGGCGGCGCCGTCGGGAAAGACCTGGGAGGCGTGGGTCCTGCGCGGCGAAACGCCGCTCGCCGCGGGTATCACGAACGATCGCGGCGTCACCACGCTGGTGTTGACCGCGCCGCTGGTGAGTGGCGACGGGGTCGCGGTGACCCTCGAGCCGAGCGGCGGCGTCGATCGCGTGACCGGCGCGCCCGTCCTCGCGGGCAAGACCTAGGTAAGCCCACAACGTGCGGCGCCGCGCGAGCCTGCCAAGGCCCGCGCGGCGCACGCGACGCGGAGGGGATCGTTAGTCGTGACTGTGCTCGTAGCCCTCGTGGGGATGCGCGAGATACGGGAACGTCGTGAGGTACGGCTTCTCGTTCGCGGTGCCGTCGGTGAGCAGCGCCGCGGCACCGTCGGCGGTGAAGCTCGGCCGCACCAGCGGAAGCGTGACGCCGGCCACCGCGCGGAGCTCGATCGCGACGACGTTGTCGGCGACGCGCCGTCCGTTCGGGAACCCCGCGGTGTCGCCACCGAGCAGGCCGAACGGGCTTGGGGTCGAGGCCGGCGGGAACGCCAGGTTGAGGCGCAGCATGTCCGCGACGCGCGGACCGGTGAAGTTCTGGAAGCCGGAGATGACGCCGCTGGGGATCCCGGTGCCGAGGACGGCGACGAGGTCGTCCCGCGACCGAGTCGACGCGGGCTGCGTCAGGAGTGCGGCGAGGTTCGGGAAGACGCCTGGATAGAGGACCGGCAGGAGATTCTGCAGCTCGGGATCGCGGTAATAGACGCTGAAGTCGGCGTCGCGTCGGGGTTCGCGTCCGTTCCAGCCGTCCTTCTTCGACATCGGGATGATCACTTCGTTGATGAGCGGGTTGCCCAGGCGCGAGACCTGGACCCACGACCCGGCCGACGACGAACCTCCGTCGTCGCCGTGCATCTTGCCGCGCTGCCGGCTGGCCGTCGCCCACACTCCGATCACGGACTTCGGGTCCATGACGTTCACCGGCACGGAATTGCCGCGTGTGAGCTCCGTCTTTGGGACCTGCAGCGCGATGGTGTGGACGTTGAAGCCCTTGGTCCCGTCCTTCCCGGGCATCGCCGGAAGTGGAAGGAGGTGCAGGTTCCCGAAGGGGCGAAGCGCGCCGAGGTCGAAGATCGAGCCGACGTCGACGAAGAAGCCCTCGTCGCGCTGGCCGGCGAACACCTTCACGCCATTGGGCAGCGAGTGGATGGCCGCGTTTGCGAGCGCCGGGTAGTCGGGGGTCGAGCGCGGACCGATGCGCACCGGCGGACTCGCGAGGTCGGCGCCGAGCACGCGGCGCTCGCGTTCGTCGTCGTCATCCTCGTCGTTGTGTCCGACGATGACGCGCGTCACGGAATACGTCTGTCGAAGATTCCACGACGCGCTGTCGAGCGCGGTGATCGGCCCGGTGTTGTACAGGAACGTCGCGGGGTTCGTGATCGTCGTCTTGAACCGGAACTGGTAGACGACGTCAGCGCGGGCGTCGCCGTCGTTGTCGATCTTGATCTCGTAGAGGACGTCGTCCCCGAACTGGAAGAAGTTCGGGCCGCCGGCCGGCTCCTCGAACGGGATGTAATTCGCGATCAGCGTGACCTTTGTTGGGTCATTGGGGTCGACGAACGCGTAGACGTCGGTGTTGTCGGCGACGGGGTCCTTGGAGATCTCGGGGGCTTCACGATGCGACGACATCGCCGGCCTCCTTCGCGATCGCGACGAGCCGGGCGACGAGCGCACGGTCGCGGCGCACGATCTCGCGTGTGCCGACCATGACGACGACCTCGCCTTGCCGAGCGTCGCTGACGTAGGCGACGAGGGGTTCGGAGCTGGTCTCGATGGAGCTCTTCGCCGCGGTGGCCGACCCGGCCAGACCGCGACTGGCGCCGACCAGGCCGATCGCGGCCGCACCGGCGGCGGCGGATTTGAGAAGCGTGCGTCGCGAGCTAGCTGTCATGCCTTCCTCCCGAAAGACGCTGAAGTTGTGATCCGGCCGCTACCTACGAGATCGCAGCCCCGAGCGGATCACGACTGCGCCGCCGATCCGGCACCTTGAGTCGACGAAGATCCGGAAGAGGTGTTCGCTTCGTACCCTTCCGCAAACCCCCGAGGTTGCTTGCCAGCCTCCGGAAAAGTGGATACGGCCCCACGGGGGCCAGAGAGAGGGAGGGGACATGAACCCCAAGCAATTCCTACAGATCGGTGGCGCGATCCTCGTGATCCTGGGCGTCGTCGGCCTGCTCCCGGTGTTCACCAAGGCGAACACACCGTGGTTCTACCTGGACACCGGCGAGAACGTCGCGCACATCGGACTCGGCGTCGTCGCCATCGCGGCCTCGTTCCTACTGACGGACCCGGCCATGCAGAAGTGGCTCGTCGCCGTCGTCGGCGTCGTCGCACTCTTCTTCGGCGTCTATGGCTTCGTCGTCACGGGTCAGCCCGATCCGAACACCTTCGGCCTCGCGAATCTCGAAAGCCCGGCGGACAACCTGCTGCACCTCGTGGTCGGCGCGTGGGCCCTCTACGCGGCGTTCATGGGTCGCACGAGCATGTCGACCGCGTAGCGACTCGTCAGCCGCGCACTCCTTGCGACGAGAGCGGCCGTCCCGTCAGGGCCGGCCGCTCTCCTTGGCTACGCGGCTCCGCGGACGCGCCGCCTCCGGGTGAGAGTGACCTTTCGGCGACGGAGCTTCGCACGCGCACGCTTTGGTGTGGCCCGCGCTCCGCCGCGAGCGCTCGACACCTGGCTCGCGGTGCGTGCGACGGTGCGCCCGAGGGTCTCGACCGCCGACGCGAGCATGCCCGCGCTGAGACCGGCGAGGCTGATCGCCGCCTCAGGCCGTCCGTCCGGACCGAGGATGGGACTGCCAACGCACACGACGCCTTCCGTCGTCTCCTGCTGATCGACCGCGTAGCCACGACGGCGGATCGCGGCGAGCTCGCTCTTGAGACGCGCGAGCGTCGTGATCGTGTTCTTCGTGCGCGGCGCGAGCTGCCCCGATGGTCCGTAGAGCCGATCGATCTCGTCATCGGGGAGGTACGCGAGCATCGCTTTTCCGAGCGACGTGCAGTACGCCGGCAGACGGCTTCCGATGTCGGTCACCACGTGCGGCTCGATCCGACTGCGGCTCGCGTCCTGGCGCTCGATGTACACGATGTCGCCGTGATCGAGAACGGCCATCTGTGTCGTGAAGCCGGTCCGGCGCGATAGCTCTCGCATCGCGGTCCGCCCCACCTCGCGGACGGAGAATTCGTGGAGGTATGCGTTCCCGAGCTGCGCGACGCGGAAATCGAGCCGCCAGCCGTAGCCCTCGGCGGTAGGCGCGACGAAGCCGCGCTCCTGCAGCACCCTCAGGAGATCCGCGACGCTGGTCCGCGGCGCGCCGAGCAACTGCGACAGCTCGCGCGCGGTGAGGCCGTTCTGGCCGCGCTCGACCAGGAACATGAGCAGATCGAGGGCCCTCCCAGCCGTGCGAGCGATCGCGCGTCCTTCACCCACGGCGCCAGACGATAGCACTGTCTGGTGACGGATATCCGTTCGCCTTGACGGAATCCCGTCAGCAGCACAGCATCCCACGCGATCGTGTCGGGGAGGTGCAGCGGTCGGAGACGGTGCGTTCGCTCGGTGAAACAAACATCAGTGGAGAGAGAAACATGAGAGGTAGATCAACACGCTGGCTCGGCGGTCTGGCGGCTGTCGTCCTGGTCGCCGCGGCGTGCGGCGGGACGCCCGCCACGACCGGCGGCTCAGCGGCCAAGTCCTTCATCCCGATGATCTCGAAGGGCTTCCAGCACCAGTTCTGGCAAGCGGTGAAGCAGGGAGCTGAGAAGGCGGCGACGCAGTTCAACGTCACCATCACCTTCGAGGGGCCGGAGAACGAGTCACAGGTCGACAAGCAGCTCGAGATGGTCCAGGCCGCGCTCAACAAGAAGCCACAGGCGCTCTGCTTCGCGGCGCTCGACAGCAAGGCCGCGATCCCACTGCTCCAGAAGTTCAAGGACGCCAAGATCCCGGTCATCGGGTTCGACTCGGGCGTCGACAGCGACATCCCGCTCGCGACCGCGGCCACCGACAACATCGCGGCGGCGGGGGCAGCGGCGGACAAGATGGCGACCCTCATCGGCGGGTCCGGCGAGGTCGCGATCGTCGCGCACGACCAGACCAGCCGCACCGGCATCGACCGCGTGAAGGGCTTCACCGACCAGATCAAGAACAAATACCCGAACATCAAGATCGTCGCGACGCAGTACGGCGGCGGCGACCAGCTCAAGTCGACGGACCTGACCAAGGCGATCCTGCAGGCGAACCCGAACCTCAAGGGTGTCTTCGGCGCGAACGAGGGCTCCGCGATCGGCGTCCTCAACGGCGTGAAGGAGTCGGGCAAGACCGGCAAGGTCGTGGTGATCGGCTACGACTCTGGCCAGCAGCAGATGGACGCGATCCGAGCCGGCACGGAGGCGGGCGCGATCACTCAGGACCCGATCGGCATCGGGTTCAAGTGTGTCGAGGCCGCCGTGAACGCGATCGCCGGCAAGACGCTCCAGAAGAACATCGACACCGGCTTCAAGTGGTACGACAAGACGAACATCGACAACCCGGACATCGCGGCACTGCTGTACAAGTAGCGAAGACGGTCTAGCGGAAGCGGACGGGGCTGTCGCACGTCGCGACGGCCCCGTTCGTCCGCGTGGGAGGATTCACGTCGTGCCCGAGGCGGTCGGCGACCTGCTGGTCGAGATGGACGGGATCACCAAGGACTTTCCCGGCGTCCACGCTCTGCGGGACTGCCGCTTCGACTTGCGCCGTGGCGAGGTCCACGCCCTCGTCGGCGAGAACGGCGCGGGGAAATCGACCCTCATGAAGATCCTCGCCGGTGTCTACCGGATGGATTCGGGGCGCATCCGGCTGAAAGGCGCCGATGTCGACATCGCCACGCCGCGCGCCGCGCAGCAGCTCGGCATCAGCATCATCCACCAGGAGCTCAGCCTCATGCCGAACCTGACGGCGGCCCAGAACATCTTCATCGGCCGCGAGCCCCGCGGCATGCTGCCGTTCGTCCTCGACGAGCGCGCCCTCAACAAGAACGCGCAGGCACTGTTCGACCAGCTCCACCTGAGACTCGACCCACAGACAAAGGTCGCCAACCTCGCCGTCGCGCAACAGCAGATGGTCGAGATCGCGAAGGCGCTCTCCCACAAGGCGGAGGTCGTGATCATGGACGAGCCGACCGCCGCGCTCACCGAAACGGAGATCGACGAGCTGTTCCGGATCATCGGCAAGCTACGCGAGACCGGCGTCGGCGTGGTGCACATCTCCCACCGCCTCGAGGAGCTCAAGCGGATCTCCGACCGGGTCACGGTCATGCGCGACGGCCAGTACATCGCGACCGTCGAGACCAAGGACGCGTCGATCGAGCAGATCATCCGGATGATGGTGGGCCGCGCGATCTTCGAAGAGGCCCGCGAGATACACGAGGCCCACCCGGATGTCGTGCTCGACGTACGCGACCTGAGCCGCGGTCGCGCGGTGCGGCACGTGAGCTTCGACCTGCACCGTGGCGAGATCCTCGGCTTCGCCGGGCTTGTCGGTGCCGGGCGCACCGAGGTCGCGAGGGCGATCTTCGGCGCGGACCGCGCCGACTCGGCCGGGATCAGCGTGAATGGCCGTGCGGCGAACATCAGGAGCCCGGGCGACGCGGTCCGCCGCGGGATCGGCTATCTCTCGGAAGACCGCAAGCGGTACGGACTTGCGCTGTCGATGGACGTCGAGACGAACATCGTCCTTGCCACGTTCCGCAAGTTCCTGCGCGCCTTCGGTCGCGTGGACGTCGGCCGGACGCGATCCGCGGCGCAGCAGCGGGTCGAGCGTCTCGCGATCAAGACACCAAGCATCCGGCAGAAGGTGCGCAACCTTTCCGGCGGCAACCAGCAGAAGGTGGTCATCGCGAAGTGGCTCACCGCAGACACGGACATCCTCATCTTCGACGAGCCCACGCGAGGCATCGACGTCGGCGCGAAGAGCGAGATCTACCACCTGCTGAACGAGCTCGCGCAGCAGGGCAAGGCGATCATCATGATCTCGTCCGAGCTGCCGGAGATCCTCCGGATGAGCCACCGCATCCTCGTGATGTGCGAGGGGCGCATCACCGGCGAGCTCAGCGGCGCCGGCGCGACGCAGGAGCAGATCATGACCTACGCGACGATGCGCGAAGCGGTCGCGCGGGCCAGCGAGTGAAGATCGGCTCGCTCGACCTGAGGGGGGCGCAGCGGACGACGCTCATGCGGTCGGACGCCATGCAGCGGTTCCTGGCGTTCGCGGCGCTCATCGTGATCGTCTTCGTGTTCTCGCTGCTCTCGCCGAACTTCCTGCAGTTCGACAACGTCGTCGGGATCCTCATCGCGACGACGGTGAACGGGATCCTCGCCCTCGGCGTCACCTTCGTGATCATCAGCGGCAGCATCGATCTCTCGGTCGGAACGGTCATGACGCTTTCGGCGGTGATGACCGCGGTCTTCATCACGGTCTGGCAGCTGCCGGTGCCCGTCGGCATCGTCGCCGGTATCGCCACCGGTGGGCTTGCCGGACTCGTGAACGGCGTGCTGGTCGCGAGGCTCAAGATCCCGTCGTTCATCGCGACGCTCGGCATGCTGAACGTGGCGAAAGGCCTCGCGCTCGTCATCTCGGGACTGAAACCGATCTACTTCAACGACACGCCTGAGTTCAACCGCGCGGCGATGGGATCCGTGATCGGCGGGATCGTCCCCGGTCTCGAGATCCCGAACCTCGTGGTCGTGCTGTTCGTGTCCGCTCTGGCGGCGAGCCTGATCCTGTCGAAGACGATCCTCGGCCGCTTCACCTTCGCGCTCGGGAGCAACGAGGAGGCCGCGCGCCTCTCGGGCGTCAACGTCGACGCGTGGAAGATGGCCGTCTTCACGGTCTGCGGCCTCTTCAGCGGGATCGCCGGGGTGCTCATCGGCGCACGGCTGAATTCCGCGCAGCCCTCGCTCGGCCAGGGCTACGAGCTGGACGCGATCGCGGCCGCGGTGATCGGCGGAACGTCGCTCTCCGGCGGTGAGGGCTCGATCCTCGGGACGGTCATCGGCGCGTTCATCATCAGCACACTGACGAACGGCCTGCGTATCCTCTCGGTCCCGCAGGAGTGGCAGACCGTCGTCACCGGCGGCATCGTCATCGTCGCCGTGTACCTCGACATCGTGCGCCGGCGCCAGCGACCATGAGCGGCTCGACGATCACCGCGCTCGAGGCGCTCGACGTGCGCTTCCCCACTTCACGCACGCTCGCGGGGTCGGACGCGATGAACGCGGCGCCCGACTACTCCGCGACGTACGTGACCCTGCGCACCGACCGCAGTGACGGGCTCGCGGGTCACGGGCTCACGTTCACCATCGGCCGCGGCAACGAGGTCGTGCTTGCGGCGGCGCATGCGCTGCGACCACTCGTCGTCGGGAAGGCGCTCGAGGCGATCGCGGCGGACATGGGCGGCTTCTGGCGCGAGATCACCGGCGACAGCCAGCTCCGCTGGATCGGCCCGGACAAGGGCGCGATGCACCTCGCGACCGCCGCGGTGGTGAACGCGGTGTGGGACCTCTGGGCGAAGGCCGAACGGAAGCCGGTGTGGAAGCTGCTCGTCGACCTCAGTCCGATGGAGCTCGTCCGGTGCGTCGATTTCAGATACATCACCGATGCGATCACGCCCGACGAGGCGCTCGCGCTCCTGCGGCGTCAGGAGCCCACGAAACGCGAGCGCGAGGCGGAAATGCGGCGCGACGGGTTCCCCGCGTATACCACCTCAGCCGGCTGGCTCGGGTACTCCGACGACAAGCTCCGCGCCCTTTGCCGCGAGGCCGTGAGCGCGGGCTGGACGCACCTGAAGATGAAGGTCGGCCGCGACATCGAAGACGACGTGCGCCGGGCGGGGATCGCGCGCGAGGAGCTCGGGCGCGACCGCCGGCTGATGATGGACGCGAACCAGGTCTGGGACGTCGGCGAGGCGATCACGAACACCAAGCGCCTAGCGCGGTTCGATCCGTGGTGGATGGAGGAGCCGACGAGCCCCGACGACGTGCTGGGCCACGCCGCGATCGCGAGGGCGATCGCGCCTATCCGCGTCGCGACCGGCGAGCACTGCCAGAACCGCGTGATCTTCAAACAGCTGTTCCAGGCGACGGCGATCGGCTTCTGTCAGGTCGACGCGTGCCGGCTCGGCGGAGTGAACGAGGTGCTCGCGGTGCTCCTGATGGCGGCGAAGTTCGGCGTCCCGGTCTGCCCGCACGCCGGCGGCGTCGGCCTCTGCGAGTACGTGCAGCACATCTCGCTCTTCGACTACATCGCGGTCTCGGGATCGCTCGAGGATCGCGTGCTCGAGTACGTCGATCATCTGCACGAGCACTTCGTCGATCCGGTGACGATCCGTGCGGGGCGGTACATGCCGCCGACGCTGCCGGGGTACAGCGTGACGATGAAGCCCGAGTCGCTGCACGAGTACGAGTTCCCGAGCGGCTCCGCGTGGCGGGGCGGCTGATGCTCGTGGTCGACGCGCACCACCACTTCTGGGACCCCGCCCGTGCCTCATATCCGTGGCTGACCGACGCGCTCGCGCCGATCCGTCGACGCTTTGGTCCGGAGGATCTGCGCCCACTACTCGCCGCGAATGGCGTCGATCGCACGATCCTCGTGCAGACGCGATCGAGCCTCGATGAGACGCACGAGTTCCTGGCGACGGCCGCGGAGCACGACTTCATCGCGGGCGTGGTCGGCTGGGTCGATCTCACCGCGCCGAACGTGGCCGAGCAGCTGGCCGCACTGCGGGCAACGCCGGGTGGCGCGAAGCTCGTCGGGATCCGGCACCAGGTGCACGACGAGGCCGATCCCGAGTGGCTCGGACGCGCGGACGTGCGGCGCGGTCTCGCGGCTGTCGGTGAAGCCGGTCTCGCGTACGACATCCTGGTCCGGACGCGCGAGCTGCCGGCCGCCCTCGCAATGGTGCGCGACCTGCCGAGCATCAGGTTCGTCATCGATCACATCGCCAAGCCGCCGATCGCCACCGGTGCGATCGACGAGTGGGCGGCGCGCCTGAAGCCGCTCGCCGCCTCTCCCAACGTGTTCTGCAAGCTGTCCGGCATGGTGACCGAGGCCGATTGGAAGCGGTGGACCGCGCGCGACCTCGCTCCATACGCGAGCCGCGTGCTCGAGTGGTTCGGTCCGGAGCGCTGCGTGTTCGGCTCAGATTGGCCGGTGTGTCTGGTCGCCGCGTCGTACGCCCACGTCATCGACGCCTGCGGCGTCGCCATCGGGGACGTCCCGAGCGCTGAACGCGAACGGATCTTCGGCGGCAACGCGATCGAGCTCTACCGCCTGCCAGTGCCGGCGACCGCGGAACGGAGGTCATGACATGCAGGCATACGGAATGGCGCTCGATCTCCGCGACGACCCGAACCTCATCGCGCGATACCGGAAGGAGCACGCGCAGGTCTGGCCCGAGGTCCTCGCCCGGCTCCGCGAGATCGGCGTGACCGAGATGAAGATCTTCCTGCTGGGCCGTCGCATGTTCATGTACTGCGAGACCCGGGACGGCTTCGATCCGTCGACGGACTTCGCGCGGTCGAACGACGACGCGACCTACCGCAAGTGGGATGAGCTCATGCGCACGATGCAGGAGCGCGTCGACCAAGCGAAGCCCGGCGAGTGGTGGGCGATGATGGAGCAGGTCTTCGATCTCAACTGGCCGCAGCACCGCCCGAAGGCGGCGCGCCCATGAGCGGCGTGGTCGTCACCGGCGCCGCGAAGGGCATCGGGGCCGGGATCGTCGAGGCTTTTGCGGGCGCGGGCTGGTCGGTCGTCGCAGTGGATCGCGACCGCCCGCCGCTCGAGCAGCTGGCGTCACGTATCGGCGGCACGGCCAAGGTCGTCACGCTCGCCGGCGACGTCGCGGACCGCGCCACCAACGACGCCGCGGTGAAGCTGGCCATCGATCGCTTCGGCGGGCTCGACGCCGCCGTCGGCAACGCCGGGGTCGTGCTGCCCAAGCTCATCGACGAAACGACGCCGGACGAATTCGATCGGCTCTTCGCCGTCAACGTGAAGGCGCTCATGTATCTCGCGCAGGCGGCGCACACCGCCCTGGGGAAGAGCAGGGGCAGCCTCACCGTGATCGCGTCGAAGACCGGCCTCGTCGCGCAGCGCAACTCCCCCATCTACGTCGCGACGAAGGGCGCCGCCGTGCAGCTCGCCCGCGCGCTCGCCCTCGACTGGGCGCCCGAGGGCATCCGCGTGAACGCCGTCTGCCCGGGCATCGTCGATACGCCCATGCTGAAGCAGTTCATCGACGCGATGCCGGATCCCGTCGCGTCGCGACGCGAGCACGAGCAGGCGCAGCCGCTCGGGCGCCTCGCGACGGCGGCCGAGGTCGCGTCCGCGGTGCTCTTCCTCGCGTCGCCGGCCGCGGGCTTCATCACCGGGGTGGCCCTTCCAGTCGACGGGGGGTTCACTGCGGAATGAGCGGACGCCTCGAGGGAAAGGTCTGCGTCATCACCGGTGCCGGCTCCGGCATCGGCCGCGCGAGCGCGCTCCTGTTCGCCCGTGAAGGGGCGCGCGTCACCGTGGCCGACGTCGATCGCGCCGGCGCAGACGAGACCGTCGAACAGATACGCGCGGCCGGGGGCACCGCGAAGGTGGTCATCGCCGACGTCGCCGATCCCGCGGCCGCGCAGCGCCTGGCCGACGAGACCGCGCGGGGCGAGGGCCGCATCGACGTGCTCTTCAACAACGCCGGCATCAGCGGAGTCGGCACGGCGCACGAGACCTCGGTCGAGCTCTGGGACAAGGTCATGGCCGTGAACGTCCGCGGCGTATTTCTCGTGAGCAAGTTCGTCGTGCCGCACATGATCCAGAAGAAGAAGGGCTCGATCATCAACATGTCGTCGACCATCGCCGAGATCGGCCTCGCGCAGCGCGCGAGCTACGCCGCGTCGAAAGGCGCGATCCTCGCGCTCACCCGTGCGATGCAGGTCGACTACGCGCCGTTCGGGATCCGCGTGAACGCGCTGCTGCCGGGGACCATCCACACGCCGTTCGTCGAGAAGTACCTGCGCGAGTCATACCCGAACCGCGAGGACGGCCTGAACGCGATCCGCAAGCGGCAGCTCACGTCGGAGCTCGGACAGCCCGAGGACGTCGCTTCCGCGGCGCTGTTCCTCGCCTCGGACGAATCGAGCTTCGTGTTGGGAAGCGGGCTCTTCGTCGACGGCGGCGTGCGCGGAGGCAAGTGAAGCCCCTCGAGATCGCGGCGCCGGCGCTCGCGCGCGTGCGCACCGCGGATGGCACCACGCACCTTTGTCTGTCGCGCGACCGCGACCTCTGGGACCTGCACCCGCTCACGCTGGACGATCTCCTGCGGATGCCGCTCGCCGAGATACGGAAAACGCTGGACTCGGCCGGCGCCGCGCGACGGCGCGCCGACCCGAACGTCGAACTGGTCGCGCCGGCGGAGTCGCAAGAGGTGTGGGCCGCCGGCGTCACCTATCTGCGGAGCCGTGAGGCGAGGCTCGAGGAGACGAGCCAGAAGAACATCTACGAACACGTGTACGAGAGCGACCGGCCGGAGCTCTTCTTCAAGGCCGCAGGATGGCGTGTCGTCCCGCACGGCGGCGAGCTGGGCGTTCGGGCGGACTCCACCTGGGACGTGCCCGAGCCCGAGCTCGCGGTCCTCGCGAACTCTCGCGCCGAGGTCGTCGCGTACGCGTGCGGCAACGACATGAGCTCGCGCAGCATCGAGGGCGAGAATCCGCTCTTCCTGCCGCAGGCCAAGGTCTACGACCGCAGCTGCGCGATCGGACCCGCCGCTGTGCTCGCGTGGGCCGTCGACGTGGCACGCGCGGTCATCCGCATGACGATCGAGCGTGACGGCACGACGGTCTTCGCCGGAACGTCGACCGTCGCCGACATGACGCGCGAACCGGCGAAGCTCGTCGGCGTCCTGTACTCGTCGTACACCCTGCCCGTCGGCGCGTGGCTTCTCACCGGGACGAGCCTGGTGCCGCCACAGCCGTACACGGCGACCGCCGGCGACGTGGTGCGGATCGCGATCGAGGGGCTCGGCGAGCTGACCAATCGCGTGTCGACGGTGCGGCACAGCGGTGCCGAAGCGAAGCCGGCGCTCGCGAAGCGCTAGCGTCTCCGCACGAGGCCGTGGCAGCGGATCTTTATCCACCCGACCAGCTCTTCGAATTCACCGTGCGCGTCTTCCGACACTTCGACGTGCCCGCGGACGACGCGCGAACGGCGGCGACGGTGCTCCAGTCCGCCGACCTGCGGGGCATCGATTCGCACGGCGTAGCGCGCCTGCACACGTACTTCGACATGCTCGAGCTCGGCCGCATCAACCCCAAGGCGCACGTCACGGTCGTTCGCGAGACCGCGAGCACGGCCACGGTCGACGGCGACAACGGGCTGGGCCTCGTGGTCGGCCCAAGAGCGAATGCGATCGCGATGGAGAAGGCGCTCGCGGCCGGCAGCGGTTGGGTCAGCGTGCGCAACAGCAACCACTACGGCATCGCCGGGTGGTATGTCCTGGAGGCGCTGAAGCGCGACCTGATCGGCTGGTCGATGACGAATACGACAAGGCTCGTGGCACCGCTGTGGGGCGCCGAGCGGATGCTCGGCACCAATCCGATCGCGATCGCGTTCCCCGGCGCGGAGGAGCCGCCGATCGTGATCGACATGGCGACCTGCACCGCTGCCTACGGAAAGATCGAGATGGCGCGGCGCGCCGGATCCCCCATCCCACTCCGGTGGGCCGCCGATCGGAGCGGCGTTCCCACGACCGATCCGAACGCGATGATCGATGGCGGCGCCTTGCTACCGCTCGGCTCGGATCGCGAAGGCGGTGGTCACAAGGGCTACGCGCTCGCCGTGATGGTGGACGTGCTATCGGCGGTCCTCTCCGGCGCGAACTGGGGACCCTTCGTGCCGCCGTTCGCGCTACGTCAGGAGATCCCGACACGTTCGGTCGGCAAGGGCATCGGACACTTCTTCGGCGCGCTTCGGATCGACGCGTTCATCGAGCCGGACGAGTTCAAGAAGCAGATCGACGACCTGGTGCGAACGCTGCGGCGGACACGGCCCGCGCCCGGCACCGATGGCCCGCTGATCCCTGGCGATCCCGAACGTGAGGCCGAGGCGGTGCGCCGTCGGGACGGCGTTCCGCTCACACCGCCGGTGGTGGAGGAGCTGCGTGACATCTCGCGCCGGACTGGTATTCCGCTGGAAGGGCCGCGCTAAGATCCGCGCCTGCGCGCCGTGATCTTCTGAAGGTCAGCTGGCGCGGCGGAAGGCCCCCTCGGTGCCATGTCGTAACGCCGAGCGAGCGGCGGCGTGAGACTTGACGACCGCGCGCTGTCGCGCGGCATGCTCAACTTTCCACGACCTGCGGCGCACGCTGTCGAAACCGCGGTTGAACGAGCCGATCGCGCAGAATCCGGTGACGATCGTTCCCAGCGCGAGTTGTCATCGCTAGAGCGTGAGGCACCGACCCTCAGCGGTCATGACAAGCCCCTCATGCAGTACGGCGCGACGCTCGCTGCCGATGCTGGATCGGCTATTCGGTGCGGCCCTGCACCACCAGTATCGGGCCGCAGGTGGCCGAGGTCAGGCTCGTTTGCAGCGACAGCGGCGCGATCGGGCGCGCGGCAACGACGCATCCGGGCTGCGTGAAGGCGTCGAATATGACGTAGCGAACGCCGTGAGCGAAGACGATGTCACCCGCGCGCCATCCAGCGATGCGGCCGAACTGCGTGTACGCGTGCGCCGCGAGGTACGTCGGACTGAGGCAGGTCAAACTTCGGATCGCGGTCCCGACATCGGTCGAACCGGTGCAGTCGTCATACGGGACGATCGGCCCTGCGATGCCGACGCGCGGATAGCAGAACTGATCGACCGGACACGTCGCTGCTGGGGGCGCCGCTCGAGCAGCGACCGCGGCGCGCGCGACTGGCTCGGGCTCGGCAGGGGATGCGACGGGCGGTTCGGTGGCCGCAACGGCTAGGACGGGAGTGGCCGGCTCGATCGCGGCGCTCGACACGATCGCTGCCTCGAACAGATCCGGGTCCCGCGCGGCCGGGCTCGCGCTCTCGAATTCGACCGCGCCGGTTTCGCGAACAGGAGCGACGCCCATGCGCGGCGCGCCGATAAGCGCAAGGAGCCCGACGACGAAGGCCGCCCAAGCGAAGCGCCGGTGCATCGAGCCATCCCTTCGGCAGCCACGCTGACTCGCATCGCGAGTCCGTTGGCTTTGCGTCCCCGCCTCACGACGGGTTTGCCTTTTCGACTACGGCCCGAGCTACTCGGGGACCGCGCTGAACAAGAATTTAGGAGAGCGGTTGGTCGGTTGGCATCCCCCGTTGGTCCTTCCGTGTAGGACGGAGTACCCCTGACCCGGCCCAGGACAAAAGCAGAGGGGCCGAAAGGCCCCTCTTTGCTTCGTTCGTTCGTGGCGACCGCGGCCTTACTTGCCGTTCCCACCCCTGCGGCCCGGGTCCCCGGGCGTCCCGGCGTTCTCATCATTCGATCGGCTCGGGTCGCCTTGATTCGAGTTGCCGGGATCGCAACCCTCGGGTCCGTTTCCTACACCCTGGTTGCACTTGGCCTTGGCGTTGCCGGGGCCGCCACCAAGGCCGCCGCCGGTGCAGCCGGTGAAGGTGCCGCCGGTGATCGACACCGCGGCTTTAGCGAGAGCCCGTCCGGTGAACGTTCCAGTGGTCGCACCGGTCACAGTGATCGCCGCTCCAGCGAGGATCGTGCCGATGAAGTGCGTTCCGCCAGCGTTCGAAGTGGTCATGGTCGCCGCCGCGCGGACCCACCAGGTGACATCACACGGGTTTCCGCTCGCGGGCATCACGACGTTGAGGTTCGTCCCGGTAAGGGCGCCGCTGCCGGCCGTCCCGGTCCCAACCTTGATCAGCCAGGGGCCTGTCCCCGTGAGGGTCAGCGTAGTGCGCGTGAACGTCACTCCGTTCGGGAAGCAAGTGACACCGGTCCCGAGCGAGAGCGTTGTGTCCGTGTAGGCCTCAATAAGGATGGTCTCGGTACATGGAACGAGCGCGAGCGCGGCGTATGCCTTGTCGAAGGAGGCCACGACCCCACCGGAGACCGGCGCGGTCTGCGACCCGTTGATCGTGCATGCGCCTGGCGTGATCACGCCGGAGGAGCCCAGGTTTCCGTTGATGATGGCGGGGCCGACGCAGGTCACCGCTCCGCCACCCCCGTCGGCTGCACTCAGGATCGCGAAGCTGTCAGCCGCTCCAAGCGATGGCCCTGGAGCCGCCGCGTTCGCGCTAGATCCGGCCATCGGGAACATGCCTATCGCGAGGACGAGTGCGATCGCAGCCGTTAGCAACAATTTGGGACCACGGACCCTAGGACGCGCATAACTAACTTGAGCTGTCATCGAAGGAGCCTTCTTTCACAACTTTCCTATCTGCCCAGACCCGTCATGCCGCGCCGCCAAGCCAAGTGGCATCGAGCCGGTCTTGGCTTGGCGGTCTAACGCCGAAGCTCGCTACGAATTCCGGATACGTCTACGACGTAGCACGAGGATCCCGATGCCGGCGAGCGCGATGCCGAGCATCAGCAGCGGATTCACGGAGTCACTCGTGCTTGTCGAGGGCAGGACTTGAACGCCGCCTCGCGCCGGGGAAGCCGTGGGCGCAACCGCGGCCGCAGCTGTAGGCGCGACGGTCGCAGCAGCTGTGCCGATCGGGGTCGCTGTCGCAGCGCTCGCAGGTGTCTGCGTGGCGCTGACTGGCGTTGCTGCTGTCAGGCGAGTGCCGGCACATGGAGCGTTTGGAAGATTGACCATGAACTCGCACGGCGGCAACGCTGGAGCCGGCGCTGTCGGTCCGCCGCAGGTGGATGAGAGGAACGTGTCGTTGATCAACGAGACCAAGCCGATGCTCGCGAGTGCTCGGCCGTAGACGGTGACGCCGTTAGCGACCGTGACCGATTGGTCAGCCATGATCGTTCCAGCGAAAGTCGAACCGGATCCGAGAGTGGCCGAGCTGACGACCCGCCAGAAGACGTTGCACGGGCTCGCGCCGTTCACAAAGCTCACGAAGCTCGACGACGCGGTGACGAGGTCGGAGGTCGCCCTGAAGATCCAGACCGAACTCGGGTCGTTCTGGCCGTCAAGTGTGAGCGTGCCTGTAAGGTCCAGCGTGGCGCCGCCGGAGCTGTAGACGCCACCGACGAGCGTCAGGCCGCCGAGGGCGGCGTGATTAGCGGTCACGGGCGCGCTCGCTGCTGCCCCATACGCGAGGGTTAAGGCGGACTGGGCTCCCTGGGCGACAGAGTCGCCCGTGTGAATTGTCCCGAGGGACGTGCCGTTAGGTGGTCCGGTGAATCCGCTCACCGAGGTACCGGCCCAAACGCCAACATCCTTGTCAGCCGTGGTCGGACCGGTGTTCGTGACCGCTGAGCCCGCGAGGACCGAGAAGTTTGCCGCGCTGCCGAGGTTGATCATCGCCGGCCCGGCGGCATTTGCGGTGCGCCCAGCCATGGCGCCGATGACGATGATGAGCGCGATGCTTAACATCGCGACGACTGCCTTTGAGTTCTTCATCCCGTGAGACTCCCTTGCGCACGCGCACGCGCGTTGCGCCGATCTGCGTCAGATGGTCAATCGTGCGGTCGTCGGTGTCATGACCGTCTCGTCACGCCTGCGCCACACGCGCCAGTGACCTACTGAGCCGAGATCAGCTGAAGGTCAGCTGGCGCGGCGGAAGGCCCCCTCGGCGACATGTCGTGACGCCGAGCGAGCGGCGGTGTGAGACTTGACGATCGCGCGCTGTCGCGCGGCATGCTCAACTTTCCACGACCTGCGGCGCACGCTGTCGAAACCGCGGTTGAACGAGCCGATCGCGCAGAATCCGGTGACGATCGTTCCCAGCGCGAGTCCGACGACGAACGAGATGTCTAACACGTCTCGACAGTAGGTCCGCGCGGCTGGCAAGTTATGACGTTTCCGTCATAACGGCGCGACACCAGAGGTTCACACTCGCGATAGATGGAAGTCCTTAGTTCGCAGCTCACGTTGATCGGCGCGGCAATGGCAGGCCTTGCGGTCACGGCGCTCGCGATTTTCCGCGACGTGGCAACGCGCCGCTCCGCGACAGCGCACGTTTCCTAGCGGCGGGCCGACCTCGGGAGCCTAACCCTTGGGCGCGCGTTCTTCGGAGATCTGCGCCTGGATGCGTTCACGGTTGGCGGCGCCGTGGTTCTTGACGACCTTCTCCTCGAGTCGCGCGATGGTCTCGGCCGGCGTGGTCGTCGCCGGCTCCCCCAGCTGGTTACGCGGTCGTGCCGCCTTCTGCTCCTGCGTCACGGGTTCGATTCACCACGTTTGCCGGTGACGGCTCGAACGATCGCGACGATCAGTGCGGCGACGAGGACGAAGAAGATGACCGCCAGAATCGAGGCGATCTCGACGCCCGCGGTCCCGGCGGGTTGCGCCAAGATGCCACGGAACGGCGCGACGAGCGGCTCGGTGATCCCGTAGATGGCCGAGACGAAAGCCTGATCCGCGTTAGCTCCGAGGAGCTTGAGCGTGAATCGAACGAGCAGCAGCACTTCGAGAACGGTGAACACGAGCGCGATGACGCGACTCGCCGTCCAGACGGAACCTCCTCGCGCGGGCTCGGCCGAGACGTTGACGTTCGTCGTGCCGCGACTGGGTACCGGCGCGGCGGTCTCTGTCGGTTTCGTTGTGGTCGTCATTACAAGACTCCTTATCGGTGCGCGCGCGCATGCGCGGCGCTCTACCTCGCTTAGATGCTCGACGCTATGAGCGCCGGTGTCATGACTTTCTCGTCACGTACACGGCGCGCCGGGGGTTACCGGATCGAGATCAGCGCCCTGAGCGGGTAGTCGTCGACAACGAATGCGAGGAATGCCCCGAGGAGGAGGACCCCTACGAGGGTCCACAACAGTTCGGCGCGAGACCACGTGGGTTCACCGCCGGCTGTCGGGCGCGGCTCGGCCCAGTCCTCGCGTTTGGTATCGGGAGCCAGCAGGGTCGCCATCCAGTTCTCCGCCTCCCAAGCTATCGACGTCAAATCGTGCCGCCGCCGCGTCCGCCGGTCATGACGAATTCGTCATCCGCCTGCGGCAGGCACCGCGCGGTCGTAACGGCGGGGTGTCGCTGGCGGGTCGAGGATCTCGCTAGCGTTTCGGCAGCGGCAGCAGCGGGAATGCGTAGAAGAGCGCGGTGAGCGCGTAGACCGCGAGGCTCGCGATCGGCGCGACGAAGGCAAGTGCGATCCCCAGGCTGTATGCGCCGAGGCCGATCGGGAAGAGCCGGCCCTCCGCACGGATGCGGCGCGCCTCCGCCTTATCGCCGATCAGTCGATGGTCGTGAGTCGCGTACAGGAAGACCCCGGTGAAGGCGATAGCGATGAGCACCGCGCCGAGCCCGTAGACGACGAGCGCCGCCGTCGCGCCGTGCTCGGAGAGGATGTACTGGCCCACGAGCGCCGTGGGGAACGGAACGATGCCGACGGCGACCAGCAACATGAGGTTGAGGTAGAGGAACCGCCGGTCGACCCGCGTGCAGTGCTCGAGCAGCGTGTGGTGGTTCACCCAGATGATCCCGATGGTGAGGAAGCTCACAAGGTACGCCGCGTAGGCGGGCCAGAGCCGGAGCAACGCGCCCGTGAGATCCGTCGTGTCCGGCGGCACGCGCAGCTCGAGCACCAGGAGTGTCGCGGCGATCGCGAACACGCCGTCGCTGAAGGCTTCGAGGCGGGTGGTGCGCACGGCGACAGTCTGCCGAACATCGGATCGGGACGCGGCGGCTTCTACTCCGCGACCGGGCGCACCTCGACGATCCCCCCGGCCGGCCAGCGCTTCGCGATGGCGAGCGCCTCGTCCTCGCTCTCGACCTCGACGACGGCATAGCTACCGACGCTCTCTTTGGCCTCGATGAACGGGCCGTCGGTCACCATCGGCAAGTCCTTCTTGCGCACCCGGCCGAGCCGGACGGTCTTCGCGCCGCGACCCAGGCGCCGGCCTTCGACGATCTTGCCTGAGCGCGCGTGCTCCGCGAACCACTGACCGATCTCGGCGATCCCGGCGTTCCGTTCGGCTTCCGGAAGCGCCATCCATTCATCCTCGACCGCGTAGAAGGTGAGCATGTAACGCATCTCCGAACCTCCCGCGCCTCGTTCCGAGGCCGCACGATACCGACGAAGGCCGGCACGCAGAATCGACAAAATGACGCATGAGGATTGCCGAAGGTGGCGGTCTAACTCACCCACGCGCTCTTTGACTTCGGCCCCGACCTGCCTAAAGTCTCCGCGTCGCTCACGGCCATCGATGCCGGAAAGGCCGTAGCAGCGGGGAGGACAAGAGGTTGTTTGCTCGTCTTCGACCGAGCTCTTCGATGTTTCGCTACCTACTCGCGTCTCTTCTTGCGTGCACGTTGCTCGCGAGCAGCGTGATCTCAGCGGCCTCACCGACGCCCGCGCTCGCGACCGCAGCCCCGACGATCATCGAGGCGACGGTGGCTGACCTGCAGGCGCAGATGGCCGCGGGGACGCTCACCTCGGTGCAGCTGACGAACTTCTACGTCCAACGCATCCTCGACCTCGACCAGGCCGGGCCCGGCGTGAACTCGGTGATCGAGCTCAACCCCGACGCCCTCGCGATGGCGAAGAACGCCGATAACCTCCGCGCAAAGGGGCAGGTGCTCGGCCCGCTCCATGGCATTCCGGTGCTGCTGAAGGACAACATCGACACCGGCGACAAGATGCAGACCACCGCGGGTTCGTTCGCGCTCGCCGGCAAGGCGGCGCTCCACGACTCGAGCGTCGCTGCGAAGCTGCGCGCGGGCGGCGCGGTCATCCTCGGCAAGACGAACCTCTCAGAGTGGGCGAACTTCCGCTCATTCTTTTCTACGAGCGGCTGGTCGGGCCGCGGCGGCCTAACCCATAACCCGTACTCGATCGATCGCAACGCCTGCGGCTCGAGCTCGGGATCGGCCGCGGCCGTGGCGGCCAACTTCGCGGCCGTGAGCGTTGGCACGGAGACCGACGGCAGCATCGTGTGCCCAGCGAATGTCAGTAGCGTCGTCGGGATCAAACCAACGGTCGGCCTCGCCAGTCGGGCCGGGATCGTCCCGATCTCGCACACGCAGGACACGCCCGGGCCCCACGCGCGGACCGTGGCGGATGCCGCCGCCCTCCTGAACGTGATCGTCAGCCGCACCCCGGACAAGAACGATCCGGCGACGAGCGGCGTGCCCCTCGGGTGGCAAGGGACCGGGCGCACCCGCCCAGCTCTGCCTGCCGACTACACCGCGTTCGTCGACCCGAACGGACTAAAAGGCGCGCGCGTCGGCGTCACGCGACAGGGCATCGACAACGCGCCGCCACAGGTCGTGGCCGCATTCGACAACGCCGTGGCCGCCATCCGTGCCGCGGGCGCGACGGTGGTGGACCTCGACGGCGCGGGCTTTACGTTCGCCTCGGCGGACGGCGAGTTCCTCGTGCTGCTCTTTGACTTCAAGCTCGACGTGCAGAAGTACTTCGCAACGCGCGTCGGAGTGCCGATGGCGAACAAGACCCTCGCGGATGCGATCGCCTTCAACAATGCCCATGCGGCCACCGAGATGCCGTACTTCACTCAGGAGATCTTCGACCTCGCGCAGGCTTTGGACACCAGCGGCGCCGACCCCGGGAACAACCCGCAACCGATCTTCGGCGGACTCACCTATAACCAGGCGCTGGCGAGCGACCACAACGCGGGCGTGAACGGCATCGACGCGGCGCTCAGCCAGTTCAACCTCGATGCGGTGGTCGCACCGACCGATAGCCCGGGGTGGACGACCGACCTCATCCTCTCGGACCACTTCCTCTTCGCCAGCTCCGGACTGGCGGGCGGGCCGGGATATCCGATCGTGCAGGTGCCGGCCGCGAACGTGCTCGGGATGCCGATGGGCATCAGCTTCCTCGGGACGGCGTTCAGCGAGCCGACGCTCATCAAGCTCGCTTCGGGATTCGAGGCAGCGACGCTCGCGCGGTTCCCGCCCACATTCACGGGGAACGTAACGACGCCGAACACCGCCGGAACGACGCTGACGCCACCGGCGCCGCCTAAGAAGGACAGCGGCAAGCGGCCGCATCGCTTGTAGACCTTCAGACACTCGGTCGGCCGCGGAGGTGCGCTTGCCTCTGCGGCCGACCACGATCACTGGGTCCGTGTCGGTCAGAGCGAGACAGGCGCTCCATGCTTTGCCGAATCATGTAGCGCTTCAAGCACCCGGGCCTGTGCGACGGCGTCATCGCGGCCGAGGAGCAGCTCGCCATCGCCTCGGATCGCGTCGCTGAGGTTCTCGAGCTCGAGCCGGTACGAGTCGACGACATCGATCTCGATCCGCTCGACCCTTCCCTCACGGCGGAGCTCGATGCCCGGCACCTTGCAGTGCCACGGATCATCGAGGAACAGCGAGCCCTCGCTGCCGATGGCCTCCAGCTCGTCGCGCTCCGTCATCGCGGTGCCGCAGTCGAACGTGGCCACCACGTTGCCCGGGAAACGGAGCACCCCGGCGAAGACCCAGTCGGTCCCCGACGGTCCGAACCAGGCCTCCCCGTACACCTTCTCGGGCTCGCCGCCGAAGAGGCGCGACCCACTGACTCCGTAACAACCGACGTCCATCAACGCGCCGCCATCGAGCGCCGTGCGCAAGCGGATGTTGTCCTCGTCGTAGAGCGAGTAGCTGAGTGCGGAGCGGACGAGTCTTAGCTCACCGATCGCCCCTTCGTCGACGAGCTGCTTCGCGCGCTTTGTCTGCGGGTTATGGCGGTACATGAACGCCTCGCTCAGTAGCCGGCCGGTGCGGTCGGCGGCGTCGAATGCCGCCTCGACCTCGCTGGCGTGGCGCGAGAGCGGCTTCTCGCACAGCACGTGCTTGCCTGCTTCGAGAGCTTTGATCGCCCAGTCGCAGTGCATCGAGTTCGGGAGCGAGATATAGACCGCCTCGACCTCGGGGTCCGCGAGGAGCGCGTCATAGGAGCCATACGCGCGCTGTATCTCCCACGTCTTCGCGTATTCGTCGGCGCGCGCTTGATCGCGGCTCGCCACTCCGACGAGCTCGACCTTCGGCGACGCGCGCGCTCCCGGGATCACCTTCCGGTTGATGTTCGCGGTCGACATGATCGCCCACCTGACTGCGTGCGCCACCTTCGACTCCTCTGCGACGTGAACGGACTCCCGGAGCGACTAGCTCTCCATGGGGGGCTCAGGCGTCGATAAAGAGATCGTCGCCCTTGACCTGCACGGTGCGGGAACGGACTGGCCGCTCGGCCGGTCCGCGGATGACGGCGCCGGAGGTCACGTCGAACTGGCTACCGTGGCATGCGCAGGTCACGACGGTCCCGGTCAAGCGACCGTTGGCGAGCGAACACCCCATATGAGTGCAGGTGTCGTCGAAGGCGTAGAGATGACCGTTCGCATTGGCGACGTTCACATCCGTACCCGCGACATCGAAGACGCGCATGTGTCCCTCTTTGACGTCCTTCGAGCCACCAACTCGTGTCGACACGTTGGTCACCTCCACTGACACACCCGACGCTGAATCGCGAAATTCGCTCTCTAACCGACCGCGAGCAGCTGCCGCGCTCCCTCGATCCCCTTCAGCTCGTGCTGGCCGCGGTCCACGAACACCAGCCCCGATCCGGCCACCAGGTCGCGGACCGTGCTCGACACGAGGACCTCGTTGGCGGCAGCGAGCGAGGCGATGCGCGCCGCGGTGTGGACCGCGATCCCGCGCAGCGCCGTCTTGTCGCGCTCGACCTCGCCGGTATGTACCCCGCGCGCGCCTCGAGCCCGAGCTCGCGTGCGGCGCTCTCGATCGCGCGGGCGCACTTGACGGCGCGGCCGGGTCCGTCGAAGTGCGCGAACAGCCCATCGCCCGCCGTGTCGACCTCGACGCCCGCGTAGATCGCGAGCTCCCGGCGGGCGTCCGCGTAGTAACGCGCGAGGAGGTCACGCCACGCGCCGTCGCCCACTTTGGCGACGCGCTCGGTCGAGCGCACGAGGTCGACGAACAGGATGGTCGCGAGGAAGCGATCGCCGGGGGCCGCCTCCATGACGTCGGTGATCCATTCGCGGAGCGTCTTGATGAAGTCCGGCCCGCTCCGGCCGACGAGGTGGCCTTCGCCAGAGAGCTCCACGAGCCGCGCGTCGGGGATGCGGGATGCGAGATCCTTCGCGCAACCCGGCGGCAGAAGCGGGTCACCGGTCTTACCGATCACCAGGGTCGGCACCCGGATGCTGGAGAGAATGCCGCGGACGTCGATGAGCTGATTCATCCGGGCGAGCGCGATGCGCGCCGCTGGGGTCGCTGACATCCGCCGCATCTGCTCGAACCCTTCGAGGAACTCCGGATCGTCGCGGAGTCCCGGCCCCAGCCACGTCCGCATCGCCTCGCTGGCGAAGTCGAGCTTGAACCCATTAGCGATCGTCTTCTGGAGATCCGCCTGGGCCTCCTCGGCTGTCGGGCCCCACGGGTAATCAGGCGCCCGGGTCCAGCGCGGGCGGGTGCCGTACAGGAGCAACGACCGCGTCCGCTCCGGATACGTCGCGGCGAATAGGCAGGCCATCGACCCGCCCTCGGACACGCCGAAGATGTGCGCGCGCTCGCTTTCGGCAGCGTCCATGACCGCGCGGATGTCGTCGATGCGCTCCTCGAGGGTCGGGATCCCTGCCGGCCGATCGGACATGCCCGTGCCGCGCTTGTCGAAGAAGATGACCCGCGCGAAGCGCGCAGGGCCGTCGAGAAGACCGGCGAACTCGGGCACCTGGGGCCACAGCTCCTGGTGCGACAGGCTGCCGGGACACCAGACGAGGTCAGGCCCACTGCCGCGAACGGAGTACGCGATGTGGATGTCGCCGCTCTTCGCGTAAAGCACCGGGGGAGCCATGCGCCGAACAGACTAGACCCGCGGCGCAGCCATCCTCTCCAATGGACTCGCGTAGCCTTCCGAGCATGCCAAAGACGATCGGACGGGAGGAAGTCCGGCGGCTTGCCGCAGCCGGCGCTCAGGTCGTGGTCTCGATCCGAATCGCCCGATCGTCGTCTACGGCTACGACCCAACCTGAGACATGAGCCCGCGAGCGGCGTGGCTGCTCGAAGCGCTTGGGTTCACCGACGTCTCGCACTACCTCGGCGGGATAAGCGATTGGTCGCGGCGGCCCTGCCGATCGCAGGACATCTCGCGGAGGAGCCGACGCTCGTGGGGCGGGCTGATCCGGACGCGCCCTGCGGCTTCACGCCGCGACCGACGTCACCGCCGTGGTCACGCCATGCCGTGCGCGGCTAGGTACTTCATACGATGTGGGCACGCCGCGACAGCAGCCAGGTGATGGGAAGTGCGCAATCCCGCGCGAGCTCGGAAGCGCCCGCACCGGTCGCTAGGTCGCAGGCGCAACGCGCGCAGCGCGGAAGACGATGTCCCATGTGCGAACAACCGAGACGACGATGAGCACGATCACACTCGCAGCCAGCAACGGCACCGGCCAGACCTGTCCTGCCAGAAGGGCGAGCCCGGCCGTTAGTGTCCCGGCGGCCCACGCGACGAACCAGGCCACGCGGAGCCAGCGGTTGAGCGGGCCGTACACGCGACTCGATCGGAATAGCGGTGGCACGGTCCGCGCCGTGAACAGCACGATGAAGACGAACACGACGAGGATCTCCTGGCCGAGCGTCGCAAGGGCCTGGGGGATGAGCGGGAACAACGACAGCGTCATTGCGGCGAGGTAGCTGAACAGGATGTTCCTGGCGTCCTGACGCAGGGCCTCGGAACGCTCGTCACTGAGCAAGCGAAGGTGGACCGAGATGGCCACGAAGAGAAGACCCACGAGCGCGCCTGCGACGGTCGCCGTGGTCACGAAGAACTCACGCCACTCGATTAGCTCCGGTGCCATCCTCTCCTCCGCGGGCGGAACGTGATCTCGGAGCCGACGGGCAGACTCGAACTGCCGACCGGCGGTTTACGAATTCGGTTCGCTCGTGTCGCTCCATTCTGACGCGTGTCGCGCTATCGCGAATTGCCGCTCCGAGCTGTCAGCGCCTCCATCCACGTCTGCTTCGTGGGGCTGGCTTGGCTATCACCTTGGCTATCTCGCAGGTGACTAACGGCGCCGGGCGCGGCCATTGATAGGAGCCTGCACGCCGCCCCTGTCGGCCCTGCGTGCGCCGGTTCGGATCCGGGCACCGGGGAGAGCACCGAGATGGCCCCGGTCAATGGAGCATCGTGAGAGTGGTCTTCCGAGCGCAGGCGTATCGGCGACGCGTGGGAAGATAACGACCTGATCTTTCCGAATGAGGTCGGCCGACCATTAGAAGCGAGCAACCTCCTGCGGCGTTCGTTCACGCCGCTACTCGCACGGGCTGGGCTCCCACGTCTTCGCTTCCATGACCTGCGGCACACGGCTGCAACGCTCATGCTTGGCCGTGGGACCCACCCGAAGATCGTCTCGGAGATGCTCGGCCACAGCCAGATCAGCGTCACGCTGGACCTCTACTCGCACGTAACGCCGACAATGCAACGGGAAGCCACTGGCGCTTTGGACGCTTTGCTCGCGACGTAGGGATGAGACGGACTAGTCAATGATGGTCAGAAATTGGACAACGCGGCGACGCGCAAGCGCGGCTACTCAATGTGTCTAGGCTTGCCATCGACCACGCAAGGAGGAGACGCGAACTGGTAAGGGTGGTGCCCGCATCAAGCGCCGGCTTCCCGAATGTATTTTTGGACGGCCTCGGCTTAAACCGGTTGCAACTGGTTGTCGAATCGACACGCTCGCTTCGGCCCTCTCCAATTGCGGCCTTGCGAAAGCGCTCGACGGACAAAGACCACCTGTGGGCGTCTCGATCCTACGTTTCCGAGCGAGGACGAAAGCACGGCGCCGTGATTACCATTCATCTGCCGCGGAAGCTAGCTAAAGGCCCAATCGTTGTTGAAATTGAGTACCGCACCGAAGACAATCCACGATCCTCCGATTTGCCGTTCGGTGAAGTTTGGGCAGCGGCACAGTCCCTCGTCCGTCGACCGAAAGTGATGTTTGTCGCGGCCTCCGCGGACCTCACACCCGACCAGGTTCGGTCGTTGCCCTTCGAACTTCCGCATAGCCTGCCTAATTTGCCGAGCGATAACCAGATCGTCGGGCTCCAAATCAACCGGAAATCCGACGATAAGCTCCTATATACTTTGTCTCTGCAATACCCCGAGGAAAAGACCTGCACCGCAACCTTTTTTTTCACACGGGAAGCATCAACCTTGGGCGACGCGCCACTCTTGATGGCCACCGCAGCATCGAATCTCATTCAAAGCATCGTTAGGGGAGCGAAGTAATTGGCGCCACTTCAACGGGGTCTTAGTACCGCGCTGCCGAAGATTGCCCCTTGGGGGCCCTTGGGTTCTTTGCCCCGCATGTCAGCGAGTCCCCACCCTCATCAGTGGGAAGACACCGACACTGCGTTCATCACGCGACGAGTTATCAAGTTGTTCGTCCGAGTCACGAGCGTCGTTGTCGATGTCCCTGAGCGCGGGTTCTTGGACCTAGACGACAAGCAACTAGCGGCGCTGGATGCGCATCTTGCGAGCGTTCGTCCGCTCACTCAAGAGCAGCGGAACGCTCGCCGACAGAAGCTCACCGAAGCGGCGAACTTCTTCAAGGGCTAGAGCCTTTGGCCACGGCGGTAGCGCCCGCGCCGCTGAAGTTTCGCTATGTCAGCGAAAAGCTGCAGGGCCTGCTAGACGCATTTGTTTGCACGACTTCGACTGGCGCGGACCTCTCCCGCTTCCTACGCGAGCGCGCGATCAAAGAGCAGGAAGAGAACATCAGCACAACATTTGTGTTCTTGCCGCCCGACGAATCCCGGGTAGACGCATTCGTAACCCTGAGCGCAACTGGCGTAAAGACTCCACCAAAATACCGAGAGCGCTTCCCCGACCGGATCGTCCTCCCCGCTGTGATGATTGACTATCTAGCAGTGTCTGACGCGAAGCGCGTCGAAGGGGGATTGGGCCTGCGAATCTTCCAGTGGGTCGAGAGTCGCGTCTACCCGCTGAACGCCTCGGTTGGGGTTCGGTTCGTGGCCTTGGATGTGTACGCCAGCGATTGGGGTGCTTACCGCAGGTACGCCAGCGCTGACTGGGGTTTCCACGCCTTGCCCCTCAGACCGGACCACAGCCGACGGGAAGACAGTCAGGACGCGCCCAGCGCCGACGATCCCCCGCCAACATGGCTGCGCCCTGACCGGCTGATTCCCATGGTTTACGACCTTGTTGAGCACAACGGCCCATTCGAGTTGCCGCCACCTGTAGCCAGCGCGTCGACATAGCCACCTGCAAGTCGCGGACAGCCGCGCTACGAGCGTCGGCTATCAAGTTGGCTATCTACGATGATGGCCGCCGCCTCGCGGGGTCGTGCATCGCTCCATTTCGCGAAGGACTTTCGGAGCCGACGGGCAGACTCGAACTGCCGACCGGCGGTTTACGAAACCGCTGCTCTACCGGCTGAGCTACGTCGGCGCGGATTCCCAATGATTCTCTCACTTCATGAGCTGGTGTGCGTGTTCCGGAACTGACGTTCCGACTCGAGTCCGTTGTCCACCTGTCCGTGGGCACGTTCAGCGATATTCGGTCCCACGAGCCTGAAATCGGTGACCTAGAGGCGACGCCCCTGATCGCGACAGTGCCACGCGTAGAGTTGTGCGCGCCGATGGAACGGCCACCGATCGCCTCACGGCACACGCTTGGCGGCCCCTCACTGCAAGTCGAAGGTACACACGGTGAGGAGCGCAAGGTCGTCACTGTCCTCTTCGCTGATCTGTCGGGTTCGACAGCACTAGCGGAGCGTCTGGATCCCGAGGTGATGCGCGGCATCCTTGCGTCGTTCTTCAACGCGCTCGCCCACGAGATCCAGCGATTTGGCGGGACGATCGACAAGTACGCGGGCGACGCGGTCATGGCGGTGTTCGGAGCGCCAGTCGCGCACGAAGACGATCCGGCCCGCGCGCTCCGAGCGGCACTCGCGATACGCGGGTCTGTGTCTCGGCTGAACGAGACCGTGGAGCGAGAGCACGCCATTCGGTTGGCACTACGTATCGGCCTGAATAGCGGCGCGGTCGTCGCTGGGACGCTCCCCGGTGAGGTCCAAACGGCGTACACGGTGGTCGGCGATGCCGTCAATACCGCCCAGCGGCTGCAGTCGATCGCGGAGCCGGGCGCGATCCTCGTCGGCGCGACGACGCAGCGTCTCACCGCGCGCGCCTTCGCGTTCGATGCCATCGAGCCTGTGCGGGTAAAGGGCAAGGCCGAGCCACTTGCGGCATTCCGTCTCATCGGCGCGCGTGCGACCGCTACGACGCCCGTGCGCTCCGCGCTCGTCGGCCGGGATGCCGAGCTCGCGAAGATCGTCGCGGCGGTCGACGCGGTGGAGCGTGGCGAGGGTCGCGTCGCACTTGTCACGGGCGAGGCTGGAATCGGAAAGTCGCGACTGCTGGCCGAAGCGCGACACGCTTCTGCCGGCGGGCGTGTGACCGCGCTCGAAGGGCGAGCTCTCTCGATCACACAGGGCATCAGCTACGTGCCATTCATCGAGATCATCAGACAGGACGCCGGCATCGCCGAGGACGACACCGAGGACACGAGCTGGGAGAAGTTCGAACGCCGCCTCCGCGCGCTCTTCAACGACGAGACCGCCGACGTACTTCCCTATCTCGCGACGCTCGTCGGTCTCAGTGTCACCTCTGAGTTGGCCGAGCGCGTGCGCTACCTCGACGCTCAAGCGATGGGGCGGCAGATCTTCGCCAGCGCGCGCCGCTATGTCGCGCGCCTCGCGCAAGAGCGGCCGCTCGTGCTCATCTTCGAAGACTGGCACTGGGCCGACGAGTCATCGGCGGCGCTGCTCGAGCATCTACTGCCTCTCGTCGAGACCGAACGCCTCGGCATCTGCGTCGCGAGCCGGCCGGAAGAGCGCGCGACGACGCTGGCGCGGTTGCGCGACGTGGTCGCGCGTGATCACGGCCTCCGCTTCGTGGAGGTGCGTCTCGCGAGATTGCCGCCGCCGGAGAGCGAACGCCTCTTGGCCAACCTCGTACCTATCGACGCGATCCCCGCGACGGTCCGCGCGCTCATCCTCGAGCGGACCGACGGCAACCCGCTATTCGTCGAGGAGGTCGTGCGCTCCCTCGTCGACCTCGGCGGCATCGTCCGCGGTGATGGCGGCGAGTGGCGGGCGACCGAGCGCCTCGAGCGCATCACGATCCCGGACACCGTGCACGGCGTCATCGTCGCGCGCATCGACCGACTCAATGACGAGGTCAAGGAGGTGCTCAAGCTCGCCTCTGTCATAGGGCGAAGCTTCCTCGAGCGCCTTCTTCGGGCCATCGCCGAGGCCGACGACGCCCTCGGCGGCGCGCTCGCCGAGCTGCAGCAGCTCGAGCTCATCCGTGAGCGCAGCCGCATCCCCGAGCTCGAGTACGTGTTCAAGCACGCGCTCGTCCACGACGCTGCGTACGAGAGCCTCCTGCTCCAGCGGCGCAAGGAACTTCACGCGCGCGTCGGCGAGGCAATCGAGCGGCTTTTCGCGGAACGAATCGAGGAGTTCTACGGCGTCCTTGCCTACCACTTCGCGCGGGCAGAAAACTGGGAGAAGGCGCAGGACTATCTCTTCAAGGCCGGCGACCGCGCGGAGCGGGTCGCTGGCGACGCTGAGGCGCTCGGTCACTACCGTCAGGCGGTTGCCGCGTACGGACGCGCGTTCGGCGACCGCTGGGAGCCCGCCCACCGCGCGAGCGTCGAGCGGAGGATCGGCGAAGCGCTCTTTCGTCGAGGCGAGCTCGCGCCTGCACGGGAGCACCTCGAGCGCTGCCTCGACCTACTGGGATTCCCAGTGCCTTCGTATCGACGCGGCGCACGACTGGGGATCCTGCGGGAACTGCTGCGACAGGTCGGCCACCGTGCGGCGCCACGCTTCTTCCTGCAGAAGCGCAGCGGCCGTGCCATTGAAGAGACGCTGCGTGCGGCTGAGGTGCTGGCGTTTATTGACTACGGCTCCGACCCCGAGCGGCTGGCCTTAGGAGCGCTGCGCACGCTCAATGTCTCGGAATCGAGCGACTACGCGCCTGGCATCGTCCTCGGGTCCACGGGCATCGGCCTGATGTGCGACGCCTTCGGGCTCGTAAAGGTAGCGAGCGATTACCACCAGCGGGCAGTCGCCGTTGCGGAGAGCATCGCGCAGCCGCTCTGGATCGGGAATGCGTATTTTGGGCTGGCGATCCACGAGGCGCACGCCATCGGCGATGGCGCCGCCGCGGAGACGCACTATCGCATGTCGTATGAGGCCTACCGCCAGACCGGGGATGTGAAGCGCGCCTGTGGAACTATCGCGGTCTGGTGTTACCGGCTCCGCTTCCGCAGCGACTTCGAGGCGGTCCTCACCCGGGGACGAGAGATCATGCAGGCTGGTTCGGACGCCGCCGACGAACAACTGAAGCTGTGGGGCTCGGTGCTCGTCGGCGTCGCGCTCGTGGATCTGGGCGACCTTGCTGGCGCGGAGCCGCACATACGGTCCGCTATCCGGATCGCGAACGCTATCTCCGACCACCGGTCGTTGGTCACGAGCAGCGCCCTTCTCGGCTTATGGCACCTTCGTCGCGGCGAGATCTACGATGCGATCTCCAAGCTCGAAATGGCCGACCGGATCAGCCGGGAGCGCAGGATTCGTCAGTTCCACGTGACCATGACGCTGACGACCCTCGTTGAGGCGTACCTTGCAGCGGCTGAGCGCGGCGACCGCGAGCGCTGGCTGCGCAAGGCGCGCGATGCGTCGAAGGCGAGCATCGCGCATGGGAAGGTCGACCGACAGGCGTTTCCCGGCGCGTACCGATGGCGCGGGAGCTACGAGTGGCTGCGAGGCGACCCGGCCGCTGCGCGGAAGTGGTGGGACCGCAGCTCGTCTGTGGCCACGACACTCGGCGGCCTTCGCGACCTAGAGGTCACTCGCCAGGAACGCGCGCGACTTGAAAAGGTAGCCGCGCCCTCAAGCTAGCGATCAGCTGCGGCGCGAGCCGGCAAGCGCATGAGCCACTCCAAGACATCCGCCGCGATCGACTCCCAGCCTGGTTCGCGCATGAGGAGATGGCCGTGCCGCTCGTACTCCAAACTGTCGGCCCCGTACTTTCGCGCGATCGAGCGCACGAGCGCCACCGGGACGACCATGTCTTCCCGGCCTGAGAGGCAAAGCACCGGGCAACGCACGCGGCTTGCATCGATCGGTATCCCTCGGACCATCTCCCGCGATACCAGGCCCGATTCAGGAACGAACGAGTCATACGCCTGACGGCGCTCTCCTTCGGGCAGGCAATTGAAGAGGACACGCTCGACATCCGCGTAGCCGAGCTTCCAGGGACGGCCGCTGATGATCGCGGGAAAGGTCTTCAGCCAAAACGAGAGGGCCGAACGTGGGATCTGGAGGCGCGCTTGGACAGTAAGAACGTCCCGAGGCGCGACCGGCGCCACGAGCACCGCAGCAATCCCGAATCCCTCCTCGACCAGCTTCTGGGCGATGAGCCCGCCGACGCTGTGCCCGACGAAGATCGCAGGCTGATCCAGCGCCGCAAGGACTCGACGGGTGTCGTCAACGTAGTCGCCGAAGGTGACGCCAGCGGCATTCGGCGGCGGGAGCGCGCCTCGGCCACGACGGGAGAGCGCATAGCACTCGAAGCCCTTGCCAGCGAACCAGGTAAGCCAGTCCGCAAAATGGCGCTGGTCCATGCCAGCGCCGTGCATGAAGACGAGTGGAGATCGCGCTGCGGGTCGCTCAGGGCGTGTATGGAGCCCAGGAAATCCGGCGATCGTCACGGATTCGAGCTTCACGGGCGAAGTGTCACATCGCATCCAGCCTTATGACAATCAACCGCAGCACGGTCAAGCTTGACACTGAATCACTTAGCCGCTGTATCCACTGAAATAGTGCGTTTGAAGGACGTCGCTGAGTCAACAGAATCCCGATGAAGCGGGCGTATGAAAGAGGTGCACAACAACAAGAAGTTACGAAACCGCTGCTCTACCGGCTGAGCTAACGTCGGCTAGGAGGCCGAGGGACTGAGTTTACTCGGTCATCCGGCCGACGACGCGACGTGAGCGTAGCGGTACGTCGGAGCGGTCACGCAGCAGTTCGGCAGACGCGCCCGCGGCTATCTCTTCGCGGCCCCCATTCGCTCCGCCGCCTCAAAGGCCGCGGCGTCCATTGGGCTCATCAGCTGGAAATAGTTGTTGTCGGGATCGGAGAACGTTGAGATCAGCATTCCGCTCGCGTCGGCGTTCCCCTCCGCCGGGTCATACGGCTCTTTCACCACGGTCGCGCCGGCTGCCTTGAGCTTCTTGAACTCGCCCTGCACGTCGGGCGTCTCGATATTCCAGATGATCCGACCGGGCTCGCGGTTCTGGCCCTTCACCTGGTCGTGCGGCCCTACGGTCACGATGCCGCTTCCGAGCTGCCAACTGAAGTACCCGCCATCGTCCCACGTCGGCTTGCCAAATAGCTTCGTGTAGTAGTCCTTCAGGCGCTGCGGATTCTCGGAGCCGATCAAGATGCTGTTCAGGTTCATTCCTGCCCCCTTGCGTCTTGCGTTCGATGTGCGTCCAGCGTAGGTCGAACGTCGCCGTCATGCCTCCCAGGGAAAGAGCGAGCGCTTCTCTAAGCCCGCGCCGGACCGTTCTTGGTGGCAGAGATGCACGGAGCCAAATATTTACCTCGCGCGTATCGGCGTATCTGCCTGGTGTGATGCGGTGACGAGGAGGACCTCCGCTCATGGCAGCGGAGGTCCTTCCTTCGTCCGGCCGGATGTAAGGGTTCGCCTCTAACGCAGCGCCGCGAAGTTCACCACCGGGCAGCGCACCAGAACGTTCGTGATCTCGAGGGTGCCCTTGCCCGCGGCGAGGGCGGCTGCGATGTCCGTGTCGCTCGAGAGCTCGGATGGGGTCTCGACGGCGTTCCAGTGGAAGATCTGAAGGTTCCAGGCGCCGCCGGCGTAGCCGACCTCGGTCGGGATGAAGTTGAGGACGTTGCACGCGGTCGCCTCGCCCGGAAGCGCCGTGAGCAGCCGGGCGCATTGGACCGTCGGCGTAGCCCCGGACGCGTCGACGACGTGGAAGACGATGTTCCCCTTCGCGAGTTGCTGCGCCGCCTGCGGCGACGAGGTCACCTGCGCCGTGGCCTCGTACTCGATGATCTTGTTGTCGTAGAAGCCGGAGTTCCGCGAGCTCGCCGAGGCCGGCGCGGCGAGCGCGAGGAGCATGCCGACCACCAGGACAATGCCGATGCGAAGACGTCTCATGGGTCATCCCCCTTGTTGAATTGAGGAAAGGTTCACTCGGCACCATGACAGGGTGATGACGACTGTCACGTCCCTGTCACACTCCTTCGGCAGGCTCATGCCCACGAAGATGGCGCCCATCCTGGTAGTGGACGACGACGCGAAGATCCTGCGGCTCGTCCGGACCTACCTCGAGCGCGAGGGCTTTCCGGTCATCACGGCGAGCGACGGCCGCTCGGCGCTCGACGCGGTCAGGGAATCGCGCCCGCGTCTCCTCGTGCTCGACGTCATGCTTCCCGAGCTGGACGGCATCGCCGTCCTGCGCGCGCTGCGCGAGAGCTCCAACATCCCGACCCTCATGCTGTCGGCCCGCGGCGCGACCGCCGACCGCGTCTACGGTTTCAATGAGGGCGCCGATGACTATCTCGCCAAGCCCTTCTCGCCGGCGGAGCTCGTCGTCCGCGTGAAGGCCATCCTCCGACGCGCGGAGACCACAGCGGCGAGCACGGCGCGCGCTGAGCTCCGCCACGCCGATCTCGTCATCGACCTGGACCGCCACGAGGTGCGCCGCGACGCCGATCGCATCGCGCTCAGCGCCGCCGAGTTCCGGCTCCTCGTCGCCCTGGTCGAAGGCGGCGGACGCGTCTTGTCGCGCGAGTTCCTTCTCGACACGCTCCACGGCGCGGGCGAGAGCGAGGCGCTCGACCGGACCGTCGATGTCTACATTGGCCGGCTCCGCGAGAAGCTGGGCGACGACGCCGAACACCCGCGCTACGTCGCGACCGTCCGCGGCGTCGGCTATCGCGCTGCGCCCGAATGAGCGGCATCGCCGGCCGTATCGTTCTCGCCTCCGTCGCCGTGGCCGCGACGGCGATCGGGGTCGTGGCGATCGGCGTGCTCGTGTTCGGCGGAGCGGCCTTCGAGCAGCTGATGGTCGAGCATGGAGAGACGGTCGCCGCGGCGCGCGCCATGTTCGACGAGACCGTGTCGGCGACGGTCGTGATCGCGGGGATCGCCGCCGCGGCCGTCAGTGTCGCGCTTGCGGTGCTGCTGGCACGTCGGATCGGACGACCGCTGACGCAGGTAGGACACGCGGCGCGGCGCGTCGCCGAAGGCGACCTCTCCGCGCGCGTCCTTGGCACCGGCCCCGAAGAGATCCGGTCTCTCGCGGACTCCTTCAACCAGATGGCCGAGCGTCTGGCCGAGCAGGAGCTCCTTCGGCGTGAGTTCATCGCGAACGCCGCCCACGAGCTGCGCACGCCGCTGACGAACCTCCAGGGCTACCTCGAGGCCCTCCGCGATGGGGTCATGCCGCCCGACCGCACGATGTTCGAGTCATTGCACGAAGAGGCCGATCGCCTCGTGCGACTGTCACGGTCGCTCGACGCCCTCGCCGAGGGCGAGCTCGCGACGGCCCCGCCGGTCCTCGTCGAGATCGACTTGGGCGAAGCGATCGCAAGCGCGGTGCACGTCGCGCGCGCGTCGTTCGAGCTGCGACGCATCGTCGTCGCGATCGACGTGCCGCGCGGCCTCTGTGCTCACGCGAACCCGGACCACCTCGCGCAGGTCCTCGCCAACCTGCTACAGAACGCGGTGCGCTACACGCCAGACGACGGACGCGTCGCGGTGAGCGCTGAGAGCAGGGCCGCTGAGGTGCTCGTCGCCGTCACGAACACCGGTGAGGGCATCCCTGCCGACGACCTGCCGCGCGTCTTCGAGCGTTTCTACCGCGTGGAGAAGTCGCGCGATCGCGCGCGCGGCGGCGCGGGGATCGGGCTCGCCATCGTGAAGCGGCTCGTCGAGCTCGGCGGTGGCAGCGTCGGCGTGGAGTCGGCCAACGGGCTGACCCGCTTCTGGTTCAGCCTCCCTCGCGTGACGTAGGATCCCGGGTCCGCCGCTGGTCCCGGCCAGGGAATTGCACCGCCCGTCGAGCGTGTTGAGTGGGTATGGCTGGTGATTGGAACAAGCAGACGATCGACCGGTTCCACGCGAAGGGCGGCAAAGGCATCGACCCCTGGGGTGACAACCTTCTACTGCTGACCACGCGCGGAGCGAAGAGCGGACAGGTCCGGACGACCCCGCTGGTCTACCACCGCGACGGGGAGCGGTACGTCATCGCGGCCTCGAAGGGCGGGGCGCCCTCCCATCCCGCCTGGTACCACAACCTCGTGAAGCACCGCGAAGCGGAGATCGAGGTCGGGACCGAGAAGTTCAAGGTGCGCGCGACACCGATCGCCAAGGGACCGGAGCGCGATCGTCTGTACCAGGCGCACGGGGACACGTTCAGTGGCTTCCGCGACTATCCGAAGAAGACGAAGCGGATCATCCCCGTGATCGTGTTGGAGCGCGTCGGCTAGCACGGCCGGCGCGCTACTCTTCCGCTCCGTTGTCGTCACGCGTCGAGATCACATTCCTCGGGACCGGGAGCGCGTCCGCACCGGACGGGCGCCAGAACAGCTGCATCGTCGTGCGCGACGGTACGACAACGCTGCTCCTCGACTGCGGAAGCGCGGCACTGCCCGCGATCACGCGGACGCTCGACCCGGCGCGGATCGACGCCGTCCTCGTGACGCATCTGCACGGCGACCACTTCGGCGGCATCCCCTATCTCGTGATGCACGAGCGCTTCGCCGGGCGAACGCGCGAGCTCGTGATCGCCGGACCGCCATCGCTGGACGAACGCCTCCACCGGCTGAGCCTCGCGCTCTACGCCGACTACTACGAGCAGCCCCTGCCATACGCGCTGCGACTGGTCTCGCTTGCCGACGTTGAGCTCGCGATCGGCGGCGCGCGCATCGCGGCCATTCGCGTCGCGCACGCGCCCGACTCGGACCCGTACGGCCTGCGCGTGCGCATCGGAGGAAAGCTCATCGCCTACACCGGCGACGCCCAGTGGAGCGACGCGCTCCCGGCGCTCGCCGACGGCGCCGACCTCTTCATCACGGAGTGCACGACATGGGAGAGCCGCTGGCCGGGACACCTGAGCGCGCGCGAGCTCGCCGCGCGGCGCGACGAGCTGCGCTGCGGCCGCATCGTGCTGACGCATCTCGGCCCGGAGGCGGTCGCGCACCAGCGCGAGCTGCCCTACGAGGTCGCGGCCGATGGGATGACGATCGCGCTCGCCTGACCGCGCATCCGCCCCTACACGGAGGTACTCCGGCAGACCTCTTCGGCGAACAGCTGCCACTGCTCGATGAGCTCGTCGACGCTCTCCGCCGGAAAAGCGAGCGCGGCGCAGTGATCGACACCGGCCTCAGCGAGCGCGGCGACGCGGTCGCGGATCGCATCCGCGGAGCCCACGAGATTCGCAGCGGTCATCGCCGAGGGATCCCGCCCGGTGCGATCGCGGGCGTGACGGTGGCGGACGAAGCGGCTCGACTCGTACCGGGCGACGGCGTCCTCGTGGCGCCGCGCGATCGTCGCGCTGAGCTCGGGCGCGATCGCGACCGCGTGCGGGTCACGGCCCGCGGACGCGAGGCGCTCGCGGAGGACGGCGATGCGCTCGCGCAGCTCGGCGAGCGGGCGCCAGCCGGGCATCCATCCCTGGCCCCAGCGGGCGGCGCGCGCGATCGCCGCGGTGCCGTGGCCCCCGATGTACATAGGGAGGGGACGCTGCAGCGCCGCCGGCGCGAGCTCGACATCGGCGAAGCGGACCGTTCGGCCGCGGTAGGTGCCGCCGCCGTCGTCGAGCAGCATGCGGAGCGCGCCGAGCATCTCCTCGAACCGCTCCGCGCGCCGGCCGGCCAGGTCGGGTCGCGCGTCGGCGAGCTCCTCCGGATACGCGCCGAGGCCGACGCCGGCGACCAGCCGTCCGCGCGAGAGCACGTCCAGCGTCGCGAGCTGCTTGGCCAGCAGCACCGGGTCGCGGAGCGGGAGCGCGAGCACCGCGGTGCCGAGGCCGATCCGCTCGGTCACCGCGGCGAGATGCGCGAGCGTGACGAGCGGCTCGTAGAACAGCGGGCGATCGCCGGCGCCCCGGAGGAAGTGCGGTGTCGAGAGGTGGTCGTTCGCCCAGACCACCGCGTATCCGAATGACTCCGCCGCGCGCGCGAGCCGCGCGATCGCGGCCGGGTCGCGCATCATGCCGATGGGGTAGCCCAGCCCTTCGTACGCGGAGGGAAGCGCGACGCTGAACTTCACGCGGCGCCGCGGTCTCTAGCCGCCGCGGCTGAAGCCGATCGCGAGAGAGCGCACCTCGCGCTCGAGACGCTCGAGCGTCGGCGCGATCTCGGCGAAGCGCGCGGCGCGCGCGGGCAGCGTGCTCCAGATCCCGTCGACGAGTCGCTGCGCGTCGGCGAGGAGCGCGCCCGCGTCGACGCTCGTGACGCGCCGCTCGCGCATGACGACATCACCGTCGACCATCACGGTGTCGACGGATCGGCCCAGCTCGGCGTACACGAGCTGGTTCGCGATCTGCTCCTTCGGCGCGATGCGCAGCTCGCCGGGCCGGAGGAGCACGAGGTCGGCGCGGTATCCGGCAGCGATGCGCCCGAGCCGCTGCCGCATCGCCTTCGCGCCACCGTCCCAGCACATGCGCAGCGTGCCGAGCGCGGTCGGCCACTCCGAACGTGCGGCGATCGGGCGCTGCACGATGGCGGCGGCCTTGAGCGTTTCGAACATGTTCTGGCTGTCGTTGCTCGACGCACCGTCGGTCCCGAGAGCCACGTGCACGCCGGCGCGCAGCATCGCGGGCACGGGTGCGATCCCGGCGCCGAGCTTCAGGTTGCTCACCGGGTTGTGGACGATCGTGCCGCCGAGCTCGCCGAGCCGCTTCACCTCGGCGTCGTCGAGCCAGATCGCATGCGCAAAGGACGTCCACTCCGCGATGCCGCCGATCCGCTCGAGGAACGCGACCGTCGATCCGCCGTAGCGCTCGCGCGCGAGCGGCACCTGCGATTTCGCGGAGAGCAGGTGCGTGTGCAGGGCGACGCCGCGCTTCCGCGCGAGCTCGAGCGACGCCTCGAAGAGATCGACCGAGCAGCGCGGGAGCGACGACGGACCGAGCATCGGGACGAGGCGCGCGTGCGTCCCGGACCACCGTGCGAGATACGGCTCGAGGCGAGCGAGCAGCTCGGGGATCTTCGCGGTGCGCGGGCGATCGGCGCGCTCGCCGATAAGCGACATCGGGAGCGAGTCCAGGAACTCGAGGTCGCTGTATTGCGCGGCGACGTTCGCGCGCATGCCCACGTCGCGGTACGCGAACATGATCTGGTCCATGCCCTCGTCAAACCAGCGCTGATCGCAGCGCGGACAGTCGAGGACGCTCGTGGTGCCGGTCGACACCATCTCGAGCGCGCCGACCATCGTCGATAGGTACAGGTCCTGCGGCCGCAGGGTCGCGCCGGCGCCGCCGTACGACGCGACGACCATCCATGCGTCGAGCGGCAGCGCATCGCAGAGGCCCTTCTCGATGGACTGATTCGAATGGGTGTGCGCGTTGATGAGGCCGGGCATGACGATCATCCCCGTCGCATCCACCACGGGCGCGCCCGCCGCGTCGAGCCCGCGGCCGACGGCGGTGATCGCGCCGTCCTCGACGAGCACGTCAGCGATCTCGAACGGCAGGTCGAGGTCGAACAGGTGTCCGCCGCGGACGAGTGCGCGGCGGACCGGCGTCGCGTCAGGACGCACGGTCGAGCCTGCGCTGGAACGCAACCTTGTCCTCGGCCTGCGACGTCGGGCCCGGGTCGGCCGGATACGGCGAGGGCTCCGCATCGACGTGGAGCGCGAGGAGCCCGAGCCCGGGTCGCTCCAGGAGCGCGGGGACCAGACGATCGGCCTGCGATTCGTCGTGCGCCTCGCCGGTCCACGGCCAGCCCGCGCCCGCCGCGACCATCACGTACGAAATGTTCCCGGCGTTCGGCAGCGGCTGTCCCCCACCCGTTTCATAACGGTCGTTGATGAACACCGCCAGACGCAGATTCGTCGGCGCCGCGCCGGCGATCGTCACGAGCGCGCCAAGGTTCATGGCGAGGTCGCCGTCCCCCTCGAGGAGCACGATGCGACGGTCCGGGCGCGCGAGCGCGAGGCCGAGCGCGAGCGCCGGGCCCATGCCCATCGGATCCGACGCGTTGTACGTGAGCTGCGGCGCGCCGACCTCCGACCACGCGCGGCGCGTCGACCCGAGGCCACACACCACGATGTCGTCCGGCGCGAGGTGCTTCGCGAACAGGCGCGCGGCGACGGTGCGGCGCATCAGGACGCCTTCGTCACGTCGCCGAGCAGCGCAGCGCGCCGGAACAGCAGCACCACCGGCTTTCGGCCAAGGTCCGCTTCGCGCACGGCGTCGCCCACGATCGACGCATCGCCCACGTCGTCCACCACGTGATACGGGATGCGCAGCCCGTCGAGGACCGGCTCGGTGACGAGCCCCTTGTACATCTGGTAGTGGAAGCGGTCCTCATACGAGCCGCGATACACCGCGAGCACGAGGAACGGCAGCTGGTGGTGATGCGCATAGCCGGCGAGCACGTTCGCGGAGAGCAGCACGCCGGCGTTCTGGCAGACGAGCACCGCGCGCTTGCCGCCCAGTGACGCGCCGGCGCAGATGCCGACGCCGTCGTCCTCGCGCGTGACGCGGACGTGGCGGATCTTCGGTTCGGCAGCGATGCGAGCGATGAGCGGTGCGAGCCAGGAGTCCGGCAGGCTCGTCGCGATCTCGACCTTCGCGGCGACGAGCGCGCTCACGATCCGCTCGGCGTTCTCCGCGCCCGGCTCGCTCACGCGGACCGCCCGGCGCACCACCGCAGCGCGACCTCGGCGTACGCGCGCGTCGCGGCGACGAGCTCGTCGAGCGACACGATCTCGATGCGCGGATCGTCGTCGTCGCGCGTCAGCCTCACGCCGACCCGCGCGGTCGGGATGCCGCGCGCGAGGAAGATCGCCCCATCGGTCGCGCCGCTCCAGTCGCGAACGGGCGCAGGCGGTCCGACGTTGCGCGACCAGGCCTCGCTCGCGAGACGCACGATGTCACTCGCGGGGTCGACCGTGCCGCCCGGCGCGGACGCGTACACGTCGACCGACACGCGCGGCGCGCCCGGCAGGCGCGCGACGAACGGCGCGAGGAAGTCCGCGAGCTCGCGGGCCACGCGCTCAGGGTCCTCGCCAGGGAGGAGCACTGCGTAGACGAAGACCTCGAGCAGGCCGGGGAGCAGGTCCGGCTTCTCGGGACTGCCGGCGCGGAGCGCGCCGATCGCGATCTCGGGGGCGAGCTGACCGCGAGCGCCGTGCCGCGCGAGATAGTCGGCGCGCCAGGACTCGATGGCGTCGACGATCGCGCCGGCGCTGCGCGCGAGTCCACCGTCGGGCGCGACGACACGGCGCGCGAGCGCCGCGTTCCACGGGCGGCGCACACGGATGCGCAGGTAGGCGGCCGCGGGCTCCTCGTGGAGCACGCCCGCCGGTCCGGCCTTCACGTTCAGCACGGCGTCCGGCTTCCAGCCGGTCGCGAGCGCGTGTTCGACACCGCGGCCGAACCTGACCGGCGTCTCGTCGGGCGCTGCGCGGTGCGTGCCGCCCGCGGCGAGCAGCAGCGTGAGGCGATGCGCCACGTGCTGCGCGTGAAGCGTGCGCGCCGCGGTCACGAACGCGACCACGCCCGCGGCGGACGGCGCCTTCGCCACACCGACGCCGAACCCACGCAGCGTGCGCGTCGACGGATCGAAGCGCAGCGCCGGCGCGGCGGTCGTCACGCCCGTGATGCCGACATCCTGCGCCGCGTCGCCGGTGAGGCTGGTGTCCAGATGGCCGTACACGACGAGCTCCGGTGCCCCCGTCCCGTACGCGGATCGCGCGAAGAGGTTCGCGGCCCGATCGTCGAGCGCGTCGACCTCCCAGGCGAGATCGGCATGCGCGCCGCGCCCCCACGCCGAGACGGCCTCGGCGAGAGCGCGCTCGTGCCCTGAGAGGCTCGCGTGGCTCGTGAGCAGCGCGAGCACATGGCGCACCGCGTGCCCATCGATCTCGGACGACGCGCGCGCGATCGCCGCGTCGACATCCGCGGTGCCCGCGGTCATGACGACGCGCTGACGCGGCCGGACACGCGCGTCGCGAGCCCGAGCGCGGCGTCGAGCTTCCACGCGTTGCGCGCGAGCGGGTGGCCCTCGCGGTCGAGCTCGCGATCGAGCGCGCGGTGGAGCTCCTCCGCCGTCGCGGCCCGTCCCTCGAGCGCGCGCTCGGTCGCGCGCGCGCGCCACGGGATCGGCGCGATCGCGCCCAGGACCACGCGCACGTCGCGCCAGCGACCCGCGTCGTCGACGCGCGCCGCGACGGCGGCGGACACGAGCGCGAAGTCGCCCTGCCACAGTCCGAGCTTCTCGAACGCGGCGCGCCGCTCGAGCGACGCGCGCGGGATGCGGACCTTCGTCACGAGCTCGCCGTCGCCGAGCACGGTCTCGCCCGGCCCGGTGTAGAAGCCCGCCATCGGGACGACGCGCTCGCCGCCGCGGCCTTCAACGAACACCTCGGCGTCCAGCGCGACGAGCACGGTCGCGAGATCCGACGGCGTCACGGCCTGGCAGCGGTGCGCGCCCACGGCCGCGTGATAGAAGCGGTGGTCGCCCTCCACCGCGTAGCAGGGACACGTCGCACCGCCGCGCTTGTAGCAGTCGAAGCCGTTGCGGAAGAACCAGCAGCGCTTCGCCTGCACGAGGTTCCCGCCGACGGTCGCGACCGCGCGCACCTGCGCCGACGCGATGGACGCCGCGGCCTCCGCGAGCGCGGGCACGCGGTGGGCGAGATCGCGCGCGATGCGCGACAGCGTGACGGTCGCGCCGATCTCGAGCGCGCCGTCGGCCGCGGTCACGAGCGTCCCGAGCGCCGGGATCTCGCCGAGCGACACCAGCTGCGTCGGGTTCGCGAGGCCCTGGCGCCGCTGCAGCAGCAGATCGGTGCCGCCGCCGATGGGCGCGGTGTCGGGGCCGAGCGCGGCGATGGCCGCGTCGAGCGAGGCCGGCGCGTCGACCCTGGCGATCGCGCGGCGCGGGCGGCGCTTCGCGAAGCGGGTACCGATGGTGTCGAGCAGCCGGTGCACGCCGAGCGGATACGAGCGGCGCACGAGCTCGATCTGCCAGCGGTCTGGACGCCGCCAGATGCCGAAGCGGCGCCTCCGTTTGCCCTCCTTCTCGGCGAGCGCCGCGAGCACCTTGTCCGGCGTGAAGGGCAGCTCGCGCAGCCGGATGCCGACCGCGTCGTAGATCGCGTTCGCGACCGCCGGCGCAACCGGGATCACACCGAGCTCGCCGATGCTCTTGGCGCCGTACGGCCCGTTCGGGTCGGGATCCTCGATAAGGATCGAGCGCACGCGCGGTAGGTCAGCGGCGCGCGGCAGCGCGTAGTGCAGGTACGCGGGGTTCACCGGGCGGCCGTTCTCGTAGATGAGCTCCTCGCCCAGGACCGCGCCGAGGCCCATCGCGACGCCGCCGACGATCTGCCCTTCGACCATCGTCGGATTGATCGCGCGTCCGATGTCGTGGGCGGCGACGTAATCGAGGATCCGGAGGTGGCCGGTCGCGCGGTCGACCTCGACCTCGGCCGCATGCGCGGCGAAGGTGTACGACGCGGAGAAGTTCGGCGTTTTGCTCGAGCCGGGCGGCTCCATGATCGTGTCGGTGTACGAGTCCTCGTGCGTGAGCACGCCGGACGCGGGCACGCGCTCCCCCGCACGAAGGCGCTCGGCCATCCCGCGCGCCGCCTTCCGCACGGCGTGACCGGTCATGTGCGTGCCGCGCGACGACCAGGCGCCCTGGTCGATGGGCGTGCGCTCGCTGTCGATGGACATGACCTCGACGCGCTCGTACGGCAGCGAGAGCTCCTCGGCCGCGATCTGCGCGAGGATCGTGCGCTGACCGGTCCCGGCGTCGGCGCCGCCGAAGCGCACGCGCGCGTGCCCGTCGGCGTACAGGTCGATCGCGGCCATGCTCGTGTTCGAACCCGGGATCGCGTACGACCCCGAGCCGTGCATCGCCGCCGCGACGCCGACGCCGCGGTCCTTCCGCTTCGACTTCTTCTTCTCGGTCCAGCCGATCGCGTCGCGCACCGCGCGCAGGCAATCGTCGAGCCGCGCGGTCGTGATCTTCGCGCCGCACAGCGCGACGGTCCCCGGCTCGTTCGCGTTGCGGATGCGGAACTCGAGCGGGTCGATCCGGAGCTGTTCCGCGAGCTCGTCGACGGCGCTCTCGAGCGCGAACGACACCTGCGGACTGCCGTACCCGCGGAACTGGCCGCCCGGCACCAGGGCGGTATCCACCAGACGCGCGTCCCACGCCGCGCCGTCCGGCCGGTAGATCGTGCCGAGCGTCTTCACGCCGACGTGCATGACCGACGGACCGAAGTGGTTGTAGGCGCCGTTGTCCACGTCGATGCGCGCTTCGAAATGGCGGATGCGGCCCTGGCCATCGGCGCGCGCCTCGAGCTTCGTTCGGAACGCGTGGCGCGGCTTCGTGTAGGCGAACTCCTCCTCGCGGCTGAGCGCGACCTTCACCATGCGCCCGCTCTTGCGGGCGAGCGCCGCGGCGAGCGCCTCGTGCTCCGAGACCTTCGACTTGGACCCGAAGCCGCCGCCGACAGCGACCTCGCGTGTGACGACCTGCTCCCGTCTCAGCCCGAACACGTGCGCGAGCTCGTTCACCACGAAGTGCGGCGCCTGCGTGGAGGTCCAGAGCTCGAAGCGCTCCTTCTCCGCGTCCCATTTCGCGATGGCGATGTTCTGCTCCATCACCGCGTGCGCGACGCGCGGGTACCAATACGTGCCACGCGCGACCACCGTTCCCTCGCGGCGCCCCTTCTCGACGTCGCCCCAGGCGCCCGCGCTCTTCAGCGACACGTTCGGCTCGCCGGTCTTCCGGGTGTGGATCGTGAGCGCGCCCTTCGCGAGCGCCTCGTCGATGGTGAGGGGCGCCTTCCTGGGGCGGTACCGCACCGCGATCTCCGCGAGCGCGGCGTCGGCCTGCTCTTCGGTGTCGGCCGCGACGGCCGCGACCTCCTCACCCACGTAGCGCACCACGCCGTCGGCGAGCGGCCCGCGGTCGCTCGTCTCGCCACCGCTGTGGATATAGCGCGCGCCCTTCGGGAAATCGGCGGCGGTGATGACCGCGCGCACGCCGGGCATGCGCGCGGCGCGCGACGTGTCGATCGAGAGGATCTCCGCGTACGGCACTGGCGAGCGCAGGATGCGACCGACGAGCACGTCGGTGAACGGCAGATCCGCGCTGTACGCGTCGGTGCCGGACGTGCGCGCGTCCCAGCCGATCGCACGGACGCGCTGCCCGACGACGGTCATGACAGCGCCCGCAGCCGCGGCAGCAGCGCCGCGGCGCTCTGGATGCCGGCTCGCAGGTCGCCACCCGCGGCGAGCGCCTTCACCGGGAACAGCAGGAAGTCGGTGAAGCCGGCGCGCAGCGAGCGCTTCGCGATCTCGATCGGAGTGTCCGTGCCGTCCGCGAGCAGCACGTGCGCGCGGCGGATCGTCCGCGGATCGCGGCCGACGGCGGCGCAGTGCTCGTCGAGGACGCGCGAGAGCGCGTAGCCGGACTCCATCGCGTCGGCGTTCGTCGGCCAGACGTCACAGGACCAGACGTCGGCGCGTCGCGCGACGACGCGCAGCGTGCGCTTCGGCCCGTTGCCGCCGACCCAGAGCGGGGGGTGTGGCCGCTGGAGCGGCTTTGGCTCGGCGATCGCGTCGGTGAGCCGGTAGTACCGGCCGTCGAACGACGCGCGCGGTTCGGTCCACAGCGCCTTCAGCACCTGGCAGGCCTCGTCGAGGCGATCGATGCGCTCCGCCGCGCTGCGCGGGAACGGCATGCCGTACATCGCGAACTCGGGCTCGTTCCACCCAGCGCCGATCCCCATCTCGAGTCGGCCGCCGGAGAGGTGGTCGACTGTGACGGCGATCTTCGCCAGCAGACCGGGATGCCGGTAGAGATTGCCCGTGACGTTGAGGCCGATTCGCGTGAGCGTCGTGACCTCGGCCACCGACGCAAGCAGCGTCCAGCCGTCGTAGATCGGTCGCGGCTCGTCCTGATGGATCGCGACGAGATGGTCGAAGAGCCAGAGGTGATCGAAGCCCGCCTCGTCGACCATGCGCCAGGCCTCGCGCTGCGCTTCGAGCGAGAACACCTGCTGCGACAGCTTGAGCCCGACACGGATCGTCACTCCGCCTCGCCGACGGCGGTCGAGGCGACCGGCGCGGCGCGGTTCACGGCTTCTTTGCGGGCGGTGGTGAGGACGGCGTCGACGATCTGCGTGTAGCCCGTGCAGCGGCAGATGTTGCCGCTCATCTGCTCGCGGACGGTCCGCTCATCGGGGTTCGGCGTGTCGCGCAGGAGCGCGACCGCGCGCACGATCTGACCAGGTGTGCAGAAACCGCACTGGAACGCGCCCGCGTCGGCGAACGCCTCCCGCAGGCCGCGCGCCTCGGGGGCTATCCCCTCGATCGTCGTGACCTCGCCGTGCACGAGCGACGCGAGCATCACGCAGGACATGATCGGCACACCGTCCACGAGAACGGTGCAGGCGCCGCACTCGCCGCGACCGCAGGCCTCTTTCGCGCCCGTGAGGCGGAGCTGATCGCGCAGGACGTGCAGCAGCGTGTCTCCTGGCGCGACGGCGACCTCGACGACGCGGCCGTTCACGCGCAGCCCGCGTGCTGCGGTCATGTCGTTAGAGGTCGTGCCAGTCGTCCGCGGCGGGTCGCCAGATGTCGATGTTCCGCGGGTCGACCGACATCCGGCGCGGCTTCGCGGTGGCGTGCTCCTCCTCGGTGAGGCGACGATGGCCGTCGCACAGCTCGATGCGCGGGCCGTGCTTCTCGTCCTCGATGTAGAAGGCGATCGACTTCGAGGCTGAGTGGTTCGCCATGTCGGCGGCGATCCGGATCTTGTCGTAGACGGCGAGCGCGCGGCCGCGCATGACCTGATCGAGGCTCTTCATCGCGAAGCAGATGTGCGCGATCTCCTTCTCCTTCGAACGGCGCATGGCGAACGAGTGGTGAAGCCGGTTCTCGCTGCGGAGGAACGCGGTGGCGTTCGCGATGTAGTCGGACGCCCGGAAGCCGAGGACATCGAGATAGAACTTCAGCGTCTCGTCAAATTTCGGCGTGCCGATGAAGGGGTGGACGATGTAGGCCGGCGTGTAGAAGAGCGAGGGCATCTCGGCCCACTCCTGGTAGTCGGTGAAGAATTCGAGCGTATTGCCGGCGGGATCCTGCGTCGCGAAGCCGCCGGCGCACCAGTTCTTCTGCGCCTCGTCGAGCTCCTTGACCGGCGCGCCCGAATCCTTGACGCGCTTCTTCAGCGCCTCGAGGACCTCCTCGGACTCCACGCTGAAACCGAAGGCGCGCACGTCATGCTTCTTCAGCGACTTGTCCTCGACGAGATCGAGCGCGTGATGCGGAAGACCCGCACGCAGGTAGGTGTGGCCGTCGGTCTTGCCCGCGAAGTCGACGCCGACGTACTTCTCGTACCAGGCCTTCGTCGCACCCAGGTCGGGCACCGCGATGCGCGCGTACTCGAACGCATAAGGACCCTTCACGTTCATGTCAGCGAACCCTCCAGCTCCACGTTTCGCAGCATCGTCACAGGATGAAGCTCAGCCTACCGCCGGGCCGCAGGACCTCGAGCTCGAGCACGGCGCGGCGCTTGCGGAAACGAAGGCCCGCGCCGTCCGGGACGAGGACATGCTCGTAGCGACCGACGAACTGGTCGACGTTGCCGTCGCGGATCTTGTAGATGAGGAACGCGGCGTAGGCCGGGATCTCGGCGCCGGCCGGCTCCCCCACGCGCACGTTCGTGATGAGCCGCCGCGTGCGTGAGTGCGGGTTCTCGGCGTGGGCGTGCTTGCTCTTGAGGCGTTTGACGCGCGCGCTGAGCAGCTCGTAGTCGTCCCAGACGTAGTACTGCGAGCGGTGCGGATCCTCGTTCGGCCGATCGGTCGTGGGCACCTCGTACGTCGCGCCCGGCTCGAAGAGCGTGAGCCATTCGTCGAGACGCCATTCGTCGAGGAGCGCCGCTTCGCGGAACAGGAAGTCCTCGACGTCCTGCCGCGTGATCGTCGCGATCACGGGGCCGACCCGCTGATGCGGTCATCCCAGTGGCGCCAGAAGCCGCGGATGCCCGCCTCATCGACGTTGCGCGCCGGCTGGCCCTCGGCCTCGCGCGCCATGCCGCGCGAGATGTCGCTCCAGTCGACGTTCGGTCGCGGATCGCCCGCGGTCGCGACGACGCCGCGCTGCACGCATTCGTAGGCCTCGACGTCGTCCGGCGTCGCGAGACCGCCGGGACCGATGAACGAGCCGAGGATGCGGATGCGCAGCTCACGCGCCTCCGCGGATTCGCCGGCGGGCGCGAGCTCCCAGGCGCGCACCTCGGTGAAGTCCGGACGGATCGGCTCGAGCTGCCGCGCCGCGAGGCCCTCGATGTCGAAGAGGAGGAGGTTCGGGAAGATGTACAGGATCCGGCTCGTGCCCGACACGCGTTTCGCGCGCGGCTCGCCGATGCGCGCGGCGAGACGGCGCACGTTGTCCTCGACCCGCACGCGCTCGGACTCGCCGAACCGTGGCTCCCACTGCATGCCCACGCGTCCGCCATGACCCGAGAACACGAGCACGCTGTGCCCGTTCTCGAGCGTGATCGCCCGGCCGCCCTCGTCGCTGGTCACGTAGCCGGTCGTCTTCAGGTACTCGACGAACGTCACGTGCGTGGGCGAGAAGTGGTAGCCGTCCATCGCGTTCTCGACCGCGAGCTTCCAGTTGCCGCGGATCGAATAGAGGTGGGTGCCGGGGATGACCTCGAGGCCTCCCTCGGAGTGCTCAGCCATGAGGTCGACGTACTCGCGCGCGTCGCCGAGGTGCTCGCGCAGGCTCGGGCCATCGGCCGCGAACGACACGAACACGAAGCCGCGGTAGTTCTCGAAGCGCGGCAGGCCGCGCAGACCCATCTCGGCCGCGAAGCCGCGCTCCGGCGGGTACGCGCCGGGGTCGGGGATGCCGACGAGCTCGCCGGTGTTCGCGAAGGTCCACGCGTGGTAGAAGCACTGGAACGTCTTCGCGTTCCCCTCGGTCTCGCGACAGAGGATCGTGCCGCGGTGCGGGCAGGCGTTGAGGTATGCGCGCACCTTTCCGGTGCTGTCGCGGGCGAAGATGAGCGGGCGGCCGGCAAGGGTGCGCTGCTTGAAGTCGCCGGGCCGCGGGACCTCGGTCTCATGCCCGAGGTAGAGCCAGAGGCGGTCCCACACCCGGTCGCGCTCGCGGGCGAAGATCTCCTCGGAGCGGAAGACCTCACGGTTCACGCGGAACGTGTGTGCGCCCCAGTCCTCGTGCACGAAGGGGCTGCGACGATCCCGGGTCTTCGCGCGAGGCTCGACCGTGGTCGTCCCGGTCATCTCCCCCGTGTCCTCCATTCCGCCATCTCGCCATACGATACGGTCTCTCGCATCGCAGGACTCGCGGGCGACTACGACCGCGGCGTGAGCGCGAGGTCGGCGCCCATTGCGACGCCGACGAGACCCGACAGATTCGCGAGCGCGATCACCACGCGCGACTCCTCGCGACCGGCGCGCATGCCGACGGTGATGCCGTTGCGGCGCGGCGGCAGGCACACGATGTCGCCCTTGCCGCACGCGAACGACTCGTCGTCGACTGAGACCGTCGGGTCCCCCGAGATCACGAAGAGGAAGCCGTTCCCGGGGGTCGTGAGGATGTCCGTCTCCTGGCCCGGGTCGAGACGCTGCGTGAAGACGAGCATCGGCGCGGTCCCAGCGAAGCCAGGCGCACCCGGATGCACGTACCAGCGGAGCTCGCCGAAGCCGTTCTTGTCGACCGGGAGATCGGCGCGTCGCATAAGGGCTGGTGGGTGGAGCGTGCGGCGCTGACGCTCGCGCTGGTCGATGAGCGCTGCGAGCGTCGGTGCGGCGGGCGCCATCACGCCGTCCTTCGGCGCTGCGGCGCCGGTCAGCGCCGGCTCCCACCGCGCGGCGCGCGTCTGCGGCTCGAGCTGCACCATCTCGGCGCCGAGCGCGACGACGAGGGGCTCGTAGATGATCCCGATGAACTTCGACGGCCGGTCGTCGCGCGCGCGAAAGTGCTGATGGTCGAGACCGCCGGGCACGACCGGGAGGAGCACCGCGTCCTCCGCGCTCCAATCGAAGCGATGGCCGTTCACGACGCTGTAACCGTCACCCTCGACGCCGAAGATCGTGATGCCGCCCTGGTGCCGGTGCCGACCGCTCTGCACTCCGGTGTGGTCACGCAGGAACACGACCCACTGCGTGAGCGAGAGCTCCTCGAACTGCGGCATGACGTAGAACTGGCTGGTGCCCTGACGGCTGTCCACGATCGGCACATCGGTCGGCTTGATGTGGACCTTCCCGTGGTGTGCGCGCTTGTACAGCTGCTCCCAGCGGTCGAAGAGTCCTTCGTAATCGCGCGTCTCGACGCTCGCGGTCACGCCGGTCTCAACGGCGCGAGCTCCCGCGCGGATTCGAACACCGTGCCGAACTCGCGCGACAGCGCGGCGGCGGTCACGAGCAGCTGCTTCGCCATCGGCGACGAGCGCGACTCGGGGATCGAGGCGACCGTGCCGACGATCGCGACGGTCGCCATGACGCGATCGCCCTGGAATACCGGCGCCGCGATCGCGCGGATGCCGGGTTCGACGTCGGACGTGATCGCGACGCGGTCGCGTTTCACCTTCTGCAGCTCGGCGGCCATGGAGGCGTCCTTCTTCAATGCGCGCCGCAGGCCGTTCACCTCACCCTCCGGCAGGAACGCGCAGAACACTCGTCCCTGACTCGAGCGGAAGGGCGTGAGCCGCGAGCCGGTGTGGATGCTGATGCGCACGAGCCGGTCGGGGTTGTCGTCGACACGCACCACCACCGGCGCCTCGCCGTCCCACACGCTGAGCACGACCGTCTCGTTCACGCGGCGCACGAGCGCCTCCATGTGCGGACCGGCGATCGCGACCACGGGCAAGCCGGCGCCGGCGGCCCCCGCCAGCGTGAGGATCTGTGGTCCGAGGGTGTATTCGTTCGACGCGGGGTCGAAGCGCAACAGGTTCGCCTGACGCAGCGCGACCGTGTAGCGGTGGGCCGTCGCGCGCGACACGCCCAGGCGCGCGGTGATCTCCGACAGCGAGTGCCGCGGATGACCGACGGTGAAGAAGCCGAGGATGTGGGCGGCGCGGGCGACGGACTGGATCGCGGACTCGACCGCGTTCCCCTCCCGAGTCCCGTTGTGAGAGACGCGTTCTCGCATTGCGGTCAAAGGTGTAGCACGCGCCACGCGGCGGCGTCGACCAACGAGCGAGGTCACGCCAGCGCACTCCGCGCCGCGACCACGAGCGACGCGAGGCCCGCGCGCATGAGCTGCAGATCCGACCCGACGAGCACGTAGCGGAGCCTCGCCGGGCGAAGCGACGCGAGTGCTTCGAGGCTCGGCACCCACGCGCCAAGTGCCACGCCCGCCCGCGACGCGGCCGAGGCGATCTCGGACACGCGCGCGGCGACGCGCGGATCGTCGAGCATGCCCGGACGGCCGAGGTCGACCGAGAGATCGGTCGTCCCGATGAACGCGGCGTCGAGGCCCGGCAAGACCTCGTCGAGCGGATCGATCGTGGTCGCCGTCTCGATCTGGCCGACCGCGAGCGGGAAGCTCTTGCTCTGCTCGAGATACCGGGCGAGCGGGATGCCGCTGTAGTCGGCGGCGGGATGCGCGAGGCTCACGCTGCGGGTGCCGTCGGGTGGATATCGCAGCGCGGACACGAGCGCCTCGCGCTCGCGACGCGCACGCAGCGTCGACAGCTGGATGCCGGCGGCGCCCGCCTCGAGCATCCGGTTGATCGCGCCCGCGTCGCACGACGGCGTGCGCACGAGGGTGGGCAGTCCCCGCGCGCCGGCGTGGCGCAGGAGCGCGAGGATCGCGCCGTCATCCAGCTGCGAGTGCTCGCCGTCGATGACCGCGAGGTCGAAGCCGAGTGAGTGCACGATGTCGACGCTCTCGAGCGCGGCGAGCTTCACGAACGTCCCGACGAGCGGTGCGCCCCCGCGAAGTCGTTCGCGGAGCCGCGCGGCCGGCGACGCCTCCACTAGTTGAGGCCGAGCAGCCGCGCGGGGTTGTCGCGGACCATGAGCCGCAGGTCGCGCTCGGAGATGCCGCAGTCGTGCAGCTGCCCGAGCATCTTTCTGAACGAATCGATCGGCGACGGGTTATCGACCTGACCGAGATCGCTCCCGATGCTGCTTCGCTCCGGTCCGACGAGGTCGATCCACGCCTTGAGGGCCTGCACGTCCCAGTGATGGAACTCGGAGTCCTCGTCGTACATGCAGCATTCGTGCTCGATGATCGCGCCGGTGTCGGCGAACTTCGCGACCTGGTCGCGGCTCGCCTGGATGACGTACTCGGGGTGGTTGACGATCATGCGGGTGAGGCCCGTGTTGCGCGCCGCGTCGAGGAGCATCTGGATGCGATCGGGCGCCATGTGGCCCGCGGCCAGCACTGCGCCGGCTTCGGCGATCTGACGGAGGATCACCGGCACCTCGGGTCGTAGGTCGCCCGACTCCGTGACGATGTCGACCACGTCGGGTTTGCGCAGCGGCACCGAGGGCTTCGGGAACTTCATTCCGGGATGGGCCTGCTGGTGCTCCTGATGCTGCCGCGACGAGATGGTCGGGAACCAGACGACGCGAGCGCCCATCTTGAGCGCGACATCGACGGCCGACGGATTGAGCCCGCCGACCATGGAGTTCAGGGCGATGCTCCCGAAGACCTGCGTCTTGACGCCTGCGAGCTGCGGCCCCATCGCGCGAACGTCCATGACCGTCGGATGGTGATGCGACTTCACGACGATCGCGCGCATGCCGACGGACTCGGCCTGCCGTGCCGCCTCGACGTGGTCCATCTTCCGCGGGAACGGCGACGGACCCGAATGGCAATGCATGTCGACCGCACCCTCGAGGATGCGCTCGAGCGCGCCGGGCATGCTCAGGCCGGCACCGGGCTCGAGACGCCGAGCGCCTTCGCGATGTCCGCGGTCGTGGTCACGAGACCGTGGAACCGGTCGACGCTGGCCAGCACGGCGTCGTGCGCGGACTGGTCGGTGTCGGAGACGCACTCGGCCGGGACGAGGACGTCGTAGTCGCGCATATACGCGTCGCGGATCGTCGAGTCGATGCAGAACGACGTCGTCGTGCCGGTGATGATGAGGACCTGGATGCCCTTGATGCGCAGCTCCGCCTCGAGCGGCGTGTTGTAGAAAGCGCTCGCGCGGTGCTTAATGATCACGTCGTCCTCGGGCCGCACCTCCGCCTTGATCTCGTCGATGAGCTCTGCGTCCCAGGTCCCCCGCCAGCACAGCTCGAGCTTCACGCCGCGGCGGTCGAGGTGCGATGGGATGCGGCGGCGCTTCCGCGCCTGGTCATCCGGGTAATGCACCTGCCGCGTGAGCGTGATGCGCACCCCCGCGGAGCGCGCGAGCCGCATCATGTCGACGACGTTCGGGATGCTCGCGCGCGGCATCGCGATCGCATCCACGCCGAAGGCCTTCGCGCGCGCGCCCTCCGGATGGCAGAAGCCGTTCTGCATGTCGATCACGAGCAGACCGACCTCCTTGGGGTCGAGGCGCGGCAGCTCGATCTTCTTGACCTTGTCCTCAGGCATCTCGGTACTCCCTCTTGGCGCGGCGTGGCGCCCCATTCTGCGCGTGCACTGCGTGGTCGCGTGCGATGGCTGCCGCGGTGCGGTACGCGAGCGCCCAGATCGTCCCGGTCGGATTCACGCCCGCGGACGTCACGAACAGCCCGCTCCCCGGCAGGAACAGGTTCGGCACGTCGTGCGCGCGTCCGTCGGCATCGGCGACGCTCGTCGCCGGATCCGTGCCCATGCGCGTGGTGCCCATGTGATGCCCGGCGAACATGCCCGCCGGGAGCGCCGAGCGCTGCGTAAAGGTCTGGCGCGCTCCGGCCTCGCGCACGACCGCGGCGAGGCGCTCCTCCATGAACGCCTCCATGTCGAGCGAGTTGCGGTGGTAGCGGTAGTGGATGCGCAGACCGGGCCCGCCGTCGCCGAGGCGGATGGTGGGATCGAGCTCGATGCGGTTCTCCTCGAGCGGGAGGTCCTCGCAGAGCGCGAACGCGCCGAAGTGGCGCGTGTAGGCGTCGGCGACGAAATCGCGGAAGCCGGCACCGACGCTGGAGACGCCCGCGGGGAGCTGGAGGCTCTGCCCAGCGGCGTTCGCGAACGCGAGCGGTCCGCCCGCGAAGACCACGGGCAGGCCGCCCACGACGGCGGCGCCGCGCGCGAATGGCGCACCGTGGCGCGTGCGCGGGCGGTCCTCATCGAGGTCGTCGAAGGCCGCGCCGGTCTGCGGGCCGCGCTCGACGTGCAGCTGCTCGTCGAAGAGGCCCCAGGCCATCACGTTGGTGTGGAACATGAGGTTGCGACCCACCAGACCGCTCGAGTTCGCGAGCCCGCTCGGATGCGCGCGCGAGGTCGATCGCAGCAGGAGCCGCGTCTGATACGCGGCGCCGTTCGCGAGCACGACGGTCCGAGCGCTGACGTCGCGCCGGCCGCGCGGTCCCTGATAGCGGACACCGCTCGCGAGGCCGGTGCGGGCGTCGACGAGCACGCGGAGCGCTCGGCTCGCGGGGCGGACGTCGAGCCGCCCGGTCGCGGCCGCGCGCGCCAGCACGGTGTCGCGCGTGTTGCCCTTGGCGTGTCGCAGACACTCGTAATGAGAGCAGCGACCGCACAGGTTGCACGCGAGCCGCGCGCCGCGACGCTCGGTGAGCACCGCCGCCGGCGTGGCGTAGGGCGTGTGCCCGAGGCGCCGCGCGGCGTCCGCGAACCGCGTGGCCGCCGCTGACAGCTCCAGGGGTGGGAGCGGGAACGGCCCGCGGCGTCCCTCGTACGGGTTCGCGCCGGCGCGGCCCGCGACGCCGATCTCGCGCTCGGCACGCTCGTAGTACGGCGCGAGATCCGCGTAGGCGATCGGCCAATCGGCGAGGCTCGTCCCGGCGACGGGACCGGACTCGGTGCGCGCGCGGAAGTCCGATGGGTGGAACCGGTAGGTGATCGTCGTCCAGTGAAGCGGACCGCCGACACCGATGTTGCGCGCGAGCCACGAGCCGCGCATCGGTGGGCCGCCGTTCACGACGAGGTGCTCGGGCTCGTCCCAGAACAGCGCGCGCCGCGTCTGGAACTCGAGCTCGTCGGTGCTGCCGCGGACGGTGAGCGGACCGGCCTCGATCGCGATGACGCGAAGGCCGACCTCGGCGCACTCCGCCGCGATCGCACCCCCGGCCGCGCCCAGCCCGACGACGCACACGTCGGCGTCGTCACGACCCCGGCGCGTCGCCGCGAGCGTGGCGGTCCAGCGCGCCGGCGGTCGAATGGCGAGGCGCACCGGCGCGGCCGTCGCAAGTTCGCGCGGCGTGAAGCCGCGGGGCTGCGGATCGCCGGCGGATCCGGCGAGACGCCAGCCCCAGCCATTCCGATTGCCGCCATGCGACGGATGCGCGAAGGCCGCCTCGAGCGCGACCTGGCGCAGCGTGAAGACCGCGCGGCGCGCAGCGGAATCGGCACCGCCGGCCAGCGTGCCGACGAGCGCGTCGAGCGCCGTGCGGTCGAGGCGCGCCAGCGAGCGGCCGTGGGCGTCGCGCGCGCCGCGATCGAGCGCGACGAGCGCGCGTCGCAGCGCTGCGCGCGATGCGGGCGTCGCGTCCGCGAGCCAGCGCGCGACGTACCGGGCCGCGCCGGCCTCGCTCACCCCGGGAAAGAGCGCGTCGAGGACGGGAACGAGGCGCGCGGCGAGCGCGTCCGATCCGCCGCGGGGGGCGCGGATGGGCGCACCGCTCAGTCTTCGCGGTCCAGCAGGACCGACATGCCGTCGGCCATGTTCGTCATCTTCCCCAGAAAGAGGCTGCCCTTCGCGACGAAGAGCGCGCGGCGCAGCGATCCGTCGCGCAGCCGCGGAAGCGCGTGCGCCAGATACGGCAGCGCGGCGGGGATGTGGCCCTGCGTCGGGACGAAGCCGGGCATGCCGTGCGCGCGCTCGAAGCCGTCGAGATCGGCGCGCTTCATCTCACCGCGGCTGACCGCAAGCGCGGCGATCATCCGGTAATTCGTGCGCGGCACGTTTCCGCTCCCAGCGGGCACGGTGATCTCGGGATTGTGTAGCTCGACCGCGTAACGGTCGACGTCCACGATTCTCAGCCCGAGCTTGTCGAGCGGTCGCGCGACGAGCGCCTCGTAGATCGCGCCCGCCGACCCGCCTGAACCGACAGTGTGCTTGCCGACCGCATCGAGTCGCATGCGCACCCCGGTGCCGTCCGCGGGCCCGACGAGGATGGCGACCGCGGCGAGGCAGTCCTCGAGCAGCGGCATGTCCTTCGAGAGATGGCCGAGCATCTTCATGCCGAGCTTCGCGAGCGACCCGCCGCCGACGACCACGACGTTCCGATAGATGCCGCTCTCCACCAGCGCGCCCGCGAGCACCAGCGCGTGCACCGGCGCGCAGCAGAACGCCTTCACGTCCGACCCCGTCGCCTCGGTGCAGCCCGCCATCTCGGCCATCGCCTTCGAGATCGCCCCGCCGCCGCGCTGGTACCGATCGCCGACCGCCTCCTCGCCGCAGCCGAGCACGTACTCGACCTCCGCCGGATCCATGCGCAGCTGCGCGAGGAGCTCCTTCAGCGCGAGCGCGCCCGATGCTTTGCAGGCGAGGTTCTCGAGGAGGATGTCCGCGGTCTGGCTCGTGTCGCCCGCGTAGCCGTTCGCCACGCGTCCGACCGCGGTGCCGTCGGCGGCGTGCAGTGTGAGCGCGCCGTCGGCGGACGATGTCTTCTCCGCGGGCGCACTGAGGCGCGCGAGCTCCGCGTCGCTGAAGAGACCGCCCGCCGCGAGGAGCTCGCGCGAGCGCGCGAGACGCTCCGCCGCGACGTCGACGATGCCGAACTCATCCGCCATGCGGAGGAGTCCCCAGAACGCGTCCTCGCTGACGATGCGGCCCGCGGGACCGCGCTCGCTCGCGCCCTCGTCGCCGTGACGCCACCACGGCTCGGGCACGTCCCAGAGCCACTCGGGCGCGTGTCGCCCGATGAAGACCTGGTTCGGCCCGTACGCGACCGCGTCGTCGAACGACCGGAGACGCCCGCGGATATTCGCGATGAGTGCGCCGTCCTTCGCGAGCTCGCGCGTGGGCTTGCTGCCGTACTGCAGGAGTCCAGGGGTGTGCGCGAGGACGCACGCGATGCCGCGGACCGTGGGCATCGCGGTGGATGTCATTCGGCGGGCGTGCGCTCGCGCACCGCGCGAATGCTCTTCCAGATCTCGTCGGTCTCCATGGCGACCTCCGATAGACCGATCTGGTCCTGGTACACGGACGCATCCGCGCGCTCCCGGACCTCCACTTCGGTCACGTGATAGACGGGGAGTCCCAACGAGACTCCGGCCAGCGGACCTGTATATGTCGGATCGCCTGCTGTGACCGTCTCCGCCATCATCTCGACGTACGCGGGCTCGCTCGCGCCGAGGATCACCACCAGCCCGTCCTTACCCTGTGCGTCGAAGATGCGCTTGATCTCGGTCTGCTCATCCAGGTCCGAGGCACCGGCGCTCGTTCAGACAAAGCACTGATTCAGCTCGAGCAATACCTCGGCGCCGGCGCTGCGCGCCACCGCCGCGATGGCCGTCGCCTGTACTCCGTCACGTTCGCCGATCGCGATGACCTTCTTGCCTTGAAGATCCACTGCATCACCTCCCTTCCGCGGTTTCGCCCCAGTATCGCATTGTGAGTCGCCGTCACGACAGCCGAGACGGGGCGTCGGGATTGCCTCTCGCTCGCGGCTGGCTCCGCGCGCCCTCTGATCACGTAGCGCTTGTGTTCGGGCGCGCTGGGCGCAGATGCTCGCTCGAGGCAACCCCGACACCCCTTGTCGGCTCCTCGAGTCAGCTCTCCACCGATCCCGAGCGACCGAATCCAAGAGGGTTCGCCGCTCCAGCGTAGAACGTACGGCGCTCGAGAACGATTCCCGCGTCGATCGGGAAGGGGACGCCGCCGATCTCGGGGCGCACGCGGATCGCCGGGTCGCCGGCAACGCGCGCCATCGCCGGAAGGGTGAGGGGTTCGTCGAGGTTGCCGGTGCTCACGATCGCGACGGCGTCGGGCACCGCGAACGGGAGGGGATAGTCGGACCCATCCGGCCCGGCATGCTCCCAGGTGATGAGCACGGTCTTGATGCCGCGGCGCTCACACTCCTGGATCGCGAGCATGACCTCGGTGACGTTGTTGCCCGCGCCGCCGAGCGTGAACACCGCGCCCTGCGCGCCCAGCAGCGTCGCGCTCTCGGCGATGCGCAGACCGACGCGCTGCTTGTCCTCGTACAGATAGAAGTGCCCGCGGTGCAGCACGATCCCGGCGAAGTCCCAGCGCGTGCCGTGTCCCGCCATGAGGCGCTCCACCAGCGCGTTGTTCTGGTGCATCCAGGTATGCATCTTGGCGCCATGACCGCCGAGGCCGCCGCTGGTGAGCGCGCCGTCGGCGAGCTCGTTGGGATGCAGGAGCGACGGCTGCAGCTCATCGAGGACGCGCCCGTACAGACGGCTGCGCAGGAACACGCCCTGCGACTGCACCTGGTAGGCGTAGACGATGCGCGGAAGCGGCACCGCAGGCGTGGCCAGGGCGCGCATGTCGACGGCGGTCGGCTCCGCATCGCGCGCCGTCAGTGCGAGGGCGCGCGCGACCTTCTCGCCGGCCATGAGCAGCGCGCGCTCGTAGCCCTCGTGATCGACGCCGTCCGCGAAGCGGAAGCGCAGGACGACGAGCTGCAGGTCGGCGTAGGGATGCAGATCGGCGCCCGGCCCAGCCATGTCCAGCACGCTGTCGTGCGGGACGAAGAGTCCCTTCGCGCCGAGCCACGGGACCGCGCCGGCGGTGACGACGGCGACGCCGCCGAGACGATCGGTGCGTCCGGTACCGACGGGCTCGACCGGAGAGAGGAGGCCGGGGAATATCCCACCGGCGCCACCGGACTTCACGCGTGGCTCGACGACGTCGGTGATCTGAGGGATGCGCACGGATTCGTGCGGCTTCACCAGGATCACGTCGACGCCGGCGAACGCCGGATCCGACGCCGCGAGCGTCGCGATCTCGTCGCGGTCGAGGACCAGCGTGCGGCCCTCGAGCGCGGTGCGGTCGCCGAACACCACGCGATCGACGTCGAAGGTGCGGAGCTCGAGCGTCTTCGTCGTCACGGCGCCGCTCGGTCGAACATCATCGCGGCGTCGAGCTTCGTCGCCAGGGCGCGCAGCGCGGCACGCGCGAGCCCGACGCGCAGCGCGTGGTCGCCGGTCGGCTCGAGCGTCGGATCGCCGCAGGGATGCGGGATCTTCACGCCGCGCACGACGCGGTTGGCCCCGAGCTCCTGCGCGACCGGCCCGAGCGCGGTGATCATCGCCGTAGGCAGCCCGGCACGCTCGAGCTCCGCGCTGATCGCTGCGCCGCAGCGATTGCAGGTCCCTCAGGTGGCGGTGAGGATGACGCCGTCGACGCCCTGCGTCCGCAGCTCCGCGGCGATCTCGCGGCCCATGCGGCGCGCCTCGACCACCGCGGTCCCCACGCCGGTCGTGACGATGTACTTGGGATAGAGGGCACCGAAGGCGTGACTCTTCTCCAGCTCACGCAGCGCGTCGAGCGGCACGACGTAGTTCGGGTTCGCGTTCGCGGCGCTCGCGTCGTAGCCGGAATGGATCGACTCGTACTTCCCGGCCTCGAGACCGTCGAGACCGTCGATCGAGTACGTGCGCCACTCCGTCGAGTTCGACTGCTTCAGCCCGTCGGGGTTGCCCTTCGGCACGATGCCACCGGTGGTGACGATCGCGAGGCGCGCCTTCGCGATATCGGCCACCGGCGCGGCCGGCGGGACGTGATCGACCGGCGGGAGGACGAGCTCGGTCTGGAATTTCGCGCCGGTCATACGTGCGAGCAGCATGTCCAGCGCGCGGTCCGCGGCCGGGCGCTCGAGGATGCGCGTGTGATGCACGCCCTTTCCGTAGAAACCCTCGACCGCGGGCGATCCGATCGCTTCGTGCCGCGCGATGCGAATCGCGAAGCGCGCGAGGCGCCCGAGGGTCTCGTTCATCCCGAGCGCGGTGTTGGTGGTCGGGAGGATGTAGGTCTTCTTGCGATAGAGCTCGACCCCGGGGTTCTCGATGTTCAGCGCCGTCACCGCGGGGATGCCCAGGGCCGCGGCGCGCGCGCAGGCCTCACCACATGCGAGGCCGTACCGTCCGGCGTTGAAGCCGGGACCGGCGACAAGGACGTCGGGCCCCAGCTCGCGCAGCGCCTTCTCGACCTCCACACCGAAGGCCACGAGGTCGGTGGCCGCCCGGTTGTCGCCGCAGATGAGCGTCGCGACGACCGTGCCCGCGTCGCCGAGCTCCTTCTGGAGACCGGCGCCCGGACCGACCGGGCCCTCCTTCATGGTGAAGGGTTGATCGCCGGCCTCCTCGGCACCGATGCGGCCGAAGAACTGGTTCAGGTAATGGACGACGTGAAGGGCGCTCATCGGATTTCTGCTGATCCTCCCGCGCGCCGAGGCGCCGTCTCACGATACGGGACGCGACCGTACGACGCTGGACCAAACGCGCGCCGTGCGGGACCATCGCGCCGGTGAGGTACGTACTCCAGCGCCTCGCGCAAGGACTCTTGGTCCTCCTCGGGGTCACGACCATCGTCTTCGCGCTCACGTTCGTCGCGGGCGACCCGGTCGCGACGCTCGCGCCGCTCGAGGCGACGCCGGACGAACGCGCGGCATTCGCGCGCAACATGGGCCTCGATCGTCCGATCCCAGTGCAGTACGTCGACTTCCTGACGCACGCGGCGCGCGGCGACTTCGGTATGTCGTACAGCAGCCACGAACCGGCGATGGGCGAGGTGCTCGAACGCCTTCCGGCGACGATCCTCCTCACGACGGCGGCGGTGTTGTTCGCACTCGTCGTCTCGGTCCCGCTGGGCCTGCTGGCGGCGATGAACCATGACAGCTGGATCGACGTCGTCGCACGGCTCTTCGCGTTCCTCGGCCAGTCGATACCGGTGTTCCTGCTCGGGGTCGTCCTCATCATCGTGTTCGGGGTGGATCTCCATTGGCTGCCATCGTCGGGCACCGGCTCGTGGCAGCACCTCGTCATGCCCGCCGTGGCCGTTGGTTCGTTCTCGGCGGCGGTGCTCGCGCGCCTGCTTCGTTCGAGCCTGCTCGAGGTGCTGAGCCAGGAGTACATCCGCACCGCGTACGCGAAGGGCCTTCGCGGCCGTGTCGTGGTGGTGCGTCACGCGCTCCGCAACGCCGCGCTCCCGTTCATCACGATGCTTGGGCTGCAGGTCGGCTTCCTGCTCTCGGGCGCGGTCGTCGCCGAGACGATCTTCGCGTATCCCGGCGTGGGCAGGCTCGCGGTCCAGGCGATCTCGCGCAAGGACGTGCCGGTCATCCAGTCGTTCGTGATGGTGGCCGCGCTGATCGTGATCGTCGCGAACCTGTTCGTCGACCTCGTCTACACGCGGATCGATCCCCGCATCCGTCTCGGGTGAAGCGGCGCTGGACCTCACGCGCACGCGCCGTTCCCGGCTATGTCGGCCTGGTCGTGCTCCTGCTGCTGATCGCCGCGGCTGTCTTCGCGGACCTGCTTGCGCCGAACGCGGGCACGCAGTTGCTCCTGGAGCGGCTCGACCCGCCGACGTGGGCCAGCGGAGCGCACGGCTACCTCTTCGGCTCCGACAATCTCGGCCGCGACATCTCCCTCCGGATGATCCAGGGCGCGCGCGTCTCGCTGACCGTCGGCTTTGTCGGCGTGATGATGTCCGGCGGCATCGGCATCACCCTCGGGCTCATCGCGGGATATCTCGGGCATGGCTGGGACCGCGTGATCATGCGCGTCGCGGATGTGCAGCAGGCGATCCCCGTTCTCGTCCTCGCCGTCGCGGTCGCCGCGATCCTGCGGCCGAGCATCGTGAACCTCATCGCGGTGCTCGCGCTGACGACTTGGTTCACCTTCGCGCGCGTGGTGCGCGCAGAGGTCCTCGGCATCCGCGAGATGCTCTACGTCGAGTCCGCGCGAGTCGTGGGCGCGAACGCGCGCCGCATCATCGTCCGTCACATCCTGCCGAACGCCGCCGCGTCGATCATCGTCATCGCGACGCTCCAGGTCGGGAACCTGATCCTCTTCGAAGCGAGCCTGTCGTTCCTCGGCGTCGGCGTGCCGGTCACGACGCCGACCTGGGGCCGCATGGTGTTCGACGGTCTCGACTACGTTTCGACGGCCTGGTGGATCGCGCTCTTCCCGGGGATCGCGGTGACGATCACGGTCTTCGCGACGAACCTCGTGGGCGACTGGTTACGCGATCGGCTCGACCCGCGACAGCGCGAGCCCTAGTTCTCGTCGACCAGGTCGATCATCCGCCGGAACGCGCGCGCCATCGTGATGTAGCCCTCGGACCAGGCCGGCGACGGCGGCGGCAGCGCGTAGAGGCGAACACCCGTGACGCCGGGGAGCTCGCGCACGATCGCGCGGATACGCTGCGCGCACTCCTCGGGGGTTCCCGCGACGGCGAACTGGTCGAGGATGTCGTCGGTGATGAGGTCGGCCAGCTCCTTCGGCAGATAGGGCGACGTCCAGAAATCCCACTTCGCGAGCGCGGCGACGACATGGTCCGGCACCTTGAACTCGTCGGGTCGTTTCCAGTCGGCCCGCTCGCGCGAGTACTTCTCCGCGCCGGCCATCCACAGGATGCCTTGCGCCGCCGGCCGCGTCGCGGCGCGTTTCGCTGCGCGCCCGTCCTCGCTCACCGAGCACGGCACGGTGATGTCGATCTCGAACGAGCCCGTCTTTCGGCCCGCCTTCGCCGCGCCGCGCGCGACGCGCTCCAGCTCCTCCTGGCGATGGGCGATGCCCGTGAAGAACGCCGCGAGGTGGACGATGTCCGCGAGCTCTCCGGCGAGCTCGATCATGCGCTTGCCGCGCGCGGCGATGAGGATGGGCAGGTCGGCGCGGTACGGCTTGAAGTCGAGCTTCGCGCCCTCGACGCTGATGACCTTGCCGCGATACGTCACCTTCTCGCCGCGGAACATGCCACGGCAGATGGCTATCGCGTCGCGCACCGCCTCCATCGGGTGCGCGCGCTCGTGCGGCCAGAGCGCCGGCTGCTCGAGCCCGCCGCCCAGGCCAAGCACCACACGACCGTGTGACAGATCGTCCATTGTCGCCATCGCGACCGCGGTGAGCGACGGATGGCGGACGAACGGATCGGTCACGAGGCTCTCGAGCTCGAGACGCTTTGTCGCCTGCAGGCACGCGGTCATCTCGACGAAGAGGTCGGGATAGAAGCGCCAGTCCGCGACGCCGAAACGCAAGAAGCCCGCGGCCTCGTAGTGCGGTGCGAGTGCGACGAAGCGCTCGGCCGGTTCGCGCCACAGCGATGTCGGCAGGTCGAAGGTGAACTTCAGGCTCATGAAACTGCCGCTACAGGAGGGCCCCCCTGCGGGGGCCCTCCACGTACAGGACGAGCGAGCTCGTCCTTTACTTGTTGACCGTCGTGTTCGTGGCGACGATCGGCGTGATGCCGTGGGGCTTCCACCCCTGGACCTTGCTCGAGAGAGCGGTGATCGAGTTGTCCCCGCTGATGTAGATGCCGAACGGGTCGGTCGCGAACACCTTCTCGGCCCCCGCGTACGCGGTGGCCTGCGTGCTCGCGTCGAGTGTCCCAGCGCCCGTGTCGAGGAACTTCTGCGCGTCCTGGTTGCAGAAGTTGGAGAGGAACTGCTTGCATCCGGCGAGCAGGTTGAGCAGATCGGGGTGTGTGAACGTGTTCCAAGTCACGAAGTACATCTGGTCGAACCCATGTGAGACCCACTTGTTGTTGAACACGTCGGTGGGCATGACGTTCAGGTTGACCTTGATGCCGACCTGCGCGAGCTGCGCGACGATCGCCTGAGGCACGTCCTGCTTTGCGGTGTTGGCGACGTCCGCGTCGATGGTGAAGCCACTCGCGTAACCGGCGTCAGCAAGGAGCTGCTTCGCTTTCGCCTGGTCGAATGAGAACGGCTTGAGATCGCTCGAGTAGCCGAGTGTGAGGTCAGTGACGCCGCCGGCCAGCTGCCTCGCGTGGCCGCCGAGGACGGTCTTGATGATCGTCGCGGTGTCGACCGCGTAGTTCATCGCCTGGCGGACGCGCATGTCCTGCAGCGGCTTCACTGACGCCGCGGTGTTCAGCGTGTTGAAGAACGCCCAGTTGTACACGGGGCTCTTCGCCTCGACGACGTTGAAGCCACCGGACTTGATCGAGTCCACCTGGTCGGTCGGAAGGTCCTGGACCATGTCGACGGACCCAGCCTTGAGCTCAGACACGCGCGTCGCGGCGGTCGGGATCGCGCGGAAGACGAGGGTCTTCACGAGCGGCTTGCCCTTCGGGCTCCCCGACCAATAGTCAGTGTTCGCCTCCATCGTGAGGCGGTCGTCCTTGGCCCACGACACGAACTTGAACGGGCCGGTGCCGATCGGCTTCGCGATGAAGCCGGCCTGGCCCGCCGACTGGTAGTACTTCATCGGGATGATCGCGAGGTTGTTCGCGAACGTGTCGAGGATGCGAGCGTCGATCTTGTTCAGGTTCACGGTCACGGTGTTGTCGTCAACGACCGTCGCGCCGTCGACAGCGCCGAAGTTCCCGGCCTGACCCGAGTTCAGGTCCTTGCTCTTCAGCGTGTCGATGGAGAACTTCACATCGGCGGCCGTGACTGGGTCGCCGTTGTGGAACTTGACGCCCTTGCGCATCGTGAAGGTGATGTTCTTTCCGTCCACCTTCCACGACTCCGCGAGTGCCGGCACGATCTTCCCGTCGAAGTCCCACTCGACGAGTGCGTCGAACACGTTGTAGCGGTACGAGATGCCGACGATGTCGTAGCTCAGGTATGGATGCGTGCTCTGGATGTCACCACGCATCGCGATCGTGAGCGTGCCCTGCGGGCCCGATGGCGTCGGGGCCACTGTGGCCGTCGCCGGCGCGCTCGAGGCGGCCGGGGTCTGCGTGCAGGCAGCCACCAGCGAGACCACGAGGGGCAGGGCCACCAGTCGCGCGAGATGTCGAATGCGTCCGAATGTCATGCTCTCCTCCTTCTGTGTGTTCGCGTCGCTTGCGTCATCTTCCTTCTCGTCATGTACCTCCCCGGCCTCCCAAGGCGACCGCCGATCGCGCGGCTGCGCCCGACGATGCCACGCCCGCGTTCACAAGGCGCGCGACGCGACCAAAGCCCTTGACCATGTCGACGTAGCCATCGAAGAGCGGCTTCCCCGCTGGCGGTACGGCATAGATCCGCACGCCGGTGACCTCGGGGAGCTCGCGCTGGAGCGCGCGCAGGCGATCGGCGCATTCCTCAGGCGTCCCCGCGAGCGCGAACTGGTCGAGCACATCGTCGCTGATGAGATCGGCGAGGTGATCCGGGAAATGCGCCTGCGTCCAGAAGTCCCACGAGGCGAGCGCCTCGATGACGTGCTCGGGCACGTTGAACTGCTTTGGGCGCACCCAGTCCTTGCGCTCGCGCGAGTAGCGCTCCGCCGCAGCCGTCCAGAGGATCCCCTGAGCGGCCGGGCGCTTCGCCGCACGCCGCGCGGCGTCGCGGTCTTCCGAGACCGAGCAGGGCATCGAGATGTCGATCTCAAAGGTACCCATGCGCCGGCCGGCGCGTTCGGCGCCCCGCCGCACGTGCGCGAGGTTCTCGCGATGGTGGCCCGCGTTCACGAAGAACGAGGCGAGGTGCACGATGTCGGCGACCTCGCCGGCGAGCTCCAGCATCTTGCCCCCGCGCGCCGCGACGAGGATCGGCAGGTCGCGCCGAAATGGCGTGAAGTTGAGCTTCGCACCCTCGACGCTGATCTCGCGCCCCCGATGCGTCACCGTTTCGCCGGCGAACATCCGCCGGCAGATCTCGACGGCCTCGCGCACCGCGGTCAGCGGAAGCTTCCGCTCGTAGCCCCAGAACGTCGGCTGCTCGACGCCGGCCCCGATGCCGAGGATCGCGCGCCCCCGCGAGAGGTCGTCCATCGTCGCGTGCGCGAGCGCCGTCAGCGACGGATGCCGAACGTATGGATCCGTGACCAGGCTCTCGACCTCGAGCGTCGTCGTGGCCTGCAGGCATGCGGTCATCACGACGAAACAATCGTGGTAGAACCGCCAGTCGCTCACGCCGAAGCGATCGAGGCCCTCGAGCTCACATAGCCGTGCGAGCTCGACGAGCCTCGCGACCGGATCGACCCAGCCGATCGAGGGAAGGTTCCCGAACGTGAATTTCATTCCGCCAAGCCCCCCCGGCGTCTCACCCTGCGAGGCGGTGTGTCCGAATGCGAGACAGTAAGCGCCCGGTCGCGCCGCATGTCAATCGCTCGCCACCGTCGCGTGACGCGTCAGGGCGCCGGGCATGGACCGCGTGAGCACCCACGCGAGCGCCACGGCGACAACGGCCATCGCGACGAGCGCCGCGTACACGCGATGGAGCGCGCCGGCGAGAACGTCCGTCAGCTCGAGTACGCGCGCAGACTCGATGAGCGGTGCTGAACCGCGATCCAGGAGCGGACTCACGGCGGAGGCGTCCGCGCCGAGGGACAGCGCGAGGAGCGCACCCAGGCTGCCGACACCGACGGCTGCGCCGAGGCTCTGCGTGAACAGCGCGAGGCTCGTCGCGATGCCGCGCGAGCGGAGCGGCACGCCGGACTGCACCGCGACGAGGATCGCCGTCCACGTCGAGCCGATCCCGATCCCGCTCACGAACGCCGCGCCCGCGGGCAGGGCGAGCGGCGTTGTGCGATCGAGCGTGACGAGGAGCGCGGCGCCGATCAAAAGACAGAACGTGCCGATGCGGATCGTGCTGCGCGTGCCGAGACGCGGGAGGAAGGCGCCCGCGCCGATGGCACCAACGGACCATCCCACGCTCATCGCGGTGACGAGCAGCCCGACCTCGAGCGGACGCGCGCCCTGCACACCCTGGACGAAGGGCGGCAGATAGGTGATGACGCCGAAGAGGAGGACGGACACCAGCGCGGTCAGCACCAGGCTCGCCCCGACAGATCCGACACGTAGGAGCGCGAGGTCCACGAGCGGGTCGCGCACGCGGCGCTCCACGACGACAAACACGCTGCCGAGGACGGCGGCCAGGGGAAGGAGGATCAGCGGTCGCGTCCCCGACACGGCGAGCAGCAACGAGACGGTCGCGCCCGAGAGCGCAAGCGCGCCCGGTGCATCGAACCGACCATGCCGCTCGACATGCGTCTCGCGCAAACCGATGACGAGCAGCACGGCGGCGGCGAGGCCGATGGGCACGTTGAGGTAGAACGCCCAGCGCCACGACAGCGTCGCCACGACAGCGCTCCCGATCGCGGGGCCGACGAGCGCGGCCGCGGTCCAGACACCGCTGAACAGGCCCTGCATCCGAGCGCGCATGCGTGCATCGAAGAGATCACCGATCACCGTGGCGCCGACGGCGAAGAGCGCGCCTGCACCGATGCCCTGCACTCCGCGCGAGAGCACGAGCTGGTCCATGTTCTGACAGAGGCCCACGAGGGCGGAGCCGGCGACGAAGATGCCGAGCCCCGCCAGATACACCGGCTTGCGGCCGACGAGATCGGCGAGGCGTCCGCTGATGGGCGTCGCGACCGTGAGGAGGAGCAGGTACGCGGAGAAGACCCAGGCGTAACGGTCGATGCCGCCGAGCTCGCCGACCACCGTCGGCATCACCGTCCCGACGACGGTCTGATCGAGTGCCGCGACCAGCGTCGCCGCGAGGACCGCGACCACCGCCGCGATGCGCGCCCGGTCGGCTATCGACGCACCGCGACCTGCTCGCCGAGCGGCGCCATCAACGCTTCGCTCGCGCCGCGTCGAGCGCGGCGGCGGCGCCCTGCGCCACGAAGGAGATGTCGAAACCGAGCGCGATGAACTGGTACCCAAGCCCGAGCATCTTCGAGACGCGCGGTGCGGAGGTGTGGATGCCACCCGGTTTTCCGGCCGCCTTCGCGGCCTCGCGCACGCGCTCCAGCGCGCTCCAGTACTCGGGGAAGTCGGGATCCCAGGTGTGTGGCAACCCCAGGCTCGCGCAGAGATCGCCCGGCCCGATGAAGTACGCGTCGATCCCCGGCACCGCGAGGATCTCCGCCGCGTTCGCCACGCCGTCGCGATGCTCGATCTCAGCGATGAGCAGGATCTCCTCGTTGGCGTGCTGCACGTAGTCGTCGCCGCCGTACAGACGCGTGCGCGAGCCGCCGATGCCGCGCTCGCCCTGCGGCGGATAGCGCGACGCGCGCACCGCGGCCTCGGCCTCGGCGCGCGTGTTCACCGACGGCACGATCACGCCGTACGCGCCCGCGTCGAGCGCGCGGCCGATCCAATCCGCCTCCACCGACGGCACGCGGACGAGCGGCACGGTGTCCGTCGTGCTGATCGCCTGGAGGAGGCCCTGCATGAGCGGCGCATCGATCGCGCCGTGCTCCTGATCGACGACCAGCCAATCGAAGCCCGCGTGCGCGAGCTGCTCCGCGCCGAGCGTGCTCCCGAGCGCCATGAACGTGCCGAAGGCGGGCTTGCCCTCCTGCAGCAGCTGCTTCGTGCGATTCGGCCGCATCAGGCCACCAGCTCGCGTTGCGCGACGCGCCGGTACGCCGCGATGACCTCGCCGAGCGCAGCGACGTCCGCGAGGTACTCCGCGAGCGTCCGCGTCCGCACCGGGAGCGGAAGCTTGAAACGGAAGCCCGTGGCCCCGGGCGCTTCGCGTGCCAACGCGGCGAGACGTCGCGCGCATTCTTCCGGCTCGCCCCACACGGTGAAACGCTCCAGGACGTCGTCGGTGATGAGAGCGCCGAGCTCGCGCGGGAGCTCGGGGTCGCGCCACATGTCCCAACCCGACGCGAGCGCGTCGACCGTCGAACGCGGAACGTCGAAGCCCGGCGGCACGTTCCACTCCCGCTGCCGTGCGTAGAACTCGGCGCCCGCGTACCAGACGATGCTCTGCGCCGCGTTGCGCAGCGCCGCACGACGCGCGGCGGCGCGATCGTGCGAAGCGCTGACGGTGACGGAGATGTCGATCTCGAACGAGCCGGGCTCGCGCTTCGCGAGTCGTGCGCCCTCCGCGACGCGAGCCAGATCGTCCGCGCGGCTTTCGCGTCCGAGGAACAGCGATGCGAGATGGACGATGTCCGCGATCTCGCCGGCGAGCGCGAGCATGCGCGGGCCGCGTGCCGCGATGAGCACCGGGATGCGTGGTGGTAGCGGGCAGTCGAGGGCCACGTCGTGCACGTGGACCACCTCACCGTCAAAGGTCACACGTTCGCCTCGCCACAGCGCGCGCACGACGTCGACGCACTCGCGCACCGCCCGCGTCGGGTGCGGCCGGTCGTGCCCGAACGGCGCGACCCACACGCGCTTCGGCACCTCGACGCCGCCACCGATGCCGAAGATCGCGCGGCCTTCGGAGAGATCGGCGATCGACGCCCACGCGCAGGCCAGCAGCGCCGCGTCGCGCGTGTAGGGATTGGTGACGAGGCTCTCGACGCCGATGCGCTTCGTGGCCATCGCGCAGGCGGTCATCACGGCGATGCAGTCGTAGTGGAATTGGAGGTCCGCGACGGCGAACCGGTCGAACCCCGCATCCTCGCACTGGCGCGCCATCGTGACGATGTCGCGAAGCGGGAGCTTCCACCCGACGGCCGGCAGATTGCTGAAGGTGAACCGCACGCCGTCCTCCCCTTCTCGCTTTGCGATACGCCGTCTCGCGATAGTATCCAGCCCCTCGGAGAGGCGCGAGGAGGACGCACGGTGCTCGCGAACATGCGCGACTACGACGAGACACGCAGGTCCTTCCACTGGCCCAGGCCGAAAGAGTTCAGCTTCGCCGTCGACGTGGTCGACCGCTGGGCGAAGGACCCGTCGCTCATGGCGATGCGGTGGGTCGGGGACAGTGGCGAGCGCGACCTCACCTTCCGGCATTTCTCCGAGCGCTCCGACCGACTCGCGAACGCGCTTGAGAGTGCCGGCCTTCGCGCCGGCGATCGCGTGCTCGTGATGCTGCCGCGCGTCGTCGAGTGGTGGGAGTCGATGCTGGGGCTCGAGAAGGCGCGTATGGTCGCGATGCCCGGTACGACGCTGCTCACACCGAAGGACATCGACTACCGGCTCGAGGCGGCCGAGGCGAGCGCGCTCATCACCGACGCCGCGAACACCTCGAAGGTCGATGCCGCGAAGAACGCGCGTGGACTCCGCGCGCGCATCGTGATCGGCGCGGCGCCGCCGGGTTGGACGTCGTACGAGTCGCTCCTCGCGGGCGCCGCAGCGAAGCGCACGCCGATTCCGACGCCCGCGGACGAGCCGTCACTCCTGTATTTCACGTCCGGCACGACGGGGTATCCGAAGATGGTCCTTCACACCCACGCCTCCATCGGGCTCGCGCACGAAGTGACCGGACGCTTCTGGCTCGACCTGCGGCCGGGCGACCTTCACTGGAACATCTCGGACACGGGCTGGGCGAAGGCCGCGTGGTCGAGCCTCTTCGGTCCGTGGCAGTGCGGCGCGACGCTGCTCGTGCAGTACGGCACCGGGAAGTTCGCCGCGCCGGAGATCCTGCGGTTCCTCGACACCTATCCGGTCACGACGCTGTGCGGGCCGCCGACCGTGTACCGCATGCTCGTCCAGGAAGACCTCTCGCAGGTGCACTGTCCGACGCTGCGCCACTGCGTCGCCGCGGGCGAGCCACTCAACCCCGAGGTCATCGAGACGTGGCGGAAGGCCACCGGCCTCACCATCCGCGACGGCTACGGCCAGACCGAAACCGTGATCCTGTGCGGCAACTTTCCGCCGGTCGAGGTGCGCCTCGGATCGATGGGCAAGCCGACGCCCGGGTTCGATCTCGCCATCATCGACGACGCCGGCGAGCGGCTGGCCGCGGGCAAGGAGGGCGACATCGCCATCCGCGTCGAGCCGGACCGCCCGCTGGGCCTCTTTAAGGAGTACTGGAAGAACCCCGATGCGATGGCCGCGTCGTTCCGCCACGGCTGGTACGCGACGGGCGACCGCGGCATGACCGACGCGGACGGCTACTTCTGGTTCGTCGGGCGCGCGGACGACGTCATCATCTCCGCGGGCTACCGCATCGGTCCGTTCGAGGTCGAGAGCGCACTCATCGAGCACCCCGCCGTCGCCGAGGCCGCGGCCGTCGCGAGCCCGGATCCGGTCCGCGGTGCGATCGTGAAGGCGTTCGTCGTCCTCGCGCCGGGCCGCAGTGCCTCCGACGCGTTGGTCGCCGAGCTGCAACAGCACGTCAAGAAGGTCACCGCACCGTACAAGTACCCGCGCGAGATCGAATTCGTCACCGATCTGCCGAAGACGATCAGCGGGAAGATCCGCCGCCTCGAGCTTCGCGAGCGCGAGGAACAGCGCAAGAAGCACGCGTGAGCGCCGAGCGCTTCGACATGCTCATCGTCGGTGCCGGGAGCGCGGGCTGCGTCCTCGCCGCGCGGCTCTCCGAGGACCCCGGTCGGCGCGTCTGCCTCGTGGAGGCGGGCGAGCATCCGGACCTCTCCGCGCTGCCGCCGGAGCTTCGTGACTCGTCGATGATCGACGATCGCCATTCGCGGTATCTCTGGCATCACACCGCACGCGCGACCGAACGGCTGCCCGCGCTCGCGATCCCGAGCGGCCGGGTCGTGGGTGGGAGCTCCGCGATCAACACGACCGTGTATCTGTGGGCGCTGCGCGAGGATCTCGACGGATGGGCCGAGTACGCCGGGCCCGACTGGCGATACGACGCGTGCGTCCCTTTCTTCGAGCGCATCGAGTCCGACCTGGACTTTCCGTCACCACCGCACGGCACGACCGGGCCGATCCCCGTCCGGCGCACGCCACGCGCGTCCTGGTCGCGCGCCGCGCTCGCGTATGAGGCCGCGTGTCTCGCGGCGGGATATCCGGAGGCTCCGGATCACAACGCGCCCGATGCGAATGGCATCGGACCGGTCCCGTTCAACACCCTGGATGGGCGCCGCATGAGCGCGGCGCTCGCGTTCCTCGCGCCCGCGCTGTCGCGACCGAACCTTCGCGTCGTCGACCGCGCGAGCGCACGGCGCGTCGTGCTGGCCGGCACGCGCGCGCGCGGGGTGGAGATCGATCGGGGCGGCGAACGTCTCCGGCTCGAGGCGGACGAGGTCATCCTCTCGGCGGGGGCGATCGGCTCGGCGCACCTGCTCCTGCTCTCGGGCATCGGGCCGGCCGACGAGATTCGTCCCTTCGGCATCACGCCCGTCGCGGACCTGCGGGGCGTGGGGCGCAACCTCCGCAACCATCCGCTCGCCGCGGTCGCGTGGCGCGCGTCGGAGCGCTACACCGACGCGACCGAGCTCCCGATCCCGTGGCAGATCCAGCTGCGGTGCACGGCGTCGGGATCCGCGCATACGAACGACGCGTGCCTCGGCGTGGCGGTCCTCACGAAGCGCACGCCCGACCACGAGCCGCGCGTCGGCGTCTCCGCGCTGCTCATGCACGCGCTGAGCTCCGGCGAGCTGCGCCTTTCGAGCGCGGACCCGGGCACGCAGCCGGCCATCGACCTCGGGTTCTTCCGGGAGCCCGACGATCTGGCGCGGATGCGCGCGATGATCTCGCTCGCGCTCGAGCTCGGCTCGCGGCGCGAGCTCGCGGCGCTGCGCGGGGAACGCGTCGCGCCCGAAGATGCCGACCTCGCCACGCCCGCCGCGCTCGACGATTGGCTGAGGCTCCGCGTGCTCACCTCGCACCACCCCTGCGGCACGGCGCGGATGGGCAGCGCGTCCGACCCGGACGCCGTGGTCGACTCGGTCGGCCGTGTGCACGGAGTCGACGGGCTGCGCGTCGTGGACGCGTCGATCATGCCCGACTGCCCGCGCGTGAACATCAACGCGACGACGCTGATGGTCGCCGAGAAGATCGCGACCGCGATGCGCGCCGCGAGCGCATCGCCCGCCGCGGCGGCCCGCACGCCCGCGTAAGGCGTGGCATCGCGTGTCGCGAAGGCGCTCGAGCGGATCGACGCGCGTCGCGACCTGCGCGCGTTCGTCTACCTCGCGCGCGACGCACGCGGACGAGGGCCGATCGTGGCGGTGAAGGACAACATCGATGTCCGCGGCATGCCGACGGCCGCGGGCGGGCGACATCTGCCGGACGCGCCGCGCACGCGCGATGCCGAGTGCGTGCGGCGGCTCCGCGAGGCAGGCTGCGTGCTCATCGGCAAGACGAGCCTGTACGAGTACGCGATGGGTGGGACGTCGCGCAACGAGCACTTCGGCGACGTCCGCAACCCGCGGGACCTGCAGCGCGACGCCGGCGGATCATCGAGCGGGAGCGCCGCCGCGGTCGCGGCCGGTCTGTGCGACGCGGCGCTCGGGACGGACACGCTCGGCTCGGTGCGCATCCCGGCCGCCTTCTGCGGGGTCGTCGGCTACAAGCCGCCGCGTGCCGCGATCCCGCGCCGCGGCGTCTTCCCGAACACGCGGTCGCTCGACACGGTCGGCGTGCTCGCGCCGAACGTCAGCGCCGCGGCACGTTTCGTCGATCTCATGCGCGCGTCACCGGTCGTGCGCGCTCGCGCGCGTCGACCGCGTATCGCGGTGCCCTGGGCCTGGCTCGACGGCGCAACCGACGACGTCCGTCGAGCGTTCGTCCGCATCGCCCGCGATCTGGAGGACATCGCGTTGCCGCCGCTCGAGGCGTTCGGGCCGGCGGCGTTCGGGGTCCTGGAGTACGAGTCGTACCAGCTCCACCGCCGCTGGGTCCGCACCGCGCCGGAGCGCTACGGCGGTGAGGTGAGAGACCTCCTCGCGCGGAGCGCGCGCGCGACGCGGGCGTCGCACGCTGCGGCACGCCGCGAGATGCTGAGCCTGCGACGCGCCACTCGACGCGTGCTCGCGTCGGTCGACGCGATCCTGCTGCCGACCGTGCCCTTCACACCGCCGCTCCGCGCGCGGTACCCGCTCGCGCTCCGGCGAAAGCTGAGCGCGTGGACCCTTCCGTTCAACGTCTCCGACAGCGCCGTGTTCTCGATCCCGCTCCCCGGTACACGGCTGCCGATCGGACTGCAGATCGCCGCGAACGACGAGGCGACGGCGATCGCGGTCGCGCTGAAGGTCGAACGGGACCTACATGACCGCCGGCGCCTCGCGTAGCGAGGCGATGACCTCGCCCATGCCGCGGAGCGCGTCTTCGTAGTCGGCGTACGACGCGGCCCGCACCGGCCGTGGCAGCTTGACGCGGAAGCCTGTCGCCTCGGGGAGGTCGCGCGCGATCGCGCGCAGGCGATCGGCGCACTCATCGGGCGTGCCCGCGACCGCGAACCGGTCGAGTGTCGCGTCGTCGATCATCGCCTCGAGCTCGGCCGGCAGCTCTGGCACGTGCCACATGTCCCAGCCGGTCGTGATCGCGCGGATCAGCGTCTCGTCGACATCGAAGCCGACGGGCCGCTGCCAGTCGGTGCGTCGCGCGTTGTGCGAGTCGGTCCCCGCCATCCACAGGATCGTTTGCGCGGCGTTGCGCTTCGCGTCGCGGCGCGCCGCGGCGCGGTCCGCCGACACGCTCACCGTCACGGAGAGATCGATCTCGAGCGCGCGCGCCTCGCGCCCCGAGCCGCGAGCGCCGGCCAGGACCGCTCGGATGTTGTCGCGCTGATGCTCGGTGTCGAGGAACAGCGACGCGAGGTGGGCGATGTCGGCGATCTCGCCCGCGAGCTTCAGCATCGCGGGCCCGCGCGCCGCCACGAGGATCTTGATCGGCGGCGGGAGCGGACAGTCCAGCGTCGCGCCGTGCACGTGCACGATCTCGCCGTCCAGCGTGACCTTCTCCCCGCGCCACATCGCGCGATAGACCGCCGCGGCCTCGCGCACCGCGCGCGCGGGATGTGGGCGCTCGTGCGACCACGGCGACACGTATACGCGCGTCGCGCTCTCGACGCCGCCGCCGATGCCGAGGATCGCGCGTCCGTCCGAGAGGCTCGACATCGTCGCCCACGCCGCCGCAACGAGACCGGGGTCGCGCGTGTAGGGATTCGTCACGAGGCTCTCGACCTCGAGCCGCTCGGTCGCCAGCAGGCAGGCCGTCATCACGGTGATGCAGTCGTAGTGATAGGGCAGGTCGGCGATCGCGAAGCGATCGAAGCCCACCTGCTCCGCGAGGCAAGCGAGATCGGCGATCCGTCCCGCGGGCAGCGCCCAGCCCGTGGCGGGCAGGTTGCTGAAGGTGAACTTCAACGCGTCACCCGGGCCAGATCACCTTCCCGTCCTTCAGGACCTTGTCGACGAACGACGTGTCCAGTACGTCCTCGACCTTCGGCTTCGCGGTGATGAGCTTCAGGTCGGAGAGCAGGTCGAGCTGCGACTGCCACTGAGCGGGCGTGACGTACCCGATGCCTTTCGTCGCCGCGATGCCTGCCACGAGATCGCGGACGGTCACGTCGTACTGGAACTCGTGCTGCGCCCGCGTCGCCGTCGTGCCGGCGTACTGCACGACGATCTGCACCGACTGCGCTTTGTTCGCGACCATGTACTCCGCGGCTTTGAGCGTCGCCCGGAGGAAAGCGGTCACCTCGTTCGGGTTCGACTTCGCGTAGTTCGTATTCACGACGAGCGAGGTGCCGAGCGGCGGATACCCGAACTGGTCCGGGAAGATGAGGTCGACCTCGGTCCCGAGGTTGTTCTTCAGCACGAACGGCTCGTTGCCGGTGAACACCGGCAGGACGTCGACCAAGCCGTCCTTCAGCTCCACCGAGCTGAAGCCGACGGGCACCTCGGTGATCTTGCTGCGGTCCGCCTTGTCGTTCGCCAGCATCACGAGGTACTCGGTCCAGGGTGAGGTCTTGATCCCGACCTTCTTGCCCTCGAAGTCCTTCGGACGCGTGATGCCCGAGCCTTTCTTCACGGCGAGGGCACGCGCGCCGCGCTGCGTCATGAGGGCGATGATCTTCAGCGGGACCCCTTGATTGATGTAGCCCACAGGCGCGGCGGCGTCACTCACGCTGCCGGCCTGGTACTGCCCGGTGCCGATGAGCCGGATGCCGGTCGAGTCGGTGGTGAAGTCCCAGCTGAAATCGAGGCCCTGCTCGCGGTAGTAGCCGAGCTCGCGCGCGATCACGATCGGCAGAGTCGCGCCGGCTGAGATCGAGAAGCCGAACAGGTTCTTGAACGAGACGAGCGGCTTCGCCGACGCCGCGCCGCTTGCGGCCGGCGTGGGCGAGCCCGTCGCGGGTGTCGGCGCGCAGCTCGCGACCGCCAGCGCCGCCGCGCCCCTCAGCAGTGACCTGCGATCCATCCTCATCGTCTCGCTCCCTCCCGCCGTCTCGCGCAGCGAGCGGCCGTCTCTCTACGCGGGACAGTGCCCCGCGTCGCCGCCGTGGTCAAGACCGGCGGGGGTGGCCGGCGCGTACGTCGCCGTGCGCCCACGGTGTCAGACGGAGAGCACCAGGTTGCGATATTCGTCCATACGGACGGCCTGGCCGGGGCGCACGAGCATCGTCGTATCCGGCGCTTCGACGACGGCGGGGCCGGCGATCTCCTGCCCTGGCGCGAGCGCCTCGCGGTCGAAGATCGGCGTATCGGTGAAGCCCTTCGTCTCGCGGAAGTACACCTTCCGCCGGCCGCGGGTCGGTGACGCGGCGCCGGACGCGAGCTTCTCCTTGGCGAGCCGCAGCGGCCGTCCCTTGGCGGCGACCCGCACCTCGAAGCTCATCGCCTCGATGGGAGCGTTCTTGTTCGTCGTGCCCTTGCCATAGCGCGCCTCGTACCGCTCGTGGAAACGGTCGGCCATCGCGACCGCGGACGCCGCGGTGTACTCACCCGCGGGTACCGGCACGCTCACGTCGTGGACCTGTCCCTTGTACTTCATGTCGACCGAACGGAGCACCCCGAGGTCGCCCGTGCCATTCGTGACGGCGCCGGCGCGTCGCAGCTGCTCGACCGCGTCCTTCTCGAGGCGCACGAAGACCCCGCGCACCGCGGTGGCGTCGAACGGTCCGACCATCGGCGACGACACTTTGTTCACGACGAGCATCTCGCTCGTCGCGATCGCGAGCGCGGAGAACTCCGACGCGTACGTCGGAACGACGACCGCCTTCACGCCCACGTCCCGGGCGTATGCGCCGACGTGCAGCGCACCCGCGCCGCCGATGGCGAAGAGAGCGAAGTTCCGCGGGTCGAGCCCGCGCCCGATGGTCACGCGGCGCACCAGGTCGGCCATGCGCGCGTCGAGGATGTCGATGATGCCGATCGCGGCCTCCTCGAGCGACAGCCCGAGCGGCTCCGCGACCGTCTCGCGGATCGCCTTCGCGGCGAGGCCCGGGTCGAGCGTCCAGGTGCCCCCGAGGAAGTAGTTCGGGTCGATGCGCCCGAGGACGACGTTCGCGTCGGTGACGGTGGGCTGCGTCCCGCCGCGGCCGTAGCAGGCGGGGCCCGGCTCCGCGCCCGCGCTGTGCGGTCCGACTTTTAGGAACCCCGCACCGTCGATCCACGCGATGCTGCCGCCGCCCGATCCGATGGAGACGACGTCGATCATCGGGAAGGAAACGTGGTACTTGTCGAACACGGGCTCGCGCGCGTACTCGGGCTGGCCGTCGACGACCAGGCCAACGTCGAAGGACGTGCCGCCGACATCGGTGGTGAGGACGTTCGGGTGGCCGAGGATCTGACCCAGGTTGCGCGCGCCGATGACGCCGCCGGCCGGACCAGACGCGAGCAGGTATGCCGCGCGGGTGCGCGCGTCCTCTGCCGGCGTGACGCCACCGTTGCTCAGCATGACCTGGAGCTGGTACTTGAACCCGCTCTTCTTCAAGCGGTCGGCGAGCGCGCCGATGTAGCCGTCGACCTTCTTCGTGAGATACGCGTTGACCATCGTCGACGCGGTGCGCTCGTACTCGCCGAGGACCGGGCTGATCTCGCTCGAGATCGACACCGACACGCTCGGATGCGCGTCGCGCACGATGTCCCGCGCGCGGCGCTCGTGCGCGGGATTCATGAACGACCAGATGAGGCTTATGGCGATCGCCTCGCAGCCCGCGCCGACGAGCTCCCCCGCGAAGCGCCGGACCTCGTCGTCGTTCATGGCCACGACGACCGCGCCCTTGTGATCGACGCGCTCGTTCAGACCCTTGATGCGGTTGCGCGGCACGATGCCGGGGACCGCCTTGTCGTGCAGCAGGAAGTCGTGGATCTGGTCCTCGTCGAGACCGGCGATCTTCTGCTTGATCCGTCCCATGAAGAGCGCGTCCTCATGCCCGCGCGTCGTCAGGATGCCGGTGCGCGCGCCGCTCTTCGTGATGAGCGCGTTCGTGGCAACGGTCGTGCCGTGGCCGAAACGTGTCGTCTGTGCGAGGAGCTGCTCGGCGCTCATGCCGAGCTGCGTCGCGGCCTTCGCGACGCTGTCCATGACGCCGATGGAGAAATCCTGCGGCGTGGACGCGGCCTTCGCCGCGGTCACATTGCCGTCGTCGTCGACGACGATGCAGTCGGTGAAGGTCCCGCCGGTATCGACGCCGATGCGATACGCGGTCACTCCGGCGTCACCTCCACGTCGTGGAGGACCGGCTCCTCTTTGAGGCACACCTCCGTCTCCAGGCGACGGAGGCACCCCGGGCAGTAGAACTGCCGGTACACGAACCGCTGTGCGACATCGAACTGGTTCACGTACGGACCCGCCTCCTTCACGAGGCCCTCCTCCATGAGCGTCCCGTCCTTGAAGTTGCGCGAGGCGTCGGTGAGGATCTGGCCGCACGTGCACTGGATGACGGCGGAGCCGCCGTCGCGAACGATGCGCAGGAATTCGTTCACCGACGTACCTGGGAGCGGCGCGGCCTTCCGTCCTCGTGCCGAGGCGTCGACCGGCTTCGCGTGGTCGCGGCGGTGCTTGCGTGCGGCCGCGCGCGCGCGCTCGGTCCCAGCTTCGTCGACGGCGTCCGCCGCGGCGTCGATGACGACGCCGTAGGTGTGCGTCGCGCCACCCGGCGACACGACGCCGCTGCGCACATCCTCGAGGACGCGAGCCGGGTCGCGATCGAGCGGATCGCCGTAGCCGCCGCCCGACTGCGTGCGCACCTGGTACACGTCGTCGTGGTCCAGGTGCGACCACGCGATCACCTTCTGGATGTCCCAGTCGCCCGACAGCTCGGCGAGCTCCTGCGGGACTTCGCCCGCGGCCATCCGCTTCCGTACGTCGGTCTTGCGCTTGATGATGAATTGGTTCGTCTGGCTCGGGCCGCCGCCGGCGATGCCCGCGGACTCCGGCCATTCGGAGCCCGACGTGTGCATGATCTTCGTCGGTATGCGCTCGGTGTCGTGCACGATGTACGACAGCGTGCAGCCCGCGCCGCCGCGGAACATCCCGCTCCCACCCGAGTCCGCCTGATGCCGCCTGAAGAGATAGAGGATCGGGTACTGGAACTCGTAGGCCTCGGCGTTCGGCGCGACCTCGTAGATGCTTCCGACGTAGCCGCCGGTGTCGACGCCATCCTTGCGCGCGCGCGCGCCGCCGCCGCCGAAATACGTGTCGAGCACCGTCGCGCCGAACGGCTGCCCGCGCTGATCGGTGCCGAAGAGCTCCTCGGTCGTGAGACTCCCCACCCAGTTCGCCATCGCGTGCTCGCGATGCTCGTCCGATGCGGCGAGGAGCTTGCCGAGCGAGTTGTCGGCGAGATTGATGACCGCCTGCGTCGTGCTCGTCGTCGCTTTCGACACGCCACCGGGCCATGCGACGTGGACGATCGTCCCCGGATCCGACTCGATCTTCACCGCGCGCGCGATCCCGGCGGGCACCCAGGGCATGTCCCAGCACAGGTAGGTCATGACGCAGCAGATGACATCGGAGACCGTCGCGTGTAGCGGATTGTTGATGACCGCCGGCGCCTGCGGCGACGAGCCGCGGAAGTCGAAGGTGAGCGTGTCGCCCTTCTTCGTCATCGCGCACACCGCGGTGTAGATCTTGTCCTCGTACTCGAGATACGAGCGGTGGCGCCAGGTGCCGTCCGGCAGCTCCTTGAGCCGCTCGCGCATGCGGTGCTCGCTGAAGTCGAGCATGTCCTGCATCAGCGCTTTGACGGTCCCGACGCCGTACTGGCGGCAGAGCTCCTGCACGCGCGCCTTCGCCACGTTGTTGGCCGCGATCATCGCGGTGAGGTCGAGGCGCACGATCTCGGCGACGCGCGACATGCGCAGATACAGGCGCACGAGGTCGTTCCGCAGGACACCACCGTCGACGATCTTCATCGGCGGGAAGAGCGGCTGCTCGCCGTAGATGTCCTTCGCGCCGACCTGCACCTGCCCGGGCACCGGACCGCCGATGTCGATCTGATGGATCGTCGAGCCGACCCAGCCGATGAGCTCCCCCTCGTAGTGGATCGCGCCGAGCACGACGACGTCCATCTGGTGCTGCGCGCCGGCGAACGGGTCGTTGCAGAGGAACATGTCGTCCGGTCGGATGCCGGGATTGTCGGCGCACGTCGCGACGACGTCCTTCGCCAGCGTCTCCATCGAGATCGCGTGCACGAGCATGTACGGCGCGATCACCAGCGAGTCGCCGGTCGCGGTCATGATCGAGGTGTTCATGTCGTGGACCTCGCTCGCGATGAGCGAGCCGGACACGCGCTCGAGGGTGTTCGCGCCCTCTTCGTTGATGCTCCACAGGCGATGACGGAGGATCTCGAACGTGATGGGGTCGACGCGCATGCGCGGTCCCGCCGCGGCTTTCACCTTCCGGGCTTCCGTCTTCACCGCCATCGTGTCCTCCTCCCGCTACGCGTCGACCGCGCCGGCCCACGCGACCCCGAGACGTTTGAGCGCGCGCCGGTACTCGACCTGAGCGGCGTCGGTGCCGCGCAGGTGTAGCTCCGCCGACAGGTCGAGCGGCAGCTCCTCGGGGCGCTGCGCCTCGACGATCCGCCGGTCCTGCTCGGTGACCTCGCGATTGCGCTGCGCGAAGATCTCATCCGGCTGATCGAGCGCGAAGTTGCGCGCGAGGCCGAAGTAGAACTGCGTCTCGCGCTCGCCGATCGGACGCGCGATGAAGTACAGGGACGTGATGTTGCGCGCCGCGTCGCCACCGCCCGCCCGCCGCGCGACGTGCATGTGCAGCGTGAGCGGCAGCGTCACGGTGTAGGTGCGGATCGCGTTCGTCGCCTCGTCGTCGACGACGTAGCCGATCTGGTTCGCGGTCGTCTTCACCTCGATGTCCGGGTACACCGGCTTCGAGCGATCGCCGAGCACGCCGGGATGGACCCACGGGAAGTGGGCGAAGTCCATGACGTTCTCGATCGCGCGCGCCGCGTTCGCGCGCCAGTGGAACTGCGTCCACAGGCGGCGGAACCCAGGCGCCTCGGACTCGGGCCACGTGGGGATCGGCTCCTTCGGATCGTCGAGAGCCACCCACACCAGGCCGTCCTTCTCGTTGGCTTGGAATCCGTCGACCTTCGCCTTCGGCGGGATCGGGCGGCCGGGCGCAAGTGACGGAATGCGGGTGCACGCGCCGGTCGCCCCGTACGTCCAGCCGTGGTATGTGCACACGAGCTGATCGCCGTCGACCCAACCGAGCGAGAGCGGCGTCCCGCGGTGGATGCAGAGGTCGCGCAGCGCGACCACCTTCGGACCCGCGCGATAGAGGGCGATGCGCTCGCCGAGCAGCGAGGTCGCGAACGGCTTGTCGGCCGGCACCTCTTCCGAGAGCGCGACGGGATACCAGTACGGCCTCAGCGCCTCGAACACCTGAGCCTCCCCTTTCGCGTCACGTTAGCCGAAGACGACGACGCCGCGTCCGATGCCGCGCTCGAGCGCACCCAGCGCGGCGTTGATCTCGTCGAGCGGGTAGGTGCGCGTGACCATACGGTCGAGCGGCAGGCGGCCCCGCGCATAGAGCTCGACGTACCTGGGGATGTCGACCGTCGCTCGGACATTTCCCTGCATGACGCCATGCAGATGCTTGTTACGGATGAAGCCGTCCGTCGCGAACGGGAACCGCGTCCCCGGCGGCGCGGCGCCCACGACGTAGCCATGCCGGCCCGGACGCACGATCTCGACGAGCTGCTCGAGCGTCCTCGCGTTGCCCACGCACTCGAAGGCGTGATCCGGGCCGCCGCCGGTGATCTCGCGCACGCGCGCTATCGGGTCCTCGCGCGAGGCGTTCACCACGTGCGTCGCTCCCAGCGACCGCGCGTACTCGAGCTTCTCGTCGGCGATGTCGACCGCGACGATCGGGTACGCGTGCGCGAGGTCCGCGCCGACGATCGCGCTCACACCCACGCCGCCGCACCCGATCACCACCACGCTCTCGCCCAGGGCAACGTGCGCCGCGTTGAAGACCGCACCGAGGCCGGTGCTCACCCCGCAGGCGAGCAGCGCGACCTTCTCGAGCGCCACGTCGCGGCGGATCGGCACGACCGCGCCCTCGGGCACGACGGCACGCTCGGCGAAGGACGACTGCGAGAACCAGTGATACACCGGCGCGCCGCGCAGGCTGAGCCGCGTCGTCCCGTCGGGAAGCGTCCCGCTGAAGATGTTCGCGCCGGCGACCGAGCACATCCACGGACGCCCGTCCACGCAGGCCTCGCATCGCCCGCAGCGGCCGATGGCCGACAGGATGACGTGGTCGCCCGCGGCGATGCCGGTGACGCCGGCGCCGACCGACTCCACGACGCCGGCGCCCTCATGCCCGAGCACCAGCGGCAGGCGGAGCTCGCGCGAGCCACGCAGACCGTTCAGGTCGCTGTGGCACACGCCGGTCGCGACCAAGCGGACGGCGACCTCGCCCGCGCGCGGCGACTCCAGGTCCAGGTCTTCGACGACGAGATCGGCGCCGCGTGTGTGCATGACGGCGGCTTTCACGATGACTCCTTACAGACGGGGAGGGGCGCCGCGCTCACGCGTGGCGCCCCTCATCAGCCACTCCGTGCTACGGGAACTTGATCTTCTTGTCGGCTCCCAGGATCTCCGTCATGAGCGACGTGTCAACGATGTCGTCGACCTTGGGCGGGTCCTTGAGGAGGCCGAGGCTCGTGAAGATGTCGAGGTTCGCCTGCCACCTCGCCTTGTCGAGGTAGCCCACCCCGTTCGGGTGCTGCATGTCCTTCTGCGAGATGTCGTAGATGAACTCGTGTTGCGCGCGGGACGTGGCGGTGCCGCCGTACTGGACGGCCATCTGCACCGTCTCCGCTTTGTGATCGATGAAGTACTCCTGCGCCTTCATCGTCGCCTTGAGGAAGCGGATCATCGCGTCGCGGTTGTTCTTGATGTAGTCCTTGTTCGCCACCATCGTCGTCCCGACGAACGGCGCGCCGAAGTCCCTCGGGTACAGAAGGTCGACCGGCGTGTTGAGCGTCGTCTTCAGGACGAACGGCTCGTTGCCGATGAACACCGGCAACACGTCCACCAGACCATCCTTCATCTCGACCGAGCTGAAGCCCACCGGGACCTCGGTGATCTTCGAACGGTCGACCTTGTCGTACGCGAGCATGGCGAGGTACTCACTCCACGGCGCGCCCGGCTTCACGCCGACCCTCTTGCCCTCGAAGTCCTTGGGGCGCTTGATGGTGGAGCCCTGCTTCACCGCGAACGCGCGGGCCGAGTCCTGGCCCTGCTGCACGATCGCGACGAGCGGGATGCCCTGCTTCACGAAGTTCGCGACGGTGAGCACGTCGCTCACGCTGCCGGCCTGGTACTGGTTCGTGCCGATGAGCCGGATGCTCGTCGAGTCGGTCGTGAAGTCCCACGCGATGTTGATCGCTTCCTGAACGTAGTACCCGAGCTCCTTGGCCACGATGACGGGCATCGACGGATTCGCCTGGACGGTGAACCCGAAGAGCCAGTTGAAGTTGACCGACGCCCGCTGCGATGCCACGGCCGAGCCGGACGCGCCGGGTGTCGGCGATGCGCTCGTGCCTCCCGGCGTGCAGGCCGCGACCGCCGCCGCGACCGCCGACAGGAGCGCCTGACGGCGGGTCAATCGAAGCTGTGTCATCCCAGTTCCTCTCCCTTGCCCAAGAATCAGCGTCTCGCTTTGCGAGCCGCCATACCCCGATGCGGGACAGTGCCAGCCGAGCATAGACCCGTCAATACGGCCGCGAGCGCGCTCGGGTACAAGCTCGCTTGACGCGCGGCTCGCGCCGCCCGATGGTGACACGCGGTGCGGGCGAATGAGGCGATCGCGCGGATCCTGAAGCGGGAGGGGACCGAGTTCCTCTTCTGCTTTCCGGCGCACGGCGTCATCGACGCATGCGCCGCGGAGGGTATCCGCCCGATCATCACGCGCACCGAGCGCACGCTCGTGAACATGGCCGACGGGTACACGCGTGTGAGCAACGCGAAGCGCATCGGGGTCTGCGCGGTCCAGGCCGGGCCCGGTGCGGAGAACGCCTTCGCCGGCGTGGCGCAGGCTGCCTCGGACTCCATCCCGATCCTCGTGCTGCCGGGGGGCGCGCGGCGCGACCGCCGCGGCGTGCCCTACAGCTTCTCGCCGGCCGATCAGTACCGCGGTATCGCGAAGTGGTCCGACGAGATCAACTTGCCGGAGCGCGTACCCGTGTTGATGCGCCGCGCGTTCGCCGCGCTGCGCAATGGACGGCGTGGTCCGGTGGTCCTGGAGGTGCCCAACGACGTGGGACCAGCTGAGGTCGACGACGCGGCGGTCGCCGCGTACGTGTCGCCGCGCGCCCATCGCTCGGCGGCCGATCCGGCCGATGTGGCCGAAGTCGCGAAGGCGCTGACCGGCGCGCGCGCGCTGGTGATCGTCGCGGGCCAGGGCGTGCTGTTCGCGGAGGCGAGCGACGAGCTGCGCGCGCTCGCCGAGCGGCTCTCGGCGCCAGTCATGACGACGATGAACGGCAAGAGCGCGTTCCCCGAGGACCATCCACTCGCGCTCGGTGCGGCGGGCGCCTCGGGCACCGAGGCCGCGGCGCGCTTCCTCGAAAAGGCCGACCTCATCCTCGGCGTCGGCACGAGCTTCACGGTCACACCATTCACGCACCCGATGCCGCGGAACGTCCCGCTCATCCAGATCACCGCGGATGAGCGCGACGTGGGCAAGGACTACCCGGTGCGCGCGGCGCTCGTGGGCGACGCGAAGATCGTGCTCGGCCAGCTCAGCGAGGCGCTCGGCGTGGGTGTCCCGTCACGGCAGTCGCCCGCCGCGGACATCGCGGCGACCAGGCGCGCCTGGCTGGAGCGTTGGATGCCGCGTCTGCGCTCCGACGACGAGCCGCTCTCGCCGTATCGCGTCATCTTCGAGCTCGGGCGCGCCATCGATCGCGCGAACGCCATCGTGACGCACGATTCCGGCAATCCGCGCGATCAGCTGCTGCCGTTCTACGAGGCGCTCACGCCGCGGGGCTACCTCGGCTGGGGCAAGTCGACGCAGCTCGGCTACGGGTACGGGCTCGCGCTCGGCGCGAAGCTCGCCGCGCCGTCGCGTCTGGTGGTGAACGTCATGGGCGACGCCGCATTCGGGATGGTCGGCATGGACGTCGAGACCGCGTCGAGAGAGAAGATCGGCGTGCTCACGATCCTGCTGAACAACTCGGTCATGGGCGGATACGACCGATCGATGCCTGTCGCCGCCGAGCGCTACCGGAGTCACCAGCTCACCGGCGACTACACCGCGGTCGCCGCGGGGCTTGGCGCGCACACCGAGCGCGTGACGAAGCCGGGCGACATCGCGCCCGCGATCGTGCGCGCCGCGAAGATCACGACCGAAGGCCGGCCGGCGGTGCTGGAGTTCATCACGCGCGCCGAGCCCGAGGTCCCGCGCTACTTCACGCCGACGTATTAGTCGGGTTGGCCTGTCGCTAGCGGTCGACGCGGGTCAGGATGCGGCGGTCCACCGTCTCGACGCTCGTGACCCCCGCGATGGCCATCGCCACCGAGAGCTCGATGCGGAGCAGCTCGATGACGCGCTCGACACCGGCCTGACCGCCACCCGCCAGGCCCCACGCCGCGGCGCGGCCGATCAGCACGGCCCGGGCGCCGAGCGCGAGCGCCTTAAGGACGTCGATGCCACGCCGCACGCCGCCGTCGAGGATGATCTCGGCGCGGCCCGCGACGGCCTCGACGATCGCGGGCAGCGCGTCGAGCGACGCGATCGAGTCGTCGAGCTGGCGCCCGCCGTGGTTCGACACGACGATCGCGCGCGCGCCGTGGTCGACCGCGAGCGCCGCGTCGGCCGGCGCGAGCACGCCCTTCAGCACGAGCGCGAGCGAGGTGGACGCGCGGACGCGGTCCACGTCCTTCCAGCTCCATGCGTCGCCGCCCGAAAGCCACGTGCCGCTCGGACGTCGCAGCCGCGGCGGCATGTTCGCCCAGGTGAGGCCGTCCGGCAGTGTCACCGGCACGCGGATCGCGCCGTCGCGACGGCCCGACACCGGTGAGTCCACGGTGAGGCAGAGCGCGCTGTAGCCGGCGCTCTCGGAGCGCTGCACGAGCTCGCGCAGGTACACCTGATCGTCGAAGAGGTACGGCTGGAACCAGAGGGGGCAGCCCGCGGCGGACGCGACCTCTTCGATCGTGCGGTTCGCGCCCATCGAGAGCGCCATGAAGGTGTTCGCCGCGGTGGCCGCGCGCGCCGTCGCGACCTCGCCGTCGGGGTCGAGGAGGCCCTGGAGCGCGAACGGTGCGATCCCGACGGGCACCGCGATGCGCTGGCCGAGCACGCTCGTCGACAGCGTGCGTGCGCTCGTGTCGACGAGTACCCGTGGGAGGAAGCGCCAGCGCGCGAAGGCCTCGATGTTGTCGCGCATCGTGCGCTCGTCGCCCGCTCCGCCCGCGACGTAGACGTAGGCACCGGGCGGCAGACGCTCCTTGGCGATGGCCTGCAGCTCACCGACGGTGAGGATCTTGGCGAGGTCGATGGTGTCGCGCGCGACGGTCACCGCTCTGATCGGGTCAGCGCGACTTCATCCAGTCCAGGAGGTGGATGAGATCCTTTCGGGCCGGGCCGAACACGTCGAGATTGCGGACCGTCTCCGTGCCGGTCGGCTCGATGAAGTGCGGTTGTCCCGCGGGGATGAGGATGAGCGAACCGGGCCCGACCGGATGACCGACGCCGTTCACGTGATAGATCGCGGTGCCGGACACGATCGTGGCGATCTGGTCGAAGTCCTCGTGCACGTGCGGAAAGAGCTTCATGCCCGGGGTGAGCTCGTTCATGACGAGGAGCGCGCCGTCGTTGCCGAAGCCCTTGCGGCGAACGCCTTCGCGGACGACTTCGTCGGGGATCTCGTCCCAGGTGGTGGCGATCGCGCGGCGCGAGGACTCGACGGTCGCCGCCGTCGTTGAGGCCGGTTTCGCCGCGGCGTCCCGTCTCGCTTCGTGAGCAGCCATGTCCAGATGCGAGACACTAGGCACGCGCGACATGAGGGTCAAGTCGCTAACGTAGCGGCCGTGCGACGGGCGGATCTCCTCATCGCGAACGCGCGTCTCGTCACGCCGCGCGGCGTCGTCGAGGGCGGCGCGGCGATCAGCGACGGCAAGTTCGTGGCCATCGGCGCGCCCGAGACGCTGCCCGACGCCGAGACGCGCATCGACGCGAAGCACCGTCTGGTATTCCCCGGGCTCGTCGATCCGCACGTGCATCTCGGCGGCGCGTTCCCGTACGAGCAGAACCTCGTCACCGAGTCGCTCTCCGCGGCGGCGGGCGGGATCACCACGCTCCTGCAGTACCGGCGCAGCCCGTCGACCTTCTTCGAGACGTTCCCGGCTGAGCTCGAGACCAACCGCCGGCAGATGGCGCTCGACACCGCGTTCCATTTCATCATCGGGGGCCTCGAACAGGCCGAGGGCATCCCGGAGTACGCAGCGCGCTGGGGCGTGCGGTCCTACAAGCTGTACATGGGCGGCTACGCGCCGGGGAATCCGATCGGCCTCGTGGCCGTCGACGACGGCGTGTTCTACCGCTCGATGGAGCTGATCCGCGAACTCGGGCCGTACGCGCACTGCATGTGCCATGCGGAGAACCAGGGGCTGTACCTCCTCTTCGATCACCGCGCGCACGAATCCGGACGCCTCGACCTCTCCGCATACGCGATGTCGCATCCCGACTTCATCGAGCACGAGGCGGTCGCGCGTCTGATCTGGCTCGGCGAGCGCACCGGCTGTCCGGTGTACGTCGTCCACACCACGACCGCCGCCGCGCTCGAGACCGCGAAGGCCGCGCGGAGGCGCGGCGCGCGCGTCACCATCGAGACCTGTCCGCACTACCTCGCGCTGACCATCGACGACGCGCGACTCGCGTCGCAGGGGCCGGCGATCGGCAAGGTGAGCCCGCCGCTCCGCGGTGCCGCCGACCAGGACGCGCTGTGGGCGGCGATCGCGAGTGGCGATGTGGATCTCGTCGGGACCGATCACGTGCCGATCCTGAAGACCGGCGCGACGGTGTGGGAGGAGCGGCCCGGGTTCGCGGGCCTCGCGACGATGCTGCCGGTGCTCGTGACGTTCGGCCTGCTGCGCGGGAGGCTCACGCCGGAGCGCCTCGCGGAGCTCACCTCGTCGGCGCCCGCGCGCACGTTCGGCCTCGCGCCGAAGAAGGGCGCGATCGCGGTCGGCGCGGACGCGGATGCCGTCGTAGTCGACACCGACCGCGAGCGGCCGGTCGGGCCGGAGGTGACCCACAGCCGTTACACCAGCGCGTTCGAGGGCCTGGCGCTCCGCGGCTGGCCGGTGCTCACCCTGCGCCGCGGGGAGATCGTGTTCGAGGACGGCGAGGTGCGTCTGCGCGCCGGCACCGGCGAGATCCTGCGGCCGGGCGCGTACGACAGCGCGCTCGCGGGGAGCGCGGCATGACCGACGCGCGACTCCATGTCCTGCGTGCGACGCCGCAGACGTGCTTCTGGGGATTCTTCGACCGCTCGCTGCCACCCGTGCTCACGGTCCGCTCCGGCGACACGGTCCAGGTCGAGGCGCTCACGCATCAGGCCGGAGACGCGCCCGATCTGATGATGGACGACGGCGTGCGTGCGGTGTACCAGGGCATCCCCGCCGCGCGGCGCGGGCCGGGCGTGCACATCATGACCGGACCGATCGCGGTGGAGGGTGCGCGTGCCGGCGACACGCTCGAGGTGCGCATCCTCGCGATGCGTCCGCGCCTGCCGTACGGCACGAACATCGGCGCATGGTGGGGTTACCTCTATCCCGACATGAAGAAGGAGCGCATCACGATCTACGAGGTCGACGCGGCGAGTGGCTACGCGCGCGCCGCGTTCGCGTACGACTACGGGCACACGCCGAAGTACGACGCGCCCGGCACGATCATCCCGCCCGAACGCACCCAGCGGCAGCCCGCGCTCGCTGGCGTGCTGGTGCCGCTGCGTCCACATTTCGGGGTGATGGGCGTGGCGCCGCGCGAGAGCGGCAAGGTGAACAGCATCCCGCCGGGTGACTTCGGCGGGAACGTCGACAACTGGCGCGTGGGTCCCGGCGCGACGATGTACTACCCCGTGCAGAACGACGGGGCGCTCTTCTTCGTCGGCGATCCGCACGCCGCGGAGGGCGACGCCGAGCTCTCGGGTACGGCGATCGAGGCGTCGCACGACGGGACGCTCCAGCTCAGCGTGCGGCGCGACATGCGCGTCGACTCACCGATCCTCGAAACGGCGACGCACTGGTACACGCACGGCTTCGGCGCGGACCTCGATGAGGCGATGCGGCAGGCGGCGCTGCGCATGGTCGCGTTCCTGGAGAAGCGCTTCTCGCTGTCGCGCGACGACGCCTACTCGTTCATCAGCGTGGCCTGCGACTTCGGCGTCACGCAGGTCGTCGATCAGCGCATGGGCGTGCACGCCGCCGCGCCCAAGGCCGCCTTCCCACCGCGACCGCGGGGGTCGTCGCGCGCCGCGGTGAGAGCGGTCAGGCCGTCTGGCGCATGAGGTCTTTCAGTCGCGGATAGAGCTCGCGGTAGGTGCGATACGCGTGCTCGTACGCGGCGGCGGTCGTGGGATCGGGCTCGTACCGCGCGGCTTCCTTGATGAAGCTCGCGGCCGCGCTGGACGGATCGGCCGCGCGACCCGCGCCCGCGGCGGCGAGCATCGCCTCGCCCATGACCGCGCCTTCGAGGACCGCCGGTACCACGACCGGCACGCCCAGCACGTCCGCCTTGATGCGCCCCCAGAGCGCGACCTTGCCCTGGCCACCGGTCGCGCGCAGCTCGTCGATGCGGCCACCCTGCTCGCGCATCAGATCGACGACGTGCCGCATCCCGAAGGCCACACCCTCGAACACCGCACGCGCGAGATGCGCGCGCGTGTGTCGCTCGGTGAGCCCGAAGAACATCCCGCGCGCCTTGTCGTCCCACATCGGCGTGCGCTCGCCCGCGAGGTGCGGAAGGAACACCAGACCGTCGGCGCCGGGTGCGACGCGCGCGGCGTCCGCCTCGATCGCCGCGTAGTCGTCGGCCGCATAACCGAGAGCGGGCAGCGCCCAGACGAGCGCGCGGCCCGCGGCGGCGAACGGGCCGCCGCAGACGAAGAGGCCGCGTGTCGGCGCGGGCCATGCGGTGAGACCGCCCTCACGCAGCGGGGTGTCCCATGCGAGTGCGATCCCGCCGGATGTGCCGCCGAGGTCGAGCGCCAGACCTCTCCGCACGAGGCCACCCCCGAGCACGGTCGCGGTCGAATCGTTCACTCCGCCGGCGACCGTCACGCCGGACCCGAGTCCCAGCTCCTTCGCCTGCTCGGGGCGGATCGTCCCGACCGCCGTGCCCATGACGATCTCGCGCGGGAACTTCGCGGGGTCGAGCTCCGCCGCGTCGATGAGCTCGCGCGGAAAGACATGGTTGTCCTCGAAGCTGGACGCGACGGCATTTCCGGTGAGCCGAAGCGCGATGAAGTCCCACGACTGCAGGAACCAGCGCGCCCGCGCGTACACGTCGGGTCGATGGAGCTTGAGCCACAGGAGCTTCGGCACGCAGGAATAGGGGGACGCCTCGCTGCCGAGCCGATCGCTCATCGTTCGCCGCTCGCCCTCCGAGCGCCGGTCCATCCAGATGATCGCGTTGCCGAGGGGCTCGCCGCGCTCGTCGACGGGGACCGGGCTCGGGCCCTGACCGCCGATGCACGCGCCGACGACGGTCGTGCCGCGCGCCGCGGCCACCGCATCCTTCATTGCGTCGCGCGCGGATGCCCACCAGACGCGCGGGTCCTGCTCGACCCATCCGGGACCACCGCCTTCGATGAGGCCGTACCCGCGGATCGCGAGTGAGACGAGCTCGCCGCGCATCCCGACGACGCCGGCCTTGACGCCGCTCGTGCCCAGGTCGACGGCGAGCAGACCGTCGCCCACGGTCAGCGCTGTGCGGTCGAGGTGTCCCCTCGTCGCGCGGCCTCGAATTCGGCGTCCGGTTGCACAAGCACGCGGTAGCGGTCCTTCTTACCGGCCACGGCGAAGGCCTCGGCGAGCTTCGACAGCGGGAACACGGTGCTGATGAGCGGCCGGAGGTCCACCTCGCGCCGCCCGATGATGTCCGACGCGGCGAGGAAGTCGTCGGGGTCGTTCGCGATCGAGCCCGACAGCACGACCTCGCGGTGGTGGAACGTGTTCGGGTCGACCGTGATCGTCTGGCCCCGTGGATTCACCGACGCGTAGCACGACACGACCCCGCGCTTCGCGGCGGCGGCCACCGCGTTCTCGATCGCCTTGGGTATGCCGATGGTGATGTACGTGACGTTCGCGCCGTGGCCGCCCGAGAGCTCGTTCACGCGCGCCACATAGTCCTCGGTCGAAGGATCGACGAGGGCATCCGCACCAAGCTCCTTCGCCTTCTCACGCCTTGTCGCCTCGGGCTCGCTCACGATGATGAACGAAGGCGTGCGCCGGGCCATCACGAGATGAAGCAGGCCCATGATCCCCGCGCCGACGATGACGACGACGTCGCCGTTCCGCACCGGATGCCGCTTCATGTCGTGGAGCACGCACGAGGTCGGCTCGGTGAGCGCGGCCTCGAGCGGCGTCGCGACCGGGCCGCAGGTGAAGACCTGATAGCCCTCGGCGACGATGTACTCGCCGAAGCCGCCCGGTCCCCACGGGACATTGGGGACGCGCTTCGATCGCGCGTTGTCGCAGAGGTTGAGGACGCCGCGCCTGCAGCTGTAGCACTGACCGCAGCGCTTGAGGCCGGCGAGGGTCACCTGATCGCCGACCTTCGCGGCGAGCTCGACGTCGGGCCCGATCGCGGCGATGACGCCCGAGTTCTCATGACCGCCGACCAGCGGATACGAGTACGTGTCGATCCCGGCGAACGTCCGCTGCTCCCAGGTGCAGAGCGCTGACGCGGTCACGCGCACGAGGATCTGCCCCGGCCCGAGCGGCGGCAGCGGGACCTCTTCCATGACGATCGTGTTCGGACCGGTGATGACCGCCCGCTTGTACGTGCTCGGGACCGCGGGCGCCTTCTCGAGGACGGCGCTCACGCGCGCACCGCGACACCCGCACGCGACACCGTCTTCTTCACACCGTGGATCGCCGCGACGAGGCCGCGCACCGCGCCCTCGGGGTCTTCGGTCGACCAGATGTTCCGGCCGAACGCGATGCCCGCGCCGCCCGCGCCGATCGCGTCGGCGACCTGGCTCGCGATGGGCTTCTCGGAACGCGCACCGCCCAGGATGATCACCGGCACGCCGGCACCCTCGACGACCTGGCGGAACGATTCTGGGTCGCCGGTGTACTGCACCTTCACGTAGTCCGCGCCGCACTCGGCGCCCACGCGCGCGGCGATCGCGATGTTCTCCGGGGTGTGCTTGTCGGTCGCGCCGAAGCCGAAGGGGATCACCTCGGCCTGGAACGGAAGACCCCACTTCTCGCAGAGGACGGCGTAGCGGCCGAGGTTCCGCCAACCGGCGTGGTCGTCGGTGCCCCAGTAGGCGAGGGTCTTGAGCGAATCCGCGCCGAGCGCGATGGCGTTCTCGACGACCGCGACGGGATCGGGCGCGTGCAGATCGACGCTGAGCACGAGACCGCGCCCATCGAGCGCGGTCAGGATCCGGCGCGCGGTGCCGAGGGTCGTCATCACCGCGTCAGCGCCACCGGCGACGACCTGACGCACGGTCTCGACCGGGTCGATGAGACCGGCCGTGGGACCCATGTAGCCCGCGTGATCCATCGCGACGATGAGCGTGCGCCCATCGGGCGCGAAGATGCGCCGCATCCGGTGGGCCTTTGAGAACATCCTGACTCCCCTCTTAACAGGTGGGCCGCGACCAAAGGGTGGTCGCGCTTTTCTTGGCGCCCGCGTAACTCTACGCTACCCGAGTGGGTCAGACCTTCTCCGCCGTCTCGCCAGCCGCGACGGCGTCCCGCGACGCGAGAGGACACGTCGTCGTCGACCGCGTCGCGAAGACGTTCCAGACGCAGGACACCTCGGTCGAAGCGATCCGCGAGGTCTCGCTCGCGATCCGCGAGAACGAGTTCGTCACCCTCATCGGTCCGAGCGGCTGCGGCAAGTCAACGCTCCTCCGGATCGTCGGCGGCCTCATCGAAGCGACGACCGGACGCGTCGAGATCCGCGGTCGTTCCGCGCAGGAGGCGCAGCGCACGAAGGACATCGGCTTCGTGTTCCAGCAGCCCGCGCTGCTTCCCTGGCGCACCGTCAGTGCGAACGTCGAGCTCGGGCTCGAGCTGAACAAGGGCGCGGGAGCCGAGCGACTCTGCAGCACCGACGAGATCCTTGCGCTCGTCGGCCTCGGCGCATTCGCGAAAGCGCATCCGTACCAGCTCTCCGGCGGCATGCAACAGCGCGTCGCGATCGCGCGCGCGCTCATCTTCGACCCGGCCCTCCTGCTCATGGACGAGCCCTTCGGCGCGCTCGATGAGATCACGCGCGCCGGGATGCGCTACGAGCTCCTGCGCATCTGGGGTGACACGCGCAAGACCGTGCTCTTCGTGACGCACAGCATCCCGGAAGCGATCGTGCTCTCCGATCGGGTCGTGGTGATGTCGCCGCGCCCAGGAGAGGTCCGCGAGATCATCGACGTCACGCTGCCGCGTCCGCGCAACGAGGACATGGAATCGGCGCCGGAGTTCGTGCGCATCGCCGAGCGGCTGCGTCACCTTCTGCGAGCCTGACGCGAACGTGACGGCGACGGCCGCGACGCGCGCGTTCCAGCCGAACACCGGCGCATCGGCGCTCGCGCGCCTGCGACGCACGTGGCCGGCGGTATTCGGCCTCATCGCCTTCTTCGTCGGTTGGGAGATCCTCATCCGCCTCACGAATACGCCGGTGTTCGTCGTCCCGGCACCGAGCGCGATCGCTCCCCGGCTCTGGGAGGAGCTCCCGAATTACGCCTACGAGTTCTCGTACACGCTCGCAGCCGCCGCGATCGGTCTCGTCATCGGAACGAGCGTCGGCATCGTCGGTGCGGTGCTCATGGCGAACTGGCGCATCCTCGAGAAGAGCTTCTTCCCGCTCGCGGTCATGCTGAAGCTGGTCCCGTTCGTGGCCATCGCTCCGCTCCTTCGCATCTGGCTCGGCTACGAGCTGCAGCCGAAGATCGTGCTCGCGTCGCTGATCACCTTCTTCCCCGTCCTCGTGAACTGCATCGCGGGCCTTCGCTCCGCCGATCCGCTCGCGCTCGAATTCTTCCGCAGCGTCGGCGCGAGCCGGTGGGAGATCCTGACCCGCCTTCGCTGGATGGCGACGCTCCCCTACCTGTACGCCGCGTTCAAGGTCAACGTGAACCTCGCCCTCGCGGGCGCGATCGTCGGGGAGCTCTTCTCCTCGAAGAACGGCATCGGAAAGGTCATCAACGAGACGGCGCTCACGCTCGATATCCGCGCGATGTTCGCGGCGATCATGTTCCTCGCCGTGACCGGCGTGGCGCTGACGCTGTTCATGAACTGGAGCGAGCGCCGCGTGCTCTTCTGGCACGAATCCGTGCGCACGAGCGGCGGACGGGGATGAGCGTTTCGATCGCGGCCGGCGTCACGCAGCGCCGCGCCGTCCGCCCGGCGTGGTGGCGCCGATTCGCCGGCGACGCGCTGCCGCCGCTCGTCGCGCTGTGCCTCGCGCTCGTCGCCTGGGAGGCCGTGGTCGACCTGCTGAACATCCCCGTCTACCTCCTGCCCGCCCCATCCGCGATCGTCGGCACCCTCTTCCGCCTGTTGAGCGCCGGCTTCGTGCCACCGACGTACGTGGGCGCGCCGGCCCAGGGCATCTTGTACGACACCTACATCACGCTCGCGGAGGCGCTCGTCGGTCTCGTGATCGGCACGGTCGTCGGCCTCGCGATCGCCGTGATCATGACGCAGTCACGGTTCGCCGAGCAGGCGCTGTACCCGATCGTCATCGCGATCCGCTCCACGCCGACGATCGCGATCGCCCCGGTGTTCATCATCTGGTTCGGCTTCACGCTGATGCCGAAGGCGATCGTGGCCGCGCTTGCCACCTTCTATCCGGTGCTGGTGAACTCGATCACCGGCATGCGCAGCGTCGATCCGACGACCCTCGAATTCTTCCGCAGCGTGAACGCGTCGCCGCGAGAGATCTTCTGGCACCTGCGCGTCCCGAACACGCTGCCGTACTTCTTCGCGGCGCTGCGGCTCAACGTGAGCCTCTCGCTCATCGGCGCGATCGTCGGCGAGCTCGTCGGAGCGCGCGACGGGGTCGGCCACATGATGACCGAGGCCGCGATCACGCTCCGGACCCAGGACGTGTTCAGCGGCGTCGTCATCCTGACGCTCCTCGGCGTGATCCTCACCGAGCTCGTCTCGCTCGTCCAAGCGCGCGTCCTCTACTGGCACGAGACCGAACGCGCGTGACGCGCGTCACGCGGCTCTCGACCATCGCGATCTCCGTTCCGCTCGAGGCGCCGAAGGGCGGGAGCGGCCATCCGCTCGGCGCGACGTTCCTCACGCACGTCCTCGTGAAGATCGAGACCGACGCGGGCGTGACCGGTTTCGGCGAGATCAGCGACGCCTGGGGCTGCGAGTACGCGAAGGTCGCGGACGCCCTCGTCACCGAAGCCATCGCGCGCTTCGTCGTCGATCAGGATCCCCGACAGCCCGACGTGATCGTGGCCCGCGCGCGCGCGTGGCTGCGGCGCCGTCAGGGAACGGTCTGGCTCGTGTCCCAGGCGCTCTCGGGCGTGGAGATCGCACTCTGGGACATCGCGGGGAAGCTCGCCGACAAGCCGGCGTACGAGCTCCTCGGCGGAGGCGGCGCGTCGCTGCCGGTGTATGCCGGCGGCAACTTCCTCTCGCAGGGCAGCGCGGAGGTGCATCGCGACCACTTCACGCCGTTCCTGTCGCGCGGAGTGAAGGCGGCGAAGGTCCGCCTGGGAGCGAAGTGGCAGGACGAGCTCGTCACGCTGGCGGAGCTGCGCGGGCTGTTCGGGCCGGATGTCGCGATCTTCATCGACGGGAACGAGGCCTTCACGACGAAGACCGCGGCGCGCATCGCGCCGCGCCTCGCGGAGTGCGGCGTGGGCTTCTTCGAGGAGCCGTGCCCGCGCGACGACGCGGTCGGGCTCGCGCGCCTCGTCGCCGGATCTCCGGTGCCGATCGCGTACGGCGAGCACGTCTTCGGCGTCGCCGGGTTCCTCGAGATGTTCGAAGACCGCGTCTCCGACGTGTGGCAGCCCGACGCCGCGGTCTGCGGCGGCATGAGCGAGTTGCGCCGCATCGCCGCTCTCGCGGCGGCGCGCGGTGTGCGCCTGTCGCCGCACTCTGCCGCGACGCCGGTGGGTCTCGCCGCGAATCTGCACGCCGCCACCGGCGCGCCGACGCTCACGTTCCTCGAGATGAGCGCCCGCATTGACGACCTCGTCCCGCACTTCGTCGGCGGCGCCAGCGTCTCGACGAAGGCGATCGAGGGCGGCATGCTGCGCCCACCCGCCGGGCCTGGGATCGGCGTCGAGCCCGCGCCGGACCTCGCCGAGCGATTCCCCTACCGCGAGCCGCCGAAGCTTGGGAGCGCGCCGTCGCTCTATCAAGGGAGCGTGTGAGATGGTGAAGATCGATCCGCGCTGGATCGAGCCGGGTCCGCGGCCGATGCTCATCGGCGGCACGTGGAAGAAAGGCTCGACCGGAAAGTCGTTCCAAGTGACGAGCCCGTTCACGAACGAGCCGCTCACGAGCATCGCCGAGGCGTCGGAGGACGACGTCGACGCCGCGGTGCGCGCGGCGCGTGTCGCGTTCGACGAGGGACCGTGGCCGCGCATGACGCCGAACCAGCGGGCCGAGATCCTCGCGAAGATCGCGCGCCTCTTCGAGCGCGAGCGCGACCGCTTCGCGTACCTCGAGGCGATGGACATGGGCAAGCCGATCGCCGGCGGGTACATGCACCTCGCGCAGGGCATCTTCGCCTGGGACTACTTCGCCGGGAAGGCGCGCGACCTGCACGAGGAGATCGTCCGCGTGGCAGCGGGGAGCCACTTCAACTACCGGATGCACGAGCCCGTCGGCGTCGTCGCCGAGATCATCCCGTGGAACGGCCCCGCGGTCGCCGCCAGCCAGAAGCTCGCGGGTATCCTCTGCACCGGCAACACCGCGATCCTCAAGCCGTCGGTCGAGTCGACGCTCAGCGTCCTCGCCCTCGGTGAGGTCCTGCAGGAGGCCGGCCTTCCCGACGGCGTCGTGAACATCGTCACGGGTCCGGGGGGCAGCGTCGGCGACGCGCTGCTCAAGCATCCAGGCGTGGACATGGTGTCGCTGACCGGCAGCGTCGAGACCGGGCGGCACGTCATGGAGCTCGCGGGCGCGGGTCTGAAGCGCGTCGCGCTCGAGCTCGGCGGCAAGAACCCGAACATCGTCTTCGGCGACGCCGACCTCGCGGCGGCGGCGATGTGGGCGGTCATCGCGGCCTTCAGCAACAACGGCCAGGTCTGCGTGTCCGGGTCGCGGCTGCTCCTGCAGAACGGCGTGCACGACGCCGTCCTCGAACAGGTCGTCGAACGCGTGTCCGCGATGAAGCTCGGCGATCCGGTCGACGAGAAGACCGAGCTCGGGCCGCTCGTGTCGCGCAAGCAGCAGCAGCGCGTCCTCGACTACATCAAGGTCGGCAAGGCCGAGGGTGCGCGCCTCGTGTATGGCGGAGATATCCCGTCGGAGCCGGCGCTCGCGAAAGGCAACTTCATCCGACCCGCGATCTTCGATGGAGTGAGACGCGAGATGCGCATCGCGCGCGAGGAGATCTTCGGCCCGGTGCTATCGGTCCTGGAGTTCGCCGACGAGGCCGAGGCGCTCGCGCTAGCGAACGACGTGGAGTTCGGGCTGGCCGGCGCGGTGTGGACGAGCGACATCGCGCGCGCGCTGCGCGTCGCCGGGAAGATCGAGGCCGGGCAGATCTACGTGAACGGCTACTACAGCCCCGCGATGAGCGAGTCGCCCGCGGTCGGACACAAGAACAGCGGCATCGGCGAGGCGGGCTATCTGAAATACACGGTGCCGAAGACGGTGTTCGTCCGCACCGGCTAGGGCGCGACCATCGTCTCGTCGGCCTCCAGCTCGAACGACGACGGGAGACGGCGCGCGAGGACGGCACCGAGAACGGAGACGAGCACCATCACGAAGTAGACGGCGTGCAGTCCGCTCGCGAGCGCGCCGCTCAGCGACGCGGCACGGTCGGGACTGAGATCGGCCCGGCTGACCGGGTCGAGGAGCGCCTGGACCGCGGTCGCGTCGGCGCCCATCGACCAGACGAGGAGCCCACCGAGCGCGGCGACGCCGATCGCCGCACCCATGCTGCGCGCGAAGTTCACGAGTGCCGTGACCACGCCCCGCTGCGACCAACCGACGGCGCTCTGCGCCGACACGAGGATCGGAAAGATCGTGAGGCCCATGCCAAGACCGAGGACCGCGGCCCCGACGGCCGCGACCCCAAGCGGGCTTGTCGGGCCCAGCGACAGGAGGATGCTCGCACCGACCGCCCAGCAGAGTGTTCCCGCGAGCGCCGCGCGCCGCGGGCCGAGTCGCACCAGGATGAGGCCCATCGACAGCGCCCCCGCCGACCAGCCGAGGCTCGTCGTGGTCACGATCGCTCCCGCCTCCACGGGTGTGTGGCCCTGCACTCCCTGGATGAACGGCGGCAGGTACGTGCTCATCGCGAAGGTCATGCCGCCGACCACCGCGTTCAGCGCGATGCCCGGCCCCACCGCGGGATCCCGCATCAGCGTCAGGTCGACGAGCGGTGAGCGCGCGACGCGTTCGTAGCGCACGAAGAGCGGCAGGCTGACCGCCGCGACGAGAAGGGTCGCCAGCGGCAAGAGACCGTTCAGCCCGAGGAGAAGGCCACCGCTGGCGAGCGTCAGCAGTGCCGCGCCCCGCCAGTCGATGCGCTCGTCATGCGACGTCACTCTTTCGCGGAAGACGAAGAGGAGCAGGACGATCGTGGCGGCGCCGATCGGCAGATTCACGAGGAACGCCCAACGCCACGAGAACGCTTGCGTGAGGATGCCGCCGATCGCGGGACCGACCAGCGCCGCGGTGATCCAGACCGAGCTGAACAGCGGCTGCACGCGGGCCCGACCGCGCACGTCGAACAGGTCGCCTGCGATCGTCATGCCCACGGGAAGGAGCGCTCCCGCGCCGAAGCCCTGCACCGCGCGCGAGACGATGAGCGCGAGCATGTCGCCGGAGAGGCCCGCGCCGAGCGACCCGAGCACGAAGACGGTCATCCCGCCGACGAACACCGGCGTGCGCCCGTAGACGTCCGCGAGACGGCCGAGGATCGGCGTCGCGACGGTGGACACGAGCAGATACGCCGAGAACACGAGCGCATAGCGATCGATGCCACCGAGCTCTCCGATGACGGTCGGCATGACCGTCGCGACGATGCTCTGGTCGAGGGCGGCGACGAAGCTACCGGTCATCACGACGGCGAGGCCGATGACCTGCTCGCGGCTGAGCGAGCCGAACCTCATCGTGACGTCGGGTCCGATCGAGACGAGCGCAAGGCCGGAATCCTGCCATAGCGCTCGCCGACAGCTTCGAGCGCACGTCGTAGACACGTGCGCTGGTCGCTGAGACCTGACCCGCCTGAGCGAGAATGTCGCCGTGAAAGTCGAGTCCCGAACAGAGCAGCCGGACTCGTTCGAGCGCCTCGTCGAACGGCACCGCCACGAGCTGCAGGTCCATTGCTACCGGATGCTCGGCTCCGTCCACGACGCCGAGGACCTCGTCCAAGAGTCGCTCCTGCGCGCGTGGCGCGGGCTCGATGGGTTCGAAGGACGCACGTCTTTTCGTGGCTGGCTCTACCGGATCGCGACGAACGCCTGCCTCACCGCGCTCTCGCGTCGCGCGAAGGACGGACGCGTCTTGCCCGAGCGCGAGGGGCCGCCGAGCGCCTTCGCGCCGCTTGAAACGCCGGCGAACGAGGTTGCGTGGCTGGAACCGTATCCGGATTCCGCGCTCGTGGGCATCCCGGATCAGTCGCCAGGTCCGGAGGCGCGCTACGAATTGCGTGAAGCGGTACAGCTCGCATTCGTCGCGGCCCTGCAGGAGCTGCCTGCGCGACAGCGCGCGGTCCTGCTCCTGCGCGACGTACTGGGGCTGTCGGCCACCGAGGCAAGCGAGATCCTCGATGCATCGGTCGCATCGACGAACAGCGCGCTGCAGCGCGCACGCGCGACGCTCAAGCAACGGTCATCGGATCGTCGCGAGACGTCGCCGATCTCCGACGAGCGACAGCGCAGCCTGCTCGCGCGGTACGTGAAGACGTGGGAGGAGCGCGACGTTGACGGGTTCGTCGCGCTCCTCAAAGAGGACGCGGCCTGGAGCATGCCGCCGTGGCGACAGTGGTACGTCGGCCGGGCGAACATCGGCGCGTTCATGGGATGGGCGTGGCGGTCGCATCGCCGGCAGCTCCTGCTACCGATCGCGGCCAACGACCAACCCGGCTTCGCCTACTACCGGTCCGATGGCGAGGGATCGGAATGGCGAGCCTTCGCGATCCAGGTGCTGACGCTTCGCGATGACGCCATCGCCGCGATCACGAACTTCGTGGACGCCGGCCTCTTCCCGACGTTCGGTCTGCCGCCAACGCTTCCGCCGGACTACCGCCCCGACCGATGAGTTTCGACCCGACCGCGGGTCGTTATCGGCAGGAGGTAGGTCTCATGGCACGAACCGCCGTCACCCCAAGTCCCGGCTTCATCTCGATCCAGGTGAGCGACGCGAAACGATCGGCCGAGTTCTACGAACAGCATCTCGGCGCCGTCCGCGACACCTTCGACTTCGGCCCGGACGCGGTCGCGTACGTCGGCTGGCCGACCTTCGGCCTGAACGCGGCCCGCCGTCCCGGTCAGTCCGGTCCGTCGCCCGACACGACCACCATCCAGCTCTGGTGGCGGGCCAGCGACGCGCAGGCGCTCTTCGACCAGGTGAAGGCGGCCGGCGTTCGCATCCTCGCCGCGCCCTTCGACGGCCCGTTCGGCCGGACGTTCACGATGGCCGATCCCGACGGCTACCGGATCACCGTGTACGAGAAGGACCAGCCGCTGTTCTGGCCGCCGAAGCCGCGCTGACCTCGATCGATACCGGGATCCGTTAGGGCCTCGAGACCATTTCTGCACGGAACCAAAATGACCTTTAGGCCATGTCATGAGCGGCAATCAGGTGCACTCTCTAGGTATGAACAACTACTGGACTAGACCCACATCGGTCCTGCGGGGCCTCTTCCTCGACGGTCATGCCGAATGCCGCACCTGCCACGCCCACGTACGGCCGAGCATGGTCACGAGCGCTTTTGTCCGCAGAGCGACCGCGTCCACGGCCAGCGCGTGGTGCAACGTCTGCAACACGACGACGGACTATTACCTCGAGCCGCGACACGCCGCGTAGCTGACTCGCGGGCGGTCGAGGTCTCTCCGCTAGCCGCGGGCCGGGTCATCAGTGTGGATGAGGACGCCGTCCGGCTTCAACACGCGCCGCTCCTGGCGCGCGATCTCGGCTCTGACTCGATCGTGATCGCGCTGCCGCGGATATGCCTTCCGGAACTCGGGCGATCCGAAGAGGCGACTGTCCTGCACCCCGTCGAACGACGCGTCAGCGAGGAAGTCGAGCGCGCCGGGCTGGCCGAGGTCGACGCGGTGATGCTCGAAAGGCTCGCCGTCGAGATCGCCGCTGTCGAGCGCGACCGGCTCGGCGCCGAGCTCGAGCGCCAGCCGCGCGAACCACGGCTCGAAGAGAGCGGTGCGCTTGCCCGTCGTGGGCGACCGGCTCGAGTTCGATCCCGATGCGATGTCAAGGATGCGTTTTCCGCGAACGCTCGACAGGGATCGAAAGGCGCGCTGGAGGCGCCCGATGAACTCCTCCAGGATCGCTTCGAGCTCGGGCTCACGTGCCGATTTGCGCACAAGGTCGTGTCGCTCATCCAGGCGCGCGAGGGCTTCAGCGAGCAGAGCGCGCTCCGCACGAGTTCGTGCCAGACCTGCGAGGCGCTCGAGGACCGTGTCATCCATTACCGTGAGTCCATGCCGAATTCTCCCGCGAAGGGGCTGTCCCACGAGGACATGCTGCGCATCTACGAGCAGCCGAAGACGATCGCGGTGGTCGGCGCCTCGAACTCCGTCGGCAAGCCCGCGCACGACAAGCCGCGCTATCTCCAGTCGCAGGGGTATCGCATCGTCCCGGTGAATCCGCGCGGTGGCGAGATCCTGGGCCAGCATGCGTTCGCGTCGCTGCGCGACGTCGACGTGCCGATCGACGTCGTCGACGTATTCCGGCCGCCGGCGGAGGCCGAGGCGATCGCCCGCGACGCCGTCGCCATCGGCGCGAAGGTCGTGTGGTTCCAACCGGGGACGGACACCGACGAGGCCGCGGCCGTGGCGACGCAAGGTGGTCTCATCGTGGTCAGGCGCCGCTGCATGGCTGTCACGCACGGCCTGCTCGGTCTCGGGCCCGGACCACACCCGCGCGCCTGAGCGCTAACGCGGTCGACGACTCTCGGCCAGCTCCGACCGCGGCGTGCTCGCGTTCTTCTTCGTGTCGGCCTTCGCCGCACCGCCAATGGAGCCGACGGTGAGCCGGCAGAGTCCGATGTCGATGACCTCGCCGGCCGCGATCCGCCGCGGCGCGTTCAGCCTCGTCCCGTTGACCCAGGTGCCACCCATGCTCCCGAGGTCGCTGAGCCAGTAGCCGCCCTGCCGGTATGCGATGCGCGCGTGCCGCCGCGAGACCGAAAGATCGTCCAGGCGGATCGTGTTCTCCTGACCGCGACCGATCGTTGCCGACGCCTTCGCGACCGCGAACGTCGCTGCCGGCGTGGCCAGCGTGAGCACGAGTGCATCCCCGGCGTGACCGGGTGGGGCGCTGGGAACAGGAACGCTCTCGTCAGTCGAAGCCTGGGGGAGATTTGGTTCGGGTCCAGGTTCGGGGGCTACGAGCGGGGTGTCCGCTTCGGCCTCCGGAGCGGAGACCGGCGCCTCCGCGACGGCCTCGAGCAGCAGGCGAACCTCTGACACGGCGTCCGCGGTCGGGACGGCGTCCGGGGTGGTGGTGGCCTCTTCGGGCAGCGGCTCAGCCCGGAGCGGAGGCGGTCGATCGGCGGTCGGTTGTGCGACGGTCTCCGCCGGCGTTTGCGTGCGCGGCTCGAAGAGTCGCCTCGCCTTCGCGAAGAACTGCTTCATTTCGTCGCCACCTTCTCGCTCGCGCGCGCGAGCACATCAATGGTCCCGTCAACGCCACGGAAGCGGTCGACGGTCTCCGGCCGCTCGCCGCCGATCTCCGAAGTAGCGGTGAGACGGTACATCTCGGCCGCGCCCTTGAAGATGAGCGGGGTGAGTCCGACATCCTCGAACGTACGCGCGATCTCTTCCATCTCGGCGATCCACCGGTGGGCCTTGCCGGCCATCGCGGGCACAGCGTCGGCCATGCGTTTCGCCTGCGTCGCCTGGCTGTCCCGAAGCTCGGCGACGAGCGTGTCGTACACCCCGAGCTTGCGCGCGGCTACGAGCAGCTCCGTCGCGATCGCGGTGGTCCCCTTCGTGAGCGCCGCGTAGCACATCTTCACCGCCGAGGCCTCGCCCACCTCATCACCGAGGAGCCGCACGTCGAGACCCGCATCGCCGAGCGCGCCGAAGTGCGCTCGATCGGGGCCTGACGCGTAGACGTGGGGGCTGGGCGCATCGCGTGGCGGACCTCCGACGATGCCCGCGTCGACGAAACCACTGCCCGTCGGCGCGACGATCGCCCCGACCTCGCGCGCGGTGCGCGGCGCGATCGCGTTGCAGTCGACATAGGTGAGGCGCGCGCCCGTCGCGCGCAAGGCTGCGGCCACGTCGCGCGCGACAGCGAGAGCCTGCGCCGGCGGCACGATCGAGAGAAGGAGCTCGGATTCGCGCACGAGAGTGTCGAGCGTCGGCACGTCGGTGAATCCCGCGGTGCGTGCGAGCGCACGCGTGCGCTCGGAACGTCCGGCAAGGCACACCAGGACGCGCACACCGCCCTGCACCAGCAGCGCGCCGACCGCCTGGCCCATATCACCCGGACTGATGAGCGCGACGGACCTCATCGCCTAAATCCTAGGCTCGATGCACGCGTAGCGGTCGGTGAGCGACCACGCAACGCTGTCGAGTAGCGGTGACCGGCTGATGCGACCGATGGACCCGAACATGTGTATGATATGTGTATGTTGACCGAGCGCCTGCAGGTGCTTCTGAGCCGTGCCCAGCGGATCCGCCTCGCGGCCGACGCGAAGCGTCGCCATATGTCCGTGGGTGCGCTCGTCCGCGAGGCGGTCGATGCTCGTCTCCACAGCGTCCCGGTGGAGAAGCGCCGACGCGCGATCGCTGAGATCAAGGCGATGAACGGGGGCCGCTACCTAACCCCCGAAACGCTCGAGCGGATCGTCGACGAAGAACGCGAACGGCCACTTCAACGGATCGGGCGGCGCGCGCGCCGTTGACCTTCCTGATCGATGCGAACGTCATCGTGTACGCCGCCGTGCCATCGAGGTACCGCGACGCCTGCCTCGAGATCCTTGAGGCCGTGGCGGAGGGTAGAGCCGACGGGCGGGTTTCGACCGCCATCATCGAGGAGGTCTGGCACATCGAATTGAGTGGGCGTGCGGGCGCGATCGATGGACTCGCGCGGCAGACGTACTTGGCATTCTCCCCGCTGCTCCCCGTGAACGATCGGATCATCGGAAGGGCCCTCGATCTCGAGGCTCGTCGACTCGGCGCGAACGATCGCATCCACGTCGCGACCGCACTCGCCAACGACATCGACACGATCGTGTCAGCCCACGCTGATTTCGATCATGTTCCCGCGATCCGCCGTGTCGACCCGCTCGACGAGGCGCAACGATCGCGCGTGCTACGGAGTTGAGCTGCGCCTGAGGCCTCGGTCCTCATCGCGCATCGACGACACCGACGCGCGGACACAGCGAAGACAGCACGCACTGGGAGCAATGCGGCCGTCGCGCGATGCACACCTCACGTCCGTGGCGAATGAGATGCATGTGCAACGCGTACATCTCGCTCGGCGGCACGGACGCCTGCAGCACCTCCTGCGCGACGACCGCGTCGGCGCGCTCGTCGACGAGGCCCAGGCGGCGCGCCACGCGGTGCACGTGCGTGTCGACCGGAAAGTACGGGCGTCCGAGCGAGAAGAGCAGGACGCAGGCGGCCGTCTTCGGGCCGACGCCCGGTAGCGACACGAGGAGATCCCACAGCGCTTTCGAACGCGTCCCCGAGAGCGCCTGCTCGTCGAGCGCGCTGCCGCGCTCGCGCAGCGCGTGAAGGATCCCGCGGATGCGGATCGCTTTGGTCGGTCCAAGACCGCCGCGATGGATCGCGCGCGCGATGGCGGGCAGTGGTGCATCGGCCACCTCGTCCCAGGAGGGGAAGCGAGTACGCAGATCGGCGTACGCGCGGTCGCGGTTCGTGTCGCTGGTGTGCTGCGACAGCACCGTGAGGATGAGCTCGTCCAGGGGCGGGAGGCGGCGCGGCGCGGGCGGCGCGCCGTAGACCTTGCGCAGACGGAGCGCGATGGCGCGAAGACGTCGCCGCATCCGACGAGTATCTAGCCCGACGTCTCCGCGGCGATGAGGTCCAGGCTGAGGCACGACCACCCGAAGTCCGTCGCCCCGTAGCCCTCGGCCGTGAAGGGGTCGTAGAACTCGCGGATCCCGCCGCGCGACTGCATCGCGACAGTGCGGCGCGCGAGCTCGCTCGCAACGTCGTCGAAGCCATGCGCGCGAAGGCCCCAGTACAGGTACCAGTTCACGTTCACCCAGGTCGGGCCGCGCCAGGTGGTCTTCGTCCGCCACGACGGGTCGAAGGTCGCTTCGCTCGCCGCCACGCTCGGCACCGGATACGGGAGCCAGAACTCCCGCTCATTCAGCAGGTGATCTTGGACCAGGCGCTTCGCGACGCGCGTGTCGAGGTCCGGAAGGATGAGCGGGAACAGCGACGTAAAGGTGCGCACCTTCGCCTGCTCCTCGGCCTTGCCGGACAGATCCCAGAACAGGCCCGCTTCCTCGTCCCAACATTTGCGCATGAGCGCGTCGAGGGTCCGTTCGGATTCGCGCGCGAAACGCTCGGCGTCTGGCGCACCAACGGCACGCGAGAGCTTCGCGAGAGCGCGGAGGCCGTCGGCGTAGATCGAGTTCATCATCACGTCCTCGAAGAGGAACACGTCCATCAGCGGCTGCGCCTCCGGCGCGGCGTCTTTGTATGCGGTGAAGAGACGCTGCATCGAGCGCCGGAGGGCCGGCAGCGTGTCCGTCGGCGGGTCGTGCGGGATGGCCATGGCCTTGTCGTATTTGGGGCTCGCGTCGAGGCCCGATTCGTCGGGCTGGATCAACGCAATGAGGCCATCGTGGTCGGGATCGCGCACGCGGGCGAGCCAATCGAAGAACCGGGCGATGGGTGGGAGCATGTCTCGCACGAACGCCGTGTCGCCGGTGGCCTCGAAGATCCGCTCCACGGCGCGCGCAACGACCGGCGGTTGGATCGTCGCCGTGTAGTACGGATGCCCCAGGCGGATCGAGTATTCGTGCTGCAGCCAGTGCGCGTGGGCTTCCCGCTCCCAGAGGAGCATGTGTCCGATGAAGCCGTCGGGCTGAGCGCCCTGCATCAGGCAGCGGAGCTCCTGCTTCGAAAGCTCGGGATCGACGTGGAGGAGCGCGATCGAGTGGAACGCGCTGTCCCAGAACCATTGGAACGGGTAGTGGGTGGGCGAAGGGCACACGAAGTCGTAGCGCAGGCCGTCCCAGTCGGAGGTGCCGGACTGGCGGTTGCCCGTCAGTACGCGGCGCGCTTCGGCCGCGACGCGCTCGGCCTCGGCCGGGTCGATGCGACTGCCGGCGACGGCCACTAACGAAGTTCGACTGTGCCGCCGAATGTCGCCACGATCGCGTGGTCGGCATCGACCTCGATCCGATTGTCGCGGCCGAGCATCACCTCGCCGTAGTAGAAGACGCCGATCCCGTTCAGCCTGCCTTCGGGTCCCGGTCGCATCCCGCTGATGTGATTCCCGGCGATGTCCGCCATCGACGAGTCGACGACCCAGATGCCCGCGTCCGCGTTGTCGCTGATGGTGTTCTTCGCGACCGTGGCCATCGACATCTCGCTGATCGAGACACCGCGCAGGCCGCTCCCGGTGACGGTGTTGTTCTCGATCATCCCGTGCGAGTTGTGCAGGATGATCCCCTCGTGCGTCGCTCCGGCGACGACGTTGCCCGTGATCATCGATGCGGGCCGGCTCATGGTGTTCGCCAGCTCGATGCCCATCCCGTACGGGCCCGTGCCGGCCCGGACCTCATTCCCCTTGATGAGCGCCGCCGCACGCGACAGGCGGATACCGGCCATGCGCGCGCCGCTCACGTGATTGCCGATGAGCTGCACCGCCTCCGACTCATCCACCGCGATGCCGTAGTCGCCGCCCACGACGGCCAGGCCCTGGATGCGCACGCCGCGCGCGCCCAGGACCGCGATGGCTGTCGTGCCATCGGGTGCCTCCACCCGACTCGAACGGTCCGGTGAACCGACGAGACTGAGGGGCTTGTTTATCAGGAGCGGTCCCGAGTACGTCCCCGGGGCGAGCTGGATGATCGCGCCCTGTGGCGCGGCAGCGATCGCCTCGGCGACGGTCGCGTACTGACCCGGGACGGTGAGCGTCGGCGCGAACGCGCCGGGCGCCACTACCAGGATGCCCAGCGCGAGGCTCAGAGTGACGGCGGTCAGGCCCGCCGCTCTCATGACTTCACGGCGCCGGCGAGCAGGCCCGAGACGAAGTACCGCTGCAGGCTGAAGAAGACGACGAGTGGGATCCCCATCGTGAGGAACGCCGCCGCCGAGAGGAGGTCCCACTCGGTGCCGTATGTCGTGAGCAGGTTCACCACGCCGACGGTCATCGGCTGAAGGTTCGGGCTCTGCAGATAGATCAGCGCGACGAGGAGATCGTTCCAGACCCACAGGAACTGGAAGATCGCGAGCGACGCGATGCCCGGGACCGAGAGTGGCAGAACGATCCGCCAGAAGGTCCGCAGCTCACCGCTGCCGTCCATCCGGGCGGCCTCGATGAGCGACCGGGGAAGGCCGGCGAACGAAGAGTGCAGGAGGTAGATCGCGAATGGGAGACCGTACGCCGTGTGCGCGATCCAGATGCCCAGGTAGTTGCCGGTGAGATGGACCACGTTGAATAGCTGCAGCACGGGGACGAACGTCATCTGGATGGGCACGATCAGGAGCGCCACCAGCGTGAGGAAGAGCCAGTCTCGTCCACGGAAGGAGATCCACGCGAAGGCATACGCCGCGAGCGACGCGATGAGGACCGGCAGGATCGTCGACGGGATAGTGATGATCAGGCTGTTGAGGAAGTTCTGGGCGAGGGAATCCGTCGTGCCGCGTGAGGTGAGTACGTGGATGTAGGTGTCGAGGCTGAATCGGCGATCGACGAACGCGGTCCACCATCCGGTGGAGTGGATATCGTCGCGCTCCCGGAACGACGTCACGAGCAGGCCGATCGTCGGGACCAGCCAGACCGCGCCGATGAAGAGGAGCGACAGGTGGATCGGCGTGCGCGCGATGACGCGGGTGATCCTTGCGCTGAGCGGCGCGCCGCGCTCGGGGAACGTCTGAGACGCCGCGGACGCCGCGCTCATCGTCCCGCCTCGGCGCGGAAGCGCCTGAGGTTGAGCAGCATGATCGGGATCACGACGATGAGCATGATCACCGCGACGGCGCTGCCGTACCCGGCACGTCCGCTGTTGAACGTCTCGACGTACTGAGTGAACGCGATGACGCGCGCCGCGCCCAGCGGCCCGCCGTTCTGCCCACCCATCACGTAGATGAGGTCGAACATCTTGATGACGTAGATGATCATCGTCACCGCGACGACCGAGATCGTCGGACCCAGGAGTGGCACCTGGATACGCGTGAAGATCTGCAGGCCGGTCGCTCCGTCGACGCGCGCGGCCTCGAGGATCTCGGCGGGAATGCCCTTCAGCGCCGCGGACAGGATGACCATCACGAAGCCGGCATTGATCCAGATCGCGGCCGCGATGATCGCGGGATTGATGAGGTCCACGCTTCCGGTCCATGCGATCGGTTGGAAGCCTGGGATGAGCGCGGTGAGCACGGCGTTGAGCAGGCCGATGCTCGGGCTCGGGCTATACACGAACAACCAGATGACGCCCGCCGCGGTCGCGGAGATCGCCATCGGCAGGAAGATCACCGACTTGATGTACGACTCGTAACGGACGCGGTCCGCGAGCACCGCGATGATCAGTCCGATACCGATCACGAGGGGCGTGTACGTGACCAGCCAGAGGACGTTGTTGACGACCGCTCCGCGAGGCGGGAACTGGCTGAGGTCGAGGAAGTTCGGGTCGTCGGTCAAAAGGCGCACGAAGTTCTGGAGACCAACGAAATTCGTGAAGTTGAAGCCCTGCCCGCCGTACAAGCTCAGTCGGACCGTCCAGAACGTGGGATAGATGATCAGGACGGCGATCAGCAGGGCCGCCGGCGCCACGAACAGCCACGGGGTCACGCGAGAACGGCTTTGCACTTTCACCGCCCCAGAGGGCAGAGGCGGGGCCGGAGGGCCCCGCCTCTCGATCCTTTTCTAGTACGCGTTCTTCGCGAAGTTCTCCAGCTGTTGAGCGATGCGATCGACGTCGTTCGGATGCGTCACCAGGTCCTGTAGCGCGGTGAACTCAAAGTCGCCACCCAGCGCGGATGGCGCAAGGTCGGAGCCATCGAAGAGGAACACCGTCGCGGCGGCGATCTGCTCGTGGAGCTTCCTGGCGATCGGGTTCGTGATCTTGCTCGAATCGACGAGCTTGTTCGGAGTGCCGCTGCCAGTCGCGGCGTAGATGTCCGCCGCCTCCTTGGTGATGATGTACTGCATGAACTGACGGCTCTCCGGCGAATCCTTGAACATGACCGCGAGGTCGCCACCTCCGGTGATCGGCGTCCCGTAGGCGGAGTCGATGGATGGGAAGGTGAAGAAGTCGAAGTCCGTCCCGGGCTTCAGATCCTTATTGATGTCGGTGCCGATGATCACACCCACGAAGCCGCCTTCGTAGAACATCTCAGCGGTCGGCGTCTTGCCGAACGCCTGCCCGATGCCCTCGGTGAAGGCGGTGCCGACGATGCCCTGCCCGCCGCCCGGGAAGTAACCAGGCGTCCCGAACATCTGCGCGAAGTTCGTGAGCGCCTTCTTCACGCTCGTGTCGGTCCACGCGACCTTGTGCGTGATGTGAAGGTCGTTGTAGACCTTCGGCGTCGCGACGCGGGCGAGGATGTTCTCGAACCAGTCGGTGAGCACCCAGCCGTCCTTGCCACCCGAGCCGAACGGCGTCTTGCCCGCCGCCTTGTACTTGTTCGCCAGCGCGATGAGGTCGTCCCATGTCTTCGGGACCGATCCGCCGATCGCCGTCAGCGACGGCGGCTTGTACCAGATGGTGCTCTTCGAGTCGGCCTTGAACAGGTAGCCGTAGAGCGTCCCGTTGACCCGACCGAGATCCTGGAACGATTTGCCGATCGCGGCGTCCACCGCTTTGGGATCGAGGATCTCCTTGCCGACCGGCTCGTCGAGCGGTATGAGGTTGCCCGCTTTCGCGAATTCCGCGAGAGCGCCGGGCCGCGGCTCGAACGCGATGTCCGGCGGGTTACCACCGGCGACGCGCGTGCGGACGAGCGCCTCGAGGTTGCGGGACTGCTCGTAGTTGACCGCGATGCCGGTCTTCGCCGTGAACGCATCGATCACTTTCTGGAACGCATCGCGTTCGCCACCGCCCCAGTTGGCGATGACCGTGATCGTCTTCTTGGCCGCCGCGGTCGCAGTCGGAGCGCCCGAGCCCTGCGGGGCCGCGGTGGGTTGGCACGCTGTGGCGACCAGCGTGATGACGATCGCGAGCGTGAGGAACGAGAACACCGACCTTCGCGAAGAGACTGGCAACATCACTACCTCCCGCCATCGGTCGAGCAGCTTCGCGAGCGGGGTGTGCCCGGACGAAGCGCGGACCGAGGCGGGCCCACGCTAGGCACGCGGCGCGCAGGTGTCAAAGCACGGTCGCGCGCGGGTGTCAAAGCACGGTCGCGCCGTCAGCGCGGCGTACCATCGCGGCGGTGAACGCCACGTGGGGGCGGCCCGCCGCGCGCGTCGCGACCGGCACGGTAGCGATGGCGGCTTTCTCCTTTTTGTTGCTCGCGCAGACCGGACACCTCCTTGAGCACGTGGCGCAGATGGTCCAGATCCACACGCTCGGCCTCAGCGGATCAGACGCGCGCGGCATCGTCGGCCAGCTCGACCTCGAATGGGTGCATTTCGCATGGAACGCCGTCGTCGTCGTGCTCCTCGGCATCCTGTTGTTCCACTTTCGCTCGAATGGCTGGCTCGTGGCCGCCGGCGTCTTCGCTGCCTGGCATCTGGTCGAGCACGACGTGATCATGGTGTCGTTCCTCGCGACCGGGATACCCGGATCGCCTGGGCTTCTCGCCGCGGGCGGTGCGATCGGCGGGGGACTGCCGGTCTCACGCCCGGACCTGCACTTCCTCTATAACGTCGTCGAAACGGCGCTCATCGCGGTCGCCTATCGGTCGCAGCTGCGGCTGGCGCTGGACTAACCGCGGGCGCGCATCACTCCCAGGAATTTCGGCTCGCATCGAACTCGTAGAGCGGCTGATCGCCGCTGCCCTGCAGCGCCCAGCGAACGCGAGCCAGCGCGATCTGCGGAGACACCTCGCTCACGCGCAGCTCGCGTATCGCCGCACCGCGCACGCCCATCGGTCGATCGGCCACCGCGTCCTTGTCCAGGCGCTGGAACGCCGACGCATAGGCGAGGAACACCCGTACCTGCTCCGCGCTGATACCGGGCGCCGACATCGCGGCGAGCCTACTGGGAATGCCCCGGGCCGGCGGGTGCGTTCGATAGAGTGGGCAGGTGGCAGGCGACGAGTTCGAAGCCGAGGCGCTCCGCCATCTGGACGCGCTCTACCGGACCGCGTTGCGCATGACGCGGTCGGAGGCCGATGCGGAGGATCTCGTGCAGGAGACCTACATCCGGGCGTTCCGGTTCCGTGACCAGTTCACACTCGGCACGAACATGAAGGCCTGGCTCTTCCGCATCCTCACCAACACGTTCATCAATACCTACCGTCGCAAGGCGACGCAGCCCGAGGTCACCGACCTCGAGGGCGTCGACGAGTTCTCCCTTTACCGCCGTATGGCCGACGACCGCGCGGCCTCCTCCTCACCCGATCCGGAGGCCGAGCTCCTGAACCGCGTGGTCGATACCGAAGTGACCGATGCGCTCGAGGAGCTGCCGGAAAAGTTCCGCACCACCGTCCTGCTCGACGTCGAGGGCTTCTCCTACAAGGAGATCGCGGAGATGCTCGGCATCCCGATCGGCACGGTGATGTCGCGGCTGCACCGTGGTCGGAAGTTCCTCCAGAAGCGGCTCTACGACCTCGCTCGCGAGCGCGGCATCGCTGCCGTGCGGACGCCGCAGAAGGGTTAGAAGCGCGATGGACTGCAACGACTGCGTCGAACGGCTCTACGCGTTCCTCGACCTCGAGCTCGACGAGAAGGAGCTCGCCCAGGTGCGCGCTCACGTCTCCGGATGCGACGACTGCGGCGATCAGCTGGGCCTCGAGGCGCGCTTCCTCGACCGTCTTCGCGACTGTTGCACCTCCGACGTCGCCCCGACGCAGCTCCGCGAGCGCGTCATCCAGAAGCTACGAGGGGCAAGTCCTCCCGCGACCTAGCGAGGACGACGTGCGACCTGAGACCGCTCATGTGTTGACATTTGCGACGTGAATGTGTCTATATAACGAACAATGCGTGGCCAAGAGGAGGTGATTCACTGATGCCGGCGAAGAAGAAGGCTGCAAAGAAGTCCAAGAAGAGCAAGAAGAAGTAAGTGTTGAGCGCGACGAGCGATCGTCGCGCTTGTTAATTCCGATCTGGCACCTTTCGCGAACCCACCGATCCGCGTAGGCCTCGCGGATCGGTTTCTTTTTCGGAACACTCACCACTACAGTCGCGGCATCGACTCACCTCGGCAGGCACCGCACCTTCGCTGGCGCGCGATCCTTGCGGGCGTCGCGGTCGGCGTCGCGATCAGCCTCCTGAGTGCCGCCCTGCTGCCCCCGATCCCGGCAGCGCTTGCTGCCTTTTTCGGGGTCTTTGTTTCGGGACTTTTGGCCGGAAAACTGGCCCGCGGCGCACCCGCATACCACGGCGCGCTGGTCGGTGTGGGGTACGTGATCGGCGAGGCGCTGAGCGTCGTACCGGGCGGCGGCTACTTCGCCGATCCGCTCTCCGACACGGTCGCGCTCATCGCGTCCGACGCGCTGGTGATCCTGGTCGCGGCGCTGGGCGGCTTGTGCGCGCGGCTTTGGTCTTCTTCGGATACGGGCACAGGTCGCTGATCGGGCACACCGGACACTTCGGCGTCGGCGTGCAGATGCGGCGGCCGTGCAGCACGAGATTCCACGTCGCCTTCACCCAGTCTTTCCTCGGATAGAGGGAGCGCAGCTCCGCCTCGATGCCGTCAGCGCCCTTCCGGGTAAGGCCGAGCCGAGTGGCGACGCGGTCGACATGCCGGTCGACAGCGATCGCCGGCACTCCGAAAGCGTTCCCGAGCACGATCGATGCGGTCTTGCGACCGACGCCGCGGAGCCGGACGAGCGAATCCATGTCGCCGGGAACCTCTCCTCCGAACTCGGTGAGGATCTGCTCCGAGGCACCGCGGATCGCCTTCGCCTTCATCCGGAAGAAACCGGTGGCGTGGACGTCACGCTCGAGCTCCTCGACCGGGACCCGCAGGTAATCCGCCGGGCCGCGGTACTTCGCGAAAAGAACGCGTGTCACCTGGTTGATGTGCTCGTCGTGCGCCTGCGCAGCAAGGATCGTCGCGACGAGGAGCTCAAAGGGGGTGCTGAACTCGAGCGTCGGCCCCCAATCCGGATTCGCCTTGGCGAGTCGCGTGAGGATCGCCCGCGCTCGGCGGCGTCGCACGGCGGGATCCTCGCGACCCCTCGGCGCGGTCCGACCCTTCGTCTTGCTAGGCGCGCGGGGCACAGCGGCACCACTCCGGTCGCCAGCCTCCGGGCGCGACCCGGCCGACGGGACCCGCGCGATCGGGTCGGAAGTACAGCCACTCATCACCGTCATCGACCTGGACGAGAAGGACCGCGCCGTCGGGCGACCACGTGAAGTCGAGGAAGTGCTTGGCGGAGTCGTACAGCTCGCGGCGCTGACCGCCGCCGGGGTCGATGACGCTGAGCCAGTGGTGATGGGGCTGCGCGTTGATGATCGAATACGCGAGCACCGGCGCCGTCGGCGACCACCGGAGATCGGCGACGTGGTGGATCGCGCCGGTCTTCCCGATCACCCACAGCTTCGGTGGTGCGCCGGGCATCGGCTCCTGGGTGTAGACGATCTGTTCCGCCTCGAGGATCGGCCCCTTCTCGATCGCCGCGTAGGCCATGAGCTTGCCGTCCGCCGAGAACTGCGGGCCACCGATGAGTCCCATCCCCTTCGGCGCGATGTTCGTCGAGTAGCGCGTGAGGTCGGCGAGCGTCACGAGCATCTGCGTCGGGAACTCCTTTGAGATCCCGGACGCGAGCGCGCGCAGGTCGGCGAGCGCGATCGCGCCGGTCACGTGCGCGTAGCCGAGGTGCGTGCCGTCGGGCGTGAAGGCGGGATGCGTCCCAGGCCCGACGATCATGTCGGTCGCCGTGGTCACGTCGTATAGGTGGACGTCGCCCACGGCACCCGCGAGCGATCCGCCCGCCGCGGCAGTGCCGCCGCTGATCACCTCGCCATAGGTGAGGTAACGGCCGTCCGGAGACCAGGCGTAGCCGTCGAGGAAGGTATCGGCCTTCGTGAGCCGCACGGGCGCGGCACCGGAGCGGACCAGGAACAGCGAGCTCCCGCCATCGCCCGGCACCGCGCGCTCCGCGGCGATCACCGTGCCATCGGGCGACCACTTACCACCGAGATAGCCCCCGCCTGCCGCGCCGTCGCTGGTGACGCCGACCCGGCCGCTGCCATCCGGAGCCGCCGTCCAGAGGTCGATCCCGCCCTTACTGAAGAGGAGTTTCCCCGACGGAAGGCCCGCGGGCGCGTGGTCGGGGGGTGTGGTCGAGACGGCGGTCGGGCGCGTGGTCTGTGGCGACTGGGCGGAGCACGCCGCGACGATGAACAGGAGTAGAGCCAGCCCGGTAGCGCTGCGCAGCGGCACCCGCCGAGCCTAACAAGGGTGTCCTTTGTCTTCGTTGACGCACAGGTCGCCCGACCGCAGACTTGCCCGATCACGCGGCTGTCGGCGCAGGGAGCCGGCCCGCCAGGGTCGAGCGATTATTCCGATTAGACCGCTAGGGAGGGTATTCATGCAGAGACGTTGGACAGCAGCCGCCGCAGCCATCACCGCTCTCGCGCTCGTCATGGGCGCGTGTGGCGGTGGCGGAACGGGCGGAACCACAGGTGCGTCGACGGCCAAGACGGTCAAGATCATCTCCAGCCTGCCCATGACCGGGGCCTCGCGCACACAGACCGTCGAGATCGTGAACTCGATCAAGATGGCGATCGACGAGACCAAGATCACGAACGTGACCGTGCTCTACGACGCTCTTGACGACGCCACGGCGGCGAAGGGCTCGTGGGACGCGGCGCAGGAAGCGGAGAACGCCCGCAAGGCCATCAACGACAAGCAGGTCGTGGCCTACATCGGGACGTACAACTCCGGTGCGGCGAAGGTCTCGATCCCGCTCCTCAACCAGGCGGGCATGGTCATGGTCTCGCCGGCCAACACCTACCCGGGTCTGACCAAGGGCCCCGAGCGGGGCGCTGAGGCGGACGAGCCGGGCAAGTACTACCCGAACGGCAAGCGCAACTACGCGCGCGTCGTTCCCGCCGACGACATCCAGGGCGCAGTGGGCGCGACCTGGGCACAGGAGCTCGGCGCGAAGAAGGTCTATATCGTCCACGACACCGAGCTCTACGGAAAGGGCATCGCGGACGTCTTCCGCGCGAAGGCGAAGGCGCTGGGCCTGACCGAGGCCGGTTACGAAGGGGCGCAGAAGGCCGACAACTACCGCGCGCTGGCCAACAAGATCAAGGACAGCGGCGCAGACCTCGTCTACTACGGCGGCATCGTCGACAACAACCCGGCGGTCCTGGTGAAGGACCTCAAGGCTGTCGCGCCGACCGTGAAGTTCATGGGCCCGGACGGCATCAACTGCTCCGAGTTCCTGAAGCAGGCTGGCCCGGCTGGTGAGGGCGTGTACTCCACCTTCGGTGGCGTGCCGCCGGAGAAGTACACCGGCAAGGCCTCCGAATGGCTGAAGAACTACAACACCAAGTTCAACAACAACAACCCGAACCCGTACGCGATCTACGGCTACGAGGCAGGCAAGGTCGTCCTCGCGGCGATCGCCAAGGCGGGCGACAAGGCCGATGACCGCGCGACGGTCATGGCCAACGTCATGGGCACCAAGGACTACGACGGCGTTCTCGGCAAATGGTCGTTCGACGCGAACGGCGACACCACGCTGACGCAGTTCTCGGGCTCGATCGGCAAGAGCGGCTCCTGGTCGTTCGTCAAGGAGCTCGCGGCCAAGTAGCGGTCCAGGCGTAGTGACAGAATCGGGGCGGGAAGCCGGAGCGATCCGGTCTCCCGCCCCGTTCTCGTTGAGGGAGGATGGCGAGATAGACCTCTTCCTGGCGGCGGTGATGATCGGCATCACCAATGGCGCGTTCATCGCGCTCATCGCCCTCGGCTACACGCTGGTCTACGGGATCATCGAGCTGATCAACTTCGCCCACGGTGATCTGTTCATGCTCGGCACCTTCGTCTGCCTCAGCACCCTGACGTTGCTCGGATTCAGCACTGAGGTCGGGACCACCGGCACGCCCTGGTTCGCGCTCCTCCTCGCGATGCTCGCGGCGATGGTCTTCTGTGGTCTGCTCAACGTGCTCGCCGAGCGCATCGCGTACCGTCCGCTGCGCCGCGCGCCCAGGCTCGCGCCGCTCATCTCGGCCATCGGCGTCTCGTTCATCTTCGTGAACATCGGCCTCTTCTGGCAGGGCCCGACCCCGCGGCGTTTCCCTGACTTGCTCCCTCAGTACGACTTCGTCAGCCAGCTCTTCGGGTTCACGTCGCTCATCCGCTTCACGTTCAAGGACCTCTTCGTCCTGGCGCTCGCGATCCCGCTCATGCTCGGGCTCGCCTGGGTCATCCGGAGCACGCGCATGGGCAAGGCGATGCGCGCTGTGGCGCAGGACAGCGAGATGGCGCAGCAGATGGGCATCGACGTGAACCGGGTCATCGCCTTCACCTTCCTGCTCGGCGGCGTGCTCGCGGGCGCGGCTTCGCTCATGTACGGCCTGTACAACAACAACACCGTGTTCACGCTCGGCTTCACCGCCGGACTGAAGGCGTTCACCGCTGCCGTCCTGGGCGGCATCGGAAACGTGAACGGGGCGGCCCTCGGAGGATTCGTCCTCGGTCTGTTATCGGCGCTGACGGTGACGTACGCCGGAGGTCAGTGGGAGAACGTCGGTGTGTTCTCGCTCCTGGTGATCATCCTGGTGTTCAAGCCGACCGGCCTTCTGGGTCAGGAGACCGGGGAGAAGGCATGAAAGGCAAGCCGTCGCCCCGCGGGCGTTCGACCCTCGGCTGGTGGTACACCGCGACCGGCAAGGCGCGCGAGCGCAAGATGTGGGGAACGATCATCGGGATCGGCGGAGCGCTGCTTTTCCCGGTCGTCAACAACGTGCTCGGCCTCGGGTGGGAAGCGAAGTCGATCCCGATCACGCTCTTCATCGTTCTCGCGCTCGGTCTCAACGTCGTCGTCGGCTTCGCCGGCCTGCTCGACCTGGGGTATGCGGCGTTCTTCGCGATCGGCGCGTACACGATGGCCTTCCTCACCTCGACCGTGAGCCCGATCGGATTCGTCCGCGAGGGGAACCACGTCAACTTCTTCCTCGCGATGTTCGTCAGCTCCGCGGTCGCGGCGATCTTCGGTGTGTTACTCGGCGCTCCGACGCTGCGCCTTCGTGGCGACTATCTCGCGATCGTGACGCTCGGGTTCGGCGAGATCGTCCCGCTGGTCATCAAGAACACACCGGACATCACCAAGGGCACGCAGGGCATGAACCCGATCGGGTACCCCGAGATCCCCGGGCTGCAGTTCGCCGTCGACCCGATCCCTTGGTACTACCTCATCGTCGGCGTCCTGATGCTGTCGGTGCTCATCACCGCGCGACTGAGAACCTCGCGCGTCGGTCGCGCGTGGGCCGCCATGCGCGAGGACGAGGTCGCGGCCGCTTCCATGGGGGTCAACCTCGTCACCACGAAGCTATTCGCCTTCGCCCTCGGCGCGAGTTTCTCCGGCTTCGCGGGGTCGATCTGGGCGAGCTACCTGCAGGTCATCGCACCCGAGCAGTTCGACTTCTCGGTGTCGATCTTCGTGCTCTGCATGATCATCCTCGGCGGTCTCGGCAACATCGGCGGCGTCATCGCCGGCGGCCTCATGCTCGGCTTCGTCGACCGCATCCTGTTCGACTGGATCAACGGCCTGGTCCACGGCATCGGCTCCGCGATCGGCAATCAGGACCTGGCCATCATGGACGTGAGCCGTTCGCGCCAGCTCATCTTCGGCGTCGCGCTGGTGGCGATGATGCTGCTCCGACCTGAAGGCTTGTTCCCGAGCGCACGCGTGCGCGCCGAGCTGCACGCCGCTGAGGAGGACGAGGGCGCGGTCGAGCAGGAGCGCGCCGTCCTGGTGGACATCGAGCGATGAGCAACGTCCTCGAAGCGCGCGCGGTCACGAAGCAGTTCGGCGGGCTCGTCGCCGTCTCCAACATCGACTTCGTCATCCCCGAGGGCTCGATCGTGAGCCTCATCGGTCCGAACGGCGCGGGCAAGACGACATTCTTCAATGTCATCGCCGGTCTGTACCGCCCGACGAGCGGCACGATCACCTTCGGCGGCCAGAACATCTCCGGCCTGCCGCCGCACCGCATCACGCGGCTCGGCATCGCGCGCACCTTCCAGAACATCCGGCTCTTCCACAACATGAGCGCGATCGAGAACGTCATGGTCGGCCACCACTCGCGGATGAAGGCCACGCCGTTCGAAGCGATCCTGCGGCTGCCGCGCGAGCGTCGCGAGGAGCGGGAGACGCGCGACGTCTGCCGTGACCTGCTGAAGTACGTCGGGCTCGAGGGACGCGACGACGTGACCGCCAAGAACCTGCCGTATGGCGACCAGCGCCGGCTCGAGATGGCGCGCGCGCTCGCCACCGAGCCGAAGTTGCTGCTCCTCGACGAGCCGACCGCCGGAATGGACCCGAACGAGACGGGGCGCATGACTCACTTCATCCGCCGGCTCCGTGACGAGCGGAAGATCACGATCCTGCTCATCGAGCACGACATGAAGGTCGTCATGGGTATCTCCGATCGTGTGACCGTGCTCGACCACGGCACGAAGATCGCCGAAGGCGCGCCCGAGACCGTGCAGCGCGATCCGCGCGTCATCGAGGCGTATCTCGGAAAAGCGAAGGTCGCATAGTGGCCGAGGTGACCTGATGCCGCTGCTCGAGGTCCAGCAGGTGCACACCTACTACGGCAACATCCAGGCGCTCAAGGGCGTCTCGCTCACGGTCGAGAAGGGCGAGATCGTCACGCTCATCGGCAGCAACGGCGCGGGGAAGACGACGACGCTGCGAACGATCGCCGGAGTCCTGCGTCCGCGGAAGGGCACGGTCCGCATGGGCGACCGCGACCTCACGAAGGTGCCGGCGAACGAGATCGTCCGCCTGGGTGTCGCGCACTCGCCGGAGGGACGGCGGATCTTCTCGCGCATGTCAGTGAAAGAGAACCTCGAGATGGGCGCCTACGCGCGGAGTGATCCGCCTGACGAGCTCGCGAAGGACTTCGCGCGGGTGTACGAGCTGTTCCCACGGCTGAAGGAGCGCCTGACCCAGCGCGCCGGCACGCTCTCCGGGGGCGAGCAGCAGATGCTCGCGATCGGGCGCGCGCTTATGGCGCGACCATCGGTCTTGCTGCTCGACGAGCCGTCGATGGGGCTCGCGCCGGTGCTCGTCGAGCTCGTCTTCAAGACGATCCAGGACATCAATGCACAGGGCATGACCGTGCTGCTGGTCGAGCAGAACGCGCACATGGCGCTCTCGATCGCGCATCGTGGCTATGTGCTGCAGACCGGGCGCATCGTCCTCTCGGACAGCGCGAAGAACCTCGCGGAGAACGAGATGGTCCGCAAGGCGTACCTCGGCGAGGAATAGTCCTCACCGCGATACTCAGTCCGTGACCATCACCCAGCTGCAGGTCCCCAAGGATGTCCAGACCGTCGTCGAAAAGCTCACGGCGGCCGAGCACGATGCCTACGTGGTGGGCGGCTGCGTGCGCGACGCGATCCGCGGCGTCGACCCGCAGGACTGGGACGTCGCGACCGACGCCACGCCGGAGGAGATCCAGAAGCTCTTCGCGCGTTCGCTCTACACCAACCGCTTCGGCACGGTGGTGGTGCGGTCGGGCGAGCACGAGGTCGAGGTCACGACGTACCGCACCGAGGCCGGGTACACCGACCACCGCCGTCCCGATCACGTGGCCTTCACCGATTCGCTGCGCGACGACCTCTCGCGCCGCGACTTCACGATGAACGCGATGGCCTGGCGACCAGGCAAGAACGGGACGCCGGGTGAGCTCGTGGACCCGTTCGGCGGCCAACGCGACCTGGACGCGCGGCTGCTGCGAGCGGTCGGCGAGCCCGACGAGCGGTTCCGCGAGGACGCGCTCCGGATGCTGCGCGCGGTGCGCTTCGCGACGCTCCTCGACATGCGCATCGATGAACGCACGGTCATCGCGATCCGCCGCAACGCGCAGCTGGCGGCGACCCTTTCCGGCGAACGCCTCAACCAGGAGCTGACGAAGATCCTCGGCGCACCGCGTCCCTCGGTCGCGTTTCGGATGCTCTCAGACGTCGGCCTGCTCGTGGTCATCTGTCCGGAGCTCGAGGAGTGCCGGAAGACCCCGCAGGACAAGGTCGCCGCGCAGGACGTCTTCGAGCACTCGCTCGCGACGCTCGACGCCACGCCGGCGAACGATCTCGTGCTGCGCCTCGCCGGGCTCTTCCACGACATCGGCAAGCCGGACACGTTCGCGGACGGACACTTCCACCAGCACGAGTTCGTCGGCGAATTCAAGGCGCGTCAGATCCTGCGGCGCTGGAAGTTCGACAAAGAGACGGTGGCCGAGGTCACGCACCTCATCCGCCATCACATGTTCTGGTACGAGACGCACTGGACCGATTCGGCCGTGCGCCGTTTCATCCGGACGATCGGTCTCGACTACATCCCGGCGCTCTTCGCGCTGCGGCGCGCGGACAACATCGGCAGCGGCGCGCGCTCGCCGCGCATGTATGCGCTCGAAGCGCTGTGGCAGCGCGTCCAGGAGCAGATCGCTGCCGCGAACGCGTTCTCGCAGCGCGACCTCGCGATCGACGGCAACGATGTCATGCGCGAGCTCGGGATCCCGTCCGGGCCGGAGGTCGGCCGCATCCTGGGCGCGCTGTTCGAGCGTGTGCTGGACGAGCCCGCGCTGAACACGCGCGAGAAGCTCATCGAGCTCGCGAAGGCGATGCGGCCCTAGCGACTGGCTCGGCTAGCGTTCGTACGCTGCGGTCGGTGTCGGGTACGCCGGCGTGCCGCCGTTGCCGCTCCCGCTCTTCGGGGCATGGATCTGCTCGATCTGATCTTCGCCCTGACGCTTCATCTTGTCGACCTGCTGAGCGAGGCGCCGGCGGGTCTCTTCACCGGGATAGGGTGCCGCGATGAGCGCGATCGCGATGCCGACGACGGCGCCAAGCACGAGACCCACGCCGAGCCACACGATGCCCGACGGCTCGCTCCGCCGACCGAAGTCCGACATCTTCATCTTGCGGATGTCCGACATCTTCATCTTGCCGATCTCCGGCATCTTCGCGTCGCTCACGAAGTCAGATGCTCGCTTGCCCGCTTCGCTGCGGATCTCCTCGAACAGGTCTCGCAGATCTTTCGCGCTGACCATGGAACTACCTCCACGCGGGTACGCCCCGCGGCGCCCATGACGGTACACCTCACTGCTAAGCAGTCGGTGTGCCACCAGCCGTCGGCTTCGACAACGCGGCTTCGATGAATACGTCGATGTCGCCGTCGAGCACGCGGGTCGGGTCGCCGACCTCGACACCCGTTCGATGGTCCTTCACGAGGGTGTACGGGTGGAGGACATACGAGCGGATCTGGCTGCCCCAGTCGGCCGAGCGCATCTCGCCACGCTCGCGTGCCTGTTCGGCCTCCTGTTCGAGCACGCGCTTCTCGAGGAGACGCGCCTTCAAGATGCGCATCGCGGTCTCGCGGTTCTGCAGCTGCGAGCGCTCGTTCTGGCACGAGACGACGATGCCGCTCGGCAGGTGCGTGATGCGGACCGCGGTCTCGGTCTTGTTCACGTTCTGCCCGCCCGCGCCGGTCGCGCGATAGGTGTCGATCTTGAGCTCCTCGGGACGGATCTCGATCTCGGCGTCGTCCTCGACCTGCGGAGTCGGATCGACGAGCGCGAACGAGGTCTGCCGGCGCTTTTGGAAATCGAACGGCGAGATCCGCACGAGACGATGCGTGCCGCGCTCGGTCTTGAGATATCCATAGGCGTACGGGCCCTCGACGGTGAGCGTCGCGCTGCGGATGCCCGCCTCTTCGCCGGGTGTCGATTCGACGATCTCGGCCTTGAAGCCATGCCGCTCCGCCCAGCGCAGATACATGCGCACGAGCATCTGCGCCCAGTCCGCGGCATCGGTTCCGCCGACGCCGGCGGAGATCGCGACGACAGCATCGCGTTCGTCGTACGGGCCGCCGAGCTGCGCCTCCAGGCTCGCTTTGTCGACTTCGGCGATCAACTCCTGAAGCTCCCGCTCCAGATCGGCGCTCAGCGCGGGGTCCTCGGCCATCGACGCGAGCTCGGCGAGATCAGCGGCGCGCTGGCGGAAGGAGTCCCAGCGCTCGACGCGCGCGCGGATCAGTCCGAGTCGTTTCATGACCTGCTGCGCGCGCTGACGGTCGTTCCAGAGATCGGGCGCGGAGGACTCGGCCTCTAGACGCGCGACCTCGCTGCGTAGAGAAGGGAGGTCAAAGGAACACCGCCATGCGGTCGATGCGCTCGCGCAGAGCGGCGAGCGCCGCAGGGTCCAACGTCACAAGGCTTCAGCGCTTACGCGGTCGTTCGAAGGTGGTCGTGACCGGCTGGGCGACGGGCGCCAGTTTGCCCGCGGCGAAACTGACGAAGGTCACGCAGGGGCAGTAGGTGTTGCGCGGGCAGCGAGGGCAATCGCCGTCGCAGTCCAGGGTGGCGCCGTAGGAACACTTAAGGCAGTTGTCCTCGCAGACGATCCACTCTTTCATAACCGCTCCCCAACAGGCGGCGGCATCTGTGCCGCTTTCCGTACGCGAGTTTACCGGTCTGACACCTGCTTGAGAAGGGGTTTTTCCCCATTTTGTGCTCGCGACCCCCTCGCAAGCTGGCCTGCTCGGCGCGCCAGCACAGGCAAAGTGACCGCTCCAGCGCCCAAATACAGCAGGCCCAGCACCTGGGCCTGCTGGAGCCCGTCGAGGAACAGCGGATCCGTCCGTAGAAAGGAGAGGAGGAACCGGCCGCCGCCCAGAAGCAGCAGGTAGGCGAGCCAGACCCGGCCCTCAGGCGGCTGGCCGCGGACGCGGCGCCAATAGAGGTAGAGCAGGACGAAGATCCCCAGCATCAACAGGCCGTCGTAGGCGCCGATCGGGTGGACGGACGTGCTCTGGCCGAGCGTGTTCGGATGCGTATAGCGCACGCACCACGGGAGGTCGGCGCACGGGACGGAATGGTGCTCTCCGTTGATGATGTCGCCGATGCGCCCGACGGCTTCGCCCAGCGCGATGCCGATGACGCTGATATCGAACATGAAGCCGATGGGTAAGCGCAGCCAGCGCGCGGCGACGTAACCGGCGATGCTCGAGCCGATCGGCGCGCCCATTGTGCCGATGCCGCCGCTCCAGAACTGAAGCGCTCGCAGCGGGTCGTTCGCGTAGAGGGACCAGTTGTCCGTCACGTGCGCGATCCGCGCGCCGACCAGACCGCCGATGACCACGGCGATCGCGAACGGGTAGATCCGCTCGTCCCGCACCAGGTAGCGCGCGCAGCGGATCGACACGAACGTTCCGGCCAGCATGCCGACGAACGCGAAGACCGAGTGCCACGCGACGCGGAATGACCCGATCAGCAGATCCGGGTCGAACGGCAGCTCGATCAGGTCGTCGCCATCTCCGGCGCACGACGCCCGAACACCGTCAGCCGGATGATCATCGGAATCGCCCCGGCGAGCACGAAGAGGGCGATGACCTGGTCCTCGCGGAGCCCGAAGACGTAGGTCGGGTCATTGATGCGTAGGAAGCCCAGCAGCAGTCGACCGATGCCGTACCACGCGGCGGCGAGCCAGAAGATCAGGCCGTCGCGAAGACCGCGCCCGCGAAGCGCCAGCGCGGCCGCCATGCCGATCAGATTCCAGACGAGGTCATAGCCGACGACGAGATGCACCGGCCCCGGCTGACCCAGATAGCCCGGACCGTCATAGGTGTAACCGACGCAGAGTCCGTACGGGGCTTCGCAAGGGACCGCGTGGTGCTCGCCATTGATGATGTCGCCGATCCGCCCGATCGCGAAACCGAGAAAGATGCCAGGTGCAGCGGCGTCCGCACCGAAACCGATCGGCAGACCTCGCCGGATGCCGGCGACGAGACCACCGAGCACACCGCCCACCGCGCCGCCCCAGATCGCGATGCCGCCTTGCCAGATGAGAAGGATCTGGACCGGATCGGCGAGATAGAAGTCCCACCGATCGATCACGGCGACGAGCCGCGCACCGAGGATGCCGCAGACCACGCCCCACGTCGCGACGGAAGTTGCGTCCTCTTCGGAGATGCGATCACGAACGAGCCGCAAGGGAAGCCACACGCCGAACAAGATGCCGACCGCCGTGAAGATGCCATGCCATGCGATCGCGAGGGGACCGATGTGAATGTTGGGATCGAACGGGATCGAGATCATGGCGCGCCAAACATCGCGCGCTGCCACGGGTCCTGCCACGGCTCGGGGTCCTCGCTCGCTCGAAACTCCCCCGCTCGGCCCTCTTCTAAGTCGTCCCCTCGTACCGCGGGCTCAACTCTCGCTCGCGAGGACCCGACTCGCCGCGTCACCCGTGGCAGCGCGGCGTTGCTAGCGGCCATGACACTTCTTGAACTTCTTCCCGGATCCGCACCAACACGGATCGTTCCGCCCGAGTTTCGCCTTGCCCGTGCTCGTGGTCGGCCCTTGTTCGTCGCGATTCGTTCGCAGATCGGCGCGACCCGTCGACGTCGTGCCGTTGCCCGAGGTCGACGTCTGTTGCGGGGCGCTCCCCTGCTGTTGCTCGGTCTGTTCGGCCTGCTCCGCCGTCCGCACCGAGACACGCAACACGGTCTGGGCGACGCCGGCGGCCACGCGAGATTGCATCTGCTGGAAGTAGTCATGGGCCTCACGCTTGTACGCGACGAGCGGGTCCTGCTGTCCGTAGCCCCGCAGGTAGATCCCTTCGCGGAGCTCCTCCATCGCGGTGAGGTGCTCGACCCAGTGCGTGTCGATCGTCCGCAGCATCACCCAGCGCTCCACCGCGCGCATGACCTCCGGATCGCCGAGCTCTGCCTCCTTCGCGGCGTACGCGTCGTCGACGATCTGGGCCACGTTCTCGCGGAGCTCCTCGAGCCCCGTGGGCTGACCGAACGATCCGGACGCGAGCTCGCGGCCGACGAGCGCACCGAGAGCGGCGGCGAGCTTGTCGAGATCCCAGTCCTCGGGATCCGGTGAGGTCGCCTCGGCATCGACGATGGCGGAGGCCTCGTCGTGCAGGAAGTCGAGGACGGTCTCGCGGACGTCGCCCTTCTCCAGGATCTTGCGGCGGTCCTTGTAGATCTCGTTGCGCTGGTTGTTCAGCACGTCGTCGAACTCGAGCGCGCGCTTGCGCATGTCGAAGTTGCGCGTCTCAACTTTGATCTGCGCCTGCGTGATCGCGCCCGTGACCATCCCGGATTCGATGGGCGCCTCGTCGTTCATGCCCATCTTCCCGAGGAGCCCGGCGACGCGGTCGGAGGCGAAGATGCGGATCAGGTCATCCTCGAGCGAGTTGAAGAAGCGGGTGGTGCCCGGATCCCCCTGACGGCCGGAGCGACCGCGGAGCTGGTTGTCGATGCGACGCGCCTCGTGCCGCTCCGTTCCGATGACGTGCAACCCGCCGAGATCGACGACTCCCTGCCCGAGCAGAATGTCGACACCGCGACCGGCCATGTTCGTCGAGAGGGTGACCGCGCCCCGCTGCCCGGCCTCGGCGATGATCAGCGCCTCGCGCTCGTGGTTCTTCGCGTTCAGGACTTCGTGCTTGATGCCGTGCCGGCGCAGCTCGTCTGACAGCTGCTGGCTCTTCTCGACCGACGTGGTGCCGATGAGCACTGGCTGGCCGCGCTGATTGCGCTCCTTGACGTCGACGATGAGGGCGTTCCACTTCCCCTTCTCGGTCGCATAGACGAGATCGGGATCATCCTTCCGGATCATCGGTCGATGCGTGGGGATCTGCGTGACCTCGAGCTTGTAGACCTTGAAGAGCTCTTCCGCCTCGGTCGCGGCGGTACCGGTCATGCCCGCGAGCTTCTCGTACATCCGGAAGTAGTTCTGGATCGTGATCGTCGCGAAGGTCCGCGTCTCGCGCTGGATCTTGACCCCTTCCTTCGCCTCGACCGCCTGGTGCAGACCGTCGCTCCAGCGGCGGCCGGGCATCAGGCGGCCAGTGAACTCGTCGACGATGACGACCTCACCGTCTTTGACCACGTATTCCTTGTCGCGGTGGTACATGGCATGCGCCTTCAGCGCGTTGTCCATGAAGTGCACCGCCGTGACGTCGCCCTCATACATGTTGTGTATCCCGAGCATCTTTTCAGCTTTCGCGATGCCCTCCTCGGTCAATGACACCGCATGTTGCTTCTCCTCGAGAAGGTAGTCCGTCTCGGGCCGCAGCTTCTTCGCGACGGACGCGAAGCGGTGGTACTGCTCCGAAACATCCTCGGCCGGCGAGCTGATGATGAGCGGGGTACGCGCTTCGTCGATGAGGATCGAGTCGGCCTCGTCGACGATCGCGTAGTAGAGATCGCGCTGGACCATGCGTGCGAGGTCGTCGACCATGTTGTCGCGCAGGTAATCGAAGCCGAATTCGCTGTTCTGGCCGTAGGTGATGTCGGCGAGGTACGCCTCTCGGCGCGTGATGTCGCGCCAGTGGCGGTGACGTTCGTCCACTGCCTCGAGCACGACGCTCGTGTCGTAGATCGCGGACTTCTCGTGCGCGATGTATGCCACGTTCATGCCGAGCAGGTCGTAGATCGGCGCCATCCAGCCGGCACCCGTCTTCGCCAGGTAGTCGTTCGTGGTGACGAGATGCGCGCCCTTGCCCGCGAGCGCATTGAGGTAGAGCGCCGCGGATGCGACAAGGGTCTTGCCCTCACCGGTCTTCATCTCCGCGATATGTCCCTTGTGGAGCGCCATCGCGCCCATCAGCTGGACGTCGAAGTGGCGCTGGCCGAGTTTCCGTCGCGCCGCCTCGCGGACGACGGCGAAAGCCTCCGGCAGGATGTCGTCGAGCGTCTCGCCTTTCGCAAGGCGATCGCGGAACTCCGTCGTGCGCGCGCGAAGCGCATCGTCGGAGAGCGCCTTCGTTCCAGCTTCGAGCGCGTTGATCTTCGCGACGATCTTTCGTAGTCGTCGGAGCTCGGCCTCGTTGGAGTCGAAGAGACGCCCCAGGACGCTCAAGGGTCGACCGCTAGGTGACCGGCAGCGGCATCTGCGATCCCGGTGGATTGAAGAGCGCGCCCACAGATTCACCCTCGTGGATCCGGCGGATCGCCTCCGCGAACAGCGGGGCGACCGTAAGCACGCGCACCTTCTCGTTGTTGCGCACAGATGGCGGCATGGGGCAGGTATCCGTGGTGATGAGTTCCACGATACCGCTCGCGGTGAGCCGCTCGGGGGCGTTGTCGCTGAACACGCCGTGCGTACAGGCGGCCCAGATCTCGTCGACACCACGCTCCTGCAGGACCTTAACGGTATTCAGCATCGTCGTGCCGCGATCGATCTCGTCGTCGATCACGATCGTCCGCTTGCGGTCGATGTCGCCGATGACGCCGACGACGTCGCTCCGTCCGCTGTTGTCGCGGTGCGTCTTCTGCATGAACACGAGCGGGACATCCAGCATCTCAGCGATCCGTCGCGCCTGATTCGCATAGCCCAGGTCGGGCACAACGAGGGCGAAGTCGTCAGGCGAGCGCTCGATGACGGACCGCAGGTGCTCGACGAGGAGATTGCGTGCCGACAGCTCGTCGCCCGGGATGCTGAAGAATCCCTGGATCTGCATCTGGTGCATGTCCATGGTGAGGAAACGGTTCGCGCCGGCGACGGCGATAAGGTCGGCGAGCAGGCGCGCCGTGATCGGCACGCGCGGCTGGTCCTTCTTGTCGCTCCGGCCGTAGGCGTAGTAGGGCATGACCGCGGTGATGCGCCCGGCCGATGCGCGCTTGAAGGCGTCGATCATGATGAGCAGCTCCATGATCGCGTCGCTCACCGACGGACCGGTCAGAGACTGGACCACGAAAACGTCGTGCTCGCGGACGTTCTCATTGACCTTTACGAAGATGTTGTCGTTCGCGAATTTGAAGACCTCGGCGGCTCCGAGCGGGATCTCGAGGGCACGGCAGATGTCGCGCGCGAACGTCGGATGAGCGTTGCCGGTGTAGACGGACAGGCCCCCGTACACGGCTCCCCCTCAACGCTTGGTGAGTAGCAGGAGCGTGCGTCCCCTGCAATGAAAGTATACGGACGATACCCTCCCCTGGTGAGCGCCGCGACGGGCCACCGCATCCGCTGGATCTTGGTCTGGCTGCTCATCGCGGCGTGGTTCGTCGCCCTCGCGCTGAACATCGCCGGCAATCTCGTGCACCTGCTGCTGTTGGGCTCGATCGGCATCCTCGTCTACGAGCTCCTGGTGGAGGACGCGCCGGCTTAGCGGGCCGCGCGCACCCGTTCGCCCGCGAGGAATCGCTCGTGGGACAGCGAAGCAGCCTCGATCATCGCCGCGGTCCGCTCGAGCGGCGCGAGCGGTCCATGCGTGTCGGAGCCGACAGAGAAGCGCGCGCCCATCCGCTGCGCTCGCTCGAGAAACTCGCGGTGGGGGACGCGGTACGCCTCGTTCACCTCGATCGCAACGTCGGCATCGAGGCAGAGCTGGATGAGCCGTTCCTGCCACGCGGCGGGGTACACACGCTCCATGTCTCCAAGCGCGGCGAGCGGCGACATCGTCCCGTGCCCGAGGATGTCGATGCCGTCGCGCTCGAAGCTGTCGCGCACGACCTCGAGCATCCGCTCGCGGATGCGCCCTGCGAGCGCGCCGTCGCTGAAGCGCTCGCGCTCCGAGAATGAGGCGAGCTTGCCCTTGAGGAAGGCGCCGGCCTCATCGAACGGGATCCGCACGCCGTCGACCTCGAGCTGGTGGAGCGCACCGATCATGTAATGGAGCGACGCACGCGTCGACGGGCGCAGCGGCGGCGCGACGCCGATGTCGTACTCGAGACCGACGCGCAGACCGAGTCGCGCGGCGTCGTCGAGATACCGCAGGACGTCATCGTCGTCGCGCATCTTCCCCGGCCAGGGGAAGTGATCCGAGACGCCGTGCGGCCGCACCGACACCGTCCTCGCGCGCTCCGCCAACGAGACCGTGCCGTCGGAGCGCTCGCTGTGGACGTGGTGATCAAAGAGCCGCAGGGTCACGGCTCGGGATGCCCATACCAGGCCGCCTCGACCAGCGTCCAGAGCACGCCGGAGACGAGGGTGTGTCCGCCCAAGAGCAGCGGGAACGGAGCCGCCTGGGCGGCCGCGGTGAAGGCGCGCAACTCGCCGTCGGCGAGCGACTCCGCGCGGAAGAGATCCGACGCGAAGCGTTCCTGCGCGTTCGGCTGCCAGCCGAGATGAGCGAAGAGCACGCGTGTGTCGAAGAGCATTCCGTCGCCGAGCTCACCGAGGCGGTCGAAGAACGCCTCGGGACCGATCTCGCGATATAGGAAGCCGAGGGCGGTGCGCGCCTCACCCGAGACGTCACGTCCAGCGGCCTGCATGCCGCGCTCTTCGGCGAGCATTCGAACCCGGCAAGCGGTCTGGGACTCGAGATACGACCACACCGGCGCGCCGACACGACCCGCGACGATCAGCTCGCGCTCCGGGGTCGTCACGAGGCGCATGAGCGCGTCGATGCGCTCGCCAAGCTCGCGGTCCCATGCGTCAAGCCCCCTGAGCTGCGGCGGGCACGCGGGATGGCGCTTCAGGACCGCGGCGTCGGCCGGCGTGTCGACGTCGAGAAGGGTCGCCGCCGAACGGTCCAGCTGGCGCGATGAAAGCCCGCCCTGCTGGTGCAGCCGACGCGGGAGCGGATTGTCCGTCGCCGGAAGGTCGATGACGGTGAGGGCCGACGCCGGCGTGAAAGCGATGAGGTCGGCGGAGTAGTAGTTGTTCGAGAGCACGAGCGCCTCACCGGCGTCGATCTCCTCGCGCAGCCGCGTCAGCTCCGCGGCGCTCATGAGCGCGCCGGCGCCCGCGCCGATCGTCGCCATACGTTCGAGCCGCCGAGCGCGCGAGAGACCGAGGAGCTCCTCGCCGAAGTGGAATGGATCGGTACTTGGTGGGACGACGTCCGCTCCGGCGCGTGCGAACGCGGCTCGCGCTTCGACGTCGGCGGTCACGGCGAGGAGCGGCGCGAAGCCGGCGTCGCCCGCGCGCGCGAGGACCACGGCACCGATAGCGATCTTGATCGAATCGAGGCGGCGCTCGATCTCGGATGCACCGCCGCGGCCGAAGAAGACGATGAACGCCGTCGTCACCGACGCGACGGTAACACCGACTCCACCCGCAGAAGGAAGAGCAGTGCGAGCACGCTCAGTCCAGCAGCGGCGATCACACGGACGCCTCCCTCCGACGCGCTGCGCAGGACGAAGAGCCACTGTGGATCGCTCCAGTCCAGCAGGCGCGATGGATCGACGTTGATGTTGGCTGGGTGGAGGTCCCAGGTGTTCTGGTCGTAGACGAGCGCGGCGGCCTGGAAGATGAGCAGCGACCACGCGGCGCAGAGGCCGAATGCGACGCGCGCGGCGACGCGCGAGAGCAAGCCGTGTCCGATCCCCCATGCCAGGAGCACGAACAACGCCGGAGCGAGATCGTCGAGGAAGCGCGGGCCGAACACTCGCCCGCCCCACCACTCCGCATAGGTCGAGTACAGGATCGCCGTCGCGGCCCAGGCGTACACGAGCGAGAGGAGTCGCAGCTCGAGGTGATCCCGACCGGGCCGGAGCAGGACGATCGTCGCGAACGCGAAGAGCAGGTATGGCTCGTAGACGAAGAGACCGCGGCTCGGCGACAGCAGCAGACCGTACAGACCGATGAGTGGCGACGTATCGAACGGCTTCGTGCCGTACCCTTGCTCGAGCGGATTGCCGAAGGCGGCAGCGTTGTAGACCAGGAGTGGCACCACGCCGATCGCCGCTCCGGCGATCGCGAAGACGGTGGCGCGAACCCTCGCGGCCGGCACGAACGGGACGAGCATCGCGGTCGTCTGTCGAACCACGGCGCCGAAACCGAGCGCGACGCCCGCGGCGAATTCGCGCCACAGCGCGACCGGTCGGGCCACCAAGACGAGCCAGAGAGCGACCGCGACGGCGAGATGCACGCCGGGGTGCTGCCAGAGCGCCTGCGACGCGATGGTGCGCACGCTCGTGCCGAAGAAGTAGAGGAGCACGAGCGCGAGCGACCAGCGTTCGCTCGCGAAGCGACGCATGACCGACCAGAGCAGCAGTGTCGCGATCACCTCGATCGTCGCTGCGGCAACGTGGCCCACACGCACGAGGAGCCCGAGATTCAGCGCGCCAGCGCCCGCGAGCACGAACGGGAGGAAGAACGGGAACGCGAGGAACGCGATCCCCGGAGGGAAGATGGAACACACGTGGTCGTTCGGACCTGGGGCGGGCGGACCACCCGGGCTGCGCGTCGTCCGCGGAGCTTCGGTCGCGGTCGACTCGCCACAGGCGCGGAAGAAGTACGCCTCCGAGTCAAGCTTGTCGGGGAGGGAACTCTCCTTAGGGGTCGGGGACGGAACCTTGGGGAGTTCGCCGGGTCGGAAGACGAACTCGTCGTAATCGACATTGCCCTCGCGGACGACCGTCCACGCGAACAGCGCGTTGGGGAGGACGTCGGGCGACCAGATGTCGTTCAGGTTCGCGAAGGCGAGGACGAAGAGCAGCAGGCCGCGCATGAACCACCGTGCGGCGCCGACGCCCTCGCTCATGCGTCCAGCGCGACGACGTACGAGCGCACCGCGCGCGCGCCGGCGGCCCGCAGCGCACCGGTGGCCGCCGCGAGGGTCGCACCGGTCGTCGCGACGTCGTCGATCAGCGCGACGCGCGCGGCGCGCAGCGCTCCGGCCTCGGCAACGTAAGCGCCACGAAGGTTCTCGGCTCGGGCGGCGCGGTCCAGCGCGACCTGGGGAGCGGCGGCGCGGATGCGCCTCAGCGGGATCCGCAGCGGCAGCGCGGTGCGTTCCGCGACCACGGCCGCGAGTAGCCAGGCCTGGTCGTAGCCACGCACGCGAGCGCGCTCGCGGTGCAGTACCGCAGGCACGATCACGTCGAGCGCGATGCCGGTCGCGAGATCGCTCGCGACGCACGTCGCGACGAGCGTGCCGAGCTCGTTCGCAAGAGCGCGTTCGCCGCCGTACTTGAAGCGGTGGATGGCCTCACGGAGCGCGCCGCCATACGTGCCAGCGGCGGTGACGCGCCCATGGCGGACCGGCTCGCAGAGATCGCGGCACGCAAGACACAGCCAGCTGCCCGCGGCGCCGCAGCCGGCGCACCGGGGAGCGAGGAGCAGGTCGAGCGCGGCGTCCGCTGCCATCTTCGAGATCACACGGGCTCGAAGACGAGTTCGTCGCCGGCTTGCGTTCGCGTCTCCGCTGCGGTGCCGGCGGGGAGCTCGATGACCTCGGCGGCCCCGCGCGCGAAGACCGCGGTGCGCCACGGGGCGAGACGCTCGACGACGCGCACGACGCGGCCGGCCTTGTCGACGAACACCGCATCGATGGCGAAGCGCATGAGCCACATCGTGATGGAAGACGTCTTCGTGAGGCGGAGGCCTTCGCCGGCGCGAAGGCTCGAGCGCGTGAGCAGGCCGAGACCGCGGGACAGGAACGAGTCCGCGACGCGGCAATCCGAGGCGAGGACGGTGCCCTTGGTGATGTTCCGGACGCGAAGCCGCGCGGGTCGGACTTAGAAGGACCCGCAGGAGGACAGCGCGGACAGGGCGGCGGGCGCGAGGATGACGATGAACAACGACGGGAAGATGCAGCCGACTGTCGGAAGCATGATCAGGATCGGGGCGCGCGCGGCCTTTTCCTCCGCGCGCTGGCGCCGGTCCTGGCGGAGCTGCTCGGACTGGATCCGCAGCACCTTCGACATCGACACGCCAAGCTGGTCGGCCTGGATGATCGCGGAGATGAAGTTCTTGAGCTCCTTCACGTCGACCCGCTCCGCGATGCCGCGCAGCGACTCCTGCCGAGACTTGCCCACGCGCTGCTCGCCCGAGGCACGCTTGAACTCCTCGGTGAGCGCGCCCTTCATCTTCTCGGTGACCTTGACGAGCGCGGCGTCGAAGCCGAGGCCGGCCTCCACCGAGATCGTGAGCAGGTCGAGCGCGTCGGGCAGCTGCTCGATGATGTTGTTCGCGCGCCCACTCGCCCGGCTCGTGAGGTAGAAGTCCGGCAGCAGGAAGCCGAGGATGATGCCGACGATCAGCCCGATGAGCGTCTGCACCGGATCGCCGGTGATCGCGTTGACCAGGCCCGAGACGAGCACACCGACGACGATCGACGCGAAGCCCTTCACGCCGAGGAAGAACTCGGTGCTCGTGGTCTCCATGCCGGCCCGCTTGAGGCGCAGCGAGAGGCTTCGCACGGTGTTCTGCGGGTAGAAGCGGCCGACCAGACCCGAGAAGCCGCGGATGATCGGCTGCAACATGCGCTCTGAAAGCGGGCGCTGCAGCTCGAGCTCTTCAAGGGTCCTCGGGCGAACGGCGATCTGCTGGAGGCGCGCCTGCACCGGGTCGAGCTGTGACCCGATGATCATCGACACGAAGACCACCAGGACGCCAAAGAACATGAGGCCGGCGAAGACGAGCGGTTCCACCAACTACACCTTGATGTTCGTGATCTTCTGGATCGCGATGAAGCCGATGATCATCATCACGGCGCCCACGCCGAGGAGGATCCGGCCGATGAGCTCGGTGAAGAGCGGCTGCATGAACTCGGGGTTGATGAAGTTGAGCGTGATCATGATGCCGATCGGCAGGAACGCCACCAGGTAACCCGAGTAGCGGCCCTGAGCGGTGAGCGTGTTGATCTCGCCCTTGATGCGGACGCGCTCACGGATGGTGAACGCGATCGTGTCGAGGATCTCGGCGAGGTTTCCACCGACCTGCTGCTGCACGCCGATGGCGGTGACCATCAAGTCGAGGTCGTCGCTCCGGATGCGGCGAACGAGGTTGGACAGCGCTTCCTCCATGCCGAGGCCGAGGTTGACCTCACGGACGACGCGCCCCATCTCCTCGCCCATGGGATCGGGCGTCTCGCGCGACACGAGCTCGATCGATTGGAGGAAGCTCGAGCCCGCGCGCAGGGAGTTCGAGAGGAGGGTGATCGTGTCGGCGAGCTGCTTGTTGAAAGCGGAGAGGCGTCCGCCGATGCGTCGCCCGACCCAGAACCGCGGCACGAAATATCCGAGGATCGCGCCGACGACGCCCGAGAGCGGGTCGCGTAGAACGCCCAGCAGCAGGCCAAGCCCGACGGCGAGACCGATCCGGATCGCGTAGTACTCCGACACACGGAGCTTGAGGTTCGCGCGCGCGAGGTCGCGCTGCACGCGGATGCGGAAACGCTTGTCCTGCACATCGCTCGACAGTGTCGCGAAGGGATCGACGAGGTTGCGCTGACGCGTCTCCCGCCTGCCGCCGCCGCTCGTCTTGACGTCGGCCTTGCCGCCCGCGTAGCGCGCCATGCGCTCCTCGACGGAGCCGGCGCCGCCCCCCGAAAGCATCGTGGAGATACCCCAGAAGAAGAACAGGACGCCGGCGAACATCCCGGCGGGAAGGGCGTATTCCATCTACCGCAGACCGACGTTCATGTCGCCGAAGACGCCCTGCGGAAGCTTGATGCCGGCCGCCTCGAACTTCTCGCTGAACTTCGGACGGATGCCGGTCGGGCGGAGCCGTCCCTGGACCTTGCCCTCGACGTAACCGGTCTGCTCGAACACGAAGACGTCCTGGAGAACGATCGCCTCGCCTTCCATGCCCTGCACTTCGGTGATGTTCGTGACTTTGCGCGAGCCGTCCTTGAGCCGCGAGATCTGAACGATGACGTCGAGCGCACTCGCGATCTGCTCCTTGATGGCGCGCGCGGGCAGATCGACGCCGGCCATGAGGCACATCGTCTCGAGGCGGGCGAGCATGTCGCGGGGAGAGTTGGCGTGACCCGTCGAGAGCGAGCCGTCGTGACCGGTGTTCATGGCCTGGAGCATCGAGAGCGCCTCGCCGCCACGGATCTCACCGACGACGATGCGCTCGGGGCGCATACGGAGGGAGTTCTTCACGAGATCCATGATCGAGACCTGGCCCTTGCCTTCGATGTTCGCGGCGCGCGACTCGAGGCGCACCACGTGATCCTGCACGAGGCGGAGCTCCGCGGCGTCCTCGATCGTGATGATCCGCTCGTCCTCCGGGATGAAGCCGGACATGATGTTCAGGAGCGTCGTCTTCCCGGAGCCGGTGCCACCGGAGATGAACATGTTGAGTCGAGCTTCGACACAGGCGCGCATGAACTCCATCATCTCGGCGGTCGCCGTGCCGAACTTGATGTAGTCCTCGACGGTGATCCGGTACTTGGGGAACTTACGGATCGTCACCACCGGACCGTTGAGCGCGAGCGGCGGGATGATGATGTTCACGCGTGAGCCGTCCGGAAGACGCGCGTCCTCGTATGGCTTCGACTCGTCGACGCGCCGGCCGATCGGGGCGATGATGCGCTCGACGATACGCATGACGTGCTCGTCGCTCTGGAAGGTCACGTCGGAGAGCTGGAGCTTGCCCTTGCGCTCGACGTAGCAGCGGAACGGGCCGTTGACCATGACTTCAGTGATCGTGTCGTCCTTCAGCAGCGGCTCGATCGGACCGAACCCGAGGATCTCATCGAGGATCGACTCGAGCATCTTCTGACGCTCGACGCGCGTGACGACCACGCCTTCCTCGTCGATGAACTTGTTGAACATCTCCTCGATGCTCGAGCGGACCGCCTTGGCGTCCGCGAGATCGAGGCGCGGGTCGAGGTTGTTGATGATCCGCGTTTGGAGCTTGATGCGGACGTCACGGTTCGCATCGCGCGTGGGGGAAGTGCTCTGGGTGAGGGGTCCTTCGGACGGTGGTTTGGGGGGCCCGCCGCCCGGAGGCGGTGGCGTGCCCGGCGCCTGGGGCGCGGCGGGCTGCTGCCCAGCGGGACGCTGACCTTCGATGCGCCTCAGAAGTGACATCTGTCCTAAGAAACCCTCATCTCCGGCTCCCGTTATGGCGGGCGCCTGCTCCCTCGGCGTTTGAGTCTACGTCCACTCACCCCGGTTTTGGCCGTCCCTTTGGGGGATCAGACCGGTGACTAATGCCGCGGTCGCGGGCCTAACGAGCTCCGAAGAGCTTGAGCCCACCGCGCGCTGGGGCTTGCTTGCCCGGCGCGGCGGGCGCCGTCTCGGCCGTAGCGACCCTTTGCGCGAGCGCGAAGATGTCCTTCGCGACCTGGCTGTCCCGATGGCTGATGACGAAGGGAACCCCGCGGTTCACCGCCAGAACGAGGGTCCGGCCGTCGGAAACGATCGTGTGCGGGATCTTGCGACCGAGGCTCGCCTCGACGTCCGACGCCTTGATGCCTCCAGAGCTGTCGTTACGGTTTGCAACGAGCTGCACTTTCGCCTCGTCATAACCGAGCTTCTCGACGACCTCCATGAAGACGCGGACGTTCTTCAGGCTGGTGATCTCGAGCGTCATCAGCGTGAGGATGACGTCGGCGACGTCGAGCATCGTGATCACCTGTTCCTGGAACGAGGGCCAGGTATCCACAACGATGTAGGCGTATCGCTCACGCAGTAGCTCGAGCACGTGTTTGATGTGCGCGCCGGTGATGAGCTCGGTGGACTCGGGCGTTGGCGGCGCGAGCATCACCTTGATCCCGGTCGAGTGCTGGACCAGGATCGACTCGACGACGTCGGAGTCGGCGGTCTCGAACGACCCGATCAGGTCCGCGATCGTCTTCGCCTTCGGGCTCATGTTGAGGATCACGGCGATGTCGCCGAACGGCAGGCTGCCGTCGACCAGCACCACGGGTTTCCCGGTCAGCTGATGCAGCGCGACGGCGAGGTTGGTCGCGATCGTCGTCCGACCTACCCCGCCTTTGGGTGAGAAGAAGGTGATGATCTTGCCCGTCTCGCGACCTGCGACCGCCGCGGCAGGGCCACCGACCGGGGCAACGGGCGCGACAGGCGCGTAGCGTGCGCGGCGCACCTTCTCGAGCTCGTGGACGTGCCGGATCGAGTTGATGAGCTCATCGGCCGAGAACGGTTTGACCAGGAACTCGCGCGCTCCAGCGAGCATCGAGCGGCGCAGGTAGTCCTGCTCGCCCTGGACGCTCATCATGATGATCGGCGACTCAGGGACGGTATTCGAGATGATCTCGGTGGCCGTGATCCCATCCATGTCGGGCATGTTGATGTCCATGAGGATCACGTGAGGCCGATGTTGTTTGGCCATGTTGACGGCTTCCTGCCCGCCGCCGGCCGTGCCGGCAACCTCCATGTCGGGCTCGAACCCGATCAGTTTCGCGAGGTTCTCTCGTGTGTCGGCGATGTCGTCGACGATGAGGATGCGGATCTTTTCGCCGTCAGCCAAGCGTCATCGCTCCCCTTTGCGGTGCTCGGGCGAGTCTAAACCGTCACCTGGACATAGCCCGCCGCTTCGAGTGCCAGCGCGAGCAGTCCACCTATACCGAGCGCGACCCCGTACGGGATCGAGGACTTCATGATCCCGGCGAGCGTGTTCGGCGCGGCGCCCGCGACCGGACGGGCGAGCTTTCGCCGCAGGATGAATCCGACGGCAAGGACGCCGCCGATGAGTGCACCGTAGACCGCCGCAAAGAGGAGGAAGTTGATGCCGCGCAGCGCGCCGATCGCCATCAGGAGCTTGGCGTCCCCGGCTTTCAGGCCGCCCGCGGCGTAGAAGGGATAGGAGATCGCAAAGGCGAGGATGAGTGCCGCGACGTGGTCCACGAGCCCGTGCGTGAAGAGATCCCCCGGGATGCCCTCGATCGCACCGAAGACGACCCCGATCAGCATCGCGGGATAGGTGAACGCATTGGGGATGCGGAGGAACCGCCAGTCCGTGTACATGACGGTGATCAGAAGCGCGGCGAGCGCGACGTTCTCGATCACCCGCAGAAGCTCGAGGCTCAAGATCTAAGGCGCTCCCTCCGTAAAAGATGATGAGCGGCGCCGGTAAGGGCGCCGCTCATCGCATCGACAGCTTGGTGCGCTAGGTGAGGTTGTTGCCGATGTTGCTGAAGATGTTCTGGATCTGGCCCCGCAGGAAGACCATCGCGACGATGACGGCGATGGCGATGACTGCGATGATGAGCGCGTACTCAACGAGGCCTTGTCCTTCGTCTTCGCGAATGAATGCGAGCATTTACGTTCCCCCTTTCTCCATGTCCTGTGCGGCAGTGTGCCTGCCGAGACGGTCAACGAGCCAGTAGGAAGGTCGTACTAGGAGCATTTTGCCAACGAATCTAGACTCCGCACCGAGGAAGGGGGTCCTGTCTATGGCGGCTGAAGCAACGGCGGTCGCGGTAACCACGAACAAGGCGGGCTTCTGGGTCCGTACTTTTGCCTACTTGATCGACGCGATCGGTGTCGGAATCGTTTCCGGGATCATCGCCTCGATCATCAGCGGTGGCGCGACCGGCACCACGGCGAACGGTCTGAGCTTTCTGATCGGCATCGCGTACTTCTGCTACTTCTGGTCGGGGCAGGGCGGCGGTCAGACGCTCGGCATGCGTGTTCTCAATTTGAAGGTCGTGCGCACTGACGGATCCGCGCTCACACTGACACAGGCTTTGATCCGCTACCTCGGGCTCTTCGTGTCGTTCATCTGCCTCTTTATCGGTGTCATCTGGGTCGCCTTCGACGCCGACAAGCAGGGCTGGCACGACAAGATCGCCGGCACCTACGTCATCCGGACCTAAGCGCTCTTAGACCCGCTCGCACGCGGTCGTGACGCGGACGGGTACGCGCTCGATGCGCGTACCGTCCCGCGTCAACTCTCGTGCGAACGCAGCAGATTGAGATCGGCGTCGTACTCGAACTTCGCGCTGAACGTCGTGCCGTCCTGCATGAGGCGCGGGAAGAAGATCGCGTCGGCCGGGGGGATCGGCAGCTTCGTCACATCGTCGACCGGCACCCAGCGGAACTCGCCGACGCCGGTCGCCGGAGTCAATGTCCCACCGAAGTCCCACGCGACGAAGATGAACGTGAGCCACTGATAGTCGGCGCGCGGCGAGGTCTCGGTCATCACCGCACGGAGCACCGGTCGGTCGATCACCAATCCCGTCTCTTCGCGCATCTCGCGCACCGCGCACTCGACGGGAGACTCGCCATCTTCGAGCTTACCGCCCGGTGCGACCCACAGCCCACGATTCGGGTCGGCGGTGCGCCGCACGAGAAGGACCTGGCCATCGCGCAGCGCGTACACAAGCGTCGCAAGCCTGAGCTGCGGCCGCGGCGGGACGGTGCGCGGCCGGCTCGGGATCCAGCGCGGAACATGCTCGACGTACTGCTCGTAGGCCGGACCGAATCGACGCTGCAGCGTCGGCTCCTCATACAGCACGACGAAGACGTGGAAGAAGACCCACGCGACCGCGGCCCACGCGAGAAGCGCGACCGATCCGTAGAACATCGCCTCCCCCACCAGGATGGTCGTCACTGCCACGTACATCGGGTTGCGCATCCAACCGTAGAGGCGCCCGGTCACGAGGCGGTGCGGCGGGTCGTACGGTGCGGGCGTGCCCTGGCCTTCGACGATGAACCCGGCAAAGCACCATGCGAGGACCGCGATCCCGAGCACCAGTGGAACGAGTCCGACGAGCCGTAGCACTCCGCCCTCGCCTTCGGTGCCCGTGGCGTTGAGGATCATCGCCGGGATAAGGACAAGAAATGTCGCCGGCACCAGCGCGCCGAAGAGAAGCGTGCGGAGGAACCGGCCAACCACTCACGGGGAGAGTAGCGACAGCAAGGGCGGACCAAGAAACACCAGAAGCAGAGCCGGCAGGATCGTGAGCGACAGCGGGAACAGCATCAGCACCGGCAGGCGCCGCGCCTCGGCCTCCGCGCGCCGGCGCTCGGTCGTGCGGAGCGCGTCAGCCTGTATGACCAGCAGTTCGGCGAGCGGCGCGCCGAAGCGCGTCGCGGCGACGACCAGCGCTGCGACGCGCGCATCATCGCCGCCGCGCCCGAAGCCGCGGAGCGCGTCAGGCAACGAGCGCCCGAGCGCGAGGTCGGCGAGAAGCCGTCGCGCGTCCGACAGGCGGCCGAAGCTCGGCGCTCGCTCGACGAGCGCGGCCAATGCCCGCTCGAACGTGAGCCCGGCCTCCAGACCCACGACGACGGCATCGAGGAACGTCGCGAGGTCCGGCGGCGGCGCTGTCGCACGGACGATGCGCCAAAGCCATAGCGCGCCGGCGACCTCCAGCGCGACAGCGAGGCCGAGAAGACCGAGACCCGCTCCGAGGAAGATCGCCGCGTAGTCCGGGGTCGCGAGCGCGAAGAAGAGTGCCCCGAGTGGCGCGAGCGCCACGAGCACGATCGCGGAAACGCGACTCTGCGCCGTCAGTGCCGCGCGCTCGTCCTCGAGCGCGAGCCTTCCGCGCATGAGCGCGGCGACGCGAGCGAGGCTGCGGCCGACGCGTCCGCCGCTCCGCGCGAACGCCGCGAGCACGACGGCGAGCGGGGCAACGTCCTCATCGGGGACGGTGCCCGTGTACGCGGCGAGCGCCTCTCCGATCGGTGCACCGAGCGTGAGCGCCGCCGCCGCGCGACGGGTCGGACCGGCGAGAGACTCCGGCAGCGTCGGCGCGACCTCCGCGAGCGCGACCGGCAGGGAGAGGCCACTCGCGAGCGCCGCCGCCACCGCGTCCACGAGCGCGGGGAGAGCGGAGCGTGTTTCCCGCCCATTCCGCCGGAGCGCGCGCAGCTTTCGCTCGATGGCCTCGATGTAGTGCCGGTCCAGCACCGCGGCGGTCAACGCGGTCGCGGCGGCGAGTGCGAGCAGCGTCGTCACGCCGCAACGCTCCGCAGCTCGTAGCCATCGCTGTCACCAACGACCAGCTCCGCCACCTCGACGATGCGACGTCGACCGTCCTCGCCGCGCTCCTGATGCACGACGAGGTCGACACCGCGCCGGATCTGCTCGCGGATGGCGGGAAGTGGCAGATCCACGCCGCCCATGAGGGCCATCGTCTCGACGCGGAGCAGCGCGTGATATGCGCCGTTCGCGTGCGCGGTCGTCAGCGACCCACGGTGTCCGGTGTTCATCGCTTGGAGCATGTCGAGCGCTTCGCCGCCGCGGACCTCGCCCACGACGATCCGGTCCGGCCGCATGCGTAGCGCGGCGCGGAGCAGAGCGCGGACATCGACCGCACCGGTCCCCTCGACGCTCGGCGCCCGCGTCTCGAGCGCGACAACGTTCGGCTGCGGCAACCGGAGCTCGGCGGCGTCTTCGATCGTTACGACGCGCTCGCGTTCCCCGATCGCATATCCGAGCGCGTTGAGAGTCGTCGTCTTCCCGCTCGATGTGCCGCCCGAGACCAGGATGGTCCGTCGTTGACGCACCGCGGCGATGAGCAGATCCATCGTCTCGCGCGAGCAGGTCCCCAGGCGGACGAGGTCATCGGGCGTCAGCGGGCGGCTCGCGAAGCGCCGGATGGTGAGTACCGGTCCGTGGAGAGAGATCGGCGGGATCACGGCGTGCACGCGCGAGCCATCGGGCAATCGCGCGTCGACGAGCGGCGTCGCGAGATCGATGCGTCGCCCCAGCGGCGCGACGAGCCGCTCGATGAGCACGAGGATCTCGTCGGGATCCGCGAAGCGGATACCGGTCTCCTCCAGACGCCCGTCGCGCTCGATCCACACGCCCCGCGTGCCATTGACCATGACCTCACTCACGCGCTCATCACGCAGGAGGGGCGCGAGCGCGGCGAGCCCGAAGAGCCGATCCTCGAACCAGCGCTCGAGGTCCCGCAGCTCGCCGGACGGGACGACCACACGCTCGGACGTGAGCGCCTCGCGCAGCGCAGCCGGCAGCTGATCGCGGCGGGGCCGTCCGTCCTCTGCCTCGCGCAGGCGCGCCACGATCGCGCGCTCGAGTCGTGCGCGAACGCCCTCCGTCGTCACGACGCGTCGAGCGCGATCAGCTCCGCGAGCTCGTCGTACGCACGGCCGAGCGCACCACCCGCGGCGCGCCGTCCGGAAAGCGCCGCGCTGACGGCGGCCTCATCGCGCGGCAGGGCGCGGAACGCGGCGCGCTCGCCGATCCGCGCCGCGCGTGCCTGCGAGGCCATGAGCCACGCGTCGCTCGGCACGTCGCTCGCGTCGAGCGTCGCGAGTGAGAGGGGATCGTCGTACGAGAGGACCAGCACGCGGTCGGCTCGACTCGCGAGCGCGAGAGCGCGCTCATCCGCGAGCACCGGTGCGTCGACGAGCACGAGCTCGGCGAGCGACCCGGCGGCCCGCACGGTCGACTCGGCCAGCGCGCGCGTCGGCGCGACCGGCGCGCCGCCGATCACACGAACACCAGCGCTCTCGGCGGCGACGACAGCGAGGTGCTCCGCGGTGAGCTCGTCCGTGAGGCCTTCGAGCTCGGCCCACGTTCGCGGCGCGCATTGCAGCCACCACCCGAGTGCTCCCGTGCCGGTCGCATCGATCGCCGCCACAGGGAGTCTGGATGCCAGACGGCGCGCCAGATTCGCGACGAGCAGCGTGCGTCCGACCCCACCGCGCACGCCGGTCACGACGACCAGACGCGTCGCCGGGCGCGGCGTCCGCGGCAGCGCCGCGGCAACGAGCGGGCCGAGCGCCGCCACGTCGCAGGTCGACGCGATCGACGTCGCGTCGTAGCCGAGGGCCGCGGCGAGCGCGCGTTCGCTCTCGCCCGCGACGGCGACGCGGGGGATCGACGACGCGAGCGCGGCGGCTGCGACGCACGCCGAGGCGTCGCGAAGATCGACCAAGACCACATCGGGTCGGGCGGAGTCGCAGGGCTCGAGCCCCAGGACGGCCGCGGCGGTGCGCAGATCATCGCCGCCGCAGATCGCGGCGCGCGCACTCACGCGGCTGGTCCCGTCAGCGTGTCGAGCGCAGGAGCGGCACCAGAAGCAGACCGCCGCCGCGCGCGATCGCGATCGCGCTCGCGCCCTCCTCGTCGACTTGCAGCACGACGCCGTGCTCGTCCGCCGCCATTACACGCGCGGCGTACGCGACCGGGACGGCGTACGCGCGATCTCCCTGGCGCACCGCGAGGACATCGACCACGTCGCCGGTGCGTACGCGTGGCACCGGCGCCGCGAGCCACGCGGCGGGAAGACTCATCGCCCAGGTGGACGGCGCGAGCGACTCCGCGAGCGACGGCTGCGCCGCGGGCGCGGCCGCTCCGCCGATCTCCACGCCCAGCGCGCCGAGCGTGAGCAGCGCCGACGCCGCGCCGAGAGCGACGCGCCGTCGGGGCAGTCGTCTGCGCGACGCGGTCAGGGCGGGGAGCACGCGTCCGCCTGTAGCGCCGCGCGATGTAGCCGCCCCGCGTGCCGAAGTTCGATCTCGATCGTTGCGCCCGTGCATCGCGCCTCGACCGCTCCATCGAATGTCGCGCCGTTCCGCATCGCGGCGTCCGCAGCCGCGGCGCGCGCCGCCTCACGCGTCGCGGGATCCGAAAGCAGCGTGACGACGTCCACCGTGGGTCGCGGGGTGTCGAAAACGTGGGCCCGGACAGCGTCAAGATGGGCGACGTAGGCGTCCGCGACAGCCGCGGCCGCGGCTTCGACCGCGGCTTCGCCGGCGTCCTGCGCAACGGCGTTCGCGAGCACGCGCTCCTGGACCACGCGCAGGCCGACGATGGCAAGCGCACCGATCCCGATGAGCACCGCCGCGATCACGAGCGCCTGCCCGCGCTCGCCATTCACCGCATCCACTCGATGCGGCGCGACGCGCTTGCGGTCACCACGAAACGCGGAAGCCCGACGAATCCGAGTGGGACGGGGAGGGTGTAACTCGCGCGCACCGTCAGCATCGATCCGCGTGGCTCGCCGTTGCGCGGGGGTTCGCCTTGCGGTGGCGCGATCGCGCTCGTGACGCGCTCGGGCGCGAGCGGAGCCACGCTCGCGGCCAGCGTCCCACGGATCTGCTCGTCGTCGTTGGTGAGCGCGCCGGCGCGCGCGGCTTCCGCGGTCGCGTGCTGCAACGCGAGGCGCGCCACGCCCAACTCTGCGACGAGCACGATCGCGAGAGCGACGACGAGGAGGATCGGAAGGACCAGGGCGAACTCGACGATCGCCTGTCCGCGCTCGTCGTTCACGCGCTGAGCGACGGCCACGGACGTGGGCGGCGCAGCTTGCGCCCGACGAAGACGCCGATGCCTCCGATGAAGCACACAACGCAGAGAGCTGTGAGACCGATCTGCGCCCCAAGATCAACGATGGGGGCGACGACGTCGGAGGCGGCGCGGAGCGCGAGGCCGCGTTCATCCCGAGGCACGGCGCGCGAGCGGATCGTCGCCATCGTGAGATCGAAGGTCTGTTCGCTCTTGAGGATGCCGCCATGGCCCTCGACCTCGACGCGGGACATGGGCAGCAGGACGCGTGACGCGACGCCGGGATCGCGGGCATCAGCGGTGCTGACGAGCCCGTCGGTGGCAAGGCGCAGGTCGAGACGCACGACGCCTGGCGGCGGCGCGGATGCGCGCAGCTGGGCCATGTCGCGCACGGCCGCAACGTCGGGATCGCGGCGGACGAGCGCGTTGGTGAACGCGCGCGTGTCTTCGCGGGCGGCCCCGCTCCGCGCGAGCCAACTCTGCGCCGCCCTGGCCGCGTGAACGCCATCGTGTGGCGCGGCCCACGCGACATACGTCGTGACGCCGTCGGACGAGGAGAGGCCGAGGTCGAACGCGCGATCGGCCACGTTGCCGCCCATGGAGTGCGTCACGAGGTGCACGGCGCCGTAGCCCTTGGAGAGCGTTCGGACGGTGTCGCGCAGCTGCACCGCACTCGTATCGATCGCGCCGAACGTGTCGTACGTGCCGACGTCGCGCCCGAACTCCACGACGTCGTATCCGTCCCCCTTCGCGCGGTCGCGGAACGCGTCGAAGACGTGCGGGTCCTCTTCGGATGCGAAGCCGCCGACAAGGACGATGAGCTCTTTCTGCGGGCCGTTCGGCGGCGCGGCTACCGAAGGCGCGCGCTCGACGGGGCGGAGGACGGTGAGCGGCGGACGGAGAGGAGGACCCGCGTCTACCGGAGGGATCGGCGGGTCCTCGTCCGCCAATGCAACGAGCGCCAAGGCCGGAAGGGCGGCCCACGCCAGCAGCGTCGCGCCGATCAACGCTCGCATCCGCATCACGGCGCATGTCAGCAGCGCGTGAGGCTGTGGCGAAGAGGAGCCCCGACCGGTACGGAGGTACTAGTTTATTTCTTTCTCCTGTAACCTACAGAACCGTGCGCAGCACGTTACTGAGAGCGGCACTGGCGATGCTTATCCTTACGGCCGCGTGCGCGCCCACGCCAACGGCGAAGCTGCCGGTCACCTGCGGCGCGACCACCGGCGGTCACGCCGGCGCCGAAACGCAACTGCGCTTCGTCGAGGCGAGCGACACCGAAATCGTCCTCACCTTCGGCGCAAGCTCGGCGTCGAACGTCTTCGACGTGCCGACCTTCGAGCTCACGCCGCTCGCGGGCGCGGGCGCTCCGCGCGCGTACCGCCTGACAGTGAGCGGCACATCGACGCTCAATCCCGACGGGACGGCCAGTTACCGCGGACTGAAGGGGCTCGAGCCGGGTGGGCGCACCGTGCGAGCGATCGATCTCATCGACGAGTCGGCACGCGTCGTCACGTTCACAGTGGCGCTCGAACGTGATGTCTGCCCGTTCGTCGCCGCGAAGGTCTATCAGTACGGGAAGAGCCCGCGCGCGCAGATCGCGCTGACGTTCGGCGGTGCGAGCGCGCTGACGCTCGAAACGATCTCGGACGCCGTCGGCGGCGCGCCGATCGGCACGCCGGTGCAAGGGAGCGGGGCGGGATACGAGCCATCGTCGAAGATCAGCATCACGATCGGCGGCCGCTTGGTGTGGGATACGACCGCGAACGCGGACGGGACGTTCGACTCCGGCTTCTGGATCCCGGACCGCGAGCCCGGCCTGTACACCGTCACCGCGACGGACGGCCACGGCCATGTCGGGACGACCACGCTACGCGTGATGGCGCAGCGCACCAAGAAATGACGGGGCTCGGCATCGATGCGCTGATCGTCGTCGCGAGCAGCGCCCACGGTCCGGAGGGACACCTCGGGCTGCCGCGCGGCGGCGTGCGGTCGAACGACCCGCACGATCACCTCACCGACGCGCACGTCGCGCGCGAGTTCCTCGCTGCCCGTCACGAGTTCGCCGCCCCGGCCGGAGCGCCGCCGGCGACGGAGCTACGACGGCTACGTCTATTGCGAGAGGCGGTTCGGGCGCTGGCGCGCGGCGATGTCCGGTCCTACGCACGTCACCGCGACGCACTGCTCCGCAGCGCGCGCTACCGACTCGCGCCGGACGGGGCGCTCGCGAGCGAACACGACGGATGGACCGAGTTCTGCGATCTGCTCGTACCGCCGCTCGTCGCGCTTGGACATGAGAAGCGACGCCTGCGAGCGTGCGGCAATCGCCGCTGCGGCTGGCTCTTCGTCGATCGATCCGCGAACGGTCGTCGGCGCTGGTGTGATGCGAAGGCCTGCGGTAACCGGATGAAGGTGCGCCGGTACCGCGCACGACACTAGGCGCGCGCTCTCGCGACCTCCGCGGCCTGCTCGCTCGCGGCCCTCTCCTCACGGTCGTCGAGCGGGAGGAGCGACTGCGGGCCATGGCGCCGTTCGAGCGCCCACGCCAGCAGACGATCCGCGAGCCAGGGATTCTTCGGAAGGCACGAGCCGTGGCTGTAGGTCCCGACGATCTTTCCCTGCACCGCGCCCTCGGTCTTGTCCTCGCCGTTGTTGCCGTTCCCGACGACCACCGCTCCCAGCGGTTTCGCGTTCGGTCCGAGGTAGGTGCGGCCGCTGTGGTTCTCGAATCCGACCAGGACCCCCTCGGGCGTCTCGGCAACGAGGTTGCCGACGAAACGCAGCGTGCCGGCGCGTGTGCGCACGTCGAGGACGCCCAGCCCCGGGATGGCCGGCGCATTCTCCGGAACGTACTCGTGTCCGAGCAGCTGGTAGCCGCCGCAGATCGCGAGCGCGGCTGCGCCGTTCGCGAGCGACGCCTTCAGTGCAGCTCCGTTCACGCCCGCGAGGTCGGCGCCGACGATGTCCTGACCCTGGTCCTGGCCGCCGCCGAAGAACCAGAAGTCCGGCCAATCCGCGTCGAACGCCATCCCGGCGGTGAACGCGCGCACCTCGACCGCGATGTCGCGCCAGCGTGCGCGCTGTGCGAGCGCGAGCACGTTCCCCCGGTCGCCGTAGATGTTCATGAGGTCTGGATACAGATGCGCGATGCGTAGGTCCACGATTCAATCTTCCCAGAAATTCGCGACGTGGCCGCGCCGCGCCAACTCTCCGCGCAGCGCGAGCATCGCGGTATAGGTCGCGAGCACCACGACCTCGCCGCCCGACGGCGCCCCGCCGAGCGCGCGGTCGATCGCGCTGCCCCACTGTTCCACGACCTCGACTCGGTCGCGCGGGACCCCTGCATATTTCAGCCTGTTCGCGAGATCGCGCGAGCGGATCCCGGTCACGACAGCGTGCTCCACGGCGGGCGCGAGCGTCTCGAAGTCGGCGTCCCAGATCCACGAGACGTCGCGGCCGTCGGCATCGCGATCGTTCAGCGCGGCGAGCAGGCGCGGCCGCTGGCCCGTCTCGAGCAGCGCACCGATCGCGGCGTTGAAGCCCGCGGGGTTCTTGACCAGGATGAGGCGCAGTTCGCGCCCATCGACGGACACTTGCTCCAGACGTCCGAACGCCGGTCGGAAGTTGGCGATCGCGAGTGCCGCGGTCGGCAGCGCGATGTCGAGCGCCCGTGCCACCGCGAGCGCGGCGAGCGCGTTGTACGCGTTGTACAGGCCGGCGATCGGCACCCGAACGGGGTCGAACGCACTTGCGACCGATGTCCGCAGCTGGATCTCGCTGGACACCGGAGTGAGGGCAACGCGTGTTGCGGACACGTCTCGCTCGGGTCGCATCAGTCCACACGATGGACACGACCAGTCGCCCTCATGCGCGAGAACGACCCGTTCGTAATGCAGCGGCTCGCGGCACCGCGGACAGCGCGTCGCGTCGCTGATCGCCTGTGGCACGAGCCCACCGACCGCTGGATCGTCGACCCCGAAGTAGAGCACCGGGCCCCCGTGGCGCTGGCCCAGCCAGGCCACGATCGGGTCGTCCGCGTTCAGGACGAGCGTGACGCGCGGGTCGAGCTTCGCGACGGCGTCGCCGATCCGGCGCGCGAGCTGATCGATCTCGAAGTAGCGGTCGAGCTGATCCCGGAATAGGTTCGTGACCAGCACGACGCGCGGACTGATCCGCCCGAGCACGCGCGGCAACGACGCCTCGTCCACTTCGAACATGCCGATGTCACCGCGCATCTCGGCGCGCCAGCTGCTCTCGCTCAGAAGCGCCCCGGCGATGCCTCGCTCCAGGTTCGAGCCCGCGCGGTTGTGTATCGGACCCCAGCCTGTCGCGCGCACGATGTCGGACAGCATCCGCGCCGTGGTCGTCTTCCCATTCGTGCCGGACACGAGCACCACTCCGTGCGCGAGCTCGCTCGCGACCGCGGCGATGAAATCCGGATCGATGGTGAGCGCGACGAGCCCGGGCAGCGCGGTGCCGCCGCGACCGCCGAGTTGGAGACCGACGAGCGTGAGTTTTCCCGCTGCGTTGGCGAGGAGGGCGAGCGGATCAGGCACCCTGCGAAGCGTACGGGGCGCGGTCAGGCGGGCGCTTGGACCTCGCGTAGCAGGATCTCGATCTCGTCCACCGCACGGCCGAGGCGCATGACGAGCGACTTCGCGCCCTCGCCGTTCGCGCTCTCGCGAAGCTCCCCCATCGTCTCGAGCCGCGCGAGCTCGGCCACGGCTCGCCGGAGCCGCGCGACCGATAGCGATGTCGGGAGATTGCGGCGGAGCAGGGCGATCCGCTCCTCGAGACGCTCGAGCCTCCGCCGGAGCTCTCCTTCGAGGTCCTCCGGCGCGAGGTCATCAAGGCGCTTCGCGTCGGCCTGAAGCGAACTCAGGTCGCGCTGCACCAGCTGCGAGGCCTTCTCGAGCGAGTACCCCTTCGACAGCGCCTGCCGAATACGGATGACCTTCTCCATCGCATAGACGTCGTAGTCGTGCTCGCCGTCGGCAGACGGCTTGACCAAGCCCTTCTTGGTCCAGTAGATGAGCTGCCGCGGAGTCACGTTGCAGACGCGGGCGGCTTCGGCCGCGGACAGCCGCAAGCGCGAGAGCACCTCGCCGTCGTTGGCGATGAGCACACGGGCGAGGACGTCGCGGATCTCGGTGTCTGCCACGGAACGCAGATTCTTCGGCGTGCCGTCAGGCGTGTCAAGAACCGCGACAGATGGCAGGCGGCGCCCCACTGGCGCCCGGCTCAGGCCTTGGCGCGTATTGGCGCTTTGAGCGCCTGGCGGTAGGCGACCTTCACGGTCGCGTGAAAACGGCTGAGTTTGCCGCGATCCCAGTCCGCCCAGAGGCGCGCGACCTCGACGCCCACGGGAGTCTTCACGTCGCTGGCTTTCACCGCCGCTGCGACCGCGTCTTCCCAGCCGCGCGACGACGATCCCGTCGCCTCGCTCAGTCGGATGACGCCGGCGGTCGTCTTAGCTCGCGGTGCGGGCACCGCGTCCTTCAGCGGGACGGCTGTGCTTCGGTGTCGAGCTCTCCGGGTGACCGTTCGTGGCGGCCTGCGAGGGCTGGATCGGGGGCAGCGCGGCGATCTCGAGCAGCTGGTTGATCATCGTGGAGATCCGCTCGTTCAACATGCGGCGCGTCTCGGCTCCGGGGCGCGGCGCGAACAGCATGCCGACGACCACGCCGATGACGAACGCTCGAAGAGCGGCGTTGATGACTCCGAACACGATGGCCTCCTCGCTAACGGCTCTTGGGCGGGAAGCCCTCGAGTCCGTATTCCTTGATCTTCGCGTAGAGCAGTCGACGGTAGATCCCGAGCATCTCCGCAGCCTTCGAACGATTACCGCCGGCGTCTTTGAGCGCCTTCATGATGAGGTCCTTCTCGAACTGCGAAACCGACTTCTTGAAGAATGATCGCTCCGCGGAGACATCCTCGTTCTCGTCGTCGTGCTCGCCCGCGTCGTGGTCACCGAACGGCAGTTCGCGGCTGGTGATGACCTGGCCACGAGAGAGGACGACGGCGCGCTCGACGACGTTCTCGAGCTCGCGCACATTGCCCGGCCAGTCGTATTCGGTCAGACGCTTCAACGCCTCTTCACTGATCGCCGCGGGCTGTGCCGTCGCGCTGTAGCGGTGCTTCGCCAGGAAGTGCTCCACGAGCGCGGGGATATCTTCCTTGCGTTCGCGCAGCGGCGGCATGTGGATGTTGATGACGTTGAGGCGATAGAAGAGATCATCGCGGAACTTGTTCTGTTCGACCTGCTTTTGCAGATCCTTGTTCGTCGCGCAGATCACGCGAATGTCCACCTTGATGGGCAAAGACGATCCGAGGCGCTCGATCTTGCGCTCTTGCAGCACCCGGAGCAGCTTGGTCTGCGTCGCGAGACTCATCTCGCCGATCTCGTCGAGAAAGACCGTTCCTTTGTCCGCGAGCTCAAAGCGACCCTTGCGCATCGTCATCGCGCCGGTGAACGACCCCTTCTCATGTCCGAACAGCTCGGCCTCGAGAAGCGTCTCGGGCAGGGCGGCGCACGACACCTTCACCATCGGACCACTGCGCCGATTCGAGTTGTAATGAAGCGCCTCGGCGACGAGCTCCTTGCCGGTCCCGCTTTCACCGGTGATGAGGACAGTCGCGTCCGCTTTCGCGACCTTGCCGACCGTCTTGTAGACCTCCTGCATCGGCGGTGAGTTCCCGACGATGCGCTCGGTCTGCACCAGCGAGCTGATCTCGTCGCGCAGCACCTCGACCTCTTGCGCGAGATCCTGGTAATCGAAGGCACGCTTGACGGTGTGAGAGATCTTGTCGAGCTCGAACGGCTTGGTGATGTAGTCGAACGCCCCGAGCTCCATCGCTTTGATCGCCGCATTCGATGACCCGAAGGCGGTCATGATCAGGACGGAAGTCTTCGGCGATGCGCTCTTGACCTTCGGAAGCGCCTCGATGCCGTCGAGCTCCGGCATGCGCACATCCATGATCACGAGGTCCGGTGAGCTCTCGCCGACCTGGGCCACCACCTCGGTCCCGGTGGCCGCTTCGGTGATCGAATACCCCTCGTCGGTCAGAAGTTGCCTCAAAAGCGAACGGATCGAGGCGTCATCGTCAGCGACCAAAATCGACTTCTGGGCCATGCTTTGTACGGTTCCTTCCCAACGGGCGGCAACTTACGCCCCTACGACCACGCTTCCCGGTTTCAAGGGACAGTTTGTGTTCCGCCAAGCGTACATGTCAAATCGCCGCCCGCTTGGCGGCGTTCGGGAATCGCCCGTTACGCCACATCCCGAATGGCTGGGATGTACGAGGCGATCACGGCGGTCGCGACGGTTACGAGTCCGGCGACCGCGATGAGGACATTCACTCCGATCGCATCGCCGAGCGCGCCGCTGATGAATACGAGGGGTAGCCAGCTGAGATTCGTGAGCGCGATCCGCGCGCCAAAGACTCGAGCGCGGATCTCAGACGGTGTTGCTTGCTGCATGATCGTGACTGTTGGGACGAAGAACAGAACGTTCGCCCCACCCATCAGAAAGAACAGCACCAGTGCGACTGTGTAGTTCGGCGCGACCGCGAGGAGTCCGGCAACGGTGCCCCACGTCGCGAAGCCGGCGATGAGGAGGCGTCCTTTCGCGTAGCGAGCGATGTACGGCGGAAAGAAGGCGCTGCCGAGCACCGCGCCGAAAGCCAGAGCGCCTTCGGCGCCGCCGAACAAGACCGCTCCCGCGGTCGGATCGCCGCCCGCGAAACGACGAACGATGAGCACCGGTGTGAGCCCGTTGACGACCGGCAGCGCCATCTGCGCCGCGAGGGAAAAGACGGTGTTCGCCCAAACTACCGCCGTCCGTCGGATGAAGCGCAGGCCCTCCAACCCGTCGAGCCACACCTGTCGCAGCGTCACGGGGCGACTCGTCTCCGTGACGACGACACGGGACAGCAGCAGCGCCGAGAGCGCGAACGTTAGCGCGTCGGCGTAGAACGCACCATCGCCGAAGGTCGCGACGAGGACACCCGCCGCGAGCGCGCCTCCAATCTCGACCGCGCGATCCGACCCATACACGAGCGAATTCCCAGCGGCGAGTCGTTCGGGAGTAAGCAGCGCCGGCACGATGGCAACGCGTGCCGGGTTGAAGATGGCGCCGCAGATTCCAGCTAAGAAGACGAGAAAGAAGACGACGGCGAGCGGCACGCCCGACTCCAGTAGCGCCGGAACCACGCCGATGAAGAGGACGCGCAGGATGTCGCACCAGAGCATCGCGCGCCTGGAGCCAACCGCATCCGCGATGGCGCCGCCGAACAGCGAGAACAGGGCGTTCGGGAGCGTCATGATCACCACAGCCAGTGCAGTCCAGAGCGCCGAACTGGTCGCGCGGTAGGTCACGAACGTCAGCGCGATGAGCGTGATCGGGTCCCCGAACCGGCTGATGACCTGCGCGAGCCAGAAGAGCGCGAAGTTCGTTGACCGGAGTTCGTGCCTGACCGCAACGTCCTCGGGCGCGGCCTGGAGCCACAGAAACGGGATGAGGAAACCGCCGAAGGCGATGAGGACGTCGCCAATGCTGTACATGCCGTGCACGATTCCCACCGGGATGATGTCGGCGAGGAACGGAAAGACCGTGTTAGCGCCGATCGCGACATAGAGCCCGCTCTCCTGTGGCAGCGCGCTGATCGCGGTTGCGATCGGCAGGTCGTAGGGCATGCCGCTGTTGAGCAGCACGACAAGCGCGTTCGAGAACGTGCCCAGCGAGATCAGAGCTGCACCCGGCAGCCGCCAGTTCCTGGCAGCCACGACCGCGATGCAGAACAGTCCAGTAAAGAAGACCGCGAGGGGCGGCGCCGGAACGAGATAGCCGACCAGGCGCAAACTCGAACCGATTATCAGTAGCGGCCACAGGTGGAGCGTGAATGTGCTGAGGCGGCGCCATTCGCCGCCGAACGCGATGCCAGCAGCGATCCCTGCGGCTACACCACTAGCTAGCATGGGCGTCGCGCACGAGCGGCTCGCGCGCGAGCCGCCGTCGGAGTTCCGCCAGCGTCTCGTAGTTGATCGGCGGCAGGTCGTTTGCCTCGAAGGAGTCAGGCCCGCGCCGCTGGATGCAGGTTTGCAGTGCTCGGACGCAGACTGGATCGAACTGCGTGCCTTTGTAGCGATTCAATTGCTCCATCGCTCGGTCGTGGCCCGGCGCCTTGCGATAGATGCGGTCCGACGTCATGGCTTCGTACGTATCGGCCACGATGAGGATCCGTGAGCCGATCGGGATTTCCTCGCCTTTCAAACCTTGCGGATAACCAGAGCCATCGAAGTTCTCGTGATGCGCTAGGACTATCGGGACCAACGGACGGAGCGCCGCCGACGGCTCGAGGATGGAAGCACCGTAAATGGGATGGCGCCGCATGAGCTCCTGCTCATCCGGGTCCAGTCGAGCGGGTTTCATCAAGATGCGGTCCTCGATGCCGATCTTGCCGATGTCGTGCAACAGACCGGCGAGCTCGATCTGCTCGATCTCCCGCTCCGCGATCCCGAGCTCCCGCGCGATCGCGCCGGCGATACGTGACACGCGATCGGCGTGACCGCGCGTGAATCCGTCCTTCGCGTCGATGGCCTGCGACAGCGCTTGAACCGTCCCGTAGAAAAGATCCCGTGTCTCGGTGTAACGACTGAATGAATATCGCGCAAGCAGCAGCGGGACCATGAAGAGCACCGCCGCCCATTGACCGACCTTGTCGGCGACTTCCGACATCAGCCAACCCAATGGCACTTGTGACACCAGGCCGATGGCGATGTTGCTGACCGAGAGTGCCCAGACGCGGGAGATGGGCGTACCTGTGTTCAAGCTGTTGGCCAACATCGACAGTCCGTTATTAACAATGGCGAACGCGCCACCCGCCGCAACGATTTGAGCGATCACGCTAAACGGATCGGTTGTCCGAACCACCCCGTTAGTGACCATGAGTACCGCCCACCCGGCGAACGCCGAGAGTACGAAATCCGCCTTGTTGAACAGCGTGCCATACCACTTCGGCTCGCCGCGCAGGTCGCGCAGCTCGAACGTCCCGATGAAAGCAACCCAGCACACACCGAACGGGTTCGAGAGATTTGAATCAAACATCGCAGCAAGCAAAGGTGCGGTCGTGATCGTCGCATGGACACCACCAGGAAGTCGCACGGGCAACGCAGCCGCGACCAGCGTCACGACGATCCAAAAGAAGATGCGTCCCAGATCGAAGTTATCGGGGAGTGGGACAGAGACACGAATGAGGATTACCGCCGCGAGCGCGACGATGGGGATGAACAGCCATCGCACCGAAGCTGGCATGGGTGGAAGCCGGGAGGTCACGTGCGGGAGGATATGCGAGGCACTAGTGCAACCCGCATCGAACTGGATACATAGAAAAACAAAAGAAGGGCCCTTCGGCCCTTCCTTTGCGCGCTTTTACACGCCTCTAGAGGACGGGAATGACTTTAGAAGCCAGTCGTCCCGGCGCCGCCGCCCAGAACGAGCGCGGCCAGCATCGCCAATGTTGCGAGAATCCGACGCATCTGAGCCTCCCTTCGCGCGGGTTTCCGTCTGTTCATCGGGCGGCTTGGTCGGCGACTTAAGGGCCTACCTAGGTCCGATACCCGGCAGAAACAGGAAAAACTATCCGTAATGTGGCCGAAATCCAGCTTTCGGCGCTGCTTAACTGTTACAGCTCAAGCCAAACCCGACGGGGTTAGAGTCCTGACCGCACCGGCTTGGCCAGACGCTTCGGGGAGGGTGCTGGGTGCCGACCAGAAGCCAGGAGCTGCCCGCGGAGCCTGATCTCTGGGCGCCCGTCGGGTTCGACCATCTGCCGCACGACCTCGTGTCCGCATTCCGCGGCGGCGACTGGCCGCAAGTGCGAGTACGGCTGCAGACAGTGATGGACGCGATGATCACCGACGGGCCGTACGGCCGCGAGCTGTTCCAGCTCGTTCTCCAGCTCCCGATCGGCTTCGATCCGGTCTTCGAACGCTATCGCGCCTCGGCAATGGTCGATCACGGCGAATGGGACGCGCTTCGGGACTCGCTAGCCGCGCGGCCGCTGGCGCCGTCGGAGGTCCTCGGCTTGCGCGACATCATCACCGCTCCGGTCGATCGCTCGAGCCTGCCCGCCATAACGGAGTCCCATCAGCGGATGTTGTTCGAGCCGTACGAGTTCCAGGCGCGGCGCTCGATGGGCCCGTACCGTCATTGGGCACAGCGCATCTCGAACTACTACCCGGATCTGCTTTGGAAACGCGACGACATACCGATCGGCAGGCATCTCCGCTATCGGCGCTTGCACGACACGGTTTCTCTGGCTATCGGCGAGGCGCACGCCGGGCGGCTCGACGTCGCCCACGCGCTAGCGCGCGAGGCACAGCGCCTCGGCGACGAAGGCGAGCCGATGCGAATTGTCGCGCGGGATCTGGCTGAGCTCGTTCGGCTCGGCATGGGCGAGAAGCACGAATTCGAGCTTGCGCTTCCCGCGCATGTGTGCCGTCCGACGGGGCCGTCGCCGCAGGGCGTCTGGGAGTTCCTTCTATTTGTCATGCCGTTCCTCGCCTTGCGAGACGACGAAACCCTCGGATGGGCGGCGCGCCTCGCGGAGCGCATCGCGGTGCGACTGGCGGCGCCGCGAGCGGAGCTACAGGCCATCTCGTGGATCGTGGCTAGCGACCTTCGCGCGGGACGACGCAGCCGCGACACTGAGCTGGCCGGACTTCTCGCGAAGGCGCGGCGCGCCACCCCTGGACTGCGAGGACTCCCGGTGTTCCTGTCGGGCTACGCCGAGCGGAGCTACGAAGCGTTCCGGGAGGCCGAGCACCTCGCGCGGCGCGCCGGCAACGTGTGGTTGCAGATCAGCGCGCTGGTGTGGATGCTGGCGATCGAACCGGAGGCCTCGACGGCGCGCCGCCTCCATCAGCTTCTGGACATCACCGCGTGGCGGCAGCCGATACTCGCGCCGCCGGACGTCGCGGCCGACGCCGCGCTCGCGATGACCGTGACCGGCGAGCGCGGCCGGTCGATCCTCGAGCTCGCGCTCACCGCTGGCAGGCCCGCGGTCACGACCGAAGTCGTCATGCGCCACTTGGACGACCCGAACGTGACGAGCGCGGCGCGCACGGCCGCCGTCGACGTGCTTGGGCTGGTCGGCACGATGCAGGCCCGAGACATCCTCGCGCGACTGGCAAAGGGCAACGATGACGTGGGCCGCTCCGCGGCGAAGCTGTCCTCGCGCGCGGGACCACACATCTCGCTCAGCGAACGCGAGGTCGAGGTGTTGTCGCTCGCCGCGGATGGCCTAACGAACCGTCAGATCGCAGAGCGCCTCTACCTGAGCCCTCACACGGTGGCGCGTCACCTCGCCAATTCGCGCGCGAAACTCGGGGCATCGAACCGTGCCGAGGCCGCGGTGCAGCTTGAGCGGACGCGTCAGTAGCGCTCCGTCCTCGTTCGAATCCGCTGCGTGCCGTCCTCGACCGCCGAACCGCGTCCAAGTATCGGCCGAATGACCTCGACCATACGCGCACGCCAGATCTTCACGAGACTCACGAGAGCGTCCATCTGCCGAACTCCTCACTGTTGGTCGGGGTCTGTCGGCAGAGGTTTCCATCGCGCGGGCGTCACGTCATCCCTGCAATTGACCATTTCGCAGTGACCGAGCAGCGTGAGCGTTTCGCGCTCATTGCGTGGTCAGGGGGTCGAGGTGATGGTCCCTTCTGACCACGCGCAAGGCGTAAGAAAAGATCGGGCTAGAGGCGCTCGTAGCGGGCGACGTCGAGCACGAAGACGGTGGCGCCGCCGAAGGTGACCTCGACCGGATAGGGCATGTAGAACTCGCCAGGCTCCATGATCGGTGGCATCGGACTGATGTGCTGCGTGCGCGCGTGGCAGGTCTCGCGGATCGTCGCGATCACGTCTTCGACCTGGGCCTCCTCGACGCCCACGATGATCGAAGCATTGCTCGTTTTGAGGAAACCGCCCTGCGAGTGAAGGCGCGTCACCCGGTATTCCTTGTCGGTAAGCGCGTCGACAAGCGCACCGGCGTCCTCAGGGTGGACGATCGCGACCACGAGCTTCATCCCGGCCGGACTATACCCTCGCCTTTCAGCTACGCCGGCGCGCCAAGCAGCGCGTCCACCTCGCGGCGGATGTCCTTCGCGATCGTCGCTTCGTCGCGATCCGCGGCGATGACGACAAACCGCCGCGGCTCGGCTGCGGCGACACGCAGATAGGCGTCGCGGACGCGCACGTGGAAGTCGGTCGCATCGGCCTCGAACCGGTCCCACCGGGCCTCGGCACGCCAGCCCGAGCGCGCGAGACCGACCTCGACGGGTACGTCGAGGAGAAAAGTGCGGTCGGGCACCAGCGTCCCGACCGCGAGCGCGGTCACTTCGCGGATCGCGTGGAGCGACACGCCATGACCGTGACCCTGGTACACGACGGTCGAATCGAAGAAGCGGTCGGCGATGACGATCTTCCCGGCCTCGAGTGCCGGGCGGATCACCTCTCGCACAAGCTGCGCACGCGCGCTGCTAAAAAGGAGGACCTGCGCTTCAGGGCTCAGCGGGATTTCTCGCGCGTGGAGGAGGATGTCGCGGATGCGCTCGCCCGCCGTGGTGCCGCCCGGCTCTCGGGTGAGCACGACCGCGCGGCCCTTCTCGGTCAGGTTCGCGGCAAGACCGCGCGCTTGGAGCGACTTCCCGGAGCCCTCGCCCCCTTCAAAGGAGAGGAAGAGTCCGCGCTTCACCGATAGATCTGCACGCGGCGCACGGGGTCATGGCCGGTCGATCGTGAGGAGAGGCTCGCGCGTTCCGCGAGCTCGTGCTGGAGACGACGCACGTATGCGTTCTGCGGCGCGAGCTCGATCTCATCGCTCTGCCCGCTCGCCACGGCCTCGATCGCCTCGCGCGCCTCCTCGAGGGCCTGGTCCTCGGGCCCGCGGCGCAGGTCGATGACGCTGGCGAGCGCGCTCGCGATCTGGCTCGACGAGTTGCTCCGTGCGATATAGATCGGGATACCCGAGGACTCGGCGTTGCGCAGGCGAGGCGTCTTGCGCCGGTAGTAGTTCTTCAAGGTCAGAACGACATCGGCGTCCTCAGGCTCGCGCACGATCGCGACCGGGAGACCGAGGCCGCGCGCGGCGTCCTCGACACGCGTCCACGACACGCCGAAGGGATACACCTTGATCGTCTCGCGCATGCCGTCGTCCAGCGGAAGTCGTGGCGTGCTGCGACGCTCGACCGCGTCGGCGGGTGCACGGGTCGGTGCCTGCGTCGTCCGCGCGATCTCGCCACCTTCAGTGCGTGAGCGGATCTCCGGCGCGACCGGCATCCCGAGCAGGATCGCGTCGACGACCTGCGACACGTCGTGGTAGACCGCGACCCGCTGATACGCCTGGATCTCGACCAGTACCTGGAACGTCGGCGGCGCCTTCCGTTCGAGCACTGACTTCTGGGTACCGCGACGCCGCGCTTCCTCGTCGGAGAGCGTGACGGTCTGGATCCCACCGACCAGGTCCGTCAGGGTCGGGTTCAGCATCAGGTTCTCCAGCGTGTTGCCGTGCGCGGTCGCGATAAGTTGCACGCCACGCTCGGCGATCGTGCGCGCGGCGGCGGCTTCTTGTTCCGTCCCGATCTCATCGATGACAACGACCTCGGGCATGTGGTTCTCGACCGCCTCGATCATCACCGCGTGTTGCAGCGATGGGGTCGGCACCTGCATTCGTCGCGCGCGGCCGATGCCGGGATGCGGGATGTCGCCGTCGCCGGCGATCTCGTTGGAGGTGTCGACGATGACGACGCGCTTCGCCAGGTCATCGGCGAGGACGCGCGCCACCTCGCGCAGCATCGTCGTCTTCCCGACACCGGGCCGTCCGAGAAGCAGGATGCTCCGGCCCGACTCGACGATGTCGCGGATGATCTCGACGGTGCCGTAGACGGCGCGGCCGACGCGGAGCGTCAGACCGACGACTTTGCCCGCGCGGTTCCGCAGCGCGCTGATGCGGTGCAGTGTCCGCTCGATGCCCGCGCGGTTGTCGCCGCCGAACTGCCCGATGTGCGAGATGACGTACGCGAGGTCCTCGGCGGACACCTCGCGCTGCGACAAGTACTCCTCACGACCCGCGAAGCGTGCTTCAGGGAGGCGACCGAGATCCATCACGATCTCGAGCAGACCCTCCAATCCGTCCAACGCGCGCACGCGCAGCGCGAGGTCGGGTGGGAGTCCCCGAAGCAGCGCCTCGAGCTCGTCGCTCTGCTGCATTCACCAAAGAGCATATCGAGGGGGTGGAACCGCTAGCGCACCACAGCCGGCGCGAGTGCCGGCTCTTCGACTCGGACGGCGAGCTCTTTGACGAAGAGCATCGCGGTCGCCGCGTCGCGGAAGCCCTCGGATAACAGGGCTCGCGCGACATGCTCCTCGTACGACCGCACCGGCGAGGTGATCGGCCTGCCCGGGGGCAGCGCTCGGACCGCCGCGCGAATGAGATCACGTGCGATGTCGACGTCACCGGCTTCGGTGCGCACCTTCAGAACGTGCGGGTGGCGGTCCATACCCTCGAACGCGAGCGCGACCGCGCACGGCCTCGTCTGATCGTGATCGATGAGCGCCATCCGACGGCGCATTGCGAGCGGGTTGCCGCCGATGAGATGCGGCGGGTCGTACGCGCCGCCGCGCCGGCCGAGATCGAAATCCTGCACCGAAAGCTGCTCGGCCCGCTGCACCGCGTGCGGCGTAGTCATCGCATAGAAGCGAAAGAGGTCGTGCGCGTCGACCGACGTCGCTTCGCGCGCGTGCATCCGCTGCGAGGGCGCGGGCAGTGCCGCACCCGCCGCGGCATACCACGTCTCGCGCGTATACGAATAGAAACCCGCCTGGAAGAACGTCTCGCGCGGGCGAGCTTCGTCAGGCACCGCCGCGAAGAGCCGCTGCATCCCCGAGCGCGCCGCGGACGCGCTGATCCCGGAGAGGAGACGGAATGCGCTGTCCGTGCCGCCTGGTTCGGGCAGCGCCGCAAGCATGAGGACGACCCACTCGGGACGCCTTCCGTCGTACACGAAGGCAGTGCTGCGGAGCTGGCCGCGGTATTCCTCGAGGTAGACCCGCAGGCGTCCGTTCAGACCGAACAGCCCGTTGATCAATCCGCGCCAACCACCGATCGCTCCACCGGCCAACGGCACCGGGAGCGCGGACGCGACGATGCCTTCGGGGGTATGCAGCGCGGACTCCAGCAAGGCCGAGATGCGGCGCATATCGAACGGGGTCGCCGCACGCGCCGGCACGCGAGCTCAGCCCTTCCCGAGTGCGAGAAAGAGACGATGGAAACGCTCGTCGTGCGTGAGCTCGGGGTGGAACGAGGTCGCGAGCAGCGTACCGTCGCGCGCCGCGACCACCGTCCCATCGCGGAGCCGCGCGAGCACGGCGACGCCCGGACCGATCCGTGTGATCTTCGGCGCGCGGATGAAGACGGCATGGAACGGACCGCCGGCCATGCCATCGACGTCGAGATCGGCTTCGAACGAATCGATCTGACGGCCGAACGCGTTGCGCTCGACAGTGATGTCCATCAGCTCCGCAAGAGGATGCGGATGGCCGGGCACGTCTTTCGCGAGGAAGATCGCGCCGGCGCAGGTGCCCCACACCGGCATGCCCTCCGCGGCCCGCTCGCGGAGCTTCGGGATGATGCCGTAGTGCTGCGCGAGCTTGCCGATCGTCGTGCTCTCGCCGCCCGGGATGATGAGCGCGTCGACATCGTCGAGCTGCTCCGGCCGGCGCACGTCGACGGCGTCCACACCCAAGCCGCGCAGTGTGGTGAGGTGCTCGCTGAAATCGCCCTGGAGGCCGAGGACGCCGACGCGAGCGGTCTTGGTCGGATTACCAGCCGCGGACGGCAAGGCGTTCGCCGGCGGGGATGGTCTCGAGCGAGAGACCACGCATCGGCTCTCCGAGACCGCGTGACACTTCGGCGATGAGCTTCGCGTCGGTGAAGTGCGTCGTCGCCTCGACGATCGCTTTCGCGCGCCGGGCGGGATCCTCGGACTTGTAGATGCCGGAGCCGACGAAGTTGCCCTCCGCGCCGAGCTGCATCGTGAGCGCGGCATCCGCCGGCGTCGCGATGCCGCCGGCGCAGAAGAGGACCACCGGAAGCCGCTGATTCGTCGCGACGTCACGCACCAATTCAACGGGCACTCGATATTCCTCGGCCTTCGCGTCGAGCCCGGTGTCCTTCAGGCCAGCGAGCGTCCGTATCTCCGAGAGGATCGCACGAAGGTGACGCACGGCCTCGACGATGTTCCCGGTCCCCGCCTCACCCTTGCTACGGATCATCGCCGCGCCTTCGTTGATGCGGCGCAGGGCCTCACCGAGGTCGCGCGCGCCGCATACGAACGGCACCTTGAAGTCGTGCTTTTGGACGTGGAACTGTTCGTCGGCCGGCGTGAGGACCTCACTCTCGTCGACGTAGTCGACGCCGAGAGCTTCCAAGACCTGCGCCTCGACGAAGTGTCCGATGCGACATTTCGCCATGACCGGAATGGTCACAGCGCTCATGATCTCGATGATCTTCTGGGGATCACTCATCCGCGCGACGCCACCCGCCGCGCGGATGTCAGCCGGCACACGCTCGAGTGCCATGACCGCCACGGCGCCCGCGTCCTCCGCGATCCGCGCCTGCTCTGCGGTGACCACGTCCATGATCACGCCACCTTTAAGCATGCGCGCGAGGCCGCTTTTCAGCGTCCAGGTACCGGTCGAACCATTCGCTCCGGGGGTGCTCTGCGAAGGGGCCATATGTACGCAATCGTAACGCCCTGCCCGTAGAATCGGAACATGGCGGTCGTCGACGCGAACGTGCTCGTACTCAACCTCGACTTTCAGCCGCTGAACGTGTGCAACGTGCGGCGTGCTGTCGTGCTGCTCTCGAAGCAGAAGGCAACCGTGATCGAGCAGAACGGACACATCGTGACAAGCGAACGTCTGAATCTGCAGTCGCCGTCGGTGATCCGTCTCGTATATCACATCAAACGGCCGCGGCCGGTCGTGAAGCTCACGCGCAAGGAGATCCTCCAGCGCGACGATCACACCTGCCAGTACTGCGGCAAGCGAGGGAACGACCTGACTCTCGACCATGTGATGCCGCGTCATCGCGGCGGCCAGCACACCTGGGACAACGTGGTGGCGGCATGCCGAGCGTGCAATCACCGCAAGGGTGGCCGTACGCTCGCTGAGTCCCACATGACGCTCCTCCGTCAGCCGAAGCGGCCGCCCGCCACGCCGACGTACCTGTATTCCTCATATGTCCGCGCCGGCGAGCGCGCATGGGCGAAGTTCATCGGTATGGACGAGTCCGCGGCCGCATCCTGACCCGCGGCGCGGCAGCGACTTTGCACGGGAGCGCGTCTGGATGAAGGTCCTCTTCACGAAACGCAACTACGCGCCGATGGGCGGCTCGGAGAGCCTCGCGTACCAGTGGGCGACGCGGCTCGCGGCGCGCGGGCACGACGTACGCGTCGTGTGCGGTCAAGCCTTTGACGAGCGGCCGCGATTCGAAGATCGCGGGGTCGACGTCATCCAGGTGAAGCCCCGAGGCGGTTTCCTCGGCCACGTCGCCGATGCGTCGACGCTGGTCGACCTCATGCGCGGCGAAGAGCTCGAGCGGTATGCGGAGGACCGTGACCTCATCCACAACGTCGGACGCGAATACCTCGACAGCTCGCTGGGCGTCGCGGAAAGGCTCGACCTCCCCATCGTGCTGACGCCGCTCGCCCATCCCGGGCAGTTCCACGGCGGCGACACGCCGGCGGACTTCCTTCGCTACCAGCGCGCGACGGTCATCACGACGATGACCGACTGGGAGCGCGCGTGGTTCGGAGAGCAGCGGATCGACCCGTATCGCGTGATCACGACGGGCATGGGCGCGAACGCGGTGCGCTCGCACGACGGCGCCGAATTCCGCGCACGCCATCGCATCCCGGCCGGAGTGCCGGTGATCCTCTACGTGGGACGGCGCGAGCGCTACAAGGGCTATATCCATCTGCTCGACGCCGCCGAACGCGTGTGGCAACGCTACGACGAAGCGCGCTTCGTATTCATCGGCGTGCCCGGCTTCTACGGCGCGATGATCGACGAGTTCGCGCGATACACCGACGAGCGCATAATCGAGATCGGACGTGCTGCGGCCGCGGAGAAGTCGGCGGCGCTCGACGCGTGTGACGTGTACGCGATGCCGTCCGCGCATGAGACGTTCGGCATCGGTTATCTCGAGGCGTGGCTGCACGAGAAGCCGGTGATCGGCGGCGACATCCCACCGCTGCGCGAGGTCATCGCGCACGGCGTCGACGGGCTCCTTGTGCCGCAGAAGGTCGAGGACATCGCACGCGCTGTCACGCGCCTCCTCGACGATCCCGTGCTCCGACGCGCGATGGGAATCGCGGGCAACGCGAAGGTCAGCGAGCGGTGGGATTGGGAACACGTGATGGACCGCGTCGAGAACGCGCATCAACGCGCGATCGGTGCGCATCTGCCTGCGGACGAGGCGCTCGCCTAGCCTTCCAGCGTGCGCGTCGTCATCGCCAAGAAACTTCTCTCCACGGTCGGGGGCTCCGAGCTCCTCGCGCGCGCGCTCGATCGCGAGCTACGCGCGCTAGGCCACGACGTCACGCTCGTCGGGCTGCGTCCAGCGTGGATGCGGCCCGGCGTACCACGCGAAGCGCTGGCAGCGCCGCCGGGACCGGTCACGATCCGCGCGAACGGAACGCACTTCGTCTTCATTCCGGCCCGGGGCGGCCGAGTGGGTGCCGCCATCGACGGTCTGTTCCCGACGTCGCTGGTCCACACGCAACACCTCGCGCGCGCTCTCGCGCGCGCCGATGTTGTGCACTCGTTCGCGCGCGAGTGGGTGGGTCCGCTCGAAGGCGCTGCGCGGAGCGCGGGGGCCGCATTCGTCGAGACGCCACTCATCCACCCCGGACAGGCGTTCTCCGGCGCCGGCGCGTCCGACGTCGCCCGCTATCGACGGGACGACGCGGTCATCGCGCTCACCGAATGGGAGGCCAGCTGGTATCGCGAGCGCGGAGTCCCGCACGTGCACGTCACCGGCGTCGGTCCGAACCTGCACGCCCTTCCCGCGGTGGGGCGCGACGAGGCCACCGTGCTCTTCGTGGGACGTCGCGAGCGATACAAGGGTTATCACGCTCTTCGCTCCGCCGCGCACCTGGTGTGGGCGGAGCGGCCGGACGCGCGGTTCGTCACGATCGGCCAGGCAGCGTGGAACGCAGCGTTCGACCGCGGCCCGCACGACCCGCGCTGGGTCGACCGCGGCGTCGCGACCGAGGACGAAAAGGCCGAGGCGTTCGCGCGCGCGACGATCTTCGCGATGCCCTCGGAGCACGAAACCTTCGGTCACACCTACCTCGAGGCGTGGAGCGCGGGGCTACCGGTGATCGCCGGCGACATCCCGCCGCTGCGCGAGGTCGTGCGCGAAGGTGTCGATGGGCTTCACGTGCGAAACGAAGCTCGCCCGATCGCCGACGCGATCCTCGCGCTGTTGCGCGATCCCGATCGCGCCCGCCGAATGGGCGCGGCGGGACGTGAGCGGTCGGCTCGCGAGTTCTCGTGGCCGGCGGTCGCGAAGCGGACCGAGTCGGCTTATCTTGCCGCGGTCTCCAGGCGCGACGGGCGGCGGGCCCGGATGTAGGCGCTCGCGATCTGACCCTCGACATCCTCGAGGCGCACCTCGCGCGTCACTTCGATGTCGATCGCGTCGAAGCCCGCGGAACGCAGCTCGTGTACGTACGCGTCGAGCGTGATCGTTCCCGCGACGCAGCCGGCCCAGAGGTCCAGCCGCTGCTTGGCTTCGGGCGCGAGCTCCTCCAGGGCGATCATGTCGGCGACCGCGAATCGCCCGTCAGGCCGTAGGACACGGAACGCCTCGCGCAGCACGGCTCCCTTGTCGGCCGCCAGATTGATCACGCAGTTCGAGATCACGACATCCACCGCCGCATCCGGCAACGGGATGTCCTCGATGGTGCCCCGGAGGAACGTCGCGTTGGCAAGGCCGGCCTTCGCCTGATTGGCGCGCGCGACGGCAAGCATCTCGTCGGTCATGTCCAGGCCATAGGCGTGACCACCTGGAGCGACGCGGCGCGCCGACAGCAGGACGTCGAGGCCCGCGCCGGAGCCGAGATCGAGGACGACCTCGCCGGGACGGAGATCCGCCAGCAGTGTCGGATTGCCGCAGCCGAGGCTGACGCCCTCATCCAGTCCGAGGTCTGCGAGCTCTTCGGCCGCATAGCCGCCGCCGCACCCATTCGCATCGCAGCAGCTGTCGTCGCAGCACCCTGAACCACTAGTCATCTCGAGCGCGCGCTCCGCGTACTTCGCCCGCACAGCCTCCTGGATCTCGTTCACATGTGCCTCCCGCATCGCTGACCCATAGATGGATCTCTATGGCTCTGTGTAAGCCTACCCATTGATGTTTGTCAATGGGTCCTATAGGCTTCGCGCATGGCAAGGCTGGCGATCCTGCCCGAACGCGAGCGCGGCGTCTGCTGCGCCGTGGAACTCGCAGTACCGGACCTGCGCGCGGCGGAGATCGCCGAGGTGCTCAAGGCGCTCGCTGACCCGACACGCCTTCAGATGCTTCTCGCATTGCGGGCGGCGAAGGAACCGGTCTGCATCTGCGACTTCACCGCCACGTTCGATCTTTCGCAGCCGACGATCTCGCATCACATGGGAAAGCTCCGCGAGGCCGGTCTGGTCGAGGCGACCCGGCGGGGTATCTGGACCTACTACCGACTTGCGCCACAGCTTCCGGCGCCGGTTCGCCGCATCGTCGAGGCGCTCGGCTAGCAGGCGGCTCCTACAATCCTGGCGTCCCGTGCGAGATGTGATCGGGCAGCGTCGCCTGCTCGCCAGGCTTGGCGAGCGAGCGGTCCGCGGCGACGTGGCCCATGGATACGAGCTCAGCGGTCCGCGGTCGATCGGGAAGCACACGCTGGCAGTCCGGTTGGCGCAGACGCTCAACTGCACCACCGAGCCGGCGGTGCCGGGCGGATGCGGGGTTTGCCTCGCCTGCCGGAAGATCGAGCGCGGTCTGCATCCGGACGTCCGCGAGATCACGCGGCTCGTCGATCAAGCGAAGCGCGACGACCGCAAGAACATCACCATCGAACAGATCCGCGAGATGCAGCAGGACCTCGCGCTGCGGCCGCTCGAGGGACGCAGACGCGTCGTCATCATCGACGATGCGGCCGACCTGTCCGAGCACGCCGAGGTGGCGCTGCTCAAGACCCTCGAGGAGCCGCCACTCCATGCGGTGCTTCTGCTGATCACGCCGACACCGTCGCGCCTCCTGGAGACGATCCGATCACGCCTGCAGCCCCTGCCATTCCGTTCCGTACCGCGCGTCGACATCGAGCGCGCGCTTGTAACGCGGTTCGGCCAGAGCGCCGCGCGCTTCGCCGCACCGGCGGCCGGCAAACCCGGGATCGCCTTCACCCTCGCGATGGACGAAAGCGCGCGCGGCGCACGCACCCGATTCGAAGCCGAGTTCTACCGACTTGTCGGCAGCAAGCTGACCGAGCGCTTCGCTTGGGCCGCGGCCCTCGCGGATGAGCGCGACAGCCAGAAGCGAAGCGAGCTGATCGAGGCGCGTCTGGTCAATTGGAGCGAGCTTGTCCGCGACGCGGCAGTCGCCGGGACCGGCGTCGCCGACCGCGCGATGCGTCCTGATCGCGACGAGGAGAGCCGCCGGCTCGCGGCGAAGGTGACAACACGCGACCTCGTAGACCTCGCGCAGCGCATGGAGCGCTGGCGGCGCGACGTCGTGGAGACGACCGTCAGCGCACGCATGCTGCTCGAGCTCTTCGTGCTGAAGCTTCCATACGACGAGACATTTGCGGAGGCTGCCTAATGCGGACTGTCGTAGGCGCTCGCTTCATGAAGGCCGGGCGCATGTACTTCTTCGATCCCGGCGCGGTGAGCGATTACCGCGTGAACGACTGGATCATCGTGCGCACCGAGCTCGGCGTCGACGCCGCTCGGGTGCAGATCCTCCCGACCGACTCGCCCCTCGTTCAGGTCGACCCGCCGCTTGGCATGGTCGTACGGAAAGCGTCGGTCGCCGACGTGCTCGAGATCAACAAGCGCGAGCGCATGGACGCCGACGCGACGCTGGTCGCGGGCGAGATGAGCCGTTCGAGAGGTCTGCCGATCAAGATCCTCGGCGCGGATTGGCAGTTCGACGGCTCGGCGCTCACGATCTTCTATTCGATCGATCCCTCAGGGCGTGGACCCGCCGACGCTGAACTCGCCGAGCTGAGCGACGCCTTCGCGGCACACTTCGGAACACGCGTCGAGCTTCGCCGTCTCGGCGCGCGCGACGAGACAAAAGTGATGACCGGGGTCGGCACCTGCGGGCGCGAGCTCTGCTGCTCGAGCTGGCTCGACAAGTTCTCGAACATCTCGATCCGCATGGCGAAGGAACAGGATCTCCCGCTGAATCAGTCAAAGCTCACCGGCGTGTGTGGCCGTCTCAAGTGCTGCCTCATCTACGAGCTCGAGACGTATCAGGAAGTAAAGGGCAAGCTCCCGAAGCTCGGCGAGACATTCCACATCCCCGCCTGCGTCAGCGGATCCTGCGGAACGTCCGGTTGCGCGACGACGCAGGGCGTCAACGTGGTGAAGGAGTCGATCGTCGTCGGTCTGGTCGACGGCGGTCGCGCCGAGTACACCGCCACGGAGCTCGGCGTCACCTTTGATGCGGTCCCCGCGCACACCCGTGGCGTCGGCTCGTACGGCGGCGACGAGGTATTGCGACAGGAACGTCCAACGCCCGTACGCGAGGGCGGCGCCAAGAAAAAGCGTCGCCGCCGCGGGCGACGCGGCGGCCGCGATCGCGGAGCACCACCGCCCGCATAGCGTTCAGGCGCCACGGGTCCTGCCGCGACTCGGGGTCCTCGCTGCGTCACGCGCGGCTGCGCCGCTAGCTCGGTGCGTCGCGTCCCTGCACGAGATCTCGGGTGAGCTCCGATTGGCCCGCGTGCTCTGCGGCGTGCGCGATGGCATGGACGATCATGGCTTGCACCGACCGAGTCGACACGGGACCGGGCAGGTCATCATCGAGACGCCCCGGTGGCAAGGTGTCGAGCACCTCGACGATTCCAGTCTTCACCTTGTCCCACCGCGTACGC
>Ga0207646_10000037_pt1 | contig 196362 bp, 174 predicted proteins | sample KBSK5502metaG_FD_184343 | JGI IMG/M metagenome (GOLD analysis project Ga0207646, IMG submission 184343) | Corn, switchgrass and miscanthus rhizosphere microbial communities from Kellogg Biological Station, Michigan, USA - KBS K5-50-2 metaG... | ecosystem: Host-associated > Plants > Roots >...
GGGAGCAGACCTACAACTGCGTTCGCCCCCATCAGGCTCTCGGCTACCTCACGCCCCAGCAATTCATCACCGAGTGGCAATCCAAACGAAAGGAGTCCGAGTGTCACTAATCATGTGGACGAGTACACACGCTTCGACGCAGCCACCCGATTGGGCTATCATAGAGAGTTGTGAAGTCCAGACGAAAGGATTTCCGCGCAATGAGCCCCGCAGCGACCAACAGCTTCGGCAGCGAGACCCCTTTCCAGATCGAAGGAAAGAGCTACCAGATTTTCCGCCTCGACGCTCTGGAGAAAAAGCGGGTGGGCCAGGTTTCGCGGCTTCCCTTCTCGCTCAAGGTGCTGCTCGAGAACCTACTGCGGCAGGAAGACGGCCGGCTGGTTCGCGCCGCGGACATCGAGGCGCTGGCGTGCTGGCCTCAGTCCAAAGGCACGGCGGCACACAAAGAAATTGCATTCATGCCGGCGCGGGTGCTGCTCCAAGACTTCACCGGCGTGCCCGCTATTGTGGACCTGGCCGCGATGCGCGAGGCCATGCGGCGCATGGGCGGCGATGCGAAGAAGATCAATCCGCTGTTGCCGGCGGAGCTCGTGATTGACCACTCAGTGCAGGTGGACCGCTTCGCGTCTTTGCAGGCTTTCGCCTTCAACGCCGATCTCGAGTTCAAGCGCAATGTCGAGCGCTACGCCTTCCTCCGCTGGGGCCAGAAAGCGTTCAAGAATTTCAAGGTGGTGCCGCCGGACACAGGGATCTGCCACCAGGTCAACCTCGAATACCTGGCGCGCGTGGTGTTTACCTCCGGAAAGGACGGCAAGACGCTTGCCTTTCCCGATTCGCTGGTCGGCACCGACTCCCACACCACGATGATCAACGGCCTCGGCGTTTTCGGCTGGGGCGTCGGAGGCATCGAAGCCGAAGCCGCCATGCTTGGCCAGCCGCTTTCGATGCTCATTCCCGAAGTGGTGGGCTTCAAGCTCCATGGCCGGCTTCCCGAAGGCGCGACGGCCACCGACCTGGTGCTCACCGTCACCGAGATGCTGCGCAAGAAGGGCGTCGTGGGAAAGTTTGTGGAGTTCTACAGCACTGGTCTTTCGAGCCTGAGCCTGCCCGACCGCGCGACCCTCGCCAACATGGCTCCGGAATATGGCGCCACGATGGGCTTCTTCCCCGTGGACACCGAGACGCTCGCCTACCTGCGCTTCACGGGACGCGACCCGCACCTGGTGCGGCTGGTCGAGGCCTACGCGAAGGAGCAGGGCCTATTCCGCACCGATGCGACACCCGACCCGGTCTTCTCCGATGCGCTCGAACTCGACTTGGCCCAGGTCGAGCCGACCGTGGCCGGACCCAAGCGCCCGCAGGACCGCGTGCCCCTGCGCGAGGCGAAGACATCGTTTCAGAGGACGCTCGAGGGCGTGCCGGAGAAGCGCGTCAGCGTGCAAAACAACGGCGACCGGTTCGAGCTGAGCAACGGTTCGGTGGTGATTGCCGCCATCACCAGTTGCACCAACACGTCGAACCCTTCGCTGATGCTCGGCGCTGGCTTGCTGGCGAAGAAGGCCGTCGAGCACGGCCTCACGTCCAAGCCGTGGGTAAAGACGAGCCTGGCGCCCGGCTCTAAAGTTGTGACCGACTACTTGAACAGTTCAGGCTTGATGCCCTACCTCGAAAAGCTGCGTTTCCACCTAGTCGGCTTTGGCTGCACCACCTGCATCGGCAACAGCGGCCCGCTGCCCGAGCCCATCGGCGCAGCCATCAAGGAGAACAACCTGGTGGCGGTCGCGGTGCTGAGCGGCAACCGCAACTTCGAAGGGCGCATTCACCCGCTGGTGCGCGCCAATTACCTGGCCTCGCCGCCGCTGGTGGTGGCCTACGCGCTCGCCGGCCACATGGATGTGGATCTGGTCAACGAACCCTTGGGGCAAGACACCAAGGGCGAGCCCGTGTACCTGCGCGACATCTGGCCCACGCCGCAAGAAGTGGAAAACATGGTGCGCCAGTCGGTGAACGCCTCGATGTTTCACAAGGAGTACGGCAAAGTCTTCGAGGGCGACGAGCACTGGCGCTCGCTCCCCGTGCCCGAAGGTGACCTCTATGCCTGGGACGACCGCTCCACCTACATCAAGCACCCGCCGTTTTTTGAAGATATGCCCGAGACGCCCCCCCCGCTCGAGGACATCCGCGGGGCGCGCGTGCTGGCCGTGTTGGGCGATAGCGTCACGACGGATCACATCTCCCCGGCGGGTTCCATCCCGCCGGACAGCCCCGCCGGCCAATACCTGATCGCCCAGGGAGTGCAACCGAAGGACTTCAACTCCTACGGCTCGCGTCGCGGCAACCACGAGGTGATGATGCGCGGCACGTGGGCCAACATCCGGTTGCGGAACCTCCTGGCCCCCGGCACCGAAGGCGGCTGGACCGCGCATCTGCCCGAGGGGGAGAAGATGACCATTTTCGACGCGGCGATGCGCTACAAGGAAGAAAAAGTGCCGCTCATCGTCCTTGCCGGCAAGGAGTACGGCGCGGGATCCTCGCGCGACTGGGCTGCCAAAGGGACACGGCTGCTGGGCGTGCAAGCAGTGATTGCCGAAAGCTTCGAGCGCATCCACCGCAGCAATCTGCTCGGCATGGGCGTGCTGCCGCTCGAGTTCCGGCCGGGCGAATCGCGCGAGACGCTGGGCCTCTCCGGCTTCGAGCTCTACGACATCGAGGAGGTGGAGGGGCTGGAGCCGCGGAAGACGCTGCGCGTCCGCGCGCGGGGCGATAGCGGCAAGGAGAAGAGCTTTTCTGCAGTGGCCCGCGCCGATACCCCGGAAGAGGTCGCCTATTACCACCATGGTGGCATCCTGCCCTACGTCCTACGCCAGATGTTCTAGATCTCCGCGAGCATTACACGAAGGGTGTGCCCAAAGCCTATTTGACGTGCGGCCGCAGCAGATACCAGATGATCTGCGCGTCGATTGCAGAGACACGGAAGCTCTTCACAAGTGCTATTTTTTTTGCTCCCAGGAATGGACCACTTGATGGCAGCTAGCGCACAGAGTGATGAGATTCTCCTCAACGTCCCTTCCGAGCTGACCCCGCGGGCAGATGTGGTGAACTTGGAGTTCGTTCAATCGACCACAGCGCTGGCAGCGCCACCCGTCGCGGTCCAGCACCTGCCGGCACAGCCTTCGATAGGATTCCGGGTCGAGCCGCAGCCGCGGGCGCCTTGGGCGAGGTGGGGTCACGAAGCCTTTCGCACCTGCTCCAGGAACTCCTGTTGCTTGGGACGCGGAAGAAATCCGAAGAGCCGACCGAGCGAGATAAGTAAGGCGTCGGGATTCCCATTCTCCAGATTCGCCCCCGCCAAAAAGTCCGCGCAGATCATCTCCAGGCAGTAGCCCCGGGACTTGTCACTGCCCAGCATCAGGGCCGCTGTTTCAAGAGCCCGCTCAAGCACGGGCAGCTGGCTCTTGTACAGCTTGAAATAGATGATCTCCCAAGGCTCAGTCTCCTGACCGGTCAGGTGTCGCTCGACTTCCCGCTTGAACTCTTCCTTCGGCAGCTCCCGGGCTTTGTGCAACCAGGTTGCACTATCGAACCGCTGCCCATCCCTCCGCGCCACCTTCGCTAGTTCTGTCGCCTTGCTCCAGCCCACCAGCTTGAGCTCGGGTTTGGGGATTCGCGGCAGGTGTTCGTGGATGGCCATCAGGTAGTAGGCCTTGCGGCGGGAGCCGGGGAAGCGCCTCTCCAGAAACTCATCGAAGGAACCAAGATTGTCCAGTCGCCAGTACTGCCCGGCCCGGACCTCGCACAGATAGCGGCCTAACTCCACGAAGCGCGTCTCTCGCTCGTGCTCCACGCTCTGCTCCCAGGCCAGGATCTCTTCGATCTTGGACAGCACGAACAGGGCCCGGCGGCGGTTGAGCTTCGGGGGCACCAGTGGCCTCCCGTTAGTCGTCAAGGTGGTCCAGCCAATCAAGGTCGCTGGCTCCGGGTTGGCGGATGAGTTTGGCCTGGACAAGCTGCGGGTTTCCCAGGCAGAGGCCCAGGTAGGGGCAGCTGACACAGCCATTCTGCGGGAAGCGAATGCCGCTGTGAGGGAGGAACTGGCCCGCTTCGATCTGCCCGGCAGTCGCCTCAACCAGTTGGCTGAATTCCCTGCGCTGCTCTTCAGTGATGGAGGTGCACAGGTACTGAATCTCGGGCAGACGCTTGCGCACGAACACGACCAGGGCCACCTCGGAGAGGCTGCTGATCCAGGAGTAGCAGATCAACTGTGGGTCCAGTGCCAGTAGCCCTTGGGGCTCCTCGGGGTAGCGGCTGGTCGTGGTTTTCCACTCGAGCAGGCAGCGGGTGCCGTCGAGGATTCCGATGGCATCGATGTAGGCTACGAAGTTGTTGCCGCTGGGGAGCGAGCGGACCAGCTTCACCTGCAGGTTGCGTCGGGGCTGGCGGATGCGGATGCGATCATCCCGAGCCAACTTTTCTAGCAACTGAACCCCCTGGCGAGCTAGCCGCTCCCAGTTGTCGCCGTGGCCGAACTCCAGTGGAGTGTCTCGATAGGCGCCCCACTCCTTGAATAGGGCAGCAGCGCTGTCCTCTCGAAGAAAGTAGGCTGCCAGGGCTTTCTCAAAGCAGCGGCCGAAGAGCATGGCGGCTCGGGTTTCCTTCTCCCGCCAGCCGTCCAGATAGCGGTGCCTGTAGCTTCTCGGGCAGCGCAGGTACTGGCTGAGCTGGGTGTAGCTATAGGTCATCGCTGGCCTCTGGGCTCTTTCCACTTCCTACGGTTGCCACCGACAGCTCCTCCCACTCCCCTGTCGGAGCAAACCCTTCGAGGTTCAGGAAGGAACGCCCGTTCAGCGTCGTGCGGGACGTGCGGACGACCCCGTGCAGACCCAGCAGGGCCTTCTCATCGACTTCATCCCGGCCGAGCAGCTCGGTATCGTAGCCAAAGTCTTGCAGAAACCAGCTGAGCTTCCACAGGGCCTTCGGGGTGCAGTAGAGCCGCCCAGTGATCGCCTGTCCGGTGTGCTCTTTGGGCTCGAGGACGGCCAGGCGCAGCGCGAAGAAGGGCTTCTGCGGATGCCAACGGTAGAATGCTCGTTCGACCCGAACCAGGAAGAGCCCTTCAAGATTGGCGTCATTGCTCTGAGCCTGCTGGTGGAGTCCTGGGATGTGGCGTTTCATGAGTTTGTCTCCTTCGGTTGGGTATAGCTGTTGAGGTGGCAGACGAGGCCGTCCCGGTCTTTGGTAGCCCACTCTGCCAGGTTATTGACGAAGGCTTCGACTAAGTCTCGGCTGGCGTCCCGCAACACAGCCGTTCCGCAGTAGTCAGCGGCGTAAAGTTTGACCAGGGTGGGATCGAGCTGGTGCTGCCGGATGATCAGGCAAAGCCGGTTGCGCAGCCGGGGCTGGCCATTGCCTGAACCATTTTGTTTCACGGAAGCGCGCTGTTCGCCAGACTCGTGCGAAGGGCGAAGATCCCTAGAGGACCAGCCCAATTCCTCGACTGAGCAGAGGCCGATACCGTAGGCCTTGCGCAGGGCCCGGTTGACAGCGCGGGTTTCGGCCACGCGCATCTCGGCACCGTGGACCAAGGAAGAGACGTTCGAAGGATCGGCGTCCCCATAGCCGACGAATCCCTTGGAGCCAGGAGACTTGTAAACAATCGCCTTGAAGACCCAACGACCAACGCTTGGGTCGCACAGTCGCTCCTGAAGAACTGTGCGGATTCCTAAGCATCGCCGGCGCAGAGCTATCTGAAGCAGACCGGCGTGGGTCACGTACCACTTTCCCTCAATACACAAGAGTTCGCCCCGCGAGACGCCAAGACGTAGTGTTCGCGTCAATTCAGTCAACGCCGTGAGACCTTGCCGAGGTAGCCCGGGATAAAGCTGCTTGACTAGGCGAAGGTTCTGACGTACTAGGTTAGCGGTAGAGTTTGTATGTGAATTTTGCATTTCCAATACTCCCAGAAGTGTGACCTCTTTATAAGGTCTAAATGGTATCATTATGGCGTCTTGTTGTCAAGAGGGAAATCGTCGCGTGGGTGCGGAGCTAGCCTCATGACTGAACCTCGAGCCCGCCTCCTGATACGGATACCAGCGAGCCTCAAGGCGAAACTAGCTGAACTCGCTCAGCAGGAACACCGCTCCCTGAATCGCCAAATCGAGTACCTGCTTGATCGCTCTCTTCGAGACGAGACGAAGGGCGAAGCTGGCGAACTGCCGCGCCCGAAAGGTAGACGAAGACAGCGGACGTAAAGGAAGGACCCAAATACCTTCAGCGCTTTCTCTCCCGCCAGAAGAAGGAAGATCTCTCTGAATAAAGGGACATTAGGGCGCCCAGGCGTCGGCTACTTCCTGCCCATCACGTTACGCGCCGATGCCCTTCAGTTATGCTGTTATGCTGCCGTATTCGCGAGCCTGCAAACTCCAGGCCCACGGTCCCCGGGATTGATTTCAAGCGACCTGAAGCGCGGCCGTATGCCTATGGCGGGTGAGGACAACCACCGTACCTCACGTGGCGCCACAGGGCAAAGAAAACTGCCAAACGAACTCACCTATCTGCCGAAGAGAGAATTAGTTACGAATTCTTAGGGGGGGGGAGAATTCCGCGTATTTCCCGCCAACTTTTCTGATTTTATGGCCCCAGTTGAGACGCGACACCCAGCTGGCTGGGTTGATGCACACCCTACGCCAGCCCGGCGTCTCAAATCAAGAACAAGACAGAGGGGGGTCCGGTTGTCCCAAGCTAGTTCGAGCCGCCAACGTTCAGCTCACGGAGAACCGCGTCAGCGGCATAGACCTTCCGCAGCGCCTCGATAATCGCGGCAGCGTGCACGGCCACGGACCGAGCCTGCTCGTCCGTATAAAGGTAGTCGTTCGGAATCTGCTGCAGGTTCCCGTCGAAGATAATCCCGACAAATTCAGCGTTGCGATTAATCACCGGGCTGCCCGAATTACCGCCGGTGATGTCCGGCGTGGAGACAAAATTGAACGGCGTATCGAGATCGAGCGCAGCCTTCTTTTCCAGCCAGCGCTGCGGCAGTTTGTAGGGCGGGATGCCCACCGAATTTTCGTACAGCCCGGAAAAGGTGGTGTACCAACGTCGCGGGCGACCTTCGTCAACGTAACCCTTCACCGCGCCGAAGCTCAGCCGCAGGGTAAACGTAGCTTCCGGATAAATCCCGGTGCCGCGCACGGCAAACAGGGCGCGGGCCAGCAGCGTGCCGTTGGAGCGCTCGACGGCCTCCACCTGGTCCTCGTAGCGGCGGCGCAGTTCGCGCGCCCTCGGGTCCACCAGTTTGGCCAGAACGATCATCGTGTCCGTCGAAGCGTCCACGGTCTTTCCCCTGCCTTCGAACAGCCGCTTGCGCTCCTCGACCGACGGCAGGTTGGAACCCTTCACGTACGCCGCCGCAGCCTCTGCCGGCGACCGCCCAGCAAGGATCTGCTTCACCAGGGAATCGCCGGGCCCTAGAACGTCGCGCATCTCGCTGAAGACCTGGGTCAGCTGGAGCGCCTCCAACGCGTCATAGACAGGCGCTGCGGAAAACAGGTCCTGCTTCAAGGAATCGAGATTGGAGTCGCGATACTCGCGCAAGCGCATCTCGTTGGGCTTGGCGCGCTCGGCCGGCAGGCGCACGAGGTCGCGAGCGAACTTGTAGAGCGTCGATTGCCGCAGGCCGAAGCCGAACACTCGATATTCGCGGTAGAACTCGACAAACTTCTTTTCCGCTGCGGCGATGGCATTCCAGGCGCCGCCGAACTCCTTCTGCATCTTGGGGTCGGCGGCGACGCGGTCGCGCAGTTCCCTCTCCACCGCCGCGCGGCGCGCCATGAACGCCGGATCACGCAAGCCCGCCTCCAGCCCGGCGTAGTCCTTCACGGCGTTTTCGTAAGAGAAGATGACGTCGCGGGCGATGCGTGCCTCCTCGCTCCCTCGGGCGGAATACTGCCGGAGCAGGACTAAGCGCGCGCGGAGCGTTTTCAGGATTTCCGGGAACTCCACGTCCCGCTCGAACTCAACCTGCGCGAGAGCTTCCTGCCGGTTGGTTGAGCCGGGGTGGCCCGAGACAAACACCAGGTCGCCGTCCTTGATCCCGTGCGGATTCCAGACCAGGTAATGTTCGATGTGGGCCGGCTGGTTGTTTTCGTAGACGCGCAAGAAAGCCACGTCGAGGTCATAGCGGGGATAGGTGAAATTGTCCGGGTCGCCGCCATAGAAGGCGATGTCCGCTTCCGGCGCAAATACCAGCCGGACGTCGGTGTATTTCTTGTAGCGGTACAGGTTGAACACACCGCCCTCGTAGAGTGTCACGACGTCGCAGCGCAGACCGGTGCGCTCCGTACATTCCTTTTCGAGGCGTGCCATAGCTCCGCGCTGCTCCGTTTGGCGCGCGGCTGCGGTCATCTCGGGCTTGACCCCGGCGTTGATCGCGGCAGTCACGTCCTCGATTCCCATTAAGACGTTCAATTCGAGATTCTGGCAGCGTGCCTCCTGGTCTCGCGTGGGCGCGTAGAAGCCCTCGGTCATGTAGTCGTGCGCGGCGGAGCCCAGCTCGTGGATGCAGTCGGAGCCCACGTGGTGATTGGTCATCACCAGGCCTTCGGGGCTGACGAACGCGCCTGAACCTCCGTTGTTGAAGCGCACCGAGCTCAACCGCACGTGGTCGAGCCAAGCGTCTGAGGGCGTGAAACCGTAGCGCTGATGGACGATCTGCTTGGGGAAATTGTTGAACGTCCACATCCCTTCATCCGCGCGAGCGGCCAGGGTGATCACCAGCACTGCGGCAAAAGTTGCCAAAGACAAAGCGCGTCGGGTCATACCGGTCTCCTTATCGGACTGCGCGGTTTTCCTCATGACTCAACTACGCCTCCCTATGGTGAAGAGAAAACGGCCGAGCCAGAAGGCCCGGCCGTTTGCCACAAAGAATGGGTTCCCCAAGCGCTCTCAGAAGAGAAGCTTGACCGCAAATTGGACGCTGCGGGGGCTACCGCCGCCCAGGATTGGGTTGCCAGGGCCGGTGTCCGCTGTGGCCACGACGGGGAAGAACTGACCCGTTGCGAGTCTCCCCGTGGGGGCGATCGTGAACGGTCCGATATCGGCGAAGAACGCCGGCCACAGCGGGCTGGAGAAGTTCGGGTGGTTTAGGACGTTGTAGAAGTCGGCGTGGAACTCCATCTTCAAGCGCTCGGTCAGCCGCGTTTCCTTGACAATAGAGAGGTCCCACTGGCGGAAGGCCGGACCGAGGAGCGCATTGCGCCCGAGTGTGCCGAAGTGCCGAGTGCCAGCAAGGCAATTGAGGGCAGCGGTGCCAGTCCCGTCGAGTGTACACGGCACGGCGAACGCGCTCAGGTCCAGAAAGCGGGTCGGATCGCTGTAGTTATAGACCGGGCTGGCAACAAGGTCCGGCCGGCCGAAGAATCCTGCGCTGCCGTCATAGTCGTCGTTCGTCTCGCTGACCTCGAATGGATGACCGCTAATAATGGATACAAGACTAGAGGCCGCCCAGCCCTCGCCCATGCGGCCGAGCCCTTCCCACTTCGGAAAGGTATAGCTGGCCGCCCAGACGAAGCGGTGCCGGCTGTCGAAGTTCGAATTGCCGCGGTTACTGTGGAAAGGGTTCGAACTGTCGTTCGGCTGGCCGGCATGGGGCACGTAGTCCTGGCCGTCGCTGGCGTCGTCGATGGAGTGCGACCAAGTGTAGTTGACCTGCTGTGTCCAGCCGTGCCAGTTGCGCATTGTCAGCGACGCCTGCAGCGAGTTGTAGCTGGACCTCGATGAGGTCTCGAGCTGCTGGAGAAAGAACGGTGTTGTTGGCGCAAGGGCACTACTCATCACCGCAGCATTGTTGTTCTGGCCCGGTAGTACAAAAGTGGAACCGCTATTGTTGAAATTTCGGGGCACTGTGGGCAGGGACGCGCAAGCAGCGGGAGCGGTAGCCAGAAGCGTGCCCCCCAATGGGTTCCCCGCTCCGACGCATGCGACGTCGAACGCGTTGGTGTCGGCCTGGCTCGGCTGGTTGATGTCCCGGATGCGTTGCAGCTTGCGCCCGGCCGTGCCGACGTACCCCACCTGGAGAACGGTATTCGGAAAAAGCTGCTGCTGGATATTCAGCGAGTAGTTGTAGATGTACGGCGTCCGCAGCTTGCTGATCGTCGAAGCATCGGTGGTGGCCGCCGCTAGGCCCGCGGCGCTGTTGTCAAACACTGGCGCCCCGCCACCGGGTGACAACGTGCCCACCGTGCCAGCCTGGAAGATCGGCTTTGTCCCGATGGCGTTATACGCCGGGCCCAGGTGGTTCGTGGCCTCATAAATCTGCCCGGTGAAGAAGTCATGCGAAAAAGTGTCGTAGAAGACGCCGAAGCCGCTGCGGATCACCGTGCGCCCCTTGCCGGTCACGTCCCAGGCGAGGCTGACGCGGGGCGCAAAGTTGTTCAGGTCTTTGTCGTACGGCGAGCCCTGCTCAAACAGGCCGCTGGCCGGGTTGTAGCTGCTGAAGTGGTTGTCCACCTCGTGGATCACGCCGTAATAATCCCACCGCAGCCCCAGGTTCGCGGTCAGCCGCGACAACACTCGAATCGAGTCCTGCAAATAGAACGCGTGCGCGTCTTGCCGCGTCCCCCGCGTCGTGTCCCCGTAGTTGATGTTGCCGCCGGTCACGTTTCCCTGCAGGAAGCCCGTCAGATCGGCGAACTTTAGGCGCCCGCGGAAGTTTAGATCCTCGAGGGAGTCAATTGACGTGTGCCGGTATTCGTACCCGAACTTGATGTCGTGCCGCGAGAGCTTCCAGGAAAAATTGTCCAGGAAGTGGTAGTTTCGGTCGATGCGCGAGCGCGGGTTGGAAAAACGCGAAGAGCCAAGACCGGAGAGCCCACTGCCGAAAGTCATCTGCGGCAGGCCGAAATTGCGCGGATCCACATTGCCCGTCACGGACCCCAGGCCCGTGTTCAGTCCGAACGACGTATTCGGGTTGCCGAACGCCGACCGATCGTCCGCGAGGAAATCCTCGTGGAAGCGGTTGAAGCCGAAACGCCCCTCATTGACCTTGTTGCCGGAAACGGCGCTGACCAGGCTGATGGAAACCACGTGGACATCTGTCGGCACGAACGTGTTTGTGTCCGGCAGGTTGTTCCCGCCCGCAGTGCCCAGCGGCACGCTCTGTTCGCTCCGGCCGTAAAAGTATCGCCCCGTCAGCGTTTCCTTGGAGCTGAAGCTGTGGTCCACCTTGGCGATTATGCTGTCCAGGTCGTTGCGCGCTCGGTCGCTGCTTACGTTGTTCGGCGCGCCCGGAGCAGCCCCGGCAAGGTTCGCCACAGGCCAGGGCAGCTTCCCCCCCGAGCATTTCCCGGTCGAGCTGCACAATTTGTAGAAATTCACGATCACGGGGTCGATGACACCCGCCGGCTGGGTCGTCACGCAGGTGAAGATGTCCGTGGCGCAAGCGGCCGGGTTGCTGCCCGGGATCGCAGCAACCGCCGCCTGGTAGTCGGACAAAGCGGGCACGGTATTCAAAGAAGTCAGACCGAACCCTTCTCGCTGGCCTTCGTAGGCGACGTACCAAAAGGTCTTGTCCTTAACGAAAGGCCCGCCCACTGCCCCGCCGAACTGGTTGTTCCGGAAGGCGTCCGTCCCCCCTACAGATTTGAAGAAATTGCGGGCGTTCAGATTGTTGTTCCGGAAATACTCGAACACGCTCCCGTGGATGTCATTGGTCCCACTCTTGGTTACGATGTTGACTACGGACCCTGAGCTGCGGCCGTATTCCGCCTCGAAGTTCGATAGCACGCGCAGCTCGGCAATCGATTCGACCGGCAGGATCGTGGACGGGATGGCGAAGACGCCACCCTGGTTGATCGCCGGGATGTTGCGGTAACTATCATTCATGTCGGTGCCATCGAGCAGGAAGTTGTTCGAGCGCCCGCGGTTCCCGTTCGTGCTGAACTGTCCGAACGACCCGGGCGAATCGAGCTCTCCGCTCGGGTCGCCCGTAGTGCCCGGCACCATGAGGAGCAGCTTCGTATAGTCGCGCCCGTTAATTGGAAGGTTAAGTAATTCACTGGAGACGAACGATCCGCCCAGGTTGTCATTCGTCGTCTCCACCTGCGTGAGCTTCTCCGCAGACACTTCCACGCGCTGGGAAACTTCGCCGGGCCTTAGCGTGGCGTCCACACGCCGGTCGTGGGCGACCTCAACGACTACGCCCTTTGTGACTGAGGTCTGAAAGCCAGACTTTTCCACCGTGACGTCATAGGTGCCGATGGGAAGCTCCGGGACGGCATAGCTGCCGTCGCCGGTGGTTTCGGTCTCACGGACTAAGCCGGTCGCCACATTGCGTACGGTAACCTTTGCGCCGACGACGGCAGCCCCAGAGGTGTCGGAAACCGTGCCGAGAATTGTTCCCCGGAACGTCTGCGCTGCAGCAGCCAACGAAAATGCCAAAATAAGAAGAAATCCACCCCACGCTCTTAGACGATACATTGCCCCTCCCCTCAGTCGCAGATTGGTTTGGAATCGGAAGAAACGAGCAGGTTGGTGAGAAACTAGCGCATGGATTATTAACTCACCCCGTGCCATCGGACACCCCCAGCGCATGAGCACGCGGACTGTGCAGTTATCACTCACCCGCTTCGCACGTGTCAAGCTGCTTTTCGCTGAGGGAACAGGTAACCAGAGAGGTACGCCGGCCCGCTATTTGCGTCCTTGTCGCTTCTGGGCCACGACCAGACCCCGCGGCGTGGACAGGAGCAGCACCGAGATCAGTCCTTCCTGCTCAAGCCGCAGCGCCACCTGGCGCACACCCTTCACGTGCGAGCTCGCGTCGTGGATCAGGATCAGCCCATGCGGGTTGATCTGGGGCAGGAACCGCCGCACCTCCTGCTCGCGCTGCGGCACGTCGCTATCGCTGAACAGCAGATCAATGGTGCCTTCAACTCGAAGCTCGAGGCTGGATTCATTGCGGCAGTCAATCCACGGAGCCAGGCCCGAAGCCTCAATCCGCGCCTTCGCCTGGGCAAAGACTACGGGGTCGGATTCGCACGTGATGACGCGGCCAAAGCCATTCTGCCTCAGCCCCTCGGCAATCCGAAGCGTGCTCATGCCCATGAACGTGCCCGTCTCGACCACCAATTCGGGCTTCACGGTCGTGACCAGGGTTTTCAGGAACTCCAGCACCTCCACCTCGGCCGTTTGCGAATCGAACATCCGCCACCGTTCCGGATGGGGGCACTCAGGCGTCGCCCGGTGATACTCCGGCTGGAGCACGTCGCCGCGCTCAGTGGCGTGGCGCAGGACCCGATGGGTCGGCTTCTGCCCGCGAAATCGGCGTTTCAGGGTCGCGAGCAAGACTCCGCCGGCAACGACCGAGAACAGGCTGGCCGCCTGCGCATTGGTCAGGCCGAATACCGTCCGTGGATTGATGCGGATGAACTCCACCAGGAAACGTGCCACACCGGTCAGGATCAGGTAGCTCGAAAAAATCTCGCCCACCGGGCGCGGACCCCGCAGGGATTTCGCTCCCTGCCGCCACAGGTAGTAGAAAATCAGCAGCGCGACGAGAAACTCATAGATGGGTGTGGGATGCACCCACTCGGTGGTGGGCACCAGGCCGTTCGGGAAGCTCATGCCCCAAGGAAGCGAGGTCGGGATGCCGTAGTCGCCGTCGCCGGAAATCAGGCAGCCGATTCGGCCGATGCCATAGCCCAGCGCCGCGGCCGGTGAAGCTACGTCCAGCATCTGGAGCACAGGCATGCGGTTGTTCTGGGCCAGCAGCACCAAGGTTACCAGCCCGCCCAGAAGCCCTCCAAACCACGTGAAACCCATCGGACTGAACAACAGCCTCACGGGATGGGCCAGGAAGATGCGCGGCTCTTCCAACAACTGGTAGAGCTTGGCGCCGAACAGTCCCGCCAGACCCGTCAGGCCGATGATGGCATAGGGATCTGCCGCAAGCCCGCGGCGCCGCAGGTCGGCCCGCAACACGAAAAATGCACAGAGAAGTCCCGCGGCCACCAGCAGGCCGTAAGTTCCCAGGGTCAAGGGGCCGAGATGAATGAAGGGGAGCATGCTGGCATCCGCGGGCCTCGCGAAGTCAGTATACACGATGGCTCGCGAACCTCGCGGGCGAGGAAGAGCAACTGAACGGTCTCAAGGCAAAGGAGCGCGCCGAACCAGCGGAGCTGGGTGCTAGTTTCTGACTGCCCGGCGATAGCCCAGGTACCCGGCGAAGCCGGAGGCCATCAAAAGGAACGTACTCGGTTCGGGCACAGGCGTCACAGGAAGATCTCCGCCGTTAAGCGGGAGAATCGGAGGAGTGCCGTTCTTCGGGGGTGGATTATTCGAACCGGGCACAATGGGGATGATCGGTACAAACACTCCTCCCGTGGGAGGAGTGACGACCGGCGCGGTGCCCGGAGCAATCGGATTGGACGCGCCGCTCAGAGGAGCAGGGCTCATCAGCACGGATATGATTTCTCTGTCGGAGGGGTCCTCCCGCGGAGTCTCCAGTGTTTTGGGCGAAGGCTCCTGGGGAGAAGTTTTCGGTTGGGGCGCTTCAGAGACGCGGTTGCCACAACGCGTCCTCGCGTAATTCTCACCGTCCGTGACCACCTTCTCGCCCTTGACCAGTTGGATCCTCCTTTTCGTCCAGAAGACTCCGCTGCCAATGCGGTACGAAACGTAAACCGCTTTTGCCGCGGGCAGCTGCACGATTCGTGCGCGATCGCGTTGGAAACCCGCGTAGTGCTGCGCCACAACCGGATCTCTCGAAATCGCTTCCCTCAACTCCTGCACGCTGCTTACGCCTCCCGGGATTACCGAGTAGGGATAGACCAACCGGGGCGGCCTGTCGGATTCAAGTTGCAGACGAAAAGGATTGAAGAAATCAGAAAGTTCTGGACGAGCGTTGTCACTGACCGAAGTAATGTTCGAGCTGGAAAGCGCTAAGTGGGAGGCGGGAAAAAGTACCAGTACAGCCAGTACGCCAGCCAGCGCCAAACTTGCAATTGCCAGGTAGGTCTTGCTTCGATTCCGCCGATGTGACCTGCGCCGAGGTTGCATAGCCCTTTGCAAAAAGCGTCTGACAGACTGCCAACAACATGTATCCGCAATCCGAGTACCACACGCGCGCCCTATTGATATTTAATAAGATGGAGGAAAAAGGCGGGTGTAAGCTTCCGGTGCATTCACCGAACTTCTCAATATGTGAAAATTCCTTTCCCTGAGGGTGTACCCATTTGGATACTCGCGACCTTGCAGGCCTTCGGCCATTAAGGGACCCCCGCGGCCCAATTCGGAACCAATCTGTGCGAGGAATTATAGTGCGGCACGTTAACACGAGAAGCGGGCTTCTTGCCGCTCACGGTACGAACAAACGCGCACAGCCCCCCACACGCTTACAATCTTGACTGCGAGCGCAGAGGAGCCCGTCTCGCGCCGAAGGTCACGCGACCTTGGTTTCGACCCGGCCCCGCGTCGCCGGAGTGGCCTTGGGCAACTCCAGCTGAAGGACGCCGTCCTTGAACGTCGTGGTGATCTTCGACGGATCCACGTCGGCCGGCAAGTCCAGCGCGCGTAAAATCTCGGACGAGCGGCGCTCAGTAAAGACGGTTTTGCCAGTCTTGCGCCGGCCACCGCTTTCCCGCTTCCCGCTGATCAAGACGCGGCGCGGCTCGACGCTGACCTGGAGATCCTTGGCGGTGAAGCCCGGAAGCTCGGCGCGAATCGTAAGCGCGTCGTTCGAATCGGTGAGCTCGAGACGAACCGGCTGCAAAAGTTCCGATTCGGCGCGGAGCCAGTCGTCAAGGTCGAAGCCGTGCACGCGCCCCCGGCTTTCGAAAAACTCGTAGGCGCGTCGCGCGAGGGAGTCATACAGCTCCTGCACGCGGTCGAATAGATCGCTTGGGTCCACGCGCCTGATCGCCGTAGGGGTTCTGACTTGGTGGATTCCTGTTGCTTGCTCTCTCATTGTTTTGCTCCTTTCGGGTTCTCATCGGCTTGCGGTTCACTTCCAAGATTAGATCGCCGCGGCGGAGTCCTCGATTCAGCGGAGGGTTGCCGGGCTAGCCGTCTGGGCAATCCGCAGGCTCAACTGTTGGGGTCGTCAACCCACAATAAGCGAACAGAAGATCTGATACGGGCTGCACGAACGGGGAGTGTGGAGCGAACGACCAACTGCGACCATGGGAACTACCGCTCCGGACCAGGTCCCAATCACTATACCACATCCCACATTCTTTCTCGGGCTCTTTGTCGGCGCTTGGTGGAACCTCACCGCCGAATGTTTTCGGCGTGCTCTCCTCAGACCGCGTGACCCCCAGGCGCGTGGCGTTCAGGATGCGGTAGAGCGAATCTCTCGAAATGTGCCGGATCAGCGGGATGAGCAGCCAGCCCAGGCCTTCGGGCACGGCCCGGCTGAGCGCGATGTACTCGACCTGGACGTACACGCCGCCATCCTTTTGCTCGAAGCGCCAGTAGGAGTACAGACGCCAGAGATAGCCGTGCCCCTGGCCGACCGGGTTCTCGCGCTTGTCCGGGCGGCCGGGGTTGTCTACCTCCGCGATCCGGAGAGAGCGGGAACGGCTGTAGACGCGCGTCGAGTCCACGGGAAAGTAGCGCACGTCGAATTCGGCGTTGAGCACGACGGTCCGCAGGGATTTCTTGAAGACCTGCACGTAGATCTTGAAATCGTTGCCTTCGCGGCGGATCAGTTTCGAGCGCCGGACGTCGGGCCCGTAAATCCTCCAGTGATTGTCGTAGTCCTGAAGGACGGCCAGGGTCTGCGCGAGGGTCGCGCCAGGGATAAAGACCGCGCCCACCCAGTGATGCACCAGCCCTTCAGGAACCTGGATCGGCTTGCCAGCGTCCCGGGTCTCCCGGCGCTCGATCAGGATCTCGCCTTTTCGGAGCTGCGTGTAAAGGTTTTGCCGGCGCGAATCGGGGGAAGCGTCCACCCAGAGGTAAGGCCCGTCCCGGCGAAGCTGTTCTTCCATGAGGGCTTCCGACAAGCGGGCGTAGCGGTCAAAGGCCTCGATCGTCTTCTGGTTGAGCTCGGCGGCGGTGGCGGGAGCAGCCAGCAGCGACGCCAACGCAACAAGCGAAACCAAACCAGTCTTGGCGCGGGCAGATCTCACGAACCGAACTCCGCTCCATCGGATGCGGCCGACCTTCCGGAAGAAACGATGGGGATGAATTTCAGGCGCGCCGCTTCGGCGCGCACGCGCGAGCCGGGCGGAATCACCGCGATAACGCTGATCGCCCGTGGTGATAATGGCGAAAGATTCCATTAGGCACCGGCGCGGAGCTGTGTTACTATAACCCTGCGTTTGTTGCTCTTGTAAAACCTTTAGATTCGCTGAGCGTTTAAGGGGCTGCAAGATCACACTTGCAGCCCTTTCGCTTTAACGGCTGGAGGCTCCTGAGGAATCGGGACGAGAGGCATCAAATAGCCTACATCGAGAAAAGGAACACCAGTGAAAGAACAAGGAACAGTGAAGTGGTTCAACGCCAGCAAGGGCTACGGGTTCATCCAGCGCCAGTCCGGCGAGGATGTCTTCGTGCACTTTTCCGCCATCCAGGCGGAGGGGTACAAATCGCTGAACGAAGGCCAAGCGGTTGAATTCGAAGTGACCACCGGCCCCAAGGGCCTGCAGGCCGCGAACGTAATCAGCCTCTAGTCCGGAGGGGCGAGCCGGGGGAATACCCGGCTCGCCTCTTTCTTAACTGCTCGCGAAGTATCGGGTGCGCTGTTCGGAAACAGCTTGGCTTGTCAGAGAAGGAGGATCCTGTGAAAGCGCTCGAAGAGGGCAAGTACGTCAAGCACTTTCAGTACGGCTGCGGAGTGGTCACCGAATCGGACGCGGACCGCACCACCATCGACTTCGATCTCCACGGAATCAAGAAATTCGTCACCACCCTCATGGTGGTCGATCCGGCCGAGGGAACGCCCCCGAAACGCCGAGGTAGCAAGCGCCGCAGGAAAGCGGCAGTCCCGGCCGTGCCGGCCGTGTCGGCGGCCCGGTGAGCGCCACCATCATTGTCCAGTACGTCGGCTTCCAGGCCAAAGCACTGGTGCGCGAATATACCTTCAGCGTGCGGGAAACCGCCGACGAGCCACTCGAGTACACTCTGACGATCGCCAACGAGGCCTTCGACGCCCATCGTGTGCGCTTCCAGGACGCTCCCGACATCTGCTCCCTGAAGCTGCATCGCGAACTCGCCGCCTTCGCCAACCACCCTCCGAAGACACACTACCGGCTCACCGACGCGGAACTCGAGGAGTACCGCGGAGCCCACGCACCCAAGGCTGCGCGAAGCCCCTACTCGTACAAGCCCGCACAAGACCCCTGATCCCCGGCCGGCGCTGTTTCCCGTCCAACATCTGCAAAGGTCCTGGGAGGCAAGAGGAATGTTGTGCCCAACTGCTTGGCCTTTGCGGGCGTCATGTCGCGAGGTTTTACTCCCTTGACGTCCCCAAATCTTGCGACCGTTTGTTCTCGGATTTCTCCAAGTTTTCATCCCTTCGACCATCCGGCCGCCCTGCAGTTCCGCAGTCCTCTGGCCATTAGTCTTCGGTCTCCTGAGTGACGATGTGCACGTCAACCTCGTGGGATTCGCGTAAGAACCGATGAGCGGGTGTGAGGTAAAGGTATTTCCTCCACCCTCTTACGGCTGATCGGCCGAAAATGACCTGTGTGATATGGTTCTCGCGAACAAACTGCGCAACGGTGTCTGCCACACTCCTTCCCTTCAAGCGCGCGATCGTCGCGCCCAGATTTTCCGCGAACTGGAGATTTGCAGCCAGTGATTTTTGGTCTTCCGCGCTGCGGTCTCCGCCGGTATCCACGTTAATCACATACAGCTCACCATCCAGCCGTCGGGCCATCCGGGCTGCACGGCCAATCAAATATTGTGCTGTAAGGCTGGAGTTGACGCACACCGCAATGCGGTCGCGAACCCCCCAAGTCTTGTGGATGTCTTTGGCCTCCAGGTAAGACTCCAGGCTGCGGTCCACTTGTTCCGCCACCTGCCGCAGGGCCAGTTCGCGAAGGGCAATCAGATTTCCCCGTCGAAAGAAATTCTTGAGTGCCTGTTCCACCTTCTCCGAGGTATACACGTCCCCGCGCCGCATTCGGTTCTGGAGAGCTTCCGGCGTCAAATCTACCATCACAGTTTCAGTGGCCGTCAGCGGGACCCAATCAGGCACAGTTTCTCGGACTGTGATTCCGGTGATATTGCGAATCAGGGGCGCGATGCTTTCGATGTGTTGGATGTTCATGGTCGAAAGCACGTCAATCTTCGCAGCCAGGATTTCCTGTACGTCTTCGTAACGTTTGCGATGCTTGCTTCCAGGGATATTCGTGTGCGCGAGCTCGTCCACGAGGACGACCTGGGGCCGTCTGGCGAGAATGGCATCTACATCCATTTCCTCGAAAATCGCGCCTTTGTACTCGATTTGCCGGCGGGGAATCTTTTCGAGCCGATCAGCCAGTTCCTCAATCGGGTGTCGACCGTGACTTTCGATCACACCAATCACAACATCCTCTCTGCGACTGTGGCGCCGAATGGCCTCGCTGAGCATGCTGTAAGTCTTTCCGACTCCTGGTGCGTAACCCAGAAAGAGCTTGAAAATGCCCTTCATTTTTTGCGGCGGAGAGACAGCTTCAAGCCATTCTTCCGGTTTCTTCGGCAAGTCGAGTGTCTCCTCAACAAAAGATCATAAGACTGCGCTAGAATCCAATCATGGGGAAATACCTTCCGAGACAAGCGAGCGGGTTCGCTGTCGCTCTGGCCATTGTGCTCGGCAGCACATTCTTCTATCGAAAGATCCTACCGGTGAATCAGACCACGGTCGCCCTCTCGTTCCTCTTAGCGATTCTAGCAGTTTCAGCCGTGTGGGGAATGGCCGTATCGGCCTTTATGTCTGTGGTCGCGATGTTGGCATTCAACTACTATTTTCTTCCTCCCATTGGCACCTTTACCGTCGCCGACCCGCAGAACTGGGTAGCACTTTTTGCCTTTCTGGTCACCGCGATTGTGGGCAGCCAGCTTTCTGGGCGCATGCGGAAGGAAGCGGACGCCGCCCATCGGCGCCGGCGAGAGATCGAAAGGCTTTATACGTTCAGTCAAAAGCTGCTTGGAGAGGGGAACGTAATTCAATTGCTCAACGCGATTCCGAATCACATTGTGGAGACTTTCGAAGCTGGCGCGGCAAGTCTCTTTCTTGCGGAGAAGCAGAAATTCTATCGTTCTGGCTTCGGCACACCGCAGCTCGACGAAGAGAGCATGAAAACGGCTTTCAGCCGCGATGAAGCGGTCGTGGACGCCCCGGGGCGATTCTGTTTTGCCCCGATTCGTCTGGGCGTGCGGCCGATCGGGAGCCTTGGTATATCCGGCATGCCGCTCTCGCGCCAGACCCTGGATGCGCTGGGGACTTTGATCGGAATTGCCATCGAACGCGTTCGGGCCATCGAACAACTGAGCAGGACTGAAGCGGATCGACAGGGCGAACGGCTCAAGTCGGCTCTTTTGGATTCCATCACCCATGATTTTCGTACGCCGCTGACGGCGATTAAGGCTTCCGTCACAAGCCTGCTTTCGGACCGAAAACCAGACCCGGCGCAGCAAAAGGAACTTCTGACCATCATTGACGAGGAGAGCGACCGGCTCAATCACCTCGTAGAAGAGGCGGCTGAAATGGCGCGACTTGAAGCGGGTGAGTTCGAGTTAAACCTCAGCGCGGTCCCGATCCAGCAACTCATCGAAGTGGCCCTCGGGCATTGCCGCAATGCCCTCGGTTCGCGCGAGGTGCGCGTCCAGGTTGCGCCCGAACTTGCACCGGTTCGCGCAGACCTGAGCCGCGCCAAGGAAGTCCTCGTGCAGTTAATCGACAATGCGAATCTCTATTCGCCGAAAGATCGGCCCATCGTCATCAGTGCGGAAGCCAACGGGAATTCGGTCTTAACGAGCGTCGCCGACCAGGGCCCGGGTATTGAAGACCTGGAACTGGGAATGATTTTCGACAAGTTCTATCGAGGGAAAGACCAGAGATACTTGGTGCAAGGAACCGGGATGGGCCTGCCCATCGCCAAGGCTCTTGTCGAAGCCCACGGCGGCTCGATGAGTGTGACAAGCCAATTGGGCCACGGCTCCATCTTTTCCTTCACACTTCCGATTGACCGCAGCACAGGCGAGCGGCGATGAATTCCTCGAAAATTCTCGTCGTAGATGATGCACCGCAGGTGCGTCGCGTCATGCGGACTGCGCTCACTGCCGAGGGCTATACCATCTTTGAAGCGCGCAACGGCGAAGAGGCTCTTGAAATCTCTCGCGCCAAGCCCCCTGACATCATCCTTCTCGACGTGAACATGCCCGGCATGGATGGCCTGGAAACCTGCCGCGAAATTCGGAAAAGTTCAGACGTGCCCATCATCATGCTCACCGTGCGCAACGCGGAGCGGGACAAAGTGCTCGCGCTTGACGCTGGCGCCGACGACTATGTCGTGAAACCCTTCGGTATGCGGGAACTGCTTGCCCGCATCCGCGCCGCCCTTCGGCGGACAATGCCGCAGGACAAAGTACCGGCGTTCGTATCGAAAGACCTGAGCATTGATTTTGAGACGCGCAGCGTGACGGCCCGCGGGCGGGAAGTTCATCTCACGCCCAAGGAATTTGAACTGCTTCGCCAGCTCGTCGCCAATCTGGGAAAACCGCTCACCCACCGCCGCCTGTTGCAATCTGTCTGGGGGCCGGATTATGGCGATGAATCGGAGTATCTTCGGGTCACAATCAATCAACTACGCAAAAAGATCGAACCCGACCCATCGCACCCGAAATACATTCTCACTGTCCCCTGGGTCGGCTATCGATTCCAGCCGCCGCGCGAAACTCGCCCTCGAATGGGTTCCTCGCAGGATTAGCGCATCGGGCGCACGGCGTCGAGATCGAGATTCAGTTCGAGCACATGCACGCGCGGTTCGCCCCAGATTCCGAATTGCCGGCCATCCGTGTGCCTGCGAACCAGTGCCCGCACCTCGGCTTTGTTCATGCCCCGCTCGCGCGCCACGCGGGGAATTTGAAATTCAGCCGCCGCGGGAGAAATTTCCGGGTCCAGGCCTGAAGCGGACGTCGTGACGAGGTCCACTGGAACCGGGACGCCCGGATTCTCAGCCTGGAGTTTCTTCAGGTCTCCTCTCACGCGCTCCACTAAGAGGCGGTTTGTCGGTCCAAGATTCGACCCGCCAGAGGAAAGTCCGTCGTACCCATTCCCCGCTGCGGAGGGACGGGAATGAAAATAACCAGACGAGGAAAATGGCTGACCGATAAGTTTCGAGCCGATCACCTTACCGTCCCTTTGAATTTGCTCCCCGTTCGCCTGCATTGGCAAAAACAGCTGTGCCAGGGCGGTGACGACGAGGGGATAAAGAATTCCACAGATGACCGTGGTCACGATGGTCATCCAAATCGCGATCTTGAGCTGCTGCTTCATTTTCTTCCCCCTAGGCGAGACGCAGGGACCGAATCAAAACATCGAGAAGCTTGATGCCGATGAAAGGCGCGACAATCCCCCCCAGGCCATAAATCAGCAGATTTCGCCGAAGGAGCGCAGCCGCACCCAGCGGCCGATAGCGGACTCCGCGCAGCGCCAGCGGAATCAGCGCAACGATGATCAGCGCATTAAAAATCACAGCGGAAAGAATTGCCGACTGCGGCGTCGCGAGGCGCATGATGTTTAGGACGCCCAACTGGGGAAATGCTGCAGCGAACATCGCGGGGATAATCGCAAAATACTTGGCCACATCGTTCGCGACGGAGAAGGTGGTGAGAGCCCCGCGCGTGATCAACAATTGCTTCCCGATCTCGACGATTTCGATGAGCTTCGTTGGATTCGAATCGAGGTCCACCATGTTGCCGGCTTCTTTGGCGGCTTGCGTGCCGGTGTTCATCGCCACGCCCACATCGGCCTGCGCCAGCGCCGGTGCGTCGTTTGTGCCGTCACCCGTCATGGCGACAAGCCTGCCCTTCGCCTGCTCGCGACGGATAAGGGCCATCTTGTCTTCCGGTTTTGCCTCAGCGAGGAAATCATCCACGCCAGCCTGCCGGGCAATCGCGGCGGCGGTGAGGGGATTGTCGCCGGTGATCATCATCGTGCGAATGCCCATCGCCCGCAGGTGATCAAATCGCTCGCGCATCCCACCCTTTACAATATCCGTCAATGCGACAACGCCGAGCACGCGCCGGTTCTCCACAACGAGAAGCGGCGTACCGCCTGAGTTCGAGATTTCGGTAACCGTCTGCTGAACCTTGGCCGGAACTTTGTTCCCGCGCTCAGCAATGTAACGGGCGATTGCTTCGGGGGCGCCTTTGCGGATTTCGCGGCCGTCGAAGTCTACGCCGGACATCCTCGTCTGCGCAGAAAACGGAATGAAATTTGCGTCATGAGAGGATAGGTCGCGCCCTCGCAATCCGTAGCGCTGCTTGGCCAACACCACGATCGAACGCCCTTCTGGTGTCTCATCCGCCAGGGAAGCAAGCTGCGACGCATCAGCGAGATCCTTTTCCCCGACTCCGGGTGCGGGGACCAATTCTGTTGCCGCGCGATTGCCCAGCGTGATTGTCCCTGTTTTGTCGAGAAGCAGGATGTCTACGTCCCCCGCAGCTTCCACCGCACGCCCGGACATGGCCAGAACATTCCTTTGTACAACGCGATCCATTCCGGCGATCCCGATCGCCGAGAGCAATCCTCCGATCGTCGTGGGAATCAAGCACACGAGCAGGGAGACAAGTACAAACAGATTCTGCGGCGCGCCGGAGTAAATCGCGAATGGCTGGAGTGTCACGACGGCCAGGAGAAAGAGAATCGTCAGCCCGGCAAGGAGAATGTTGAGGGCAATCTCATTGGGCGTCTTCTGCCGCTCGGCCCCTTCGACCAGCTTGATCATGCGATCGAGAAAAGTTTCTCCGGGATTCGAAGTGATGCAAACCTTGATTTCATCGGAGAGGACGCGTGTGCCACCGGTCACAGCCGAGCGATCTCCTCCGGATTCTCGAATCACGGGCGCGGATTCCCCCGTGATGGCCGATTCATCCACCGACGCAACTCCTTCAATCACCTCGCCGTCTCCCGGTATGAACTCGCCTGCGGCGACCATCACCAGATCGCCGCAACGGAGCTTCGAACCCGGGACTTCATCCGTCCTGCCATCGGGACGAAGGCGACGCGCCATGGTTTCTGCGCGAGCCTTGCGCAGGGTATCGGCCTGTGCCTTCCCGCGTCCCTCTGCCATGGCTTCCGCAAAGGTTGCGAACAGAACAGTGAACCAGAGCCACAAAGTGATCTGCAGCGAAAAACCGAATCCGGGCGCGTGTTTCACCGAGCCGTACACCAGATCAATTGCGGTGACGACCGCTCCGACCTCGACAACGAACATCACAGGATTCCTCATGAGCGTGCGCGGGTTGAGTTTCAGGACGGAATCCCAGGCGGCCCGGCCGACAATCGCCCAAGTCCAGAGAGATCTCTTTCCTTCCTTTGACCTACTCTTCGCCATGGCCTTAGAACACCTTTCCTGCGTGCATCAACAAATGTTCGAGTATCGGGCCGAGGCTGAGCGCAGGGAAGAAAGTAAGCGCGCTCACAATCAGAACTACGGAAATCAATAGGGCGGTAAACAGCGGCGTCGTCACCGGGAAAGTACCTATAGATTCGGGTACGCTCTTTTTGCGTGCGAGATTCCCCGCAATAGCCAGCACTGGAATCGCCGCGAAGAAACGGCCAAACAGCATGGCGACGGCGAGCGATGAGTTGTACCAATGTGTATTGGCGCTTATTCCGGCGAAGGCGGAGCCGTTGTTTCCCGCAGCCGACGTGTAGGCATACAGAATCTGGGAGAACCCGTGCGGACCGGGATTCGTGATTCCCGCTGTGCCGAATGATGCTACGGACGCAATCGCCGCGAAACACAGCACCACCACGGCAAAAATCAGGACTGACAGCATGGCCATTTTCACGTCGTACGCTTCGATCTTCTTGCCCAGATATTCCGGCGTGCGCCCCACCATGAGGCCGGCGATAAATACGGAGAGAATCACAAACACCACCATGCCATACAGCCCCGAGCCGACCCCTCCGAATACCACTTCGCCGAGAAGGATATTTGTCAGCGGAATTAGTCCGCCGAGCGGGGTGAAGGAATCGTGCATGCTGTTCACAGCACCGCAGCTCGTATCCGTCGTGACCGTGGCCCAGAGCGCGGAATTGGCGATGCCGAAGCGAACTTCTTTCCCTTCCATGTTGCCGCCGGATTGCATGGCGCTGGATTTCCAATCTACCCCCGCAAGGAGCGGATTCCCGCGCGCTTCAGCCCAGTAGGCAACCGCAACCCCGAGGAGAAAGAGAGCAGCCATGGCGCTCCACACGGCCCAGCCATGCCGCTGGGAACGCGTCATCCGCCCGAGCGTGTACGTCAGCCCCGACGGAATTGTGAAAATCGAGACCAACTCGAAGAAATTCGAAAACGGCGTCGGATTTTCGTAGGGATGCGCGCTGTTGGCATTAAAAAAGCCGCCGCCGTTCGTGCCGAACTCCTTGATCACTTCCTGCGATGCCACCGGTCCCTGAGGGATCAACTGTTGCGTCACGGTTTGCGTCGCCATCTTGCCGTCAGGCCCCGTGGTCGTGACCTGTTGAGGATCCACGAGCTGCGCCGTCACGTACGGCTTAAAATTCTGAATGACGCCCTGCGAAACCAGGACCATCGCCCCCAGCAGGCAAGCCGGCAAGAGCACCCAGAGCAGGCATCGCGTCAGGTCCACCCAGAAATTTCCGATTTTGTCCGTTTCCTGGCGGGCAACTCCGCGGATCAGGGCAATCGCGAGGACGATCCCAACCGCCGCAGAGATGAAATTGTGGTGCGCGAGGCCAGCCATCTGCGTGAGGTAGCTCATTGTCGTCTCGGGAACGTAAGCCTGCCAGTTCGTGTTCGTCGTGAACGAGACGGCCGTGTTCCACGCCAAGTCTGGCGGCACATTCCCGAGCTTCTGTGGATTCAGCGGGAGCCACTGCTGCACCCGCCCCATGAAATAGAGAAGGACGAGCGAAACACCGCTGAACAGCAGCATCGCGACGCCGTACTCCGTCCAGCGCATCTCGTGCCGCTCGTCTACACCGGTCATGCGATAAATCAGGCGCTCGACCGGCCGGAGTAGCCGATCAAGAAATGTTTTCTGCCCTTCGAAGACGCGCGCCATGAAAATGCCGACGGGTTTCGTGAGGACAAGAACGACAGCAAGGAACAGCAGAATCTGAACCCAACCGTTTGGCGTCATGGCTAGAACTTCTCCGGCAAGAGCAAGGCCATCAGCAGATACCCGAACAAGAGCACACAAATGATGAGCAGTACGATCTGACCGAACATTGGATTTGCCCCTCGCTACTTCAAGCGTTCACAGCCGCGCACATACAAAATCGACAGCGCGAAGAAAATCACCGTGGCCACGAGAATAATTAGGTCACTCAAATCTGGCTCCGACTGAGGCCCTTCTCCCCATGCGCCCTGTTTCTGTCACCGCCACCAAATCAGCTTTACGGTCGCTCACAGCGCTTCTACAATCCTGACATCACTTCTTCTCTGCTGATGACTCATCAATTCAGATCTTAACCGGGTCCTGTCGGGACGCTCGAAGCTCTTCAGGTCCCACCAGTCGAACTGGCGACTTACAGTGTTAAGTTACCGTGAGTCGAGCGTCCAGATGAGTCCGAAAATCAAGAGATGCTGCGTGGGCGTCAAGCCGACCACACCTGGCTTCACTTCTCCATCCTTGAAGAAGCCTCCACCTTTCCCCCGCGAATCGTCATGCCGGTACTCCAGCCGCAGGATCGTGTTCGTCCACCGGTACGGGATGCGATATTCGAGTGTGCTCGTGAAGGCTTTGATGAACTGTTCAGACCCCGTCAGGCGGCCATCGGGATCCCAGTAAAACTCAGGTCGAAGCGTCACGCTCCACGGCCCGCCCACGGCCCAGCGCACCGGCAGCTGGGCCGCTGTCCAAAAGGCGCGCGGGTTCCCAGGAACGGCAACCTTTTCCGTTCCGACTTGATATTCGAATGCGACCGTGACTCGTTCTCTCTTCCATTCGGCTATGCTATCCGAGAAGAAGCGCCAAAATTCGAGCGAGGTATCAGACTGGGAGGGGCCGTAAAGGAGCGTTTCCTTCAATGTCAAGCGCTCGGTGGCCTTATAGGCAAGCTGGCCACCGAAGCTGGGGACGCTGTTGGCGTTGGCCAGATGCCAATACCCGTTGATCACGTAGAGCGTGCCGGTCAGTTTCTTGTTGAAGGGATAGCTGGCGTTCACGCCGAACATCAAATACGGCGTGTAGTCGGCTCCCCACGGTCGGGTATAGTTGAGATTATCCTTGGTGAAGAGCGAATCGTAGCCGATCAAACTGTTGAAAATTCCAGCTTGCAGCGTGAGTCCGTTACCGACCGGCGTGAGGTAAGACGCATCCGCCCGGCCAAGTTGGCGGAGCCAATTGGCCCCGGCGAGATTGGGCGCCGTAGCTGAGAATCCAAACGCCTTGGAATCCTCACCTGCCTGGACCAATAATTCCATCCCCCAGGGTGATTGCTTCGAGGCGTCCTTGCTGATATACACCCCCGCCATGTTCAGGTCGAATTCATCGACTCGCGGAGTGGTGCCGCGGTTTCTGAACAAATGATTTGAGGGATGGTTGAAGTCGAGCAAGTAGCCAAGGTCGACAAAGCCGCCATAGTGCCATTCCGGTTTCGACGGGTCTGTCCGCGGTTCTTCCGGCGTTGACAACTCCAATGCACCATTTTGAAGCTCAGTGAGGGTCATTGGAACATCCTGCGCTCCGACCGCCCCAATCCCGATTGCCACGAAGCAGCCGAGCACCGGTGGCTCCTCGATTCCTTGGAGCAGGAATGCCCCCTGGTCTGCCAACCCGGGCGTCGCCGCTCGTCGCGTCTTACGCGTTGAGCTGCGCGAGCTCGCGTCTGCGTACTTCGTGCCACGGGCTTCCTTGTCCGAAAGCTGCGCAAATGTCACTGGAGCACAGACGAATGTCAGAATGAGCAAAGTGGATGGCGTCAAAGGGCTCGAGCGGACCATACAGTCCTCTCCATTGAGCGGAACCGGTAAAGACAAAAACGGTCGCCAATCGTGTGGTCGGCCGGATGATTGAAGTCGTAGATATAGTCGATGTCGGCTCGAATCTCCGGCGTGAAGAATTTCGTATCCAGCGGCACCTGTTTCGTGCGTGCGTTGCCGTTCAGCCAAGTGAAGTCAGCAAACGGCTCTGCTTTAGCGGGCTTGGCCGCCTCTGCTAGAGGCGCTGCGGCGACCGGCGCCGTCGCTTTTGCGGTGGTCACGGCCGTCGTCCGCGGTTCCTTCTTCAATTGCGCTTCGAGTTGCTCGATGCGCTGCTTCATAGCTTCAAGCTCTTTCGCAATCGCGGGCGGTATTTGCTGATCTGCGGCGCTCGCTTGTCGATCCGTGGCTTGGCTGCTGGTTTGTGCGAAACATGGCTGTTGCTCATAGAGGGCCCCTGTAGGAACCGTCAGAAAGGAGAGGAGCGCAACGAGCATTGAATTTCTACGCGGGCGATGCATTCGACTTGTCCTTCTTCCTTCGCGCAAAAACTGAACAAGCGCGTACACCATGAATGCCAGACCAAAGCTCACGACTGCGAAGAAGATTCCCACCGCCATTCCAGCGCTCGCTTCTAATGCATCTGTTGAGAGCGAGAGTCGCGCTGTGCGCCCTGGACATCCACGCTCTTGGAAAGAGTGAACTCCAGCAGCTTAGGAAGGAATAAAAGAGATGTAAGGATTTCGTCAGGGCGCAGCCTGTGCCTTTCGCTCAATAAACCTTAGGGAGTGGTGGCGATCGCGTGTGCGCGAGTGGGGGAGGGCGAAGGTCATCGTCTTTGCCGCTGGCGACTGGGGCTGAGAAGGGGTTTGTTCTCAGTCGCACCTGAAAATAGGTGATTTGTCCCGCTGACTTCCAGGAGTCGGGTCTACCCAGGGAATCTGTGTTATACTGCCCATGTAGTTGAAGAAGCTGGATTGCATCATTGCCCTCCAGGGCGGCGTTTGCGACCTGTCCAAGCTGACTTCATCCGGTTTCTGACTGCCGCTTCAAAAGCAGTCTCGATCCGGCTGGGTGCCGCAACACCTCGCTAGCGGCACTGCACAGAGTCAAGGAGAGAAAGAGAATGAAGAATCTGTTTGTTGGCAACATGAGTTTCCAGACGACGGAAAGCGATTTGCGCGCACTGTTCGAACCGTTCGGACAGATCACGCGCGTCCACGTAGCGACGGACCGAGAGACTGGGCGATCCCGCGGCTTTGCTTTTGTGGAAATGGCCAATGACGCGGAGGCGGCCAAGGCGATTGCGGCTCTCGACGGAAAAGAGGTCGGCGGGCGCAACCTGAAGGTGAACGAAGCACGCCCCAAGCCGGAGCGTAGCGGGCCTCGGGGCGGTGCTGGCGGCCGCGGCCGGGGCGGATTCTCGAACGAGGATTACCGCGAAGCCGCCCGCCAACCGCGCGAACCCCGCTGGTAGCGTCGAAGCATGCCTTTGCGGGTCGCGGCATTGTCCGCGCCCCATCCCGATTTCAAGGAGACCCTATGGCCACACGGTCGAGAAGTACGTTTCAAAAGCGCCAGAAAGAAATGAAAAGACAGGAAAAGCAGCGCATGAAGGCCGAACGCCGCGCGCAGAAAAGACTCGCCCTCCGCACAGAAAACGAAGCCTCAAACGAAAACGTAACCGTGCCCGCTGAGTCAGAGCCGCAGAGCTGATTGGGAGCGGCTTGATACGCGAGAAAAGAATGGCGCGCCTGGCCGGACGCGAGCTAGCACTGACCGTCAAGAGGGCACCAGTCCGGTGCCCGGCAATTCCTTGATAGGCCCCTCTGGCTCGGCGCAAACCCGTGATTCGTTGTGGCTCATCTCATTGTTTTTGGGCGGCAGCACTTTGAAAAAAGGAGTGAGGCCGTAAGTTTCCCGCTCTCGGCGAGACGATCGCAACCGGCAAGGCGACCGCGTCAGAGGAGCGGGCAATCCGGGGGCAGCAGGGCCAACTTCCTGCGCATGATCTCGTCCGCGTATTTCCCAACGTAGTGCACGATGGTCTCGATGCGGATTTTGATGCTGCCGACGGGTTTGGTGGCATCCAAATCGCCGAACTTGAAGAAGAGTGTGCCCGTGGCTTCGATAATCTTCTGGGTGGGAGTATAGGTTGGCTGGTCCATTCCGCATTCATAGCTGGAGAAGCGAACGACGCAGGCAATCCACGGGCAACGGGCAGCGACTTTGGCTCCCCAGAGGATTTCATTTGTGTTGCTGCTATAGGATGAGGTCCAGACGTCGGAAATATCGAGAGGACTCTTGATGCGTCCGACGCGAAGGTCTTCCGCAAAGATCCAGTCGAGCAAATCGTCGTCCATCGGGAAGTACTGCATCCAAAGGACGGGATATCCGTGTGCCTGCAAGTCCCCCTCGATCTCGTGCCCGATCCCCGGGTCCATGTGATAGGGCCGAGCCAGCACGAAGATGCATGGGCGTTTCTCGCGGGCACACCAGGTGAGGATTTCACGGCTGCGCTGGCGCGCCTTCCGGTTGAAGGCATCGAGCGCCTGGTAGCCGGCCTCGACCGCTCGCCGCGTCTCCTCAAGATCCAGATCGAAGAGCTCCCGCAGCGATTCGTAGAGTTGCTGGGGCACCATCTCTGGATCGCCCAGATTCACGAACGGTGAGGTATAGGTGATGCCGTTCTCGCCGAAGACGTCCCGCTCTTTCAGAAAGCCCGCCTTGATGTTTTCCGGCCCGGCCATGACCCGGGTGCAGGTGACGGTATCGACGACGTGACCGCAGAGGAAGGAAGGAAGCGAGTAAATCATCGGGCTCAGCAGGATATTGATTTTGTTCTTCAGTCCGAACACCAACTCACCATAGTGGCCGCTGATGCATTTGACCGGATAGCAGCAGTCCACCGTTCCGCGCCCCTTGCCGAACTCACGGAATTGCTCCTCCGAGGTGTCTGAGCTGAAGACGATGTTTTCGGAAGAGACCCCCAAGGCTCGCAGGAAACCCACCCAGAACTGGTGAGTGCTCCAGACGTTGAGGACCTTCGGGATCCCGACGCGAATCTGCGAGCGGTCTTTAAGTGCTAACGCGGCGGAAGGCTTCTTTGCGAACCACGTCGGCAATGTTGGGATACGCATGTTTGTTCTTTTCAATCTCGGCCTTGATGGCCCTCATCTCATTGGCGTCTTCCACGAGCCCCTTCGGGCAGGAATTGTTGACAATGACGCGCTCCCAGCCCTCCTCGAGCGCCACCTTGCTCCACGAGCGACCTTTCCCGCCTGCGAGTTCCACGTCGATGAAGCTGCGCTGGCAGTTCACCGGGCACCAGTGGCAGACCGTATCGACCGAGGTGATGGTTTTGTAGATCAGCCTCTCGATGACATCGAATCCGCGGAACTTGGTGCGCCCTCCCTTCTCCCACCATTCCAGCGAAACCAGTGCCGCTCCAATAGCCCCGGCCTCGCCGGAGTAGGGGTGGACGACGACGTCGGCGTCGGGGACCTTGGACTTGATGAAGTCCACTTGCGTTTTCACCACGGCGAGGTTCTTGTGCGTTCCGCCTTGCAGAATGTACTTCTTCCCCACCTGCGCCAGATTGTTCAACCCGCCCGCGTAAATCCACACGTTGAGCGGCAGGGTGGCGCACAACCCGGCGAGGATTTCTTCCGCCTGCCAGCCCTTGCGTTGCTGGTTGACAATATCGCTCTGCAAAAACACGCCGCAGCCCATGGAGAGCTGCGGCATCGCTTGCGCCTCAAATGCTTTGTCCGCAATCTCGCCCAAGGGAATGCTGAAGCGTTCGGCGACGCCCTGCAAAAAGGCGCCGTTGCCCGAAGAGCACTGGGAATTCAAGCGGAAGTCAGTGACCGCACCCTGGTTCAAAATCATGATCTTGACATCCACTCCGCCGACATCGCAGATGCAATCGGCGTCGGGGAAGTAGTGGAGTCCGGCGGTGGCATGGGCGATGGTTTCGACCACGGCGCAATCGACTCCCAGAATGCCTTTCAGGAGGTCCTTGCCATAGCCCGTAATGCCCATCGCGAGGATTTCGCCATCGCCGACCGCCTCGCGGATCTGTCGGAAAAGAGCCTTGGCATCTTCGATGGGATTCCCCTTGCTCAAGGCGTAGCAGGAGAAGGTCAGCTCCTTCTCCGTGGAGAGGCAAACCGCTTTCGCGGTGGTGGATCCGAAATCACAGCCGACCACTACGCGAGAAAGCGCCTTCCGCTGCAGAACACTCGACGCGGACTGGGAAACGCGGGTTCCGTTCCCATTCCCATTGCCGTTCCCGTTGCCGTTGCCCCCGCTGTTGCCATCCCCTCCGTAGTGCGCCCGGAAGGCCTCGAGCTCCTCGAGTTGGCTCCACAGCCCGCCGCGCCCCTGCTTCTTTTTCTCCTCATACTGTCCTTGTTCAATCCACCAGCGCAGCTTTTCCGTTCCTTGATAGACGCCCACGGCCGGCGGCTCTCCTCGACCGACCTCGATGCAGCCGAGCGCCGCGTAGTACAAGGCATCGCCCGGCACGCAGATCAGCGAGGCTGGGTCCTTGCCCTCCGGCAGCGGCACTTTTCGCTCTTTCCAGATTTTGATCAGGTGGTAACGCCACGCCTCTTGCAGGCCCGCGAAGAAGAGATTGGGCCCGCCCAGCAGCAGAATCTCCGGCAGCGGCGTGTTTCCGCGCGTCAGAGTCGCAAGGTTCTGATAGACCACCGCCTCAAACAAAGACGCGATGATCTCTTCGACCGAGACCCCCGCCTTGAGCAATGTATTCGAGTCGGCTTCAGCGAAGATGCCGCACTTGCTGCTGATCTTGTGAAGCGTGTACCCGGTGTAGCGCATCCGGGCAAGCTGCTCTGGAGCAATCTGAAGTTTGCGGGCCGTCTTTTCGACAAAGGTCCCCGTGCCGCCTGAGCAGGCGCTCTGCATCAACACCTGTTTGCTCTTCATGTCGCCGTCGCCGGTGAAGAAGATGGTCTTCATGTCTTCGCCGCCGATCTCGCTGACGAAGCGGACCGACGGGTGAAGCTTCTCCACGGCCGCGGCGACGGCCACGACCTCTTGGACGACTTTCGCTCCGACCAGCGGCGCGATCAGGCCGCATCCCGATCCGGTGAGAAAGACGTGGTCGCGTTTGGGTGCCAGGCCGTGCTGTTGCTCCAGACGGGTCAGAAATTCCAGGACCTTTTCCGCCTGTTTGGTGTTGTGGCGCTCGTAGGCTTGAGCCAAGACCTCACCGGCCGGGGATGCCAGAACGTATTTGCACGTGGTGCTTCCGACGTCAATCGCGCAGATCTTCCCATCGCCCGGTTGCGGCCGTGGTTGGGGAGCCGGACACAGAGGAACCGGCGCAGGAGTTTGTGGAAGAGGCTCGATCTGGACCAGGTTAGCCATCAGAAATGCACCAGGTCAAATTTGCGAGCCGAGGCCAGGAGCCTCACGCTCGGCCTACCCGGCCGCTCGCAGCCAGATGGAGTAGATAATTGGATGAGGTGCCGGCATAGCCGCGGTGGGGAATCCGGTAAGTGCTTCGTCTCACCTTGGGATGCCGCTCCTCGTACCTGCGAATGGCCTCCAGCGTCAGCCCGGTTTTCTCCATGACCTCTTCGAACTCTCTTTGCGCGCGTCGCTTCGCCTCGGTCAAGATCATTTGGCAGCGGGAGAGTGCATGGACCTCGGCGTCGCCCTTCACCTCGATCGGGGCGTAGAGCAAGTCGGGGTATTTGCCCAGCACATTGGCCATGGATCCGACCGACATGGTGTTGGGCATGCAAGAGTAGGGCGAGAGTTCGCAGGTCATGTGGGCCTTTTTGTGAAGGTAGGCTTGGAGGGCCTTGCCAACCAGCATGTGTCCCTCGCCGCCGCGCAGTTCGTAGTGATAAAAAGGCTCCGCCAGCCGTTTCAGTTCCCTTTGGTCAGGGAGTTCATAAGGGAGATACCCGAGCGCTTTCCGAAAGCGATTATAGGTGCCTCGATAGATTCGCTCGAGCGCTCCGGCCGCGGCCAGCTTCAGACGAGCATGGCGTTTCATCGATTTCCGATGCTCGAGCTTGAGGATGAGCGGGTGCATGAGGTAATCGAGCCACACGGCCACGGGCGGAGGAATGATTTCGGCCCCTTCCTGCTCCAGCCACCGCTTGATGTTGTAGTTGCCATCGCCCTCATGGGTTTGCAGCCAGAACTCCCCGGTGATTTTCACTTTGGGTTTCATCTGAAGGCGGTCCACCTCGATGGCATCCCATTTCTTCCTGACTTCGCGGAGAGCCCCGGTGAAGTAATCCGTCAGCAGATGCCAACCGAGCACGCCCCACTTTTTCCCGCGAAGCGGCCGGCGGCGAAAGACCTCGTAGAGATACTCAGTGCTCTCGCGCAAGACTTGATCGGTCTGCCCGGGAGTGACTTCATAGGGCCGCGTCATATACTCCAGGTCCGTCAAGAGGTCGCCGCACAGAATGGCCCAGACGAGCCCGAGACTCAGCGGCATGTTGATCTCCAGCCCGCCCCCGTTGCCGGGCCCTTGATCCAACTCGTCCTGCGCGAAGAGAAACATTCGAAAGTCGTGCAGACCGAGGCCGTCCAGGGCCATCTCATAGGACGCGTGATACTGGCCAAACCGACAGGGTCCGCACGCTCCCGCCGTTAGAAACACATACTTGTTGACCACGCCCTCTTTGCCTCGTGCGGCAACTTCCGATTTCAGGAAATTGACCAGGTTGCCGGTGGTAAAAATCGTGGGGCAGCACGCGCCGACATCAATGAGCTCCTTTCCGGCATCCAGATCGGCGCGGGCAATATTGGGTAGCGGCTCAGCGTTGTAGTTGAGGTTGTGGAGGGCACCCTGAATGATGCGTTCGTGCTTCCAGGTGAGGCCCCCGTAGAGAATCGTGATGCTCTCGCGTTCCTCTCTCGTGAACGGTCTCGGCTTGTAGGCCGTGTAGTGCGTGACTGTCGTCGCCATCCGCAACCTCCTCCTCTTCAAATCGCCCGGCTTTGACGGGCCAGTGGGTGGGCTGTGACAAAAATCCCAGGCGTATGCCTGAGGAACCAGGAATAGAAAATCGGCAGGCGGCACGTCTCCTGTTGAAAGGACACGGGGCCACGCGCCCTGCGAAGGCTCTGTCGGGGAAAATTCCTGGGGAGCGAAACCTCCCGCAGTGTTGGTCAGGCGCAATGCCGCGGGGAACTGCCGCCGCGTCGCTGAAAATTCCGCGCATGACGCAGCCTCGCGCTTTTAGCGGCGCAACAGCCACCGCTCTAGACTTGGTGGGACCCTGGGCAGCTTTAGCCTGTAACATACCGAACGCCGGGTGTCAAGCACAAGCACGGAGAAGCGAACTGACGATGGGCGCAGAAATGGCTGGATGCCAATAGACCCAAGTCCTTCCAAGGTTTCCTTCCCTGCCGGTCAGAAGGAAGGCTTCAGCGCAGATCTGATTTAGGGCGAGCCACGGCTCGCCAGATGGGTTTGCGCAAGCAGCGACACGCGTCGGGGAAAAACACCGGCGAGCCACCCTTGCCCTCGCAAGGGTGGCCCGCCGGAGATACGCCATGCAGGCTCTAGGTTCCCGCAGCGGCGGCAGCAGCTTGGTCGAGAATCGTCGCTGCCTTGCCGACGTCAGCGACACCGAAAATTAACAGAGGCGCATTCGTCCGCGGCTCTACCCCACAGTAGGCGTAGTTGATGTTGATGTTGGCCTCACCAAGTCGGGAAGCGGCACGCGCCAACTCGCCCGGCCGGTGTGGAAGTTTAATTTGTACGACTTCATCCTCAGTGTAGGTCAGGCCCTGGGTAGTCAGGACCGTCTTGGCCGTTGTCGGATTGTCCACCACAAAGCGAACCAGGCTCTCTGCTCCAGTCGGAAACGACTGGAAGGCCAGAATATTGACTCCGCGGTCAGCCAACGCGCGGCAGGCTTTACCGAGAGTCCCAGGTCGATCTTCCATTCGGATGGTGAATTCTTTGGACGTAGGCATGATGGGGACCTCCTTTGCCCATGTTCCGGGGAACGCACGTCGCGTTCCTGCGAAACCGATAACCTCCGGTTTCGACTTGGGTGTTAGCAAAATCATACGCCCCGCTTCCTCTACTTTCAAGGTTTGCTGCGGCGCGGATTTGTTTGTGTCAGAAGTAAAAGAGACTGTCGAAAAGGGGGAAATGGAAGCGGCTTTCAGGCGGGTCGAGGTCCAGTCTGAGGCTGTACTTAAGGGGGTACATTCGCCCGGATCTCATAGGAGAACAGTACCGAAGGGCTCACCCAACCATACTACTCGGAGTGGTTACGAAGTACCATTGCCGAGTTCAGGAGACGAAACTATCCTTGTCTCATGAGCCTGACGATCCCATCGAAACAGCCTCCAGCGCCTCATACAGGAGGGAACTCCCGCTCGGGGTCCTCTGTGACGCGTTTCTCAGCTCTGCTTGGCAAGCGCGTCGAAGTGGTGTATCGCCTCGGCGCCGTCTATTTGCCCGCTGTCGGCAAGCTGCTCGCGGATTCGGGCGAATGCCTCTTTCTGGAACAAAATTTCAACCAACACGGTAGTGCTAAAACGCTCCACTTGAAAATCCCTTACCACTCCATTGTTCGGCTGAACAAGAGCGATCCTAACTCCGAACTCGCCCTCCTCTAAATTGCCCCTGTGCGAGTTCGAGCACCTGCAGGCAAACCGGCAAGGAGAGTGTGCTCGTTCAGATTGATTGGTGACACTGGGAATCGGCCATTTGGGGCCTCTTTGGTAAGTCCCCGATATGTAGGGGCTTGGACTTTCCCCCTCATGGTTCTTAAACAGGGCCTTTTTCCTAGGTCTTGGAGGGTTCTACCGCAGAAATCCGCACAGGCGTAGGCGAAGGGCCCATGACCAGCAGAGCCTGGTCAAGGCAGAAAGTGTCACCAATCATGTGGACGAGTACAGAGAGTCCACCGAAGTATGACGCCGTGCTATCATGGGCGTGGCCATGAACAAACAACATTATTTCGTCAAGTTGATCCCACCGAGGCCGACCTTCGCCCAAGACATGACGGATGAAGAGAAGCTCTTGATGCAGGAGCACGTGCGCTACACGCACGAGAACTTCACCGCAGGCAAAGTTCTTCTTTATGGCCCCGTGATGGCAACCGACGGACCTTTCGGCATTGCGGTACTCGAGGTGGCTGATGAGGCCGCAGCTCGACAGTTCATCGAAAACGACGCTACGGTACAAGCTGGCCTGAACAAGTTCGAGCTGTGCCCAATGCGGTTGGCCGCCGCACGCGGCTTGGCTAAAGAAACGTGAAATAATGCCGCTCTCCCACAGGAAGATAGCCCACCATCAAGGCAGATAGCTCGACAGCAATCAGATCGCTGCGGGTTCCGCCCGAAATGGACGTTTCCCGATGCCGAAGCCTAACTTCGCGGTCTTCTCGCCGCTTGGATGCACCTAGGCGTGGCTTTCGCGCATTTGCACCGGCGAGGCGGGCAGGATGTCGTAGAGGATGGTGCCGTCGCGGCCGAAGCGGCCGAAACTGAGCGTGCCTGTGGGGCACATCTGCACGCAGGCCGAGCAGCGCACGCACTCCGGGTCTTCCATGGGCAGGCCCTTGTTGGCGAAGTTCATCACGTCGATGCCCTGGTGGCACACCGACGTGCATACATTGCACGAGATACATTTCTTCTTCTCAGCGAAGATACGGTATTTCGAGAAGCGCGCATAGAGGTGCATCAGCGCAGCCAACGGGCACGCGAACCGGCACCACACGCGCCCACTGAACCAGAAATAACAAGCCAGGCCTATGATCCCTGCCAGGAAAATGTCCACGACGTGGTAGTAGTTGAGCTCCACGCCGAAGAGCGACCAGCCGCTGAGCAGGCCGTAATACCAGCTTGCGGCCCTGACGCCCAGCGCCGATTGCGGCCAAGCCCAGGTGACGATGCGCAGACCGAGCAGGACAAAGGCGGCGGCCAAGACGACCTGCCCGACCATGTTCGCCCGGTTCCAGAGTGGACCGTGCGGCATCTTCTGGCGGTGTGCATCGCCCATCGTTTCCGCCAGCGCACCACAGGAGCAGATCCAACCGCAGTAGGCGCCTTTGCCCCAGCGATAGATGATCAGCGGGATGATTACAAAGGTCTGGACGAGGGAAATGCCCAGCCACCACCACATCGGTTGCGACGTGAAGACGTTCCAAATGAACAGCGGCCACGCCAAAATCAAGCCGAAGGCGCGCCAGTATTCGCGCCCGTGGTCGTAGTTCACGACAGGGAAGAGGTGATCGGCGATGTACCTCATCGCGCCGGAATCGAACCAGCCGTTGTGGCCCATCAGCGGAAGAATCAAGTAAGGGAGCACGAACAGGGGAATTGCTTGCACGGCCATCAGCGAAAGAGTTTGCGCGCGCACATAGGGGGTCTTGCGGTGTTTGATCCTCCTCCAACCGAAAAGCAGAATGCAGAGGGTGTAGCCCAGTGCGTAATAGAAGCCTGGCTGGGTGAGATCGATCGCCAAGGTGCCCAGCAGATTGGAAGGGCGCGCGGCCTGTTTTGCGATGCTGCCGCCCAGACTCTGCAGCCAGGCCGGCACGTTAAATGGGAACCACCGGTGCGCCTGGAAGAGCTGATTTAGATGGCTGTTCGCCTTCCAGATATAAAGAAAAGAGCAGAACGTGACAAACGCGAGGAAACCGGCCCAGGTCTGCGATTTCCACTCTCCTTGAATGGCGATGCCCGAGCGCCGGAAAAACTCCAAAGGAGCTTCGCGGCCCAGCATGGTGAAAACCACATCGTTGGGAACGCGGGTTTCCTTGTTCTCGGAATCTTTTAGCACTACGGCATCCGGTTCGATGCGCACGACGTTGGTGCCGAGCGCCAAACGCACGGAGCCGGGCGGCTTGTCGCCTCGCATGTACGAACTGGCGGAGGTGGTCACCCGCTCCGAAATCGGTTTTTCGACTGCTACGGTCGCTGCGGGATTTTTCAGCAGCATCTTCAGCTTTTCGACGTTCTCCGGCTTGGGCCGCGCAAATTCTTTCTTCCGGTACGAAAGGGTCACGTGGGCGCCGCAGGCCGCCAGGGCAATGGAGGTTTCCAAGGCCGAGTCGCCTCCGCCCACGACGAGCGCGTTTTTCCCGTAGAAGTCTTTGGGGTCGTACAGCCGGTTGTAAACCTTGTCGAGATCTTCGCCGGGGCAACCCAGCTTGCGGTGGTTCCCGCTGCGCCCGATAGCCACAATCACACGCCGCGCCCGTGTGACGGTTTTCTTCTCCCCGTGGTGTAGCAGGAGCAGTCCGCCCTTGCGCTCAATGCGCTCAATGCGCGCAGGCGTCAGCTCAATCCCCGCGGCGACGCGTTGCCGCTCCATTTCCTCAAGCAACGCCTCTTTGATATCTGCGGAAACTTGCAGTCCACCCTCGAGCTTCATCTCCGTTGGATAGGTGTAGATGGGCTTGGCCTTGGGGAAATTCACCACGGTAGAAAAGGCCTGCGTGGCTTCAAAGACGCGAAAATTCAGGCCAGCCTCTTTGGCTTCGATGGCTGCCGAAATACCCGAGACGCCGCCGCCGATGATGGCCAAGTCGACCACCTGCGGATCGGAAACTTTGCCGGACTGGAAATCAGGCTCTTGCAGAATGGCCCGCACGGCGCGCGCGCCGGTATTCGAGGAAAACTTCAGCAGGGGAATGCCGGTGAGGTCGCCCACGATGCGCACACCCGGCACGGAGGTCCTACCTTGCTGGTCGGTGACGGGCAGCTTTTCTATCGTGCCCGCGGGCCAGCGGGTGTGTAACCAACTGGCATAGCGCTGAATCAGCGAAAACATGCGATAAGATTTTTCTCCCGAATGGGTGCGCCTGGCCAGGGTCAGGCCTGGGCTGCCGAGGCGACCAGGGTGTAAGAAGACGTGAGCTGGATGGCCTTGTGCAAGGTACGGTACAGAGGGCAGCGCATGGCGTACAAGCCGTGCACGCGCTCCACTGTCTCGCGGACTTCTTCCGGTGCCATCAGCCGCATGTCCACGTGAATGCGGCGGATCACCAGCACGCCTTCCTCCTTTTCCACCTCGCCGGTCACTTCGGCGATGAGTTTGCCGTTGCTGGCATCGATCTGGCGCGCCTCCAGCGCGCCTCCGAAGGTGCCCATCATTCAACCAGCCGTGGCGGCGATGACGTAATCCAGCGTGGAGGCGTGAGATCCTGTCAGCGTCGCCGGATCGATCTTGTAGTGCTGGGCGATGGCCCCGTGCACGCTGAAGGCCACTGGCTGCGCCTCTCCGGGCAGGTAAGCGATTCGCAGCGGGCCAGCCTTGCGCTCAATGCGCACTTTGGAGACGTACACTACGTCGGACATCGTTACCTCCTTATTGTTCCTTTGAGATCGCGATCACATAACAGCGGACGCAGACGTTCGCTGCGCATCACTCTTTTTACTTCGTGCCAAGCGCTGGAAACTCCAGCGCGCGCTTATTACTATCAAGCCGTAATGAGCACAACCAGCAGCAGAGGACAAGCCAACACCCACGGACCATACAGTTGGGTCAGCACAGCTCTCACAAAGTTAATCATAGCTTTCCCTCCCCGGCACTCAATTTTTCGGTGGCCACCGGCGCGTGGATGTCGTTGATTCCCCAGTCGTAGCCGAAGTGATCCACCTTCGGATTCTTGAGCTGGTCCAGCAAGGCGCGATTTGCTGAGTTGGCGTAGAGCCTTATGTAGTCTACCTGGGGGTGTCCCGTGATCGTGACGTTGTGCGCGCGCACGTAATTCTCAAAGTCCTGGTGGTAGTGGCCAAGAATGTCCGGCAGGGTCACGCGGTTGCGCGCCACGTCAATCTTCAGGTTGCGCGGCTCGTTGATGTAGAAATGCGCGGCTTCATCCAGCAGTCGCTCGGTATTCTCTGGAGTGTAAGCTTCGCGCTGCAATCGCGGGCAACTGTTGGACGCGCAAACGATGGCAAAGTGGATGCGCGGCTCGGCCAGCTTCTTGCGCAGGATGTCTTCGATGTTGTTCAACGTGTATTCCTTGCCGCCGGCAACAAATTTCCGGCCCCAGAAGAAGCTGTAGAGTTTGCCGAGGTTGCGCACGCTCTTGGTGGGCCAGTTTTCGATCACCGCTTTCATCACCAGGGCGTTGTAGGCGTTGATCCAGTAAGCCAGCTGGCTGCCGCGCGTGGGGAAGACTTGTGGGTGTGAGACCGGGCTGCGCGCCGCGACTTGGTCCACGTACCGGTTGAGGTCGTCGGGGTTCGCCTTGAGAGCCGCATAGTCCGCCCGCCCCGTCTGGGTCACGAATTTCTTCAGCACGCGGTCCATGGGGGCGTAATCAAATCCCTGCTCCTGCGCGCAAGCGGTTGCTGCCAGGGCGAGAACAAAAAATGGCCAAACCAGAAAATTCAGCTTTCTCATGGCACTTCCTTAAAACATGGAGTGACGCAGCTTTCTGTTAGTCGCGAACAAACTTAGGCCGAAGGCTACGCGGTTGGCACCATCTCCTTGTTTCCAAGCCGATTCGACCATCTCGCCGAATCCCGTCCGCCGGCTCTAATCCAATCTGATGTTTCAACGCCGAAGTTGACTCAAATGATTCAGAATAATTCGAAGGGCAAGCCCGAGGCACGGGCGACCCATTTCCCTGCATCTTTCACCAGACGTGTGAGTCTAACCACCATAGCCGCGACTGGGGCACAGACAGTCCGCTGTATGGGGAAATGCATGAAAGTGGTTTCCATCAACGTGGGACTTCCCCGCCAGGTACTCTCGAAGGACAACGTTGTGACGACCGGGATTTTCAAGGAGCCAGTCAAAGCTCGCGTGATGGTGCGAAGGCTGAACCTTGACGGAGATAGACAGGCGGATCTTTCTGTGCACGGCGGTCCGGACAAGGCGGTTTACGCTTACCCAGTTGAGCATTACGACTACTGGCGCCGCGAGTTGCCCGATATGGACCTGCCCTTTGGAATGTTCGGTGAGAACCTGACGACCGAGGGCCTTCTGGAAGAGGCTATCAACATTGGCGACCGGTTTCGGATCGGTCGAGTGGAGTTGGTGGTGACGCAGCCGCGCCTACCCTGCTACAAACTGGGAATCAAGTTCGGACGCGACGATATGGTGAAGCGGTTTCTCGCCAGTGGTCGGACAGGGTTTTATTTTCAAGTTTTGCGTGAAGGTGAGACCGGGGCCGGAGACGAGATCGTGAGGATCGGTCGGGACGAGAACAACGTCACTGTTCCGGACATCACGCGTCTGTACGCGCGCAAGAATTACAGCGGGTCTGACCGAGGGACATTGCGTCGTGCCGCGCAGCTCTGGGCGTTGCCGGAAAGCTGGCGGAGCTATTTTCTGCACCGGCTCGAAAAGCAAGGCTGACCTGCAGCAGAACGTGGCTGGAAGCGCCTCAACGGTGCAGCTTCGGTCCCCCACGGTGCCCGCGAGTTCGTTGCTTCCCCCCGCAGGTATAACCCTTATGGCATGCTGGGCGTTCTCCAGGTCCTAGCGTCGGGCCAGATCCAATTCCACTTCGAAGCCACCGCCTCTCCAGGCTTGTGAAGTTTGCGACGAATATCCGGCCAGAATTCTTTCACTACCAGGGTCACTGTATCCCATCCTACTTGCGTCGACCAGATGCTCATGGTGTTCCGAAAGGTCCGGTCTCCCGCTGGGTGGTAAACAATGGAAATGCCGGCCGCCACCGCACTGCCCATGATCTCAGAATAGTTGAACTGATTGTGTCCGGAGTCAATCCTGGTGATGAGGATCCGGCTCACAGCATATCCAGTGCGGTGAAAGAAACTGCCCTTGCCCGATTGATAGTAGCGAGGATCTTGATGGAGCAGTGACGGAACGATGGCACCCGTCATGAGGTTTTCAATCGTGCCATCCGCGAAGGCTGCTCCGTATCGCTTTCCGTAGCCCTCAGCTCCTTGTCCATAGCCGGGTTCGCTGTCTTCTGCCTGGCTCAAGCCAGCAAGAAAGGCGTACCAAGGGTACTCGACATAATCGAACGAGGATCGGGTCACCACCTTGAATTTTTGTCCGGTTGTGAGAGTGGGGATCTGGCCGGCATTCTCCACCGTCAGAAAGTTTGGCAGGGTCCAAAAAAGCCGATCATTCGATGTGCCGGTGGTTTGTTCCTGGCTCTTCTTGTCTTGTTCATCTTTGCTCTTATCTCCTGGTTGGGATTGCTGTGGCGCAGACGGATTGGCAGGAGGTGTCTGCTGAACAGGCGGCGTCTGCTGCCGCTGTGCCAGAGCCGGAAGAGCCACGAATGAGATCGCTACTATCGCGGCCCGAAGAAGAGTGCTGGGGCCAAACGGTGTGCCCGGCTCATCGCGAATTATTCTCACTTGGTTCCCGGACTTTGTGAGGAACTTAGCTGCCTAGTTTTCCAAATCTGACAACGAGCAGTTTGATTCCTGAACCGCAGAGAGGGTTTCACCGGGATTTTCATTCGGTTTAGACTCTGTTTTGCCTAGGCGGTCAGGTACCAGGGCACGTTGACGACGATAATTCGCTGGTTCCCCCTTCGCAACAACAACGCCTTCAGCCATTCCGCACGCTGGTTATGTAGGAAATAGTGATACCAATGCCGTTCCACCAACTGCGTAACCAATACCGCAATCTGCCGGTCCGGATTCTTCCGCTCAAGGTCCAGAACGTAATCCAGAATCGGAGTGATCACTAAGCGGTATGGGGACTCCAGCACGACCAGTTGTGGAGTTCCCCGACCGGCTCGCTTCGTGGGTTCCTCTATAAGGCGCGCCCAGTTCCGGCGAAGGTCCCGCGTTTCTTTTCCGCAGTCCACATGCAGCACCCGCACATCAGAAGATAGAGTTAAGGCAAATCGCATCGCTTTCTCGGCGATCTTGCTCCAGTTCAAGATGGGAGCCACGACCAACGGCGCGCGCAAATCGCTTAAGTCGAGCGGCTTGGGGTCAGCGATCTCCACCGCAACACGATCATAGTGCCGGCGCACGAAGATCATCAAGGTCATAATCCCCGGGATAAGTAGGATTGTCACCCACGCCCCTTCGGCGAACTTTGCAATGATCACCACTACCACAGTCGTTGCGGTCGCCACAGCGCCCAGCCCGTTCAGGAGCATGCTGTGCCTAGATCTCCCACCCCCGGTTCGCTTCCAGTGCGCGACCATGCCGGCTTGGGAAAGCGTGAAAGCCAGGAAGGCCCCGATGGCAAACAGCGGGATCAAGCGGTCCGTCACACCACCAAACAGTATGAGGAGGCACGCGCAGAGCACCGCGAGCACATAGATCCCTTGCGAGTATACGAGCCGCCTTCCGCGCGTTCCGAACGAGTAGGGAAGGTAACCATCCTGCGCGACGGCCCTGCAGAGACGCGGAAAATCAGCAAAGGCGGTGTTGGCCGAGAACGCCAGAACAAGAAGTATGGAGGCAATCGAGACGTAGTAAAACGCACCTTTCCCCGCCACCGCGGCAACAAGCTGAGAAAGCACGCTTGCGTATCCCGGTTGCCCTGGGTCGGTTGCCCCGATGTGGTACACGCGCACCAAGTACGCGATCCCCGCGAGCAGGACAACTAAAATCGCAATGATGGCCGTCAGGGTGCGCTGTGCAGACTTCACCACCGGATCCCGGAACGCCTTTACACCATTACTGACCGCCTCCACGCCGGTCATCGCCGTGCAGCCGCTCGAAAACGCCTTGAGCAACAACCATGCGCTGACCGCCGCTATCTGCAGGTGTAATTGCGGGGGAGCAATCAGGGGCGCCGGATGGCCGCCTGCAGCCGCAGATTTGAATAATCCCAGCGCCAGCGTGCTGAGGAGGGATCCAACAAACAGATAAGTGGGAAACATGAACACCATACCCGTCTCACGAACGCCGCGCAAATTGACAATCGTGATGAGCAGCAAGATCGCCAGACATAGGGACAGCGTATGCGGCTGCAGGAACGGAATTGCGGATATAAGTGCGCCGACGCCGGCTGAAATCCCTACTGCTGCAGTCAGAACGTAGTCGATCATGAGAGCCGCGGCCGCAAGTAATGCGGCGAAGCGTCCCAGATTTTTACGGGCCACCGTGTACGACCCGCCGCCGGTCGGATAAGCCTCGATGGTTTGGCGATAGGAGAAGTAAACGATTGAGAGCAGAATGATGATGCTGGCGCTGATCGGGAGAAGGTAAGTGAGTCCGGCCGCACCAAGCGGAATCAGCAAGGTAAGCGCCGCCTCCGGCCCATACGCGGCGGAACTGAGTGCGTCCAATCCGAAAATGGAAATCCCAGGGCCCGGCCCGAGCTTCTCTCCCCTCTCCTCGTATGAAGCCAGCGGCCTGCCAAACATCAGATCAATCAGTGACATCGCTTGTCCTCTTCGGCTTTGGCATAAGTTTGCCGTTTGCCACTCTCTATGCAACAGAGTGTGACACAGAATTTTGGGAGAGCCTGTGAAAATGAGCGAACCTCAGTGTGGGTCTTGACTCTTCAACGAGCACCCCGACGAGCTCTTGTAAGCGTTGCAATGTTTATCCCCGTGGGCCGAAGAGGTCCGAGGTCACCACAATCAGCCAAGAGCCGTTCTCCGTGCTGGAGTCGCGGTTCTGAGGCCAAGACCGCACACCCGAGCTTCGGTAATGCTCACGACATTGCCTCCACTAGCCAGGCTCTGTATCGAAAGTAAAACCCTTTTGAAACAGGGCTCACTGCTCACCGTGGCCGCGGGCTCTCGCTCGCCACACGTTGACTAGGTTAGGCGCGGAGCCTAAGATGGCCCTCCAAGGCCAAGGCTTACCCCATGATCGGCCAAACCATTTCTCACTACCGGATTCTGGAGACGCTGGGTGGCGGCGGGATGGGCGTGGTGTACAAGGCCGAAGACACCCGGCTTGGCCGCTTCGTGGCCTTGAAATTTCTGCCGGGGGACCTGCCAAGAGACCGCCAGTCCCTCGAGCGATTCCAGCGCGAAGCCCGCGCTGCCTCTGCCCTCAACCATCCGAACATCTGCACCATTCACGAAATTGATGAGTATGAAGGTCGGCCGTTCATTGTCATGGAATTTCTGGAAGGGCGGACGCTGAAACACCTGGTTGGCGGAAAACCACTGGAGATCGAGCAAGCGCTAGACCTCAGCATTCAGATCTCCGACGCGCTCGATGCCGCGCATACGAAAGGCATCATTCATCGGGACATCAAGCCCGCGAACATCTTCGTGACGAGCCGCGGCCATGCCAAGATCCTCGATTTCGGCCTGGCCAAGCTGCTGCCGGAGCGACACGGGGCAGCAGAGGCCGCGGGGGTCTCGGGTCTTCCGACGCTCGCAACAGCAGAGGACCATCTGACTAGCCCCGGGGTGACCCTAGGCACGGTGGCCTACATGTCGCCCGAACAGGCGCGCGGGAAAGAGCTTGACGCGCGGACGGACCTATTTTCCTTCGGCGTGGTGCTCTATGAGATGGTTACCGGCGCGCTGCCGTTCCGCGGCGACACTTCCGCAGTTATCTTTGAGGCCATCCTGAGCCGCACACCGGTGGCTCCTGTCCGGCTGAATCCGGAGATCCCGGCCAAGCTCGAAGAAATCATTAACAAAGCGCTCGAGAAGGATCGCGAACTCCGATACCAGCACGCCGGGGATCTGCGGGCCGACTTGAGGCGGCTGAAGCGTGAAACCGATTCGGCTCGTTCGGCAGCGTATCGGCCGGCGGAAGAGGTGCAGCCCCAGCCGACGCCGCCGTCCGGCCACGCACCTGCGCCGACGCCGTCTTCTGGAGTGGCCGCCGCGCCATCACCGGTGTCCGGCTCCGCGGCGGTTGCTGCAACGCCTGCGAGCGGAGTCGCCGGTGTCGCCCTGGCTGTGCCGTGGCGGCGGGGGCGGGTCTGGAAAATTGCCGTGCCAGCGGTGGCCATCGTCGCGGTACTGGCCGTGAGCGCCTTCTTCTATTTCCGCCGGGCGCAGGCGCTCACCGAGCGCGACTCTATCTTGCTCTCCGACTTCGTGAACACGACGGGCGACGCGGTGTTCGACCAAACACTCAAGCAAGCGCTCGCCGTGCAACTCGAGCAGTCGCCTTTCCTCAATATTTTCCCGGACACACGGGTGCGGCAAACATTGAAGTACATGGGCCGATCGCCCGACGAGCGCGTCGCGCCGGCGGTGGCGCGCGAGGTCTGCCAGCGCGAGGGCATCAAGGCCGTGCTGACCGGCTCGATTACCAGCATGGGCAGCCATTACATCATCAACCTCGAAGCCGGGAACTGTGCCACGGGCGAGACGCTGGCCCGCGAACAAGTCGAAGCCGCGAGCAAGGAACAGGTGCTCAGCGCCCTCGGTAAGGCGACGACGGCGCTGCGCAGCAAGCTGGGCGAATCGCTGGCCTCGGTGCAGAAGTTCGATAAGCCGCTCGAGGAAGCCACCACCGGCTCGCTCGAAGCGCTGAAGGCATTCACGCTCGGCGAAGAGACGCGCAATCGCGTGGGCGAGCTCGCGGCCATTCCCCATTTTCAGCACGCCGTCGAGCTGGATCCCAACTTCGCCATGGCCTACGCGCGGCTGGGCCAGATCTACTGGAACGCCGGCCAGGAAGAAGCAGCGGCTCCCTACCGGATGAAGGCCTACGAGCTGCGCGACCGCGCCAGCGAACGCGAACGGCTCTACATCCTGGGACACCACTACGGCGACGATACAGGCGAACTCGACAAAGCCACGCAGACCTGGGAGCAAATGCGCCAGACCTACCCGCGCGACCCAAGCTGGGGCAGCAACCTTGCGGGCCAATACCGGTTCCTCGGGCAGTTTGACCGCGCCCTGGAAGTCACCCGCGAACAGCTCCGCAACGTGCCCAACGAAGTCTTCTCCTACACCACGATGGCTGAGCTCTACCTACTCCTGCGCCGGCTGGACGAGGCGCGGGCGGTTCTCGAGCAGGCCCTGGCACGGAAGCTCGATAACGAAAGCGTGCGTTACAACCTTTGTCTGGTGGCCCTCGCGTCGCATGATACGGCGCTCTTCAAGCAGCAGGAAGAATGGGCGCGGGGAAAACCAAATTTCGAGATGGTTATTCTGAATTTTCAGGCCAGCCAAGCCGCGGCGCAAGGGCAGCTCCGGCGCGCCCACGAATTGCGCGCGCAGGCCATCGAACGCGCGCGCCGGCTCGGATGGAAGGCGCAGGAGGCCGGGACGTTTGCAGAAAGCGCTCTGGCCCTGGCCCTCTGGGGGCGTTCGCGCGAGGCGGAAGCCGAAGCGACCGCGGCGCTGGCCCTCTCGCGAGCCCGGCGCCTGCTCGACAACGAAGCCGGTGCCCTAGTCCTTGTCGGCGCAGACGCCAAAGCGGACGCGCTGCTCGCGGATGCCGCCAAGCGCTATCCGCTCGATACCCTCACTCAGGAGTTCACCACTCCCGTGGCGCGCGCGTTCCAGGAAATCCGCCGCGGCAAGCCGGACCACGCGCTCGAGCTCCTGCAGCCCGCGATGCGTTTCCGGGCCTTTTTCCCAACGATTGCTTACGCGCGGGGGCTCGCTCTGCTCGCCGCGAAACGCGGGCCGGAGGCGGCGCAGGAGTTCCAGCAGGTGCTCGATCTGCGCGATAGCGACCCTGTCAGCCCGTTCACGACGCTCGCGCACCTGGGGCTCGGGCGCGCCTACGCGGTGGCGGGTAACGCTGCCGAAGCGCGCAAGCATTACCAGGATTTCTTCGCGGTCACCAAAGACGCCGACCCCGACGTGCCCCTCATCGCCCAGGCCCGCGCCGAATACGCCAGGCTCAAATGATGCCGGCGGCGACGTTACTTCTCCAACCTACTGCGTCAGCTCGTTAAAAAGCATTTGGACCACCTAATCCGCTGCGCTGACCGGCGTCGCTGGTCCTGCGAACCGGCGAAACGAGACGATAGCAGCGGCGGTCAGCACGGGTCCGTACTCCAGTACGGTGATCCACAGGGGAACCTGCCACGGATGTCCGTGTGCATGCAAATACCAGACGAAGTAAGTGGAGAGGACGCTGACGGTCCAGACCATGAGCGGCAGCGTCGATGCGGAGCGCAGGAACGGCACAAGCCAGAGCAAGTACCACGGATACAGGACTGGTGCGCACGCGAGCGACGCCGCCATCGGCCACACCCACGCGTCTGACGAACCCTTCGAGTGCTTCCTTCGCAGCCACACGGCGGTGACCAGCCCAAGGAGGACCGCTATAGCTGCCACGATCTGCGGACGCGCCACTCGCTCGAGCGTGGCGAAGACCGGGTCGTTGAAGCGGAACCGCAGCACAAAGATTCCGAGCGATCCGATCGGAATGCGCCCGCGTTCGAGAAACGGCACGTAGAGAATCCCGACAACGAGCGCCGCCAGCAACGCGTCCCGGAGGCGCACCCGCCGCCAGTATAGCGGCGTCAGCACAATCGGGAGAAACTTCACCGCGACAGCCAGCCCGAACGCGACTGCGGCGATCGCGCGCCAACGGCGTGCGAGCGCCGCGGCGGAGACCAGCAGAAGCAGCACGCCGAGAATATCGATGTGGCCGCTTCCAGCCACGTCGGTGGCGAGCAGTGGGTGCCACGCATATGCCAGGACCCAATGCTCCCCTTGGCCGACTCGACGCAACACGTCGAGCAGCACGAAAGCGATCGCCAAATCGCAGGCGACGAGGGCCACCTTGAACATAAACGTGGACTCGTGGATCGCCGTGACGGCCCGGAAGAAAAGCTGCGCGCCGACGGGATATGGGCTCGGCACGTCCGGGTTGTTCAGCCCACGTGTCTCAGGCGTGTGCAGCGTCGCGAGTGCGGGATCCGCGGGAATCGCAGTGTAAGGGTTGTAGCCGAGCCGCTGCATTCGCCCGTCCCACACATATCGATGAATATCATCTTGGGAGGTCGGTGGCATTAGAAGGAATGGAACCTGCCATAGAGCGGCCAACGCAAGACAGGCGAAGATGACATGGCGCGGATAGCTCGGCGTCTGGAAGAACTCCCGAATGGCGAGGAGGTACGCCACGCCAGCGACGGCCAGCGGAACGAGGAACGCAGGTGCCCCGAAATCGCTCCGGTTGCGGGTGGAGGCCACCAGCGCCACAAACATGATGGCGCCGAGCCCGTACAGCCTGCGCGACGGCGCGAGCGTCACGTGTCTCTGCCGCTCTGCCCCGGTTGCGCCACCGCTCGCCCCCACTCCACTAGCCATTCAGCTGTGCGTGGCGCCCTCGCAGGAGCGAGCTGCAATTCAGCGGCCAGCCGGCTCAGGTCCGCCACCACGTCGATGTCGTAGAACACATCGGTGAAACGCACCGACAGTCCCAGGACGCGGGCGTGCTCCAACAGGGCGTCAAGCGCATTCGTCGTCCCCATCCCGCCGCCCGTGAAAAGCTCTGGATGCGATGCCTTCGCGCCCACGAGATAGTAGCCACCATCGTGCGTCGGTCCGACAACGAGATCGCACGAGGCAAGGGCATCGAACGCGATCTGGAGCACGGACGCCGGCAGGTGTGGGCTGTCGCTGTTGAACGCGACGATGCGCCGACGGCCAGACGCCGCGAAATGCGCGAACACCGAAGTGAGGGCCGCCGCAAGGCCATTACCCATCTGCGCCACGACGCGCATCGCGTCACCGGCCGCGCGTGACAGATCTTCGACATCGGACGCGGGGCACATAATGGCGAGTTCCACGCCGTCGAGTGACCGCGCCAGCGCCATGGTGTCGTTCAGAAGGCAGCGGTACAGCTCGATAACAGCAGGTGATGGAAGGCTCTGAGCCAGCCGGGTCTTCACCACACCGGGTCTCGGTGCTTTGGCCATGATGACCAGCGTGCAATCGCCGTTGGGCGAACGCGCGATCTTCTGGCTGGAGGATTCCATCGCGATGGCTATCCGGGTTTTCATGCCGACCGCGGCGGGACGGCCGGTCGCCGCCGGAAATAATAGCGCAGAATGCGAGTAAAAATGAACCACGCCGCTCCGACGGTGCCGCTGAGCGTGCCGCTGATCTTCGATTTTCCGATGCGCGCGTGATAGCTGACCGGCACCTCGATGATCCGGAACCCGCGGAGAGCGCCTTTCAGTATCATCTCGACCGCCCAGCCGTAGGTGGTCTCTTCGAGCGCGAGCACATGGAGGACGTCGGCGCGCGCAGCACGAAACGGGCCGAGGTCGGTGATCCGTTGTCCAAACAGAAGCGAGATCAAGCCGGCCGCGAGGCGGTTGCCGAATGCCGCGTGCCAGGGCAGGGCGCCGGGCGTGCGCGGCCCCGCGAGGCGCGAGCCGAGCGTGATGTCGGCGCGCCCATCGCTGATCGGGGCGAGGAGACGCGGGAGCTCAACCGGTCGATCGCTGTAGTCGCCGTCAAGGAACACGACAACGTCAGGTGCGCTGGTGTGGGCGAGCCCTGTCAGGCAGGCCTGACCGTATCCCCGGCGCGGTTCGCGGACGACACGCGCGCCCAGGCGCGCGGCGATCTCAGGGGTTCCATCGCTCGAATCGTTATCGACGACAAGGACCTCGGTGATGAGGTCGGCGGGGAGATCGGCGAGGACGTGGCCGATCGCCCGCGCCTCGTTGCGTGTGGGAATGATGACCGAAACTCGCACTCGACCTCAGTTTGAGTCACCACCAGAGCGAGGACGGCTGCCGGCGCGCCAGCCACGCGTCGATGCCCCATGTGCGGCCCGCGCGGCCCACCGCGAGCGCGAGCGATGCGAGCGTGGGCACGAGCAGCTCCCAGATCCAGGCGGTGCCCCACTCCGAGACCCAGAGGCTCGCGAGGTACCCACACGCCACGAGGGCGACCGGCCGCGTGAGCAGACCCAGCACCAGCAGGCATCCGAGCGAGATTTCCGTCAGCGCCTGAAGCGGCGCTGCCATCGAGGCGTGGCTCGCCGCTAGCGCCATGACAGCCTTCCACGCGGCCGGTGCGTGACCCTTCTGGATGTAGTAGTTGATGAGTCCCGCGTAACCCGCTGGCGTATAGAGTCCTTTCCCCAGGTTCTCGAAGAAGACCCAGACGAACATCGCGCCAAGCGTCAGCCGCACCAGCGCCAACCCGACCCGGGCCTGCGGTTGGTCGGCCACCTGGGATGTCTTCTCTTGCGGCCGGGTCGCGCTCGTCGCCATCGTCATCGTGGCATAGCTTTGATGTCAGATCGGCCAGCGAGGTCGCAGCGGCCTATGCGGACAGCATTGTAAAAGCCGCGATCTTCGTGGTCCATCCGAGATGGGTGTGGTGCATAGCCAGATCGCATCAGCCGTTCCAACACATCCTGCTGCCGGCGAACCGCCTGGTTATTCTAATCGCGCGCAATCACGATCGTGGTACATGCGCTTTCGCCTTTGGGAAGCTCACGAGCGGCAGCCATGCGGATCTCCAGCTTTTGCACTTCTCCTCGGACAACGGGACAATAAAAGTCCGGCTGATGGAGAGCGTTTTGGATGCGGCGCCGCCCAGCACATCCGCCGTAGCAAGACTGGAGATAAACGCAGGGGCGGCAGGCTTCGGGCACGGTGCGCGCCTCAACAAAGGCCGAAGTTTCTGCAACGCCCGAGCTGAGGGACACCAGGAGTGAGAGGGGTTCCCCAGCTCCCGGCCAGTATACGCAGGGCTGGGTGGTGGCGCGGGGGGTAACCCGCACGGTACTCACTCCGCATCCACCAGTCCTCGGAGGCAGGCCCGCCATGGCGCGAACCAGCGGCTCCCCGATGGCGATCACATCGGTTTTCGCAAACAACGCCCGAAAGCCTTGCCAATACTCCTGGTAACTCAAGGCATATAAGTCAGAACGCACGGCTTGGTAAACATTGACCCGCAGCGGCGCCAGGTAACGCTTGACCACGCGCGCCACTTCGGCCAAGCGCAGATAGTTCGACTTCATCATGACCGCGATGAAGGTGACGGGGATCCCCAACCGGACACAGCGTGCTGCCTGGTCATGGATCAGGGCCCAATTGCCGGGGCCGCGCTGGGAGTCCTGCTCAGGCTCCGTGGGATAATCCAATGAGAACTCGATGTCGTGGAAGGCACGGAGCTCGTCATCAGTGAGCACGACCGCGCTGTGACCGTTAGAGGTGATGGTGAGCTTCACCGGCAGAGTGCGGAGGTAGGCCAAAATCTCGCGGAACTGCGGGTGCATTCCGTTCTCACCGGTGCCCAGATTGACGGAGCGGATCGGCAGGCTTTCCATCACAGATCGCACCTGCTCGAGGCTGAGCCGGTCGGTCCGCGCCGGATCGCGGTAGCAGAAGGAACAAGCCAGGTTGCACTCGTTGGTTAGGCCGAGTCCGAGCGCAAATCCTCCGGTCGCAGCGGGCCGGACCAAAGCAGACTGTGAAGCGGACTGGGTGCAGGCCTGTGTCATGGTCGCGTTTCCTTGCTCGAAGACGCGCAGGAACGGCGAGCGATCACCTGTATGTAGCGCGCCATCGCGGTGAACTCCGGCCGCACCCCAAGCGTCAACTCCAATTCGAACACTTGAAGGTATGCTTCATCTGTCAGGTTCTCCAGACCCAGGTAATCGAAAAACACGCGGACACCATGTTCGGCGACGACTTCCAGGCTGGCTCGGGCGAGCAGATCGCGTACCTCTGCGGGGGCAAATACGCGTACGGGCTCACCGAAGAGGGAATCCACCACCGTCTCCGCCGCGAGATTGGCTGCTGCGAGTTTCCAGTCACGCGATTTGATGGCTGCTCTTAGCACCTCTCCAGCACGATTGCGCACCAATACAGAAAGCACGGCGTCCTTCCGTAGGACATGAGCGATGTCGCGAACAATCGTAGAAGGGTCCTCAGCATACTCCAGCAGGTTGTGGCAGACGACGATGTCAAAGGACTCATCATCGAAGAGTTCAGACAATTGGCCTGCGTCGGCGTGGCAAAAGGAAATTTGCGCCGCCACACTGCCGGCTTCCGCCTGCTGGCGTGCAATGCGGAGCATCTCTTCGGAACCGTCAAGCAGCACGACCTCATAACCCATCCGCGCGAGTTGCACACTCGCAAAGCCAGTGCCACCGCCCACATCGAGCGCACGCCGCTTCGATGCGTTGCGGGGCAGGAATCGACGCACGTTCTCCCATGCCAGCTCGGAACGCAGCCTGCCCGCAGGCGTCTTCAGGTAAGCAGCGTATTTATCTGCGTCCAGGAAGCGCGAAGTATCCAGCATCCGCATCTCAGGCTCCACGGCACAGCGGGACACGTGATCTCCGACCCCGACAAGTTCGGCGGCATATTACACCAGTGCGCACCATGGGAGCTATGTCGGATATCGTCTTGAAGTTGCGGCACTCAACCACTGCGGCGCTGCACCGCGGTTTGTGGAGTTTAGAGCAGGATGAGCCCGTGGCGTATGCCGATCGCGACGGCTTCCGTCCGTGTTGATGCCCCCAGCTTCCCGAGAATCGCCGCCCCATGAAACTTTACTGTGTGCTCTGAGATCGTGAGCCGCGCCGCAATCTCCTTGTTGGCGAGGCCGGCCGCGAGCATCTGCAAGACCTCGCGCTCGCGCCGCGTCAGTGGCTCGATCAGTGGCTGTGTCGCCAGCGCTGATGGTGTTACTGGAGGTAGGAATGCCCCTAATTCCGTGGCGGGAAAAACAGCGAGCCCCACAGTGGCTGCCTGGACTGCGGCCAGCAATTGTTCGGCCGAAGCATTTCGCGGGAGCACGGCACGCACGCCTGCGCGCAGTGCCTCTGCCGCCCCGAGCGCCACCGGAGTATCCGTCAGCAGAACGACAGGCGTGTCAGCAAGAACACCTGCCGATGCGAGCTCTTCGATCAACGTATCCACTGTGCCGCCTTCGTGTTCGGCTAAAACGACATCGGCCTGCACATCTAGCAGCGCATCTCCGAGGGAGGCAAAGTCGGAATCCGCGCCTGCGATTTCCACCTCTCCGCTCTGGCGGAGCATCGCATCGAGACCCGACCGCGCGAGCGGCGACCCCGCCACAATGAAGACACGGATCATGCCGCCGCAGCAGTCCTTCCTCCGAGTTGTACGGTCACGAGACGCTCGTGCGCATAGTCGCCGCGCAGGAATCTGAAGCGCACCAGCCGCGCCTGGCCTCCTTCGAGCACGCGCGCCAAATCCTCCACCGAGCCGAAAGATTGCTCCTCGGTGCCGAGCAGAATGTCGCCCGGCAGAATGGATGCCCGCTCCGCTGGACTCCCTGGAGCAATTTCCAGAGCAAGCAAGCCAAAGGAATGAGCGCCGCGCCGCGGAAGATGAACCGGATACAGTGTGACGCCCAGCCAAGCGTCCTCGGCGCCGGCCGCGAGGAACCTCTCTACCGCGTTGCTCGGCACCGCAAGCGCGAGACGGCCCGCCACCATTGTGTTAATCCCGATCACCTGCCCGCGTGCATCCGCTAGGGGTCCGCCGGAATTCCCCGGGGCGAGCCGCACGGCGGCCTGCACCCAGCTCTGGGTTCCCAGTCCCCGGATCACGCCGATGCCGTGAATTACACCCATGCTCAGCGCACCGACAAATCCGAGAGGGTTGCCGATGGCGATGACCAGCTCCCCGGGCCGTAGCTGCGAGGAATCCGCACGCGGTCCGGCGGGCAGACCGCTCGCGGAAATCTGCAACGCTGCCAAGTCTCGCCGCGGATCAGGAGCCGTCAAGGTCGCCTTGAACGATCGGCCATCCCACATCTCCACGTGGGCGTGCGGCCCGCGCGCGACATGTGAGTTTGTCACCAACAGCCCCTCGCTTGTCCAGATCACCCCGGAGCCGCCGCCCCGGCCTCCACCGTGAATAAGAACCGTTGAGCGCCGAAGGCGTTCCGCAATCTCCCCGAATCCCCCGATGGCCATATTACTTCTCTCCGCCGACGCGTTCGCCGACCACCAGGGTGAGTCGCTGTACCGTGCCCCCGCGCACGATGGTTGCCGCAAGCGGTTTGCCGATCGTGTCACCGGCAATCTGCTCCTGCACGTCCTCCAGATGCGCGACCGGCTTGTCTCCCAGTGATACCAGAATGTCCCCGATCATAACTCCCGCCTTATGCGCGGGACCTTCGGGTTCTGTTTCGACGACGATAACCGCCGTTCTTTCGGCGCGCTGAAGTGACTCTCGTAGCGACTCCGGCAACCGCACTGACTGCAGTCCGACGCCGAGATACCCACGCGGGATGCGGCCCTTTTCGAGCAGTGTATCCGCAACTCGGGTCACCATCGCTGCGGGGAGCGCCACTGCACCGAATCGCGCATAGCGGGGTGTCGCAACACCGATGACACGCGCCTGTGCGTCCACTACTGCCCCACCCACCGCGGTCGGCTGCAAGCCAGTGTCGATTCGAATGTATGGCCGGAGCAGCGTCCCGGTCCACGTCCGCCGCTCCGCTGCCACGAGGCTGATCACGCCCATGGCGGCCACCGGCCCGCTCGCTCGTGTTCGTCCCACAACCAGCGTCAGGGCCCCCGGTTTGAGTGAATCCGAGGCGGAAAATTCAACCGCGGGCGCCGCCGCCTCCGCGCATCTCAGCACCGCGACATCCATCGAGGGATCCCGGCCTGCGAGCGTCGCCGCCACAACACGTCCATCCGGCAGCGTGACGTAGATCTCCTCATCCCTTCGCAAAGCGTGTTCGGCCGTCACGATCACCCCCGGCCGCCAGATCACACCGCTGCAAGAGCCTCGAGCCTCAGTGTGCACTGCAACCGTCCACGACGCGGCGCCTTGCGTGGCGTCCGCCAGTGCATTCGACAGTTCAACTAGTTCGCCAGACATTTCTGCACCTCCCGGAAGAAGATGCAATAATGTGCGCGGCGTTTACATCCGCCATTTGGCTAGGTGGAATCCTGGAAGAATGGGGAGGGTGCCCAGGCCGCTCCCGGCGACTTGGCGTCAGCGGAGCACGAACTGGGCCCGGAGGCCTTCAAATCCCCTGACTTGGGATTACTGCCTCAAAGGCAAATATTCGTACCCGGCGCTTGGTCCAGAACCGTCGAGGTACCGAAACGAACCTCAGAGACTTCAATTTGGTCTGTCGGGCACGCACGATTGCTTACCGCCCCTGAAAGATGACCTTGTCGCGAAAGCTGCGGGCGCCGCACTCGAGCAGGGCAGCAACTGCGGCGCGCATGTCTTCACTCTGAAACAATGGCGGCGCCACCTGGTCAACAACCCTGTCTGCGGCGCGTACACCGCCCTCCAGATAAGCACGCACAATCCGCTTGCCCGCGGCGTATGCCAGCGTAGGGCCATTGGCAAGCCGTTCTGCGAAGGCCCGAGTCTGCGATTCAAATGCGTCATCCGGCACGACTCGGTCCACGATGTTCCACCGCTCAAACGTTGCGGCGTCGTACTGCTCAGCCGTGTATATGATTTCGCGGGCGCGACTCGGCCCGGCTCGTTCGGCTAACCGTTGAACACCGTCTAGCAGCGTCGTGGTTCCGATCGTTGCCTCGAGCTGCCCGAAGCGGGCTGACGCAGCCGCCCATAGGAGATCGCATGCGAGCACCAGCTCCAGCCCTCCCCCGACACACATCCCTTGGACGGCGGCCAGGGTTGGAAATGGCAACTCCTCAAGGTCCGCAATCATTTGCAGATGAGTAGTAAAACGCTCGCGCGCTTCACTCCCGGTTTTTCCCTTGAAGGCGCTGACATCGGCCCCAGCGGAAAAGATTTTGCCTTCGGCCCGCACTAACAGCGCTCTTAATGGAGCCCGCTTGACCTCAGTTACAGTGGCGCGGAGATCCTCTATCAGCTCCGCACTGAGCAGATTGAGCGGCGGATTCGCCAGCGTGAGTATGCCCAGCGGACCCGAGGTTTCGAAATGCACCTTATCCATCATGACCTCCTAGGAGAGTTGGTGCGAAGCCATGTCAGCCAGATGCTGAAGCTCTACGGAATCTTCTCGTCCAGCCTAATATCGGGCGGTCGATCGCTGCTCCGCGTTCACGACCGTTCTCACTGGATCATGGTCGGTTACGCACAAAGCAACCTCCCGCCTTCGCTGACATGCCCATCGATAGGTTCAGGCATCCCTCAGGCCTTCCTCATACGGTTTGCAATCCGAACTGCTTGCGAAGACCCTTGTCGAAAAGCTTGGACGGAGCAAATTTCCTTAAGCGGCTGACAAATTGGGCCCCACGCCCAGCCAGATACCGTGGTCGCGGAGAGCGACTCGTAAGCGCCTCCAAGACCACCGAAGCTACTCTGACAGGGTCCTCACCACTTGAGATGCTTTCTCGGATGGCATCAAGAACGCGATCGCGCTCGCTGTCATAAGCGCCCAGGGGCTGACTGGCGAGCTGACCATTCTGACCAATATTTGTTCGTGTGAATCCGGGCTCAATCACCGATACGCGAATCCCAAACTGTCTCACTTCGTGATCCAGCGATTCGGAGTAGCCCTCGAGAGCGTGCTTGCTTGCGGCGTAAATTCCCTGGTAGGGCGCGGGCAGGAATCCCACTACCGAGCTTATGTTGGCAATGCGTCCGTGCCCTTGCTCCCGCATAATGGGCAGAACCGCTTGGCTGATCCGTAGAACGCCAAAGAAATTCGTATCGAAAACCTCCTTGGCCTCTTCGATGCTGGTTTCTTCTAAGGATCCGACCAGCGTGTAACCAGCATTGTTGACAAGTGCATCGATTCGCCCGGCTTGGTCAAGCACTGTTCGCAAGCAGGAACGCACGGACTCCGCATCGCGAACATCCAGCCGAACCACTTTTACATTTCCCAACTGTGCGTCGGTCTCACTGGATTTGCGCATTGTTCCGAAAACTCGGAACCCGCGCTCCGATAACAGGGTTGCGGTTGCCCGCCCAATCCCAGACGAAACTCCCGTCACCAAAGCGACTTTTTCTTGAGTCATGGTTTTCCCTCCCATCGTCATCTACTTTGTGTTCTTTCGAAGGTCGCGCAAGACACCGAGCGGCTGAACCTCAACGACCTTTAGCCATTTCGCCGCGCAGCGTCATGCAGGTGCTGCTGGCCCGCGCCACCAGGTGCTGATTTTCGTCGGTCACATCGCACTCGACCAAGCCGATCGTCCGGCCCTTCTTGACCACCCGGCTTGCAGCCTTCAACCGTGCCTTCCATACCGGCTTCAGGAAGTTGATTTTCATCTCCAGCGTGGTAAACGTTTCGCCTTCCTCAAGCGTACAGGCGTAAGCGATCCCCATGGCCGCGTCGGCGATGTCGCACAGCACGCCGCCGTGGAGCGTGCCCATGGGGTTGGCGTGTTGCTCGGTTGCCTCGAACTCCACCACGGCCGCACCCGGCTCGGCGGAAACCAGCCGGAACCCGAGCAGTGTGGCAATCGGCGCCGGAGCCTGCTCGCCCCTCAACACTCGCTCGATCGAATCGATCATTTTCGCCATGCGGGGAGTCTCCTCTATGCTGCCTGCAACTGGGCCTTCAGACGCTCCAAGCTTGGGCGAAGGGCAACCATACGACCGTCAAAGCTAGTGAGAGGAATCACGGTTGTTTCCATCCGCGGCCAGATGGGCAGACGCTGAAGGAGTTCATCGAGCTCCTGGATTGTTTCCGTTCTCACAATCAGCGCGAGTGCGATCGATCCGCTAACCGGCCCTCCGGCAAGGATCTTCTTCTCCTCTTCCAGCTTCTTGCATGCCTCAAGGGTGGGAAAGATAACCCGCTCGATGAAGGAAATCCCCTCCTCGGGGCTCTTTGGACGACTGGAATTGGCGAGTTTCATTTGCACCAAGTAGTCCATTGCTCCTCTCCTTCCTTTCTGAGATGGGAAGCATCTGCCGAACGCAAGCACCAGCGGCGGTGAACCCTTCATGGGGATGTTCCGGCTCGGTAATGCCCACAAATGATTCATGGTGTCGGTTTGTTCATGGATACAACGCCGCCTACGCTCCAGCCTCCGCCTAAAGCGCGGTAGAGCGCGATGAGATCGGCAGTCACAGTCGTTTGACTTTGAACCAGTTGATCCTCGTTGGCGTAGAGCTCGCGCTGGGCATCCAGTACCGACAAGAAATCGACGAGACCCGCCCGGTATTGCTCGGCGGCGAGATCGACCGCCAATTGGCTGTGCTGCACCGCTTCGTTCAGCCGATCGCGACGCTCCTGTTCCTGCGAATAGTTCACCAATGCGTTCTGGACTTCCTCGAGGGAATTGAGGATGGCTGATTGGTAGCTAATCAGCGCCGCACGCTGGCGCGAGCTCTGCACGGCGATGTTGGAGCGAATGCGTCCTCCGGTGAACAAGGGCAGACTGATCCCCGGCCCAGCCGAAAAGAAGTTGCCTACTCCCAGCGTGAGATCATGGAGTTGAGTGGCCTGACGCCCGGCTGTGCCGGTTAGGACAAAGCGAGGAAAGAGATCCCGTTTCGCCTCGCCGATCCGAGCGGTTGCCGCCGCTAGCTGAGCTTCGGTGCGGCGAATATCCGGCCGTCGCTTCAGAAGGTCGGATGGGAGGCCGACCTCGACGTCAGGCCCCGCAGAGGGGATCGGACTTGTTTTTTCCAGCTCGCTCCGCAGCGCGCCGGGCTCTTCTCCCAGGAGAACACTTAAACGATGAATGGAAACATCTATTCCGCTGAGCAGGGTCGGAACCACAGCCTTTGTGGATTCGAGCTGCGCCGCAGCGCGCGATACATCGAGTTCAGTAGCCAATCCTGCCTTCGCTCTAGCAGTAGTGAGATCAAGAGTGTCCTGTTGCGCTTTGATGTTTTTGTTTGCGATCTCCAGCCGGCGTTGGAAGCCACGCAATTGCGCAAAGACGCGGCCAACATCTCCCAACAGAATCACGAGCACATCGCGGCGATTCTCCTCGGCAGCCACCACATCCGCAGTGGCCGCCTGGACGCCGCGACGGATTCCCCCAAAAACATCGAGCTCCCAGGAGGCGCTCAGATTCCCCTGGAACGAGCTTGTCTCAAACGGAGAGATCAAGCTTGGGCGTGCATTGGGATCAGCGGAGGATGGCACCGCACGGATCACCCCTTGACTGATTCCTCCCCGCAGTTGCGTTGCGGAAACGTTAGTGTCAACTGAAGGGAAATAACCCGATCGAGCAATTCCCCTCGCCGCGCGGGCTTCCTGTACCCGTTCGAGAGCCAGCTTGAGATCTAGGTTTCGGCCCACAGCCCGCTCGATCAGTGAGTTGAGCTCCGGGTCTTGAAACGATGCCCACCACTGATCGGTCTGCGGTGGTTTCGTTGAGGTTCCGCGAGCCGGCGCAACCGTCCACTGGCTTGGAACCGCGACCTGCGGGCGCTTGTAAGTCGGGCCAACTGCACAACCCACCAACAAAAAGGAAGAAAGGACGGCCGTGATCGAAATGGTCCGTCTCACTGGCCACCTCCTGCTCGGGAACCAAGAGGCTGGCGGAAAGTGCTCGAGGCCATCGGCGTCTCGATGAACACGTCCATTTGCTGGCCCACATTGAGAGGCGCGTTCTGGTCCTTCACGCGATAGATGACCTGCAGAACGCGTGTGTCCACGCGTTCGGTGCTATCGCCTGTCAACGACTTTTTGGGGATCACATAAGGCTCAAAGCGCACGAACTCCAACGGTATTCTCAGAGAGCCGTTGCCCCGTGGAGAAGCCACGGCCGTGGCACCACCCCGCACGCGCCAGGCATCGTGCTCATCCACGTCTACGCGAACATGCAAAGGAGTGACGCTTCCGAGGATCATTAGAGGCTCACTGAGTGGGCCGCATTGCGCGTACTGACCCAGCCGTACTTTGTTCTGCAGAACGACTCCAAAGATCGGGGCGCGCGTGGTTAGACGATCAACGTTGGTCTCAACCTGCTTGAGCCGAGCTTCTGCTTGGACCACCTCGGATTTCGCCACAGCAATATCGGGCGCCCAGGCACCCGCCTTCAGCAAAGCCAGTTGGGCTTGCGCCTCGGCCAAACGCGCCTGAGCCGCTTTGTATGCGAGTCTCCTGCGCTGAACGTCCTCCTCACGGACAGCCCGCTTGTCCGTGACGCTTTCGATCAATCTCATTTGCACCTCGGCGTCCGCCAGATTCGCCTGGGCCTCGCGCACGCGTGCCTCTGCCGGTGGGATGTCTTCCGCACGAGGTTGCTCTTCGAGCTTCGCCAAGCGCGCCCGCGCCGCTTCAAGTGCCGCGCGTTTGACTCGTTGATCCGCCTGTAGGTCGCGGTCATCCAGCGAGAAGAGCTTCTGTCCTGCTTGAACACGGTCGCCCGCTTTCACATACACCCCTGTGACCATGCCCGGGACGGCACAACTGAGGTCGATGTTCTCCGTGCTGGCTTCGACCAAGCCAACCGCACCCACGGCCGATTCAAAGTTCGCAGCCGGAGGAGGGGATGGCGGGGATTCCTTATGGCGGACCGGTTTCATGGCGATCACTGCGCCCACAGCAAAAAGCAACGCAATGGCTGCTATCAAAGGTACGTTTTTCTTCATGGCTTCAGCCTCCTATCATTCCGAAGGAACTCGAGCTCGACTCTGCCGAGAGCAGAGTTGCTGGGGCCGGGATGAGGCGGTTCGCCGGAACTACGTTCTTTCGGTTCTCTTCCAAATGGACGATCCGGCCATCGTCCATGTGAGCGATCCGATCGGCGAAATCGAAAATGCGCGCATCATGGGTAACAATGATGAGGGCGCGGTCGGGACGGACCGCTGTCGCGCTCAACAGTTCCATGACCGCGTGACCGGTCCGCCCGTCAAGGGCTGATGTCGGTTCATCGCAAACGATTAACTTTGGCTCATGAATCAACGCCCTGGCCAAGGCCACCCGCTGTTGCTCCCCGCCCGAGAGCTCAGAAGGTAATGCGTGGGCCCGATGGGCCATGCTTAGAGTAGCCAGAAGCTCTTTGCCTCGCGCGACCGCCTGCTGCCTCTTAACCCCACCGGCCAGCAAGGGCACGGCCACGTTTTCGGCGGCGGTCAAGGCGGGAATCAAGTTGTACTGCTGAAAAACAAAGCCCAAATTCTTTCGTCGAAAGAGAATCAGGTCTTCCCCCGAGAGCATCGCGGGACGTTGGCCCAAGACGACGAGTTCACCCGAAGTGGCGTCGAGTAGACCTGTGATCACGCTAAGCAGAGTTGTCTTGCCGCTGCCGCTCGGTCCGACCAACATCGTGAGCTCGCCCAGGCGGATATCCAGATCAATGCCGCGCAGCGCATGGACCTGTGTGTCCCCATGACCAAAGACCTTGGTTACGTCCCGAGAGAAGACCGCCATTCCATCTGCAATCATGGGCTTACCCCCGGAAAACCACTGCGGGTTCGAGCACAAGCACGCGGCGGATGCTCATTAGGCTCGCCACCCCGACCACAAAGAGCACGACCCCCGCGATGCCTGCCATGACTTGCCAAGGCAGAACGATCCCGCGCGTCGGTCCATAGTTCAAAAAGCTGGAAAAGAAGGCCGCGGCCATGCCCATGCCGAAAGCGTAGCCGGTGCCGCCAACGACCATTGCTTGCAGCAAGATCATCCCTATGATCCTCCGATTGGTCACACCGATGGCCTTCAGGGCGCCAAACTGTTTCAGGTTCTCGATGGTGAAGATGTAGAAAGTCTGTCCGGCTACAACGGTGCCGACGATGAGCGCAACCATTACGGTAATGCCGAAGTTCACGGGGATGCCCGTGTTTCGCAGGTAGAAACGGAACGCATCCCAGGAAAACTCCTTGCTGGTTCTTGCCCGCAGTCCCGTGGCAGCCTCAATGCGATGACACACATCTTCGACAGGAACACCAGGTGCGGGCTTGGCGAGAACAAACGAGAGCAGATTGCGCTCACGCCCCACAAACCCGAGCGCTTGGCTGTAGCGCGTGTGAAGGACAGGGAAGCTTTGAAAGGGAGCCGATGCGTCACTGATCCCGACGATCAAAACCCGCCTCTCGTTCATTTGAAGAGTCTTACCTACTTGAAGGGGCTCGCCAGGGAAGAAGTACCGATATCCCGCCTTGTCAATGATGGCGGCGTCCGGTTGGAGAAGGTCATAAATCGAACCCACCAGCATCTTGCGAGGAGCACCCACGAGGCTCGCATCGTCCACACCCATAAGAATCACAGTGCGGAACTTTCCGTCTGGGGCTTTCGCGCGGCCCGTCCCCTTGTAGAGCGGAACCGCCCACTCCACACCAGACACGCTGCGGACTCGATATAGGTCATAATCCCGCAGGGCGTACACTTCACCGTCATAAAGCGTTTGAGGATCCATCACCCAGATATCGGCGTCCACAACGTCGAGAATCTGGCTGGCGGGCCGCGTCATGATGCCGATGAAAATGCCAATCTGATTGGCCAGCAGAAAGGAAGCGAAGGCGATCGCAAAGATCAGGCCGAAATACTTGGCCCGATCAGCTACCAGCATCTTCAGAGCCACGAAGTTCATGAGAGCGGGCCTCCTTCAAACGGCGGTTGACTCGTAAACGCTGTTCAGTCAAAGGCCAAAAAAAATTGCCCCTACGAGCGATCGGAACTCACACCGCGCACAAGGATTTCAATCGTTCGCCTGATGAGCCTCTCCCGTTCTACGAACGGGAATCCTGGCTGCGTGATGAGCAGGGCGGTAAGGCCGTGGATGCCAGCCCAGAGCGCCTGACTCGTTTCCTCCAAGTCCTCGCTCTTGATCTTCCCTTCTTCCATGCAGCGACGAACGATATTCCGCATGTCATCAAAGCACTGCTGTCCAGTCTTCGCTTTCCGCGTGTCTTGTCTCCCCGGCTTCTCGTAGGGTGCGGCCTTCAAGATAAAAGTGACCGTGTAATGGTCGGGATGATCAAGTCCGAAACGAATGTATGTCTCCATTCCCTTCTTGAGGAGTTCGAGCGCGTCACCCTTCATTTGGTGGACCGCCGCCATCTTCTCCTGGTGCAGCTTGAAAAAGGTCTCCTCGCAAAGAGAATCCAGGATTTCGTCTTTGTCCGTGAAGTAGGTGTAGATCATGGCGGGCGAGTACTCGATCTTGTCGGCGATCTTGCGCATGGAAACGTTTTCGTAACCTTCGCGCACGAACAGCTCCCGTGCAGCGTCAAGGATGAGCTGCTTCAGCTCCTGCTTTTCCCGCGCCTTGCGTTCCGTGACTCCCATATTCACACCGTTTGGATGATGAACAGCGTTCAAGGTTGCAGAGATTTTTTCGGTTGTCAAGCGGAAAATCAGGGGGCACGGCTGGGAAGCGCCTAACGCGCTGAAAAAGAGTAAGTTACAGAGGGAAGAACCACACGAACGATTTGTCTACCAGCGACGAGAAAAGCAGAGTTCTTCACTTGGGGTCGACTTGCCGCACACCATTCCTTCCCCCGTCTTCTTCGTCGCCGAAATTGGCCGCCTCTGCGTCCCCGCTTATAATCCGTGCCCGGAGGGTTGCGGCCTGCTGGAATGCCCTGGCACCCTGATTAGACCTTGGAGGAGTCCTCATGGACGCTTCTTCCCTACCGATCATAGCCTCGTCGGGGAAGAGTTCTTATCTGGGCCAGGGAAGCTTTGTGGGAAGCCAGGAACGGTTTCTTTCCGGAAGCATGATGGTTGCGTGGCTCCTCGCCGCCGCGGCTGTTCTGCTCCAGATGGTCACCAATGGGCGATACGGTTATTTCCGCGACGAACTCTATTTTCTTGCCGCTGGCGATCATCTGGCCTGGGGCTACGTGGACTTTGCGCCGCTGGTGGCACTGCTCGCACGCGTGAGCCGTGTATTGTTGGGCGATTCGCTGCATGCCATCCGATTGCTGCCGGCGCTCGCCCAGGGCGGAGAGATCTTACTTACGGCGCTCATCGCACGCGAGCTTGGCGGGAGGCGATTCGCCGTGCTCCTGGGCTGTGTCTCGGTGCTCGTAGCGCCGGTGATCCTCGGCAACGCCACCCGTCTCTCCATGAACCCGTTCGAAGCGCTCTTCTGGATGGGCTCGGTCTATTTCCTCCTGCGAGCCACAAACCGCAATCAACCCACGCTGCTATTGTGGTGCGGTGTGCTGCTCGGTCTAGGATTAGAAAACAAGCACTCAACTGCCTTCTTTCTGCTTAGCCTTACTGCAGGCCTTCTGGCCACCTCCAATCGCCGCCTGTTTTCCACCAAATGGCCCTGGATCGCAGCCAGTGTTGCGCTGCTGATCTTCCTTCCCAATCTGGTGTGGCAGGTGCAGCACCATTTCCCCACCCTGGAGGCATTGAGGAATGTGAAGGCCACCCACAAGAACGTCGAACTGCCACCGCTGGCCTTTTTGTGGCAGCAGATCATGATGCTCAGCCCGGTGAGCGCTCTCGTATGGATTGCGGGACTTGGCTACTTGTTATTCCATCCCGAGGGCAAACGCTACCGCAGTTTAGGGGTGACGTATCTCGTCTTTCTCGCGGTCATGATGGCGTTCAAGGCCAAGGACTATTATCTGGCACCCATTTATCCCTTGCTGTTTGCGGCTGGTGGGTTGTTCTGGGAGATGCTTACAGAAGCGCGCGCTGGGTTGCACTGGGTGCGGGTGGTATTACCCGCGATAGTGTTTGCAGTGGGCGCCATCGCCGCCCCAATTACCGTTCCCATCCTGCCGGTGGAGAAGGTCGTCCCCTATATGCAAGCGCTGGGCATCAAGATGACGCGCACCGAAGTGCACCACGGCGGGCCCCTGCCACAGCACTTCGGGGATGAGTTCGGATGGCCCGAGATGGTCGCCGCAGTGGCCGATGTTTATAGTTCAATGCCACCCGAGGAACGCGGCAAGACGGGAATCCTCGCCGGCAACTATGGCGAAGCGGGTGCCATCGACTTCTTCGGTCCTCACTACGGATTACCGAAGGCGATCAGCGCCCACCAGAATTACTTCTTCTGGGGCCCCGGGCAGTACACCGGGGAGAGTCTGATCCTGTTGCAGTGGGACCTCGAAGACGCCCAGCGTTGGTGCCAAGACGTGCAAGAAGGGCCGAAGCTCCAGCCTTATTACGGCATGCGGGAAGAGCATTACACCATTCTGGTTTGCCACGGGCTGAAGAAACCCTTGGGGGAAGCATGGGCTCAGCTCAAAGTTTGGAACTGACCTCAACGCTTGCCGGTGGCTGGGAGGCGCTCGCTAGAACCATGCCGGTGTACGCCTCGACCTAGCTCTGCCCAGTCGCCGTCGTTTGTTAGCCCCGAGTAGATGAGGTACCCAGTCGCCCACTGCTTGCTCGCGCCGCGGCGCTGAATCCTCTGTGATGTCCAGCCCGACCGCCAGCTCAGGCAGGTTTATGAGCTTCGCCGTCGACTGCACGCTTCACTGTGATATTCTAGGAGTCAAACGAAGGCTTTGCCTCGTACCCGGCCCTTCTATAGTCCCGGCAAACCGGAGGTCCACTCCGCAGCGCTGAAAAGTGCATTTGCAACTCCGCCGGACGCGGGCCTTCCTCGGAAGCAACTGCACCTTCCGTTTCGCTGCGGCATGGGATAAAAGGCCATGAGCCGATTCGAGCGACTGGGAGGTGCTTCTCTGATTCGCCCCGGCCGGGTGACGATCGAAAGGGTCCAGCCCGAACTCTGCGGCGGCCGCTTCCCCATCAAGCGAACAGTCGGCGAGAAAGTAGTCGTGACGGCGGACATCTTCGCCGACGGCCTCGACGTTCTTCGGGCCGTGCTACGTTACCGCGCGGATCGCGATCCAAGCTGGTTGGACACAGCGATGGCTGAGCTTGGCAATGACGTCTGGCGCGGAAATTTCCCGGTCGAGGCCGCGGGAAGATACGAATACACCATAGAAGCGTGGACGGACCCGTTCAAGACTTGGCGCCGGGATTTCGCGAAGAAAGTGGAGGCACAGCAGGATATCTGCGTTGATTTGCTTGTGGGCACGGAATTGATCGAGCAAGCCAGTACGCGGGCGTCCGGTGAGGACGCCACCCAACTCGTTGCGCACGCCAGGAGCCTGCGCTCTGCCCGCAAAGGGAATCTTTCCACTGCGATCCAGCGCGCCCTGGCGCCGGAGCTTGCGGCTCTGATGGAACAGTATTCCGACCGCCGCGAGGCCACTCAATACGAAAAGGTGCTTCATGTCGTCGTAGACCGCGAGAAAGCTCGATTCAACGCGTGGTACGAAATGTTTCCCCGCTCCACTGCTCGCGAGCCCGGCCAGCACGGCACCTTAAAGGACTGTGCGGAGAGGGTCCGATACGTTGCCGAGATGGGTTTCGACGTTCTGTACTTGCCGCCCATTCACCCCATTGGCCGCACCAACCGCAAAGGAAAGAATAACATTCCGATTTGCTCACCTGAGGATGTGGGCAGCCCCTGGGCTATCGGCGCGGAGGAGGGCGGACATAAAGCCATCCATCCGCAACTGGGCACCCTGGAAGATTTCCAGGAGTTGATGGCGGCGGCAAAAAAGCAAGGAATCGAGATCGCGCTGGACGCCGCATTCCAGTGCACGCCTGACCATCCCTATGTGCAGCAGCACCCCGAATGGTTCCGGCGGCGGCCTGACGGCTCGGTGCAGTATGCCGAAAATCCGCCGAAGAAGTACGAGGACATATTTCCGCTCAACTTCGAGACGGAGGCCTGGTGTAATCTCTGGAACGAACTGAAGAGCGTCATCCTGTTCTGGATCGAACAAGGCGTACGCATCTTTCGTGTCGATAACCCACACACCAAACCATTCGCATTTTGGGAATGGCTGATCAACGAAATCAAACAAGACTATCCCGATGTGATTTTTCTTTCTGAGGCTTTCACGCGCCCCAAGGTAATGCATCAACTGGCTCGGCTGGGCTTTACCCAATCCTATACGTATTTCGCCTGGCGCAACACGAAGCGGGAGCTCATCGAATACTTCACCGAGTTGACGCGCACGGAGGTACGCGAGTATTTCCGCCCGAGCCTCTGGACGAACACTCCAGACATTTTGACGGAGTATCTCCAGTTCGGCGGCCAGCCCGCCTTCATGACCCGCCTGACACTTGCGGCTACCTTGGGTGCAAGTTATGGGATCTACGGGCCACCCTTCGAGCTATGCGAAAACCGTGCGCTCCGCCCGGGCAGCGAAGAATACCTGGATTCAGAAAAATATGAGATCCGGCGCTGGGACATCCATCGTTCCGACAGCCTCAAACCCTTTATCACGCGAGTGAATCGAGTTCGGCGCGAGAACCCTGCACTCCATAGCGATTCCTCTCTGCAATTCCATCCGGTGGACAACGACCAGCTCATTGCCTATACCAAGGCGACCGAGGATCTCTCCAACGTGATCCTGGTCGTAGTGAATCTGGACCCGCACCACACGCAGAGCGGCTGGGTGGAACTTCCGCTGGAAAGCCTGGGGCTCCCCGCCCAACAGCCTTTCCAAGTGCATGACCTGCTGGACGACGCCCGCTATCTTTGGCAGGGACCGCGCAACTACGTCCAACTGAACCCCCAAGTAGTGCCCAGCCATGTTTTTCGCGTGCGCAGACGCCTGCGCACGGAGAGAGACTTTGACTACTTCTTGTGAGGCACCACCGTGGCCATACTGAAAGCAAACGCAGAACTTCCAGCGACGCTCCCCGAGCAGCTCTGGTACAAGGACGCCATCATTTACGAGGTTCACGTTCGCGCCTTTTACGATAGCAATGGGGACGGAATCGGAGACTTTGAAGGGCTCGCAGAGAAACTCGGCTATCTTCAGGATCTGGGCGTCACCGCTATTTGGCTGTTGCCGTTCTACCCCTCTCCCCTGCGGGACGATGGCTACGACATCTGTGACTACACGAACATCCACCCGGCTTACGGAACGCTAGCGGATTTCAAACATTTTTTGCGCGAGGCACACCGCCGCGGCCTTCGCGTGATCACCGAGATGGTTGTCAATCACACTTCGGACCAGCATCCATGGTTCCAGCGCGCCCGACGCTCGCCCGCGGGCAGCACCTGGCGGAACTTCTATGTATGGAGCGACACGCAAGAAAACTACCGCGACGCCCGCGTCATTTTCAAAGATTTCGAATCCTCCAATTGGAGCTGGGATCCAGTGGCCAATGCCTATTATTGGCATCGCTTCTATTCCCACCAGCCGGATCTGAACTATGACAATCCCGAGGTCCATAAGGCGATCTACCAGGCGCTTGATTTCTGGCTGGAGATAGGAGTGGATGGGATGCGGCTCGATGCCGTTCCCTATCTCTATGAGCGAGAGGGAACCAACTGCGAGAATCTGGCCGAAACGCACGCATTCCTGAAAAGTCTTCGCCAACACGTTGACGCCAAGTTCTCCGACCGCATGCTCCTGGCGGAGGCGAACCAATGGCCGGAGGATGCCGTGGCGTACTTTGGCACAGGCAATGAGTGTCATATGGCATTCCACTTTCCGCTCATGCCTCGAATGTTCATGGCCATCCGCATGGAGGATCGTTTCCCAATCATCGACATCCTGGATCAGACACCGCTTATCCCCGACGATTGCCAGTGGGCTCTCTTTCTGCGGAACCACGATGAGTTAACACTGGAGATGGTCACTGACGAAGAGCGAGACTACATGTATCGGATGTACGCGCAGGATCCTCAGGCCCGCATAAACCTAGGCATTCGCCGCCGCCTGGCGCCGTTGATGCAGAAAGACCGCAGAAAGATGGAGCTCATGAATGGGCTTCTTTTCTCGCTCCCGGGCACGCCAGTGGTTTACTATGGCGACGAAATCGGCATCGGCGACAACATTTACGTGGGCGATCGAAACGGAGTGCGCACGCCCATGCAGTGGAGTCCTGACCGGAATGCTGGTTTCTCCCGGGCCAACTCGCAACGGCTCTACCTGCCGGTCACCATTGACCCTGATTTCCACTACGAAGCTGTGAATGTCGAGGCCCGGCAGCAGAACCCTAATTCCATCCTCTGGTGGATGAAGCGCCTCATCGCCATGCGGAAACGCTTCAGAGCGTTTGGCTCGGGCAGCCTGGAGTTTCTCTATCCAGAGAACCGCCGCGTATTGGCATTCATCCGCCGTTACAACGACGAGGTTATCCTGGTGGTCGCGAATCTTTCTCGCTTCGCGCAGTACGTTGAACTGGATCTATCACCGTTCAAGGGCATGATTCTGACAGAGCTCTCCGGTCGAACAGAGTTCCCGCCCATTGGCGAGCATCCTTATATGCTTACTTTGGGTGGTTATGCTTTTCATTGGTTTGACCTCGGTCCAGCGCGGGTTGCAGAGATCGAGGCCGGCACAGCAAGGCCGACTGGTGAGCTTCCCATGCTTACTGTCTCCGACAGCTGGGAGAGCTTATTCCGCAGAGATACTTGGTACTTGCTGGAACCTCTCCTGCCTGAACACTTGAAGTCGCGCCGCTGGTTTGGAGGGAAAGCGCGAGATATCAAAGCGGCGTCGGTTCAGGAGGTCATCGCGACCAGGAATGGTTCCTCGGCGGCGTATATCACTCTCATTCAGGTGGAATACACGGAAGGCGATCCCGAAACGTATCAGATTCCTCTCACTTTCGCGACCGGGGAACGTGCTGATCAAATCCGGGAGAAAGCCGCCTATTCGATTGTTGCCCGCCTGAAAGCAAGAGAAGGGGAAGGCATCCTGTACGGCGCCTTGCAGGATCCTGGCTTCTGTGAGATGTTGCTCGAGGCGATCGCCCGGCATCGGCATTTCAAAGAAAATGGCAGCGAGATATGGGGGGACCCTACGCGGGCTTTCCGGAGACTCCGCGGCCAGGAAACGGAGCCACTTTCTGCGTCACTGATGCGCGTCCAACAGAGCAACACATCAGCGCTATACGGAAACCGGCTTATTTTGAAGATCTTTCGACGCCTCCAAGAAGGTCTCAATCCCGATCTGGAGATCGGCACTTTTCTAACGGAGAAGACCTCTTTCAAGAATTTCCCAGCCGTGGCGGGGTCATTGGAGTACCGGCGCGGCTTCGACCAACCCATCACACTGGCTATTCTTCAAGCCTACGTACCAAATCAAGGGGATGCCTGGCAATATACCGTGGACACCCTGTCCCAATTCTATGAGCAAGTAGCGACGCGGTCGGGCGACCGGCCGCCTGAGGCGGTGGCTCGCGGAGATGTGCTTGCCATGTTGGATGAAGAACTCCCGGCGCGGGCGCAAGAGCTAATCGGGGCATACCGCGAATCGGCAAGGCTGCTCGGCACGCGGACTGCCGAGCTGCATCTCGCTTTAGCTTCGGCACTAGAAGACCCCACGTTCGCCCCTGAGGCCTTTACCCCCTTTTACCAGCGCTCGCTCTACCAATCCATGAGGAACCTCACGGCACAAGCGCTCCTCCTTCTGCGCCTGAGGTTGAAGGGTGTGCCGCAAGCATCACGCGAGCAGGCCCAAAAAGTCCTCGATCTGCAAAACGAAATGTTGCGCCGCTTCCGAATGATCCTAGACCAAAAAGTGACCGCCGTACGGACGCGCGTCCATGGAGACTACCATCTGGGCCAGGTGCTCTATACCGGCAACGACTTCGTGATTATCGATTTCGAGGGAGAGCCTGCCCGCTCCATGAGCGAACGACGGATCAAGCGGTCGCCGCTTTCGGACGTTGCAGCAATGCTCCGGTCGTTCCACTACGCCGCTTATTCCGCTCTCCTGGCCGGGGAGGCCGGGAGTACGGTGCGCCCGGAGGACCTCCCTCAGTTGGAACCCTGGGCGAATTTCTGGCATCGAAGCGTTTCGGCAATTTTCCTAAAGGCCTACCTGGAAGCCGCCGGGCAAGCCGCTTTCCTGCCCAAGACGCGAGATGAAATTGGCATTTTGTTGAACACATATCTCTTGGAGAAGGCCGTCTACGAGCTGCGCTACGAGCTCAACAACCGACCCGACTGGGTGAGGATTCCACTTCAGGGAATTCTGATGCTTCTTGAGAGGCCAAGTGGCAGCGAGGGGAAACAGGGAGTTGCTTCGATGCCGCCCAAAGAGGACTCCTGAATTCTTTTGCCGCGTAGAAATCAGTTCGACTATAATGGAAGTGGTTGATGGGCCTCACCTGCGATGCTTCAATCTCGCAGGGAGGAGGCTCAGTAGTTTCTGGCGAGCCCGCCCAGCCCATGCGCGCCCCCCGAAGCGGGATAACGACCAGCCCATTGCCCGAGTCCGATGTTTCTTTCCTCATCTGTCGCCGGATCGAGAGAGGGAAGCAGAAAATGGTTCGAAACAGTGTGAAGTCTTGTCCGTGATGAAAAGGGCGGGAGATTCGCATTCGCTGATTTAGCTCATGGATAACTGAGCAGGACATATATTCCATCATGTATTCCACAAAGCAGGCTCGCCGGCAGCTCAAGCGGGAAGCTTTTCATCTTGTCCTGAGTGAATTGCAGCTGACGCGTGGAGATGGTTCCCTTGCTCAAAGGATCGGACTGCTGCTCTGTGTTTTTGTCTTTTCCGGTGGAAAATGCCTGCTGGTGGCTGCCCGCCATTTTCGAAAGGCTCTGAGTGTCTGGGGGAACCAGCCCTACGACCGAATGAGTTTACACAAGCCTTGGACCAGGTGTTAAAGTATGCGGCTTTCTCCGACACCTCCTCTCCGTTTGGTGACCGCTGGGATGAGCCGCGTGGAAGGACTGCAACTCAATGACGATTAAAGAGAAGTTGTTGTCAGGGGAGAATCCCGTTGCCGCTGGCGATCCGGTCCGCTATGGTGTATCTCTGCTGACCGACGACGATCTGTATCTCTTCAACCAAGGCACGCACTACCGTCTTTATCACAAGTTCGGATCTCATTGTATGACTGTAGACGGAGTGCAAGGCTGCTATTTCGCCGTGTGGGCACCTAATGCCGAGCGGGTCATGGTCACGGGAGACTTCAACGGCTGGGACAAAACGACGCACCCTCTGGCTTCCAGAGGAAGCTCTGGAATTTGGGAGGGCTTCATTCCGGGGGTCAGTCAGGGAACGAAATACAAGTACTACGTCGTTTCACGGTATCTCGGCTATCACGCCGACAAGTCCGATCCTTTCGCTTTTCACTGCGAGATCTCCCCTCGGACCGCCTCCATCGTCACTGCACTGGACTACGAGTGGCACGATCGCGGGTGGATGGAGCAGCGGGGACCACGTAGCAGTCTGGAAAGTCCGATCGCCATCTACGAGGTCCACCTGGGCTCCTGGATACGTGTTCCCGAAGAACACAACCGCTGGCTGACCTACCGCGAGTTGGCTCCCAAGCTGGCGGACTATGTTCAGAAGACAGGCTTCACTCACGTCGAGTTTCTGCCCGTAATGGAGCACCCTTTCTACGGCTCCTGGGGATATCAAGTGACCGGTTACTTCGCCCCGACGTCGCGCTACGGCACCCCACAGGATTTCTTCTACCTAGTTGATTATCTGCACCAACATGGCATCGGCGTGATCCTCGACTGGGTGCCTTCGCACTTCCCCTCGGATGAACACGGGCTGGCCTATTTCGATGGCACTCATCTTTATGAACACGCCGATCCGCGCAAGGGCTATCACCCGGATTGGGGCAGCTACATCTTTAATTACGGGCGCAACGAGGTCCAAAGCTTCCTGATGAGCAGTGCCATGTTCTGGCTCGACGTTTGCCATGCAGACGGTCTGCGGGTGGATGCCGTCGCATCCATGCTCTACCTCGATTACTCGCGCAAGCCAGGCGAATGGATCCCAAACCAATATGGCGGACGCGAGAACCTGGAGGCCATCGCCTTCTTGCGCCGCTTCAACGAAGAGGCCTACCGGAATCATCCGAACATCCAGACCATGGCCGAGGAGTCCACTGCCTGGCCGATGGTCTCCCGGCCCCTGTATGTCGGAGGCTTGGGTTTCGGTCTGAAATGGGACATGGGATGGATGCACGACACGCTCGCCTATATATCCCTCGACGCGATCCACCGGAGATACCACCACTCCAATCTGACTTTCCGCATGCTCTACGCGTTTACAGAAAACTTCCTGCTCCCGTTATCCCATGATGAGGTCGTGCATGGGAAAGGCTCACTTTTCGGGAAGATGCCTGGGGACGACTGGCAGAAATTCGCCAATCTTCGGCTTCTTTTTGGTTATATGTATGCGCAGCCTGGCAAGAAGCTTCTGTTCATGGGAAGCGAGTTCGGACAGTGGCCAGAATGGAGGCATGAAGAAAGCTTGGAATGGCATGCACTGCAATATGCACCCCACGCGAGCCTGCAAAGATGGGTGGAGGATTTGAACAGGACGTATCGGACCGAGCCCGCGCTGCATGAATTGGACTGCGATCCAGCGGGCTTTGAGTGGATCGACTGTAATGACAGTGATCAGAGCACCCTCAGTCTGATTCGTCGAGGCAAAACGCCGAATGAAATTCTTGTTATCGTCCTCAACTTTACGCCAGTGCCACGCACCAACTATCATGTCGGTGTCCCGCAGAGCGGCTTCTGGAAGGAGATTTTGAATAGCGACGCTTCGTTGTATGGTGGCAGTAACTGGGGGAATTCGGGAGGTCTTGAGGCTGCACCGGTCCCATCCCATGGCCGGCCGTATTCCCTCGCGCTCACGCTGCCGCCGCTGGCTGCTGTCTTTCTGAAATGGGTCCCGCCCAGTTCCTGAGATGAAGAGGACGATCAATGGCAAGGGATCCCGTTCGAGTGCATTCGAGCGCTGCCCTAGATATAGGTGCAACGTTTCTTGATGATGGCCGGTGCCAATTTCTTGTCTGGGCGCCCCGCGCAAAAAGAATTGAACTCCGCCTCCTCCCTTCGCTGAGTTCGCGAGGAAAGCAGTCTGCAGAACGCATCGTTGCGATGGAGCCGCTCGAAAGAGGCTATTATCGAACGATCGCCGACGATGTGGATCCCGGGAGCTGTTACGTTTATCGGCTGGAAGGAGAGAACGAGCGGCCTGACCCTGCCTCTCGATTCCAGCCTGAAGGAGTGCATGGCCCATCCGAGACGCAGCCCCGGCCAGCAACTGGGTGGGACGATCCGTCCTGGGTTGGGCTCCCGCTTGAACAGTACATCCTTTACGAACTGCACGTCGGGACCTTCACGCCCGAGGGTACCTTTGACGCGATCATCCCCCGCTTGGATGAACTGAGCAACCTCGGCATCACGGCGATCGAGCTGATGCCGATAGCCCAGTTCCCCGGCAACCGGAACTGGGGATACGACGGTGTCTACCCCTTCGCTGTGCAGAATTCCTACGGAGGCCCGGAAGGACTGCGCCGGCTGGTCAGCGCATGTCATCGGCGGCGGATGGCAATCATTCTCGACGTGGTTTATAACCACCTGGGACCCGAAGGAAATTACCTAGCCGAATTCGGGCCATATTTCACCAAGGCTTATCAGACGCCGTGGGGCCCGGCGATCAATTATGATGGCGCCGACAGCGATCAGGTTCGACGCTTCTTTATCTGCAATGCCCTCTATTGGACCGCCGAGTTTCGCATTGACGCTTTGCGTCTAGACGCGATTCACGCGATCGTGGATGTATCCGCCCGACCCTTTCTCGAAGAGTTGGGCTCCTGCGTGCACCAGATGGCGCAGCAGCTTGGGCGACACATCTATGTCTTTGCAGAGAGCGACCGAAATGACCCGCGTGTCACCCGTCCGCCAGAGTCAGGAGGGCTCGGCCTGGACGCGCAATGGAACGACGATTTCCATCACGCGCTGCACGCGCTGCTGACCGGCGAACAATCCGGTTACTATGGGGATTTCGGTACGGTAGAGCAGATGGCCAAGGCCTTTATGGAAGGATTTGTCATTACTGGCCAATACTCCGTGTTTCGACGGCGGCGCCACGGCAATTCCTCAAGAGACATTCCCGCCCATCGCTTTGTAATTTGCATCCAGAACCACGACCAAATCGGAAATCGCATGCTTGGAGAGCGTCTCAGTCAGCTCGTCTCGCTGGACGCGCTGAAGCTTGCTTCCGGCGTTCTGCTGCTGGCACCATTCATCCCCCTGCTTTTCATGGGAGAAGAGTATGGCGAGACTGCACCCTTCCAATATTTTGTCAGCCATTCGGAACAGGCTCTCATTCAAGCAGTCCGCGAGGGCCGGCGCGACGAGTTTGCCGCATTCGATTCGATCGGCGAAGTCCCCGATCCGCAGGAGGAGGCCACTTTTCTTCGCTCCAAGCTTCACTGGGAACTGCGGCACCAGAGACATCATCAGGTCTTGCGCGATCTTTATCAGGAGCTCATCCATCTGCGCCGGGAACTTCCGGCCCTGGCGCCGTTGAGCAAGGAAGAAATGCAGGTTGCAGTGCGGGAAAAGGAAATGGTGATATCGTTGCACCGCTGGAGCACTGCGAGTCGCATCCTTGCCCTTTTCCACTTTGGAGACGCTCAAGTGAAAGTCATGTTGCCCGTTCCAGCGGGAGACTGGCAAAAGCGGCTGGATTCTTCCGACCAGCGATGGTGCGGAGAGGGAAGTTTTCTTCCCGATGTACTGTGCTCTGACTCGAAGGAGCCTGTTACGCTTAGCCCCGAATCCTTTGCTCTCTATATCCAACCTGTAAGTGCCAAACTATGAGCGAACGATATATATGTATCCACGCGCACTTTTACCAGCCACCGAGGGAGAACCCCGGCTTGGAGGCGGTCGAATTGCAAGATTCCGCTTATCCGTATCATGACTGGAACGAAAGAATCACGACGGAGTGTTATGCGCCCAACGGCGCTTCCCGCATTCTGGACGGGAATGGCCGGATACAGAAAATTGTGAATAATTACGCCAAGATCAGCTTCAACTTCGGGCCGACGCTGCTCTCCTGGATGGCTGAAAAGAGCCCTGAGGTCTATCTGAACATCCTGGCAGCGGACAAAGAAAGCCAAAAGAATTTTGCAGGCCACGGCTCCGCTCTGGCGCAAGCCTACAACCACATGATCTTCCCGCTGGCGAACCAGCGCGACAAACAAACCCAGGCCCTCTGGGGGATCTGCGACTTCCAGCACCGGTTTGGCCGCCTGCCCGAAGGGATGTGGCTGCCAGAGACTGCCGTGGACCTGCAAACCCTGAGCATCCTGGCCAAGCATGATCTCCAGTTCACCATACTGTCTCCCCATCAGGCTCGACGCGTGCGTTCCATCGGCACGCGTGGCTGGCGCGACGTCAGTGGAGGCCGAATCGATCCCTCCAGAGCCTACCGCCTACGTCTTGCTTCTGGCCGCCAGATCAACTTGTTCTTCTACGACGGTCCCATTTCTCGCGCTGTCGCCTTCGAGAACCTTCTGATCAAGGGCGAATACCTGGCGGACCGCCTGATGAGCGCGTTTTCGGATTCGCGAGACTGGCCTCAACTGGTGCACATCGCCACTGACGGCGAAACTTATGGCCACCATTGCCCGCACGGCGATATGGCCCTGGCCTATGCTCTAGAGAAGATCGAGTCGAACAATTCGCCCAACCTCGTGCGCCTCACGAATTTTGGAGAGTATCTCGAAAAGTATCCTCCGACACATGAGGTGCAGATTTTTGAGAATAGCTCGTGGAGTTGTGGCCACGGTGTGGAGCGGTGGCGCAGCAATTGTGGCTGTAATACCGGGGCTCATGCGGGCTGGACACAGGAATGGCGCGCCCCGCTGCGAGAAGCACTCGATTGGCTTCGGGATGAGCTGGCCCGCCGATTTGACCAAGAAGGAAGAAAACTATTCAAAGATCCGTGGGCGGTTCGCGATAACTATATCCGTGTGATCTTGGACCGCACACCAGAAAACTTGAATCGCTTCTTCAGTCAGCAGGGCACTCACCAGATGGCGGAGCAGGAGGTGGTTCGGGCCTTAAAACTTCTGGAGATGCAGCGCCACGCCATGTTGATGTACACAAGCTGCGGCTGGTTCTTCAACGAGTTATCGGGAATTGAGACAGTTCAGATAATCCAGTACGCAGGCCGCGCGCTGCAGCTCGCCAGCGAGCTGGTTGGCGATTCGCTGGAATCGCATTTCCTTGAAAGACTTGAACGGGCCAAATCCAATATTGCGGAGCATCGGAACGGCCGCTCGATCTATGAAAAATTCGTGAAACCAGCCTTGGTGGATCTCCCGAAAGTGGGGGCACACTTTGCGGTGAACTCTCTCTTCGAGAAATACGGCGAAGAAGCCCGAATCTACTCTTACATGGTTCGCTGCGAAGACTACAAGCTTCTCTCCGTGGGGAAAGCGAAGCTGGCATTGGGCAGGGCCCAGGTAACCTCAGAGATCACGCGTGAGCGAGACCGAATCAGCTTCGGCGTGCTCCACTTGGGAGATCAGAATCTCAGTGGCGGGATTCGTGAGTTTCGCGGCGAGGAAACCCACGATGCGGTCATGCAAGAGATCATCCAGGCCTTTGAGCGAGGAGACTTCCCGGAGTTGAGTCGGCTGCTGGACAAAGACTTCTTCTCCGGTACCTACACGCTGAAACTATTGTTCCGGGATGAGCAACACAAGTTCATCCGGATGATCCTAGAGACCGCATTGAGCGAGGCAGAGGCAGCCTATCGCCATTTTTATGAAAACCACGCCCCACTGATGGCTTTTGTCGCCTCCCTAGGCATGCCCCAGCCCCAACGCTTTCGGATCGCGGCTGAATTCACGCTCAATGCGGACCTCCAGAGGGCCATGGAAGCAGAAACCATCGACTTGGGACGCATCCAGGCCCTGCTGGAGGAGGCACGAAGGGTCAATGCCACCCTGGACGAACCGACTTTGGAGTTCGCACTCCGGAGAAAGCTTGAAGCGATGTCGCAGCGGTTCCGCACCCAACCGGGGGATCTTGCCCTTTTGCGAGCTCTCGAGGACGCAGCAGGGCTGGCGCGCTCGATGCCCTTCGAGGTCAACTTTTGGGCCCCCCAGAACATTTACTACGAGATGAGGCAATCTCTCTATCCAGCTTTCAAAGACCGAGCGGAACGAGGAGAAGAAAGCACCCAGGCATGGGTCGGTCATTTCAGGGCGCTGGGCGAAAAGCTGTCAGTTCGCGTGGAATAGTGAATGACTGCTTTTGCGATCCCTGTCGCCACCTACCGGATTCAGTTCAATCCGAGCTTTCGTTTCACCGACGCGCGCGATCTGGCTCCTTATCTGCATGAACTGGGCATCACGGACCTTTATGCTTCTCCTTGCTTCAAGGCTCGGAAGGGGAGCTCGCATGGTTATGACGTAACCGATCCGCTGCGACTCAATCCGGAGCTTGGCACGGAAGAAGAATTCGAGGAGCTCGTCCAAAAGCTGAAAAGCTATGGGATGGGCCTTTTGCTCGACATTGTCCCCAACCACATGGCCGCAAGTTCGGAGAACTCGTGGTGGATGGACACACTCGAGAATGGCCAGAGTTCAGCCTACTCTGCCTTCTTCGACATTGATTGGCATCCGGCTGCCACCAAGGCGGCTTTCTTGCAGGAGAACAGGATCCTGCTGCCGGTGCTGGGTGACCTGTACGGAAGGGTGCTGGAAGAGCAGAAACTCTGCTTAGAGCTCGATGAAAAAGGCTTCTTCATCCGCTATGAGGAAATGAGGCTTCCACTGGATCCGAAAAGCTATGGTCCGATTCTCGAGGAAACCAGGCGGAGAATCCTTGCATCTTCCAGCGCGCAGCTTGCCGCCGATGTGGAGCTCACCGCCGTCCTGCGCATTATCGCTGCGCTGCCTCCCCATACCGCTACAAACCGAGAGGCAGTTGAGCGAAGACGCTGGTCGAAGGATGAGATCAATCAACGGCTGCAGCGCCTCTTCCAAGCGGGCTTGGAAGTCAAGCGGGCCTTTAAGGAGACCTTATTGGTTTTTAACGGCAGGCGAGGAAACCCGGAAAGCTTTGATCGGCTGGACGCTCTGCTCTTCGACCAACCTTATCGCCTGGCCTATTGGAAGCTTGCCCCGGAAGAGAGCAACTACCGGCGGTTTCTCGACGTCAACGACCTGGTCTGCCTTCGACTCGAAGAGCCTAGTGTTTTTGATGCCTGGCATGCGCTAATCATCCAGCTCATCAAAGAAGGCAAGGTCAGAGGGCTGCGCATTGACCACATCGACGGCCTCTGTGATCCCTTTGGCTATCTCCAGCAACTTCAAAGTACCACGGCCGGCGCGCTGGCTGGCCAGCAGAGTTCCCAGTCCATCTACTTAGTCGTGGAAAAAATTCTTGGGGCAAACGAACCCCTCCCGGAGGAATGGCTGGTATCCGGCACAACGGGCTATGACTTTCTTAACGCGGTGAATGGAGTCTTCATTGACCCTGTTGGGCTGAATGCTTTGGAAGAGATTTATTCCCATTTCACAGGAAACAAGATGGATTTCGCCGAAGTGTGTTACACGCGCAAGAAGCAGGTGATCGAGCAGCTCTTTATCAGCGAAATTAGGACTCTCGGTCGCCACCTGGATGAACTAGCCGCACAGGATAGAAGCGCTCGCGACCTTCCCCTCTCCGAGCTCGAACAGGCGCTCGCGGAAGTAACGGCTTGCTTGCCTGTCTACCGGACCTATGTCCGGAGCTTTAATCCATCAACCCGAGACCGGGTGTACATCGAGCGCGCTCTCGAGTCAGCGCGCCAACTGACTCCACTGGAACGCTTGAGTGATAATGCCCTGGCCTTCCTCCGGCGCGTGCTTCTGTTGGATCCGCCCTGCTATGCAGCGGAACACAAAGAGGAATGGTTGCGCTTTGTGATGCGCTGGCAGCAGTTCACCGGCCCGGTAATGGTCAAGGGACTCGAGGACACCTCCTATTATGTACACAACAGCCTTATCTCGCTTAACGAAATAGGCAGCGATCCGCTTCGAAAGGAAGTCCTTCTCGATGTCGAGCCGCTGCACCTTTTCAATCAGGAGAGATTGGCACACTGGCCCAACGCGCTCAACGCGACGTCAACCCATGATACAAAGCGCAGTGAAGACGTGCGCGCCCGCATCAATGTCCTCTCTGAACTTCCGGAGATGTGGGGAGCCTGTCTGAAGAGATGGAGCCGCTGGAACCATCTCAAGAGAAGAATCGTGAACGGCGAACCAGCGCCGGATCGAAAAGAGGAGATCCTTCTCTACCAGACCATGCTCGGCGCTTGGCCGCTTCAACAGGAGGAGATAGCAGGGTTCAAGGAGCGTCTGGTTGCATACATCATGAAGGCTGCCCGCGAAGCAAAGATGCGCACGAGCTGGCTCCTTCCCCATGCCGAATACGAAACAGCTCTCAGAGACTTCGTTTGTGCCATTCTGGACAAATCCGAGAAAGACCGCTTTCTAGGGGACTTCCTGAAATACCAGAAGCTCATCGCTTTTTACGGTGCTTTCAACGCACTCGCACAAACGCTGGTCAAGATTGGTTCCCTTGGCGTGCCCGATTTCTATCAGGGATCGGAGCTGTGGGACTTCAGCATGGTGGATCCCGACAACCGGCGTCCCGTGGACTTTCAGAAGCATATCCAATTGCTCGAAGATCTCCGGAGGCAAGAAGCCCAGGACCTTTGCGCGCTTTTGCGGAGCTTGCTCGCCAACTGGGCCGATGGCCGCATCAAGCTCTTCGTGACCTGGAAGGCCCTGAACTTTCGCCATGCTCACCACGAGTTATTTGCCAAGGGCGAATACGTTCCGCTCTACAGCGAAGGACAGAAAAGCAAGAACGTGTGCGCCTTCGCCCGGCGTGGCGGAAACCAGTGGGCGCTGGTAGTGGTGCCCCGTTTGCTAACCAAGCTCATTGATTTGGAGACACTTCCAATCGGCAGCGAGACTTGGGGGCAGAGCATCTTGACGCTCCCTAAGGGAGCTCCTCAACGATGGTTCCATGTATTGACTGGGGAGAATCTGACCAGCATTACTGTAAAAAGAGAAAGGGGATTGCGATTCAAGGATATCTTCCGCAGCTTCCCTCTGGCTCTGTTAACCCAGGTCGACGACTAAAGAGCTTGAAGGAGCGGCAGAGTGCTTAAGAGCGTGGAGAGAATCGAGACACACCTCGACTGCGGGCAGGCTACTCTCTCGAGCGGAGCTCACACCCAGCCTGCAGCCAATCGTCCAGCTCAAAGTCAGGGGCAGCACCCCTGTCAACATAAATCTCGTACGCTGAGCAGCGTCTTGCGCGGTGGCTGCTGATGGTTCAGGACCGAATGGATTCCGGGTTGCTACGCATTACCCACGATTTCCTGGCGATGATGCTAGGGACAGACCGGCCCAGCGTTAGCTTGGCGGCTGGTATTCTGCAGAGAAAGCAGATTATCGAGTACACGCGCGGCACAGTGAAGATACTGAACCGCAAGAAACTCGAAAGCCGCGCCTGTGAATGCTACAGGGTCATCCAACAATTTCACGGCGTTCTTGGCCTGAAGTAAACCTCGAATGAGTGTTTGATACCCGACAGACAGCAAGTTCCCCCCCAACCGCTAGACTCTGCTTGCTTCGCTTCCCCAAAAGAGATTAGGATGAGGCGATAGCTATGATGGCCAGCCTCCCTGTTGCAACCGACGCGGCAGTGCAATACTTCCAGGAAATGGTCCGTGGGCGGCAAACTCAAAATGAGAGGTTAAAGTTAAAGGAGATGGAAACCACAGGAACGAAAAAGCAAAGCCTGGCTGTGGAAGAACCAGTAAAACAAGCTCTACGGCATGAACCTAGTGAGGAGGAGATTCGTCACCGGGCGTACGAGATCTATCTGGCCAGGGGCAGCGCACCTGGCGACGAGGTAGAAGACTGGCTTCAGGCCGAACGCGAGCTCCGCTCACGGTGAGACCGCGGGCCAATACTGGCGCTAGGTCTCTCAAAACTGTAACTCCTCCAGCCCCCGATGAGCTCTCCCATTCCGATGAGACCGAACCTCTGCCTTGACTCCAGGGCCGTGGCCTGTTAGAAACACGGCGTTCGAACGCCCGCTCAACGCGAGGGAGGATCAATGTATCCATCATTGCTGGGCTGGATCGTGATTGGCATCATTGCTGGCTGGCTAACCGGAAAGCTGATGCGGGGCGCCGGCTACGGAATACTGATGGATTTGATTCTGGGCTTGGTTGGCGCGGTAATCGGCGGCTGGATTTTCGGCCTGCTTGGAATCTTTTCCCACGGTTTCTTCGGGAGTCTCGCCGCTGCCACCGTAGGCGCCGTCGTATTGGTTGCGATTGCTCGGCTCTTCAGGAGGTAGCTCCTGTTCAATGTGCAGAAGACTAGGATCAACCAGCAGAAAGTGCTGGGGTTGACCAGGTGGGTTCCTTTGAATTGAGGAGGCAGACATGTTTGCGCGAAATGTTTCCATGCGTCTGAAGCCCAATTGCGTTGCCGAGTTTACCCAGACCATCGAGAAGGAAGTCCTTCCTCTGCTTCGAAAACAGCAAGGCTTCCGGGACGAAATCACCTTTGTTGTTCCAGATGGGACAGAAGCCATTGGAATCAGTTTGTGGGATACGAAGGAAGACGCAGAAAGCTACAATCTCGGAACATATCCGGAAGTGCTGAAGGCCCTGGCGAAAGTCATTGAGGGAAGTCCTCAGGTGAAGAACTTCGAGGTCGCCAACTCGACCTTCCACAAGATTTCCGGCCGAGCTGCTGGAACCTGAAGGTCACGATAGGCCGCTTCAGGGGGGACAAGTCCGCCCTCCTCTCTCGCCACTAGCATCTGTTCCACGCATCCAGCGAATTTAGTCCAACCTTGCCAAAACCGTGGACCGCTGTGCCCCCGCTCACCGATAGCGGTGGGTGCTGGCCGCCATGCGCGGCCGGTTACAGATGCAGGCGGCGACCCGTTGGGCGGCTCCTTCTCTGCTTTCGGGTAGGAGGACAACAAGCTCATCCCCGCGGCAGCGCGCGGTTGTATCAATCGACTGGCAATGGACCGCGAGCATCGGCAAGTGAGGAGAGCGTTACCCCACTGCGGACGCGCACAAGCGCTTGATTCCTTCTCGCCGACGGTGTTAGAGTGCGGGCACCTGCCCATCCCAGCCAAAAGCCTTCAGATCTGGAGGAGAAAGCATGAAACTACTGAGCTTGCTCATCGTGACGCTTTTGGTCGCCGGGCTTGCGTTGGCGCAACAGCCTGCTAAGGGCGGTGCTAAGACGCACTCGGTGGCCGGAGAGGTCGTCTCTGCCGATACGAACGCGAAGACGATCACTGTGAAACAGGAAAAGGGTGAGAACTTCACGGCGCCGGTCGACGATAGTGTGGCGGCGGAGCTTGCGAATCTCAAGGCCGGTGATAAGGTCACCCTCACGTGCCGGGACAATGACAAGGGTGAGCACCTGATCGTCCAAATCACCAAACAGAAAGCAGCAGCCGGAGGCTAAGTAAACATCGGCTTATAACTAACCTGGGCGCCCGGTGATGCACCGGGCGCCCATCTATAGCGTGCCGATATAGGGGAAGCAATCTTATCCTATAGGTAGCAGCCTCCGAGTGCGCTAGAGAACTGGCAGAACGAGTATAAATTATAAGCTCGAGGCCGACGACGTGCCGCCGTCTCCTATGGAATCGGCCGGATAAACAGCTCCATGCCTTGGCCTCGCCGCGCACGCGCGGGGGACCCAAGCGGTCAGAAACCAACCTTCAACTCACGCATCTAACGAACAAAAGGAGAACCTCAATGCCATACGTTACGGTCGGTAAAGAAAACTCCAGTGACATCGGTCTCTACTATGAAGATCATGGCTCGGGTGAACCCGTCGTCCTTATCCACGGATACCCGCTGAGCGGTGCTTCCTGGGAGAAGCAGCTCTCGGCGCTTCTGCCTGCGGGTCACCGCGTCATCACCTATGACCGCCGAGGGTTCGGCAGATCCAGCCAGCCAACAACAGGCTTTAACTACGACACCTTCGCTGAAGATCTACGCAAGCTCGTGACACATCTCAATCTGCGTGATTTCGCGCTTGTCGGCTTCTCGATGGGTGGTGGCGAAGTGGCGCGCTACATCGGAAAATACGGATCGAAGGGCGTGACGAAGGCCGTCATTATTGGAGGGATTCCACCGTTCCTTCTTAAGACGGCTGACAACCCGGACGGCGTGGACGGTAGTGTCTTCGAGGGGATTCAGAAAGCTGTCGCCGCGGACCGCTACGCCTTCTTCACCGAATTCTTCAGGAATTTCTTCAATACCGATGTTTTTTTGGGCAAGCGCATCAGCGAACAGGCTGTCCAGGCCAGTTGGAACGTTGCCGCTGGCGCTTCTGCCACGGCCAGTCTTGCCTGCGTGCCAACCTGGCATGAAGACTTCCGCACAGACCTGGCCCGCATCGACGTTCCCACGCTGGTGATTCACGGCGACGCCGACCGCATTGCGCCCATCCAGGCTTCCGGAGCAAAAACCGTCAAGGTGGTTAAAGGTGCCCGGCTGGTGGCCATAAAAGACGGGCCGCACGCCGTAAGCTGGACCCATGCGGAGGAAGTGAACGCGGAACTGGTGAACTTCCTCGGGAAAGGTGCTGCAAAGCAAGCCGCCTCGACTTCGCGGCGGTAAGCACTGAGCATCTCGATGCGAATAAGTGCGCCCCGCAGGGCGGCAAGACTAAAATTTATCTTTGGAGGTAATCGTCATGGATGAAAAGATGAAGGACCAGAGTGACCGGCCTGTTCTGGGCCATATCGAGCGGCTCGTCGCCGAAGAGCACAAACTTTACAATCAGGGGGCGCTCGCGAAGGAAGACCGTTCACGGTTGGCAAGAATCCAGGTGGAGCTGGATCAGTGCTGGGATCTCCTGCGTCAGCGCCGGGCTCGGCGCGAATTCGGGCAAGACCCGAAGGGAGCACAGGTGCGCTCACCGGAAGTTGTAGAGCACTACGAAGGGTGACACTCAGCCAGCAGGGCGGGATTCGGGCGTAGCGTAGTATCTTTCAAGAACGCCAGCCGGTCGCGACGATGCGAAGGCAACCTTGGCCCGCGTGAACGCGGCGTGAGTTCCACGATTAAGGACGAGGTCAATGGGGAATTGCTAGCGTTCCTACAGCGTAGCAGTCAGGCGTCGGCGTGATTGGGAAAGGACGCTTTCCTTACTAGGCTGGCTTACGCCACTTACTGATGCGACTCTGCTATCGTAGGCGGTGACCGAGCCGATCAGCGAGATCCCAATTGCTGAGACATCAGAATTTAAGCACGGGAAGGAGCGCCTGTGGCAACACAATCTCTTGGCAGAGAGCTTAGCAATCAAGAGTTCTTCATCCAGAGGTGGGAACAAGAATATCCGGCCTTCGTAAGGATTTTTAAAGCATTGCCAGCTAACAGTCTCGACTATCGGCCGCACCCGCGCTCACGCTCGGCTGGAGAATTGGTGGCTTTGCTAGTTTCCGCCCAACAGAGTTGCATTGAACTCTGCAAGAGCCGGAAAAGTATTTACAGCGGTTTGCGATGGCAGGAACCTGCTGGCTTTGGTCAACTGCAAGAGATGATCGCAGCTTATGAACGCGATCATGAGATGCTTGCCAGGCAACTGCACATGTTGGAAGCCGGCGCTTGGTACCATCAAGCGTGGTTGATTCAGCGCTCACAAGAGATTCTGCTCAAGGACACAGTAGGGGGACTGCTGTGGATTGCGCTGTTCGATGTCATTCACCATCGCGGCCAACTGAGCACCTACATTCGTCCGATGGGCGGCAAAGTGCCGAGCATTTACGGGCCTTCAGCCGACGATCCTGGTTAATCGACAGAGCCGGCGACAGGAGGCTTACGTGGCTGACGCACGGCCGGAAGCGGCTGCGACAACCGAAAAGAGTCACATAAGAAATGTGGTGGTCCGTGGCAGTGCTGCTGGATTCGCACAGGAAATTGTCGCGGGCCAGCATCGCATGACTGCCGATGAACCTGCATCGCTCGGAAAATCGCGTAACTTGCAAACGAAAAGTTAAAGGAGACTAACAATGGGAAAGACTGCTGCAACTCAGGCAAAGGAACAGGAAAAGGTCACTTTCGAAGTGACAACCGATCTCAGCCGCGAGGGTGTCGTCGAGATCTCAACTGCCCTACGTGAATTGCTTGCCGATGTGTTCGCGCTTTACGTGAAGACGAAGAATTTCCACTGGCATATGAGCGGGCGGCACTTTCGTGATTACCACTTGCTCTTGGATGAGCACTCCGAGCAGATCTTCGCCATGACGGACGATATTGCAGAACGAGCGCGCAAGATCGGGGGAGCTACGCTCCGTTCTATCGGCGATATCTCACGACACCAGCGTCTGAAAGACAACGACGCAGAAGTCGTCGCTCCGAAAGGCATGCTGGCAGAGCTCTCTGCCGACAACCAGCACCTGACACGATTCTTGCGTTCCACGCATGCGGTCTGCGAGAAACACAACGATGTCGCTACCGCCAGCTTGATCGAGACCTGGATTGACCAGACCGAGCGCCGGACGTGGTTTTTGTCGGAAATCGTGCCGGATCTCTGAGTCAACCGGTTTCAATGCTGAATTTCGTGGCCTTCCTAGGGGCAATCGCGTCGGACGGAAAGGAGCGATGAATGGAGTAGCCGATCCTGGGAATCCACTTTAAGATCTGACCGCAACCCGAAGGTCAACTAGGAGACGTAGATGACCATCGCCTCCGATCTCTTGCAACAACCAGAGGCCGAACATTAGGAGGCAAGCGGGAGGCGTGTGAGGTAATCGCTCATGGTGAGCAGGATCATGATCCCCAGCCAGAAGATTCCAGCCACGACAACCAATTGCGTGCGCCGCGGGCTGTAGCGGGCATGCATAAAAAACAGAGTGACCAGCGTGCCCTTGGAGAAGGCGATCGTCAGCGCCAGGATGACGTTCCAGCGGCCCAGATCAACGAGTGCCACCCTCCAAGTCAGAAGAGTCAACGCCAGGAGCAGGATACAAGTGCGTAGATAAATTCCTCTCGAAACGATGTGTTCGGGCACGGCTCCCTCCACCGCTCAGTGGTGGATGTCGATCAGATACAACAAAGGAAACAGAAAGATCCAAATAATGTCCACGAAATGCCAATACAAGCCGGAGAGCTCCACCGGTGTGTGGTATTGAACGGTGTAGCGGCAGCGCCGGGCGCGAAGCAGTAAGACAACAACCACACCCACACCGATGACCATGTGCAGCGCGTGCAGTCCGGTCATTGCGAAGTAAAGCGAGAAAAACAATTCGGCTGGCCGGGCCTCGGGACCAGAAAAAGAGAACCCACTTCCGGGCACCAGATGATGGTGGAACTTATCGGCGTATTCGATTGCCTTGATACCCAGAAAAGTGCAGCCGAGCGCGATGGTGAGGATCAGAAAGGCGATAAGCGCTCTGCGCCGACCCACTTGCGATGCGTGGACTGCCAGCGCCATCGTAAGACTGCTGACGATGAGAACAGCCGTGTTCGCGCTGCCCAGCGTTACGTCGAGATGTCGGCTCGCCTGCGCAAAGGCCGCCGGATGCGTGGTGCGAGCGACCGTATAGGCCAGAAACAGCCCACCGAAGAACATGATTTCGGTCACCAGGAACACCCACATCCCCAGCGAGGAGGCTTCTCGCTGCTGCTCGAGGTCTCGGAATTGTTCGGCAAGTGCCGAGTGACCTTCAGACACAACCACGCTCCTGTGGGTCAGTCCTGAGCCTCGGGCTGCAGATGCCCCAGCTCCGGGACAGGCGCAGGGTATTTCAGATCTGGCCGGTTCGCAAAGTCATAGGGCTCCCAACTGACCACCGGCGTAACGTCGAAGTTGTGCGGCGGCGGAGGCGATGGCGTTTGCCACTCAAGCCCTGTAGCTGGCCACGGGTTCGGCCCGGCAATAGGGCCGTAGCGCATCGACCAAACTAGATAGCACATGGGGAGCACATAGCCGACGGCCAGGATGGACGCGCCGGCGGTGGACAACACGTTCAGCACCTGAAATTCGGGCGGATAGGCATGATAGCGGCGTGGCATGCCGAGGTAGCCCAGAATGAATTGTGGAAAGAAGGTCAGGTTGAAGCCGACAAAGAGCACAATGGCTGAGAACCGCGCCAGAGCTTCAGGATACAGACGGCCGCTGATTTTTGGCCACCAGTAATGTATGCCTCCCAAATAGCCCATCACGGCGCCACCGACCATGATGTAGTGGAAATGTGCGACGACGAAATAAGTGTCGTGCACGTGCACGTCCATGCCCATGGCCGCGAGGAACAGCCCCGTCAATCCACCCATGACGAACAGGCCGATGAATCCGAGCCCATACAGCATCGGCGTCGCCCAGGAAACTGAGCCCTTGTAGAGTGTGGCCGTCCAGTTGAACACCTTGATCCCCGAGGGAATAGCTACGAGGTAGCTCAGAATCGAGAAAATCATCGCGGCATAGGGCGATTGGCCAGCCACGTACATGTGATGGCCCCAAACAAGGAAGCCTATGACGGCGATGCCCAGGCTCGCGGCGGCCACGAAGTGGTAGCCGAAGAGCTTCTTGCGCGCAAACGTGGTGATCAACTCGGTGGTCACGCCCATCGCCGGCAACACCATGATGTAAACGGCGGGATGCGAGTAGAACCAAAACAGATGTTGGAACAGCAGCGGATCCCCACCCAGCGCCGGGTTGAAGATCCCTAGATGAAAGACACGTTCGAGAGCGACCAGGGCCAGCGTGATGGCCACCACCGGCGTGCCGAGAACCATGATCAGGCTCGTCGCGTAATGGGCCCAGATGAACAGCGGCAGGCGGAACCAGGTCAGCCCCGGGGCACGCATGGTGTGAATGGTGGCGATGAAGTTCAGCCCGGTCAGGATCGAAGAAAAGCCAGCGATGAAGATCCCGACGATGGTGGTCACCACGTGCGTATTGGAATAGAGGCTGCTGTAAGGCGTGTAGAACGTCCACCCGGTGTCCACTCCCCCGGTGACGATGGCATACAGGGTGAACAGGGCGCCCAGGTTGAAGATGTACCAGGTCGCCAGATTGAGCCGAGGAAAGGCCAGATCCCTGGCGCCAATCATCATCGGGACTAGGAAATTCCCCAGCACCGTCGGGATCGAGGGGATCAAGAAGAAAAAGATCATGACCACGCCGTGCATGGTAAATAGTTTGTTGTAAGTTTCAGCGGAGACCAGGTTCCCCTGCGGCGTGAGCAGATTCAAGCGGATCAGCACCGCAAAGACGCCACCCAGGAAGAAACACAGCGTGATCGAGACGAGGTAGAGCAGAGCGATGCGTTTGTGGTCGGTCGTTAGCAGCCACGACTTTACACCATAGCTGACGTTCAGGTAGTTTTCGTGCCGCAAGGTGTGTGCAGTGGGTGATGTACTCATTGGAGTCTTCTGGTCTGGCCGGCTGGCCGCTTGGTCTCCGCAGCGGCGCCGGGTTGTCCTGGAACTGCCTGAGGCGGCGCAAGGGACTTGATATAGGCGATCAGTTGCAAGACCTGCTCCTCGTTTACTAGGCCTTGGAAGACGGGCATGTCCGGCCCGTATCCGGCGACGATTTTCGCCCTGGGGTCGAGGATGGACTCGCGGAGATAGTTGTCGTCCGCGACCACCGTCTGTCCGCCCACGAGGCGGACCTTCGAGCCGTAGAGCGCTACCAAGGAAGGCCCGCGGCCTTTCCCGCTGCTGAGATGGCAGTTGTTACAGGCGAGCTGCTGGAAGAGCTTTGCGCCTGCTTCGGCCAGTGAACCTGGTATGGGTCCACCGGCCAGCCAAACCTCGAATTCAGCAGGTTCCATCACCGTGACCCAGCCGACCATCGCGGCATGGTTGGTGCCGCAATACTGCGCGCAGAACAGATGGTAGCGGCCCGTTTTCGTGGGGTGGAACCAAAGCGTCGTGTAGCGGCCGGGGAGCACATCGGTTTTCACGCGAAACGCCGGAACGAAAAAGTCGTGGATTACGTCCTCGCTGGTCATCGTCAGTTTGATGTCGCGTTCCAACGGCACGTGAAGCTCGTTGATCTCCATCTGGCCTTCGGGATGCTGGAGCTTCCACATCCACTGCTTGCCGACAACGAAGATCTCCATGGCTTGTGGCGGCGGGTTCTGCATGGACATATAAAGGCTGGCGCTCCAGCCGAACATGACCATTGTCAGGATCAGCGGAACCACGATCCAGAACGTCTCGAGCTTGATCGAGCCCTCGATGGGCGCGCCGATCTCGTTCGGGGCACGCCGGCGGTACTTCACCGAGAAGGCGACAATGAGCACAAAGACCAGAAGACTGATGAGCAGCGACACACCCAGTAGAAAGAAGAACAGCTCGTCCACGCGGTAAGCCATCGTGGAAGCGCGCTCGGGGAATAAAGGCAACCCGCCTGGCATGCTCAATTCACTCCAGCCGGGCGCGGAGGCGGGTGTGTTGCTCTCTGCGCCGGAACATAAGAATCGAAGCGGCCAAGCCGAGGACCGCGAGAATGCCTCCCAGTCGCACCAAGCGCATGACCAGCGCGCCGTACTTCCCCGTCGCAGGATCGTACCGGTAGCAGAAGAGCAGAATGCGGTCCACGGGCGAGCCAATCTTGTTCGCAGAAGCCTCCACCAATCCCAGCCGCAGATCCCGCGGCGCATACCCAATCCCATAAAAGTAACGGGAGATCCTGCCCTGGGGGGTGAGAACGAGAATGCCACTGGCATGGGCGTAGAGCTTCGTCTTCGGATCGTAGGCGTAGCGAAAACCTACGGCGCGGATCAGCGCGGTAATCGAAGGCTCCTCGCCAGTCAAGAAATGCCAGCCGGCTGCAGTGCCAGGACGATGGTAGCGTTCCAACGTGTCTTGCTTCTTTGCCGCAGCCATCGCCGGGGTTTCCTCCGGATCGAAACTAACGGCCACGACGCTGAACTGCTTGCCGGGGTCGAAAGACAAAACCCGGAGGCTGCTAGAGAGGTCTTGGAGCACCTGATTGCAAAGCATCGGGCAGCCATAGTACACGAGCGCCAAAATCACCGGCCCGCCAACAAAATAATCCCGCAGGCGAACAGCACGTCCGGCCTCGTCGTGGAAAGTCAGGTCGAGCGGCACGGCGGCGTCGAGCTGCGGATCAAAGCTGACTTGGCGCAGCAGCGGCGGCAAGGTGCTCGCAGGGGGCGTTTGTGAAGCGATAGGCCTGGCTGATACCAGTGCCAGCAAAAGCAGGCACGCTCCGGAGCAAGCGCCAGAGGCACGCGGCGGCCGGCAGCCAGCAAAGTTTCGGCTTGCTGAGTTCATGGGTGGTTCTCCTTCATCGTTTCCCCGGGGGCAAGGCTTGCTGCGGCGCCCTTATTTTTGCGACCGTTCGTGTGCCTGGCGGGCCCCGCTCGGCCAGCAACCGCATGGCTTCCTCGATGGGCACCCTGGCGATGCCTGCCTTCTCATCCACCCAGCCGTAGCTCTCGAGCGTGGCTTCGGCTTCGGCTCGCGTCCGCCGGAATTCCTCCTGAGGAGGGAGCTGATGTCCAGGACCCCCTTGCAGGCGCGGCTCGGGCGGAAGGATTCTTCCGGCGCCCTGACGCAACGGCGAAACATAGGGCACCTCCTGCGCCGCGCGCGCGACCAAAGCACGGTGCACGCCCCTGGCAATGAGCATCGAAGCGAAAATGGTGAGCAGAAGCGCCGCCAAGTATTTGACGATGGTGCCAGCGTTGACGTCCTTGGGCTCGTAGCTCACCGAAGGATTGGCTGTCCCGGATTTTTCGCCTGACGCGTTCCTGGGATCGAGTTCGCTACTCATATTCCTCTTTCAAAGCCTGAGCCAGTTGGGGATCGCCCACCGGCAGCAACGGCCTGGTCTTCAATTGCCGAGCAAAGACGGCCATCCAGATACCGCCCACTCCAATGGGCGCGGCGATGTCCATCCAGTGGATGTGAAAACGGCCCGGAGAAAACTCCGGCGCGGTAAGCCAAAACAGATCCACGGCCCGCATGACGATCACCACCACGGCCAGCAGGGCGAGCGCTGGAGCCGTGCGCTTCAGGTCTCGAGACAATAGGAGGAAAAATGGAAGAGCAAAGTGAAACAGGATCAGCAATACGCCCACCCAGCCCCAGCCGCCTTCCAGGCGATGCACGTACCAGGGAATCTCTTCGGGCAAGTTACCGGACCAGATGATGAGAAGCTGCGAGAACGCCAGGTAGGCCCAGATCATGACGAAGGCGAGGAGCAGTTTGCCGAGGTCGTGCATGTGCCGCGGCTGCAGCACTCGCCCGAGGGGGTGAGACCGGGTGAGTAGAAACAATACGGCAATCACAAAGGCCATGGCCGAGAGGAGCTGGCCGCCGATGTTCAGAAGGCCGAAGATGGTGGAGTACCATCGCGGTTCGAGCGACATTATCCAATCCACGGCGGCAAACGTGGCGGTGAGGCCATAAAGGACCAGCCCGGGGCCGCTCAACAGCCGCATCTTGCGCAGGCCGCGATCTCCGTGGCGATCCTGTTCGCTCGACCATTTGCTCAGCGAATACGCCATCGTGAGCCAAATTAGGAAATACAGCAACGCGCGAGCCAGGAAGAAGTGAACATCCAAGTATTCGAGTTGCTGGCGCGGTAAGTCCATGGGTCGGGCCCAGGGGTAAATCCAGGGCAAGCCGAAGTACACTGGAATGAATAGCAGCGCCATCAGCGGCAGAGTTCTGCTTCCGGATTCCACTAGCCGCCGGATGATCATTCCCCAAGCCCCGCCAGTAAGGTGTTGAAGCATGGCCATGGCCAAGCAGCCTAGAGCCATTCCGGTCCAAAACAAAAAAGCGAATAGGTAGGAGTGAAAGAATTGCGCCGGACTGCGGAACGCTCCTGCGACGCACACCCCCAGCGCCGCAAACCCGATCCAGAGCGCGCGCGATTGCAGCCGATCCGTCTCCGGGCCGGGCATGTAGGTTGCGGGCTCGATCATCGCGGACCTCCTCCGGCGCCAAGCCGCGCACGATCCTCGGCTGGCAACTCCGCCACCGGAGCATGCTGGCTGAATTGCAAGGCGCGGATGTAAGCAATGATGGCCCAGCGGTCGCGCGGGGGTACCTGCGTCGCATAATCGGGCATGGCCCCGAAGCCATTCGTAATGACGTCATAGAAATGACCTACCGGCGCTATGCGGAGCCGATCAACGTGATACGAGGGCGGATGACGAAAGCCGCGCCGTGGGATCATGCCGTTGCCGTCGCCCAGCAATCCGTGGCAAACCGAGCAATAGATATTGAAGCGCTCGCGCCCGCGGGCGAGCAGTTCTGGCGTCAACCGGAGGGGAAACGTCTCGGCATCCTTCGACACATTCAAGTTAGCTTCAGCCAAGCTGCCCCGCGGCACAGTTCCAGCCACCAAGGGGCGCGCCGACCGGCCATCGTCAAAAAACGAGCTCGCCGTGAGTGGAGTGTATTTTGGTTGTTCAGCCATTTGTTGCCGGCAACCGCCGAGCAACAATAATGCGAGGGCCACAAGCGGAAGTGCGTGGCGACCGGTTGGCGCGATCGGCTCTTCCAGACCCCGAGTTCGGTCAAACAGTTTAATGGGGCACCTCGAAAACATCGCGCGAGCCCAACGATTTCAGAAAATGCCGCGTGGCCTGGCGATCAAACTTCGGATCCTTGGCTTCGATACACAGGAAGAAGCGGTCGCGTGAAGCCAGAGCAAACCGCGGCACATGGAACACCGGGTGATAGGGCATGGGCAGGCCATTCAGAGCCAGCATCCCCAATACTGCCGCCAGGGCCGCGCCCAGAACCGTCAGCTCGAACGTGACGGGAATAAAGGCGGGCCAGCTATTCAGGGGCCGGCCGCCGACGTTCACCGGATAGTTGATTGCGGTAATCCAATACTGCATGAAGTATCCGCCCAGGCCGCCGATGCTGCCGCCAACCAGCGTGATCAACGGCACCCGGGTATGACGGAATCCCAACGCTTCGGCCAGCCCATCGACAGGAAAGGGCGCATAGGCGTCCATGCATCGGTAGCCTTCCCTGCGCGCACGCTCCGCCGCAGCAACCAGCCCAGCGGGAGCCTCAAACTCAGCCAGCAGCCCATAGATCGGCGGCTTGGCCCTGCCTCTTAACATCAGTTGCCACTCCGAGCTTCGGTTTCCGACACCAACTCGCGCATCTCGAAAATTGAAATCATGGGTAAGAAGCGGATAAACAAGAACAGCAGCGCCACAAACAAGCCGATTGAACCAATCAGCACGGCCCAGTCCCACCGCGTCGGGCTATACATGCCCCAGGAGGAGGGAAGAAAGTCGCGGTGCAGGCTGGTGACGACGATCACGAAGCGCTCGAGCCACATCCCCAGATTTACGATCAGCGCGAGAACAAACAGGGCGGGCACATTCGTTCGAACACGCTTGAACCACAGCGCTTGTAGCAATACCACATTGCAAGTGATCAACGCCCAATAGATCGGTCCGTAGGGACCAACGATGCGGTTCCACGCCGTGAATCCTTCGTAGATATTCCCGCTATACCAAGCCATAAAAAGTTCCATCAGGTAGCTGTAAGCTACGATCAGTCCCGTGGCCAACATGACCTTGGCCATATTTTCCAAATGGCGCATGGTGATGAAGTCTTCCAAGCCATAAGCGGTGCGCAGAGGAATAGCCAGCGTGAGGACCATCGCAAAACCAGAATAAATCGCGCCGGCCACGAAATAAGGAGGAAGGATCGTCGAATGCCAACCGGGCAGAATAGCGATGGCGAAGTCAAAGCTCACCACCGTGTGCACGGAAACGACCAGGGGCGCAGCCAAACCGGCGAGCAGCAGGTAAGCCGTCTCGTAGCGATACCAATGCATCGCCGAGCCGCGCCAGCCCATGGCTAAGATGCCGTAGAAGATGCGCTTGGCGCGCGTATCGGCGCGGTCGCGCAGCGTGGCCAGATCGGGAATCAAACCAACGAACCAGAACAGCAGCGAGACGGTGAAGTAGGTGGCCACGGCGAAGACATCCCAGACGAGCGGGCTGCGGAACTGCGGCCAGACCCCCATCGTGCTGGGATAGGGAAACAGCCAATAGAAGAGCCATGGCCGGCCGAGATGGAGGAGCGGGAAAAGCGCCGCACAGGCCACCGCAAAGAGCGTCATGGCTTCCGCGAAGCGATTGATCGAGGCGCGCCACTTCTGGTTCAAAAGCAGCAGAATGGCCGAGATCAGAGTGCCAGCGTGCCCGATCCCGATCCACCACACAAAGTTGACAATCGCAAAGCCCCAGCCAACCGGGATGTTGATGCCCCAGATGCCCACGCCCGCTAAGAGCAGATAGCCGATGGCGTAGAACAACACCATCACCAGCGAAAACGAGAGCAGGAAACCCACCAGCCAGCCCGGCGTCGTGGGGCGCGTCAAGACGATGGAGCTGATTTTGTCTGTAACTGTGGCGAAGGTGTACCCCGCCTCGATCACCGGCGTGCGCCGACGTTCGGCCACTGACGGTAAGCGCGGGCCGTCAGCTCCCATGATCTTTCCCCTTTTCGAGTTCAGGGTTCGGATTGCGCACGGCTGCCAAATAAGTCGTGCGCGGCCGGGTGTTCAGCTCACCGAGCAAGGCGTAGTTGCGTGGCTCGGCCTTGAGCTTGGCCACGCGGCTTTCCCGGTCGTTGATGTTGCCGAAAATGATGGCCTCCGCCGGACAGGCCTGCTGGCAGGCGGTTTGAATCTCGCTGTCGCGAACCGATCGGTTCTCTCTTTCGGCTTCAATGTGCACAGCGTTGATGCGCTGCACGCAATAGGTGCACTTCTCCATGACGCCGCGGCTGCGCACGGTCACGTTGGGATTGCGCATCAACTTCAGGCTGGGTGTCTCCCAATCCGAAAACCGGAAGAAATTGAAGCGCCGCACCTTGTACGGGCAGTTGTTCGAACAATAGCGCGTGCCCACACAGCGGTTGTAAACCATGTCGTTCAGCCCCTCGGCACTGTGCACGGTGGCGCCAACCGGGCAAACGACCTCGCAGGGCGCGTTTTCACACTGCATGCAGGGCACCGGCTGGAAGTACATCTCGGGGTCATCGGGCGAGCCGCGATAATAGTGGTCAATCCGCAGCCAGTGCATTTCCCGCCCGCGCATCACTTCGGTCCTGCCGACGACAGGAATATTGTTCTCCGCCTGGCAGGCCACCACGCAGGCATTGCAGCCAACGCAGGCGTTCAGGTCAATGGCCATACCCCAGGCGTAGCCCTCGTACTTATACCCGGGGTAAAGGGAAAGCGACTTCGCGGGCTCCTCGCGCAGCTCGCGTGCAAACGCTGGATTCTGACGAAATTCCTGAAGCGTGGCCGAACGCACCAGCTCGCGGCCTTCCATATTGTGGTGCAACTGTACGCACGCGAGTCGAAGCCGCTCGGCCGTCTTTTGCAGTGCAAGACCCGAGCCGAACAACGGCGCAGCGGAGGTGCGCAGCAAGTAGGCGTTGAAACCGGTGCCCGTTCCGACGTGGCCTGCTCGCGTGCGGCCGTAACCTAGGTGTAGTGTGACACATCCTTCGGCTTGGCCCGGAACGACCCATACCGGCATGCGCAACGAGCGGCCCTGATAGTTGAGCTCCACAACATCAACAAGGATCTGCCCGTGCTCGCCGCCGGTGGAGCTGATGCGGTAGGTCAGGCCGAGCCGCTCGGCCGTAACGGGGCTGACCAGTGCCGCGTTTTCCCAAGTCAGCCGAGTGATAGGTTTGGGAAGTTCTTGCAGCCAGCCGTTATTCGCGAAGCGCCCATCAAAGATCGCGGGGTCAGGCCGAAACACGATTTCCATTGTTGCCGCGTTTTCTGCGGTTCTTTGCGGATCGTCCGTTGCAGCTGTCGAGATGCGATCTTGCATGGTGATCCAGTCGGTCTTCGGAGCAACGGTGATCGCTGGAAGGGCCGTGCCCTCAATCACTCCGTCGTTGAGCGATTTCCGCCAGAAGCGCTCGAAGTCCGCACCCGGCCGCTGCGTCTTCCAATACTCGCGCACAATGTCATAGCCCGAGCGTTCGGGCTGGCTGGTAAAGGCAGCCAGGAACTCGTGCGCTGATTTGCCACTGTAGAGCGGAGCAATCAGCGGCTGTACGATGCTGGCCGTGCCGTCCAGGGCGCGCGTATCGCTCCAGGCTTCCAGGTAGTGTGTCTCGGGGATGTGCCACTGGCAAAGCGCTGAGGTCTCATCTTGATAGAGACTCAGATGCATCCGCATGGGTACCTTCAGCAAGCGCCCGCCAAAGGCCAGATCGGCAGGAGAGTTGTAGACCGGGTTGCCGTCTACGATGACCAGCAGTTCCACGCGCCCGGCATCGATATCCGCCACCAACTCGCCGAGCGAGGCCATCTGATGCACTGGCTCGGCCTCTACCGGGTCGGTATGAGTGACGGTTGAGCCAAAATTGCCCAGCGCGTGGTTGATCACTTGGGCCCAGGCGTGAGCGGCCGCAGTCTGCTGCTCGCCGGCGATGACGAGGCTTCTGCTGCGGTGGCGCAGTAGATCGCGCGCCACAGCCTGTAGCCAAGTGGCGTAAGCAACTCGGGCCGCCGCTTTCGGCTCCCCACGCACCGCCGCAGCCAGCAAGTGGGCAAAGGTTTCGATTTGAGTCGCGCGCAGGGGCAGGCGGTGATCAGCCATGGCTCCTGTGTTCGAAGGCGTGCACTCCACAGCATAGAGCCGACTCATGCTCGCGCCGGCAGGCTGCGGCCGGCGCTGGCGGGCGAATTGGCGGGCGTACCGGAGGCAGCCAGGGCCGCTCGCGAGAAAATCGGCATCGAGCGCAACAATCACGTCGGCCTTGTCAACCTCATAAAGCGTGTTGACGTACCGGCCGAACACCAGACGTGAGCCCTCGCGCGCCGAGTCACGGCCGAAGGGCTCGTACTGGTGCCATTTGGCGCCGGGAAACTCGCTCAGGAGGCTCCGAATCTGGAGCGCCAGCGTCGGCGAAACCACAGTTTCGGTCAACAAATGAAGCCCGGCGCCGCGACGCGGGCGTAGCCTTTCTAGCTGCACGCGGATCTCGGCTAGCAGAGCGCCCCAGGGGCGGATGTCTCCGAGGTACGTGAGCACTTGTGAGCGATCCGGGTCATAGAGCGTCAGGACCGACGCCTGCGAGAAAACATCAGTAGCGCCCAGGCTGGCTGGATGATCGGGGTTGCCTTCGATCTTGGTGGGACGACCTTCGTGGCTTTCGACCAGCAGACCGATGGCCGAGCCGGCCAGAGTCATGGCCGTGGCGAAAAACAGCGGTTTGCCGGGCACAATCTCCTCCGGCGCGCGCGCATACGGCACGATTGTCTCTCTCGGTTTTCCAGCGCATCCACTGAGCCCGGCCAGGGCCAGCGAAGCCGCCATCAGCTTCAAGAACCCACGACGGCTGAGGGAGTCCGCCCATTCCGAAGCGTGCCGGGGAAACTCGCGGTGCAGAAATTCCTCGAAATAGGGACTCTCTGCAAGCTCCTCGAGGCTGCGCCACCACTGCTTGCTTGAACACAACCGAAGCTTCTCGCGCACTTGGGCAAGGTCCAAGGCGCCGGAATGGGGAGTCGTCTTGATATGTTTGTGTTCCACGGAGATCACCGGTGACAGGTGGAGCAGCTAGTCAGTTCCTCCGCCCTACGGACTCTGTAAAGTTTGGCCAGCCGGCGGCCTTGTTCCAGTTGGTTGGGTGGAGGTTGCCAGCCCATGTTGAAGACCTGTTCACGGGGGCGAAGATAAAGCTCAGGCTGCCGATGGCAGCTCAAACACCACTCCATCTGCAAGGAAACCACTTGGCGAACCAAAGGCATCTGGTCGACGCGTCCGTGACAGGTGGCACAGCCTACGCCCTTACTCACGTGAATGCTGTGATCGAAGTACACAAAATCTGCAAGCTGATGCACGCGGGTCCACTCAATCGGTTTGCCGCTGCGAAAGCTTTCGCGGACCGGCTCCAGATACGGGCTGTCACGGAAGATCTGCGAATGGCAGTTCATGCAGGTCTTCGTCGGCGGGATTCCCGCAAACGCGGAGATCTCCACCGACGTGTGGCAGTAGCGGCAATCAACGCCGTCGTCCGCTACATGATGCTTGTGGCTGAATTGTACCGGCTGCTCTCGCTCCATGTTGGCTTCGGTGACGTACGGCGAGCGTTGAATCTCGGCCAGGACCCACAACAAGAAGGCGATCAAAAACAAAGCGGAAAACAAACTGACGCGGGAGATCGTATTCGTGCTGGGGTGAAAGATTTGCGCCATGCGAACCGCTCAAGCTTCAGCAGGAGCGCTGGGCGTGTGGTCATCCCGCTTCGTGTTCAGCGGTGAGGGCGTCCTGCCGAAGAAACTGGGAACCCCCTATCTATCATTGAAGGGCGACACAACGCAACACGCCGCTTCTTCCCCCGCTTCCGCAAAAAGACTACGTGCACAGACTGTGGCCGATCGGGCAAAACGCAAGCGGAGGAAAGAATGAAACATCTTAGAGTTCTGTCAAACCTTTGTTTTGCCTTCGACCTCCCTCCCACAGCCTTCGCCGGAATAAACCTCCCCGAACACCTCCGCATCTTAATAAGTAGTCAGCCAGTCCACAGAAAGCGCAGCTTTCCCAGCCCTCGGTTTTGGAGCAGAGGCTTTTCTACGGGAGGACCAAAATGCTGAACCGATTACGAAAACTGGGCTTGGGGCTCATCGCTGTGAGCTTGACTTTGCCCTTGGCCCTACTTTGCCCTTCAGCGCCCCGGCCCTGGCCCGCGAACATGCGGGCGCGCTGAACGCCCGGCAGCATGGATATGAACATGGCTACCGCGACGGATACCACCACGGACGCGAGGATCGGGTGCGGAATGCCTCGCGTAACTATAAGAGCGAGGATTACGAGCACGCCGACCGCGGCTACGAGTCCTACATCGGCCACAAGGAAGACTACAAGAAGGGTTACCGCGAGGGCTACGTCGTCGGCTATAACGACGGCTATGACCGGCTCCCCGGCCGGTTCGCAGAGATCTACGAACTCGAGACGCGGGTGAATCCCGACAGGTCGTACGAAAATGACCGCGACGCTGAGATCTATGTGAGCCGGGGCTACGGCGTTTCCGACGCTGCCTATGATTTTGGTTACCGAGATGGCTTGGAGGCCGGTCAATACGATCGCGATACAAAGCAAACCTTTAACGCCGAAGCGCATGGGCGCTACCGTGAAGCGCTTCACGGCTATAACATTCGCTTCGGTGACCAGGAGGGCTACAGGCAGGTTTATCGCCAAGGCTACAAAGCGGGCTATGAGGACGGCTACGGAATCAGGTAAGTCGCCTGCACCGGCACGTAGCTAACGGCACTCCGTCCGCGCGCAAGGCTGTGGTACGCCCGGGGTCGGGAATCGAACCCCGTTTTTCGGATTGAGAATCTAGCGTCCAGAGCCCTGTGCGCTTGGCGACAGCCTTTCGGCGTGTCCGAAACTTCCAGATCTCGCTGCCAGCAAACACTGATTTTTGAAGCGCGGGGAAAGCAGTTCGGCCTGCGGAACTATCCGAGCCAGCAGATGGAGGGCGAGGAGGGTGTCACTGTGGGCCGTGCTGGGCGCTCTGGAACCGCGTCCAGGGGCCGGCCTTCATGTCACGCAACAACGGAGTCTGCCAGGAATAGTCCGGGTGCTTCGCCAGGAAGGGCGCCGCAAGAAAGTCCCCACCGCAAGGATGGCCTGCACGCGCGAGAAAGCTCATCTTTTCGGTCATGCGGCTGTCGGTAGCCTTGCCCTGCACCGCCCCGCCCGGATAGTAGGGTCCCCATTCCCAGAGCGCCACACCGCGCGGTGAAGTGTCTGTATGTCCGCACAGGGTGCGTTCATCAGCGACTTCCCTTCTCTCGTAGGCATCGAAATGGTCGGCGAGGAATTTCTGCGCTAGGGCCACGTCAATCTTGCCCTTGGACTCTTTCATGACCTGCTGCCAGCGCGTGCGGCGTGCGTTGGGGGAGGTTTCGCGATTGGCGGGATCGAATTTGGTCTCTTCGGCCAACACTTGGGGATCGCGGGCCCAGTTCGAGCCGACAAAGTAGCCGTCCTTGGTGCGCCACACCCGTGAATGCTTCAGGCCCAGCTCAAACTGGGCGATCTCGCCGGTCTTGCGATCGCCGACCAGCCAGTCGTTAGCGTAGCCACCGTTATTGCGATCGAGCATGATCTTCACGTAGTCGTCGATGGAGCTAGCATACTGCAACGCCTTGCGCGCGCGCATGAACTCGGGCGCGCCATTAGGGTCCCAGCCGACGAATTGCGTGATGGTAGTCTCGGTCACCATGATCCCGGCGGCATTGATACCGAAGTCGTCGTCGCTGGCGATCACGCCGGGGAAGCCGTCCATCAAAATGCGGTAGCCGTGCTGGGGCACGATGTCGAAGATGATGCGCCAGCGCTCGCCGTGCAGATAGCTGGTCCAGTTGCTGTGGGCGATGACGATCTGGTGGTCGTGCGTCCAGCTTCCCGTGGCCACAAAGGCGCTGCAGTTGCCGGGGCTGGAAATTCTCGGCGCATTGGCCACCTTATTTTTTTCGTTGTACCAGGGCACGTAGTAGTCGGGCAGCTCTTCAAACGCGTTGAGCGCCACCAGATCGTCAAGGTCGAGTCGCACGTTCCGCGCGTGCAGGCCTTCGACAATGCCCCTGAGTTCTTCTTGGTATTCTGCGTCGATCTTCGGCCAGAGCTCTTCCCGTGCAGCCTTCCGGAAAAACTCCCAGTCGCGCTGGGTCTGATGGGTATCACTGCGCTTGACGGCTTCAAAGGCGTCGGCGATTTCCAGCGCCAGCAAATAGCCGTGCGCAAACCCGATCTTCGACGGTGCGCCTTCCAGATGCACGTAGATCCAGCCATTCCGCTCGAAGCGGTAGGCGCCTTCAAGCCGCGGGTCGGCAAGATTGCCGGGCGGCGTGGACTTTGCCTGCCCATGCCGCGCGGCCGACGCCGCAGGCGAAGCGGAAATCCGACTGCTGCCGGTCGCGGCAATCAGCATGCAAGACACGAGCACAACGAGGAGCAGCACAAGCAACGGACGGAAGAGAGTCGGCTGGAATGGCATTACAGCAAGGCCTCCATGAAACGCACGCGTGAGCCCTTGGCCCGGCAGAGGGCTAGGCCCTTGCGGGCAGAACGTAGAACAGCACCGCGCAGGAATGGCAGACGCTCCCCGCCTAACCAACTCTCTGCATCTAAGATGGCCCACACTGGCGAGGGTCGCTGGCAGAACAGATTGTCACCTCCATCGAGGCACAACCCAAAGAAAATGGGAGGAAATCCGTGGCCGATTTCCTCACATTCCACCTGGAAAGACATGCGGTGTCGCATCCGGACGCTTCTGGCTTTCTGTGGCTGGCTTGCCGACTAGGTCTTCAGTTCAATCAAGACCAACTCAATCGGTTTGCCGGTCAGATTCTCAGGCAAATGCACTTCCCCAGGGATGAACATGGTTTGGCCGGCTGTCCAACTGCGCTCCTCTGTCTTGCCGTCGGGAAAAGCGAATCTCGCGCGGTTTTCAGTCAAGAAGACTGCCACTGTCGCAGGATGTCCGTGCATCACCGACTTCTCACCCGCCCCATAGGTAATACGCAGCACTCGCACCTTCTCATTCTCGAATTCGACCTTGTAGTGCTTCGGGTCCACTTTGATCGGATCTGCGAATGCCGGTTGGGGTATACCTCTCGTAGCCATATGCACCTCCTTCGAGAAGACCAAAATTCACCGAGGCAGCCATAAGGATAGTCCTCCGGTTCGCGAATCACAAGCCCTCCGGCCCCCCTCCGCTAAGGCGCAAGAACAGCGGCCACGCGCCACTACTTTTCGCTGCTCGGAATGTTCTGGAGTTAGGTACGATTATCCGACCATGCTCATCGGCATGACCTTCGAAGCCCTGCGGATTGGATGCATTCGGACGCTGCAGGCGTTTTGCTGAGACCTGCGGAATGACGATTATCTGTGGCTGTCCGCAGACTGCGCAGAAGGTAGATCTTGCGAAGAGCGGTGAGCCGCGCAGGACTCGAACCTGCAACCCGCTGATTAAGAGTTCCGCTCGAACGGAGAATCAATCACTTGCGGCAACCGCGACGTGCTCCGACCAATTGCTGCTGATTACTGCTCCGCCAGCCCTTAGCACTGCCCGCTTAGCACTTCGTCACAACTCGTAGGGATTGGTGGTGGGCACAAAATTGGGCACAGTGCGCGGCGGCGCGCCGATTCTGGATCAGCCGGCCCACCCCCTCGGAATGGATGTCGTCTCAATGCGGGCTTAGGCTATCCTGGCTCAGGCGCGCTATCTCACTCCGAAATTTCGACACGCCCGGCCTTGTTTCGGAAGCATACCCCGGCCTCGAAACGGGCAGGGGCTATTCTTATAAAAAGCGCGGCCCGCGATGTTGGAGGGTGCTGGGGGCGCTTTGAAAGTGGGGACCGGGGGGCTTTGCGCGGGCGGGGGCCGGGGTTTCTGAAGCTGAGTGTCCGGCGGTAGGGGCTCTTCTCGAGAGCTATCCCAAGGCGTGTCAGTTTCCGATAAGCCCGTTATACGGCCATCAGGTGAGCGGCGCTCATTTGACGGGAAGCCGACTTCGCGGGATCAATCGAGGAACTTCTCTCGCGTGCACGCGAGCCCCGTGGAAATCCGCAAGAATCCTCTGGACTTTCTGCCAAGATTCGCACATAAGGGTTGCAGCAGCAATATCCCATCAAGGAGGCCGGATCATGCGAATCAAGATGTTTGCCGCTTTCGCAACGACACTGCTGCTCGTGGCACTCGCTCTGAACGTTTCCGCCGCGGCAGCCGATCAGCAGTCTGGGACCTGGAAGATGAACCCTGCCAAGTCCAAGTACAACCCTGGGCCAGCACCGAAGAGTATCACCGTAAAGATCGACTCTGACGGGGATAACATCAAGCTTACTTCAGACGGAATCGATGCCGCTGGAAATCCGACTCACGTCGAGTTCACCGCAAAATACGACGGCAAGGACTACCCCATTACCGGCGTGCCGAACGCTGATACAATAGCGTTAAAGCGAATCGACGCTAGCACGATCGAGTCCACTTCGAAGAAAGCCGGCGACGTTGTGATGACCGTGACATCGGTGGTCTCTAAAAACGGAAAAACACGGACCTCGACATTTAAGGGCAAGGACGCCCAGGGGCAGGATGTAAATAACGTCGTCGTTTACGATAGACAGTAAAGCGATTTCTTAAACTATTGGTGATGTGACCGGTGGTCTCTCGCAGGATCGTTGGCGAGCCTGCGTTGATCGTTGCCCGACACCGGGAGATATTGCCTGAAAGTTCGTCCTACTCGTTGTGGAACCCCAGGCAATGCCTACATCTGGGGAAATCCATGTATATTGTTTTGCGCCACCTGAATAGAAGACTTCGGTCCTTTCCTGTTCATACGTTCCTGCTTGACTAGGACTTGTATGCTCACGGGCGCACCTTCGGGTCCGGCGCCGGAGCCGACGCAGCTGGCTGCTTCGGCGCCTCGCACACATATTTTTTGATCGTTACTTGCGCAATCAAAAAGATAGTTTTTTGATCTCGCTTTTCTGGGTTGTCTTTGATGTATTGGAGAACCAAGTCAAGCGTAGTTCTGAGTGTCGCGTTATTGGGGACACAAATACGCTGACCGGTGTCGGACCAATTGAGCGCGAGCGTGCCGGCCACGCCAGCAACGTAGGCGAGGCAAACGTCAGGCGGACGATTGTTATCATATTGGCAAACCGCCAAAAAGTCGTCGCCCCTGTTTATTATGTCCGAAGTTTTCTGGGCTTTCGCTGCGCTTGAAATCGTCAAAGCCAAAACTGCCATGATCAGAGTTTTTATATATCGTGCCTTCATGCCTGTGCCTCCGAAGATGTAATGACCAGCGCAAGTTCAAAGTCCGCTATCGAACAGGGTTGCCGATTTCTCGACGCCTCTGACATACGAAACCCCACTGGGAAGATTAGCCACGAGCAATAAGATGAAGATTTCGAGCTTCATCAGGCACCTCCGTTCCCGTTTGAAACACTTCGGGAGAAGAATGCAGAGTCCTTCCGTAGTCAGCAATGGAACGAAAGTACGAGAGGATGAAACTGAAGTCCTAGCGGGTTAGCCCGCTGGGAAGCGCAGGGACAGCCGCAGGAGGGCTGGGTGTTTCCGTCCGCATCCCGGTGCGGCCACTTCGAGGGTGCCACGGCCAAAGGCCAGCACGCCGCCGCTCTCACGGCCTCCAGGGTGAAGGGTTTCGAGCCGTATTGCCTGCGCCACACAGCGCTGACGCGGCTAGCCGAGGCCGGGTGCGACGCCTTCACGCTCGCGCGAATCGCCGGGCACAGCTCCATCACCATCACGCAGCGGTACTGCCACCCGCAGGCCGACGCCATCGAGCGGGCCTTCTCCAAGCTGGGTGGGCACAATTTTGGGCACACTCAGCATCCGCAGCTTTCAGCCGCAGAGGAGGCTTCAACCACAACCGCTACTGTCGGAAAGGAATAGATGGTGAGCCGCGCAGGACTCGAACCTGCAACCCGCTGATTAAGAGTCAGCTGCTCTACCAAATTGAGCTAGCGGCCCACGGAAACAACTCATTCTATACTGGACGGTTCTTTTTGTCGAAACAGGCGGATCCTCTCCCCGCCCAGTACGCGTAAAGCCTGGCTTGCAAACATTCGACTTCCCAGCCGCTAGAGATGCGTGTATGAGAGGGGCTGGCTAGACGCAAAAGGTTGCGTTTCCTGCGATGTCTCCCGCTTTCCCCTGGCTGCGGTGGGCCGGCTTCCTGTGGCTGGCCGTGTGGCTTCCAGCCTACTGGTCGGTGTGGGGCGGGCCGAACTTTCTGCACCTCAGCGATATTGCCGTTGTTCTAACGTGTATCGGCCTGTGGAACAGCAGCGCGGTGCTGCTCTCGAGCCAGGCGATCAACTCCATGGCGGCTGACCTGGCCTGGTGCCTGGACGCCGGCTGGCGGCTCGTGCTCGGCCACCACCTGGTCGGCGGCACCGAGTACATGTGGGACCCGCGCTACCCGCTGTTCGTGCGGCTGCTCTCGCTGTTCCATATCTTCCTGCCTATGCTGTTGGTGTGGTCGCTGCGCCGCGTGGGCTACGACCGGCGCGGGTTGCTGGTGCAGTCGGCGATTGCCGCGCTGGTGCTGGCACTCTCGCGGCTGGTTGACCCCGCCCGGAACATCAACTATGCCTTCCGCGATCCGCTCTTCGGCCGATCCTGGGGACCCGCGCCGATCCACATCGCAGTCATCTTTGCGGGAATTCTGGTGATTTTCTACTGGCCGACGCATCTCGTCCTCGCGCGTTTCCTTCCGCCGCCGGCGCCGGATCCGAAGTAGCCACGCGCAAGAAGCGCCGACTCAGACATGCCGGCCTCATCCATGTGTTCTGCTGAGCGCGTAATGCATTCTCGGGGCGGTGCAACGCCGCGGGAGGCAAAGACACGGCCGGCGTCGTTCGAGTGACCCAATAAGACATCAGGCGGCGGAAGAAGAAAGCTCAGGCGAGATGAGCAGAAGCTTCTATCGCTGCGGCCACCGACTCTTCATCCTTCTGCCAGGTAGCCAGCAGCAAAACTTTCCCATTGAGCGGGGAGATGTGGATGTAGAAGACGCGCGAGCCGTCCCCGAGTTCGTAGAAATCCTTGCGGCGAGGATCGGGCAGCGCCGGCGCGCCCGCAGCCAGCAACTGGCGGAGGCTGTCCACGATCTCCTGGGGATGATTCCGCAGGTTGTCAATGTCCGGCTGCTGACTCAACCGTAGCACCATGGTCTGATCTCCCAATCGCTTCCATCCTATGTAACGCACTTCCGCTCGAAATGTTCCGAAAATCCCCAGCCCGCGTTCCAGCATCGCACGCCGGGCCCCCCCTGTCTCGTTCCGGCTGGCAGCGCGCCGCTTTTTGAAACTGCGCGTTCTCTCCATTAGACGATCCACCGCGCAAAAGGTTGCTAGCCGGCGGTCTCTTCTGTGCAAAGCAAACGGGCCAAATTGGCGCCTGTTCCAGAAAGTTGCGTCGCTACTCCCCAGATACCTGTCCTAAATCAGTACCTCTGGCCTGTAGCCCGGCCCCGTCTGCGCGCGTAGGCTCTGGGACTATGAAGGATGCGTCAGCTAGCGCGGGGCTGAGGGGCCGGCGGTTTGGGTGGGCATTGGCAGCGGCTCTGCTGCTCGTGGGCTGCCTGCCCGCGGGCGCGCAGACCCTGTCTCTCCCGGCACAACCCGTTACGTCGTCCACACCCATTTTTTCGGCTCGATTGGTATCGCCTCCCATGCCCGCGGGGCCGAGCTATTCCGAGCGCCTGGAGACCAGTGTTCGGGCGGACTACCGGAGCCACAACCTCAACTCGACCGTTGAATCCGCGACCGACTATGTGGAGACTCCATTTGTCCAGCAGACGCGCGTGCTGGTGGCCCGGTTCGGCGGCGGGCGATTTGAACTGGGCGGCTTCGACGCCCTGCGGCCGACGGAGAATTTCGTGTTCGGCCCGCCCGGGTCAGGCAGCCTACCGGCCTCGAGCCTGGGCCTGCAGGTCCACCCGGCCATTCTGGTTCCGCTTACCGACGAAAGCTACGGCCTTAGCCTTTCCATCCATCTCAAGCGCGATTTGCAGCCGGAGCATCCTGTGATGTTCTGGCGCTGCCTGGGGCGCGTGGTGGGCGCGGGTCGCGGCTGCCACTTGAACTGATCTGCACACAGGGCGACTCTCCTCGGTAGTTAAGGAAACTTCCTCCAAGGTAGGACACATCTACCAATGGCGTCAGCCGCGTCCGGGCCCGTTTATCGGCGAGCCGGCCGGGAAGGTTTTCTTCATCCGTCTTTAGTTCCTATCTTGATACTTGTGCGCGGCGGGCCAAATTGCCATAGTGCGGCGTCCCCCACGGAGAAAGCCCCGAGAAAGAAGACCTTGAGAAAAAGAAAAAGAACCAAGCTGGGGAAAGACAAGCGGCGCAAGCATCGGCACTGGCAGGTTACCGTCTATTACCATGACGGCGAGAGATTCGCGCGGGTGTACACGGACCGCGCCAAAGCCGCGAAGTTCGCCGAACGGCAGAAGAAGTCTCCGGTGGTAAAGGCGACGCGCGTGACCCAGGTCGACTAGCCCGCGGGCGTTCTCCCAGAGCCCAGTGCCGGAACTGCCAGGGAATGGAGGGCGGGTGTTCCTGTTTGGCGCCGCGGCTGCGCTTGTCGTCGCGCCGGGCCCATGCTATAAAAAGGACAAGCCGAGCGGCCGTAGTATAGGGGTAGTACGACAGCTTGCCAAGCTGTAGGCGGGGGTTCGAGTCCCCTCGGCCGCTCCATCGAATCCTCTCCCATCACGCACCCCGCTTCGCGGTGGGGCACAATTTCCCGCTCGCTTGTGATCAGGGCTGTTCTCGCCAATCATCGGCGGTCCCGAGTTCGGGCGATGGAGATATTGCTGTGCACGTCGCTCGTTGTTTCTCCAGCGCGCTGCGGTTCGGGCTTGGGCATCCGAACCAGGAAGTAGACCGCAGTGATCCACAAGAACGCCGCGGTGAGCCACGCCACCAACGAAGGGCTTAGCGCAAAAGGATTCGCAGCGCTCGCGACGGCCGACGGGACAATGCCTAGGGTTTGATTCACGGCCGAGTGCATCAGCATGGCGAGCAGGAGGCTTTCATTGGTGTGGGCATAGAGCCACGCGATGGCGACGGACAGCGCAGGCACCTCGAGTAGGAACACTGGGAATGACTGTCCGTAGTTGTCGACCCCCGGAACGAAGAAGATAGGCAGGTGCCAGGTGGCCCAGATCACTCCGAGCAGGACGCTCGCGCGCGCGAGTCCGAGGCGCGCCGCCAGACGGGGAAGGGCATAGCCGCGCCATCCGATCTCTTCACCTGCCTGTACTGGTGTCGAGATGACTATCGCCGCCACGATGACGTACCACGCCTCATTGCCGAAGCGCGGCCATAAGCCGGTAATGACGCGATGCACGAGCGCAACGGTGAGCTTGATTGCGGCCATATAGCCGATGGCGAACAGATACCATCGCGCACCCACCCGCCACTCGAACAAGCGACGGAGTAGTGCCTGCGTCCCCGGGATTCCGTTGTCCCGCGCCGTGACCCCGAGGGCTACCAAGGATGGAGCGAAGGTTCCGAGAAGCAACAACAGCCAGCGAACTACCGTAAGCGCTGGAACGGTCGACGCTGTCCCGTGGGAGATCGCTGCTGCGATGATGAAGCAGGCCCAAGTCACAGCGTATGTAAGAAAAAAGAATTTGAGGAGAGAACCCAGGGATGCTGCCCTCCTAACGTCGAAATACGTCAACCGCGCTGCGATTGTTCCCGCGCCGCACGGCGGGCGAGCGACTAGCAATGCCCATACGCCTACCGTGAAAGTGGCCCGATTCTACCGTGAAAGGCGGGGGTTCGAGTCCCCTCGGCCGCTCCATCGAATCCACTCCCATCACATACCCCGCTTCGCATTGAACTTGACATACGCAAGGGTCCGCAATATCTTGGCAACCTCTCGGTCGGCCAGTTCCTTCGCATCCGTCTGCCGGCAACGGTGTCGGTTCCACGGTGAACGCGTGTAGGTTGGCAACGAGGGTTTTCTAGATTCCCACTTCTTCCTCTGGAGGATAAAGATGTCCAAGCGAGCTCCTTTCCTGCTCATTGCTCTGGCGATGTTGCTGTTGACTTCGCTGGCGGCTTCGGCGCAACAGCAGCCTCTCCCGTTCACCTACGTTTCCGAATGGACCATCCCGCGGGCGCAATGGGACGACTACGAGTCCTTCAACAAGAAGAACACCCAGCCGATTCTCGAAAAACTGATGGCCGACGGCACCATCACCGGCTGGGGCTTTTACGCCACCAACGTGCACGACGAAAGCGGCATCACGCACGGCAACTGGTTCGAGGCCAGCAGCATTGCCAACATCGAAAAGGCCCTCGACGCACTGACCAAGGTGGCCCGGAACCCGATCCTGAACACGAGCGGCAAGCATCGCGATTACCTGGTGCGCTCGCAAGTGCGTGGCGCCAAGCCCGCCAGCGGGACCAACGGCTACTTGTGGGTAAATTACACGCAGCTCAGGCCCGGAAAAGCCGAGGAGTGGCGCGCGCTGTTTGACAAATACATCAAATCCCTGCTGGACGGCCTGGTGAACGACGGCTCGTTCATCAGCTACGAGGTGGATGCCGAGGTTGTCCACACCGATAACCCCGACGGAATCTATCTCGTTTATGTCGCCCCCAACGCCGCGGGAATCGACAAATTCCTCGCGGCCGTCGGGGCGCGTATGGGGCAAGGCACACCGGAGGAGCGCCGTGCCTTCAGCGAGGCCTACGCGGCGACCACGGTGCCCGATGCCCACCGCGACCTTTTCGCTCGCGTGCTGAACTATGCGGTGAAGTAAACTTCTTCCGGCAGAACCCCGGGGCGCGTGGAAGGCTTCATGCGCCCGGAGGTTGCCCGAGCGCACTTGCGCCGGTCAAGTTGACGAGGACCAGGGCGTGGCCTATACTTTCCTATACGCCTGTTGGGCCTTTCCTGCCTTTCCTTTTCCGGATCTCGAAATGACGAAAGGCACGTCGTGGCGGGCACAGCAGCGATTGACCCGCGCGAACCATTCTTCATCTCTTCATCCAGGCGATAGCTAGATGACCGAAGCCACCTGCCGGCGCGAGCTGGAACTCGAAATCCCCGCTGAGGATGTGCAGAAGGCGGTGGAGCGCGTGGCACGCGAATTTGCGCGCGCGGCGCGCGTCCCGGGCTTCCGACCGGGCAAAGCGCCGGTGCCGCTGATTCGCCGGCGCTTCGCCGAGGACATCAAGAGCGAGGTGCTACAATCGCTTGTGCCGGAGCGAATCGAGCAGGCGGTCAGCGAAAACAAGCTGGTCCCAGTCACGCGGCCGCACGTGGACAAGGTGGACTTCGTCGAGGGTGGTCCGCTGAAGTTCCGCGCCACGTTTGAGGTTCTCCCCGAGTTTACCCTCGGCAACTACAAGGATTTGGAAGTCGAAGTCGAGCCGCTCGAGATCACCGAGGCCGACGTCGAGAAGGCTCTCGAGGAGATGCGCGAGCGCGCGGCGGTGTTTGTGCCCATCGAAGGCCGCGCCATTCAGGACGGCGACTTCGCGCAGCTCAAGCTGCTGGGCACCCCGCAAGGCGGCGGCGAGCCGCTCCAGGCCGACAACGTGCTCTGCCACATCGGCGCCGAAGAAACCATGGACGCGTTCAACGAAAACCTGCGCGGCGCGCAGACGGGCGAGCACCGGCGTTTCGAGGTCCACTACCCGGAGGACTACCCCGACGCCAAGCTGGCCGGCAAGGTGTACACCTACGCGATCGAAGTCCTGGGCCTCAAGGAGAAGAAGCTGCCGGAGCGGAACGACGAGTTCGCCAAGGAGATCGGCGGTGCGGCCACGCTCGAAGAGCTGCGCAGCAAGATGTGCCAGACCCTCGAAGCCGCGCGCGACCAGCGCCAGGCCGAGCAGGCGCGCGACCGCATCCTCGGCCAGTTGGTCGCCGCGCACGACTTCCCTGTACCCGAAGCGCTCGTCGAGCATCAGATGGATGTGCGGCTCGAACGCGCCGTGCGCTCCCTGGCCGCACAGGGAGTGGACCCGCGCGCGGTGAACGTGGACTGGGTGGCACTGCGCCGGCGGCAGCGCGATCGCGCCGTCGAAGACGTCAAGGCCGAGCTAGTCCTGGACCACGTCGCCACGGCCGAGAACATCGACGTGGACGACCAAGAAGTGGAACGCGAGATTGCCGCGCTGGCCGAACGCAGTGGCGAATCCGCCACAGCCGTCCGAGCGCGCTTGACAAGGCAAGGAGCGCTGGATAGGATGAGATCGAAGCTCCGGAGTGAAAAAACTCTCGAGTGGCTCTACCGAAATACCCGGATCCGGACAGCGGAAGCGAAGCAGTAGCGGCAAGTTCTAACCGGGTTCCTCAGCGCATCTGATTCTCTATGACATATCCAGACGATCCCAGCCCGCGCGCCACGACGCTCATCCCCATGGTGGTCGAGCAGACCAACCGGGGCGAGCGGGCGTACGACATCTATTCGCGGCTGCTGAAAGACAACATCATCTTTATCGGCACGCCGATTGATGACCACGTGGCCAATCTGGTCACCGCGCAGCTCCTGTTTTTGGAAGCCGAGGACCCGGAGAAGGACATTTCGCTGTACATTAATTCGCCCGGCGGCTCAATCACCGCGGGCATGGCCATCTACGACACCATGCAGTTTGTCCGCCCGAACGTGGTTACCATCTGCGTCGGCCAAGCCGCCTCGATCGCGGCGCTGCTCATGGCGGCCGGAGCGCCAAAGAAGCGCTTCGCCCTGCCCAATTCGCGCATCCTGATCCACCAGCCCTGGATGTCGGGCCTCTCCGGCCAGGCCACCGACATCGATATCCACGCGAAAGAAATCCTGCGCATGCGCACGGTGATCAACAAACTGTTCTCGCAGCACAGCGCCCAAGCGCTCGAGAAGATCGAGAAGGACGTCGAGCGCGACTTCATCATGTCCGCGCAGCAGGCTAAGGAATACGGCCTGATCGACGAGATCATTTACAAGCACCGCTAGCTTCGTACGAAACAGTTAGTAACAAGATGGCGCGATGGTACCGCTCAGGGAAAAACGGGCCTAGAATGGTCGGTGGGACTTGTTTCGCAAGGGGAGGCCGCCGGAGGGCCGAGGACCAGTGAGAAAATTCAGTACCGACGAACCGTTGCGTTGCTCCTTCTGCCATAAGACGCAGGAGCAGGTGGAGAAGCTCATCAGCTCCCCCTCGGAGTATCCGCGCGCCTACATCTGCAACGAGTGCGTCAACGTCTGCGAGCAGATTCTCGAGGACGAGAAACGCGAGCAAACCAACCCGACCAACCGCCGCCTGCCGCGGCCGCCGGAGATCAAATCGTTCCTGGATGGGTACGTGATCGGCCAGGACAAAACGAAAAAGAAGCTGGCCGTGGCCGTCTACAACCACTACAAGCGGATTTTCCTGAACCGGCAACCGGGCGACGTCGAGCTGACCAAGTCCAACATCCTGCTGATCGGCCCCACCGGCACGGGCAAGACGCTGCTGGCACAAACGCTCTCGCGCATGCTGGAAGTGCCCTTCGCCATCGTGGACGCGACCACGCTGACCGAAGCCGGTTACGTCGGCGAGGACGTCGAGAACATCATCTTGAAGCTGCTGCAGAACGCCGACGGCGACGTGAACAAGGCCCAGCAAGGCATCATCTACATCGACGAGATCGACAAGATCTCCAAGAAGGACGAGAATCCTTCGATCACCCGCGACGTCTCCGGCGAAGGCGTGCAACAGGCGCTGCTGAAGATCCTCGAGGGCACCATCGCCAACGTGCCTCCGCAGGGCGGCCGCAAGCACCCGCACCAGGAATTCACCCCCGTGGATACCACCAACATCCTGTTCGTCTGTGGAGGTGCGTTCGTCGGTCTGGAGAAGATCGTCGAGCGGCGCGCCGGGCAGAAATCACTGGGCTTTCACACCGATACCCAGCCGGCCACCGCCAACCGCCGCAATATCGAGCTGCTTGAGCAGGTGCAGCCCACCGATCTGATCCGCTACGGCCTGATTCCGGAGTTCGTGGGCCGGTTGCCGGTGGTGGGCGTGCTGGGCGACCTGGACAAGGGCGCGCTGATTCGCATCCTGACCGAGCCAAAGAACGCGCTGATCCGGCAATACCAGCGGCTGTTCGAGTTTGAGAACGTGCGGCTGCGGTTCACGGACGACGCGCTCGAAACCGTCGCGGACCTGGCCCTGCAGCGCAAGGTGGGCGCCCGCGGCCTGCGCATGATCCTGGAAGACCTGATGCTCGAGCTGATGTACCACCTGCCCGCGCAGCGCAAGCTCCGCGAGTTTGTGGTGAATGCAGAGATGGTTCGCAGCCGCGAAATCAACTGGACGCTGCTCGAAAAGGCGGGATAATGGAGCGAGGGAACACCCGGGAGCGCGATGTTTAACCGGGAAAAAGCCGAATTGAAGCGCGTGCCGATGATGCCGGTGCGCGACATGGTCATCTTTCCCCAGATGATGACCCCGTTCATCGTCGGCCGCGAAGCCTCCGTGCGAGCGCTGGAAGAGGCGCTGGCCGGCGACAAGAAGATTTTCCTCGCCACGCAGCACGACGCCTCGGTGGACGACCCCAAGCCCGGCGAGATCTATCAGGTCGGCACGCTTGCCAACATCGTACAGAGCGTCAAGCTGCCCGACGGCAACATCAAGGTGCTGGTCGAAGGCATCGAGCGCGCCAAGGTGGTGCAGATCTCGACCGAAGAGGGTTTGTTCCGCGCCACGCTGCGGCTGGTGTCCGCCAAGGTGGAGACCACGCCGGACCTTGAGCAGGTGGTCAGCAAGGTCACCGGGCTGTTCGAACAGTACGTAAAGCTCTCGCAGAGCCTGAACTACGACACGATGATCGCCGCGGCGCGCGTGGATGATCCCAGCAAACTCTCCGACACCATCGCCGCCAACCTCCAGCTCCCCGTCGAAGAGAAACAAGAGCTGCTCGAGAACTTCGACCCGGCCGATCGCCTGCAGCGCGTGGCCGAGATCCTCGAGGTCGAAATCGAAAAGCTCAACGTGGACCGCAGCATCAACACGCGCGTGAAGCGGCAGATGGAGCGCGCCCAGAAGGAGTACTACCTCAACGAGAAGATCAAGGCCATCCAGAAGGAGCTGGGGCGGGGCGAGAAGAACGAAATTGACGAACTGAAGAAAAAGATCGACTCCGCCGGCATGCCCAAGGACGTCCACGAGAAGGCCGTCCAGGAACTGAAGCGGCTGGAGCTGATGCCGCCCATGTCAGCCGAATCCACCGTAAGCCGCAACTACCTCGATTGGTTGCTGGCCGTGCCGTGGAAGAAGAGGTCCAAGGAGATCCGGGATATCAGCGTGGCCGAGCGCATCTTGGAGGAAGACCACTACGGGCTCGAGAAGATCAAGGAGCGCATCCTCGAGTACCTGGCGGTGCGGCAACTGGTGAAGAACCCCAAGGGCTCGATCCTCTGCTTCGTCGGCCCGCCCGGTGTGGGCAAGACGTCGCTCGCAATGTCCATCGGCCGCGCCACCGGGCGCAAGTTCGTGCGCGTTTCGCTGGGCGGCGTGCGGGACGAAGCGGAAATCCGCGGCCACCGCCGCACCTACATCGGCGCGTTGCCCGGCCAGATCATCCAGTTGATGAAGAAGGCCGGCACGATCAATCCGGTCTTCGTGCTCGACGAAGTGGACAAGATGTCCATGGACTTCCGCGGCGACCCGTCGGCGGCGCTGATGGAAGTGCTCGACCCGGAGCTCAACCACGCTTTCACCGACCATTACCTCGACGTGGAGTACGACCTTTCGAAGGTGATGTTCATCTGCACCGCCAACGTGATGCACACCATCCCGCAGCCATTGCAGGACCGCATGGAGATCTTGCGCCTGCCCGGCTATACGGAACTCGAAAAACTCCAGATCGCCAGACGGTTCTTAGTGAAAAAGCAGCGCGTCGCCGCCGGGCTCAGTGAACCCAACCTTGCGTTCACCGACGAGGCCATCACGCACATCATCCGCTACTATACGCACGAGGCGGGCGTGCGCAACCTCGAGCGCGAAATCGCCAACATCTCCCGGAAGGTATCCCGCAAGGTCGTGAAGGAAGGCAAGGACATCAAGGTCGAGATCACGCCGGAGAACATCAACGAGTTCCTGGGCGTCATCAAGTACCGCGAGATCTGGGCGGAGAAGAGTAACGAGATCGGCCTGGCCGTCGGCTTGGCCTGGACTGAAGTCGGCGGGCAGGTGCTGGGCACCGAAGCCACGCTGATGGAGGGCAAGGGCCGGCTGACGCTGACGGGCAAGCTGGGCGACGTCATGCAGGAATCAGCGCAGGCCGCGATGAGTTACGTCCGCTCGCGCACGGCCAACTTCGGCTTGCCCAAAGATTTCTACCGCCACATTGATATCCACGTGCACGTCCCCGAGGGCGCCATCCCCAAAGACGGGCCTTCCGCCGGCATCACCATCGCCACGTCCATCGTGAGCGCCCTGACGAGAATCCCGGTGCGCTGCGACGTGGCCATGACCGGCGAGATCACGCTGCGCGGCAAGGTGCTGCCGATCGGTGGCGTGAAGGAAAAGCTCCTGGCCGCGCACCGCATGGGTCTGCGGACGGTCATCCTGCCGAAGGACAACGAGAAAGACATGGCGGAAATCCCGCCCGAGGTGCAGGCCAGCGTGGCCATCAAGCTTGTGGAGATGATGGACGAGGTCCTGCAACACGCGCTCGAGCGGCCGCTCCAGGTGACCCCGCTCCCACCGGTCCCGGAGGTCGCTCCCAAGTTCGAAGCGGAAGTGGAGAAAGATCAGGAATTGACCAACTGAGGGAGAGCATCGGCTTCTCCCTCCTGAACCCCTGAGGCAATCCCGCGGGGAATTCCGGGAGGCCCAGCACCGCCTGATCCAAAGGGTTTGTTGCGCTGGCCCAGTTTTCAAGTTTAGACATCCCGGTCGGAAGTGAATCCTGCCCGGAGTCGACTGTAACTTCAATCGAAGCCTGACCCCGAAATGTCGGGACCCAGGCATGAATCAAGGAAAGACACGATGAGTATTAGCCTTGCAGAACTGAAAGACAAAAACATCACCGATCTGGCCAAGATCGCCAAGGAGCTGAACATCCCCGGCTCCAGCGGCATGCGCAAGCAGGAGCTGATCTTCCAGATCCTGCGCGCGCAGACGGAGAAGAACGGCTTGATCTTCTCCGAAGGAGTGCTGGAGTGCCTGCCGGATGGCTTCGGCTTCCTACGCGCGCCGGAATACAACTACCTGCCGGGCCCGGACGACATCTACGTCTCGCCGTCGCAGATCCGCAAGTTCGACCTGCGCACCGGCGACACCGTCTCCGGCCAAGTACGCCCGCCCAAAGACGGCGAGCGGTACTTCGCGTTGATCAAGGTCGAGGCCGTCAACTTCGAGGATCCGGAAGTCGCGCGCAACAAAATCTTCTTCGACAACCTGACCCCGCTCTACCCGCAGGGCCGACTGAAGATGGAATCCACCAAGGAGAACCTCACCGGGCGCGTGCTCGACCTGCTCTGCCCGGTTGGCAAGGGCCAGCGCGGGCTGATCGTCGCGCCGCCGCGCACCGGCAAGACCATGATGCTGCAATCGATCGCCAACTCGGTCACCGCCAACCACCCCGAGGTCACGCTGATCGTTTTGCTGATTGACGAGCGCCCCGAAGAAGTCACCGACATGCAACGCACGGTCAAGGGTGAGGTGATCAGCTCCACGTTCGACGAGCCGCCGCAGCGGCACATCCAGGTGGCGGAGATGGTGCTCGAAAAGGCCAAGCGGCTGGTCGAGCACAAGCGCGATGTGGTGATCCTGCTCGATTCCGTCACCCGCCTGGCGCGCGCCTATAACGCCGTGACGCCGCCTTCGGGCAAGGTGCTCTCCGGCGGCATCGACGCCAACGCGCTCCAGCGGCCGCGGCGCTTTTTCGCCGCCGCCCGCAATATCGAGGAAGGCGGCTCGCTGACCATCATCGCCACGGCGCTGATCGATACCGGCAGCCGCATGGACGACGTCATCTTCGAAGAGTTCAAGGGCACCGGCAACATGGAGATCAACCTCGACCGGCGGCTGGTGGATAAGCGCATCTTCCCGGCCATCGACATCAACCGCTCCGGGACGCGCAAGGAAGAATTGCTGCTGCCCGCCGATGAATTGAACCGCGTGTGGGTGCTGCGCAAAGTCTTGAACCCGCTCTCGCCCGTCGAGGCCATGGAGTTGCTCCTTGGCCGGTTGGCGAAGACCAAGTCCAACGCCGAGTTCCTCGCCTCCATGTCCAGCCCCAGTTGAGAGTCGAGAGTCGGCAGTCTAGCTGCCTTCTCTGCGCCTCTGCGGTAAATCGCCTCGGCTTTGTCCCCGGCTTCCCCTGCTTCCTCTACTTCCCCTGCTTTGCGACCCATGCCTGGATGCGCGTCTCCAGCACGTCGAGTGGCTCAGCGCCTTCGACGTGCAACGCATCGTGGAACGCGCGGATCTGGAAGCGGGGGCCTAGCTCGCGCGTGGCGTATGCGCGCAGCTCGCGGAACTTGAGTTGGCCGATCTTGTACGCCAGCGCCTGCCCCGGCCAGACGATGTAGCGATCCACCTCGACCAGGATGTCGTGCTCGGTCTTGCTGGCGTTCTCGAGGAAAAACCGGATGGCCTGATCGCGACTCCAGCCCATCGCGTGCATCCCCGTGTCCACCACGAGTCGCACCGCGCGCCACATGTCGTAGGTGAGTTGGCCGAATTTGGAGTACGGGTCGGTGTAAAACCCCATTTCCTCGCCAAGACCTTCGGAGTAGAGGCCCCAGCCCTCGACAAACGCGGTATAGCCCACATTCTTGCGAAACTCAGGCACGCCTTCGAGCTCCTGCGCCAGCGCAATCTGCAGGTGATGCCCCGGCACGGCCTCGTGCATGGTGAGCGCTTCCATCTCCCACTTCGGGCGCGATTTCAGATCGTAGGTGTTGACGTAGTACCAGCCCGGCCGGCCCGCGGCGGGCGACCCGGGCTCGTAGTACGCAGTGGTTTCGGTCGGCGCCTTGAACATCGGAATCGGAGTCACGCCGTAGGGGAGCCGCGGCAACTTGCCGAACAGCCGCGCCAGCTCGGGATCCGCGCGCTTGGCGATGTCCCGGTAAGTGGTTACCAGGCTCGCGGCGTCATTGAAATAGAAGCGCGGGTCTTCGCGAAGAAATTTTGAGAATTCGGCAAACGATCCGCGAAAACCGGTCTTGGCGATGACCTTGTCCATCTCCGCGCGGATGCGCTTCACCTCGGCAAGGCCGATCTCGTGGATTTGCTGGGGAGTGAGACCCGTCGTCGTGTGCCAGCGCACCAGATAGGCGTAGAGGGCGGCGCCGTCGGGCAGCGCGGAGGCAGCGATCGTTTCGCGGCAGGCGGGGATGTAAGTCTGCACGAGAAAGTCGTGCAGCTTGCGAAGCGCAGGAACGACTTTGCTGGTATAGGCGGCCACCGCCCGGCGGGTCAGCCGCTCCCGCTCGGCACTGCGCACCGAAGCCGGAAAGTTTTGGAACGCGCGCAGCAGCGGGCTTTCGAGCGCATTGGAAAAGACTTGATCTTCGATCTGCTTGGGCACATCGCGGAGCGTAATCTTCGACGGAGTCCAACCGCTCCGCAGGCCCTGCTGCAGCAGCACAATGCTCTGGTCCACAAGCGCCGGCACGCCTTCGAGCCGCGCCACGATGTCCTCATAGTCGCTCGCGCGTTCGGCGGGCATGAGGTGGATCGCCCCCTCGACTTCCAATTGCACTCCCTCTCTCTGATTGAGCGGTATCCAGAGGTTGTGCGGAACGTCCAGGCCGAACGGGAGCGGATCGAAATGGTAGCGCTCTCCCTCGATCGAGTTTTCGACCAGCTTCTTGTAGAGGTCGTAGTTCAATTGCTCGGGCGGAGGGAGTTTTGAGCGGTCAATCTGGAGCAACGCCTTCAGGCTTTGCCGCGGATGCTGGTTTCTCTGCTCGATGGCCGCCGGAGAATAGTCCGTCCACCGGCGGTTCTGTCCCGGGTAGCCGACCGCCGTGGCTACTTCGGGATACTCGGTCATCCAGCGCTTCCAGTCTTCGGTCAGGAACTGCCGCAGCCGCTGGGTTTCGCTCGAGCCGCGCGCGGCCGCTCTACTCTCCTGCCTTTTCGGGGCGGGCTGCGCCGCAGCCGCGCTTGGGAGAAGCAGCCCGGCCAAGCAGAGCACAATCATCGAAAAAGATTTCGCGCGCAAAGGGCCTCCTAATGTGCGGGGGATTGTGGATTCGCCCGGCTGGGCGAGGACTCGTTTTCTCGCAGCCGGGCGAGCAGGACAATCAGCCGCGCGGTTTCTTCCACGTCCATCGCGGTGTTGTCCACGACAACGGCGTCTCGAGCGCGGACCAGCGGCGAGGCTTCTCGTTCGAGGTCGCGCCGGTCGCGTTCGCGGACCTGCTCGACGATGCGCTCGAGCGCAATCCGCTCGCCCTTCTGCTGCGCTTCGCGCCAGCGGCGCTCGGCGCGCACCTCCACCGAAGCGTCCAGATAAATCTTCAGGTCGGCGTCGGGGAAAACGACGCTGCCGATATCGCGTCCCTCCATGACCACGCCGCCGCACTCGCCGGCGCGCCGCTGCTCGGCCACGAGCACGCGCCGCACCCCGGCATACAGCGCCACCTTCGATGCGGCTTGCGACACCTCCTCGCTGCGGATGGCTTCGGTGACGTCGGTGCCGTCGAGGAGCACGCACAGGCTGGAATCGCCCGCGGATTCCAGGTCAATACGGGTTTCGCGGGCCAGCGCTTCGAGTTCTGCCGCCGAGTCGAGGGGCACGCGCTGTCGCAGAGCTTTCCACGCCAGCGCCCGATACATCGCGCCGCTATCCAGATACATGCAGCCGAGCAGCTCGGCCACGCGCCGCCCCACAGTGCTCTTGCCTGAGCCGACCGGCCCGTCAATGGCAATGATCAGTCTTTTCCGCCTGAGCACCATTCTTGGCTTCAGGGGGCTAAAGCCCCCCGCGATCCTCCTCCTCGACAATGTCGGAGCTAAACCGCCGACCGCGTACAGAAGGATTGCCACCCTCACAGCTCTCACGCAGCAGCATGGCCTCGGCCCCGAGGGGATCGAACCTTCGGGCCCGACAACACAGTCAGTACTTCTGATGGGGGCTTCAGCCCCTGAAGAAAAGGAAATCAAATCCGCTTGAACGCTTTTTCGATCTCGCGCAGCGAATAGCGCAGCACGATGGGCCGCCCATGCGGGCAGCTCATCGGGCATTCGGTGCGGGCCAGCTCCCCCAGCAGCCATTCCATTTTGGCCTGGTCGAGCGGCATGTTCACCTTGATAGCCGCGTGACACGAGGTCGAAGCGGCGATCTTCGCCTGCAGCGATTCCATGGAGATGGCCGCCGCCTCGCGTTCCACGCCGTCGAGGATTTCGGTCAGCAGACGCTCGGCGTCGGCGCTGGAGATGCCCGCCGGCGCCGCCTGGATAGCCACGCTGCGCGGGCCGATGTGATTCACCTCGAAGCCGTTGGCAGCCAACTCCTCGGCGATGTGCTCGAAGATCACCAGTTGCCGGGGGGAAAGCTGGGAAACCAGCGGCACCAACAGCCGCTGGCCGCTCAGGCGGCCCTCGCGACGCGCGCGCAGGTGCTGCTCAAACAGCACCCGTTCGTGCGCCACGTGCTGGTCAATGATCCATAGCCCCTGCGCGTTGACGGCAACGATGAAGCTCGTGTTCACCTGGCCGAGCGGCTTGAGGTCGCCGAGTTCTTCACCGCCCGCGCCTGCGGCCGGAGTTTCCAGTTGCTGCGTCGCGATTTCGCGGAATTTCTGCGCGAATTCCTCAGGCCGCGCGGCGAACTCAATCGCCTGCCCGGCTTCGAACCGGAACCGCTGCGCCTCGGGCCGCAGCGGCGCGCCGGTGAGTTCGAAACCTTCGGCGCCGCCCGCGCCTGCGGCAGGAATCAGCGGCGGGATGATCGCGCGCGGCGGGCCCCCCGGCGCGGCGCCGGCAGCCGCGCTGGCGACGAGGTTCCCGGCCGCCTCTGCCGCAGCCGCGGCCCCCGCTTTCGCCGCGGGAAAGCTCGCGATGGGCCGCGCGCGCAGCAGCGCCTGGCGGACACAATCGCGCGCGAAGTCGTGCACAAACTGCGGGTGGCGGAAGCGCACCTCGATTTTCGACGGGTGCACGTTCACGTCTACTTCGTGGTAGGCCAGGTCGAGGAACAACAGCGCCGCGGGAAAAGCGTTGGGCGGCATGATATTGCGGTAGGCCTCGTGGATGGCGTGCAGGATCAGACGGTCGCGCACTAGCCGCCGGTTGACGAAGACGAAGATGCCGTTGCGGTTCGGGCGCTGCACCTCGGGGCGCGAGACGAATCCTCGCACGCCCAGCTCTGCCGCCCGCTCCTCGGGCTCGAGCTCCGGCTCGGTGATCGCCGCGCGCACGGGCGAGCGGGTCAGCGGAATCTCCAGCAATTCTTCGAGCGCCTGCCGGCCGAAGAGTTGGTAGACGCGCTCGGCAAGGCCTTCGACCGGCGCGACGTTGATGATTTCCTGCGTCGGCGTCTTCAGCAGAAGCTGTTTATCGGGATGCGCCAGAGCGTAGTGCGTTACCAGCGAGGCGATGTGCCCCAGCTCGGTTGTTTCCGACTTCAGGAATTTTCGTCGCGCCGGCACGCAATAAAAAATGTCCGCGACGCTGACCGAGGTGCCCACGGGCACGCCAGTGGGTTTCACGCCCACCAGCTTGCCGCCGGCAAACTCGATGCGCGTGCCCTGCTCTTCCTCGGCCGCGCGCGTTTCGAGCAGCAGCCGCGAAATCGCGGCAATCGAGGGCAGGGCCTCGCCGCGGAAGCCCAGCGTGGCAATCGAGAGCAAGTCGTCGGCTGTGCGGAGCTTCGAAGTAGCGTGGCGCTCGAAGGCCAGCAGCGCATCGTCGTGCGCCATGCCGCCGCCGTCGTCAATGACGCGGATCATGCGCTTGCCGCCCGCTTCGACTTCCACCCGCACTAGGCGGGCGCCGGCGTCGAGCGCGTTTTCCACGAGCTCCTTGACCACCGACGCGGGCCGCTCGACCACCTCGCCCGCGGCGATTTTATTGGCAACGCTTTCAGGGAGGATTCTTATGCGCGACATTTGTCAGCGTCCCAAAGTATGAAACCACAGATGAACACAGATGGACACAGATAAGAACCAGCAATCGGGATGAGCCAGTTATCAGCCATCACTTCTTCCCAGACGGCTTCAGGGCGATACCTAGCTCATCGAGCTGCGCTCGGTCCACCACTGAAGGCGCGTCGGCCATCAAGTCCTGCGCCGCGGTGGTCTTCGGGAACGCGATGACCTCGCGGATGGACTTTTCCCCGGCCAGGAGCGCCACGACGCGGTCGAGCCCCAGCGCGATGCCGCCGTGCGGCGGCGTGCCGTAAGCGAGCGCGTCGAGGAAGAAGCCGAAGCGCTGCCGCGCCTGCTCGTCGGTCAGGCCCAGGGCGCGGAACACGCGCGCCTGCACGTCCTGCCGATGAATCCGTATGCTGCCCGAGCCCAGCTCGACGCCGTTGAGCACCAGGTCGTAGCCCTTCGAGCGAATCGAGGAGCGTGCGGCATCGGTCGTGTCTTCCAGCTTGTCCAGGTCCTCCTCGACAATGCCGGTGAACGGATGCTGCGCCGGCACCCAGCGCTTTTCGGTCTCGCTCCATTCAAACAGGGGAAAACCGGTCAGCCAGAGGAACTCCCAGCGGTCTTTCGGGATAAGATTCAGTTGCTCGGCCAGATGCAGGCGCAGTTGCCCGGCAATCAGCGCGGTTGCGTCGGCGCCCTTGATTTGCTCCTTCGCGGCGACGGCGAGGACCACATCGCCGGCCTTTGCGCCGGCGGCCTGGACGAGCTTCTTCACTCCTTCGGTGCCGAGAATCTTTTCAAGAGGTGAACTGATACCTTCGGCTGCAACTTTTGCGGTATAAAGCCCGCGCGCGCCGAGGGATTTGGCGCGCTCGGCGAGCTCGTCGAGCTGCTTGCGGGAAAACGCCGCGGCGCCGGGCACTGCCAACGCGTGCACCGGGCCTTCGACGTGCAATGCCTGGCGCGCAGAACCAAACAGCGACGTGACGTCGCACAATTCCATCCCGAAGCGCAGGTCCGGTTTATCTGAGCCGTAGCGGCGCACGGCCTCGCGGTAGTCCAGGCGGCGGAATGGCGACTTCACCTCGATGCCCGCTGCGGCGCAGGCGCGCTCGATCACCCGCTCGATAACTCCGAAAACGTCGTCCTGCCGGGGGAACGACATTTCCAGATCGAGTTGCGTGAACTCGGCCTGGCGGTCGGCCCGGAAGTCTTCGTCGCGGAAGCAGCGGACGATCTGAAAATAGCGGTCCATGCCGGCGATCATCAGGATCTGCTTGAAAATCTGCGGGGACTGCGGCAGGGCGTAGAACTGGCCGTGGTGGACGCGGCTGGGCACCAGGTAGTCGCGCGCGCCTTCGGGGGTGGAGCGGGTGAGCATGGGCGTCTCGATTTCGTAGAAGCCCAGCTCGTCGAGCGCCTTGCGGATTTCGAGGATCACGCGATGGCGCAAGGCGATGTTGCGGTGCGGCCGTGGCCGGCGCAGGTCGAGGTAGCGATACCGCAGGCGCGTCTCTTCGCTGGCCGTGACTTCGTCTTCGATGACGAACGGCGGCGTCTTCGCCGTGTTCAGCAGGTGGAGCTTTGTGGCGACGACTTCGACTTCGCCGGTGGCAAGTTCGGGATTCGGCTTCTCCCGGAGGATGACGCGGCCTTCGACGGCCACGACGTATTCCGCGCGCAATTCCCCGGCCCGGGCGTGCGCCGCGGGCTGAAGTTCCTTGTTGAAGACGATCTGCGCGATGCCGGCGCGGTCGCGCAGGTCAATAAAAATGAGTTGTCCCAGGTCGCGCCGCCGATGGACCCAGCCCAACAGCACGACGTCGCCGCCGGCATCCGCCGCGCGCAGGTCGCCGCAGTAGTGGCTGCGCTTCAAGTTGCCGAGAGAATCGAGCACGGTTTCTAAGCCCTTCGTTCAGACTTCAGGGAAGCAAGCAGTTCGGATTCGCTGAGCGCTTTCTGCTCGCCGTCCGCCAGGCGCCGCAGGATGAGCTGGCCCGAGGCCAACTCGTTTTCGCCGAGAAGCACCGCATAGCGCGCGCCCAGCTTATCGGCCAGGCCCAGCGATTTCTTCAATTTCATGTCCTCTGCCGGCAGCTCGACGCTGAAGTTTTCCGCTCGCAGGCGTCGCGCGAGTTGACCCGCTGCCGGGTATCCCCTCACGCCAATCCACGCGATGAAAACGTCCAACTGGCCGCCTACGTCGAGCTTCTTTGTCGCTTGGAGCGCCAGCACAAGCCGGTCGGTGCCGATGGCGAAGCCGATGCCTTTCGTCGGCGGCCCGCCAAGCAATTCCACCAACCCATCGTAGCGCCCGCCGCCGCAGATGGCGTTCTGCGCGCCCAGGCCCGGCGCGGTAATCTCGAACGTAGTGCGCATGTAGTAGTCCAGGCCCCGGACCAGGCGCCAGTTGACCTCGTATGCGATGCCGCGCAGCTTCAGTTGGTCCTGCACCGCACTGAAATGCTCGCGGCAGGCCGCGCAGAGATGGTCGGTGATCCGCGGCAGTCTCTCAATTACTTCTTGCTCTTCCTCGAGCTTGGAATCGAGCACGCGCAGCGGATTGGTTTCGATGCGGCGCTGGCTGTCAGGGCCGAGTTTGGCCTTCACTTTGCGCAGTTCCTCGCGCAGCCGCTCGACGTACGCCGGCCGGCAGTCCTTGCAGCCGATGGAGTTGATGTAAAGGCTCGCGCCTTCCAGGCCCAGCCGGCCCAGGAAAACCACCAGCATCTCGACCACTTCGGCATCGATCGCCGGATGCTCGGATTGGCCCAGAACTTCCGCGCCAATCTGGTAGAACTGGCGGTAGCGGCCCTTCTGCGGGCGCTCGCGGCGGAACATCGGCCCCATATAGTAGAGCTTCACGTCACCGGGCAACGTATGCATGCCATGTTCGATGTAGGCGCGCACTACCGACGCCGTCGCCTCCGGCCGCAGCGTCACCGAGGTATCGTCGCGGTCCTGAAAGCTGTACATCTCTCTGGAAACGATGTCCGTGTCGGCGCCAACAGATCGCGCAAATAATTCGGTCTGCTCGAAAACAGGCAGGCGAATCTCGCCATAGCCGTAGGTAGCGAACACGTCGCGGGCGGTTTGCTCGACGCGATTCCACAGCGCCGTCTCCGGCGGGAGGATGTCGCGGACGCCTTTGATGGCGCGAAATTGCCTTTTCTCTGCCACGTTGCTTCCCTGCTTCCTACGTCCCTGGTTCTCGCTTGTACGTTTCGGCGTACTCAGCGTAGCGGCCGGCGTAGCGGTCGATGGTCTCCTGGTCTTCGGGCGTGAGCGCGCGGCGGAACTTGCCCGGGCTGCCCATGAACAAGCTGCCCGGCGGCACGACGGTGCCTTCGGGGACCAGCGTGCCGGCGGCGATGATGCTCCCCGCGCCGATCTTGGCGCCATTCAGGATCACCGCGCCCATGCCGACCAGGACGCGCCATTCGATGGTGCAGCCGTGCAGGATCACGCCGTGGCCGATGGTGACACTGTCGCCGACGACCAGCGCGTACTGGTCTTTCATCACGTGCAGCACCGAGCCGTCCTGGACATTCGTCCGCGCGCCGATGCGCACCCAGTTGACGTCGCCGCGGATCACCGCGCACGGCCAGACGCTCGAATGCTCGCCGATGGTGACGTCGCCGATCACCACCGCCGCCGGATCCACGTAGGCTGATGCGGCGATCTGCGGCATCCGCCCGCAGTAACTGCGGATCAAGTCTTCACCTCAACTGCCCGGAGTCACGCAAGATTTCTGGCGCAGAAGCCGCGCATGCTTGCCGAAATAAACAGGCAAAGCTAACACACGCGCCACGGGCTGACAAGAAATGGGCGGAGGGAAAACAGAACACTACACGGGACACAGAGGAAAGCAAGGAACCCAGATCCGCCGCGCGGGGCTACAGGATCTGCACCACCGGGCCCTGCGCAGTGAGGTTGACGACCGAGAGCCGCGCGGCCACCGCGCGCGCCATGGCGTAAATGCTCTTTGCGCCAGGCGCATCTTCGCCCAGCGCCGCGACAGGCTTTCCGGTATCGCCACCGATGCGAACTTGCGGATCGATTTCGATCTCGCCCAGAAACGGCACGCTGAAGGCTTCCGCCATGCGCTGGCCTTCGCCGTGGCCGAAGACGTCAACGCGCTCGCGGCAGTGCGGGCAGCGGAGATAGCTCATGTTCTCGACCACGCCCAGCACCTCGACGTTCACCTGGCGGAACATCTCGATGGCCTTGCGCACGTCGGCCAGGGCCACGACCGAAGGGGTGGTGACGATGACCGCGCCCGAGACCGGCACGGACTGGATCAGGGTCAACTGGACGTCGCCGGTGCCCGGCGGCAGGTCCACCACCAGGTAATCGAGGTCGCGCCATTCCACGCTGCGCAGGAATTGCTGGATCACGCTGTGCAGCATCGGCCCGCGCCAGATCATCGGGCGGTCGCCGGGATTGAGCAGGCCCATCGAGATCATCTTCAGCCCGTAGGCCTCCACGGGCAGGATGCGCCGCTCGCTGACGGCCTGGGGCTGTTCGGTGGTGCCGAGCATCAGCGGCACGTTGGGGCCGTACACGTCGGCATCCAGCAGTCCGACGGCAGCGCCCATGCGCTGGAGCGCGATCGAAAGATTCACGGCGACGGTGGTCTTGCCCACGCCGCCCTTGCCGCTGGCCACGGCGATCAGGTTCTTGACTCCCGGGATGGGAGCCTTATCGGCCACCGCGCGGCCTCGCGGCACCTGGGCGTCGAAGTTCACTTCGACCGCGTGCACCCCGGCCAGCCGGTTGAGTGCGGCGCGGACGTCCTCGCCAATTTTGTCCCGGAGCGGGCAGGCGGGAGTGGTCAGCGTGACGGTCAGCGCCACGGCGCCGTCGTTGATGCGGATGTCTTTCACCATATTCAGCGTGACGATGTCCTTGTGCAGCTCCGGTTCCATCACGCTGCGCAGCGCATTGAGAATGTTGGCCTCCGTCAGCGAGGCGTCTGCCATGTGAATCTCCAGTCCTTCCCTCCGGGAAAGATCACCTCAACCGATAATAGACCTCAGCGACCGCGCGAGCAAGCTAGCCACGTCAGGCGTCCAGCCGCGTAGGCGGGGCGTTCTAAAGACGCAACATCCGCGCGCCGTACCATTGTTTCCTCTCGGCCGGCCAGTTACTTTGCCAGAGGGACGTGGGGCCCTCTCGGCCGCCTCGCTGGAGATGAAAGCGAACGTCAAAGCTCACACGGACACCAAGACCGTCGCGGCGCGCGCGTTCGCGCGCAGCATGAACATCCTGCTGAAGTTCATGCGCCTCTACGGGTTTGATCACGTGCGCACGGCCACGCAGTTTCAAACCACCTGGCTCGAATTGTGCGCCGCCGTGTCTCCCGAGGATGACACCGGACTTCTCCTGGGCGCCTCCGGCTCCCAGCTTCTTCTCGATGGCGTGCCCATGGAGACGGCAGCGGAGCGGAGCTTTGCCGAGATGCTTTCCGCTGCGGGCGTTTCCAGCGTTCATTTTTCGCCGCGTGTCACCCAAGAGGAGCTGGCCCGTTTTGTGCGCAGCTTCCCCACCGGCCGCAGCACGTCCGCAGCCCTCCCTGAGCAGTTGAAGACGGCGCTGGCCAGCGCCTCGGGCATTCGCATCAATGAGCTTCGCTTCATCGCCGAAGACACCGCTACAGCCGACGCCAAACTCTCCGCACAGATCATCGCCCGCACCATGGGGCCCCAAGCCGAGCAGTTCAAAGAGTGGCTCAACGACCCGCACAAGCTGCTCCAGTTGATTGCCGCCGCTGAGGGAACCAAAGGCGGCACGAGCAGCGGAGCCGGCGGGGGAGCCGCACTGGTCCCAAACCCGGCTGGCGCAGCCAGCCCAGCCCAGCAGGAAGACGACATCGCCGGCATCATGTGCGCGCTCACCCGGATCGGCCAACTGGGCGGCCTGCCCGACGCGCCGCCCGAGCCGGGCTTTTTCCAGCAGCAACTTTCCAGCCTGCCGGAGCGCGCCCAGGTTACGCTCCGTCAGGCGCTCGCCAGCCTGGCCGCTCAAACGCCCGCCAATCAGACGGACGAACCTGTGCTGCTGAAGCTGGCCGAGCACATGGCTATTCGCTTTGCGCTCGACCGATTCGAGCGCGGCGACGTGCGCGTCAATGCGGTGCGGCAAGTGCTCGACCGCATGGGCCAGGAGATTGACAGCCTGCGCAAAGTCCTCGGCGCGCATGAGCAGAAGATGGCCCGCGCCGGGCTGGCTGTCGAATCCTACGCCGACGTCCTCGACCGGCAGTTCTGGGCAGCAGTGCCGGAGGCCGGCAAGCGCACCGTGCTGCTCTCGCCCGAAGCCTGGTGCATCCCGCCGCGCAACGTCCGCCAGTACATCGAAGAGCTGATCGAGCGCGGCGAAACCGACCTCGCCCGCAGCATCCTGCAAAACTACGCCTCCTGCATCGCCAATGAAGATGCCCAGGCCCGGCGCAAGACCGCTGCGGGGCTGAGCGAATTCGCTGAGCTCTACGCCAGCGAAGACGGCCGGCTGCTGCTCGAAGCCATTCGCCGGGTGGGAGCGCAATTGACGCTCGAGCGCGACGCCGAATTGCAGAGTCTGATCAGCCCCGCTTTTGTCCGGCTGAGCCAGGAGGCCGCCAAGCAGCGCTGCTACGCGGCGATCGAACAGGTGCTGGCCTCGCTCGACGGCATCGAGGACCAGCGGCCAGCCTTCGCCCAGAGCCTGCGCCCCCGCACCGGCATCGAAAACCGCATGCCGGAGTTCATCGAGGAGGCCCTGCACGCTGAGCGCATCCCGCCGGGACTCCCCGACCTGCTGCGTTTGATGCCGCATTTGGCCGCCGACCAGTTGGCCGCGCGGTTCAACCGCTCCGGCTTCCGGGAGGATTGCGATCGCGTGGTCGAGTTGGCCCACGAGCTGGGCGCCGAGGGTGTGGCGCACCTGCGCGGGACGCTGCGCGCCGGTCCCGACGCCGAAGCTGTAGAGACCGTGGGCCTGCTCAGCCGACTGGATGCTTTTGCGGTGGAACAACTCCTCGCGGACCGCGTGCGCCTTTTGCCGCGCGCAGCCCAGGACCGCGCCGTGCGGCAGATCGCCGCGAGCGGCGCACCCGAGCGCGGCCGCGTGCTGCTGGCCGTGTTTGAGCGGCTCGATCCGCTCATCATGCCGACGGTGCTCGATGAGATCGGGATCCTCGGTGACATCTCGGCTCTCGACCGGTTGATCTCCCTTGCCCAAGGAGAGCTGCCGGACATGGGCACTCCCTACCTGCGGGTGAAAGCCATCGAAGCACTGGGCCGGTTACGCGCGACTTCGGCCGCAGAGGTGCTGCGTCACATCGTGGAGGCCAAGCATGTCTGGCGCTGGTCGCACGCAAGCGAGTTACGCATCGTGGCCATGCAAACTCTCCTGAAGATGGATCCCGAGGGGGCGCGGAGACTCCTGCCGCACAGCAACCTGACCGCAGCAGACCTTTCCATGGCGGCACTCGACCCGGTACCGGATTCGCATTGGAACCGGCAGCGACGCTACCCGCGGCTGCGGCTGGCGCGTTCCATTTCAGCAGCGACCACCAACCTGAAGGAGAACTGCCGCCTGGAGATCAAACTGATGAATCTGGGCGGTGGGCTGGCGGCCTGCGACCGGCATCTCGCTCCCGGCACGGTCATGGCGCTGAAACTGAATCCCGGCCTGCGGCCCGTTCGCCTGCAGGCGATTGTGCGCGGGGCGCGCACCCAAGCCATCACCTTTGAAGTGGCCGATATCGAGCTGGAAGAGCGGGCCAAGCTTCGCCGGCTGCTGCTGGATCTGGCAGCCCCGTCGAGCGCGGCCGGCCAGCCGAGCGGTCCAGCGCCGGCGTCAACCCGCTAACGCCCCCTCTCTTCTGCCGGCTGCCCGTTCCCGCTCGTTTCCGCAAACACTTTCGGCACCCGTGTAGAGCCGACTTTGCACCCGACGCGCGGAACGGGATAGAATGAAAGAGCGCCTGCGTGTCAATGGGAAGCAGTCTTGTTGTTGGGGGACTACTTCTTTGGTGTCGGGGTCTGCTGACCCGCACGCGGCCGCAACGAGAGGAGTATCCCACCGGGAAATCATGCGGGTAGAAGAAGTCTTCGATCGGGTAGTCGCGCGATTCATCGGCACCAAGCACGAGCGTGACATCAAGCGCATCATGCCTCTGGTGCAAGCCATCAACGTGCTCGAGCCGGAGATGCAGCGCTTGAGCGACGAGCAGATGCGCGAGAGGACCGCGCAACTCAAACTCCAGGTAACCGAGGCGCTCGAAGGCGTCGAGCCGGACGACCCGGAATACAAGCAGCGCCTGGCCGAGGCGCTCGAGCCGGTGCGCGTGCCGGCGTTTGCGCTGGTGCGCGAAGCGGGCCGGCGCAAGCTGAACATGCGCCACTTCGACGTGCAGTTGATCGGCGGAATCGTCCTGCACGAGGGCAAGATCGCCGAGATGAAGACCGGCGAAGGCAAAACGCTGGTGGCCACGCTGCCGGCCTACCTGAACGCGCTGGCCGGCCGCGGGGTGCACATCGTGACCGTGAACGACTACCTGGCCCGGCGCGACGCTGAATGGATGTCGCCGATCTACCGCGCCGTGGGTTTGTCGGTGGGCGTCATCGTGCACGACCTCGACGACGCTGAGCGCCGCGCCGCCTGCGCCGCGGACATTACCTACGGCACTAACAACGAATTCGGCTTCGACTACCTCCGCGACAACATGAAGTACGACCTGGCCGACTGCGTGCAGCGCGGCCACCAGTACGCCATCGTGGACGAGGTGGACTCCATCCTGATTGACGAGGCGCGCACCCCGCTGATCATCTCGGGCCCCGCCGAGGAGTCCACCGACAAGTACTACCGCATCGACAAGGTCGTCCCCAGGCTCATCCAGGACATCGACTACACCGTTGACGAAAAGCATCGCACCGCCACGCTGACCGAAGAGGGCGTCAGCAAGTGCGAACGGCTGCTGGGGCTCGGCAACCTCTACGACCCCGCGCACATGGAGACCATCCACCACGTCTATCAGGCCCTGCGCGCCCACACCCTGTACAAGCGCGATGTGGATTACGTGGTCAAAGACGGCGGGGTGGTGATCGTGGACGAGTTCACCGGTCGCCAAATGCCCGGGCGGCGCTGGTCCGACGGCTTGCACCAGGCCGTGGAGGCGAAGGAAGGCGTCAAGATCGAGCGCGAGAACCAGACGCTCGCGACCATTACATTCCAGAACTATTTCCGAATGTACAAGAAGCTGGCCGGCATGACCGGCACGGCCGAAACCGAAGCGGCTGAATTCGCCAAGATCTACAACTTGGACGTCGTGGCTATCCCCACGAACAAGCCGCTGATCCGCCACGAGTACGCCGACGTGGTCTATCGCACCGAGCCCGAGAAATTCGACGCGGTGGTCGACGGCACCCTGCAGGACGACGGCAGCTACGCGCACGGCATCCGCCAACTCCACGAGAGCGGCCAGCCGGTGCTCGTGGGCAGTATCTCCATTGAGAAATCCGAGCGCCTGAGTGAGCTGCTGAAAAAAACCGGCATCCCCCACCAGGTGCTCAACGCCAAGCAACACGAGCGCGAGGCCAAGATCGTCGCGCAGGCCGGCCGCAAGGGTGCCGTGACGGTCTCCACCAACATGGCCGGCCGCGGCACCGACATCCTGCTGGGCGGCAATCCCGAAGCCATGGCCCGCGAGCACTGCCTGAAGAACAAGCTCGCCATGCCCTACGCGTCGGCTGCGGCGGTGATCCTGCCGGACGAGTCAGGCAACGGCGCCAGCCCCAGTGTGGTGCTGTTCCAGCACGAGGGCAGGGTCTTCCAAGTACCGCTCGAGCAGTGGAAGCCGGCCTACGAGCAGTTTGCCGAGCAGTGCCGCGCCGAGCACGACGAAGTGGTGGCGCTCGGCGGCCTGCACATCCTTGGCACCGAGCGACACGAGGCGCGGCGCATCGATAACCAGCTCCGCGGGCGCGCCGGGCGCCAGGGCGACCCGGGCTCCTCGCGCTTCTTCCTATCGCTCGAAGACGACCTGCTGCGCATCTTCGGCGGCGAGCGCGTCAAGGCGCTGATGTTCCGCCTAGGGATGACCGAGGGCGTGCCCATCGAATCGAAATTGATCTCCCGGCGCATCGAGAACGCGCAGAAGGCCGTCGAGGCGCAGAACTTCGAAGCGCGCAAGCACCTGCTTGAGTACGACGACGTGATGAACAAGCAGCGCGAGACGATCTATTCGATCCGCCGCTCGGTCCTCGAGGGGAAAGACCAGAAGGAATACGTGCTGAACATCGCTGAAGACATCGCCATCGAGCTCGCCGAAACCTTCTGTCCCCGAGACCAGCACCCCGGCCAGTGGAATACCAAACAGTTTGCCGGCGAGGTGCTCAAGCAGTTCGGGATTGACACGCGCTCCGCCGGGAGCGACCCCGCGGAGATAAACCACGAAGAGCTCGTCGAAACCCTGGTGGAAGGCACCAAGAAGCGCTATGAGGAGAAAGAACAGCTCTTCGGCGCCGAGATGATGCGCTGGCTCGAGCGCCGCATCATCCTCGACGTGGTGGATACGCAGTGGAAGGACCACCTGCTCACCCTCGACCACCTCAAGGAAGGCATCGGCCTGCGCGGCTACGGGCAGAAAGATCCGCTGGTCGAATTCAAGAAGGAGGCCTTCACGCTGTTCGAAGAGATGATGGCGCGCATCGACACCGAGGCGGTGCGCTACCTCTTCCTGATGCAGCCGGCCCGGCCCGAGGACGAAGCGCGCAAAATCGAGCGCCGCCAGCGCCGCCAGCAGCAGGAGCTGCAATACCAGGCCGGCCCGGCCCAGGCGGAAGCGCCCCGGCCCGTTCGCGCCGGCGCAAAAATCGGCCGCAACGACCCCTGCCCGTGCGGCAGCGGCAAGAAATACAAGAAGTGTTGCGGCAAAGCCGCCTAGTGCCGCCAGCCTTTTCTCCCCGCATCCCGCCAGCCCGAAAGAGACCCCTCCGCAGAGCTTCCCGGCACTTCTGGCGCGCTGTTGACTGCCCGAGAATTCTTCCAGGCTTTTGCGTGGACACTGGGAGGGTTGTCTGTTAAGAAAGAGTTTACGTGTACGTGTAAACGGGGGAAGGGCAGGAGGATCATCTGATGCGAAAGCTTGTGGCGCTGTGTGCGGCAGTGCTGTGTTTTTCCTGTGTCGCGGCCGCACAGGATCATTCCGGCGTGCTGGCAAGTCCCGCTCCGGCGAAACCCGCGGCCGGCAGCCCGGCTGACAATACCTACGAGCCCTTTCCGTGGCAGGTATCGGTGGGCTACGAATACGTTCGAGCCACCGCCCCTGGCCCCGCCGTGAACTTGAACGGCTTCCATACGTCCGCCACGCGCTTCTCACACAACTGGCTGGGGCTCGAGGCCGCAGTGGGCGCTGCCTGGGGGCACACTCCCGACAATCAAACCGTAAAGTTTCTGTGGTACGGCGGCGGGCCGCGCGTCGCGTTCCACCGCCGGGCCAAGATCACGCCCTGGGTCCACGGCCTGTTTGGGGGAGCGCATCTCTTCCCGCAAACCGCTCTCGGCAGCACCACGGCGTTTGGCTACCTGGCCGGCGGCGGCGTGGACGTCAAACTGAGCCTGCACGTCTCCTGGCGCGTACAAGGCGACTTTGTGGGCACCCACTTCTTCAGCCAGTGGCAGAGTAACGGGCAAGTCTCTGGTGGTTTCGTTCTTAATTTCTAGCCCGGGCCAACCCGGTGAGGGGACCGGGCATCGCAATGCCTGGGGTGGGGGGTGTGTTTCTCGGACGACACGCCTGCCAGGAGGCGTTTACTGGTGGGTAGCACACGGTTTGCTAAGAGTTTGCATAACTTCTAGAAATCGTGCTTCGATGGGTAGGGGGTGGGGGGATTCTTCGGAATTCTTCCCAAAAAAACTAGAACTGAGGAGGATTGTTCATGCGGAAGATAGTGTTGCTGTGCGGATTAGTCCTAGGGCTTTCGCTTTCGGCGATGGCTCAGGATCAGCCCAGGTTTGAGGTTTTTGGCGGCTACACCTATGTTCGACTTAGCATTCCCGTGTCCGGCGCGTCAAACATCACTTCCAACCTGAACGGGGGGGGCGGGGGAGCGGCCTTGTACCTGAACAGGTGGCTGGGGGCTGTCGGCGATTTCAGCGGCTACAAAATCGGAACCTTAAAACAGGGAAGCACGAGCCTCGACGTAAGCGGCAATGCTTTTACCTATCTCTTTGGGCCGCGCATTCGCTTCGGGAGTGGGGGTCTACATCCCTTCGGTCAAGTCCTCTTTGGAGGGGCTCACAGGGGTGATATAACTTGCTCGACCAGCGACCCGACTTGCTTCAACGCCACGGGCGGCACGGGTGCCGTCTCCAGCTCTGACAGCGTGTTTGCCATGACCGCGGGGGGTGGAGTTGATGTCCCCGTGGGCCGTCATTTCGCCGTCCGCGGCCAGGTCGAGTACTTGCTGACCAAGTTCAAGGATGGAGTGAACGACCGGCAGAACAACGTGCGGATCTTTGCCGGAATCGTCATCCACTAAACCCAACCCACGCCGCGTATTTTCCGTCCCGAGAAGAGGGCCGACCCCCATAGGCCGGCCCTTTTCTTTGCTCCCGCTCGGAGGCACGCCCTCTCGCGTCGCCCTGCACTTGTGAGAAAGCCCAAGCGCACCGAGAGAAACGCGGCCTTTCTGTTTCGCGGGAGAGCAGTTCCGCGAAGGTGCGTTCCCCACCCGGGGAACTTTCTACCCATCCCGGGAAGGGCGGGTGGCTTCGTAGATTAACCCGATAGTCCTAACTGCTTCTCTTTCATCGCGGGCGGCGCGCGGGCAACTGGCACGTAGCTTGCACCGGGTCAGTCGCTCGCGTGAAGCACGATGCGGGGTGTGTGTTTGGCCGCGACTCCACTGCTCTCTTGCCAGGTAAACGGTTGCGACCAGGGCGTGCCGCAGGCTCTGGCACAGGAAGTCCTCTGCCTGGATCACTTCATCGAACAAGTCCGCGCGCGCCTCCGAGAGGCGCTTGAACTCTGCCAGCAGTGCCGGTCCATAAACCCGCGTGCCCTGGACTGGCTGCTGTCCGATGCCGATTTCGTGGTGCAATCGCTTTCGCAAGGCGGCCGGGTGTACGAGCCTTCGCAACGCGACAATCTTCTCGAGCTCTTGCTGGGTCTCGCCAATCTCCAGGAATACCTGCGCCATCATTCCGTGCGGGTGAAGCTCGGCGACTGACTCGGGTTCCCATGTCCACATCTGCTGGGGAGGCAGGCTCTCAGCTCTGGCCTGCACACTGCCGGACCTCGTCGGCCATCTTCCCTGCCAACATCAGCCCAACCATTCTCTGGTCGCGAGCCACAACCAAGTCGGATGGCCGAACCTCGCGGACGATTGTGCTCGACAAAAAAGTGCGAGAGCCAGGCCAGCGCGTATGGCTTGTCTGGGGCAGTGGGTTTCGGTGCTTGGGCCTCTTTGGGGCAGGACCCCGGCACGTGGGGGTGTCCACCGACTTCGGCACGCTGAAAATTCTACCTATTTGACCAACGGTTTGGAACTGAACATATTCATTCTGTGGGGGTTATCCGATTTCGTTTTGTAATTCTGGCTTTTTTGAGACCTTCGAAGAACTCTGTTTATATTCGCTTTATTTTCGCCCTATGTCAAGGGCCTGGGGCTCGACCATCGCCAGTTCCCTACTCGGCTCGCACTTAATCCGCTTACCTCATGCGGAGGCGAGACGGAATCGCTCCCGCAGGTTTTGCGTGGCCAGGGCCGCAAATTACAGCCCCGGCGGCGCATGCGACCAAGTTTCGAGGCTGTGCGGATTTTCCGCTATTGGGAGAGAGCTTCCTTCTTCTGGCGGGAGAGGAAGCGCTGGAGGTATCTGGCATCCTTCGGCGCCCGGTTATCTCGCGTAGTTAATCTTCGCTTTCAGCCGGCCCCTGCCTTTTCTCTTTCTCCCCGGCCCAACGGAGGAGGCCACGTCTCCGGGCAATTGACCTCTCTCTTCAGGGGTGCCTAGTCTTCTCCGGTAAGCAGCCACTCCATCGACTTCCCAAACTCCCGACTGATCCTCAGTAGAATCTCCGCCCCAATTTCCTTTTCGCCGCGCTCTATATAAGAAAGGTGTCCCTGACTCACTCCAATGCGCCTCGCGAACTCCTCCTGGTTCATATAGAACCCGCGGAGTTCCCGAATCCTCCGCCCGACATTCTCCCAGTCAACGGAGGCAGTCTTAGCCCGCAAACTTTTCCTTGACTTAATGATGTCCTTGGACATATAATAAGTCTGTGGACATTGACGCAGAGGAGTGCGCCAGGGTAGTCCAGAGGCCCCAGGGGCTCTTTTACATTCCCAAGGGGTGGCCGCGCAACGAAAAGAAATCGGGGGAGGTGGCTATGAGTCGCAACACTCAGAATGAGGGACGTCAAAGTCTGGGGGACAAGGCTCAACTCCGCCTTTTAGCTGTACAGAACATTCGGCTTGCGCGGAGAAGCTGGGAAATCTCCGCCGAACAAGTTGCCGTGCTGAGAGTCTTGACCGAAGAACTTCAATTGTCAGTCGTTGTTGGCGACCTACGGCTTCTTGACGGCAAATGGTATGTGACCCACGCCGGCCTGCTGCGAGTGGCGCGGCGCAATCACTGCTCGGGCATCCGAGTCCAGCCCCTCCGCGAGTTTTGCGATCCTGCCGCAGATCGCTGGGTCTTTAGGGCGACCGTTTACAAGTCCCCAGGCTCGAAGGGCTTCGTCGGCTACGGGGATGCCGATCCTTCGAACGTTTCTTCCTTGGTCCACGGCGCCGAGATGCGCGTGGCCGAGACCCGCGCCGTCAACCGTGCCCTCCGCAAGGCCTATGGCATCGGCCTGTGCTCGGTCGAGGAGATCGGAGCCTTCCCTACCGCCCTCGAGCCCACCCGAGAAAAGCGAAACACTTCCCACTCGACTGGCGGGAACGGCTCGGGCAATGGCCAACCACGCCTGCGTGATCGGCTCTGCCTGCTGATCCGCCAGCACCAGCTCAACCCCACCTTTGTCAAACGCTACGCCGCTGACTTCTGCGGCACTGAGGTCCTTCGGGATGCCAGCCGAGACTTGGTCGAGTCCTTTATTGACAGGCTAGCTGCATGGGCCGCCAAGGACCGCGAAGGGCTCCTCTGCAAGCTCCACAGCTATGCCCAACCCCAGGAGGTGAAACCTTGAAGCGCCACATCCCAGGGCTTCACAGTGAAGCCCAGAATCATGAAGACAACGCCCTGGAAGGGATCTTCCTGGTCCGGGTCGAACGAGCGTTCTACCGTTGGCACCCGCAGAAGCCCTTCTTCGCGCTGCGCCTGGCTGTCCTCGAGCCCAAAGAGTTTGCGGGCAAAACTATCTCCGGCCGACTCTACTGCACGCCAAAGGCGCTGTGGAAACTGAACTGGTTTCTGCGGGACTTTGGCTACGATACCGAGCTGCTCGGCCGGGATGAAGTCGATGAGAAAGCTCTTCTCGGACTGCGTGGAGTCGCCCGGGTTTCGCGCACAACTCTGAATGGTCGTTCCTTCCCCAACCTCGAAGGGTTTGCACCGGCCGGAGAGTGGGAGGAGCTGTCCGTAGAGATTGCGAGTTCGAGGGAGAGCGAGCAGAACGGGAACGGCCGATGACCTATAGCTACACCCAGATCAGCCAGTACCTGCGCTGCCCACGCAGCTATCGGCACCGCTATCTGGACGGCTGGCGGGAGAAGGAAACCCGTGCCGCCATGCTCTTTGGCCGCTGCTTTGAGAAAGCCCTGGCGGCTTACTTCCGTTGGGAGGACAGTGCTGCTGCCCTATTCAAGGAATGGGGAGCCTATCGCGAGGCCCCCTTGGAATACTGCAACGGTGAGGACTGGGACCGGCTAGCTCGCCAGGGGTTGCAATTGCTCGAGAAGCTGGCTCGGGACCACCAGCCGGTATCCGGAAGAGCCCGCAGGGCTGCTGGCACTGGACCCCCAGCTGATCTGCTACTCCTGGATCAGCGGCATCTCCGAGGTGGCCCTGGTCGTGTTCGTGCGCAAACGCATGTCCGAGATTCAGTACCTGCGCACCTCCATCACCGAAGAGCAGCGCCGGGAGTTTGGCCAGCTGGTGGAAGCCACGGCTAGCCAAATCGAAGCAGGGCAATTCCTCCCCCACACCGGCATTCGCTTCCCCCAGAACGGTTGCGTCGCCTGCCCTCATCTAGGCCTCTGCCTGGGGAACAAGCAGCTCATCGACGCCAAGCTCATCCGCCAGCCCGGAGCCAGTGACCTTGATTGGCTTGACCAGCTTGACGACTAACGGAAGGCCCCTGCTGCCCCCCAAGCTCAACCGCCGCCGGGCCCTGTTCGTGCTGGCCAAGATCGAGGAGATCCTGGCCTGGGAGCAGAACACCGAGCGAGAGCGAGAGACCCGCTTTGTGGAGTTGGGCCGCTATCTGTGCGAGGTCCGAGCTGGGCAGTACTGGCGGCTGGACAATCTGGGTTCCTTCGACGAGTTTCTGGAGAGGCGCTTCCCAGGATCCCGCCGCAAGGCCTACTACCTGATGGCCATCCACGAGCACCTGCCGCGGATCCCCAAACCCGACCTCAAGCTGGTGGGGTGGACCAAAGCAGCTGAATTGGTGAAGGTGGCGCGGAGGGATGGGCAGCGGTTCGATAGTGCAACCTGGTTGCACAGAGCCCGAGAGCTACCCAAGGAGGAGTTCAAGCGGGAAGTCGAGCGCCACCTGACCGGGCAGGAGACCGAGCCGTGGGAGATCATCTACTTCAAGCTGTACAAGAGCCAGCTGCCGGTGATCGAGCAAGCGCTGGAGACCGCGGCGCTGATGCTGGGCACGGACAAATCCCGCGGCTACTGCCTGGAGATGATCTGCGCCGACTTTCTGGCTGGGGCGAACCTTGAAAATGACAACCCGAACGCCCTGCTCCTTTCTCTGAATCGGCTTGTTGAATATCTTCCCCGTGCTCAGAGGACACAGTTTCTCGAAAGGGCAGAAAAGGGGTCGTGACTCGATTGCGCCCAAGGCAGCCCAGACTTCGGCTCGACCCAGAGTCTTACCGACGTCTACGGCAGCAGGTATTGGAGCGGGACGGCTGGCGGTGCCAGCACTGTGGGCATCTTGGCGAGCTCCAGGTTCACCACATCGAGTCGCGAAGCCGGCTCGGAGACGATGCCGAGCAAAACTTGATCAGTCTTTGCACTCACTGCCATCGAGAGATGCATTTCCGACGCGGCGGACTTCCTCGGCCATCTTCCCTGCCATCATCAGCCCAACCATTCTCTGGTCCGCAAGCCACGACCAAATCGGATGGCCGAACGTCGCCGGACGATTGTGCTCCACGAAGAAGTGTGAGCACCAGGCGAGCGCGTAAGGCACCAGCAGCGCGGCCAGCACGTACCATGCGTTGCGAAGCACTAGCGCCAGCGCCAGCAGCAGCCAGCCGAGAAGCGTGCCCGTGAAGTGCAACCCGCGCGTGAGCGGATGGCGATGGGCGGCGACGTACTGCGGCCAGAAATCAGCGAATGAGCGGGGCGGCTGCATCAGTTTCCTCGGGAGGTTGATTCTACAGCAAACCCTGGCAGGTTCGCGCCGTCATGTTAGAGCAATTGGACTCCTCTCGCCAAGCTCCGCAGTGCACACGATGGCGCTGTGAAAGAAAATCCCTCTCCAGCATCCATCAAGTCAGAAGCAAGCGGGCTTCAATCCGCCCATAGGAAAGCCCTCCCAAACTTCATAGGGATTCCATAAAGTGAAGGTATAGCCCCCACCCTGGGAAGGGCAACCTCTTTCATAACTGCCTGTAGTTTAAGGAGATATACTCTATGTCTGCTTTGGTAGGACAATTGCGAAGTTTCAATCTCGTGCTTCGCTCTGGGGCGGAGCGCAAATGCGTTCCCGCATGATTTGTCATCTTGTATAGAAATGCATCGGAATTCAGACCAAAAAGGAACCCGGTAAGACCATGCGGTAGTTCTTCTGTTAGGTTGGAACCTCTGTGCAACTTCTGACCGAGGAGAGACAGCGATGAGGATTGCAAAGAAGTGGTGCGTGGGTTTGCTTGGGCTCGTGATGCTAGGGGGGGGCCTTACGGCCGCCGCGCAACGCCTTGACGGCGATCTCAGCGGCGAGGTGAAAGACGCCCAGGGATTGCTCGTGGCTCACGCCAAGGTCACGATCATCAACCAAGGCACAGGCGTGAAGCGCGAGCTGGAAACGACCGAGGCGGGGACCTTCTTCGCCGCCAACCTTCTCCCAGGCCTCTATACCGTTCAAGTGGAGCAGTCCGGGTTCAAGAAGGTAGTCAAGCCTGGGATAGAAGTAATCGCCAACCGCTTGGCGGAAGTCACCCTCGTTCTGGAGGTGGGCACCGTAGCGGAAACACTCACCGTGGAAGCCGGCGCCCAATTGGTGGATACGCAGACGGCGACCCTGGGGAACACATACACCGGTGAACTGTTGCACAGCCCAGCCCTTGCGCAGGGTGGGAGCATCACCGGCAGCGTCATTAACCTGGCTATACTCGCGCCCGGCACCAGCACCCAGGCAGGCGGTGTATCTGGGGAAGGCGGATCTATCGGCGGCAACCGCCCTCGGAACAACAGCTTCACGGTCGACGGGCTGGACAACAACAACTCGAGTGTGACCGGACAGTCCGCGCCCGTGATCGCCGAGGCAGTGAGAGAGTTCACGCTACTGACCAACCAATTTTCGGCAGAGTATGGGCACTCCTCCGCCGGACAGTTCATCATCACTACCAAGTCGGGCACGAACCAGATTCACGGCGAGGGCTGGTGGTACAACCAGAACCGTCACTTCAATGCGCTCGATAACTTGAACGCCGCGGCATTCCAGGGAAAAAACCCGCCGCGCTTTGACGCGAATCGCTTGGGCGGGCAGGCCGGCGGCCCCATCCTGAAAGACAAGTGGTTCTATTTCGGGTCGTATGAATTCCAAAATCTCGGCCAGCAGGGGGCATCCAGCGGGGTCATCCTTGTGCCTACACAGGCCGGACTGTCCGCCCTGCAAGCGCTGGCGTCCACCTCGGGCAGCGGTATCAGCCCCGTCAACGTGAAGCTTCTGGCCGACCACGTTCCGGTGGCCCCGACGGCCAGCAGTTCACTGAAGGTGTGCAACGAGCTCACCAACTCCACCTGCGATCCGGCCGGAGCCTCTGTGGCCATCCCCATCGGCCAGTTCACAGCCACCACGCCACAGTTCCTGACCACGCATCTCTTTTTGATTTCCCAGGACTACCAGACGGCGCGGCACAAGGTCAGCGGGCGGTTCCATTACAGCCGGGGCCGCACCATCGTGGCCGGCTCACTGCCTGTCTCGGAGTTCAACAGCTCGCAAATCTTCGACACGCGGCGCGCGACCATCAGCGACGCCTTTACCGTCACCACCCAGGTGGTGAACGAATTCCGTATAGGCTATCTGCGCATCACCGGCCCGAACCTGCCGGTGGGAAACATCCCCGCACCGACCGGCACCGACACCTTTGGCAATTACAGTGTCCAGGACATGAGCCTTGACATCGGGCCGAGCGCCAACTTCCCACAGAGCTCCGCCGCGAACACCTACCAAATAGCCGACAATATTACGTATGTGCACGGCAAACACACGTTCAAAGGGGGTGTCGATGTCCGCGACATCATACGAGGCAGTTTCTTCCTGCCGCGCGCCCGCGGCGACTACTCCTGGATCCCTGGTGGAGAGGGGGGTAGCACAGCGGGCTCGCGCAACCTCAGCGGGCTCGATGGTTTCGTGCGTGACACCTTCCCTTCCGACGTGGCCATCCGCGGCGTCGGCAACGGCTTCTTTGCTCAAAACCGACTGGCTGCCTATGCCTTCTTCGGGGATAGCTGGAGAATCCATCCGCGGGTGACTCTCGACCTGGGGGTCCGATATGAATTCACCCAGCCGGCCCGCGACAACAATCTTCAAGACCTGAACGGCCTGGCGAACGTGGACTCTATCCGAGGCGAGACTTACACGCCGCAACTGCTTGTGGCTCTGGGAAGTTGCGCGAGCGTGGCTAGCTGTTCGGACCCGCTGCTGGGCACAAGAATCTTCGATAGCCTCAGCCCAGCTCATCAGCAGACCATTACCAAGCTTGTCGGCGACTCCCTTATCTTCCATCGGCCCACGGCATACAGTAGAGACATCGCTCCCCGGATCGGCATTGCCTGGGACGTGTTCGGGGACGGCAAAACCTCGGTGCGGGCTGGCGCGGGCCGTGGTTTCGACCTCCTCTTCGGCAACCTGGCTCTCTTGCAGCTTCCGCCGCAGCTTCAGGCCGAAAACCGCGAAACCAACGCATGCAGCCTAAAGCCTTCCCCGACCTGGTGCGCAAACACCGTAAATGGCGACCCGACAAACCCCGGTTCCAATATCCATTTCAATTCGATCGGCTTCCTGGCGGGAGGCGGCTTGCTCCCGGTTCTACCCGTGACTACCCAGACGGATCCAATCGTGGCGCGGCAAGCGACCGGAAACTTCGTCGTCAACGAGAGAACCCCAGAAACCTGGACCTGGACGCTCGGTGTGGAGCGCCAATTCTGGAACAACTGGGTGGTCGAAGCCCGCTACGTAGGTACGCGGGGACTGCACCTTCCCCTCCAGCGCCAATTGAACACCGCCATCCCGCTTTATTTTACCCAGCCACAATTGGACCTGCCGGTTTTCGTTAAGATGTCGGACGTGCCCTCGAGCTTCGCGGCGGGTGCACCCACGTTGAAGGCTTTTCAGTCCGCCATTTCAACAAAATTCGGCTCGCGCATCCTCAGCCCCTATGGCTTCAACGGGGCCCTGACCGAGTTCACCTATGACGGCGACTCCATCTATCACGGCGGCTCGATCAGGGTCGAACGTCGGTTCAGCAAAGGATTGCTGGTCCAATCCAACTACACCTACAGCCGGACGATTGATGACAATGAGAATGAGCTCTTCTCGAGTGTCGTCAACCCCCGGCGGCTGTTCGACCAGACTAACCCTCACTGCTGCCGCGGGCTCTCGGGCCTAAGCCGCACGCACAAGTTCGTCTTCACCTGGGTTTATGAGCTTCCCAAATATCGGGGCGGCTGGGCTCCAGTTCGCGGCATCCTAAACGGCTGGTCCTACTCCGGCGCCTATATAGCTGAGAGCGGCCAGCCGGTCACCGTCATTTCTCGGCGGGACATCAACGGCGACGTGGACACGGCGGGCGATTGGGCCTTCCACAACCCTGGGGGGACTCCCAACACGGGCGCCACCAGCAAAACAGTCTGCTGGAATGGCACGGCAGTGAGCATCGGTTGCAGCACGGCTTCGCAGATTGTGGGGTACGTCTCGACGCTAGACAATGCCGAGTGGATTCGACCCGGCTTGGCCGGCGTGACCAACGGAGGCCGCGGCAACCACATCGCTGGCTTTATCAACAATTGGGACATGGCCCTTTCGAAGCGAACACCCTTCTGGGGTGAGGGCCGGTACCTGGAATTCACCGCGGAGGCTATCAATGTCTTCAACCACTCGTCGTTCACCATCGGCACGGGCTCGGCCTTCAACTTGTCTGGCCCAGCATCTCCGGCGGCCACCAATACCGCGTACGTCCAGCCAGGAACGGCGAATTTCCTGAAGGATAATAGCTTCAGCGGAGGATTGGGTCAGTCACCGTATCAGCGTGTGCTCCAACTCTCGCTGAGGCTTGTTTTCTAGATCGCTAGAAAAAGTAGAGCTTGGTGGCGGGGCGACAATGCCCCGCCTTTTTTTGCCGTTGGGTCGCCCGGGAGATCAACGGCCGAGCTAGGCAAGGGCAATTCCCTTGCAAAACATGCTTCGGCCCCCTAGAATCTCCTCAAATAGATTCTGGGTAATCGGGTCTCGAGGTGCCCCTGTGACTTCGGCGTCCCGCGCTGCGCTCCGTTCCCTTGCTAAGGAGTCCCGCAAGTTCGCCGCGCAATGGAGCTTTCTTCTGGCGGCGTGCCTGATCCTTTGGGGAACGGTGTCGGCCCGAGGCCAGGGAGTCGCAGGGTTGAGCAGTTCTGATAGTCGGGGAACAGGCCGGCAACTCATCGAAGGCCGCGTGCTAACCGAAGGGCAGCACGTTCCCTTGCAGGGAGTTCGCGTGACGCTCACCGGCTTCAAGGGCGACGACCGATCAACGGCCGTCACGGACCACAGTGGCATGTTTATCTTCGCAAATCTTCCCGTCGGACAGTACACGCTCACGTTTGCCCATCCAAACTTCCAGGAACAAAGCCAGCAGATCGAACTTTTGCAGGGCGGCCAGCGCGACTTCCTAGTCCTCATGTCCAAACGACATAGCCCAGAAGACGCTCCTCCCCAGCCCTCAATTGCCGCCTGGGCGCTCCAGATTCCTGGCCGCGCCCAAAAAGAGTACGACAAGGGCGTCAACGCTTTGCAAAGAGAGAAGAACCCTCAAAGTATCGCCCACTTCCAGGCGGCCATCCAGCTTTACCCGCGGTTCGCGGCGGCCTACGCAGCGCTGGGTTCCGCACAGCTCACCCTGGGCGACAGGAAGGCCGCGGCCGCGGCATTTGAGAACGCACTAGAGATCGATGATAACTTGCCGGCCGCGTGTTTGGGCCTGGGTACACTCTACGCCATGGAGCAGCGTTACGCCGAAGCAGAAAAACAGCTTCTGCGCGCCCGGATGCTAAAACCGGACGATTGGCGAGTCCACTACCAGTTGGGGGAAATGTTCTGGCGCATGGGCAACTGGAGCAAAGGCGAGGAGAACCTGCGCCGCGGCGTTGAGTTGCACCCGGAATTCGCACGCCTCCATCTGTTGTTGATGAACGTACTGGCGCTCCAGGAAAAGTATCCCGAGGCGCTGGCGGAGATGGAGAAGTTTCTGCGCATGTTTCCCCAAGATTCCTTCGCGCCGCAGGTGCGACAGAAAAGAGATCTGTTGAAGGCGCAAATCGAGAAGACCGCGATCCTCGAGCCATCCAAGAAACCTTAAACCCGGTGCGGGAGTTACTTCACAACCCTCTTGCACCAGTGGCTCCTCTTTTTCACAGATGTGACTCGCGCCGCAGGCCATCCTCACACTTCTGCTATCTCCACGGAACGAAGGAAGATAGTAGCCCTTATCTAGTCGCCTGGTTGGAACCGGAAGATCTTTTACTCTGAGCCGGATCATATGAAATTCCTGGCCGCTTCGGCGTCCACGGGTGCGTCCAGAAACTCCAAGGATCGTTCGTGGTTTGCTGAAAGCTGTCCACTGGAACATAGTCCTCCTCAACCCGCGTGTGAGCCGATGGCGATGAGCAGCGACGTATTGCGGCCGGAACTCAGCGAATGAGCGGGGCGGCTGCACCAGTTCCCTCGGTGCGTCGATTCTACAGAAAACGCTAGCAAGTCGCGCCATCGTGGTGGAGCATTTGAACTATGCTCTCGCCACTGTTCGCAGGTGCGTACGATGCGGGTATGAACGAGGATCCCTTTCCAGCGTGCATCAAAGTAAGAAGCGGGAGGGGCTTCAGTCCACCTGCAGGAAAGGCCTCCCAAACTTCATAGGGATTCCATAAACTGAAGACATGCGGACATCTGAAGGCCCAAATCCAGACCTAAGTCCTTATATATTAATATGATGAACTTTTGGTCAGCTTTGGTAGGACAATTGCGTGGTTTTGGCTTTAGCCTGTGGTTCTGGGGAGCTAGAATCACTCTGTCGTGATCGCTATTCTTATTCGAGATGCACTGAAATTAGACAAAAATACAGCTGGCTGGTAAGGAAGTTCTCCGAGGAGGACCTCATGATTTCCCAGCGAATCCTACTTATGGTCGTCGCCCTGGTAGTGGTGGCAGGACTTGTGCCGGCGCGGATGGCCGCACAGACGCAGACCACCGGCGACATCACCGGCACGGTGACTGACCCGAGTGGTGCAGCGATACCGGACGCGAAAGTGACAATCAAAAGCGTCGAAAAAGGGTGGGTCCAGGAAAGCCTGACCAACGCCTCAGGTGTCTATCGGTTTTTCTTGACGACACCAGGCAACTTCAGCGTCACGGCAGCGCACAAAGGATTCCAGTCCACGACGCAGGAGACGGTGGTCTACCTGAGCCAGGTGGCAACGGTGGACTTTCAACTGAAGCTGGCGGTCGCAGAGCAGACGGTGACGATCACTGAGGAAGCCCCACTGCTGCAGACCGCAAATGGCAACCTAGCGACCACTCTGAACCAAAAGCAGGTCCAGGACCTCCCCAACCCCGGCAACGACCTGACCTATGTCGCCCAAATTGCTCCGGGCAGTGTGATGAACACGCAGACCGGCTTCGGCAACTTCTCCTCCTATGGGTTGCCTGGGAACTCGAACACCTTCACCATCAACGGAATGGACAACAACGATCCTTACCTAAATCTAAACAACTCCGGGGCCACCAACCTGATGTTGGGACTGAACGAGGTCCAAGAAACCAGCGTGGTTACCAACGGGTATTCGGGCCAATATGGCGGCCTGGCGGGCGCGAACGTGAACTATATCACGCGGTCCGGCGGCAATGAATTCCACGGCAGAGCCACCTACCAATGGAACGGCCGCAGATTCAATGCCAACGACTGGTTGAACAACGCTTCGGTACCGCAAACGCCGCGGGCGTTCTCCAACGCAAACCAGTGGGGCGCCGACTTTGGCGGGCCGATCAAGAAGGACAAACTCTTTTTCTATTTTGACTACGAGGGCCTGCGCGTGCTGTTGCCGGCCACGCCTATACCCGTCAGGGTCCCGACCGTTGCCTTTGAAGATGCCACCATCGCTAATCTGCAAGCGAAGGGCTTCACCAACTCCGTTCCCTTCTATCAGAACATTTTTAAGCTGTATAACGGCGCCCCTGGAATCGAGCGCGCTGTTGACCTCAAGCCCAACGCGGCTTGCCTGGCCCTATTAGGGGGCGCGTCCTGCCGGCGATCCTTCGAATCCAGTCCGCCAGCCAACTTGACTTGGGAGCGCACATGGGCTCTGCGCGGCGACTGGAACTGGAGCAAGAACGGAAGGCTCTTTGTTCGGTACCAGAACGACAACGGACTGCAGGCCACCGGCACCGATGTGATCAACAAGATTTTCAACACTTCCAGCCCGCAGCCCCAACATGTGGGGCAGTTAATAGAAACACACAACTTCGGTGCCAACGCGACCAACCAGTTCATCCTGTCGGGCGCATGGTACCAGGCCATCTTTGATCTCGCCGATCCCGCCGGAGCGCTTGCTGCGTTTGGCCCGGATCTGCGCTTCCGGGATGGGTCCTTCCACAGCCTTAATCCTACGCGGGCCTTCCCGCAGGGCCGGATTGTCACCCAGGCCCAGATTTCGGACGATTTCTCCCGCGCGGTTGGCAATCACGCGCTAAAATTCGGGGTAAAGTACCGCCGCAACGACATCACCGACCTGGGTTTCCAGAATCGCGTGCGGGGTGAAATCCTGTCAACATTGGCCGACTTTTTCAATGGCGAGGGTTCCTCGACGATACTTCAGCAGCGATTCCCCGTTACCGGGACGGAGCAACGCTTCAAAGTCTTTTCGATGGGCGGGTACGCCGAGGACGGTTGGCGCGTGACGCCGAACCTTACGCTGACCATGGCTTTGCGCGTGGAGCACGCCTCCAATCCCACTTGCAAGGCACGCTGCTTCTCCTATCCCCTTGAACCGTTCCTGCAGCTAACTCCCGATCCGAACATCCCTTACTCGCAATTCATGGGGCTTGGTCAGAGGGTGGCCTTGCTGGGTTTGACCAACCTGGAGTGGCAGCCGCGGTTGGGCTTTGCCTGGCAGCCCCTCGGAGGCCACCACAACATGGTGATCCGGGGCGGCATTGGCATTTTCTACGACGGCTTCCAGAATTCCAGTGCGAGCAACTTTGCCCTGAACTCGCCCAACTCCAACCGGTTCGACATCAGCCCCGGGTTCCCGATCTCTCCGGCCGAAACCGCCGGCCCAAACGCGTTTACGTTGTTCAGCGCCGCGAAGTTGATGAATCAGATCTATGTGACCGGCTTCACCGGCGGGCAAACTGTAGGCCAGATACAAGCCTCCCTCCCGCCAGCCTTGCGGCCCTTCTTCCACCCGCCTTCTCTCTCCACTGCCGAGGCATTCACCAACGAACCGCAATACCAGAAGTGGAACCTGGAGATCCAGAAGGGCCTGTGGCGCAATGCCTCGGCCAGCATCGGCTACGTCGGGAGTCACGGGATCCACGAGACGATACAAAACGGGGGCGTGAACGCCGGTGTGGGTCCTGGCTTTGCCGGGCTCCCCGCAACCCGACGGGACGCTCGCTTCTTGAACGTGCTTATCTTCGACACCAACGGGATATCCAACTATCACGCCATGGTGGCCACCTTCCGGCAACGGTTTTCCAGCGGCCTGGTGCAGTTCAACTACACTTGGAGCCGCGCAATGGACGTGGGCGGCGGGTTGTCCCCGTTTAACGACGACACGAATCTCAGTATTGGATTCCAGGAGGACCCCAACAACCTGCGCCGCCAATACGGCCCCGCGGACTGGGACGCGCGGCACTACCTTAGCGCGAATTACGTGTTGGAGCTGCCCGTCAAGCGCGCCTTCTTTGGACACGGCCCGAACGCGCTGGTAAGGGGATGGCAGATTTCGGGCACCGTATTTTACCGCACCGGCCTACCTTACACGGCCACAGACGGTGGCACCACCGCTGGGTTCACTGCGCTCGGCTACACTGGCACGCTGTTTGCCAACTACGCCGGTGGCGGCAGCGGGCAGCCTTGCGTCACGCCGCCAATCAATGTTTGCCTGGACCCTGCCAAGTTCGGGCATGTTGATGGTTCGGATCCCGGTTTCCCGGTCGCCGGTTTCAGCAACCTGGGTCGCAACACCTTCCGGGGCCCGAACTACTTCGACACGGACTTCTCGATCCTGAAGAGCACGAAGATCCCGCGCTGGGAGCGGGGAGAACTGGTGATTGGCTTCCAGTTCTACAACATCTTCAACCACGCCAATTTCGACCAGCCCGTGCAGGACATCGACAGTTCACTTGGGTTCGGAACGATCGCCAGCACCGTGGGCTCACCGACCAGCATCCTGGGTTCCTTCCTGGGGGGCGATGCCTCACCGCGGATCATTCAGTTGAAGGCGCAGTTTAGGTTCTAAACCTCTGCTCTTCGGTGGGCGACGGCTGCTTTCCGGGGCGGTTCTGCAACTGCGGACCGCCCCTTACCCTTTAGCTCGGCTCGCGTCACGCTCATTTTCCCCGCGAGCATGAGAGCGACCATGTTCTGGTCGGCGAGCCGAGACCAGAGCGGATGGCCGAAGGTTGCCTGCCGTTATGCAGAAAACAAACCCTGATGCGTGAATAGATTTTCATGATCAGTTCCGCCGGCTTCTTCCGACGACGCTATCCTCACACTTCTGTTATCTCCACGGAACGAAGATAGTAACCCTTATCCAATCGCCTGGTTGGAACTGGAGGATCTTTTACTCTGAGCCGGATCATATAAATCCCTGGCCGCTTCGGCGTCCACGCGTGCGTCCAGAAACTCCAAAGATCGTTAGTGGTTTGCTGAAAGCTGTCCACTGGAACATAGTCCTCCTCTGGATTGAACCGTATCTCTAAGACTTTCACGGGACGAGCACCACCCCACAGGATGCCAACCACACGGTATTTGATTTTCCCGTCGACAACCCACTTCTCGACCCGGATGGGCATAGCTGCCTGGTCCATGGATGCTGCTCTGTAGTCCTTCGCTAGCCTCGGCACACCTAGCTGGAGGGTTCGTGTGGCAAATTCTTGCATCTGAGAAGTTGCCTCAACATCGTCATGCACGAGCGTGATCTCGTTCACCCATTTGATGCAGGTGCACCCGTACCAGCCAGGCACAACCAAGCGAACTGGCGCACCGTGGTCCTTGAGCAAGGGTTGGCCGTTCATCTCCATAGCCAGAAAAGCCTTGGACGACCTGAGCTCTTCCAAGGTGAATATCCAACTCGCACCAGGTATGGAGGTCTTCGATTTCGTCAAATAGCGGTCAAAACCTGAAATCAACACGCGGGTGGCCTGGGGCTTGATCTTGACGACGCCGAGGACTTCAGGCAACGGTGCCCCTGCCCAGTCAGCAACGCTAAGCATTCCGAAGCGGGCAGTACGTCCATTACCGGCACACTCCATCAAGTGTAAGCCCGCCGGCTTCACCATCCTCTTCAGTTCCTCTAAGGTCAGATTCAATGGCTGGTCAACGAGTCCGCCCAGCCTGATCAACCAGGGCTTCTGGCTTTCGAGAAGTTCGGAAGCGCGCGTGCGTATGTAGAACTTTTCGGTTGGCGTAACCACATCTTCCGGGGTAGCACGGGAAAGATCTGTGTATAACCGTCCATCGAGATCTGCCCCCAAGGCAGTATCGAGTGGCGCCGGGCTTTCTCCCACGAAATCAAGGATGCCGAGCTGCTTGCCGCCCTGAAAGCGATCCTTGTCCTCGCCCGTGGAAGGCTCGAGCCAACTCATCTTGTCGAAACCAACAAGTAGAGTGCCGCCGGCAAGCAGAGATACTTTAAGGAATTCTCTGCGAGGCAACTCCCTTCTCAATCCACCGGTCATGCCAGCACCAAAATCAAACTCTTGCTCATAAGCTGCGGATCAATCGGGTTCATGTCGGCGGATTATTGTACATACTTCTGACCACATCCACGGGAGCAAGCTTTGCGATGTCCGTCAGAGCGACGCTAGGAGCGAGTAGGGTGGATATCCGTGTTCGATCGCAATGGACCCGTGCGAGCCTGGTTCTTGACGGTGTGAGGTGCACACGATTGTCCTTTTCCCTGGTGCTGCAAGAAAAGATTTTGCTATTGACAGAAAATGAATAAAGGAACAGTCTTGCGGCAATCACAGGGGAGCATGGATCACTCTGGGTCCGCTCTCCGAAGGTGGGACACAGGTGTTCGCCCGGCGCCTGGTTCTAATGATTCTCGCTTGTCAGGTGAGCTTTGCTGTTCCCGCCTGGGGACAAAATCCAAGGCGATCAGGTCCTTCGGGTCTTAATTCCGAAATGATCGTTTATGTTCGGGCGCCGGCCGGAGAGCCGCTCGACGTTCCCGCGATTGTACAGTTGTTCAAGTGGGACGGAACACCCCATGCCAGAACGACAGCGCAAGGCGTCAGCCCGGTGGTCTTCTCCAACCTGGGGCCGGGCGGCTACTACGTTGAAGTGCAGGCTCCAGGCTTTCAAACCACGCGGCAAGAAGCCACCGTAGTCATTCAGGTCACCACCGAGGTGCACGTGTACATGCGGCCGCAAGGGTCGGCGGCGCGCTCGACCACTCCGGCGGGGCCGCCGCTGCTGGCTCCTAAGGCGCAGAGAGAAGTGGAGCAGGGGCTGGAAGCACTGCGGGCGAATAACCTGAAAGAAGCGCAGAAGCGGCTCGACCGCGCTGCAGAGCTCGCTCCCGGACATCCTGACGTGTTCTATCTGCTTGGCGTGCTTTATGTCCGGCTGAATGACCTTACCCGCGCGCGGAGCGCGCTCGAGAAGGCCACCCAGCTCGACCCGAACCACGCGCGCGCACTCGCAGCCCTGGGAACAGTCCTTTCGAACCAGGGCGAATACGCCGCCGCCATCCCGATTCTCGAGAAGGCGGTGGCGGTCAACGATCGCGCTTGGGAAACCCAGTGGACGCTCGCCACTGCCGAGTATCACCAGCGTCAATTTGAACAGGCGCGGGCTCACGCTCGACAGGCTCTGGCCACAGCGCAAGGTAAGGCTCCCGAGATTCAGCTCCTAATCGCCCAGGCGTTGGCCGCGCTCGGGCAGCGGGAAAAGGCTGCACAGGAGTTGGAATCATTTCTTCGCAGTAATCCGGAGGATGCGAAGGCGCCCCTGGCGCGACGCTGGCTGGCGCGGTTGCAACAAAGCCGTTAGGCAGTTTGTAAGTTGGGGCGAATCCATTTTCCTTTGTGCGCCCTGAACGTGCCAAACTAGCCAGCGAAAAATATAAAAATTCGTATTTTTATACAAGAAAGCGAAGAATTCGGTGTGCTGAGAGTTCGTCTGGATAGAATAAAACTTTTATTAAGAATAAGATACGTATTCCGTTCAAATTGGTAGCGCGATTGCACCCTCAGCGACGATTCTGGGCGCCCTGGGTGTAATGATCTCCGTAAGAGAATTATCTTGGCAACCAGTAATGGATGCTTGAAGTGGGGCATCCAGGGGGATTCGTGGCGGCCTTCAGAAAACTCTTAATTGGGAATTTTCCGTTGAGGAATACAAAAAACTTTGTGCGGGAGGACCCATGCGCAGCCTGAGGATCGTTGTCACCCTGCTTTTCATTCTGGCATCCACGGCCATTGCGCTCTACGCCCAAACGGCATCCACATCGACTGTCAGCGGCACAGTCTTCGACAAGACTGGTGCGGTGGTGCCGAACGCCAGCGTTGAACTGACGGATGTGGCCACGAACGCAAAAAGGACGACCAAGACTGGCAAAGACGGCGGGTACGTCTTTCCCGCGGTGGCCCCTGGTAATTACAAGGTCGCGGTAACCGCCTCCGGTTTCCGGGAGTCTGTTGTGAGCGGGCTGATAGTGGAGGTGGGCAAAGCGGCCCTGGTCAACGTCACCTTAGAGTTGGGTGAGGTGACCCAAGTGGTAGAGGTTCAGGCGGGTGTGGGCACGGAGCTGCAGACCCAGAACGCCAGCATGGGTAACGTGCTCGATTCAAAGGTGCTGCAGAATATGCCCACTCTTACCCGTGATGCCACGCAATTGCTGCTGCTCCAGCCGATGTCGGGTCCGGGCTTTAATCCCGGTTCTACGTCCGCCCTCAGTAGCTATGGCGAGGGCAATAACAACGGTGGAGGGGTGGCAGGGGCTCGCGAGGACCAGAATACTTTCATGATAGATGGCGGCGACGCGACCAGCAACATGGAAGGCGGCGGCGGCTATAACACCGGGTTTATTGCTACCTCGCGGGCCGTGGTGCCCACTCCGGTAGAGAGCCTGGAAGAGTTCCGCGTGGCCACGAACAACCAGGAAGCCAGCTTTACCCGTTCGGGAGGCGGCGAGGTGCAGATGGTGACGCGCCGCGGCAGCAATGCCTGGCACGGTGCCGGCTACTGGTACCATCAGAACGACGAATTGAACTCCAACGATTGGTATCGCAACCGCCGCGGCAAGGAAAACCCCGAATTGAGGGATAACCGCTATGGGGGTCGCCTCGGAGGGCCCATTTGGAAAGACCGGACCTTCTTCATGGTGCACGAAGAGGAGCGCCACTTTTTCACCCCGGTTGTCTTTCAACGTCTGGTGCCGACGGCGGCCGAAAGACTTGGAGTTCTGAAGTTCAAAGATGCCTCGGGCGTTGTCCGGGCCTATAACCTGAACCCGACGGCAGTCATCGATCCCTCAGCGGGGCCTGGTGATAATGACCCCCTAGTCGGCACGTCGATTCCAACCACCACAGCGTGCGCCGGTTCTAACTGCGATCCGCGCAACTTAGGCCTCAGTCCCGCGATAGGGGCCGAATGGGCCACCCTACCCCTACCCAATGACTTCTCGGGGGGCGACGGCCTGAGGTCTGCGGAATTCACTTCGACCTCGGCCAATCTGATCAACGAGCACTTCGCTGTACTCCGGCTGGACCATAAGATTAGCAGCAAATGGGCTTTCAATGCCGTTTACCGCTACAGTACAACGGCGAATACACCTCCGAATAAACAGGAGGACATTGGGGGCATTGCCCCCGGGTGCACGAAGGGAGTGCCTTGCACCCTCGCCAACCGACCTCTCCAGCCACGGTATTTGGTTGGTGGCCTGACGGGGCAAATTACCCCCAATCTGACGAATGAGTTTCACTTTGATTGGTTGCGCCACTGGTGGGCGTGGATAGCCCCGGGTGCCACTGTCCCTGTGATCCCGACAGCGCTCAGCGATACCCGCCTGCAAATCTGGCTAGAAAGCAGGACTAGCGGAATGGTACCCATCAACGTGGATACGCAAAACGCCCGCCAACGCACCTGGAACGGCAGAGACTTCACCTATATCGACAACCTCTCCTGGACCAAGGGCAAACACTTGTGGCAGTTCGGAGGCCGGGCGCAACGCCAGCACTTCTTGCACATACGGGACGACAAGGTGGTGGGCGGTCTGACCACGCCCATCTATTATGCGGTCAGCGGAGGTGATTTCGCCAACATCAAGGTTGGCGGTGCCTTCAGGCCAACTCCCTGCACTTCCGCGGTTACCACCAACTGCCTGAAATCCAGCGATAACAGGACCTGGACCCGCGCCTACATCTCCGCGCTAGGACTGATAGACAGCGCTACCCAGGTGTTAACACGCGACGCAAACTTCAATGTCAACAAGCCCGGTACGCTCATCTCGCAGGACTCCCTAATCGATAGCTACGAGGTCCACTTCGCCGACACCTGGCGGATGACGCGCTCGTTCACGTTGACCTATGGGCTGAACTGGGGTGTCCAGTTGCCGCCATTCGAAACGCGCGGGTTACAGACCATGATGGTGGACGCCAACAGCGGCCAGATCATTAACGCCGATCAGTTGCTGCGCGCGAAGGCGACGGCCGCAGCAAACGGTGACGTGGTCAACCCAACCCTCGGCTATGTGCCTATTGCGGCTACGGCCCGCAAGTACCCCTACGATCCCGACTATACCAACTTTGGGCCGCGCCTGGCGGCTGCCTGGAACCCCTCGTTCAGCGGTGGGCCCCTGGGCGCACTCTTCGGAAGCGGCAAGACTGTGCTGCGCGGCGGGTGGTCGCGGGTTTTCGACCGCCTCAACGGCGTGGGGCTTGTGTTAACTCCCGCGCTGGGGATAGGTTTCGGCGATCTTTCCGTGTGCAGGACCCCGGGCCTCACAGGCGCCTGCGGCACAGGCGGGAGTCCTAAGAGCAACTTCCGCATCGGGGTTGACAGCAACCATATCACCATACCCTCGCTGCCCGCGATAACAGGAACGCGCATCATCATCCCCGGTCAGGGAGGTGCTATCCCCATAACAACGGGAGCCTTGCCCAACAGCGTGTTCGAGAACAGGGACTTCCGTATCGATCCTCGACGCCAGGTCGGCAGTTCAGACGTGATCGACTTCAGCATGCAGCGCCAGTTGCCTTGGAACATGCTTGTGGAGGTAGGCTATGTGGGCCGTTGGGCTCGTGACCTGTACGCGAACATCGAACTAAACCACGTCCCATATATGTTCAACCCAAAGCGCCTGAAGGACCCGAATACAGGGCTTCCAGTGAACCAGACTTACGCCCAAGCATTTGACATCGTGGATGCCCAAGTTCGGAACAATGTTCCGATCACCCCCCAACCCTGGTTTGAAGCTATGCTCGGGCCGGGGGGTACGCTGACCGCCTCTGGCCTGTGTGGCATGGGGGCCCACGGCGTCGGCGTAGTTTGGGCTGCCATCGAATCGTCTTTTGTGAACGGGCCGGGTGGAACGCCATTGCCGCTGACGGCCATCAACACCCAGATAGCCTCGATGGACTGGGCCATGAGCAACACGAGTTCCCGCTACCACGCCGGCTTTGTTACTCTGCGGAAGCGTGCCGCAGATCTGACGTTTGACGCCAACTACACTTTCGCGCACTCGCTGGACAACTTCGGTGTCACCCAGGAGAACACCTGCGTCCTTACCGATGCCTTTGACCTTCACAGGAACTTCGGACCCTCCTTGTTCGACCGGCGCCATGTCTTCAACTTGCTGGTGACCTATGACTTGCCCCTTGGCAAGGGCAAGCATTTCGCCACGGGCGGTTTTGCAGACAGGGTGTTCGGTGGCTGGACGGTTTCCGGCATCTACACGGGCGCGACGGGACTGCCTGACTTCGTTTATGACGACGCCGCCTGCGGGACGGAGTTCGGCGCTACGTCCGCCAACGGCGACAGCATCGGGTTGCTTCCCATCAAGCCTGGGGTGATCGTCGAGACCCGGGTTAACAACCCGACGCTTTCCACCTCCGGGTACGGCGCGGGTAGCGCCCCTAGCGGCAAGGGGGTGCCGAATGCCTTCACTAACCCCGATGCGGTAGTTGCTAACTTCCGGTACCCGACCTTTGCCGACAAGACCGTGGGCTTTGGCGCCATTCGGGGCCCCTTCCGGTGGAATCTGGACCTCGCGGTGGCGAAGAGGACCCGCATCACTGAGCGGGTGTCCCTCCGCTTCGACGTGCAGTTCGTCAACGCGCTCAACCACGCGGACCCGCTCGGTCTCGGCACCGATTCATTCTTCTCCTCCCAGCCGGGCGCGGATATATCGAACCCGGGGCCGTTTGGTGTTCCTAGCAATGCGTTCATCGCGCCGCGGTACATCCAGATGGGCCTGCGTTTCGACTTCTGAGTCGGCTCGCAGCCGTATCGTTTCAGGGGTTGGGCCGTCGGCCCAACCCCTTCTTTTTTTATTCCGCTGGGCCGATAGGCCCAGCGTGAATGGCTGTCCACACGCAGCATCGGCTTTCAGGCCTGTGCAGTTCACCCACTTTGGAATGCGGTGAGAGATGCAGGTTAGCGAGGCGGGTTTTGTGTCTGCTGTTGCTGGATCTGCGCCGCTATTTTCATCTCGCGTTCTGCCGCCTCGGGCCTGCCCGTTTCGCGGTAGACTTGGCCCAGGAAATAGTGCGCTGTGTAGCTGTTAGGTTCCATGGCAATGGCGTGCTGCAGGGCTCTTTCGGCCAGCGCCAACTGGCCCTTTCTGACCTGCACCTTCCCCATGACCACGTAAGGCTCAGAGGAAGTCGAGTCCAGCCATATGGAGCGTTCCAGCACTTTCTCTGCATCGTTGTAGCGGTTAAGACGCCAGTAAACATCGCCCAACCGGGTGAGGGCGGGAGCATAGCCGGGGTTGATGGCCAGCTCCGTTTCGAACTCGCGAGCGGCTTTCAAATAATCAGCTTTATACACGCGAAATTCGCCCAGAACGAAGTGCGCCAGAGGCAGTTGCGGCGAGAGCGACAGCGCCTTGCGCGCCTCCTCCTCCGCGACAGGGTCAAAGCCCTGCCGCAGCAGGATGCGAGCCAGAAGCAGGTGAGCGGCCGCGGAGTCGGGCGCCACGCCGTACAGCCGCGCGAAAGTTTCGAGCGCCTGGGGATAGTTCTTGGTCAACACGTAGCAAAGCCCCAAGATATAGAGAGCGTCCATGCTAGCGTTCGGATGCCAGGAGCGAACCTTCTCCAGGGGCGGAATGGCCTCGGCTGGTTTGCCGCTGAAGTAGTAAGACAGCCCCAGCAACTGTGCGGCGTCGCGGTCCTCCGGATTTTCCTGCCAGGCAGCTTTAAGGTACTTGGCGGACTCCAAGTAGTCGCCCTTACGGTAGTAGGCGACGCCCAGCTCGTGCTGGATCCCCGTCATCCCGGGGCGGCGTGCTGCCAGCGCCTTCAGTCGGGCGATAGCTTCATCGTTCTTGTTCTGCTGAAGGAGCGCGCGGGCGGCGGCCAACGCCTCGTCTTCCTGCTGAGCAGCAGCGTCAACGCCCAGCGCAAGCATGCACAAGAGAATGCAGGCCAGCCTGACAGGTGTTCTGGAAAGCATGGCCATCTTCCGCTCGGGATTGGCAGATCCAACCTCGCTGTTATTGGAGCGCCGGCTCTATTTCCGCGGAATCTCCTTCGGCGGCTCCACGGTTTCCCCCGAGCCTTCCTTGAGGGTCACGATGCTGTCCACCGGCAGATTACGAAAGCGTTCCACAAGGCCGCTAGGCCAGCGCACCTCAAGGTATTCAATCTTGGGCGTCGCGCCTAGGCCGAAGTGGACGCGCATGTCGCTGTTCGAAATGTAGCTGGAGCCGCTGCGCACCTCATCTATCTGCGTGCGCGAAGCGGTCTTCAGCGCCAGGCGAGCTCCGATGCCGCTGCGGTTCGACCGTGTGCCCACGGTTTTGATCTCCATCCAGTGGTTGCCGTATGTTACCCGGTTCACCAGCAGACTGGGTGGTGCGTCGCGATTGACGATCACTGCCGAGAGCCGTCCGTCGTTCCACAAGTCGCCCACCGCCAGCCCACGTGCCGGCGCAGGCGTGGTGATGCCGGGTCCCGCCTCGGGCGAGATGTCGGTAAACGTCCCATTGCCGTTGTTATGGTACAGCCGCTTGGGCTCCTCGTAATCGATGCCCAGGTGGAGGCTGTCCACTTCAGGATAGACGTGGCCGTTCGCCAGCAACAGGTCGGGCCAGCCGTCGTTATCAAAATCAAAGAACATCGTGCCCCAGCCGAGGTATTGGGTGTTGGACCCCAGCCCGGCGCGATACGTGACATCGCTAAAAATGCCGTTACCATCATTGTGGTAGAGCGTAGAAGTATCGTCGGAAAAGTTGGTACGGAACAAGTCGAGCTTGCCATCGCCATCGTAATCGGCAACGGTGGATCCCATGCCCGCCTGCTCGCGGCCATCTACGTTGTAGGCCACGCCGGAAAGAATGCCTACGTCGGTGAAGGTGCCGTCGTGGTTGTTGCGGTAGAGGATGCTGGGTGTGCTGTCGCAGGCCACGTAGATGTCGGGCCAGCCGTCGTTGTCAAAATCAAGGGGCGAAACGCTGAAGCAGTAATGCCCCATGGTGCGGTCGATGTGCGCGGGCACGGTCACGTTTTCGAAGCGCCCATTCCCGAGATTGTGATAGAGGGTGTTCTTGCTGCTGGGGAGGCCCCGCGGCCCGCAGAAGACGGCAATACCTTTCCAGGTGCAGCTGGGGTACTTGCCCGGAGGAGGAGGGTGGGCGAGGTCAAAGTCCGCATAGTTCGCGACCATCAGGTCTAGCCGGCCGTCGCGATCGTAATCCAGGAAGGCACAGCCGCTGCCCCAGGTTTTGCCGTCGCCCGCCACGCCAGCCTTTTCCGCTACCTCCTCGAAGGTGCCGTCACCGCGATTGTGGTAGAGCCGGTTCTTTCCGTAATAGGTAACGTAAAGATCTTCCCAGCCGTCGTTGTCGTAGTCGCCGACGCACACGCCTTGGCCCCAGCCAGTGGCCACGAGGCCGGCCTTTTCCGTCACGTCCGTAAAAGTTCCATCGTGGTTGTTGTGATAAAGGTGGTTGGTAGGCGCACTTCCCGCGGGGAAGCCTTCCAGTGTGGTGCCATTGACGAGGAAGATGTCGGGCCAGCCGTCGTTGTCGTAATCGAAGATCGCCACGCCCGTACCGGTGCTCTCCAGGATGTAGGTGCTACTGTGTTTGCCGCCAAAGACGTTGGTGGCGGTCAGCCCGGCCTTCTGGGCGATGTCTACGAAATCAGCGATTGGTGCAGGCTTGCCCGAGACAGGCGTCGCCTGTTGGGCGAGTATCTGTGCCCTGACAAACACCAAGAGAATCAAAAGGATCTGACCCGCCCGGAGGCGCCCTGGCGGTACAGAAGCCCTTCGTCGCCCTGATCGGTGGTGAACACGCATGGCGCGGAGGTATTTATATCCCGAATAGCGGAGAAGCGGGAACACGATTTTGCCCGGTCGTCGGTAAGGAAGATGGCCAACCCATTTCTCGAGAAAGTCTTCTCTGGCATAGCGCCCAGCTAATGGGAGCGAGCTGCCGGCTCGCCGGGAAATTGGAACCGGTACTGCTGCCCAGAGGCGCCGGAGGGCATGCGCGTGTTGTAGTTGAGCTGGTAGTCCAGGTACGGGTCCCCGCTGGGATAGCCCTGCGTAGCCGGGTAGGGGTAGCCAACCATGTTGTGGAAGGGCAGTGGCTCGACCGTATCCGCGTGGGCGGCATAGAAATCCATGTCCTTGGTAAAGCCGTCCGCAAAGAAGAAGTAATCGCGCATCCAACCAGCCGGGAGCGCGGGCATCCCTGCGGGGTCGAACTCCAGCCCAACTTCTTCGCCGGAACCCAAGATGACGAACTTATCGTCGGAATCCTTCAGCAGGCCGGTCACCTCGCCGTAGCGTGTGTAGCCGCCCACCTGCCGGACATACGGGCCGGTGGGACTGACGTCCTCGTAGACATAGGTGATGTCGCTCGGGGGATTGCCGCGCCTCTCGCGAGGATAGCCAAGGAAGCCTAGACTTGCCTTGACCAGACGCAATTCGGTGATCCGGTAATCTGGGCTGTCCGGCGTGGTATCGATCAGAATCTGATCCCAATAAATTTTCAGGTTGGTGACGATGCGAATGCGGCGGGTACCTACCGGCAAGCGGCCAGTAAGGTCGGCAACCATTGTGCGGGCGAGCCCCGCAGGAAATCCCATATCGTCCACGACGCGCACCCAACGGCCGGAGGGACCGAGCGCCTCGACGTAGGGAGCAATAGGCGTCACGCCCGCCTGGTGCGCAGCGTAGACGGAGGTCGCCGTGAAGTAATCCGTGTAGCCGTGCAGCAGAAGGCGCAATGGCGCGGAGGGATCCCATTTGCCCAGATCCAGTTCCACCAAGTGAGTTTCCGCAAATCCCTTGAACGGCACCAGACCAAATCCCGCGACGTAGCGGCGGTCTCGCGCCGCCAGCTCCGCCAGGACGTCGCGCCCACGCTCATCCCAGGCGCCTTGGGGCGGCCGTGCCCCGCGACTTGTGATTACCTTGAATTCCGGGAAAGGTGGGGCGCTGGCGAACCGTTCGTTGGGATAGACTTCCATATCGGCAGGATGGTCCACCGCCAGCAGACGCACCTGGTCAATGTAGACGACCTCTTCCATGGGTTCGACAAAGCGAAAACTCAGTCGGCCGTGAAGCGGCTGAACGCGCTTGCCTTCCACCTTGAGGTATTCGGTGGGGTCGGGAACATTACGCTCGCCGGGCGCGACCCAGTGGCCGACGATTCCGGGCCCGATCATGTCGGCGATGAATTCGTAGCGGCTGCCATTCCAGGCAAAAAGGATGGGGCAAGAGCTTCCGCGGCGATCAATCTCAGTCACGGCGTGTGCTGCACGGGCGGCGAGCTGCACTTCGTCCTGCGGAACCCCGGTGGGCCAGAGCAAGCGAACAATGTCCGCTTGGCGCGCGCTCCCCAACCCGGCGATGATTTCCGTCGCATTCTGCCCCAAGTAACCTGAGCCCGCTTGCACTTCCCACTTCTGATAGAGCGCCCCGGCGAAGACTTCGACCTTCGTGCCCACAGCGCTCTTGTTGTCTGCTAAAGCTTTCAGCGACAGGCGAAGCCAGTTGTTCTTGTTGCCGCCGTCGTTGCGCAGCAGTACGACGGGCCCGCCGATCTGCGTCACCACCATGTCGGTGTCGCCGTCGCCGTCGTAGTCGGCTGTAACCAGGGCCTGGGGCCGGGTGAGCTTCACTTGGTCCAACCCGACCTCCCTGCTGACGTCGACAAACCCCGCAGGACCGACGTTCCGCAGGAGACGTATCTCCCCGCCATGGGTCGTCTCGCCGACGGCGGCCAGATCGATCCAGCCATCGTTGTCATAGTCTAGGGCAGCCAGGCCCCGCCCCCGCGTCCAATCGAGCTTCGGTAGCGGCACGCGTTCCAATCGTTGGCCCTGCACATTGCGCCACAAGGTCAAACCAGGAGGGCCATCGTGGGTGAAGGCCAGGTCCATCCAGCCATCCTTGTCGAAGTCGAAAGCCACCACACCCACCGGAGGCGGCAGCTTCTCCTTCTGCGGATCCCAGGCTCTCAAGGCGTGGAAACGGCCTTCGCGCGGATTAAGAAAAATTACCGCCGTCGAATCCACGCCCGTCACCACGAGATCCACTGCGCGGTCATTGTTAAAATCGGTGGCCACAACGCCTGCGCTCATTCCCGAAGCGCCGAGCCCCGTCGGCTCGGTCCAATCCGTGAACGTCCCATTGCCGTTGTTTCGCCACAAGACGTTTCGTTGGGGCAAATCGTTTGCGCGGCTGGGTTCCTCCATTTCCCCTGAAGCTTTTTGGCCGCGGACAACGTAGAGGTCGAGGTCACCATCGTGGTCGAAATCGACAAAGGTGGCGCTGACAGGTCCCTTGTCCCTGCGGATGCCGGCTTTTTCGGTCACATCGCGGAAAGTGCCGTCGCCTTGGTTCCGGAAGAGCCTGATTCCATCCTGGAAGCTGACTGCGAGGTCCGTCCATCCGTCATTATCGTAATCGCCTGCGGTGCAGCCGAGCCCGACACCCGAAACATCCAGCTTTGCGGCGCGCGTAACATCTTCGAAGCGACCGCCGCCGAGGTTTCGGAAAAGCGCGCTCGTTCCCTCGCCCGCTCCGTTTACCAGGAACAAATCGGGCCGCCCGTCGCCATCATAGTCGAACCAACACGCGCCCGTACTTGATGCCAACGCGCCCTTCGAGGCCAGCTCAGCTCGCAGGCCCGCCTCGCTGGCCACGGAGACAAAGCGCACGGGAATCGGCGGCGGCACAGCCGGTGCTGGCGAGACGACCTGCTCGGCCAGCGAATACCGGCCCTGGTCGCCATAGTTCAAGCTCATCGGCGCGCCCAGTTTTTCCTGCACAAGCCTCTGGAAGCGCGCCAGATGCTCGCGGGCGCTGGCGGAATCGCCTTTGCGTTGATAAGCGCGCCCTAGCCCAAATTCAGCGGAGACGTGAAATGGGTTCAGGGCCAGCGCGCGTTGAAAGTCCGCAATGGCCTCCTCGTACTTTTGGAGCTGCGCGTGCAAAAATCCGAGGAAGTAATGCGTGTCGGCGTCATTCGGGGCGAGCTGGGCTGCGCGCCTAAAAGAATCAAGTGCCGGCTCGGCTTGGCCCAGATTTTTGTACAGCAGGCCGAGGTTGTACCACGCCCGAGGATTTTTGGGAAACCGTTGGGCTGCCTCTTGCAGTACCGTGCGTGCTGCATCGAGGCGCTGAAGATTCAGCAAAGCAATCCCCTGGTTGAGCTGTGCGATGAAGAGTTTGGGGTCGAGCGCATAAGCCTGTTCAAACACTTTCAGCGCGCGGTCGAAGCTCTGCTGGTTCATGTATGCGACGCCGAGATTGTTTAACCGGGTGGCTTCCGCAGTTCTATCTGCGGAGCGTGCTGCTTTCGCGCCGGGCTGTGGCTTTCCGGCGAGCTGGCCCTGCGGCCCGCTTGGAGCAGGCAAGCTCTCGACCGCTGTCAGGATCAAGGCCGCGGTAAAGAAGGTCCAGGGCGCAAACCGCCAACGGCGCTTCATTTCGGATTCTTCTTGCGGAACGGTTTTGCGGAAACCATGCCGCTGCCTTCCTTGATGGTGATGAATTGGCCGACAGCGACTTTCGTGAGCCGGTCCACCTGCCCGCTGGGCCAATGCGCTTCGAGTGCATCCGCTTGCGTGCGCTGGCCAAGCCCAAACGTCAGCACGAGTTCGCTCTGCGACAAATAGCTCGACCCGCTGCGCAGCATCTGCCACTGCGTCTGGCCTCCCGAAGTGACTCTTACCACTGCGCCGATGCCGTCGCGATTTGAGCGCGTGCCAACCAGGCGCACGCGCAGGCTGTGGTTCGCCGTGCCCTCGTTGCGGAAAAGCGCTGCCGGACCGCCGTTGGTTGTGATGATGAGATCGAGGTCGCCGTCGTTGTCGATGTCGGCGTAGGCAGCTCCGCGCGCCACCCGCGGCGCTGAAAAGGAGCGACCCATCTGCGCGGTCACTTCCTGGAACTTTCCCTTGCCGAGGTTGCGGAACAGATGCGGTGGCTGCGCGTAGGTGACGCGCTCTTGGACACGTCCGATTTCATTTTCGATGTGGCCATTGGCGACGAACAGGTCGAGCCACCCGTCCAGGTCGTAGTCAAAGAAGAAGCAGCCGAAGCCAAGGGTGAGCAGGCTTGCCCGACCCACCTCCGAGCGCGGCGCTTCATCGACAAACAGCCCGTTGCCTTCGTTGTGATACAGCGCGAGCATCTGGTTCGAAAAGTTAGTGATGATGATGCTGGGATAGCCCGAGCGATCGTAGTCGGCCGCATCTACGCCCATACCGGCCCGGGCCACGCCATCTTCATTGAAGGCCACCCCGGCCAGCACGCCCTTCTCCGTGAAAGTGCCGTTGCCATTGTTGTGGTAGAGCTTATTGGGCTGGGTGTCGTTGGCGATCAGGATATCGGGCCAACCATCTTGGTCGTAGTCGAGGATGGCCACACCCAGGCCTTTCGAGGTGGGATCATACAGCCCCGCTTTTCGCGTCACGTCCTCGAACGTTCCGTCGCCGTGATTGTGCCAGAGCCGCGGCGAGGCGCCCTTGTAGGATTCCGGCGTGCAATAGGACTTCTGCCTGCCGTCGAGTGTGCAAGAGATGTCGTTTTCAGGCGACCACTGCACGTAATTGGCCACGACCAGGTCAAGATGACCGTCCCGGTCGTAATCTACCCAGGCGGCGCCGGTGCTGAACTCCCGGGGTCCCCACAGACCCGCGGCGCGGGTCACATCCGTGAAGGTCCCGTCGCCATTGTTGTGGAACAAGTGGTTCTGGCCCAGAGCGGTGACAAACAGGTCGTCGTGTCCGTCGTTATCGTAGTCGCCCACTGCCACGCCCATGCCATAGAGTTCCACAGCCAAGCCCGCCCGGGCCGTCACATCGGTGAAGGTGCCGTCGTGGTTGTTACGGTAAAGCTTTGGCGTCGAGTGACGCCGGAAATGACCTGGCCAGTCCATGCCGTTCACCAGGAAAATGTCCGGCCAGCCGTCCCCGTCGTAGTCGATGAACGCGACGCCCGAACCCATCGTCTCCGGCAGGTACTTCTTGCCGAAGGCCCCGTTGTTGTGCACGAAGCGGATGCCAGCAGCTTGCGTGATGTCGCGAAACTCGATTCCGCGCGGTGCGGGGCGGGCGGGCTCCTTCCACCCCACAAGCGCAGCCGAAGCGGCCAGCACGAGCGCTGCGACAACAGGCAAACGCATCAGTCTAGCTTTCCGCCGCGCGGCGCTCGTTCCGCGTTCACGGGATTGTAACCCTTGCTACCGCGGGCTCCGTCGAGCGAGACCGAGACGTGCTCGTGGATAGCCTGTCGCTCGTTGTTGTCCTCAGGGTTGCGCTGGCGGTAGGGGCCAGTGATCGCCTGGGCGGCTTCGTCGGCCTTAAAGCGCAGGTAGCGCGCCGCATGCTCCCGGGCGCCCTGGGCATCTCCCAGGCCATTGTAGCAGAGCATCAAATTGTAGTGCGCCTGGAGGTCCTCCGGGTCAATCGCCAGGACGCCCTCAAACTCCTTGACCGCTTCGGCATAGCGGCGCTGAAGGAAAAGAACCCGGCCGAGGTCGTTGCGGGCGACGCGGTCGCGGGGATACTGCGCCAGCACTCCTCGCAGATGCGGGATGGCGTCGTCATAGCGCCCTTCGCCTCTCAGCACCTTGGCATAGAAGAAATGAGCGCGGGCCAACTCCGGTCGAAGGGAGAGGGCGCGTTCGAGAACTTCCCGCGCTCCTTGCAGATTTCCCTCCTGCACGCGGGCGCGGCCCAGGTCCACCCAGCCGTCGGCATTGGCTGCATCGATTTCGGTGAGCTTCTGGAATGCTGCTTCAGCCCCTTTCAAGTCTCCCTGGAGCAGCAGGCCAATCCCGTAGTCGTTCCAGCGCTCCCAGTCGTCTGCTTTTAATACGATGAGCGGCTCGCTTGGAGCGCCATTACGCGGCGCTACCCGCAGGGTCACTTCGCTTTCTGCCAGCGCGAGGATAGGAAGCACAGGAATTTGCTTGAGCTTCCCCGAAACTTTGTCGGTCGGCCCGGTAAATATCCAGTGGCCGCTGTCATAATCCGGGGTGACTTGCGGCTGCGGCTGGCTCGCATCGCGGACTCCGGCGAACGAGAAGTGCGTGTTCCACCAGGAGAACTTGCGATAGTTAAGTCGAGCCTTTAGCTTGATCTCTTGGCCGGCCTTTTCCGGGATGTGCAGTCGGTAATGGACTGTATCGGCGGCGCCGGGAGGGATCAGACGGACGTAAACCAGCGCGCGAGTGGCCCAAGCGTTGCGCTTGTTGATGGGGTTGCCGCGCGCGTCCACCATCAAAGAGCGGTAGAAGTGCGCACCTCTTTCGACCGGCCCTTTCCCGTCATCTTCGACCTTGCCACTCCAGAAGAGCACGTGGCCCTTCTCGTCCATGGCTTGCAGTTCGAGCCAAACATCGAAAGCGTCCACAGTTCCGCCAGGGAAAAAGTGGCCCACCTTGCGCGTGCGCACGACAACGTCCACTCGCACCGTGTCGCCCCGCCGAACAGACGCCTGGACCCGATTGAGCGGCGCGGTCAGCCGCCGGGTAGGAATCCCCGCCGCCGGCGGAGACACTTCAGCCTCCTCGCCCACAGCAAAGGCCGTCGAGAACTCCGCCTGCGAACCTTCCCCTGCTTCCAGGCCGGGGCCCTCCGGTGAAAGGGCGAAGATGTCCACACTGACGATTCTGTCCTTCAAGAACTTCTCGGTAACTTCGAGCTGCTTCGCATCCTGGTTCGCCACAGGTAAAGCAGTGTTGGCAGCCGGGAAGCGGTGCGAATGGACGAAGCCGTTGACGTTGCCCGCATCGCGCGAAGGCACCAGGGGCATATGGCAATCCGCGCATTTCTGGGGCTTCGCGGGATAGTAAAACGAGCGAGCGCCCTGGCCGGAGATGCCGCTCGCCTGCCAGTTGTCGTACTCGTTGAAACCGCGGACCCAGCGGTAATGGTTCAACGGCACATCCAGGTGCACCTTGTGACAGGTGGAGCAGAACTCAGCTGTCTGGCGGCGCACGAACGGCTTCATAAAGGTGCGACGATGCGGCTCGGGATTTACTTTCACAAGAAAATCGTGCAGTGCCCGCACCACCCGGTTTTCGCTGGTAACCAAGTCGTGCAGGTGGGGGTACTCCAGCACGTAATCGCCCTGGCCCATCGTGCTCTTCACCGCCACGATCGAATGGCACATCACGCAGGCCAGTCCCGCGTGGGATTCGGGCCGGTCGACAATCCGACGTATCGGCGTATCCATCATCCCGCTAAAGAGCAGCGCCGGGTCGTGGCAGCCTCCACACCACTTCGAAGGCCGCACACCCACCACGTCCTGCATATACTCAACGCTCTTGCGGTACCACTGGTTGTTGAACGAAGAAAAGCGGTGCACCGAGCTGGCCCACTGCTGATAGATGTCCGCGTGACACCGCTGGCAGGACTCCGACTGCATGAAAAACCTTGCGGGGATCTTGCCGCCGTGCACGGTCTGAGCCGAGCTGGGAAAGAACGGCCCACTCGGCCCATCGCCCTCGCCCTCCATTGTTGCGGGTGGCATGGTGGGATTCTGAATGCGGTAAGCGCGCTGCCAGGGCACTTCGCGAACCCACCACGCCGAGCCCGCCAACAACGCTGCCGCAAGCACCAGTGCTGCGTATCGCAACGCCGACGCCCCTCTGAACGAGGCGAGCCAGCCGCGCGCCCGAGCCCACCCACCGACGAGTAGGACAATCCCTGCCGAGCTGAGTCCAATGTGGCCGTACAACCAGGGACGCAATGCTCGCGGGGTGCCGGTGAAAATGAGCGCGACACCCAGCGCTGCTCCTGCTGCCAGCAAAATCCAGCCCAAACGCGTTTGGCCAGAACCCTCTCGCGGAAGGCGCAGCAGTAACGGAATCAGGACCACGGCCAGGACAACGCCCGCGGCAAGGTGAAGCAGCACAATTACGGCGTAGAAGAGATTCGGGGCCGGGAAGGCGTACAAGAAACTTCCCGAGGCGAGCAGCCAAACCAGCAGGATGGAGCACAGATTCTTCAATTTAGGGTCGTAGTCGATGAGATAGGATGGTCCGCCATCCGTCGAGCACTGCAGATGGGAGAAGTCGGATTCTTACGCTCATGACGGAGGAAGTCAATGCTCAGGGCCGGGCCCTTCGTGGTGTACCCCTGCTAGTGCTTGGGAAGCCCCTGCTGGAGATTTCGTGGCTCCTTCCAGCCGCCGCATCCACGCTCGATTTGCGCCGCAATGGCCAGGACAACTTCCTCTTCGTATGGTCGGCCTACAATTTGCACCCCGATGGGCAAGCCCTCCGAAGAAGAGCCTACCGGCACGACCGCTGCTGGATTGCCCAGGAGATTAAACCACTGCGAGTAGCTCATAGCGTCGAGATACTGCACGGTTTTGCCGTCGATGTGCCATTGGCGTTCGCGGTGCCGAAATGCCGGTACCGAACAAGTAGGACAGAGCAGCACTGCGAATTCCTCCATCTGCGTGAGGAACTGCGCGCGGAGCTGGTCGCGCTCCAGCCAGGTGTTCAGTAGGCGTTCCGGTGTCAGCGGGGGCTCTCCGGCCACAATGTCCACAAATTCTTTTAGGATGGGGCTCAGCTCAGACTCGTGGCCAGCAATCATGGGTCCCAGAATCAGTCCACCGGCGAGGCCAAAGAGCACCCACCACGATTGCCGAGCTTGCTCCAGTCCTTGGGGCTGAAATGGCGTGACCTCGAAACCTTGTTGTTTCAAGGCTCCCGCTGCAGTGCGCACGGCTGCGCGGGTTTCTGGCGTCACCGGGGTTCGGCCGTCGTCCTCGAAGTAGCCAACGCGAACCCGGCGCATCTCGGCTTCGGTCGGGCGACGAATCGGCACGGGTGCTGCGCATGGGTCGCCTTTATCGGGTCCTGCCATTGCTTCCAGCATGAGCTCAAGATCAGCGACGCTGCGGGCCATCGGCCCCACCACTCCCAGAAGTGCGAACGGCCCGATGCATGGCGGGAAGTGGCCGGTGGCAGGGATGCGGCCAGGGGTCGGCTTCAGCCCGCAGATCCCGCTGAAGTGCGCCGGAACGCGGATCGATCCGCCTCCATCGCTGCCCACTCCAGCCGCGGAGCACCCCGCGGCAATCGCCGCTGCTTCGCCCCCGCTCGAGCCTCCCGGGGTACGTTCAACGTCCCAGGGATTATTCGTCCTGCCATAGAGAAGGTTATCTGTCTCGTAGGCCATGAGCATCTCGGGCACGTTGGTGGTGCCGAGTATGATCGCGCCGGCCGATTTCAGTCGTGCCACTAGCGGAGCGTCCGCCGACGCCACATATCCTGCGCGGAGTTTGGTCCCGGCTTCGCAACGAAGATGGGCGACGTCAATCGAGCTCTTAATTGTTACCGGAACCCCGTGGAGCGCCCCCAATTGGTTTCCCCGCATGACGGTTGTCTCTGCTGCTCGGGCCAGCTTTAGCGCGCCATCGCGGTCGATTGAGACGAGCGCATTGATTTGCGAATTCAACTGCTCGATTCGATCCAAATGCGCCTGGACTAATTCCGTCGGTGAGAGTTTCTTGCGACGAACCATCTCTGCCATCGCGGTGGCAGTGAGATGGACCAAAAGCCCCATGTTTTTTGCCTCCAAACGGGACCGAAAGTATAGCTGAAGTGCCCAATTTCTCCGAGCAGACCTGGGCGCTACTCCAAACAGGCTATGTGGATTTTAGCTTGACAGCCGGGAGGGTGACACGGTCAGTTGGAAGGCGCTGCTCGTGGAGCTGAAGGCGCACGGCCTGACGGGCAAGTATCGGCGGCTGATCGCCGTCGAAGGCTGCCCTGGGCTGCTGGCAGCGTTGAAAGAGATTTATCCCTTCCAGAAGGTGCGGCGCTGTATCACCCATCGGCTGCGCAACGTGGTCGTGAAGCTCAGTCACCCGCAATGACGAATCTGCCCAGGATTTCTTGTATTGCCCAGCTGAGGAAGTGTTAAAATCTGCGGAGACTCGAGCGGAGTTGAAATGCGGTGGATAATCTTGTTCGCATTTTTTGCGCTCTGCTTTTTTGCGCTGGCGGTTGCGCCGGCGTTGGCCCAGCATCAGGCTCACGAGGCACATGAGGCCATCGGCTGGGTGCCGCGCGAGGTTCTCGAGCGCCCGGTTCCCATTCGGCAGGGCATCGGCAATGATCACGAGAAGGTAAATACCTCTTCGCCACAGACGCAAGCATTTTACGATCAGGGGCTGGCGTACCTACACTCGTATGTTTGGGTGGAAGCGGCGCGCTCCTTCCACCAGGCGTTGCGGCTGGACCCGAAGTTGGCAATGGCCTTTATCGGGTTGTGCGATGTCTATGTGGCTTTGTCGGATGTCCCGGCGGCGCGCGCTGCCCTGGACAAAGCGCAGTCGCTCGCGTCTAAGGTAACCGAGCGGGAGCGGCAGCGCATGGAAATCCGCGCCCGTCTGGTTGAATTCCTCGAGGATCCAAAGGAGTTCCAGAGGTTCTTGGCTTACCGGAAAGCCATCTACGACGCGCTGATGGCCAACCCCGCCGATGCCGGGCTCTGGATCTTGCGCGGCTTTGCAGACGAGGGACCGGTGGCCGGGCACGGCCAGAGCGGCGATGTGGACTCGATTGGGTTCTACGAAACCGCGCTGGCGCTCTCACCAGACAATTCCGCAGCCCACCATTTCCTGGTTCACTCGTTCGAAAACATTGGCCGAACCGAAGAAGCACTTGAGCACAGCGAAGCCTACGTTCGATTGGCCCCCTCGATTCCCCACGCCCACCACATGCGCGGGCATGAACTTCGGCGGGCGGGACGCATCGAGGAGGCCATCCAGGATTTCCGCAAAGCCGACGAACTGGAAAACGCCTATTATCGCTCGGAGCACATTTCTCCCGAGTACGACTGGCACCACGCCCATAACCTTAGCCTGCTGGCCATGTGCTATCAACTTCTGGGACAAGTGAAGGCCGCCGAACACCTGCTCCGAGAAGCTTTTTCGCTACCGGCCCATAGCCAGCTCGCAGAGTTCAGTCGGAGGGAATGGCCGGAATTCTTGCTGGAACGCGGCCGGGCTCAGGAAGCATTGGAAGCGTCGCAGGCCCTGGTGAAAAGCCATTGGGCGATGGGGCGCTTCGCCGGGGATACGCTTGCTGGCCGGGCCCTGCTGGCGATGAATCGCATCGAGGAAGCCAAAGGCGCGCTGGCCTTGGCGGAGCATGAAGTGGAGCAGGTTTCCGGCAATGCGGACCAATTGTTGCCGTATGCCGAGACTCTGCGGGCCGAAATCCTACTGCGCGAGAAGAAATGGGCGGAAGGGGCGGCGCTGATGAAGCAAGTCGAGGAGAAGACTCGCGCCACGCCCAGCCCTGACGCGCGGAGCCAAGCGCTGTTCCAACTCGAATCCATTGCGCGCATAGCTCGCGAGACCAGCGACTGGGAGTTGGCCGAATTCACCGCGCGCGAAATGATCCAGCTAGAGCCCTCCTACGCGGGCGCGCACTACGCGCTCGCGCTGGTGGCTGAACACCGAGGCGATGCCGCCATGGCACGGCTGGAGTTTGCCACTGCAGAAAAGCTTTGGAGTAAGGCCGACCCGGACCTTCCCGAACTAGGGCGCGTTCGCCAAAAACTAGCAGCGCGGCTTCTGCGGCAAGAGCCCGATGCCAAGACCTCTGAGCCAACAGAAGAGAAATTGAGCGCTACTTACCCCAGCCAGAAGGACAACCTGAATCGCGGCCCCCAAGAGATGAAAGCGGAGCCCCAGGTAGTGAACCAGTCAGACCTGCTGCGACCGCCCAGAGTCGAGGTCGCTTATGATCCTGCCCGGCTTCGGGGAAGCGCCACGGCCCCGGTCATCATTGTCGAGTTTTCCGATTTCCAGTGTCCCTACTGCAGACAGGTCCAGCCAACCTTAAAAAATCTGCTTGCCAAGTACGAGGGCCAGGTGAGTGTAGCGTATCGGGACTTTCCGCTGCGGGAGATCCATCCGCAGGCTCAGTTGGCGGCTGAAGCTTCGCGCTGCGCCGGCGAGCAGAGGCAATTCTGGCAATACCATGACCTCCTCTTCGCTAATCCCCATAAGCTGAACCGGGCGGGTTTGGTGGAGCACGCGCGCACTTTGAAGCTTGATGAGAAACAGTTTGATTCCTGCCTATCCAGCGCCAAGTACAAGGTCCAAATTGAAGAAGACCTCCAAGAGGGAATCCGGGCCGGAGTTACTGGCACTCCTGCATTCTTCATCAACGGGATCTTCCTCAGGGGAGCCAAAGCGCAGGCCGTGTTTGAAAGAGTTATCCAGACAGGGCTTTCTGCCCCCGAGAGCAAACAACCGGCTCATTAACTTGCAGGCAAGACACCCGCCTTCTGTCGATAGCAGCGCGTAAAAAAAGAATTCGGGCTAGGAAACAGGGTGGGATACACCATTTTGACAGCGCACCGCATCGTAGTAAACTGGAACGAATTCGATGAGGATAAGTGCGATCCGCGCAACCCGTCCCGTGGATGCCGAAACTTTGGGGTCGCGCGAGGGTTTAATCCTGTCAGGAGGGACTATGCGCAGGTCCGCGATTCTGCTTGTGGCGCTGCTGGTCATTCTGGGACTGGCTGCCGGTTGTTCCAAAGGCCGCAGCGACCAGCAGATTGCTACCGATATCCAAGCCAAAATGTTCTCCGACCCGCAACTCAAGAACGCGAGCATTTCTGTGGATGCCAAGAAGGGCGAAGTCACCCTCAGTGGCGAGCTGCCCAGCGATGCGGCGCGCTATGAAGCCTTCAAGATTGCTAGCGAGACTCCAGGCGTAACCAAGGTCAACGATCTGATGACCGTCAAAGTGGCTGAGGCCCCAGTCCCGCCTCAGCCCGAACCGGCCCCCGCACCCGCTCCGGCTCCAGCACGGAAGTCGACCCGGCGGACGACCACCCCTTCTGCGCGCCAGGAGGCTCTGGCCCCACCGCCCCCGCCACCGGCGGCGGCACAGCCTGCGGTCACGCCCGCTCCGCCTCCGCCGCCGCAGCCCAAGACGGTGGAGATCCCCTCGGGGACCACCGTCAGCATCCGCATGATTGATTCCATCGACTCCTCCATCAACCACACCGGCGAAATCTTCAGCGCCTCGCTCGATGCGCCCATCGTTGTGGACAACGAAGTGGTGGTTCCCAGCGGCAGCAATTTATTCGTCCGGCTGGTGCAAGCGCGCTCGGCAGGACGCATGACGGGACGCAGCGAGCTAGGGCTGGAGCTGGTGCGCCTGGAGTTCCAGGGCAAGTCCTACAGCTTGGTGAGCAACGAATACGAGCAGGCGGGGCCGTCGCGCGGGAAGCGTACCGCCGAAACCATCGGCGCCGGCGCCGCTATCGGCGCGGCCATCGGCGCGATTGCCGGAGGCGGCAAGGGCGCCGCGATCGGCGCTGGCGTGGGCGGTGCCGCGGGCACAGGCGTCCAGGTTGCCACCAAGGGCAAGCAGGTGAAGATCCCCTCGGAAACCAAACTGGACTTCCGGCTGCAACAGCCCGTGGAGGTCACCTACTTCCCGGAGAAGAACCGCACGCGCCGCTGAGAGAAAGCAGCACACAAAAACAAGTATCCGCAAGGGGCACGCCCGAGCGTGCCCCTTGCTTTTTTCCGCTCGTTGACGCGCTCCGTCGGGCCGCGACTTCCGCTTGACTTCGCACAACCGCGCAGGTAAAAGCGCGAGTTCACGCTGGAAACTCAGGGAGGTTACTGATGCCGATTTCGCGCCGCCGCTTTCTGAAAACGGGAGCCCTGCTGGGCACCGCCTCAACGCTACCGGGTCTTGCCGCGTCGCCTCAGGGAGCACCCGCACTCCCCGAAGCATTCTCCCAGCTCAAACCGATCCGCGACCGCATCCGGCCCATTACCGCCGAAGAGTTCCAGGGCCGCATCCAGCATGCGCAACGATTGATGACTGAGGTGAAGCCGGGCTTCGTGGCGCTTTACGTCACGCCGGGCACCTCGCTCTTTTACTACACGGGTGTTCGCTGGGCCCTGAGCGAACGCTTGTTGGCGCTGGTGATCCCGCGGGCGGGCAAGCCGGTGATCATCTGCCCCGCGTTCGAGGAGGGTCGGCTGCGCGAGCTGCTGTCCGCCGGAGCAGGGCCAATCGAGGTGCGCGCCTGGCAAGAGGACGAAAACTCCTCGGCGCTGGCCGCAAAATGGCTCGGTGAGCGGGCCGTCCGCAGCGGACGAATCGGCATCGAGGAAACAACGCGCTTCACCTTCCTCGACGCCCTGCGACGCGCCGCCCCATCATTCGAATACGCGAGCGGCGACCCCATCACCATCGGCTGCCGCGCGCGAAAAAGTGCACACGAGCTTGAATTGATGCAACTGGCCTGCTGGGCAACCTTCGAGGTGTACAAAGCCGTGTTTGCGTCCCTGCGGGAAGGCACGACCCAGCGCGACATCGCCGCGCTGGTCTCACAGGGTTTCCAGCGGATGGGGCTGGCCGGCGGTGCGCTGGTGCTCCTGGGCGAATGGGCGGCCCTGCCGCATGGCAGCACGCAGCCGCAGATTCTCCGCGAGGGCCAAGTCGTGCTGGTGGACGGAGGCACCTCCGTGGAGGGCTACGCCTCGGACGTGACGCGCTGCACTGTGCTCGGCAAACCTCCGGACAAGCTCCGGCGCGCATTTGATACCGTCCGCAAGGCGCAGGACGCCGCGCTGGCCGCCGCCGTGCGCGGGCGGCCGTGCGGCTCCGTGGACGATGCGGCACGGGCAGTGATCACCCAGGCCGGCTACGGCACAAATTACCAGTATTTCACCCACCGCGTGGGCCACGGGATCGGCCTGGACGGCCACGAACACCCCTACCTCGTGCGCGGCAGCAAAACCATCCTGGAACCCGGCATGACCTTTTCCAACGAGCCCGGCATCTATGTCCGCAGCGACTTTGGCCTGCGCCTCGAAGACGACATGGCGATCCAGCCCGAAGGTCCGGCGCGGCTGCTCACCCCCGGATTCAGCGCATCGTTGGAAAAGCCGTTCGGATAGAGACTACCCGCTCGCGTGCTGCGCGCAGAATTCGACGACGCGCGCTTCCGCCCAAAACCGCTCGTCGCCCCCGTGGCGTGCAATGAAGCTGCAATGGCCGCCATGGGGCGGCGCCAACAGAGTGATTCGCGGATTGCCAGTAATGGCGGGATCCCGGAACGCCGCGAAGGGGACGAACGGGTCATCCTGCGCCGTGATGATCAGCGTGGGAACGCGGATTTCGGCGACCACGCGGATGGCGCTGGCGCGGGAATAATAGTCCACCGCATCGCGGTAGCCGCAATTGGGCGCGGTGATGACGTCGTCAAACTGGCGGACTGTGCGGACATGGCGCAAGCCGTCGAGCACGTAGCGTCCGGGAAAAAGCCGGGCTTTGCGGCGCAGCCGCTGCTTCAGGCCGCGCACAAAGTGCCACTCATAAATGAAATTCTGCGGCAGGGCAACCGCGTCGGCGCAGGCCGCCAGGTCGAGCGCCGGAGCCACGGCGCACACGCCGCGGACCTGCACCGGCGCCCGCGCGCCGAGTTCTCCAGCCATCTTGAGGACCAGGTTGCCGCCCATCGAATAACCCGAGAAGAAAATCTCCGGCAAGGCGTCCTGTTCGACCAGCTCGAGCAGGACGGCTTGGTAGTCGTCCGAGAGGCCGGAGTTATAGAGCGTCGGCGTCAAGTGCTCGGTGCCGCCGCAGTTGCGCTGGTTGAGCCGCAGGACGTTGAAGCCTGCGGCGAAGGCCAGCTCAGCGATGCCCAGTACGTACCGCGATTCGCTCGAGCCCTCGAGCCCGTGAACGACCGCCAGGGTGGGATGGCACCGCGGGTCGCGCTGCCAGTGGCACTTCGCCAGAATGCGCGACCCGGGCGCGACTTCGATCAGCCGCTCGGTCGGGCGCGGAAGCCGCTTCAAGCGCCGCGGCCAGAAGTTCGCCGCCAGCGTCATCACGTGGGCGTTGCGCAGCAGCGGATGTGGCTCAAACGGGAGCATCGCTCATGACACTACGATAGCGGCCGGGAGCGCGCAAGCGGGCGCGCCCAAGCCCGAAGTCGGCTGCATCGGGTCGTGCTTGACCAGTTTGGGCCGACCGCATAGAATGGTTTTTCCATCTATGAATGTTCTGGGCTCAAGTGAAGCTTTGGTGGCTGCGGGCCGACGTTGCGTCGGCCCGTGGCGTTCTTAGGTGAGATTTTCTACCGCGGATGAGGGGAACATGCTGGACGGAGCCATTCCTGAGGGATTGACGTTCGACGACGTGCTGCTCTTGCCGGGGAAATCCTCGGTGCTGCCGACCGAGGTGGACACCCGCACCTGCCTGACGCGCAAAATCGCGCTGGATATTCCGCTGGTCTCGGCGGCAATGGATACCGTGACCGAATCACGCCTGGCCATTGCCATCGCGCGGGAGGGCGGCATCGGGTTCATCCACCGGAACATGCCGATCGAGCGGCAGGCTGAGGAAGTGGACCGGGTGAAGCGCTCGGAAAGCGGGATGATCGTGGACCCGGTGACGATTGCTCCGGAGCTCTCTGTCCGCCAGGCGCTCGAGATCATGACGAAATATCGCGTCTCCGGGCTGCCGGTGACCCGCGGTCTGCGCCTGATGGGCATCCTGACCAACCGCGACCTGCGCTTCGAGAAAAACCTCAGCCAGCCGGTGAGCGCGGTGATGACCAAGGACAACCTGGTCACCGTGTCGATGGGCACCACGCTCGAAGAGGCGGAACGCATCCTGCAAAAGCATCGCATCGAAAAGCTGCCGGTGGTGGACAAGGACTTCAATCTGAAAGGGCTGATCACGGTCAAGGACATCCAGAAGAAGCTCGAGTTCCCCAACGCCACGAAGGACGAGCACGGGCGGCTGCGCGTCGGCGCCGCCATCGGCGCGACGGGCGATTTCCTCGAGCGCGCGCAGGAGTTGGCCCGCGCCAAGGTGGACGTGCTGGCCATGGACACCGCGCACGGCCACTCCTCCCGCGTGATGGAAGGGATCCGCACCGTCAAGCACCGGCTGCCGGAGGTGCATTTGATCGCCGGCAACGTGGGCACCTACGAGGGCGCCAAGGACCTAATCGCGCTCGGCATCGACGGCCTGAAGGTTGGCATCGGGCCGGGCTCGATCTGTACGACGCGGGTGGTGACCGGCGCAGGCGTGCCGCAGATCACGGCGATCATGGAGGCGGCGCGTGCGGCCCAGGGCACGGGCGTGCCGCTGATTGCGGACGGCGGCGTCAAATACTCGGGCGACATCACCAAGGCCATCGCCGCCGGCGCCGCGGTGGTGATGATCGGAGGACTCTTTGCCGGCACCGAGGAATCCCCCGGCGAAACGATCCTCTACCAGGGGCGCACGTTCAAATCCTACCGCGGGATGGGCTCGCTCGGTGCCATGGAAGCCGGTTCGGCGGACCGCTACGCGCAGGAGGAAGCCGACCGCGGGAAATCAGTGCCCGAAGGCGTGGAAGGCCGCGTGCCCTATAAGGGCGCGCTGGGCGGTCTGGTGGACCAGCTCGTGGGCGGGCTGCGCAGCGGCATGGGCTATTGCGGCGTGTGCAATCTGCGAGAACTCCAGGAGCGGGGGCGCTTCGTGCGCATCACCTCGGCAGGGCTCCGCGAGAGCCATGTCCACGACGTGATCATCACCCGCGAGGCGCCGAATTACCGAGTGGAATGAGGCGCGGCGGCGGCGTCATGTCCAGCCTTCGGGAAATCCGCGCGTCTCTCCTGCCGCAGCCCACGCTGCTGCGGCAACTCCCATTCGCATGAGCTGGCGGCGGCGATGGGGCCCGGCAATTGCCTGGGCTGTCTTGATCTGGGTGTTCTCTACCGAGCACTTTTCCGGCGCGGAAACTTCGCGCATCATCGTTCCCCTGCTCCAATGGCTGCTTCCAGGGGCGGCGCACGAGACACTCGAGATGCTGCACTTTGTGATTCGCAAGTCCGCCCACTTCACCGAGTATTTTATTTTCAGCCTGCTGGTCTTGCGCGGCATCCGCGGGGAGCGAACTGGCTGGATCCTTGCGTGGGGACTGGCGGCCGTGGCCATCGCCGCCGGTTACGCCGCGCTCGACGAGCTGCACCAGGCGTTTGTGCCCGGGCGCACGGCCGCGGTGCGGGATGTGCTTCTCGATAGCTTGGGCGCGGTGGTCGCGCAACTCCTCTGCTGGCTGCACGCTCGGCAAAGAAAAAGCCCGCCCTGAGCTATTGGGGCGGGCTGAGCGCAGCGCCTCTCGAAGGAAGAGCAGCTAAGCGCCGGCTTCTTTTTTGGTCTCTTCGGGGGCTTCCTTCTTGCGGTCTTTTTCCTTCTTTTCCTTCTTCTTGAACTCCGAGCCAATCAGTTCCAAGATGGCCACGCGAGCACCGTCGCCGATCCGCCAGCCAGCATGAATGATCCGCGTATAGCCGCCGGCGCGGTCGGCAAAGCGCGGCGCGATATTGCTGAAGAGCTTCTTGGTGGCAGCCGGAGTCATCAGATACGCCGCGGCCTGCCGACGCGCGTGGAGAGAGTCGCGCTTGCCGAGCGTGATGACTTGCTCGACCAGCGATCGCGCCGCCTTGGCGCGGGAGAGTGTCGTGGTGATGCGCTCCCGCTCGATGACGTTGGTCACCAGGTTGCGCAGGGTGGCCCGGCGGTGGGCCGGATTGCGTCCCAGTTTACGGCCTGACTTGAGGTGTCGCATGGTCGCTTCCCCGGGTCGTTAGAGCCCCGCGGTTTCCTCCGGCATCGGCGGGGCAGTCTGGCTGGGCAGCGGCGGCCAGATGATGCGGCCGTGCTCGTCGAACTTCATCCCCAAGCCGAGGCCCATCTTCTGCAGGATCTCCTTGATCTCGTTGAGCGATTTGCGCCCGAAGTTCTTGGTCTTGAGCATTTCGTTCTCGCTCTTCTGCACCAGCTCGCGGATGGACTGAATATTGGCATTCTTCAAGCAATTGTAGGAGCGGACCGAGAGCTCCAGTTCCTCGACCGAGCGATCCAGATGCTCCAGGCGCGGGTCGTTGTAAGCTTCCACCGCTTCCTCGGGAAGCTCGGGCTGCTCCTCAAAGTTGATGAAGATGCTCATGTGGTCCTTGATCAGTTTCGAGGCAAACCCGATGGCGTCCTGCGGGGTGATGGCGCCGTTGGTCCAGACCTCGAGCAACAGCTTTTCGTAGTCGGTCATCTGGCCCAACCGCGCAGCCTCGACCGCATAGTTCACCTTGCGCACCGGAGAGTGCACCGAATCCACCGGAATATAGCCGATGGGCAGGTCCTCGTCGAAGTTGCGGTCGGCGGCCACGTACCCGCGACCGTTCTTCACGCGCATCTCGAGCTGGAGCTTGCCGCCCTCGCTGACCGTAGCGATATAAACGCTTTTATCGAGCACGGCGAAGTCCGCATCTTCCTCGATCATCGCCGATGTGACCACGCCGGGGTTCTCGACGTTCAGATAGATGGTTTTCGGCTGGTCGTTATTGAGCTTGAGCGGCACCTGCTTGAAGTTGAGGATGATGTCCGTGGCGTCCTCGACCACCCCGGGGATGGACGAAAATTCGTGCAGCACGCCCTCGATTTTTACCGCGGTGATCGCCGCGCCCTCGATCGAACTCAGCAGGGCTCGCCGCAGGGCATTGCCCACGGTCGTGCCCCAGCCGCGCTCGAACGGCTGCGCAGAGAATTTTCCGTACCGATCGGTGAGTGTTTCCAGTTCGGCAGCCAACCGCTTGGGTTTTTGAAAACCTTTCCACATCGTCCGATTCCTCCCTCCCCGATCGAATCGGGGCACTCCCTCGAATGTCGAATCAAACCCTACTTCGGGCCGCGCCTATTTCGAGTACAGCTCGACGATGAGCTGCTCGTTGATGGGCGGTGTTTGCACGTTTTCACGTTTGGGCAAGGCCACCACGCGCGCCTTGAAGTTTTCCCGATCAATTTCGAGCCACGGCACCATGTTCTGGCTCCGAGCCAGGTTGCGCGCCTCCAGCACCATGGTGTTCTGGTGCATCTTCTCTTTCAGAGTGATCTCATCGCCCACCTCAACCAGGTACGACGGGATATTCACCTTTTGCCCACTCACGCGAACGTGCCCGTGCAGCACCAGTTGACGCGCCTGCGCCCGCGAGCCAGCCAGGCCCATCCGCCAGACCACGTTATCCAGCCGGCGCTCCAGCATGACAATCAAGTTCTCGCCCGTGGGGCCCTTGGTGCGCTGAGACTTTTCGACGTACGTGCGGAACTGCCGCTCCAGCAGCCCGTAGGTCCGCTTCACCTTCTGCTTCTCGCGCAACTGCAGCCCATAGCCGGCGAGCTTGGCCCGGCGGGCCTGGCCGTGCTGGCCGGGGACGAAGTTGCGCTTCTCGATCGCACACTTCTCAGTGAAACACCGCAAGCCCTTCAGGAAGAGCTTCTGCCCTTCGCGCCGGCACAAGCGGCAAACCGCTTCACGATGTCTTGCCAATCGCTCTTCTCCTTTTCTTCCGGGCCGCCCGAGCCATCCTCAGACGCGGCGGCGCTTCGGCGGCCGACAGCCGTTGTGAGGAATCGGCGTCACATCCTTGATGTTGTTGATGTGCAGCCCGGCCGAGGCCAGCGCGCGAACCGCCGATTCGCGTCCCGACCCGGGTCCCTTGACGCGCACCTCCACCGATTTCATGCCGTACTGGTCGCGCGCCACGCTGGCAGCGGCCAACGACGCCTGCTGGGCGGCGTACGGCGTGCCCTTGCGCGAGCCCTTGAAGCCGACCGAGCCGGCCGAGGACCAGCACACGGCGCGGCCGTCGGGATCCGTGATGGTGACCAGGGTGTTGTTGAAGGTGGCCTGGATGCAGACCAGCCCGTGCGGCACAACGCGCCGCTCGCGCTTCTTCTTGAACTCCTTCTTGCGCTTGCTCGGCTTCGCCGCAACCGCCGGCGCGGCCGCTTCCTGTTGTTCTTTGGCCAAGTGGCTACCCTCTCCTCCCATGCGCTACTTGCGGGCCATGACCTTCTTCTTGGCCGCGACCGCGCCCTTCCGCGGACCCTTCCGAGTACGCGCGTTAGTGTGTGTCCGCTGGCCACGCACCGGCAAGTTGCGCCGATGGCGCACGCCGCGGTAGCACTGGATTTCAATCAGCCGCCGAATGTTCATCTGGACCTCCTTGCGGAGGTCGCCCTCGACGCGACCTTCGGCCTCGATCGCCTGGCGGAGGCGCGTAACCTCCTCTTCGGTCAGGTCCTTTACCTTCCGCATCACATCCACCTGCGCCTTGGCGCACAGCGCCCGCGCGCGCGCCTGCCCGATGCCGTAGATCGAGGTCAGACCGATCCACACGCGTTTGTGCGCCGGCAAGTCCACCCCAGCAATGCGTGCCATGCGTGCTCCTCGCTATCCCTGGCGCTGCTTGTGCTTCGGATTGCTGCAAATGACGCGCACAACCCCGCGCCGATGGATGATCTTGCACTTGTCGCAAATCTTTTTGACTGAGGACCGAACTTTCATTTCCCTGCTCCCTTCCAGGCCGCTGTTTCTCCCGAGGGCATCGGCTACTTGTACCGGTAGACGATGCGGCCGCGGGTCAGGTCGTACGGCGAAAGCTCGACGGCAACTTTGTCCCCGGCGAGGATGCGGATGAAGTTCTTGCGCATCTTCCCAGAGATGTGCGCCAGGACCTGGTGTTTGTTTTCCAGCTCCACGCGAAACATCGCGTTGGGCAGCGGCTCAATCACCGTTGCCATGACCTCGATGGCATCCTCCTTGGGATTGCTCGCATCCACCTTCTTCTTTCCGATGTCCCGCCTCTTCGCCATGGGCTCCTAAATCCGACTACCAGGACGGGCCGGTCACCTTGCGCGGCCGGGTCAGCACCCACGGCCCATTCGAGGTCACCGCCACGGTATGCTCGAAGTGGGCCGAACAGCTTCCGTCGGCCGTCACCGCGGTCCATTTGTCTTCCAGCACCCTCACGCCCGGCCCCCCGGCATTGACCATCGGCTCGATGGCCAGCACCATGCCCTCCTGCAAGCGCGGGCCGTGGCCGGGATCGCCGTAATTCGGCAGCTGCGGCTCCTCGTGCATCTTTGTGCCGATGCCGTGGCCGACAAACTCGCGCACCACCGAGAAACGGTGCCGCTCCACCCACTCCTGCACCGCGGCGGAAACGTCGCTCAGCCGGTTGCCCGGGCGAACTTTTTCAATCGCCCGGTCGAGCGATTCGCGAGTCACTCGCAACAGCGTTTCAAGCTCCGGCTGAATCTTACCCACCGGAACAGTGACCGCAGCGTCGGCAAAGTAGCCTTCAAACTCCACACCAAAATCCAGCGAAACGACGTCGCCCTCGCGCAGCCTCCGCGTGGCCGACGGGATTCCATGCACCACCTCCTCGTTGATGGAGGTGCACAGCACGCACGGGTAGCCCAGATAGCCTTTGAACGCCGGCCGAGCGCCGCATTCGGCTGTGCGGCGCTCGGCGAGCTTTTCCAGATCCATCGTCGTCGTTCCCGGCCGAACCATCTCCCGCAGCGACGTCAGCACGTCCCATACAATCAAGCCGGCGCGGTGCATCGTCTCCAGCTCGGACCGTGATTTGCAGATGATCATCGCTTACGAGTTCGCTTGCGCCCGCGCCAGAATCCCCAGCACGGCCCGCGTCACGGCCTCCACGCCGGCCGAACCGTCCACGTCCTCGAGCACGCCCTGGCTGCGGTAGTATTCCACCAGCGGCTTGGTTTGCCGTTCGTAGGCCGCCAGACGCTCGGCAATCACCTCTTCGCGGTCGTCCGGCCGCTCGAGAAGCTCCCCGCCATCGTTGTCGCATCGCCCGGGCGCTTTCGGCGGCCGATCGTAAACGTTGTATATCTCGCCACCCACCTTGCAGGTTCGCCGCCCGGTCAGCCGGCGCAGCAACTGTTTGGTGTCCACCGCGAAATGCAGCACCAGCGGCCGCCCGAAGCTCAGCCCCTGGAGAAGCTCGCTGAGCTTCTCGGCCTGCGGCAGCGTCCGCGGGAAGCCGTCGAACACGAAGCCGTTCCTGCAATCCGGCCGCGAAATGCGCTCCTCCACCATGCCCAGCACAATCTCATCCGGCACCAGCTCGCCGCGCTCCATAATCGGCTTGGCCTTCAATCCCAGTGCCGTGCCGCCGCCCACGTGGTCGCGGAACATCTCGCCGGTTGAAAGGTGCGGCACGCCGTAGAGCCGCGCAACCTCTTTCGCCTGCGTGCCTTTGCCCGCGCCCGGGGGGCCCAGCAAAATCACCGCGCGGTTCAACTGCTGCGTCACCGTCGCAGAACCCGCGCTAGCCATACCGGCGGCTCCGCATCCGCCCTTTCTTCACGAAACCCTCATAGTGGCGCATCACGAGTTGCGCTTCGATCTGCTGCACCGTATCCATGGCCACGCCTACCACAATGAGCAGCGAGGTGCCGCCGAAATAGAACGTCACGTTCAGACCTTCCAGAACAAAGCGCCAAGCATGCTGGTCGAACCACGCGCCCACGATGCCGGGCAGATGGTGCAGGTGGATGCCGGTGATCATCCATTCCGGCAGCAAGCAGACCGCGGCGAGATACACGCCGCCGACAAACGTCAGCCGGCGAAGAATCCTGCTGATGTGCTCGGAGGTGTTCCGCCCGGGCCGGATGCCCGGGATAAACCCGCCGTACTTGCGCATGTTGTCGGCCAGCTCGGTCGGGTTGAACACGATCCCCACGTAGAAAAAGGCAAACAGAATGATCAACGTAACGTAGATCAACGTATAGAGCGGTTCACCCCAAGCGAGCGCCTTGGAAAACTGATCCAGGAATTTAAACTTCCTTTGGAAGAACAGGGCCAGGGTGCCGGGGAAGGTCAGCAGGGAGCTCGCGAAAATCGGCGGAATCACGCCGCCGGAGTTGACCCGCAGCGGGAGATAGGTCATCTGCCCGCCCATCATGCGCCGGCCGACCACCCGCTTGGCATACTGCACGGGGATGCGGCGCTGGCCCCCCTCGACCAGCACGATAAACCCAACCACCACAATCATGACGGCCATCAGAAGAATCAGGGCCAGAGGGGTGAAGGGGCCCCACTGCCGGGTGACGGCCTTTTCCCAGAGGTCGCCCGCGCCGCGCGGCAGGCCCACCACAATACCCGCGAAGATGATCAACGACATCCCGTTGCCGATCCCGCGGTCGCTGATCTGCTCACCCAGCCACATGATGAAGGCCGTGCCGGTGGTGAGCGTAAGCATCGTCATCAGGGTGAAGGCCACGCCGGGGTGATAGACCAACGACTGATTCTCAAAGCCCTGGCGCTGGAGCGTGATGGCAATCGAAAGCGACTGGAACGCGCTCAGCACCACCGTGAGGTAGCGCGTATACTGCGTGATCTTGCGCCTGCCGAGCTCGCCCTCCTTCTGAAGCCGCTCGAGGTACGGCCACACCACCGTCATCAACTGGAGGATGATCGAAGCGGTGATGTAGGGCATGATGCCCAGGGCAAAAATCGTCAGCCGGCGGAAGTTGCCGCCGCTGAACAGATCGAGGATCCCCAGAACCGTCCCGCGGCTCTGCTCGAACAACTGCTGCAACAGGGTGGTGTTGATCCCCGGCGTGGGAATGTAGGCACCAATGCGATACACCGCCAGCAGCGCCAGCGTGAACAGGACGCGCTTGCGCAGGTCCGGGACGCGGAAGATGTTGGCGAGGGCCTCGAAGAATCGTCTCATGACAGAATTTCGACCTTACCCCCGGCGCCGCTGATCTTCTCCTGCGCCGATTTGCTGAAAGCGTGCGCCCGCACGGTGAGCGCCACGTTCAGGTTGCCGTCACCCAGGATTTTGATCGCGTCGCAGGCGCTGTGGACCAGTCCGCGCGCGCGGAGCGACTCCGGCGTAACGCTTTCGTTTGCCCCAAAGGCGTTCAAACTCTCCACGTTCACCACCGCGAACTCCCGGTGGAACGGGTTGTGGAAGCCGCGCTTGGGCACGCGGCGATGCAGTGGCATCTGGCCGCCCTCGAAACCGGCGCGGCGGGAATAGCCCTTGCGCGACTTCTGTCCCTTGTTCCCGCGGCCAGCTGTTTTGCCGAGCTTCGAGCCCATGCCACGCCCGACGCGCACCTTGCGGTGCCGCGAGCCGCGCGGAGGGCGCAAATTGGAAAGATTCACAGCCATGTTCGCCTCGATCTCTACCGTTGCACCTCGACCAGATGGCTCACCTTATCAATCATACCGCGGATCGCAGGGGTATCGGCCCGCTCAACCACCTGGTTCATCCGCCGGAAGCCCAGGCCGCGGATGGTCTGCCGCATGTCGCGGGGGCAGCCAATGAAGCTGCGCACCCACTTGATCTTGAGTGTTCCCGACTTTTTCTTCGCCGCCATGCCCGTTCGTGCCGCCCGACTCTAGCGGGTGATCTCCTCCACGGTTTTCGATCGGACCTCCGCCACCTTGCCCGCATCCTTCAAGCGTAACAGCGCGTCGAAGGTGGCCTTGACGACGTTGTGCGGGTTGGAAGTCCCGATGGACTTCGTCAGCACATTGTGGATCCCGGCGACTTCCATCACCGCGCGCACCGGCCCACCCGCGATGATCCCCGTACCCTCCGACGCAGGCTTCAGCAGGACGTGGCCCGAGCCGTAATGGCCGACGACTTGATGCGGGATCGTCGTGCCCTTCAGGTTGAGCTTGATCAAGTTCTTTTTGGCTTGTTCGATGGCCTTGCGGATAGCCATGGGCACCTCACGAGCTTTGCCCATGCCGAAGCCGGCGTGGCCCTGCTGGTCACCAACAACTACCAGTGCCGAGAAACTCAAGTTCTTGCCGCCCTTGACGACTTTCGTCACGCGGTTGATGGAGACGACCTGGTCTTTCAAGCTGTTCAGGCTCACCTCCACCGGCCGGCGCACAGCAAGGGTCTCTCTGAGAATTTGTTTGGACATAACCGTTAGAATTTCAACCCCGCTTCTCGGGCTGCTTCCGCCAGTGCCTGGACGCGACCGTGGTACTTGTAGCCTCCGCGGTCGAAGACGACCTGCTCGATGCCGGTAGCCCGCACGCGCTCAGCAATGGCCTTGCCCACCACTTTGGCCGCCGCAAGGTTGCCGCCACCCTTTAGTTGCTTGCGCATCTCCTTGTCGAGCGAACTGGCCGCCGCGAGCGTGCGCCCGGTATGATCGTCAATCACTTGCGCATAGATGTGGTTGAGCGAGCGAAACACGGACAGGCGCGGCCGCTCGGGTGTTCCGACGACCCGACGGCGCACGCGCAGGTGAATCCGCGCGCGGTGCGCGTTGCGCGACAGCTTTTGAGCCCGTACGGTGGCCACGATCTTTCTCCTTACGCGGCAGCGGTCTTGGCGGCGCCGGCCTTTCCGGCCTTCTTCTTCAGCCGTTCGCCCGTGAAGCGAATCCCCTTCTGCTTGTAGGGATCCGGCGGGCGCAGGGCGTGGATGTCCGCGGCCACTTGCCCCACCAGGCGCTTGTCGGCCCCGCTGACGATCAAGTGCGTCTGTTTGTCCACGGTGATCTGAATCCCCTCGGGGATGGGGAAGGCAATCGGGTGGGAAAAGCCCAGGCTGAACGTGACGCTCTTCCCTTTGACTTCGGCTCGATACCCGACGCCGACGATGTCGAGGTCCTTCCTGAAGCCTTCGGTGACGCCGAGGACGGCGTTGGCCACGAGAGCCCGCGCCAGGCCGTGCAGCGCCCGCTGCTCTTCATTCTGGCGGAGGGCCACCAGTGCGCCGTCTTTCTGCTCAAAGCGGATGCCCGGCGGCAGCGGCACCTGCAGCTTTCCCTTGGGACCCTGCACCTCCACGGCTCTCTCGGAAACCTGCACCTTCACGCCCGGAGGCACTGTAATCGGTTTGCGTCCAATTCGTGACATATGACTCTCGCGTTCTGCTCCCTACCAGACCTCGCAGAGTACTTCCCCACCCACGCGCGCTTTGCGCGCTGCGCGCCCGGTCATCACGCCCCGCGGCGTGGTCAGGACGCTGATACCGAGTCCGCCGACCACTCCCCGGATCTCGGAAGCGCCCACATAGTTCCGGCTTCCAGGGCGGGAGACCCGCCGCAGCCCGGTAATCACACTGCGCTTATCCGGGGTGTACTTCAGGAAGACGCGCAGGGTTTTGCGCGCCTTGGTCTCGTCCACCACCTTGTAGGTGGAAATATAGCCTTCCTCCTTGAGGATGCGCGCAATCTCGATCTTCAGTTTCGAGGCCGGCACGTCCACCCGGGCGTGCCGGGCGCGGGCGGCGTTCCGAATACGCGTGAGCAGATCTGCGACGGGATCGGTGTTCATCTTGGGTTCCTCGGCTCCATTACCAGCTTGCCTTCAGCACGCCGGGAATCTCCCCCTTCAGGACTAGGCCGCGAAAGCAGATGCGGCACATCTGAAACTTGCTCAGGTAGCCGCGAGGCCGGCCGCAGATGCGACAGCGGTTGCGGGTGCGGATTTTGTACTTCGGCTTCTTGCGCATCTTGGCGAATTGACAGGTTCGCGCCATCGCTTCTCCTCTCGGTTCTTACGCTCGCAGCGGGACGCCCAGCAACTTCAGCAGCTCGCGTCCTTCCTCGTCGTTCCGCGCGGTGGTGGTCAGGGTGACGTTCATGCCCTTGATCTTGTCCACGCGCGTGTAATCAATCTCCGGAAAAACCAACTGGTCGCGCAGGCCCAGGGTGTAATTCCCGCGGCCATCGAAGGCCGTGGGCGCCAGGCCCTTGAAGTCGCGCACGCGCGGCAGCACGATGCTGCACAGCCGGTCTACAAACTCGTACATGCGCTCGCCGCGCAACGTGACGCAACACCCGATCGGCATGCCCCGGCGGATCTTGAAATTCGCAATGGACTTCTTCGCGCGGGTGATGATGGGCTTCTGCCCGGTGATGAGCCCCAGCTCCTGCGCCGCCACGTCCAGCAGCTTGATGTTCTGGCTGGCTTCGCCGAGGCCCATGTTGACGATCACCTTGGACAACTTCGGCACCGCCATGGGGTTCTTGTACCCGAAGCGCTTCATCAGCGCCGGGATGACCTCGTTGCGGTAGCGTTCGCGCAGTCGGCTGATCATTCCTTTCTCTCTCCGGGCCTATTTTTCCAGCGTCGTGCCGCAACGCCGGCAGATGCGCACTTTGCTTCCGTCAGGCAGTACGGAGTGTCCGACGCGGGTGTGCTTGTTGCACGCCGGGCAGACCAGCAGCACATTGGAAACAGACATCGCCCCTTCGCGTTCGACGATCCCGCCCTTGACGTTCTTCGACGGGTTGGGGCGGGTGTGGCGCTTGATGATGTTGGCGTGCTCGACGGTGACCCTGTGGCTCGCCGGATCCACCGACAGCACCCGGCCGGTCTTGCCTTTGTCGCGCCCGGTCATCACGCGCACCTGGTCACCCTTGCGAAGGCTCGCGTTATATCGAACGATTTCTTTAGTTCGCATGGCTACCACACTTCCGGCGCCAGGGAAACGATCTTGGCGAACTTTTTCTCGCGCAGCTCCCGGGCCACCGGCCCGAACACACGCGTGCCCACTGGCTCGCCGGCCTCGTTGATCAGCACCGCGGCATTATCGTCGAAGCGGATATAGGTTCCATCCCTGCGGCGGTGCTCCTTGCGGGTCCGCACCACGACGGCGCGCACCACTTTTCCCTGTTTGATCTGGCTGTCCGGCGCGGCTTCCTTCACCGACGCCGTGATGATGTCGCCCAACCCCGCTTGGCTGCCGGCGTCCCCGCCGAGCGGCAGGATGCACATCAGGCGTCGCGCGCCGGAGTTATCGGCCACCGTCAGCCAGGTTCGCATCTGAATCATCGCAGGGCTCCGAGCTCCTTGGGGCCGGCCGCGCGGCTAGTCCACGCGCGTCGTGCGCGTGACCACCTCGGCCAGCCGCCAGCGCTTCAGCTTCGAGAGCGGCCGCGTCTCGACGATCCGCACCGTATCGCCGGGGCGTGCCTCGCCGTTCTCGTCGTGCGCGTAAAACTTCTTCGAGACTCGCACCACCCGCTGGTAGAGGGGGTGCTGCACCAGCCGGATCACCTTCACCACAATGGTCTTCTGCATCCTGGCGCTGGTCACCACGCCCACCAACTGCTTCCGCAGCCGCCGTCCGGGCGCTTCCGGGCGAGCCTTCTTCGCTTCAGTCGCCATGGCCCTCCCTCCCTGCGCGTTCGCGCAGCAGCGTCTTGACGCGGGCCAGGTCGCGCCGAGCCTCGCGCAGGCGCTTGAGCGCCTCGGCCTGGCCGGTGGTGAGCTGGAAGCGCAGCTGGAAAATCTGCTCGCTCAGCTCACGCTGCTGGACTTCGAGCTCCTTGGTATCTACGTCGCGGAGCTTTTCGATGCGGCGCGCCATCAGAATCCTCCTGCGCGGGTCACGAAGCGTGTATGGATCGGCAGCTTGTGCGCCGCCAGGTCCATTGCCTCGGCCGCGGTGGCCAGGTCCACGCCGGCCATCTCAAACAGGACGCGTCCCGGCTTCACCACCGCCACCCAGCGCTCTGGCGCGCCCTTGCCCTTGCCCATGCGCGTTTCGGCGGGCTTCTTGGTAAAGGGTTTGTCCGGGAAGACGCGGATCCACAACTTGCCGCCGCGCTTGATAAAGCGCGTGATGGCCACCCGTGCCGCCTCGATCTGCCGGTCGGTGATCCAGGCGGGTTCGAGCGCCTTCAGGCCGTACTCGCCGAAGGAGAGCTTGCCGCCACGCCAGGCCTTGCCGCGGCGCCGCCCGCGCTGCTGCTTGCGGTACTTCACTTTTTTCGGCATCAGCATATTCGTCTGCCCGTTTTCCTCGCCGGCCTACCTCGCAGCCGCCGGCCCGCGCTCCGGGATGCTCTCGCCCTGATAGACCCAGCACTTCACGCCGATCACGCCGTAGGTCGTATAGGCCTGCGCAAAACCAAAATCGATATCCGCGCGCAGGGTTTGCAGCGGCAGCCGGCCTTGCAGGTACCATTCCTTGCGGGCGATTTCGGCGCCGTTCAGCCGCCCGGCTACACGAACCTTGATTCCCTTGCAGCCGAAGCGCAACGCGGAGTCCACGGCCTTGCGCATCGCGCGGCGGAAGGCCACGCGTTTCTCCAGTTGCAGGGCAATCGATTCGGACACCAGCTGCGCATCCAGCTCCGGCCGGTGGACTTCCTGAATATCAATGTGCACTTCGCGGTGCGTGCGCTTCTGGACTTCGGTCTTCAGTTTATCGATCTCCGCGCCTTTCCGCCCGATGATGATGCCCGGGCGGGCCGTATAGATGCGGATCACCAGCTTGTTGGCGGCGCGCTCGATGTCGATCGAACTGACGCCAGCCGAGCGCAGCCGGTCCTTGAGCTGCTGGCGCAGCACCACATCTTCGTGGAGCAGGTCGGCGTAATCGCGGCGCGCGAACCAGCGCGACTTCCACATCTTGTTGTAGCCCAGCCGGAACCCATACGGATGCGTTTTCTGACCCAAGCTCCCCTCCTACCTCTTCGGCTTCTTCGTCGGGCGCTTCTGTCCCGCCAGCACCCGGCGCGCTTTTCTCACCACGCCCTTGACGCCCTTGTGCGCCTCCGCCTCGGCAGCGGCCGCCGCGACGCGCTCCTGGGCGGCGATGTGATGCTCGGCCACCGCCACAACAATGTGGCTGGTGCGCCGCTGATAGCGGAACGCGCGGCCCATGGGGGCTGGGCGCAGCCGCTTCCAGCGCGGCCCTTCGTTGACAAAGCAGCGCGTGACATAGAGGCGATCAACATCGAGCGATTCTCCGGCATCTTCCGCCTTGCGCTCGGCATTGGCGATGGCGCTGCGCAACACCTTCTCGATATCCCGCGCCGCGCGCTTGCGCGTGTACCGCAGGATCTGGAGCGCGTCTTCCGCCCGCTGACCGCGGATCAGGTCCACCACCAGCCGCGCCTTTTGCGGCGAGCGGCGCACGTGCCGCGCCATCGCCAAGGCTTCGATCGCGGTAGAAACTGAAGGTAGCGTGGCCATGGTTATGCCTTGGGCGCCGGTGCCGCCGGTGTTACGCCCCCACTGCCGGCAGCCGGCGGGGCGGCAGCACCCGGAGCGCCGGGAGCCGGGGCCACGCCCGCCGCTCTTTCCAGAGCCGCCCTCACCGCGTGGCCCTTGAAGGTGCGTGTGGGCGCAAATTCTCCCAGCTTGTGCCCGACCATCTGCTCGGTGACGTACACCGGGATGAACTTCTTGCCATTGTGCACCGCGATCGTGTGCCCCACCATCTCCGGCACAATCGTCGAACGGCGCGACCACGTCTTGATGACTTTCTTTTCGTTGCGGGAGTTCAGCGCCTCGACCTTCTCCTTCAGATGGTCATCGACGAACGGTCCCTTTTTGAGCGAACGGCCCATGGTTTCCCCTATTCCTCGACCCGGCGGAGCTTGATCCACTGGGCTCGCCGCATCTTGCGGAACCCGCGCACCGGCCCGGGCACGCGATGCGAGAGCGGGCAGAACGGGCAGACAAAGCGCGTGCCCTGCGCGTTGGGCGTCTTCTCGACAGTGACCGCCCAGCCGGGCTTGCACAGCCGGTAGAGAACCAACTGGGGCACCGCCGGCAGCAGCTTCGGTGCGGGCTTGACCACTTTCACCGCATGCTTGGTTGCAGCCGGCTTCCGCGCCCGGCTGCTGCGCCGAGCGGGCGTACGTGTTGATCTGGATGCTCTCATCGTTTCACTCTCAAAAACCCGCCGCGCCGGGTTCATTTTGCTGCTCCTTCGCGTTCTCCCTCAGGGCTTGCGCCGCTCGACAATCACCTTATCCGAGCGGTGGTTCCTGCGCGTCTTGGCACCGAGTGTTGGAAAGCCCCACGGCGTCTGCGGGTGATTGCCCTTGACGCGTCCTTCGCCGCCGCCGTGCGGGTGATCGACCGGGTTCATGGCCACGCCGCGCACGGTGGGACGCTTACCGCGCCAGCGCGTGCGTCCCGCCTTGCCGTAGGTGACCTTCTCGTGGTCGAGGTTGCCGACTTGACCGATCGTGGCCAGGCAATCGAGGTCAAACTTGCGCACCTCGCCCGAGGGCAATTTCACCAGCGCGACGTCCCCTTCCTTGCTCAACAGTTGTGCCGCGCCGCCTGCGGCGCGGACCAACTGGGCTCCCTTGCCGGGGTGCAGCTCCAGGTTGTGCACCTGCGTGCCCGGCGGGATGAAACGAATCGGCAACGCGTTCCCGGGCAGGATGTCAGCCCCGGCGCCGGTTTGCACGGTCATGCCGACCTCCAGCCCGATGGGCTGCAGGATGTAGCGCTTCTCGCCATCGGCGTAGTGCAGCAGGGCCAGGCGCGCGGAACGGTTCGGATCGTATTCGATGGCCGCCACATGGGCCGGGATGCCGACTTTTTCGCGGCGGAAATCAATCGCCCGGTACTTGCGCTTGTGACCGCCGCCGCGGTGCCACGCGGTGATTTCGCCGTGCGCGTTCCGTCCCCCCGAGCGCTGCTTCGGCTCCGTCAGCGATTTCTCCGGGCGATCCTTGGTGACTTCGCTCTTCTCGAGCATGGTGACAAAGCGACGCGATGCCGTATACGGATTGAAGCTCTTGAGTGCCATCGTTCCCCTCTTTCCTCTCGGCTCGCACGCCCCGCAGGTCTCCCCGGCGCCCCGGACCTCCCGGAGGCAGAGCCGAAACCCCGGGCTAGAGATTCTCCCCGTACTCGATCATCTTCTCGCCCGCCGCCAGCCGGATGTAGGCTTTCTTCCAGTCGCGGCGATAGCCTTCGGCGCGGCCACGACGCCGAAACTTGCCGTGAAAATTGGCCGTGCGCACATGCTCCACTTTCACCTTGAAGATCTTCTGCACGGCTTCTTTGATCTCGGTCTTCGTGGCTCCCGCAGCCACCTCGAAGACTACGGTATGCTGCGTTTCCTTCACCCCGAGTCCCTTCTCGGTGATGATCGGCCGGCGAATGATCTGGTACACGGTTGCCATCAGCTATTCCTTGCGCGCTGCCTTCTTGCGCAGCGCCCGGGGTTTCTTCGGCTTTGCCGCTTGGGCCTTCGGCGGCGCCGCTTTGACCGGCTCGGGAGTCGTTGCCGCGGCTTCCGTCTTCGGGCCGAGCACCGTACTCAGCCTGGCCGCGGCGTCTTTTGAAATCATCAGCCGATCGTGCCGCAGCAGGTCATACGGTTGCAGCTTCGCCGGTGAAACCAGCGTAACGCCCTCAAGGTTGCGGCTGGCGAGCTCCAGGTTGTGGTTCGCCGCATTCTCCACCAGCAGAATCGTGCGGCTATCGCCGTCCAGCCGATCGAGCACTTGGCGAAAAGCCTTCGTCTTATGCGACTCGAGCGCCCAGGCGTCCACCACGGTCAGCTTCTGCTCCGCGAGCTTGGTCGAGAGCGCCGAGCGCAGCGCGCCGAGGAAGACCTTGCGCGGCAGCCGGTAGGCATAGCTGCGCGGCTGCGGGCCGTGCACCGTGCCGCCCTTGCGCCAGATTGAGGAGCGGATCGAGCCCACCCGGGCCCGGCCGGTGCCCTTCTGCCGCCAGAGCTTGCGTCCCGAGCCAGCCACTTCGCCGCGGCCCTTGGTCTTGTGCGTGCCAGCGCGCTGGGCGGCGAGGTACCACCGCACGGTTTCGTACAGCACGTGCGGGTTCACCTTCGCCGCAAACACCGTTTCCGCCAGCTCCACCTGGCCGACCGTCTTGCCTTCCAGGTTCTTGACGTCCACCACCGGCATGATTCGCTCCGCTCTACTTCGCCTTGCTGGCGTTCCTGGCCTTGCGGATCAGGATATAGGTCCCGTTGGGGCCCGGCACGGCTCCGCGCACGAGCAGAAGGTTTTCTTCCACATCCACCTTCACCACGCGCAGGTTCTTGACGGTGACGCGCTCGTTGCCCATGTGCCCGGGAAAATGTTGCCCGGGCCACACGCGCGAGGGAAACGAGCTGCCGCCGATGCCGCCCGGCGCCCGGTGGAACATCGAGCCGTGCGTCGAGTCACCCCCGCGGAAGTGCCAGCGCTTGACGCCGCCCTGAAAACCCTTGCCCTTGCTCACGCCGGTGACGTCCACGTACTCGCCCGCCTGGAAGCGGTCCACCAGGACGCGGTCGCCGACCTTCGTATCGTCAGCCCCTTCGTCCAAGCGCATCTCGCGCAGCAGGCGCAGCGGGGCGACGTTGGCCTTTTTGAAATGCCCGGTCATGGGCTTATTGACGCGCTGCGGTTTGATGAACTCGACCAGGCCCAACTGCACGGCGTCGTAACCGTCCTTCTGCTTGGTGCGGCGCTGGACCACCACACACGGGCCGGCCTGCAGCACCGTGCACGGCACCGCCGTGCCGTCATCGGCGAAGACCTGCGCCATGCCCAGCTTGATTCCCAGAATCCCGTTGACCGGCATCGCCTCGCTCACTTGGTGGCGTGCTCGCGCCCGAACGCCTTGATCTCGACGTCCACGCCGGGCGGCAGATCGAGCTTCATCAGCGCGTCCACGGTATCCGGCGTGGGCTCGAGGATATCGATCAGCCGCTTGTGCGTGCGCATCTCAAACTGCTCGCGCGATTTCTTGTCCACGTGCGGCGAACGTAGCACCGTCCACCGGTTGATAGTCGTAGGCAGCGGGATAGGTCCCGCCACCTCGGCGCCGGTGCGCTTGGCCGTCTCGACAATCTCGCGCGTGGACTGGTCGAGAATGCGGTGGTCGTACGCCTTCAAACGGATGCGAATTTTTTCTCCGGCCGGCATGGGTTACTCGACGATCTCGCTGACGGCGCCGGCGCCGACGGTGTGGCCGCCCTCGCGGATGGCGAACCGCAGCCCCTTCTCCAGCGCCACCGGCGTGATCAGCTCGATCTCCATGGACACATTGTCTC